>Ga0209096_1000056_pt1 | contig 183027 bp, 135 predicted proteins | sample AD_UKC034_MetaG_FD_184407 | JGI IMG/M metagenome (GOLD analysis project Ga0209096, IMG submission 184407) | Active sludge microbial communities of municipal wastewater-treating anaerobic digesters from USA - AD_UKC034_MetaG (SPAdes) (version 2) | ecosystem: Engineered > Bioreactor > Anaerobic... | reverse complement strand
GGGGGGGGGGGGGGGGGGGGGGGGGGGGGGGGGGGGGGGGGGGGGGGGGGGGGCGGAAAAAGGACCTGCCCAGGGTGGGCGGTCTACAGGCCGCAGGGGAGACCGGCCTGGAACATGGCGGTATGTGGGCGGTCTACGGGCCGCAGGGGAGGCGGCCGGTCGGGAGACCGGCCTGGAACACGCAGACCGGCCCGGAGCACGCGAGTGAAGCGAGCGACGAAGGATCGGGGATGCACTTTGGAGCCCGTTTCTCGAGGCTCAACCGAGATAGTTCGCTCCTTTCCTGACGATCTCCTGACGATGGACTGACAGTGCGATGGTAGAGTGGAGGAAAATGAGCAGACCACTGAGACGACGCGATGGGAACCGACAACCGAACCGCAGCCGCTCGTACATCCTCCGCATGTGGTGCGCAGGTGAGCCGGGGGCAGCCGAGTGGCGCGCTTCGCTGGAAGACATATCCACCGGGGAGCGGCTGGGCTTTGCAGGCCTGGAGCAGTTGTTCGCCTTCCTGATGGAGCGCAGCGAAAGGGACGGCGGCATGTCTGCTCGGCGAGGATCGATCGCGGACGACTGACGAGGGCGGCAGGCGGTGTACCCATAGTGCAGCCAAGGCACGCGAACCGCCGGATGTGCAAGAGAGGGATCGTGCCGGGGAAAGGAGGAGAGACGAGGGGAATGGTGTGGGCCAACTGCAAGGAAAGGAATGCACGCTCGTGGGCCCTCGGGGAGGGCACGAATCGAAACCAGATACGCAAGACAGAGAAAGGAGAATGATCATGAACAGCTGGAAGCTTCACAAACCGAGATCCCGTGGAAGAGGATGGTTGGTCCTCCTCACCGCCCTGCTGCTGGTGTCGGGCCTGGTCTCTCTCCAGGCGCCTGCACCGGCTTGGGCGATTCGGCCCCCTGGGGACCCGCTGGATCCGGGTGGGGGAGGGGATGATCCCTTCGATTGGCCTGAGCCGCCGTTTCAGCCTCCTGAGGGTGGCTTTAGCTGGAGCGTCCCGCGTCGCTATGGCCTGGACGCAAACAACGACCGCATGATCGACGCCCACTACAACGCCGCCACCTACAACTACGACCAGGACTATATCTACCCCGACCACTGGCCGATGCAGTTCTGGGGCTGCCAGACGGAGCATGATGACCTGAATCCCACAAGCACGGACCTCACCTACACCTGGTTGGTGGATGGGCACACCTTCAGCGGGCTTGCGTGTGCGCTCACCTACGATGACCCCGGCTTCGCCGCCCAGGGGAGCTATCCCGTCACCCTGACCGTGACGTACCCGGACGGGACGACCGCCTCCTTCTCACAGGATGTCTACATCCGAGACTACTTCCTCGTCACCGTTGGCGACTCGTATGCCGCGGGGGAGGGCAACCCGGACATCCCGCAGACACTTGAGATGACTCCGTTCGGCTACATCGTGACGGGTCCTGCTACCTGGCAGGACCAACGCTGCCACCGCTCGGCGAAGGCCTCTTCCTCCCAGGCGGCGATGGCCCTGGAGTGGTCCGATCCGCACACGTCGGTCACCTTTATCTCCTACGCCTGCTCGGGAGCCACCATCTCCACCCCGCTCTATGACTCCGCGGGCCTCTTCCCGTCGTGGAGTCTTCCCCGGGGCACCGGGCTCACCGGTCCCTACCGCGGCCAGGATGTCCCGTCCGGCACCCCCTATGACCTGGACACCTATGTCCCATCCCAACTGGGACAGCTCCAGCTGGCCCTTCAGCCGCCGGCAGGCCAGGCGGTGCGCCAGATCGATGCCCTGGTCGTGTCGGGCGGTGGGAACGACCTCCACTTTGGCGACATTCTCACAACCTGCGTTCTTGGGCTCGACTGCTACCCGGATAGCCTCGTGTGGGAAGATCCCGATCATCAGGTGGAGATGGGCAGCTTTCTCAACGCGCACGCTTCGACCAACCTGCCCGCTGCCCTGGCGGACCTTCGGAATGGGATCGAGGAGGTCAACAACCTCCTCCCGCAGCCCGCCGAGGTGTTCATCATGCAGTACCCGGACCAGACCCGTTCCGACTCGCCCGGAGTCTACTGCGACCTGCTCTGGGACGTCCTCTGGGGGTCGATGGTCCTGAAGATCACGCCCGAAGAATCGCAGCTTCTGGTCACCCATGCCCTTCACCCGCTGAACGCGGCGATCCAGGAAGCCGCCCGGATCTATGGCTGGCAGTACGTGGATGGGCTCGCCTCCTATGAGGTGGACCCGGCCAAGCCTGCCGGCACCCCGGGGCTGTTCGTGCAGGATCCAGGCGGGTATGGACACGGCTACTGCGCCAGCAACAACTGGATCATCCGGGCAGAGCAGGCCGAGCTTGTCCAGGGACCGTGGCCCTTCCAGCGATTTCGCGGCACGGGCGCAATGCACCCGTGGCATGGAGGAATCACTGCCCAGAGGGACCGCCTCCTGTACTACCTGCGCCCTTACCTCAACTCCACCCTGCCCGGCGACCCTCCCGGCGACCCGCCCACCTTCAGCAGCAGCCCTACCAGCGGCGGGCTGACGAGCGTACCGGGCGCGAGTGGTTGGTACACGCAGGCCTGCGACGGCAGCGGCACCTGCTCGCCCCAGGTGGTGCTGCAGGTGACCGTCACCGGCTCTGCCCCTCTGCGGAGCACCAGCCTTTACATGAACGACAACGACGAGCCCGGCTGCTCCTCGGTCGCCGGGGTGACCTGCCCCGCGACCGTCGCCGGTCCGAATGAGCTGAGGTGGGATTTCACCTTCTCCGCCGACGGCATCTACCAAATGGAGCTCAGTGCCAGGGACTCGAATGACCAGATCGGCTCCTACACTCTCGAGATCCGGGTGGACCTACACGATCCGGCCTTTGACCCACTGCCGGGCCCCTTCGAGGTGAACGAGGGCATCACCACCACGCTCACGGCTCACGCGGGCGAGCCCGAGGGCATCGTGTACGACTATGACTGGGACCTGGACAGCGACGGCGCCTTTGAGACACTGGACGAGCAGCCCGTCTTCTCGGCGGCTGCCCTGGACGGCCCGGACAGCCAGTCCATCGGCGTGCGCGTGGCCGACCAGGCCGGACGGTTCGCGACGGCGACCGCGACTATCTCCATCAAGAATATGCCGCCGGAGGTCGAGATCTCGGGAGCCCCGCCGTCCGCTTCCGAAGGGACGGGGGTCAACCTGACCAGCGCGGTCACCGATCCGGGCTCGGCGGACACCTTCACCTACTGGTGGAGTGTGACCACGGGCGGCAGTCCGGTCGCTTCCGGCTCCGAGCCCGCCGTCACCTTCACGCCTGCTGAGGACGGCACGTACGACATCTCGCTCACCGTGGCTGACGACGATGACGGCGCCACAACCGCCAGCCAGATCATCGAGGTCGCCAACGTGGCGCCGGTCCTGAGCAACGTGACCGCCACTCCGGGCACCGTCGACGAGGGCGGGAGCGTGACCCTTGCCGGCTCCCTCTCCGACGCGGGCTCGACGGATGCCTTCGCCCTGGTGATCGGCTGGGGCGATGGGAGCGCGGAGGAGCTTGTGTGGCTGCCCGCGGGCAGCACGAGCTTTAGTGTCCTTCACACCTATGAGGATGACAACCCCACCGGCACGGCCTCGGATACCTACCCTGTCGCGCTGACCCTCTTCGACGACGACGGCGGCACGGACACCGGCTCGGCGAGCGCCGTGGTCAGCAATCTGGCTCCCAGCGTGTCGATCTTGGCTCCCGAGAGTGGAGCCCTCGCTGCGGCCGGTGCGACGGTCGACGTCAGCGCCTCAGTGGCGGACGCATCCGGCCTCGATACGGTGACCTGCTCCGTCGACTGGGGTGACGGAGCCGTGGGACCCGGGACGCTGGCGGCGGGAGTCTGCACGGCGAGCCACGCCTACGCGGTCCCCGGCGTCTATGCCGTCCAGGTGACGGGCACGGACGACGACACGGGAGCCGCGAGTGCGAGCGTGATGGTCGTGGTCCACGATCCGTCCGCCGGGTTCGTCACCGGTGGAGGCTGGATCACCTCGCCCGCGGGCGCCTACAAGCCGGATCCGGACCTCACCGGCAAGGCTACCTTCGGCTTTGTCTCCAAGTACGAGAAGGGCGCGCAGGTGCCCACCGGCGCGACCGAGTTCAAGTTCCATGCGGGTGGGTTCAGCTTCCACTCCAAGACGTACGAGTGGCTGGTGGTCAACCAGGGCGGCCAGAACGCCCAGTTCAAGGGCAGCGGCACGGTGAACGGCGGGCTGGATCCCAACGGCAACGAGTTCAAGTTCATGATCTGGGCCACCGACGGTTCTCCGGACACCCTCCGCATCCGCATCTGGTGGGAGGCAAGCGGCGCCGAGACCGACGTCTACGACAACGGCGTCCAGCAGGCGATCGGCGGCGGCAGCATCGTCGTGCACACGGACGACTAGGAAAACGCACCAGGCCCGGTGCCTCCGGTTCTCAAGGGCACCGGGCCTGGGATGGGACAGGCCCCTGTTGGCTGGAGGCCAGAGGACGAGTCCAGGGACGGGAGCGGCCTCCCCCTACGCCGCTCTCGGCCCAGGGCGACCCATGAACGCACCGGAACGATGTGGCCGGACTCCAGACCGCGCCCCAACGCAGCAGCGACTTGAGCCTCCCGTCTTTGCAGCCTCGCGGGGCGGCCTTCTCAGCCGCGCCGCACGCGACTTGCCCGTGAGCAGGCAATAGTCTATAATCCGAAAGCCTGGCCCTGGGGCTCCGCCGGTCTCGGGCACGGGCGGCAGCCTTGTGCATGAGTACGCTCGATGCCGAAGGGAAGGGAGGCCCTCATATGACCGTTCCGTCGATCGGTGGTGCGCAGGGGATCTTTGAGATGTTCGTCCCCGGTGCCTTCACCCTCCTCAACGCGCTCTTTGTGCTCTACGCCGCGCTCGGCCCGGGGGCGCAGCAGCAGATGCGGCAGATGGCTTCCGACTCGCTCCTCAGCTTTGTCGTCGTGGTCTGCTTTGGTTACCTGATCGGGGTGGTGCTGCGCCTTTTCAGGACCGAGACGCCGGACGCCTTTTCGGCCTGGCTGCTGCGGCTCACCGCCAAGGATGCCTGGAAGGACCCGGGGGTCAAGCCGCCCTGGAGGGCCCGCTGGAAGCTCACGGAGGGAAACAAGAAGTACTTTGGGGGTTGGGTCACCGAGACGTTTCCGTACGCCGGCTGGATCGGCGAGATCCATTCCTTCAGCTCCGGCCCGGAGGAGACGGGCGCCGTCAAGGAGTTCTACGCCAGGGTGTGGGCCAGGCCCGGCTCGACCAAGTACCAGAGAAAGACCTTTTTCAACTGGTGCAAGACGATGATCAACTCGGCCGACCCGCGGGCTGCCGCCGAGATCACCGTGGCCGAGGCGTTCAACCGCTACCTGACGGGCATGTTCTACTCGCTGTGGATTGGGGTTGGGCTCATGGCCGCCGGCCTGGGCATCCAGTGGGCGACGGGGACGGGCGGCAGCGCGTGGGTGCTCTTTTTGCTGGGGCTGCTGGCCTACCTGGCGATGCTGCTGGTGATTGCCAGGCAATTCCGGGTCAGCCGCATCAAAGAAGTCTCGACCGTGTTCGCCGCGACGTATCGGCATCGAGAGCTCTTCGAGACACGCGAGCCGTAGCCACCCGCCTGCCCGGCGCGAGCCAACCCCTCGTGCGGCGGGGGCGGGGGAGAGAGAGGTAGGTGCCTTTTGAGCGAATCGCTTTGCCTTGCGGACCTGCCGGAGCGGATCGGGGCGTTGGCCGGGCCTGACCGGGAGAGACTCGAGCGCATTTTCGACGTGCGGCTCGCCGCCGGCTCGGCGGTCCCGCCGGACGCCATGGCTGACTGGATCGCCCGGCACTTTGGATCGGTCGATGCGGTCCGCAGGCAGACGATCGTCCGGGTCACCAACAAGGTCACGGGCGAGGGCGCCCTGTTCAACCAGCAGCGTGCCAACCGCCCTCTCCAGGCTGCGGCCGGAGCGGGCGACAGCGGTGCGATGATCCGCGCCACGGAGGAGTGCCTTTTCTGCCGTCCTGCCGAGGGCACCCCGGCGGACGTCTTCGGCCGGATCCGCGGCCGCTTCTGCACGACCGCCTCCAACGCCGCCAAGTACGACGGCTGGCACGCGGTCATTGTCTTTGACGAGCATGATCCGCTCCGCTTCTCCCTGGAGCAGGTCGAGGACTATGTCCGCACGGCCCAGAAGTGGGCCCGCAGAGCCCATCGCCGCGATCCGGAGGCCCGCTACCCCTTTTTCCTGTGGAACTGCCTGTGGCGCAGCGGGGCCTCGGTGATCCACGGGCATGCGCAGATGGCCCTGGCGCGCGGAATGCCCTATGCGCGCATCGAAGCCTGGCGCCAGGCGGCGCTGCGCTACCGCGCCGCCCACGGCAGCGACTACTTCGCCGACCTGGTGGCCGTCCACGATCGCCTTGGCCTGGCGATACCGCACGGCGACGCCGTCATCTTCCCGTCTCTGACTCCTGCAAAGGAGATGGAGACCACGGTCGTGGCTCCGCGGCTCGAGGGGGGCCTGGTCCCCGCGCTGTACCGGGTGCTCCGCACCTTCATCGACCGCCTCGGCGTGCAGAGTTTCAACGCGGTTCTCTACCAGCCGCCGCTGGCCGGCGCGGGCGAGGCGTGGGCCGGTTTTCCGTTCGCCATCCGGGTCCTGGACCGGGGCAGCCTGGAGAACCGCACGTCGGACATAGGCTCGATGGAGCTGTTTGCCCAGAGCGTGGTGGTCACGGACCCCTACTACGTGGCCGAAGCGCTGCGCGCCTAGCGACTCCCTCTCGCTCCGGCACCCTGGGGTGCCACTGCTGTGGGGTGGTCCAGAAAGCACGAGACCTGCGATGCCGAGCGCGGCGATGCGTCCACGTTGCGGGCCGGTCGAGACCGGCCCGCCGGCGTGGTCCGGAGACTACGCCGGAGCAAGAGGTGTATTACTACTGGCTAAAGGACGTGGACATCTGCGGGCACACGGGGCTGCACGGGTCGGTGGAGGCGACGGCCGCCGGGTGCGGGGAGGCGATCTATCTGCCGGTGGTATGGAGGTGACACGCGAGCGTCGGAGGGGGATGGGAGGGGCTGTGCGGGTTCTGCCAGAGAGAGGGGGCGGAAGGCGGGAATGGAATCCCGCCCTACGGGGACGTGCTGCGCCTGGTGTGGGGCGGCTCGGCGACACTGCCAGCATTTTGCCCATCAGGACTACCGCAAACCTGTTCCGGTTGGCGTCGATGAACTGGAATCGCATGTGTTTGGGCGCGAGAAGACGGCCACTGCTTTTGCCGTTGGGGTCCGTCACGCTTGGGCCTTGGCAGCTTGATGTCGCAGCCCAGTGGAGGTCGCTGGCGCCTGGACCCACGACTGCCCAGGCACCAGCGCTTCGCTGGGAGCCTACCAGCTCATTGCCTCCGTATCCAAGCCCTCCGCGCTGTCGGAAGCACGCTCTTCGCGCTCGGAGCCCGCTTCCGGCTCCGCCGCCTTCTCTGTCCCCTCCTCAGCCGAGTCAGCCGGCGCATCTTCTTCCATGGCAGCAAGGATAGCGTCCGCCTGCTGGTCCAGGCGGCGCAGCATACCGGCGAGGGCCTCTGACAAGGGGCGGTCATCCACATGGGGCAGCCCCTTTCCGGGAAGGAGTCTGCGTCGTGGGTAGTGCTTCTCTTTCATTGTTCCTCCTCTTCTTGATTGGCATGGTACCCGACTATGGCAAAGCCGCGCTCCACAAGCGGCGGCGCCACCGCAGGGAACGCAGACTACGGCCTCAAATCGGCCCTGGAGAGGCTGGCGCAGACGGTCGGTTGTGGTAGGTCGGGAGATAGGCGCGCGCCATCGCACTTTCGATTCAGATTGTGCCGATGGCTGTGGGTGGGTATCTCGCGAGCACGACTATGCCAGAAGCCGGGGAATCTGTCAAATCCTTCGACCGGTCGTTGGGCCCGGTCACGATCGGGCTCCTCTTCCCCCGGCCCCACACCGCTGTCACGGCCAATGGTAGAATCCCCAAAACGGCCAATGTAGAATTCCCCACTTTGGTCATGTGGTTGCGCCTGCGGCACAATGGCCTGGCAAGCCGGAGCGCCAAGGAGCAGACCACCCATGCTGAAAGTGGAGGAACGAGTCATGATCAAAGACCAGTACCGTAGAGGCGTGACCATCAGCGACCTTGCCCGTGAGACCGGGCATGACCGCAAGACCATTCGATCCGTCGTGAGGGGCCCGACCGTTCCCCCGCGGAAGAGGAAGCCGCGGGCGAAGAAGCTGGACCCCTTTGTGCAGTACCTGGAAATGCGCATGCAGGAGGGGGTGCTCAACTGCAACAAGCTGCTGGAGGAGATCCGGAAGCGGGGGTACCGGGGCGGCAAGAGTCTGGTCAAGACCTTTGTGCATCCCCACCGGGAAGCCCGGCGACAGGAAGCGACGGTGCGCTTTGAGACCGAGCCGGGCGAACAGGCACAGGTAGACTGGGCTCACTTTGGGTACATCGAGCATCGTGGGCGCAGGCGCAAGTTGTACGCTTTCGTGATGACGCTGGGCTGGTCGCGAGCGTCGTACCTGGAGTTCACGGTGTCGGTCAATGCAGCATGGTGGCTGCGCTGCCACGTGCACGCCTTTCGCTACTTCGGCGGTGTGCCGCGCGTCGTGCTGCACGACAACGTCAAGGCGGCGGTCCTGGACCGGGAGGCCGACGGGCGGATTGTCTGGAACGAGCGCTACCTGGACTTTGCCGACTACTACGGATTCATCCCGCGCGCCTGCCGGCCGTACCGGGCCGAGACCAAGGGCAAGGTGGAGGCAGGCGTGCGCTACGTGCGGAGCAGCTTCTGGCCAGGGCTCAGGTTCGTCGACCTGGCGGACCTCAATCGCCAGGCCATGGAGTGGCTGGACACCGTGGCCAACCCGCGCGTGCACGGCACGACCGGTGCAGTACCGTTTCAGCGCCTGTCGTTGGAAGGGCTCCAGTCCATCGACGGCAAGCCCGACTACGATACCGACCTGATCGTCTTCCGGCGCTCGACCAAGGACTGCCTTGTCAGCTACGACGGCAACTACTACTCGGTACCGGCCGACTACGCCAGGAGGAGCCTGCAGGTCAGGGAGACAGAAGACGGCCAACTGGTCCTCATCGACACACAGGATGGCGAGATCGCCCGCCATCGTGTGGCCGAGGGCCGCAACCTGCGCGTGGCTGTGACAGCCCACTATGCCCATCTCCGTCCTGGCTCACGGCCCGCCCGACGGCGGGGTGCGATCCAGGTGCCTGCTCCGCAGAGTCTAGCAGACCTGCCTGCTGCGCCCGAGGTCGAGACAAGACCTCTCGCCTGGTATGACAAGATCCTGGAGGTGGGCTCATGAGCGATGTGGCCTATCCCCGGGTGCAGGCACACCTGGCCCGACTCAAGCTGCCCCAGATCGCCGAGTGCATGGATGCCGTCGCCCAGGAGGCAGCCAAGCACGACTGGACTTACCTGGAGTTCCTGGACCAACTCCTCGACGCCGAGGTCTCGGCGCGTTATCAGCGGGACGTGGCCATGAAGACCAAGCTGGCTCACTTCCCCTTCGCCAAGACCCTGGACCAATTCGACTTCTCCTTCCAGCCCGCCATCAACGAGCGACAGGTCCGCGAGCTGGCCACTCTCAGCTTCATCGCCAACGGCGAGAACGTCCTCTTCCTGGGCCCGCCCGGCGTCGGCAAGACGCACCTGGCGATCGCTCTGGGAATGGTCGCCATCCAGCACGCCGTCAGCGTCTACTTCACCACCATGGTCGACTTGCTTGACCAGCTCCACCGCGACGCCAAGGAAGACCGTCTCGACCACCGCCTGCACACACTCTGCCGCCCCAGGTTGCTCATCGTGGACGAGATGGGATACTTCTCCCTCGACCGGATGGCCGCGCAGTTCCTGTTCCAGTTGGTCAGTCGCCGCTACGGTCGTGGCTCGATCATCCTGACCTCGAACAAGTCGTACGGCGAGTGGGGCGACATCTTTGCCGACCAGGTACTGGCAGCCGCGATCCTGGACCGCTTGCTGCACTTCTCGACGACGATCAACATCCGCGGCCAGAGCTACCGGCTGCGGGAGAAACGCAAGGCCGGTGTCTTCAGTGAGTTGACCGACCTGCAGAAGGAGGCCTGAACCAGCCCATCGAACGTTTGAGCTGGGGAATTCCAAGTTGGCCATTTCGAGGAATTCTAACTTGGCCTTGACACAAGACCCACGACTGTTCGTAGGTCAGACCGTAACAATCCACATCAAGCCGTACGCGGCATTGAAACCTTCGTGTTCGGAAATTGCCACATCACGCCTCTCCTTTGCGTAACAATCCACATCAAGCCGTACGCGGCATTGAAACCAACACCCCCGCATTCATGCGTGGGTTGGCAACGGGCAACGTCTCAGGCAGGTAACAATCCACCTCAAGCCGTACGCGGCATTGAAACGATCGTGTCTTGGTCCTCTTCTTGCCAGGCCGTCAGGTCATGTAGCAATCCACCTCAAGCCGTACGCGGCATTGAAACCCTGTGGTCGGCTCGTAGAGAGTGACGGTTAGCATGATGGTAGCAATCAACCTCAAGCCGTGCGCGGCATAGAGACCAGGTGCAGCACACCTGAGAGGTGCGCCGCACCGAGTCGGGTAGCGATCAACCACGAGCCGTTGCGCCTTGCGCATTGTGCGGGCTTCTCCGATGGGCGAGGGTCTCCGACCGAGGCCCTCTCGGGTAGGGTGAGGGACCTCGTAGGAGTGCTTCTCGGCTGTGCGACACCCGACTTGCTCTTGAGCACTGAATAGTCTATAATCAAAGAGCCTGGCCCTGGGGTTCCGCCGTATTCGGGCACGGACCAAAGCCTCGCGCAGAAGAGCTCATAGTGCCGGAGGAGGCCCGGTTCCCCACAGCTCACAGCGCACCCGTCGCCCCGGTCAATGGCCGTGCTGCCGGCGGCCGCGGCGACAGCACCTGACGCAGGGTCATGGTACAATGAAGGGGTGAGGCAAGGAGGACTCGGCTCCATGGCGCGTCTTGAGGACCTGGCCCCCAATGCGGCCATCCGTGGCATCCTGCCGGATGCCCTCGTCACGGTAGTCAGCGTGCAGTGGTTTGGCTCGGAGGCAGTCGAGCTGACCTACAAGAGCCCGGACGGCAGAGTCGATGCCATCATCCTCTACCGTCACAACGAGGCCGACCTCGAGGTTGCCGAGCATGGCCGCCCCTGGAGCTTTGACGGCGACGGCGCCCTCTTTCGCCTCGTTTCAGAAGCCCACCGCATCCGCCTGGCTCACCTCTTCGACCCGTTGCTCGCCATTCACACATCGATGGTCGAGCCCCTGCCGCACCAGATCACGGCAGTCTACGAGGTCATGCTGCCACGCCAGCCGCTGCGCTTTCTCCTGGCAGACGACCCGGGCGCAGGCAAGACCATCATGGCCGGGCTGCTCATCAAGGAGCTGATCGCCCGCGGGGACCTGCAGCGCTGCCTGGTCGTCTGTCCCGGCAGCCTTGCCGAGCAGTGGCAGGACGAGCTCTACCGACGTTTTCACTTGCCCTTCGAGATCCTGACCAACGACAAGCTGGAGGCCGCTCGCACCGGCAACTGGTTCCTGGAGACCAACCTGGCGATCGCCCGGCTGGACAAGCTCTCGCGCAACGAGGAAGTCCAGGACAAGCTGGCGGCACCCGACTGCCGCTGGGATCTGATCGTCTGTGACGAGGCCCACAAGCTCTCGGCCACCTACTTCGGAGGTGAGGTCCAGTACACCAAGCGCTACCGGCTGGCGCAGCTCCTCTCCACCTTGACGCGCCACCTCCTCCTGATGACCGCCACGCCGCACAACGGCAAGGAGGCCGACTTCCAGCTCTTCATGGCCCTGATCGATGGCGACCGCTTCGAGGGCCACTTCCGCGACGGGGTCCATACCACGGACGTGTCGGACCTGATGCGCCGCATGGACAAGGAGAGCCTCCTGAAGTTCGACGCCACACCCCTCTTTCCCGAGCGGATGGCCTACACAGTCCCCTTCAAGCTGTCGGATGCCGAAGCGGCCCTCTACAAGGCCGTCACCGACTATGTGCGCGACGAGTTCAACCGCGCCGATGCCCTCCAGAACGACAAGCGCGCGGGCACGGTCGGCTTCGCGCTCACCATCCTGCAGCGCCGCCTGGCCTCGTCGCCCGAGGCCATCTTCCAATCGCTGCGCCGGCGGCGCGAGCGCCTCGAGCGGCGGCTGCGCGAGATGGAGCTGCTGCAGCGCGGCGCCGAGGTCGCGCACGCCCTGGCTTCGGCGGTGCCCGTGCTCGACGTCGAGGAGGTCGAAGACCTGGAGGACGCGCCCGACGGCGAAGTAGCGGAGGTCGAGGAAGAGATCCTCGACCAGGCCACCGCTGCGCGCACCATCGTCGAGCTCAAGGCCGAGATCGAGACCCTGGGGCGCCTGGAGAGGATGGCTCTCGCGGTGCTGAGCAGCCAGGACGACCGCAAGTGGCGCGAGCTTTCCAACCTGCTCAACGAGATCTTTACCCCCGCGGGCCTGGCCGGCCGCCTGGGCGAAGAGCCTGCGCCGTATGGCCCAGCCGGGATTCCGCGGCCGGTCCCTTCACCGCGGCAGAAGCTGGTCCTCTTCACCGAGCACCGGGATACGCTCCACTACCTGGAGCGGCGCATCACCACGCTGCTCGGGCGCCGCGATGCCCTCGTCATCATCCACGGCGGCATGGGCCGCGAGGACCGCCTGAAGGCGCAGGAGGCGTTCCGCCACGATCCCGAAGTCCAGGTGCTTTTGGCCACAGACGCCGCCGGTGAGGGCATCAACCTCCAGCGTGCGCATCTGATGGTCAACTATGACCTGCCCTGGAACCCCAACCGGCTGGAGCAGCGCTTTGGGCGTATCCATCGCATCGGCCAGACCGAAGTGTGCCACCTCTGGAACCTGGTGGCCGACGAGACGCGGGAAGGCGACGTCTACCGGACCCTCCTGGCCAAGATCGAGCAGGCCCGCCAGTCCCTCGGCGGCAGGGTCTTTGACGTCCTGGGCAAGCTCGAGTTCGAGGGCAGGCCACTGCGCGACCTGCTGATCCAGGCGATCCGCTACGGCGACCGGCCCGAGGTACGCGCCCGGCTGACCCAGGTGGTCGAGAACGCCTTCGACCCGGCACAGCTCCAGGGCCTGCTCGAGGAGCGGGCGCTTGCCTCCGACGCCATGGATGCCAGCCGGGTCTACCGCATCCGAGAGGAGATGGAGCGCGCCGAGGCCCGCCGCCTCCAGCCGCACTATGTCGAGTCTTTCTTCCTCGAGGCTTTCCAGCGGCTCAGCGGGTCCGCCCGCCAGCGCGAGCCGCGCCGCTACGAAGTCACCCACGTCCCGGCGATCGTGCGCCAGCGCGACCGGCTGATCGGCATCGGCGAGCCGGTCATGCCCCGCTACGAGCGGATCGCCTTCGAGAAGGAACTCGTCGCGCTTCAGGGCCAGCCCCTGGCGGCCTTCCTCTGTCCCGGGCATCCCCTGCTCGACGCCGTCATCGACCTGACCCTGGAGCGCCACCGCGACCTGCTGCGCCGCGGCGCGGTGCTGGTCGACGAGCGCGACCCGGGCGTCGAGCCGCGCGTGCTCTTTTACCTCGAGCACGCGATACAGGACGCCAGCCTTACCCGCTCCGGGGAGCGGCGCGTTGTTTCCAGGCGCATACTCTACGTGGAGGTGGACGCAGAAGGCGACACCCGCCACCTGCACTACGCGCCCTACCTCGACTACCGCCCCCTGGCGGAGGGCGAGCCGGATGCCGAGGCGCTGCTGGCCCGCCCGGAGCTCGCCTGGATCACCCGCGGCCTGGAGCAGCAGGCGCAGGGCTACGCCGTCGTCCACGTCGTGCCGGAGCACCTGGACGAGGTGCGCGCGCAGAAGCTGGAGCTGATCGCCAAGACCGAGGCGGCGGTCAAGCAGCGGCTGACCAGGGAGATCATCTACTGGGACCACCGCGCCGAGGAGCTGAAGGCCCAGGAGCAGGCCGGCCGACCCAACGCCCGCCTCAACTCCGGGGAGGCGCGCAAGCGCGCCGACCTCCTCCAGGCGCGCCTGGAGAAGCGCATGGACGAGCTGCGGCTGGAGCGGCAGATTGCACCGCTGCCGCCGGTGGTGCTGGGCGGGGTGCTCGTCGTACCGCTGGGGCTGCTCGCCCGCATGGCCGGCCGGGAGCCCTCCTCCCAGCGCCCTGCAGCCGATACCCAGGCCGCCGCGGTGCGAGCGCGGGCCATCGTGATGGAGGTCGAGCGCGGGCTGGGCTATGAGCCGGTCGACCGCGAGACGGAAAAGCTCGGCTACGACGTCGAGAGCCGCGTGCCCGGCAGCGGCCGGCTGCGCTTCATCGAGGTCAAAGGGCGTGCCTCCGGGGCCGATACCGTGACCGTCACCAAGAACGAGATCCTCTGCTCGCTCAACAAGCCGGACGACTATATCCTGGCGATCGTCGAGTTCCTGGAGGGCGGGGCGCACCGCGCCCATTACCTGCGCCACCCCTTCCGGCGCGAGCCAGACTTTGGGGTGACGAGCGTGAACTATGACTTTGCCGGGCTCCTGGCGCGGGCCGGGGAGCCGGCGTGAGGAAGGCCAGGAGTAGGTTGACTCACCTGTGCCCAGCCGCTGAGACATGGAGACGATGATGCAGAACCTGTACACCGTGAGCAAAGTCTTTGCCGGTCGCCTTTTCCGCGTTCCCGACTACCAGCGTGGCTATTCTTGGGGGAAGCAGCAGTGCCAGGACTTGGTCGAAGACCTCGATCTGCTCGGAGAGGGGAAAGAGCACTTCATGGGTCTGCTGATCCTTCACGACAGGGATGGAGAATCGGCCAAGGTGCTCGATCAGAAGGGGAATGCCTACGAGACGTTCGACGTTGTCGACGGACAGCAGAGGCTCACGACCCTTGTGGTGTTCCTTCACGCCCTCCAGAAGGAGATGCGCAAGTATGACTCCCGGCGGATGCTGGCCGAAGGTCTGGACGAGAGTTACCTGGCGACGCGGAACATGAGCGGCCAGCCGCTGTGCAAGCTCACGCTCAACCGGGACACGCACGGCTTCTTCTACGGCACGATACTGGAGCGTTCACCGGACATCCAGGGACCCACGAACCGTTCCCACCAGTTCCTTGCCGGGGCCAAGGAGTACTTCACCGCCTACCTTGATGCAAAGCGAGGTGCTCTGGGAGATAGCTTCCCAGAGTGGCTCAAGGCACAGTATCTGAAGGTGACCCAGCAACTGACCCTCGTAGTCTACACAGTGCGAAGCGAGGCCGATGCAGGCGTGGTCTTTGAGACTATGAACAACCGCGGCAAGCCGCTCACTGAGCTTGAGAAGGTGAAGAACTACCTGCTCTACCTTGCCAGCAAGCTTGAGCTGCCATGCGAGCATGACCTCGCCCGCGACATCAACGACACCTGGACGCACATCTTTGAGAGGCTGATGGCGGCCGACCTCGGCGAAGTGGAAAACGAGGATCAGCTCCTGCGCACCCATTGGCTGATGGAGCACGACTATGACCGCAACAAGCCGGTGAGTATCCGATCCATCAAGAAGCGATTTGCCCTGGGTAGCTACCGAGGGAAGCATCCTGATCTGCTTGACCAAGTCAAAGCCTACCTCGCCAGCCTGCGCAACGCAGCCGTGGCCTACTGTGACATCTACCGGCCGCGCCACTCGAGTGCCTACGGGCCATTCAAGGCCGAGAGGCAACTCCACGACCGGCTGATCGCGGCCGGCGAGCGACTGGCTCGGCTGGGCGCTCCCGTCACGTTCGTGCCTCTGCTCATGGCGGTCCGGATCAAGTACCCGGATGACGGCGAGCGCTGCCTCAAGGCGCTCGAGCTCTGCGAGCGCTTCAACTTTCGAGTCTACCGTTGGATGGAGCGCCCGGCATATACCGGCCAGTCCTGGATCTTTCGCCTGGGGTACCAGATCTATCACGGGCGGGATCTCGACGGCGTGCTGGACGAGCTCAGGGGAGCCATTCTCTACTACTGCCCGGACCAGCGCATCCCGGCTCGCTTCGAGGAGCGCGACCTGAACTGGTTCGCCTGGCCGGGGTTGAAGTATATGCTATACGAGTACGAGCAGCACCTGGCCGATGGGGCCGGGCAGGCCGTGCGAATGCCCTGGGAGGACCTGGCGCGGAAGCAAGATACGGTCGAGCACATCCTGCCCCAGGCCATGGACTCGGGCGGCTACTGGGCGCAGAGGTTCGCGCCGGAGGAGCATGCACGTTGGGTACACGACATCGGCAACCTGACGTTGACCTTCGACAATAGCTGCTTGGGCAACAAGCCATTCCCCGAGAAGAAGGGGGCCGCCGGACGGCCGTGCTGCTATGCCAGCTCAAAACTATTCGTTGAGCAGGCCATCGCCCGCTACGAGGACTGGACTCCAGACACGATCCAGGCTCGCCGCAGAGAGATCGAGGGCTGGGTTGGGGAGCGTTGGCGGGTCGAGCCGGGAGGGGCACCGGTCAGCGACAAAGCCGGTGACGGGACAGCCCTGATCCAGCGAGTGCTGACCCGCACCTTTGTCCCTCGTGGGCAGCTCCTGCTCTATAGGGCGCTCTACGAGGCCGGTGACGAGTTTGTGCCGTACAGGGAGCTCCACGAGCGCATGGGGGTCGATGACAACCAACTGCACGGCATACTGGGCGGTCTGGGCAACCGGATCAACCTGACCGAGGGTGTGAAGCCTGCCAAGCCCGGAGTAGGGCTGCTCCTGGAGGTGAGAAGGAGCGGGATAGACTGGGGCTGGGCGCTGCGCCCAGAACTGGTCGCCGTGCTCGAGGGAATGCCCGGGTTTCGGGCTGTCTTGGCAGGCTGGTCGACCGACGAGATCACTGAGCGCTACCGCCAGGTGTGGGACAAGGACTGGGGAGCGCAGCGCAGGGACCTGGGCCTTGACGGCTAGGTTCTGGGCAAACACGAGCACTGGCACCGGTGAGACAAAGCGAATGCCAGGACGCTCCTTGGCGGCCTTGTGCGGCGCAGGACGCAATTCCGCGGAAGAATGCATAATACGCAATCTTGACGGAGGTCCAGCGCAATCGCCCGGCTGTCTGGCCGATGCCGCCGGCCGGCGCTGAACGGGCGAACGAAATGCGCCGAAAATGCGCCGCAAACGCGTAGTCAGACATTGGGGGTGCAATCTGAATCCTTCTGACACCGTCGTGACCCGCAAGAAACTCATCGAAGTCGCCCTGCCCCTCGACGCCATCAACGCGGCCTCCGCCCGCGAAAAGTCCATCCGCCACGGGCACCCCTCCACCCTGCACCTCTGGTGGGCGCGCCGGCCGCTCGCCGCGGCCCGCGCCGTCATCTTTGCCCAGATGGTGGACGACCCCTCCGCCCACCCCGAGCTCTTCCCTACCGAAGAGGCGCAGGAACAGGAGCGGCAGCGCCTCTTCCGGCTGATCGAGGAACTGGTCAAGTGGGAGAACACCACCAACGAGGAGGTGCTCAACCGGGCGCGCGACGAGATCCGGAAAAGCTGGCGGCTGACCTGCTCGCAGAACCGCGACCACCCGCGCGCCGCCGAGCTGTTCGACCCCGACCGGCTGCCGGCGTTCCACGACCCCTTCGCCGGCGGCGGCTCGCTGCCGCTGGAGGCGCAGAGACTGGGGCTGGAGGCGCACGCCAGCGACCTCAACCCGGTGGCGGTGCTCATCAACAAGGCCATGATCGAGATCCCGCCCAAGTTCGCCGGCATGCCGCCTGTTAACCCCGAGGCCCGGCGCGGGATGTTTCTTAGACAGGATTCACAGGATTTGCCGGATGGAAAAGGAAATCCTGTTCATCGTGTGAATCCTGTCCACGGCTCCGTGTGGCGCGGGGCGCAGGGGTTGGCCGAGGACGTCCGCTACTACGGCAAGTGGATGCGCGACGAGGCCGAGAAGCGCATCGGCCACCTCTACCCCAAGGTCGAGGTCACGCCCGAGATGGCCCGCGAGCGCCCCGACCTGGTGCCCTACGTCGGGCGCAAGCTGACGGTCATCGCCTGGCTCTGGGCGCGCACGGTGCGCAGCCCGAATCCCGCTTTTGCCCACGTCGAGGTGCCGTTGGCCGCATCCTTCATACTCTCCAGCAAGCCCGGCAAGGAGGCCTACGTCGAGCCGGTAGTCGATCTCCCCTCTCCCGGCGGGAGAGGGGCGGGGGGTGAGGGCGGCTATCGCTTCACGGTGAAGGTGGGCAAGCCGCCGGCGGGCGCCGAGAACGGCACAAAACTGGCGCGCGGCGCCAACTTCCGCTGCGTCATGTCGGGGACGCCGATCGCGGGGGACTACATCAAAGCGGAGGGCAAGGCCGGACGCATGGGCGCCCGCTTGATGGCCATCGTGGCTGAGGGAGATCGCGGGCAGGTGTACCTATCGCCGAGCGAGACGATTGAGGCAGTGGCGCGTCAGGCGAAAGCGGAGTGGAAGCCGGAAGGGGACGTGCCAGCCCGGTTGACTGGCGGTACCTGCGTCCCCTATGGACTTGCCCTGTGGGGTGACCTCTTCAGCCCTCGCCAGCTCGCGGCGCTGACGTCGTTCTCCGGCCTGGTGCTGGAGGCACGCGAGCTGGCGAAGCGTGACGCGATTGACGCCGGTGGCTGCGGCGACCACCGTACCCTTGACGACGAAGGCTCAGGTCCAATCGCATACGGCGATGCAGTGGCTGTTTACTTGGGTCTCGGTGTCGGTCGAAGTGCCAACTACTGGTCGTCTCTCACGCCTTGGGGCGGCGGCTTCATAGTTCAGACCTTCGGTCGGCAGGCGATCCCAATGGTTTGGGATTACGCCGAGGCCAATCCCCTGTCTAGCTCGACGGGCAACTGGTTGGGCGCACTCGAATGGATCACCAAGGTCATCACCCTCTGCCTGCCCGTGCTGTCCGCGGGTCATGTTCAACAAGCCGATGCACAGACTCGGAACGCCACTTCGCCGAAGGTGTTTTCCACTGACCCACCCTATTTCGACAACATTAGCTACGCTGATCTTTCGGACTTCTTCTATGTCTGGATGCGCACGTGTTTGAGGCCCGTCTTTCCTGAGCTTTTCGCCACATTGGCCGTGCCAAAGGCAGAGGAGTTGGTCGCGGTACCTTACCGCCACGGGGGAAAGGAAAGGGCTGAAGCCTTCTTCTTGGATGGTATGATGCAGTCCATGCATCTGTTGGCTGACCAGGCCCACCTGGCTTTTCCCGTCACCGTCTATTACGCCTTCAAGCAGTCGGAGAGCAAGAACATGGAGGGCACTGCGTCGACGGGTTGGGAGGTCTTCCTGGACGCCGTGGTCCGCGCTGGTCTCGCCCTTACTGGCACCTGGCCACTGCGGACCGAACGTGATCAAGGGCTGAAGACCCGAAGCAATGTTCTCGCCTCCAGCATCGTCCTGGTCTGCCGACCACGGCCCACCGATGCGCCTACAACGACCCGCCGCGAGTTCCTCACCGCGCTCAAGGCGGAGCTGCCGGCAGCCCTGTCGCACCTCCAGCGCGGCAACATCGCCCCTGTTGACCTGGCGCAGGCGGCCATCGGGCCGGGCATGGCGGTCTTCACCCGCTACGCCCGCGTGCTCGATGCCTCCGGCAAAGAGATGACCGTGCGCGAGGCGCTGGCGCTCATCAACCAGACCCTCGACGAGGTCCTCGCCGAGCAGGAGGGCGATTTCGACGCCGACACCCGCTGGGCGCTGGCGTGGTTCGAGCAGTCCGGCTTTGCCGAGGGCGAGTACGGCGTCGCCGAGACCCTCTCCAAGGCCAAGAACACCTCCGTCGGCGGGATGGTCGAGGCGGGCGTCGCGGCCTCCAAGGGCGGCAGGGTGCGCCTCTTGAAGCCGCAGGAGCTGCCGGCGGACTGGGACCCGGCCAGGGACAGGCGCCTGACCGTGTGGGAGATGGTCCACCACCTCATCCGCGCGCTGGACAAGGGCGGCGAGCGAGGCGCGGCGGCCTTGGCCGCGGCGCTGGGCACCCGCGCCGAGCCGGCCCGCGAGCTGGCCTACCGTCTGTACGTCATCTGCGAGCGCAAGAAGCGCGCCCAGGAGGCGCTGGCGTACAACGCCCTGGTCCAGAGCTGGCCCGAGATCGTCCGCCTGGCGCAGGCATCCAAACCGCATCAGGAAAGGCTACTGTAGACAGGATTGACAGGATTACCAGGATTGACAGCACAAGGTCCAACCATCCTGCAAATCCTGTAAATCCTGTCCAAGAGAAGAAGCCCATGGAAGAGGAGTCGCTGACCAAAACGATCATCGGCTGTGCGATGAAGGTCCATACGACGCTTGGACCGGGGTACCTGGAGTCCGTCTACGAAAAGGCCTTGGCGCACGAGCTGCGCAAGGTCGGGCTGGTCGTGGAGCGCCAGAAACCTATCCAGGTGGTATACGATGGCGTGGTGGTCGGGGACTTCGTTGCCGACATGTTGGTCGAGGATCGGGTCATTCTCGAGATCAAGGCGATCCAGGCAGTCGCACCGGCGCACGAGGTGCAGTTGGTCAACTACCTGACGACCACGGGCATTGAGATCGGGCTGCTCCTGAACTTTGGTGCGGCCAGCCTGCAGCTCAAGCGCAAGCACCGCACCTATCGGGCAAGGGGTTCGTTCAGACAGGATTTGCAGGATTAGGTCGCTTCATCCTGTCAATCCTGTCCGGAAATTCGGAGGCTCAAGATGGCGATCACCAATCACGAGCGCGTCGGCAAGGCACTCGACCTGCTCAAGGAAGGGCTTGCCCCCTTCGTCGAGCGCGAGCTGCACGCCAAGTTCGGCAAGTACTGGATCACGCGAGCGACGGAGGGCTGGGCCCATGACGTCGACTGGTCCGAGGACGACGACCGGCCGCACCTCGACGTTGCCGCCATCCTCCGCCTGATGTGGGACCAGTGGAACGAGGTCTTTCGCCAGACCCTGGGCCATGCCGAGCGCAGCCTGGTGAGCGAGCTGCGCGAGGTGCGCAACCGCTGGGCGCACCAGGAAGCCTTCTCCTCAGACGACGCCTACCGCGCCCTCGACTCCTGTGCCCGTCTTCTGACGGCCCTCTCGGCACCCCAGGCAGCGGAACTGGACCGCATGAAGCTGGAGCTCCTGCGCGTCCGCTACGAGGAGCAGGTGCGCGCGGAGAAGCGACGCGGCGCGGGCACGGCCATCGAGAGCCAGGTCACCGGGGCGCTCAGGCCCTGGCGCGAGGTCGTAAGCCCGCACCCCGACGTCGCCAGCGGCCGCTACCAGCAGGCCGAGTTCGCCGCCGACCTGTGGCAGGTGCACCTGGGCGAAGGCTCCGACGAGTACAAGGACCCGGCCGAGTTCTTCCGGCGCACGTACCTCACCGAAAGCCTCCGGCAGCTCCTGGCCGGCGCGGCAAGGCGCCTCTCGGGCCAGGGGGGCGATCCCGTCGTCCAGCTCCAGACCAACTTTGGCGGCGGCAAGACCCACTCCATGCTCGCCCTCTACCACCTCTTCTCGGGCACCGCGCCCAGTGACCTGCTCGGCATCGACCAGGTGATGAAAGAGGCCGGCCTTACCAACGGAGCCCTCGTGCCTGCCGTCAAGCGCGTGGTGCTGGTCGGCAACCGCGTCTCGCCCGGCAACCCGGCCGTCAAGCCCGACGGTACGGTCATTCGCACCCTATGGGGCGAGCTGGCGTGGCAGCTCGGAGGACGCGCGGCCTTTGATCGCGTGCGCGCCGACGACGAGCGCGCCACCAGTCCCGGCGACACGCTGCGCCAGTTGTTCAACGAGTACGCACCCTGCCTGGTCCTCATCGACGAGTGGGTGGCCTACGCCCGGCAGCTCCACGACGCCGCCGACCTTCCCGCAGGAAGCTTCGAGACGCACTTTACCTTTGCCCAGGCGCTCACCGAGTCGGCCAAGCTGGCGCAGCAGTGCCTGGTGGTGATCAGCCTGCCCGCCTCCGACACGCCGGGCTCGCCCCACGTCCAGGCCGAGGACGTGGAGGTGGGGGGCCAGCGCGGGAGGATGGCGCTCGACCGGCTGCGAAACGCCGTCGGCCGGGTCGAGTCGTCCTGGCGCCCGGCCAGCGCCGAGGAAGGCTTTGAGATTGTGCGCCGACGACTCTTCGAGCCGCTGACCGGCGCCGACCAGTTCACAGCGCGCGACGTGGTGGCGCGTGCTTTTTACGACCTCTACCGCTCGCAGGCGGCCGAGTTCCCGCCCGAGTCGCGCGAGGCCGACTACGAAAAGCGCCTCCGCGCTGCCTACCCCATCCACCCCGAAGTGTTCGACCGGCTGTACACCGACTGGTCGGCGCTGCTCAAGTTCCAGCGCACCCGCGGCGTCCTGCGCCTGATGGCGGCCGTGATCCACAGCCTCTGGGAGAAGGGCGACCGCAACCCGCTGATCCTGCCCTCCAACCTGCCGATCGACGATCCGCGCGTGCAGTTCGAGCTGACCCGCTACCTGTCGGACAACTGGGTGCCGGTCATCGAGAAGGACGTCGACGGCCCCAACGCCCTGCCGCTTCGGCTGGACGGCGAGGTGCCCAACCTGGGCAAGTACCATGCCTGCCGGCGCGTCGCCCGCACGATCTACCTCGGCTCGGCGCCCACCGCCACCGCGGCCAACCGCGGGCTGGAGGACCGCCAGATCAAGCTGGGCTGCGTCATGCCCGGGGAGTCTCCCGCCGTCTTTGGCGACGCGCTGCGCCGGCTGAGCGGTGCGGCCACGTACCTCTACCAGGACGCGGCGCGCTACTGGTACTCGACCCAGCCGACCGTCACCAAGATGGCCGAGGACCGCGCCGAGCAGCTCAAGCGCGATCCTGACGCCGTCGCGCGCGAGGTGGAGCGCAGGCTGCGCGCCGATCTGAGGAAGGCCGGCGACTTCAGCCGCATCCACCCGCTGCCCCAGTCGGGCGCCGACGTGCCCGACGACCTCGACGCGCGCCTGGTGGTGCTCGGCGTCGAGCACCCGTACAGCAGGGAGCCCGGCTCGGCCGCCGAGGCGCAGGCCAAGGCCATCTTCGAGTTCCGCGGCAACGTGCCGCGCCTCTACCGCAACGCGCTGGTCTTCCTGGCGGTCGACAGGACGCGCCTGCAGGACCTGGACGAGGCGGTGCGCCGCTACCTGGCCTGGGACTCGATCCTGGGCGAGAAGGACACGCTCGACCTGTCGCCGCACCAGGTGAAGCAGGCCGAAACGCAGCTGGGCGCGGCGGACACGACCGTGACGGCGCGCATACCGGAGGCCTACCAGTGGCTGCTGGTGCCGGGCCAAGGGACGCCGCAGTCGGCCGTCGAGTGGCAGGCGTACCGGCTGGCGGGCACCGACCCGCTTGCGGTGCGTGCCTCCAAGAAGCTGCGCAGCGACGAGCTGCTGGTGACGACCCTGGCGGGCACGCGGCTGCGAATGGAGATGGACCGCGTGCCGCTGTGGCGCGGGGATCGCGTCGCGGTCAAGCAGCTCGTCGACGACTTTGCCCGGTACCTCTACCTCCCGCGGCTCAAGGATTCGGCGGTGCTGCTGGGAGCGGTGCGCGACGGCCTGGGGCTGATGCTGTGGGCCACCGACTCGTTCGCGTACGCCGATGCCTACGACGAGGCGGCCGGCCGCTACCGTGGACTGCGCTGCGGACCCGCCGAGGCCGGCCGGGTGGACCCCCAACCCGGCCTGCTGGTGCGCGCGGAAGCGGCGGTGAAGCAGCGCACGGCCGAGGCGCAGCCGGAGCCGGGGAAGGTCGGGCCTGTTGGAGATGACCAGGTGAAGACCCCGGCGGCCGGCCAGGAAAGGACGCTGCCCAAGCAGCCGGACGCGGTCACGCTCTCGCCTTCCGGCCCCAAGAGGTTTCACGGCACGGTTGTGCTGGATGCGACGCGGATGGGCCGCGACGCAGGGCGCATCGCGGAAGAGGTGGTCGGTCACCTGGCAGGGCTGACCGGCGCCCGGGTCACCGTGACGCTGGAGATCGAGGCGGAAATCCCCTCCGGTGCGCCGGAGAGCGTGGTGCGGACGGTGACAGAGAACGGCCGAACCCTCAAGTTCGCGAGCCAGGCGTTTGAGGCGGAGTGAGGGGGGTGAGGCGCTGCCGATCTGGCTGCGCAAACGGCCTCGTTTGCGGCAAGCAGCGATTGCCGAATCGCGCGGTGGCTTGTGCTCTCGTTCTCTCCTGCGGCCAGGTTGTGCAGAGATTCCCAGACCCGCCGGCGCCCGAGCATGTCCGGGCCGCCCTTGAGTCCGCCGCAGCGGCGCCCGGCTGCAGGGCGCCGGCTTGGCGATGCCGGGGATGGTCCCGAAGGGGAGGCCCCCAATCATGACCTCCTTGTAGGGGCGCCCGTGGACTGCGCCACAGCGGCAGCTTTCCAGACGGTCAGCTGCGCTGAGTGGGCGTTCCTAACTCTCGTGGCGGCGAGTTCCTGTTGGCGGTCTACTCGCTCCAATTCTCCAGACATGTCTCTAACCTCTCTGCGCATGGTGCGCTGATGGGACCGTATCAGCCGGGATGGCTGGTGTCAAGGGTTTGAGAAGGGGACCGAGGAGATGAGAGGCAGCGCGATCGCAGCCTGCATGCGGGAGGCCCGTGCTAGCGCCGCTGTCGATGGCGGCGAAGGGGTATGGCTGCCGGCCCCATGTCGGGCGTGCTCTCCAGAGTGAAGATGGTGGTGGAGCCGAGGGCTGGGATCGTTGGCTGACTGGTAGCCATCCGCTTCTTGAGGTCGGCCAGGTGTTCCATCCCCCGGTCGAGAGCGGTCACCAGGTTGCAGTGACTGGCAGGCTCCTCAGGAGGTCGCCTCCGGTCCGTCTGAGGCGGACAGAGTAACTGCTCACAGGCAGACCACTCCCAAGGGGAGACTCTCTAAAGCCCCACCAATCAAGGGAAACCGTAGATCAACGTCCCGTGCTCTGGCTCTACCTCTATCCGGACCACGATCGAGCGCAGCAGCGCCCGCACATCGTCCAGCGTCCCCTGTGCCAGGACTTCGCGAGCATTGGTGCAGTAGTCCTCCACCACGGCCAGCGGGACTTCGACTTCTGCCCGGTCCAGCCGGCCCCGCACCTCCGCCAACTTGACCCGCAGCGCCGACCGTTCCTTCTCGCGCTCGGCCAGGCGCTCCCCCAGGCTGGCGCTGTAACCGCTCCGCTCCACCGCATCCACTAATCGACGGAGCACCTGCTCCACATCCACAAGGTTGGCTTCGAAGCGGTCGGCGTCGTGCTCTAGCGCCTGCCGGGTCTCATCGTCGGGCCGGGCATCCCTCAGGATCTTCAGGAGGTTCTCAGGCAGCAAGACCTCCTCCAGCAGCACGCGGTACACTGCCTCCTCGATCACATCCGCCCGGAGATAGTGCATGTCGCAATCGCGGTTCTGCTTCCACCCGGTGCAGGTGTAGCGCCGATAGCGCCTCCTCCGATACCCGTCCCCCGCATCGTCGCGAGGCGGGACGCTGTCCGCCTTCATGGCCCGGCCGCACAGCCCGCAGTACAGCAGTCCGGACAGGGCATAATCGCTGCTGTCGAGCCGGGGCCGGTGCTCGTAGCGCGGCTTGCGCATCAGCTGCACCGCCTCCCACCACGCCTCAGGCACCAGCGCCGGCACAAAGCCGGGGTATTCGTGCCCGCCGTGCACCAGCGTCCCGGTGTAGATACGGTTGCGGAAGAAGGTGGCGTAGCAGCCGATCGCCTGGAACAGGCGCGTCGCCCTGTGGATGTCGGCATAGGAGGCCCCTTCGACGCGCAGCTCCCACGCCCTGCGCGCCAGCTCCCACGTCTCCGGGTCAGGGACCCAACGCTGGACGATGCGCAGCCGCCCGTCGCGCTTGACCCCCAACGGGTAGGCCTCTCCCCTGAAGCCGGTGGGCGGCCGCCCGGGACACAGCCCCAGGTACTGGCCGTCGGGACCCCGCGTGCTCACCAGGTCACTCAGCCCCCGCTTCACGTCCTTGGAGATGTCGTCGAGGTCCTGCTGTGCCTTCCACTCCAGCATCGCCTCGTACACATGGCCGATGTCGCCCGCGGGGATGTTGTCGGAGAGGAAAACGAGCTCGTAGCCGCGCCGGCGCAGGTCGGCCTTGAAGAAGGCGTTGTCCAACGTGTTGCGTGCAAAGCGCTTGAGGTCCCAGAGCAGGATGCCGGCCGGCGCTTCGGGGGAACGCCGCCGCACGTCGGGCGCCATCTGGCGGCAGTAGTGGATCAGCTCCTCGAACGCCTCGCGGCCCACCACCGTCCCACCGGGACGCGCCTCGTCGGCAAACACCCGCACCAGAACCAGGTGATGCCGGGCGCAGTACGCCTCGGCCTCGCGCCGCTGCTGATCAACGGAGCGCTCCTGCTCGTCGCCGCCCGAGTCCCGGAAATAGGCCGCTACACGGGAGCCGGGCGGCAGGAGCGAATCGTTCACCGCCATATCTGTAGCGTCTCCTTCGTCCCTGGCCAAAAGACCTGTAATTCTACAGGGCTGACAAGGGTCACCCGGCCTGATATACTGGCGCTTGGAGGACGCACGAGGGCAAGGACACTCCGATGAACTTCTGCCACATGTGCTGCATCTCCGTCATTGGCGAAAAACCGTTCATTCTGACGGGCTGACAGCGCCCGATGCGCCTGATATATTGGCTCCTGTGAACCAGGCTCCCATGTCGCCGACAGAAAAGATACCCCTTTTTAGAGTCTATGCAAGCGCCAACAAGGCTGATATAGTGCCCATTGTGGAATACACAGCACAGAACCGGCAAAACACCCGGAGTTCTCCAGGGTTCACACGGCCTGCTGCGCCTGATATACTGACTCCTGTCTGTGCACCACCGGGATGTTCACTTTTTATAACCTATGCAAACCCATTGCGGCCCGATATACTGGCATCCATGGGATGTAGTCGGCCAATTGTCCCGATTTTAGGACCTATGCAAGCCTTGCCGGGACTGATATACTCGCGATATGGGTGACAACGGGCACAGGATCACCTCCTACGCCATCACCACTCAGCCTGACGCTGAGCCACGTTACCCCTCACTCGACGCCGCCCTGCAGGGCGCCCGCCCTGTCCTGCTGCGGCTGTATGCTGGTTGGCAGAGCCACCGCCAAGCCCAGGTGGCCGAGTTCGTCGCTTCGTTCCAGGACTCCCACGGCTGCCTTCCGAACCCTTCCGATGTGGCCGCCGAGCTCAGCCCTCGCATCACCGAGCCGGCGGCGGCCTGGTACCTGGCACGGGTGAACGGCAACGGGCATCTTGGCGACCTCAAGTACAGTGTACCACAGTTCACCGAATCGTGCAAAGAACAGACGTTCGACTTCGTGGCAGTTGCTATGGCTTCGTAGGATAGGGACGAGCACACCGAGGAGAAGAAAAGAGACCATGAGCCAGAAACCAACCCGCGTAGGCATCGACGTCGGCTTTGGCGACGTCAAGCTCGTCTATCACGACCCGGAGCCGAATGCCCTCACCTTCCCGGCCGTGCTCGGGCGCGCCGAGGAGCGCGCCCGGCTCAGTCTCGGCCTGGGCGGCCGCCGGCAGCACATCCAGACGGTCGAGTACGGCGGGCAGGCCTACTTTGTCGGGGAGGGCGCCCTGATCGAGAGCCGGATGGGCGGCGCGCTGCAGAACGCCGAGCGCATAGGCAGCGAGGAGGAGCGGGTGCTCCTGCTGGCTTCCCTGGCCCGCGCCGGGATCGACGATGCGCTCGTCGTCACCGGCCTGCCGGTGCTGTGGTGGGAGCGGCGCCAGGACCTGGTGCGCTCCTGGCAGGGCGAGCACCGCCTCGTCGTGGACGGTAAGCCGCAGACGATTGCCGTGCGCGAGGTGCGGGCCGTCTGGCAGCCGCTGGGCTCCTTCTACGCCCGCTTCCTGGCCGGCGACGGGATGGCCCAGGCTGCCGAGGGGGTCCTTCGCGCCGGCTTCGGCATCGTGGACATCGGCTTCAACACCACCGACCTGTCGGGCATCCACAACCTGCAGCCGATCCCCCGCTGGAGCGGCGGCGTGCGCATCGGCGTGCGCGATGCACTGGAGGTGCTGAGCGCCGGTCTGGAAGCACGCTACGGCGTTCGCCGGCCGCTGGCCGAGCTGGCGGCCGCCCTGCGCCGCGGCCAGCCGCTGGCCGTCTACCGTGACAGCGTGGACCTGGGAGAGCTGGCGAAGTCGGCGCTCTCGTCGCTGGCCCAGGAGATCGTGGGCGAGGCGACCCGCCAGTGGGGCCAGGCCGACCGCTTCCACAGCGTGCTGATCACCGGCGGCGGGGCAGCCCTGGTCGGCAAGGCGGTGGCGGCTGCCTTTCCGCGCAACGCCGAGATCCTCGAGCAGCCCGCCCTGGCCAACGCGCTGGGCTTTGCCCGCTTTGCCCAGCGGCGCATCTTCCGGGCGGACCAGAGATGATTTCCGTCAGACAGAAACGGCCCACAAGCCGTGGGCAGGATTTCGGTCAGACAAAAAGGGGGCGCCCCAGGAAGGCCGGGCGCAGCATCCGCGTCACGCTGCGCTTGCGCGAGGGCGACCCGGAGGTCGATGCCATCCTGCAGCGCCTGGCCGAGCTGCCGAGAGGCCGCCGCAGCGCCTACATCCGCCGGGTGCTGGCCGGAGCGCCGGTCGAGGTCCTGGAAGAAGCACTGGCGCAAGAGACTGCCGAGCTCACTGCCTCGCTGGACGGCATGTGGGCCGGAGACTGGGAGGACGACTAACCACTCATGCTGACACGACGAATGCAGATCCAGGCTATCGCCGACCGGCTGGCCGGTTTGGGGGACGGGACCAGGCACCCACCGTTTGACGAGCTGGAGGAACCCTGGCGCAGCGTCTACCGGGCCGTCGTGGAATCGCCGGCCGGGCAGGAGAAACAGGCAGTGCTGGCCGCCCTGGCCGACCGGCCCGACCGGGATGCAGCTCTGGGCGCGATCCTGGCGGCCGTCCCCGGGGAGCGCCTGGCCTTTCCCTCCCTGCGCGACATCGCCGGGTCCCTGCCGCCCATCCGCTGGCTGTGGCCGGCCTGGATCCCCCTGGGCATGATCACCCTGCTCGGGGCGGTGCCGGGCGCCGGCAAGAGCTACCTGGCACTGGACCTGGCCCGGCGGGTCATCGCCGGAGAGCCCTTCCCCGATGGCTCACCCCAGCCGCATTCGGGAGCGAGCGTCATCTACGTGGACGCCGAGTCCGTGCCGCAGATCCTGAGTGAGCGGGCGCGGCTGTGGCAGATGGACACCTCACGGCTCTACCTGATGCGCCCGGCGGGCAGGCTGTTCATCGACTTTGGCGACGGGGCAGACCGCGACCGCCTGGTCGAGATGGCGCTGCAGCTCCAGCCGGCGCTCATCGTCGTGGACTCGCTGTCGAGCATCAGCAGCAAGGGCGAGAACAACGTCGAGGATGTGCGCGAGCTGCTCGGCTTCCTCAACCAGTTAGCGCTCGATGCCCAATGCGGGCTGCTGCTCATCCACCACCTGCGCAAGCGGGTCCCGCTGCCGATGATGGACACTCTCACCGTGGACGACTTTCGCGGGTCGTCGCACATCATCGCCATGTCGCGCAGCGTGATGGGGCTATCCATTGTCCAGACCAGTGCGGAGCCCGACCGGAACGGTCCGCGCCGGCTGGAGATCGTCAAGACCAACCTGGCCCGCTACCCGGAGCCCATCGGCATGCAGTTCGTGCCGATGCATCCCAAGGGCGCCACGATCCAGTATACTGCGCAGCCGCCCCAGGCGTACAGGCAGCCGACCAAGACCGATGAGTGCTCCGAGTGGCTGCTGCGCACCTTGGAGGAGTCCGGTGCCCTGAAGCCACAGGAGATCGTCGAGCGGGCCGAGGCGGAGGGGTTCAGCCAGAGGACGGTCTACCGGTCGCGGGAGAAGCTGGGTGGGCAGATCATGGACACTGAAGGCCACAAGCACCCTGAGAACCGCTGGGCGCTGGCCTGATGCGGGAGGCCACATGCACCGTGAACTCTGCCACTTTGCCACTCTGCCACACTGTCAAGATACCCCCATCGGCTTCATGCGAAAACCGTTGGCAAAGTGGCAGAGTGGCAATGTTCGATTCGCAATCAGGGGAGGAGGCTATCATGACTGAGGACATCGCAGATCTCAAGGGGAGGGTGGATCTGGCCGCACTGGTGGCCATGGACCTGGGGCCGCCTCGCAGGCAGCACGGCCGCTGGTCGTGGTGGCTCTGCCCTTTCCACCCGGAGACCAGGGCCAGCTTTGGCGTCACACCCGATACCGGCCGCTTCAAGTGCTTCGGCTGCGGGGAAACCGGCGACCACCTGGACTTCTTGCAGAAGCGGCGGGGCTTGACTGCCTCGGAAGCCATCGAGGAGCTGCGGAGGATCGGAGGGCTGCCCGGGGCGAACCACTCTCCGCAAGCCACGCCAGTGACCGGGCCGGTAGAGGGTCTGCCTCCCAGCTCTGCCTGGCAAGAGCGGGCGCGTGCCTTTGTGGCGTACGGCCAGCAGCAGCTCCGGTCGGGTGCCGGGGCGACAGGGCTGAGCTACCTGCACGCCGGGGGCCTGGCCGACGACACGATCCGCCACTATGGCCTGGGCTGGAACCCACGGGACCTGTGGGACGACGCCGCGCGCTGGGGGCTGGAGGGCGAGCGCATCTTTCTGGCGCGAGGCGTAGTCATCCCCTGCGAGGTGGGTGGAAACCTGTGGTACGTCAAGATCAGGCGCTTCGACGCCGGGGGACACGCCGCAACCGAGGCCGGGCAGAAGTACACGGCTCCGCGAGGGGGACGAGGTGCGCTGTTCGGTGCGGATCACCTGGTCGGACGAGGCCGGCCGCTGCTGCTGTGCGAGGGCGAGCGGGATGCCCTGCTGGCGATGCAGGAGTTGTCCCACCTGGTCGATGTGGCCACGCTGGGCGGAGCAGGCCGGCGGAACCTGGGACACTGGGTGCTGTGGCTGCTGCCCTACCGGATCATCCTAGCAGCCTACGACGCAGATACAGCCGGGCAGGAGGGTGCTGCCTACGTGGCCGGCCTGAGTGAGCGGGTGCGGCCCATCCAGGTCCCGCACGGGCATGACTTGACCGGCTTTCACGCAAGCGGAGGGGATCTGCGGGCCTGGCTGCTTGAGCAATGGAAGGGGGTGCAGATGGTGGCATCTCAGTCGAAGGTTGGGGAGGATGAGGCACAGGTCACTGGGAAAGAGCCGGCATCCTCTCCTGCGGTCGCCGAAAGGAGGAGCGGTTGACCCCGCCGCACCTGTGCGCTTCTGGCTGCTGCTGCGCAGGTGCGCCAGTCCGCGCCTCGGCGCGGCGGGGTAAGCAAGCCAAAAGGCTTGCGGACGCTGCGCGTCCGAACGGCAGACGCATGGCATCTATGGTGCCCCACTTTTCCCGACTCCATCCGCCCTCACGCCGCGAAGCGCCAACTCGACGCCATCTATGGACACAACCGGCCGTGCAGCGGCTGTGCGGCTTCGCCTCAGCCGCTGCGCGCCGGAGGAAGAGAGACAACGACAGGAGGGTCAAAGCATGAAGGACGTGACCGAGCAAGCGCGGCGGCAGGCTGGGGGCCTGCCGCGCGCGCCCCTGCACAAGCGGGGCCTGGTAGCCCAGGTCGCCCGGCGCACCTCGCTGACCAGGGCCCAGGTGGGAGAGGCGCTGGAAGGCATCCTGGAGGTCGTCGCCCAGACGATGGCTGCCGGCGGCGCCGTCACCCTGGTGGGCTTTGGCCGCTTCGAGACCAGGGTGCACCGGCCGCGCAGCGTGCGCGGCCTAGACCGGAAGAGCTACCGCGTCGCCGGGCGGCGGGTGCCCACCTTCCGCGCCTACCCCTCCCTGCGCGCCCGAATGCAAGCGCAGGCAGGCGATATCCCAGACGAAAGGGGAAAGACATGCCCCGAACGGAGAACACCTACGCCGAGAGGCTGACGGTCAAGATCACCCGGCACATGCTGGCCGACCTGACCAATGTCGCCACCAAGAGCGGGGAGCCGATCTCGGCCATCGTGCGCCAGGCCATCCGGAACTACCTGGACGGCACCGACCTGACGCTCGGCACCCGCCGCACCTTTGACCGGCGCTTCGAGAAGCGCATCGCCGAGATGGAGGCGAGCCTGAAGCAGGGGTTGGCGCAAAGTGTGGAGCAGGCCGGTCAGAGCCTGCGGCAGGGCATGGCACAGGACACCAGCCGGCTGCAGACCCTGGTGCGCCGTGAGGTCGAGCAGATCCTGGCCCCCCTGCCCGCCCAAGTCGTCCAGGCATGGCACGAAGCCGAGAAGACCAAGCGCGGCTGGCGCCGGTAGCCTGCCGGGAGCAGAGCAGCCCATGACCATGACCTGCTACACCGACTGGAAGTTCGTCGGTGCCGGCAAGTACTCCAAGGCCCGCGGCCTCTTAAGGTATCTCCAGTACCGCGAGGATCGAATCAACCACGCGCCACGCGCCGGGGGTGCCGAGCGATGGGTTGACGGCGGCCTCGGCCGGGGCTGGCGCGAGATCCTCGACAACGCGTCCGAGCTCCAAACGGGCAAGGTGCTACTCCGGTCACTGGTCATCCGGCCGCCGCAGGACATGCTCGCGCAGCTTAGGCAGGCCGATCCTGAGCGCTGGGCCAATCGCCTCGATCTCATGAAGGAGCTGGTGGACCGTGTCATGGACGCTGAGATGCAGCGGGCCGGCATCGTGCGGGGAGACGGCACGCGGCAGCCGCTCGACCTGCCCTACTCCTACGTGATCCACGCCGGCGAGGACAAGAAGGGCGTCGAGAGCCCTCACGCGCACGTGATCGTGCCCGCCATGGACCGCGATCGCGAGCGGCCGTTCAACGTCTATCCCAGGGATACCCAGCACACCCGCGACGTGGCCCAGCGGGAGACGGAGCGCTGCTTCGGCCTGGAACGGCTGCGGGACCGGGAGTTCGGCCGTCACGTGGGGCTGGATCCCAAGGAAGAGCACCAACTGCAACCGGAGCGAGACTGGCAGCCCTCCTTCCCCGGCCCGGGGATGGACCGGGATTTCCACGGCAGGTGCTGATCCGTCAGACTCGCTGATATCCGGTGAGGCTGACCGTCGCTGCAATCTGGCCGTGGCGTCTGGACAATTTGCACGATGTGTGCGATACTGTGTGCAGGGCGTCAAGGATTCCTGTACGTTTTGCACACATGGGCGATACACAGACTGACTCACCGGACCATGGGGCACTGTACCTGGCTGCGGAGCAGCAGGCGGGTTACTTCACAGCGGCCCAGGCGCGGCTTGCCGGCTTCAGCCGGTCGCTGCTCTCCTACCACGTCGGCAGTGGCCGCTTTGTGCGAGTGAGACCGCGTGTGTACCGCCTTGCCCAGTTTCCGGCTTCCTCGCACGAGGACCTGTTCGTGGCCGCGCTTGAGGCAGGCCCTGAGGCAGTCATATCCCACGACAGCGCCCTGTCGCTGCACGGCCTGTCGGACCTGCTGCCGGCGCAGGTCCACGTTACGGTGCCGCGCACAGCCTCGCGACGAAGGCCGGGGATCAGGCTCCACACCAAGCGGCTGAGCGCGCAGGAAGCCACCCGCTATGAAGGGCTGCCCGTCACGACTGTCCGGCGAACGCTGGTGGATGTCGCCGCCGCAGGCCTGGCCGACGAGCAGGTGCAGCTCGCCATCCGGGAGGCGCTGCGGCGCGGGTTGGTTGCCCAAGAAGACCTGCTGACACTGGCTGCCCAGCGCAGAGGCCGGATCAGGCGCCTCATCGACGGGACGCTGAAAGGGGCAGGGGTCACATGATGACCTATGCGAGCGGAGCCGCCTTCCGGCGCGCGCTCGAAGACCGGCAGCGCGTACAGAGCCTCCAGACAGGCGTGCCCCTCGTCCGGCTGCGCAAGCTGGTGGTGTTTGATCGATTTCTGGCCCGCCTGACGCACGATCGGCCCGATGCATGGGTAGTCAAAGGCGGCTTTGCCCTGCAGCTTCGCCTGGGAGACCGTGCCCGGACCACCAAGGACATCGATGTGCTCCTGGTTACTCCAGCGGCCAACCTTCACCAGGTGATCGTCCGCGCTGCCCTCCAAGATCTCGGGGACTGGTTCCAGTTCGAGGTAGAACGCCCCTCGGAGGACCTCGGCGCGCTCGAGGGTGGCGGAGTTCGACTCCGCGTGGTGGGCCTGCTCGATGGGCGGCGCTTTGAGACCTTTCACATCGACGTCGGGCAGGGTGAGACGCTGCTTGAGCCCGTCGATATGCTGCGGGCGCCCGCGCTCCTTGCGTTCGCCGGCATCCCACCCACCGAGATCCCCTGCTTCCCGCTGCCACAGCAGGTCGCCGAAAAGGTCCACGCCTACACCCGGCCGCACCCCAGCGGCCAGAGCAGCCGGGTGAAGGACCTGGTTGACATCCTGCTGATTGCCAGGCTCGGCCCGATCGATGCCCGCGCGTTGCGTCAGGCTCTGGAGGCGACGTTCGCAGGTCGCGGGACGCACGCCCTGCCGAGCTACCTGCCGGACCCGCCCTCGACCTGGTCAACCCCCTTCCGCAGGCTCGCGGGCGAGGTTGGCGTGGAATTCCGGACGCTTGGCGATGCCGGCGAGGCAGCGCGCCGGTTCCTCGACCCAGTGCTGAGCGGGGAAGCGGCGGGCACGTGGGATCCAGTGGGCTGGTCGTGGAAGACGCAAGCCGGAACCGGGGACCCGCCCGAGTAACGAGTGGGAATCGGCCTGCAGGCGCGCACACCAGCAGCTGCTTAGGTTGTGTGAGTTTGTTCTCTGCGCCGAATGGTGGTATCATCCAGGCACAACTTGGGCACCGGGCGCACCTCGGCTCTCTCCAGCGACCCGGTGGTCGCGTTAGGCGGCAAGGAGGGAGTACGTCGCAACATCTTTTGCTGGTCCCGTCGCTGGCCTGCCCGGCCTCGTGCAGCTACTGCTTCGGCCCGCACGAGGGCCGGGGACGCATGTCGCGCCAGACGGTCGAGGCTGTCGTGCGCTGGCAGAGCGCTTCTCACGGCGACGGGCCGCTGGAAATCACTTTCCACGGCGGAGAACCGCTCGTCCCCGGGAGTGCGTTCTACCGCATGGCCCTGCCGCTCCTGCGCGAAGGCCTTTTGCCACGGTCAGTTCGCTTTGCCATGCAGAGCAACCTCTGGTTGCTCACCGACGAGCTGGCCGACCTGCTGCGGGAGCACGGCGTCTCCGTCGGCACCAGCCTGGACGGGCCGGAGGCGATCAACGATGCCCAGCGCGGCGCGGGCTATTTCCGGCGGACCATGGCCGGGATCGAGCGCGCCCGCGCGCATGGCCTGGACGTCGGCTGCATCTGCACCTTCACCCGGCAGTCGCTGTCCCACATCCATGAGATCTTTTCCTTCTTTCTCCACGAAGGCCTGAACTTCACGCTTCACGCTGCGCTGCCGGCCCTCGCCGCGCCGCAGGGCGAGGACAACAGCACCTGGTGCCTCTCCGCAGAGGCGCACGGCGAGCTCATGGTGCAGATGCTCGACCTTTACCTGGAGCACACCAACCGGGTGCGCATCAGCACGCTCGATTCGCTCTGCCGCAGCGTCTCGGCCGGCCGCGGCGGCATCTGTACCTTTGGTGACTGTCTCGGCGACTACCTCGCGGTCGGCCCGGACGGGACGATCTATCCCTGCCAACGCTTTGCCGGCAGGCCGGAATACATCCTGGGCAGCGTGCACGACGATCCAAGCCCGGAGAGGCTGGCGGCTTCCTCGGCGTGGTGCGCCTTCGAGGAGCGCCAAGAGCGCATTGTCGAGGAGTGCGGCGACTGCCCATACCTCGATGTCTGCCGTGGCGGCTGCCCGTACAACGCGCTGGCCGCCGGCGGCGGGGCCTTCCGGCAAATGCGCGACCCGCACTGCGCTGCCTACCAGCGCATCTTCGCCCGCATCACCGAGCGGGCCACGGCCGAGGTCTTCTCCGCGGAGAACATGGCCGCCGTGGTCGAGCAGCCCGACTCGGAGCAGGGACTGCTGCGGCGCGGCCGCCTGCTGGCGCTGATGCGCAGCGGCCCGCACCCGTACGAGACGGCCAGCCATGCCCGCCTGATCCTGGCCGCGGTCGCCCTGGCGGCGACCGGCTCGCCGGAGGAGGCGACGCGCCGCTTCGAGCGGTTAGGGCTGGTCACGAGGCCTGAGCGCACGCGGAGCGGGATGGAGTCGCTGTATGCCCGCCTTGCAGCGCCGATCTCCGGTCTGAACAACCTCTACCTGCACGTCACCTTTGCCTGCCCGCTGCGCTGCGTGCACTGCTACGCTGAGGCCGGCCCACCGCGCAAGGGGGCGATGCCGGTGGAGCGCATCGCCCGGGCGTGCCGCGAGGCAGCGGCTCTCGGCTTTCGCCACGCCGTCATCACTGGCGGCGAGCCGCTGGTGCATCCCCAGCGCGACGCCCTGCTTGATGCCCTGGCCGCGCTGCGTGGGGAGGTAAAGCCGCTGCTGACCGTGCTGCGCACCAGCCTGTCGCTGCCGGTCGACGACGGGCTGCTCCGGCGCATCGCCCAGAGCACCGACCAGGTGGTGGTCAGCCTGGACGGCGAACGAGAGACCCACGACGCCCGCCGCGGCGCCGGCAGCTACGACCTGGTGGAGGCAAACCTGCGCCGCCTGGCCGCCTCTGCGGGCAATAGTGAACTTTCGCTAGCGGCCGTGCTGCCCTTGGCCCAGGCCAACGGTGCGCCGGGGGATGCCGTGCGCGCGCTGGCGCGCGAGCTGGGCATACGGCGAACGCGCTTCCGGCCGCTCTTGCCGCTGGGCCGGGCGGCAGGGTCGCAGCTGGAGATTGTCCCCGAAACGCTGTGGGGGCATCTCGACCCGCGGGAGATGGTGGCCTATGGCTTCCAGCCGGTGGCCTCGTGCGGGATGGGGCAGAACTTGTACGTCGAGCCGGACGGAGCGGCCTATCCCTGCTACGCCTGGCACGGCGAGGGGTGGCGGCTGGAGGCATTGACGGATGAGGGAGGTTTGGCTGGGATTGTCGCCTCGTCAGGGTTTCGAGATCTGGGCCGGCACACCGTCGACAGCAACCACGGCTGCCGCGCGTGCGCGCTGCGCTACCTGTGCGGCGGGGCGTGCCGCGCTTGGAGCCGCCTGCCCCAGGACGCGCAGACGGATCTGGATTCCGCGCCCCGCGACTGTGACCATCTACAAGCGCGGGCGCGCTCGCTGCTGGTGAGCGCGCTAACGCATTTTGGCATTCCGGAGGAGCGGTGGTGGGAGGCAGGGCTGGCCGGCCTGGAACCTGTGAGAGCGGAGATGGTGGGGAAAGACAGAGCCTGAAGACAGAGGGGGAGTCGATGGGGCTTTTTGGACCACCGCAAGTCGAGAGAATGGAAGCCAAGAGGGATGTCAAGGGATTGGCCAAGGCCCTGGGCTACCAGAAGGATCCGAGCGTGCGCCTCGCTGCCGTCCAGGCATTGGTCAGGATCGGAGCGCCGGCTGTCGAACCGCTCATGGCCGCGCTCGGCGACAGGATCCGGGAGGTACGCCACGCCGCGGCACAAGCACTGGGCGAGATCGGCGATGGGCGCGCTGTGTGGCGGCTCTCCACCGCGCTCCAGGATGGCGAGAACGATGTACGCCAGGCCGCAGCCCACGCATTGGTCAGGATAGGCGCGCCGGCCGTCAACCCGCTGATCGCCACACTCCCGGATGAGGCGGCCGCCGAGGCACTGAGCCGGATCGGCGCAGCGGCCGTAGAGCCACTCATTGTCGCGCTCAAGCGGCCGAGCGCGGCCGCCGCTCAGATCCTGGGCAGGATTGGTGACATCCGCGCTGTGGAACCGCTGGTAGGCGCGCTTGGATACAGCGATGAACGCGTACACCACGCTGCCGCTCAGGCCCTGGGCCAGATTGGCAATCCGGCCTTGGAGCGGCTCGTCGCCCTGCTAGACACCTACCGGCGCGAGACTAGCCGTCACATGAGTGACTGGGCAGAGAATGCCTTGGTTCAGATCGGTGCACCCGCTGTGGAGCCACTCATCGCCGTGCTCAAGCATGGCAGCAGCTCGGCACAGCGCGACAACGCCGCGCGCGCTCTGGGCAGGATCAGAGATGCCAGGGCCGTCGAGCCGCTCATTGCTGCGCTCAGGGGCGATAGCGCAGGCGCCGCCTGGGCGCTGGGCGAAATCGGTGATGCTCGTGCCGTCGAGCCGCTGGTTGCCCTACTTGCGGCCGGGGACTGGAGGTTGCGCTGCGTCACGGTCTCGGCCTTGGGCCGGCTCGGCGGTGCGGCCGTCGAGCCGCTCATCGCGGCCGTCCAGCGTGATGACAACCTTTCGGTGCGGCAGGCCGCTGCTCAGGCTCTGCTTGCCCTTTACCAGGCCGGTACGCTGGACAAACTGCACTGGCGCCTGATCCTGGAGAACCGGTCGATGATCATCACACAGTCACACACCGACCGCGACATCGTCAGGGGCGGATCAGATTGCCACAGTGAGAAGGCGGGACACGAAGACTCGGTCATTCCCTTCCCGGTTTGAGAAGCTGTCCGGCCACCTCTTGACATGGTACGATACGGTGATCCGCCAATGCAGGTCGCTGTCAGCGCTCGAGTTCGCCCTGGCCCTCGCAGGCCCGGCAGTTGTAGCGTCCGATCCAACCGCGCCGCCGCCCGTTCGAGAACAGGAGTAACACATGGCTCTCTTTGGCCCACCCAACGTGGAAAAGCTGGAAGCAAAACGCGACGTCGATGGGCTCATCAAGGCCCTGGGGTACCAGAAGGACGACACGATACGCCGGGCCGCGGCCGCGGCGCTGGCCAGGATCGGCGCTCCGGCGGTCGAACCACTCATCACCCTCCTGGGAGGCGAAGATAGGGATGCGCGCAGGACGGCTGCCGCAGCGCTGGGCACGATCGCCGACCCACGCGCGGTCGAGCCGCTCCTCAAGGCGATCCAGGGGGGCACGACCGGCTCGCTGAAGGATGGGGCCGATCCGGCCGTCGAGGCGCTGGGCAGGCTGGGCGCTCCCGCCGTCGTCCGTCTGGTTGCGGCGCTTGCCGGCGGCGAGTGGAAGGTGCGCCGCGCTGCCGCGGCAGCCCTGGGCGAGATCCGTGACACGCAGTCCGTGGAGCCCCTGATCGCTGCCCTGGCGGACAAGGACCAGGCTGTGCGCCTGGCTGCGGCCGGCGCGCTGGCACGGATCGGGCAGCCGGCGGTCGGGCCGCTGGCGGGCGCGCTGGAAGGCAGACCCTGGGAGATACGCCAGGCGGCGGCCGCGATCCTCGGCGAAATCGGCCATCCCCAGTCGGTCGAGCCGCTTATCGCCGCGCTCGACGATGGGCAGCGGGAGGTGCGCGACTCGGCCGCTGCTGCGCTGACCCAGATCGGCCAGGCGGCGATCGATTCGCTCGTTGCCGCGCTCGCCGACAGGCGCGAGCCCATCCAGTGCGGGGCAGCCCGCGTGCTGGCGCGGCTGGGCTGGAAGGCGGAGCGTGGGGAAGCGGCTGCCCGGTATTGGGTGATCCAGCGGGAATGGGCACAGGCCGTCAGCCTGGGAGCGGAGGCAGTGCTGCCGCTCCTGGCTGCTCTGCGCGAGGGGGCAGGGGAAAACCGCGCGGCAGCTGCGCAGGCACTAGGCCAGATCGGCGATGCCCGCGCCGCCGAGTCGCTCGTCGAGGCGCTGCACGACAGGGACGCCGCTCTGCGACTGGTGGCCGTGGAGGCGCTGGGCCGGGTCGGCGACGCCGGTGCTGTGCAGCCGCTCGGTCAGGTGCTGGGCGATCGGGACACCTCCCTGCGCCGCGCGGCAGTCGATGCCTTGGTCCGGATCGGCGCGCGGCAGGAGGACGCCGCACGGCGCGCGCGCGTCGCCGAGCCTCTGGTCCGCGCCCTCAAGGACAGGGACCCCGAGATGCGCCGGGCCGCTGCCGACGCGCTCGAGAGACTCGGCTGGCGCCCCGACCAGGGGCCGGGCGGCGTGGAGTACTGGGTAATCCAGAAGCAGTGGGAGCGCTGCGTGGAGGCCGGGACGCCAGCGGTCGGGCCGCTCATCGTCGCGCTCCGGGACGAGGACTCGGACGTGCGCCGGGCCGCCGCCGACGCGCTGGGCCGGATCGGCGACCCTCAGGCCGTGGAGCCGCTCGGCACCCTGCTCAGGAGAGATCCGTCCCTGCGCCAAGCTGCGGCTCAGGCGCTGGCCCGTATCGGCGCGCCCGCGGCGCAGCCGCTGATTGCTCTGTTCGAGGAGGAAGGCGGGGACGAGCAGGCCCGCCGCGCCGCTGAGGACACTTTGGTGCAGATTGGAGCGCCTGCCGTGGAGCCGCTCATCGCGGCGCTCCGTCACCGGTACGCCCGCACGGCTGCGGCCAGGGCACTCGGAGAGATTGGAGATCCGCGCGCGGTGAAGCCGCTAATCGCTGCACTCAAGGACAGCGCGCACTGGCACCGCCACGCTGCCGTGGAAGCGTTGGGGCGGCTGGGCGACCCCCAGGCCATGGGGGCGCTGTCGGCCCTGCTCGGGGACGAGTCTCCCCAGGTGCGGCAGGCTGCCGCCAGAGTGCTGGACAGGTTCGGCTGGGCGCCAGACGATGGGCCGGCCGGGGCCGCCTACTGGATCCGCCGGGGGCAATGGGAGCGCTGTGCCCAGATCGGCGCGCCGGCCGTGGCACCCCTCATCACGGCCCTCCGTGATGGCGGCGCGGCCGTGCGCGCCTCTGCAGCCCAGACCCTGGCTCAGATCGGCGCACCGGCGGTTCAGCCGCTCATCCGGGCGCTCCAGGACCGGGACGTGGCCCTGCGCTGCGCTGCGGTCGACGTCCTGGGCCGGATCGGCGATGCGCAGGCGGCGGCGCCGCTGACGGCTGCGCTCCAGGACCGGGACGCAGCCGTGCGCTGTGCCGCGGCCGAGGCCTTAGGGCAGTTGGGCAGCGGGGAAGCGGTCACTGGGCTGATTGCCGCGCTCCGCGACATGGATGCGCGCATTCCTGCGGCCAGGGCCCTGGGACAGCTCGGCGACCACCGGGCGGTGGAGCCCCTTGTCGCCGAGCTCAAGCAAAGGGCCGCGGGCATGCGCGATGCCGCGGCGGCGGCCCTGGGGCAGATCGGCGACGCCCGGGCTGCGCCGGCGCTTTTGGCCCTTTACGCCAAAGACCCGGCTGCCAACCAAGCTGCCGGTGCGGCGTTGGTGCAGATCGGTGCGGCGGCGGTGGGGCCGCTCATCTCCACCCTGGAGGACTCTGACGCAAAGGAGGACGTGCGCCGGGCGGCCGCCCGGGTCCTGGGCCAGATCGGCAAGCCCTCGGTGGTTCCACTGATCGCCGCCTTGGGGCGCGGCGATGCCCGGCGCCTCGCAGCTTCGGTGCTGGGCGAGATTGGCGACCCGCGGGCCGTGCAGCCAGTCATCGCCGCCCTTGGCGACCGGGACGCGGAGGTGCGCCGGGCGGCTGCCGACGCTCTGGACCGGATCGGCTGGCAGCCGGCTGAGAGCTCGGCCGCGGCGGCTTACTGGATCGCCCGGGGGGACTGGGATCACTGCGTGGAGGTCGGGGGGCCGGCGGTTGCGCCGCTCATCGTCGCGCTCGGAGATGGCGATGGAAACGTGCGCAGGCGCGCAGCTCATGCGCTGGGGCGAGTCGGCGACGCCCGCGCCGTCGAGGCGCTGATTGGGGGGCTCGAGGATGGGAATGACAGCATACGCGAGACTGCAGCCGCAGCCCTGGGCCAGATCGGCGATCGCCGGGCCGTGAAGCCACTGATTGACGCGCTACAAGATGATTCTCGGGCGGTGAAGAGGGCAGCCGTGCAGGCACTGGACGAAATCGGCTGGAAACCCGATCAGGGAGCGGCTGGAGCAGCCTACTGGGCAGCCGGGGAACAGTGGGATCGCTGTGTCCAGATCGGCGCTGCGGCGGTGGCGCCGCTGATGGAGGAGCTCAAGTACTTGGCGCGCCCGGCATACCGGGAACGGGGCATCATCGAGGCGCTGGGGCAGATCGGCGCGCCGGCCCTCGAGCCACTCCTGGGCATGCTTGGGCACTCACACTGGGAGATGCGCAAGATCGTAGCCGGGACGCTCGTGGCGTTGCATCAGTCCGGCCGTCTGGGAGAGTCAGACCAAAGGCGTATCCTGGAACGGAGACCCGCCATAGTGAGGCAGCACGAAGACAAGTGGTCGGGTTCGTCTTCGGACTGTAACACCTCAACGCACACAGACACGGGGATCGACGTCGACTTTCCGGTGTAGTGATGGACTCGATCACCTACACGCCTATCGGCCTGGTTGACAGCCTGATTCGCGAGCCGCTGCGCCCCGAGGAGATGCGCGTCGTGCCGGCGCGCCTGGTCCTGGAGCCGCGCTTCGCCCGAGCCGTGGCGGCGCTGGAGACAGGGCAGCACCTGTGGGTCATCTACCACCTGCACCGGGTTGAGCCGGCCGGCGCCATGGCGCCCGCTGACCTCTTCACCCGGCGGATTGCAGCGCGCCCCAATCCGGTCGGCGTTACTTTGGTTCGCGTCGTTGCCGTGGAGGGGACGGCCGTCACCGTGGTCGGCCTGGACGCCGTGGACGGCACGCCCATCCTCGACTTGAAGCTCTACAAGGCCATCTGGGACGAGCCGGCCGTCCACACGGCCGAGCGCGAAGCGGGCCAGCGGGCCGTGATCGTCCTCACCGGCGGGCCGGGCGGCGGCAAGTCCGCGCTGATCGAGGACCTGCGCCGCGACCCGGAGTGGGCTGGCTGCTTTGTCGCGCTACCGGAGGCGGTCCAGTGTGTCCGCTTCACCAGCATCTCGCACGCTGAGAAGCTCTTCCAGCGCGCGGTGGTCCACCTGCAAATCGGGCTGGAGGAGGCGCTGGACCGTACCCTCGGCCCGCTCGACCCGCGGCCCATCCTCTGCCACCGCGGCAGCCTGGTACCGGCGGGCTGCTGAGCGCGGCAACACGGACGCGATGGTGGCCTACGGCCGGTGTCTTGTCGAGGGCGTAGGCGTGCGCGCCGACCTGGTGGAGGGCGGGAAGTGGTTCCGCCACGCCACCGAGGGCTGGCGAGACTAGCAAGGAGCTCACATGTCTGACACCTATAGCTGGTCCAGGTTTTACACCATGCTCTGCCGGCATGGCCCCAACCTGCTGGTTGGGATCGATGAAGGCATACGCGAGATCATTGAGATGCACGCGTCCAGCACAGATATGTTCTGGTCGGAAGGGTTGGAGGAGTGCCTGGCAGAAGGCGCTGCTGGCGGCAGCCTGCAAGGCGGAGTCCTGTCCGCCCTCGAACTGTGGCGCGAAAACGTACTCGACGCACTCGATGCGAACTTTGGCATCGAGCTCGACTGGGAGCTAGTCTCCATTCATGACGCCAGTTCGCTCATCGATGCGCTTGTCGAGGCAGCTTCGCCAGGTTAGTCCGGGCAACCTGCATTACGGAAGCACTATGGGCCTGAACTACAACTACCTGCTCTACTTCAAGCGTGAGCACCTGTGGGACGCCCTGCGGGGGGTGGCGGCGATCGCCGATCCGGTCGACCCCCCGCCCACGACGATCCACTTCACCGACCATGACCTGGTGCTCCCGATCGCGACCGATTACGGCCAGCCGAACGAGCTGCCCCATGACAGGCCCGAATACAAGTTCGCCCTCTCGCTGGTCTTTGAGGCGGATGACGCCATCCTGGAGTACCTTCGCAGCGGCGGGTTCGAAGAAGCCTACCGCGCCCCGCCCGACCCGGACGGGGTCAAGCGAGTCGCCATTGGCTTGATCTACCTGACCGTCTACGCCGACCTGGCGCAGCACTGGGCCTTCAAAAAGCCGGTCGACTTGGTCCTGTTCCGCTTCGGCACCACCGGCACGCGCATGAGCATGCTCTTTGAAGAGTCCGCCTCCATCCGCCGGACCTTCGTCGGGCTTCTGGAAAGGTGCCATGGCGTGTGCGGCATCCTGGACCTCGAGGTCGACTACGGCCAGCTTTTCTGGTTCAGGGGCAGGCAGGTCGAGGCATCTGTCTGGGATGTCTACACGCTGCCGGAGGAGATCGAGGAGATGCTGGAGAGGGGTGGGGAATGGCCCAAAGAGGCGCGCAGAGATTGCAGCTCACCGACCAGCTGGCCAACGCCTAGCTTCGCCAGGTGGCACCCGTGGTGACCCGGCTGACCGGCTGGGATGTGGGGCTCAATACCCTCGGCCGGCGCGTCCTGCCCAAGGAGTGGGGGTGCGAGGAGCTCCTGCTCTGCCAGCTTGAAGAGAGCGGTAGCCACAGATGAATGCAGAACCGGCCCGCGCGGGCCTGCTCACCAGGAGAACCTCACCGATTTTGGCGGGGCTTTAGAGAGTGCCCCCAAGGGAGCTCGCCCGACAGGACTGCCAGTTGACGTTTCTGTTATCGCGGTAGCCACAGAGCAATCACGATCCCGCAGCTTTGTGGCAGGAGGCGGGTTGCTTTCCGGCCGAATACTCTCGTCGACCGGCACCTTGGCCAGCCAGGACGCTGACGGTCGCCACCCTGGCGAACCTGACGCCAGCACTCACTGCAATCCGGCTGCTCCGATTGGACAATCCGAATGATGCGTGCGATACTGTGTGCAGAACGTCAAGGATTCCTTTACGTTTTGCGCACATGAGCGACACACAGGCTGACTCACCGGATCATGGAGCACTGTACCTGGCTGCGGAGCAACAGGCGGGCTACTTCACGGCGGCCCAGGCCCGGCAGGCCAGCTTTAGCCGGTCGCTGCTCTCCTACCACGTCGGCAGTGGCCGCTTTGTGCGGGTGAGACCGCACGTGTTCCGCCTTGCCCAGTTCCCGGCCTCCTCGCACGAGGACCTGTATGTTGCCTGGCTGGAGGCGGGCGCTCAGGCTGTCATCTCGCACGACAGCGCCCTTGCACTGAATGATCTGTCGGACCTGCTGCCGGCACAGGTCCACCTCACCGTCCCGCGCACAGCCTCACGGCGACGGTTGGGCATGACGCTTCACACCAAGCGGCTGAGCCCGCAGGAGGTCACCCGCTACGAAGGGCTGCCCGTCACGACGATCCAGCGGACGCTGGTGGATGTCGCCGCCGCAGGCCTGGCCGACGAGCAGGTGCGGCTGGTCATCCGGCAGGCGGTACGCCGCGGGCTGGTTACCCGGGAAGCCCTCCTGGCGCTGGCAGCCCAGCGCCGGGGCCGGCTCAAACACCTCATCGTCGAGGCGCTGAAGGAGGAGGGGGCACCATGACCTACGGCAGCGGAGCTGCGTTCCGACGTGCGTTGGAGGACCGGCTGCGCGTACAGAGCCTTCAGAGCGGAGTACCTCTGGTCCGCCTTCGCAAGATGGTCGTGTTTGATCGGTTCCTGGCCCGCCTGACCGAGGATCGGCCCGATGCATGGGTAGTCAAGGGCGGCTTTGCCCTCCAACTTCGCCTGGGGGACCGTGCCCGGACCACCAAGGACATCGACGTGCTCCTGGTTACTCCAGCGGCCGACCTCCACCAGGTGATTGTCCGCGCCGCCCTCCAGGACCTGGGGGACTGGTTCCAGTTCGAGGTAGAACGCCCCTCGGAGGACCTCGGCGCGCTCGAAGGGGGCGGAGTTCGACTCCGCGTGGTGGGTCTCCTCGATGGGCGGCGTTTTGAGACCTTTCACATCGACGTCGGGCAGGGTGAGACGCTGCTTGCGCCCGTCGATATGCTCCGGGCGCCCGCGCTCCTCGAGTTCGCCGGCATCCCACCCACCGAGATCCCCTGCTTCCCGCTGCCACAGCAGGTCGCCGAAAAGGTCCACGCCTACACCCGGCCGCACCCCAGTGGCCAGAGCAGCCGCGTCAAGGATCTCGTTGACATCCTGCTGATTGCCGGCCTTGGGCCGATCGATGCCCGGGCGGTCCGCCAAGCTCTGGAGGCGACGTTCGCCGGTCGCGGGACGCACGCCCTACCCCGCCACCTGCCCGACCCACCCGCCACCTGGTCAGCCCCCTACCGCAGGCTCGCGGGCGAGGTTGGCGTGGAATTCCGGACGCTTAGCGATGCCGGCGAGGCAGCGCGCCGGTTCCTCGACCCAGTGCTGAGCGGGGAAGCAGCGGGCACGTGGGATCCAGTGGGCTGGTCGTGGAAGACGCAAGCCGGAACTGGGGACCCGCCCGAGTAACGAGTGGGAATCGGCCTGCAGGCGCGCACACCAGCAGCTGCTCAGGTTGTGTGAGTTTGTTCTCTGCGCCGAATGGTGGTATCATCCAGGCACAATTTGGGCACCGGGCGCACCTCGGCTCTCTCCAGCGACCCGGTGGTAGCGTTAGGCGGCAAGGAGGGAGTACGTCCCAACATGTTTTGCTGGTCCCGTCGCTGGCCTGCCCGGCCTCGTGCAGCTACTGCTTCGGCCCGCACGAGGGCCGGGGATGCATGTCGCGCCAGACGACCGAGGCGGTCGTGCGCTGGCAGGTGGGGCTGGGCGGCGACGGCCAACCGCTGGAAATCACTTTCCACGGCGGGGAACCGCTCGTCCCCGGGAGTGCGTTCTACCGCATGGCCCTGCCGCTCCTGCGCGAAGGCCTCTTGCCACGGTCAGTTCGGTTCGCGATGCAGAGCAACCTCTGGCTGCTCACCGACGAGTTGGCCGGGCTGCTGCGCGAGCATAGCGTCTCCATCGGCACCAGCCTGGACGGCCCGGAGGCGATCAACGACGCCCAGCGCGGCGCCGACTATTTCCGGCACACCATGGCCGGCATCGAGCGAGCGCGCGCCCATGGCCTGGACGTCGGCTGTATCTGCACGTTCACCCGGCAGTCCCTGCCGCACATCCATGAGATCCTGTCGTTCTTCCTTCACGAAGGCCTCAACTTCACGATCCATGCGGCGCTGCCGGCCCTCGCCGCGCCGCAGGGCAAGGACAATAGCACCTGGTGCCTCTCCCCAGAGGCACACGGCGAGCTCCTGGTACAGATGCTCGACCTTTACCTGGGGCACACCAACCGGGTGCGCATCAGCACGCTGGATTCGCTCTGCCGCAGCGTCTCCGCCGGACGCGGGGGCATCTGCACCTTTGGCGACTGTCTCGGCGACTACCTCGCGATCGGGCCGGACGGGACGATCTACCCCTGCCAGCGCTTCGCCGGCAATTCGGCGTTTGTCGTGGGCAACGTGCACGACGATCCAACCCCGGAGGCGTTGGCGGCGACGCCGACCTGGCGCGCCTTTCAGGGGCGCCAGCAGCGCATCCACGAGGAATGCGGCGACTGCGCCTACCTGGAGATCTGCCGCGGCGGCTGCCCGTATAACGCACTGGCCGCCGGCGGCGGGACCTTCCGCCAGCTGCGCGACCCGCATTGTACCGCCTACCGGCGCATCTTTTCCTATATCACCGAGCGGGCGACGGCCGAGGTCTTTGCCGAGGAGAACATGGCTGCCGTGGTGGAGCGGCCCGACCCGGAGAAGGGCCTGCTGCGACACGGGAGGCTGCTCAGCCTGATGCGCGACGGCCCGCACCCCTACGACGCTGCCGGCCGGGCCCGCCTGATCCTGGCGGCGACTGCCCTGGCGGCGACCGGTTCGCCGGAGGAGGCGGCGCGCTGCTTTGAGCGGCTGGAGCTGGTCACGAGACCCGAGCGCACGCGGGCTGGTATGGCGTCGCTGCATGCCCGCCTGACCATGCCCGTTAGCGGCCTGAACAACCTCTATCTACACGTCACGTTCGCCTGCCCGCTCCGCTGCGCGCACTGCTACGCCGAGGCCGGCCCGCCGCGCCAGGGGGCGATGGCGGTGGAGCGCATCGCGCTGGCGTGCCGCGAGGCAGCGGATCTCGGCTTTCGCCACGCCGTCATCACCGGCGGAGAGCCGCTGGTCCACCCGGAGCGCGAAAACCTTCTGGATATGCTGGCCGCACTGCGCGGGGAAGTCAAGCCGCTGCTGACCGTGCTGCGCACGAGCCTGTCGTTTCCGGTGGACGACGCGCTGCTGGAGCGCATCGCGCGCAGCACCGGCCAGGTGGTGGTCAGCCTGGATGGCAACCGCGAGACGCACGACGCGCGGCGCGGCGCGGGCAGCTATGACTTGGTGGTGGGCAACCTGCGCCGCCTGACTGCCTCGGCGGGCGATAGTGACCTTTCCCTGGCGACCGTGCTGCCGCTGGCGCAGGCCAATAGCGGGCCGGGTGAGTCGGTGCGCGCGCTGGCGCGCGAGCTGGGCATCCGGCGAATGCGCTTCCGGCCGCTGTTGCCGCTGGGCCGGGCGGTAGGGTCGCAGCTGGACGTCGTGCCCGAGACGCTGTGGGGGCACCTGGACCCGCGGGAGATGGTGGCCTACGGCTTCCAGCCGGTGGCCTCGTGCGGGATGGGGCAGAACCTGTACGTCGAGCCGGACGGAGCGGCCTATCCCTGCTACGCCTGGCACGGCGAGGGGTGGCGGCTGGGAGCCCTGCAAGACGAGGGAGGGCTGGCCGGGATTGTCGCCTCGTCAGGCTTTCGAGATCTGGGCCGGCACACCGTGGGAGCAACCGCGGCTGCCGCGAATGCGCGCTGCGCTACCTGTGCGGGGGAGCCTGCCGCGCCTGGAGCCGCCTGCCAGAGGACGCGCAGACCGACCTGGACTCCGCACCGCGCGACTGTGCCCCCTTGCAGGCGCGGGCGCGCTCGCTGCTCCTGAGCGCGCTGGAACACTTGGGGATCTCGGAGGAGCGGTGGCGGGAGGCCGGGATGGGAGGGCTGGAACTCGCGGTGGCAAGTCCTCCCTCATAGAGGATCTGCGCCGCGACCCCGAGTAGGCCGGCCGCCTTCACGCTTTCCCCGAGGCAGTTCCGCAGGCCAATGCGGCCTGGCGGTAAGAGGAGAAATAGGAGAGAGATGCCACTCCTTGGTCCAGATCTCAAGAGAATGAAGGCAAAGCAGGATATCCAGCACCTAATCAGAATGCTGGGCAATCCAAAGCACGCCGACCTGTGGCAGGCAGTGGTTGGGTCCCTGGTCGAGATCGGCGCCCCAGCCGTAGGGCCGTTGATCGCTGCCCTGCAGGACAAGGTTCCCGCCGTGCGTGAGGGCGCGGCTGCAGCGTTGGGGCTGATCGGCGACGCCCGCGCCGTGGAGCCGCTTATCGCTGCGATCAGGGACGACGATGACTCGGTGCGCTACAGCACCGCCCTGGCGCTGGGGCAGATCGGCGACGCCCGCGCTGTGCAGGCACTGATCGGCGCTTTGGGCGATGGGGACAGCCAGGTGCGCGAGAGCGCCCGCCAGGCGCTGGCTCAGATCGGCCTTCCAGCCGTGGAGGCGCAGGTCATAGCCCGCCAGCAAGAGTCTGGCATCGTAGCTCGCCTGGCCGTCGAGGCACTGGATGTGCTCGGCTGGAAGGCGGGTCGGGATGAGTTCGGCGCTGCGTATTGGGCTGCCAAGCTGCGCAACCCAAAGCACGCCGACCTGTGGCAGGCAGTGGTTGGGTCCCTGGTCGAGATCGGCGCTCCAGCCCTAGGGCCGTTGATTGCTGCCCTGCAGGACAGGGTTCCCGCCGTGCGTGAGGGCGCGGCTGCAGCGTTGGGGCTGATCGGCGACGCCCGCGCCGTGGAGCCGCTTATCGCTGCGATCAGGGACGACGACGACTCGGTGCGCTACAGCACCGCCCTGGCGCTGGGGCAGATCGGCGACGCCCGCGCCGTGCAGGCACTGATCGGCGCTTTAGGCGATGGGGACAGCCAGGTGCGCGAGAGCGCCCGCCAGGCGCTGGCTCAGGTCGGCCTGCCTGACGTAGAGGCGCTTGTGGAGCCGCTCATCGCTGCGCTGAAGGGCGATGACAGTGGTGTACGCCGGGCTGCCGCCCGAGCCCTGGGCGAGATCCGCGACCCCCGCGCCGTGGAGCCGCTCATCGCCGCGCTGAAGGACAATCGTCCGGTTGTGCGCCAGGCCGCGGCAGAGGCTCTAGGTGAGATCGGCTGGAAACCGGATCAGGGGGAGGATGGGGCAGCCTACTGGGCCGCCAAGGGGGAGTGGGAGCGCTGCATCCAGATTGGCGCTCCGGCTGTGAAGCTGCTGAGCGCGGTCCTCGGGCAGGAAGACAAGGAGAAAGTCGCTGCCGCCCTCGCCCGGGTCGGTGCTCCGGCCGTGGAACCACTTCTTCACCTGCTTTGGAGCGAAAGTTGGGAGAAGCGCAGGATCGCAGCCGGAACGCTTGTGTTGCTCTACCATTCCGGCCGGCTCGGAGAGTCACATCGAAGACTGATACTGGCAAAGCGACCAATCATCATGCTGCAGCATGAGGATCGGTGGGCGGGGGCGTCTTCGGACTGCAGCAGCGGAGGGCATCACGTAGACAGGGGCATCGGCGTCGGCTTTCCGGTGTAGCGATGGACACCATCACCTACACGCCCATCGGCATCGTTGGAAGCCCCGTGCTCGAGCCGCTCCGTCCCGAGGAGATGCGCGGCGCGCCGGTGCGCCTGGTGCTGGAGCCGCGCTTTGCCCGGCCCGCGGCAGCCCTGGAGGTGGGCCAGCACATCTGGGTCGTAACCCACCTGCACCGGGTTGAGCCCGCCGGCGCGATGCCGCCCGCCGAACTCGTCACCCGGCGCATCGCCGCCCGACCCAACCCGATCGGCGTCACGCTGGTGCGCGTCCTCGCCGTGGAGGGGACGACGGTCACCGTGATCGGGCTGGATGCCGTGGACGGCACCCCGATCCTCGACCTGAAGCCCTACAAAGCCATCTGGGACGAGCCGCCGGTCCACCCGGCCGAGCGCACAGCGGGCCGGCGCGCTGTAATCGTCCTCACCGGCGGGCCGGGCGGCGGCAAGTCCGCGCTGATCGAGGATCTGCGCCGCGACCCGAAGTGGGCCGGCAGCTTTGTCGCGCTACCGGAGGCGGTCCAGTACGCCCGCTTCGTCAACATCTCGCCGGCCGAGAAGCTCTTCCAACGGGCCGTGGTCCACCTGCAGATCGGGCTGGAGGAGGCGCTGGACCGTACCCTCGGCCCGCTCGACCCGCGGCCCATCCTCTGCCACCGTGGCAGCCTGGACCCGCTGGCCTTCTGGCTGCAGCGCGGCTGGCCCGAGGAGGAGTTCCTTGCCCTCACCGGCCTTGCGCGCGCCGAGCACTACCGCCGCTATGCCGCCGTGATCCACCTGGTCACGGCGGCGGACGGGGTGCCGCGCGAGTACACCCGCTGGCCGCAGGCCCATCGCCCGGAGAAGCCGGACGAGGCGATCCAACTGGACCGCTGGCTGGAGGACGCCTGGGCTGGGCACCCAAGCTACTACCGGTTAGGTAGCCTCAGGCGGGACTGGGAGGCCAAGTCGAAGGCGGCGCGCGAGATCCTGGCCAGAGTGTGCATGCAAGGTTTCTCGCAGTTTCGATATTCGATAGGAGGACGACCATGACACGGAACACGCCCCAATTGCTGTGGTTTCTTTTGGTGCTGGTGCTGGCCGCAGGCTTTACGGCCGGCTGTACGCCGGACATTGAGCGGCTGGAGCAGAAACGGGATGTCCAGGGCTTGATCAAAGCCCTGGAGCATGAAGAACAAGAGGTGCGCCGGAGAGCAGCTCAGGCCTTGGGCGCCATCGGCGATCCGCGGGCAGTCGAGCCGCTTGACTTCATGCTCAGAGGCGGCCGGGATAGCTTGGAGGCCGCCAAAGCGCTGGGTCAAATCGGCGACTCGCGCGCGGTAAAATCGCTCATGTGGGCGGTTCGGGCGGATATGGAGGAGGAGGCCGCAGCCGGCCTGGTCGAGCTCGGCGAGCCAGGGGTCGAGCTGCTCATCGACGCCCTCAAGGAGTGGCCTTGGCATCCGGACCGGCGGGCCGCTGCCAGAACGCTGGGCCAGATGGGCGAGCCGGCGGTCGAGCCGCTCATGGCCCTACTTGGAGCAAGCAGTACTGACGCCACACTTGCCACCGAAGCGCTGGTCCTGATCGGCGAGCCAGCGTTCGAACCGCTCCTAGCCGCACTCAAAGCCCCTTCTACGGACGCCCGGGCTGCTATTGCACTGGGCAAGATGGGCGACCCACGTGCGGTGGACCCGCTCATCGCCGCGCTCCAGGATCAGGACTTCCCCTCCCAGTATGCCGCTGAGGCGCTGGGTCAGATCGGCGACTTGAGTGCGGTCGAGCCCCTCATCGCTGCGATGATGGACACGAGAAGCGGTATGTGGGAGAGTGCGGTATCGGCTCTCGTCCAGATCTGTCTGGACGATCCATCCATACTGGTACCATTTCTCCAGGATGCCTCCACCCTCCGGGTATACCACCCGTTGATCAGGATTGGGGATCCCAACACCTTGAGCGCACTGACAACGGCCTTTCGTGAATATGGAGGTGAGGGGATGGCAGAGGTCTTTCTCAACTCCGGCAACGATATCCTAGAGGCTGAGGCGCAACGATGGGCCAAGGAGCATGGCTACTGGGTGAATTCCAGTCCTGGAGGCGGGGTAGGGAATACCTGGGGAAGCAAGTAACTGGGAGGAGACCGATGGCACTGTTTGGGCTATTTGGACGACCGGATGTAAGGAAGCTGGCAGCCAGGAAGAATGTCAAGGGATTGATCAGGGCCCCGGGTTACCGGCAGGATGGAAGCGCGCGCCTCAGTGCAGCCGAGGCACTACGCCACTTCCCAGACGCCCGCGCCGTGAAACCGCAGAGGTGAACCAGACCACAGGCCGGCTCACCAGGAGAAGCTCACCGATTTTGGTGGGGCTTTAGAGAATGCCCCCAAGGGGGTTCGAATCCCTGTCGGCGTCCTGGTCAGTTCGCGAGCCGAGAACTGGCCCCCCAGTGCACCATGCTGTAGACATTCGACATGGTGCCGCAGTGATAGATGGCATAGTTCCACGGGTGAAAGTCGGGCGGCCTCGAGATCTCGCACTCACGGATCAGGTAGAACCGGACGTTGCGCAGCACAGTCCTGACAGCAGGCCTGCCCATCGTGCGGCGCTCCATACGTGTGCAGCGGCATGTGCCTTTCCATGAACGAGACCATGTTCCAGAGCATGAAAAAGTACGGCCTGCCTCCCCTTGGCCCGAGCCGGAGGCTGTGGTTCGAGGTCATGAAGGGCGCCTACCGGTCCTGCTCCCGCTGTGCCGGGTCGGGCTATCTGCCGGGCGTGCGCCGCCAGCGGTACCGCGAGTGCCCCGACTGCCACGGCCTGGGCGGGATCCTCGCCATCTCCGTGGAGGAGTTCATCGTGCGGCGGGAGCAGATAGTCGCCCGGGGCGGGTCGGTTCTCAGCTGCACGGTCTACGACCCCGTCACCGGCGAGGCCCACCACCTCGAGGGCAGGCACGCCGGTGTGGTCGATCCCCCGGTCACCCCGGAGGAGGAGGATGAGCAGGGCAGCGGCTTCCTGGTGCTGCGTGGGGGTCCCGACCTGACGGCGCGCGACCTCTTCGAGGCCGCGCAGAGGCTGCTGCCACGCGCAGAGCGGCGTACCTGGGCGGAGGAAGGGGACAGAGAGGGCCCCGGGACGGAGCACAGAGACTAGCGCGGGGGACCCCGCGCCGACCGGCAGGGGTGCACGGGTCCTGCTAGGGGAGCGGCGGAGAGGCGGGAATGGAATCCCGCCCTACGGGGACGTGCTGCCCTTACCGTTGCGCCGATTACGGCAACCGTCCGTGACATCCCGTCCGAAGTCTCACTGTCTCCGGGCGATGGACTGCTCACGCACTGCGCAGCAGACATGGACCACATCCAGACGGTTCCCAAGCACAAGCTGGGGTCTTTGATCGCCTATCTCTCGTCCGAAAGAATGGAAGAGGTGAAGCACGAGCTTCCATCGGGCGAGATATCGCTTCGGAATACCTGCGGGCATTGGCGGAGAGCTCGGCCCATGCGGGACGAATGCACAAGGCGGAAGGCACAATGCACAAGTGCGACGTGCGCACCGCCCTGTAAGGCCAGGTGCAGCGCACCCTAGAGGTGCACCGCACCGGGAGGAGGGCTCGGGCGGAGAGATTTGCCCGTGCGGGACGAGTGCACAAGGCGGAAGGCACAAGTCCTACGTGCGCACCGCCCTGCGGGGCCAGGTGCAGCGCACCGGGAGACGGGCTCGGGCGGAGAGCTTGGCCATCCGAGTTGGTGGGTCAAATCGGGCCGCGCGTTGACAGGGGTCCCGGACCGTGGTACAATTGGCACCAGAGCTCAACGGCTGTCTCGTCGGTTTCGGCCGCGTCTCCCATGCTATTGCCGGCCCACTCCCGGCTGGAGGTAGAAGATGAGCTGGAGTCGAGCGACCCTCTCTCTCCTCGGACTTGTGCTCGTCGCCGCGCTGCCTTCGGGCGCTGTTTTTCCGGCAGGTGCCGTTTCCCCCGCGTTCGGGCCGGCGCTCAGTGCCGCGACCTGGACCGATTTCGCGGTGGTCGCCGGCGCCGCGCCGCGGACCTACCACGCCGCGGCTGCCGCCGGTGACGGCCACGTCCTCCTCTTCGGCGGGTACGCCGACGGCTCGGTCTACGGCGACACCTGGGTGTTCGACCTCGCCGTGGGGCGCTGGAGCGATCCCGCACCGGCCGTCGCCCCGTCCGCCCGCTGGGCGCACAGCATGGCCTCGGTCGGCTCGGACCAGGTGCTCCTCTTCGGCGGGAAGGACGCTGCCTACCAGCCGAGCGACGAGACGTGGGTCTATGATTTCGGCGACAACACCTGGACTCAGAGGTTCCCCGCCGCGCATCCGGATGCCGGGGGCGGCCCCATGGCCGCCATCGGCGATGACAAGGCGCTCCTCTTCGACGGCGACACCTGGGTCTACGACCTCGGCGAGGACACCTGGACGAACATGGCGCCGACATCGCCCCCGCCCGACCGGTGGTACCATGCGGTCGTCTCCCTGGGCGGCGACAAGGTGCTCCTTTTCGGCGGGGAGAACCTCTCGGGCCGCCTTCAGGATACCTGGGTGTACGACCTCTCGGACAACGCCTGGACCGAGATGTCGCCGGACCTCGTCCCCGCCAAGCGCCGCCTCCACGCCATGGCCCCCCTCTCCGCCGGAAAGGCGCTCCTCGTCGGCGGGGACGACATGAACGCCTTCGACGACGTCTGGGTCTATGATCTCGCCGCCGGCACCTGGACGGAGATGCCGGCCGCCGATCGCCCGGCCGCCCGCTACAGCCACGCCATGGCATCGCTGGGGGGAGACCAGGTGCTCCTCTTCGGCGGGATGAGCTATGGATGGACGGTCGGCGACACCTGGGTCTATGACCTCGCCGCCAACGCCTGGAGCGAGCGCGCCGTCACCCCCGTCGCCCGGTATGGCCATGCCATGGCCGAGCTCGACGGCAGCCGGGCTCTCGTCTTCGGCGGCCTGCTTGACCCAGGCGGCAGCGGCGAGACCTGGCTGCTCGACCTGGACGCCGTCACCTGGACCGAGCTCTTTCCCGCCGTGGCCCCCTCCGAGCGATGGTACGGCGCCGCGTCCTCGCTGGGCGGAGGCAAGGCGCTCCTCTTCGGCGGGGCGAACGGGGACGCCATCCTGGGCGAGACCTGGGTCTTTGACCTCACCGACGGCAGCTGGACCGACAAGGCACCCGCCGCCCACCCGGCTGCCCGGATCGAGCACGCGATGGCCTACCTGGGCGGGGACCAGGTTCTCCTCTTCGGGGGCTGGGACGGCACCTCGACGCTGGCGGATACCTGGGTCTATGACCTGAGCGCCAATACCTGGACGAACAAGGCGCCTCCGGAGGCCCCCTCCGCGCGCTCCGGCCATGCGATGGCCCCCTGCGGCGGAGACCGTGTGCTCCTCTTCGGCGGGCCCCAGTCCCCGGGCGGGACCTGGGTCTATGACCTCAGCGACAACGCCTGGACGCAGAAGGCGCCGCCCACGGCCCCCTCCGCGCGGACCGAGCACGCGATGGCCTCGCTCGGCGGCGACGAGGTCCTGCTCTTCGGCGGGTACGACTTCAGCCATCCGCTCGACGACACGTGGGTCTACGACCTCGGCGCCAACCGGTGGCTGGAGCAGGCGCCCGCCGCGTCCCCCTCCGCGCGCTACTACCATGGCCTGGTCTCCCTCGGCGGGGACCGGGTGGCCCTCTTCGGCGGGTACGATGCCGGATTCGCGGCCAACGGCGGGACCTGGCTCGGCTCCGGGTTCACGGCCTCCGCCTTTGCGATCCGCTTGCCCCTGGTGATGCGGTGACAGGCCATGACGTTCGCCGTCCATCGTCGACGCTCGGGCCTGCCTGGTCCGTTCTGCCTGGAGGTGTGACATGACATCGCGCTTCGCCTCCCGACGAGGGGGGCCGCTCGCCCTCGCCCTGCTTCTCGCCCTTCTACCCGCCGCCGCGGCCCCGGCGGCGCGCTTTGTCGCCGCTCCGGTGCTCTCCGGCGGCACCTGGACCAACCTACAGCCGGTCCCTGCACCCTCCGAGCGCTACCGACCCGCCATGGCCGGTGCCGCCGGCGACCGGATCGTCCTCTTTGGCGGGTTCTACTACCCGTCCGTCCTCGGCGATACCTGGGTGCACGACCTCTCTGACAAGACCTGGGCGCAGCAGGCGCCGGCCGGGTCGCCGCCCGCGCGCGCCCACCACGCCATGGCGAACATTGGCGGAGACCAGGTGGTTCTGTTCGGCGGGACGGACGGTGCCATCCCACTCGGCGACACCTGGGTCTATGATCTCAGCGCCAACACCTGGACGAACATGGCGCCCGCTTCGGGCCCTTCCGCGCGCGAGGGCGCCGCCCTCGCCCCGCTTGGCGGAGACCAGGTGCTCCTGTTCGGCGGCTGGGATGGGGCAACGAGGGACGACACCTGGGTCTATGACCTGAGCGCCAACACCTGGACGCTGAAGGCCCCGGCATCTGCTCCGGCTGCCCGGATGGACCACGCCCTCGCCGCCGCCGGCGCCGGCCAGGTTGTGCTCTTTGGCGGGAGCTACGTCCCCTACAGCGATACCTGGGTCTACGACCTCGGCGCGAACACCTGGATCGAGAAGTCGCCCGCTGCGGCCCCGCCCGCGCGCAGGGGCCACGGCCTCGCCTCCCTCGGCGCCGACCAGGTCCTCCTCTTCGGTGGGCTCGACGCCGACTACATCCGCCTCGGCGACAGCTGGGTCTACGTCCTGGGCGAGGACGAGTGGACCCAGTGGCTCCCCGCGGTATCGCCCTCCGCCCGGAACGACCACGCCATGGCCTCCACCGGCAGCGACCAGGTTCTGCTGTTCGGCGGGATGGACGGGAACTATGACGGCGAGACGTGGCTGGCGACCGGCTTTCTCTTCATTCCGTCGACAGCCGTCTACCTGCCCCTCGTCACCAGGTGACGCTCGCCGCGCGGGGCCGGCGACGCCCCTCTCCGGAGAGGGGGAGAGGAAGTTCGTGGGGGGCAAGCCCCCCACCCCCCCCTGAAGGTGCACCGCACCGGGAGGAGGGTTCGGGCGGAGAGCTTGGCCCATTCGAGGAGTGGGTCAAGTCGGCAAGTTGACGTCCGGCGCATCGCGTGCTATAATAACGCCTAGAGGCTGCCCAGTCGGGTGCAGCCTAGCAGAAGCGGCCAATCCCAGACGAGAGAAGAGGGGGCGCACGATGGATTTCGAAGGGTATTGCGTGAAGTGCCGGAAGAAGAGGGCGATCAAGCAGGGCAAGGTTGTCAAGACCTCTAAAGGCAGACCGATGGCCAAGGGTGTGTGCCCAGAGTGCGGCACCACGGTGAGCCGGTTCTTGTCGGCGAAGGACGTCAAGTAGCGCGTACACCAGAGTACCGGCGCACCTAGCCGGAGGGCGCCGGGCTGACGCATCCGCCCGGCCTGACTTCTGCCGGCGAACGCCGGCTTAGCGCACGCGGGGGTGCCAAAGGCGTCCCCCTGGCGTGCGCCGCTTGGGATCGCTCGTCCTCGGTACCGAACGGGGCAGGCCCGGCTGTCCGCCTTCCTGCCCTCACTCGCCCCCGGATTCACCCTCTGCTGGGCGCGGCGCCGCTCGCCTGCCCACTGGCGTCCTACCGGTGCACGGCGCCTGCCCCTGGTGCATTGCACCGGTCCTCTCCATCGGTGCGTCGCATCTGCCGGGCTACGGCCGAGGAAGCTTGCCGCAGCCGCCCAGCTGAGCGAGTCTCTGCTCTATCCTGTCCCAAAGGCCCGCCGCCTCGAGCTGAGCCGGCGTGAAGTAACTCTTCAGCTCCTCCTCCACCTTCTGCCTTGCCCGCTCCTTGCTCGTGGCAAGCCCGGCACAGTACCGGGTGAGCACCAAGCCCGACGCGTACCTCACCGCCGCCTCGAAAGCGCCGCGGGCAACGTTTTGCTCCTTCGCCCGGTCGCTCAGGCGGGCCCCGAACCAGCGGTCGAACATCGCCTCGTCGATCAGCAGCGCGGCCGCCGGCACGCGCGGAGGGTGGGTCACGAACTGGTTGTAGGGATCATCCCCGTGGCTCAGGTGGCGCCCATCCGCCACGAACCACGGCATCGCGTGCCCCGCCGCGGAGGTCAGCTTGACCGGGATGTTCGCGGCGCGCAGGAGGGCGCGCAGGAACCCGACCGTTCCCCAGCAGCCCGCCGTGTAGTGCCTAATCCCGCGGGATGGGTAGCCGCTGTTGACCGTGCCGGCGAGCACCCGCGACATCGGCGGAACGCCCCGGTACTGCCAGTGGGCCTCCATGTTGGCCGCCTCTGCATAGCCTGAGAAGTGGGTCAAACGCCCGCACCAGTCCAGCACCCGCGCGATCGTCTCCAGCCGCGAGGCGCCGATCAGCTGCACCGACCGCAAGAACGCAAGGCTCCGGGCCGGCGGCGCGGGGACGATGCGTCCAAAGACCGCCTTGATCTCGTAGCCATGCTTCGGTCCGTTCCAGCGGAACATCGCCCGGCTGTCAAACAGCTCGGTGAGCGCCGGCAGCGTGTACCCCTCAAGCAGCGTCCACGGCAGCTGCCGGTCGACCTCCAGGGCCAGGCCCAGCCCGACGCTCGCCCTGTAGTAGGCCCACGCGTCGTCTTGCGCCAGGATGGTCGTCGGCGTCTCGTCGTCGGCCAGCGAGACCAGGTTCGGGGGCACATCCTTCACCAGCACCGAGCGGCCTGCCAACGCCAGCTGGAACGCCTCCTCCAGCTCGTCCTGCATCCTACTGCTCCACCTGGCCCAGAGCTCCGCTGTGCCCGGGCCTTCCCAGACAATGCTCGCCGCGATGGACGGGTGTGCCCTGAGCCAAGCATCCAGATCCACAGGTTTCCGTTTCTGCTCCATTCTCGATCTCCTTTCTCCGGTCAGTCTGCGCTCGGGGTCCTTCCCCCCCGGTGCATTGCACCTCTCCTCCCCTCCGCTGACCTCGCCGTCACCCCCATGCCGGCCGAGCCCATGATGGGCGGCTCGACCCGGTCCGACAGCGGCCATCCGATGTAGCGCGCCGCGATCTGCGGCAGGGCGACGTTGAGCGCCGAGGCCATAAATGAGGTCAGAAGCGAGGTCAGCGTGGCGGCGACCAGGGCTGCGGTTCGGTTCGAGTCGCGGATCAAGCTCTTGTCTCCTCTGACAGCCGTTGTGCCGTATGGTGAGAGGATCAGCCCGTCTTTCGTCCAGCATCGCCATTGTAGCACACTCCCTCCCAGGTACAACTCCCTTCTTGGGGCGTTGCACCTCTCCGCCGCGCCCGACAGGTGCTTAGCGCCTCGCGATCCCTCCAGGCCCACAGCAGGCAACCGGTAGGCCGGGTTTCCATACCCGGCCCGCCGTCCGGAGGTGCGCCTGCCGGCATTCGATGGAGCAGAAGCGCCTGCGGGCGCGCTGCGCGGTGTAGTGGTCGAGGGAGTGGGCGTCGACGTCGTCGCCGCACCACTCGCGGAGAAGCCCGGTGTAGGGCGGACCGGGAGGGGGTTCGGCGCGCCCGTCTGCCGGGCCCTGGTCCGGCGTGGCCCATTGACACCCGGCCCAAATGCGGATATAATGGAGACAGCCAGCAGCCTGCAGAGACGCGGGGCACAGGAGATGTCCGAGGCGGCAGGCGTGCTTGGTGATCCTCGCCACTGCATAGAATTCCCTCGCTGAGCAAAGCACCCACGTGCCGTCGAGGCGATCCATGTACGGTCGCCACGCGCTCCCGCCGGCGCCTGGCGGTTCGCGCGCCGGTGTAGTGGATTTTGGTACCTGTCGTGAAAGGAGACTCCGAGATGCCGAACAGAGCAAGAAGGTTCCCATTCGGGTCACTGCTCGCCTTGTTGATCGCCGGCTTGCTGGTCGCAGCCTGCGCTGAGGAAACCGAGTCGCCTCCACCTCCGCAGCTGAAGGAGGTGCTGCCGCTCGCACCAGGTGCGGTGCAGCCCTCGGCGGCGAACCTGATCCTAGGGTCGACCCACGTGGAGCCATTTGACGAAGCCAGCCAGACGTACCAAATCGTGGCGACTATCGAGAACACGGGTGGCAGCGACGCCAGTGCATTCAGTGCCGGATGCACATACAAGTGCCCTCCTGGGGGCTCGATCACGGGCGGCGGGCTAGACATCGTCCAAGGCGGAGTCATCGCGGGGAACTCGAGCTACACCTACAAATCGCCCTTCCATCTCGCGTGCGAATCGAAACCTCCTACGCTGGGCCTGACCTGCAGCATCACCTCGGCCCAGGGAGGCACGCAGACATACGCCGTGAATGTGACACTCCCTTAGGGGTGCGCCGTCCGGCGAAAACGCCGTGCGGCCTGCCGTTTGCCTCGCGCGACGGCATCGCCCGGCCCTGGCCCGTGGCGGAGGCAGCCCAGGCGTGAGCGGCACGATTCCCTGGAGACGCGATCGGGCGAGGCTCAGGCGTTGGTAGCTGCATCCAGTCGCAGCACAGGGAGCATCCTATGAACAAGCCGGGAATCCCACAGCCACCAATCGGAGTGATATTGGCCGCACTGCTCCTCGCAGGGTGCGGCGCGACCGGGGTCACGCCAACCTCACCAACCGAACCGCAGATCTCCTTCACCGCCGATCGCACGAGCCTCGCGCCCGGGGAGTGCGCCACGCTGCAGTGGAGCGTGGAGGGTGGCCTTGGGGTCGACTTTGGTGGAGAGCCGGTTGACCGCTCGGGTCAGAGGCGGGTGTGCCCACCGGAAACGACCACCTTCTGGCTGGGGGTTGACACCGGAGAGGCCGTCGCCCGCCGCCAGGTCGTGATCTCCGTCCGCAGCCCAGGGCAACCGCCCGGTGCGCCATCGGGCCCGACACCCTCTCGTCGGGCGACACCCGCGGGCGCGGCTGGGGAGGAAGAGCTGCCTGACCTGACGGTGACTGAGGTTTCTTCGTCCCCGGCGGCTCCCCGGGCGGGAGAAGTGACGGCACTGGGGGCTGTCATCAAGAACCTGGGAACCTGGGACGCGGAGGATTTCTTCGTGAGCTTTTTGCTGGACGGCGCGGAGATCGGCTCCGTGCTTATCGGCCGCCTCTCCGCAGGAGCCGAGGGTGAAGCCACGGTCAGAGTGACGTCGCCCTCCGCCGGCGAGCATAGACTGGACGTCATTGCGAATCCGGGCGGTTGGATCAGGGAAGCCGACGAGAGCAACAACGCGCTCCGCAGAAGCTTGGTGGTCGAAGGGGCACAGCTCCCTGACCTGGTGATCGAGAGCCTGACCGTCCAGCCCGAGAGCCCGGCCCCCGGGGACCCTGTCGCGATCGCTGTGACGATTCGGAACCGGGGCACGGGCGCCGCGGAGCAGGCAAGTGTGGCCTTTTCTATCATGGGTGCTGCTGACCTGGAGGGGCTGGAGCAGGGCGAGTGCAGCCCTGAGGACCGCTATGCGGTCGAGGTGGTGGACTCTGCCCGGGCAAACCCGGACTCCGATCCTTCTGCAGCCCTTGGCCCGCCCGACTTCTCAGAAGAGCCGGCGAGGGGCTGTGTCAACCTGGGTATCGGTGGTTCCATCACCCTGGCGCTTGGCGACAGCGGGGTGATGGATGGGCCGGGCGATGACCTGCGTATCTGGGGCGCGCCGCGCGTGGAGCGCTCCTTCCACGTCGAGCTGAGCGAGGACGGCACCCTCTTCTACTCCCTGGGCCTTGTCCGCGCCGGGACCGACCTGGACCTCGCGGCGTCTGGCGTGGCGGTGGCCTGGCTGGTGAGGATCACGGACGACGGCAGCCCGGAGCGGGAAGGCACGGCGTCTCCGGGCACCGACCTGGATGCCGTGGAAGCCCTGCACTGCCTGCCGCTGGACCGAGACCCGCTCAAGCTTGACCACGTGGAGCTTCTGACATCCCTCGAACCTGGTGGGCGGGAGACGGTCACAGTCTCCTGGACGAGCACCTCGGCCGGGGAGTACACGTTGGTCGCCGAGATCGACGCCCTGGATTCCGTCCCAGAGAGCGATGAGACGAACAACGCGCTGGAGAGAGTCATAGCCGTGCGAGTCAAGTAGCCGGGGGTGAGGAGGGGCAAAGATGAAAGTGCGAGCCTCGTTGCGTCGGGCACTGCAGGCGGCCCTGGCTGCCCTGGTCGCGGTGGTGCTTCTCCCCGCCAGGGCGCAGGCTTTCGCGCCCAAGCACCACCTGGATACCATCATGGGGCCGCTCGAGGGCGCGGGGTTTTCTGAGAGCGAGGCGTACCTGATTGCCTTCTTTGCGATCGAGGTCGACATGAACGAACTGCCGCGGCCTTTCTGCTGGACTCCTATCCGCTGGCATACGCAGACGTACGCCTGTGCTCCGACCCATGAAGACCTGGCTACCGATCCCTGCGTTCAGGGTGGGCGCTTTGCCGACTGGGTGGCGTGGTGCCTCCCCTTCCACAACTGCCGCTTGCCGTACGCACTCAACGGGTTTGACGACGGTCCGGCGTATGGGCTGACCGAGTTCACGAAAATGCGCAGCCTCTGGTCGATCGAGGCTGCCATGCACATGGCGCCCGGAGAACGCTGCTTTGACGTGCTACGGCGATTCGGATACATGCTTCACGGCATCCAGGACTTTTACGCCCACACCAACTGGGTGGAGGTCTTTCACGATGAGCTCGGCTTTGACTTCAAGGAGATCCCCACGTGGACCAGTTTCATGAAGGCGCAGCGGGGGGCGGAGCTGAACCTGATTCTGCTTCAGCATGCCGCCGGGGACGAGGGTGAAGCGAAGAGGCAATACGCCACGCTGGACGCGAACCTGCGGATCGGCGGCGAGGTTGACGGCAGTGCCTGGCACGACACCTATGGCAAGGATTGGGATGTCGAGAACAACTACGACGAGAAGGCGCTGGACGCGCATCGAGATGAGCACAACCACACGGTGCTCGACTACTTCGAGGAAGCCAAGTTCCTGGCCGGCACCGAAACCTACCAGCTCGGCCTGGAGCTAAAGTCCAACATTGTCAACAACCCCGAGCTGGGCGAGGCTGCCTGGAAGAGGCTGTTCGATTGCGTCTACGAGATGGCAGCGTTCGAGGGCGTGTCTTTCGAGGACGAGCTGAACGAGTACACCAGCTCCATCCGCCGGCTCAGGTCCTACTCGAGCTCGCTGCCCTATGTGCGGGGCGTATGCGGCGCCGTCGTCTCCCTGAGCTTTCTCAGCTCGTCCTACCCCCCATTGGCCGCGTTGGCTGCGCTGTGCTCGCTGGTGCCGAACCAGCTTTGGCATTGACCGGTGCGCGGCTGCGCACACGGAGACCTGGGTTGCTGCGCCTGGAAAGGAGGACGGCCATGTTGATGAAGTCGAAGTTGAGAGCCAGGTGGGTGCTCCTGGTGACCATCCTGTGCCTGGCGGGTGTCTCTGCAGCGGCCAGCACCGCGGCCAGCAATGGGCAGCCCTTTCCACCGGGATCACGGGTGGAGGGCAGTCACCCTGACGCGCTGCTCGTCCTGCGCAACCTGGGGACAGGCGCCAGCCTCAAGGCAAACAGCGAGGGCGGTGGCCCAGGCATCAGGGCCGAAAGCAAGAGCGACGATGGGGTATACGGTATCACCGGCCAGAAGGGCAAGAGCGGGGTGTATGGTTTTAGCACAGTAGGAGTCGGGGTGACGGCCCGGAGCGACAGCAACGACGGCCTGGTTGGCTGGACCGGAAACAAGGACAAGAGCGCGGTGTGGGGCCACAGCACGGAAGGAATCGGCGTCAGGGGCGACAGCACCGACAACGATGGCGTGCGCGGCGCAAGCACGCAGGGTGCCGGGGTTGTGGGCCGCAGTGAGGAGGAGGATGGGGTAGTCGGATGGACCGGAACCAAGGACAAGAGCGGCGTGTGGGGCCACAGCGCGGAAGGAATCGGCGTCAGGGGCGACAGTACCGACAACGATGGCGTGCGCGGCGCAAGCACGCAGGGTGCCGGCGTTGTGGGCCGCAGTGAGGAGGACGATGGCGTAGTCGGATGGACCGGAACCAAGGGCAAGAGCGGCGTGTGGGGCCACAGCACCGAGGGGACCGGCGTCTCAGGCAGCAGCGACAGGACTGGTGTGCATGGCTGGAGTGACGAGGGCACAGGTGTGCTGGCTGCCAGCAAGCAGGGCACCGCCCTGTACGTCGACGGCACGTCCATCTTCAAGAACTATGCCAGCTTCGAGGGGGGCCATGGTGACCTGGCTGAGAACTATTACGGCACCGGGTTCTTGGAGGGAGGCGACGTCGTGGTTATCGACTCCGGCGCCGGCTTGACCTTGAAGGCAGCCAGCAGGGCCAACGACACCGCAGTTGCAGGCATCATCTCCACAGCCCCCGCCATGAGGCTGAAGGGGCTTATCGACAACGATCTTGGAGTTCCCCTGGTCATTGCGGGGCGCACCCTGTGCAAGGTCGATGCCGGCCACGGTCCCATCGTGCCGGGTGACCTGCTCACTTCATCCCCTACTCGGGGGTATGCCATGAAGGCCCAACCGGTCGTGGTAGGTGGACTTGCGCTCTATCGACCCGGCACTATTATCGGCAAGGCCCTGGAAGCCTGGGAGAATGGAAAAGGGCTCATCATGGTGCTGGTTACTTTGCAGTAGGAGGAGGACGCTGTGCCGCCAGCAGGGCACAGGCAGAGGAGCGGCAGTTGAGCAAGAATGGTAGCTGTGTGGGGAAGTGGGCCGCCAGCATTGCAGCGGCTCTCATCGGTGCGGTGCTGGTCTGGTGGCTCGGTGCCGCGCTGTTCTGGTGGCTGGTGCACCCGGGCGGGCTGCTGAATCGAGAAGCGCCTTCGCCCGTACCACCCCCTCATGCCCCGGCCATCGTCAATACGTATGGGACGGAGCTGTACGATGAGCAGCTGATGGAGGTCACCCTTGAGCCCGGAGCCAAGGTCAGCCTGAAGGTCGCAGACTACTGGCATGTGCCGGAGGGCATCGAAGGAAGCTGCGCCGACGGGTTCTGGGCGTTCACCTGGATCGTGCGCTCGCCTTACCCGGAGGGCGGCGAAGACCTGGTGATCCAAAGGCCCCTGCCCATGGGGAACGGCCGGACGGATACCTTTGCACAAGGATCGACCGGCTCGAGCTCTGCCGGCTGGTGCGACGACCTCATGCTGTTCAACACTTCCCTGGAGCGGTACCAGGTCGAGATTCGGCACGCGTCGGGGTCCTTGCCGTAGGAGGGGAAACCCGGCCTGCGGTGGCGGGTATGGAAACCCGCCCTACGGTGGCGCATGGGGAAGCCCGGCCTGCGGTGGCGGGTATGGAAACCCGGCCTACGTGGCGGGTAGGGAGACCCGGCGCTACGGCGGCGGGTATGGAAACCCGCCCTACGTGGCGGGTAGGGAAACCCGGCGTACGCCCCCTTGTTCTTCGTGCCGCTCCGCGGTATAATGGTGCCGCACCCGACACCAGGCGCCACCGGCGCCGGCACCCGGAGGATGCCATGGCCACACACCTCTACCTGGCGCCCGCCGCGGCGGGCAAGACGGCCTATCTCGTCGACCTCACCCGCCGGGCCGCCCAGGGTCTGGCCGCCACCCCGCGCGTCGTCGTGCCCACCATGCTGCAGGTCCGCTCCTGGCGCCACCGTCTCGCGCAGGCCGGCGGCGCCATCGGCGTCCGCCTTCTCACCTTCTCGCGCCTCTACGCCGACTGCCTCAGCGCCGCCGGTGAATCGTACACCGAGCTCTCCGAGCCCGTCCAGTACCGCCTGATCCGCTCCGTCGTCGACGGGCTGGGCCTCGTCCACTACGCCCCGCTGGCGCGGATGCCGGGCTTTGTCCAGGTGCTGCAGCGGTTGATCGGGGACCTCAAGGCCGCCGGCATCTACCCGGGCGCCTTTGCCGGCGCCGTGGCCGGCATGGGGAGCGAGCCGCGGCTTGCCGAGCTGGCCCTGGTCTATGCCGCCTACCAGGAGCGCCTTCGCGAAAAGGGCTGGGCGGACGCCGCGGGCGTGGGTTGGCTTGCCGCCGAGGCGGCCCGGGAGCGGGCGCCCGGCCTGGCGCGGGACTGGCCGCTCCTGGTCGTGGACGGGTTCGACAGCTTTACCTCGGTACAGCTGTCGCTCCTCTCGGTCCTCGCCGGCCGCGTGGGGACGGCCGTCGTCGCGCTGACGGGCACCCTGGACGGCCGCGGGCGGCCGGCGGTGCACAGCCGCTTCAGCCAGACGCTGGATCGGCTGGAGAAGGCGCTCGGAGTCCGCGCCGAGCCGCTGCCGCAGCTTGCCCCGCGCCATCACCCGGCCCTGGCCCACCTGGAGGCCAGCCTCTTTGAGCCGTCCGCGGGCCAACGGGACGCCGGCGGCGCGGTGGAGCTGATCGAGGCGCCGGACCGGGCGGCCGAGGCGCGGGCCGCGCTGCGCTGGCTCAAGGCCAGGATCAGGCAGGATGGGATGCGGCCCGAGGAGCTGGCGCTGCTGGCCCGTGACATTGCTGCGTACCGCCCATTCCTGCTCCAGGTTGCGGCCGAGTTCGGCCTTCCCATCCGGCTGACCGGGGGCCTGCCCCTCTCCTCGAACCCGGCCGTCGCCGCGTTGCTCGACCTCTTGCGCCTGGTGATGCCGGTGGGCCCCGGCCGGCCCGAGCCGGCGCTGCCGCGCCGCACCCTGGTGGAGGCGTGGCGGTCCCCCTACTTTGACTGGTTGGCGCTGCCCTCGGAGGGAGCGCCCGAGCCGGTGGGCATCTCGGCAGGCGATGCGGAGAAGCTGGCGGCGGCGGGGCGGTGGGGGCGGGTGATCGGCGGGCTCTCCGAGTGGGTGCAGGCGCTGCGGAACCTGGCGAGCATGCCAGAGCCGGGCGAGGAGGGTGCCGAGCCCGAGGACGATGAGGATCGCAGCCTGCCGCGCGGCCTCGTCCGCGGCGCGCGGGCGGCCGAGCTCCTGGGGCGCCTGGAGCGCTTTGTCCAGCGGCTTGCGCCGCCCGGAGGCGAGCGCCCCTACCGCGACTATGTGGCGTGGCTCGAGGACCTGATCGGCCCCGACCCCGAGCCGGGGCCGCGCCGCTTTCCCGATCGCGACGAGCCGACTGCCCTGCAGGTGGTAGGGCGGGCGCGCGATGCCTCGCCGCAGGCGGCCGAGCGCGACGTCGCGGCGCTCCGCGCCCTCAAGGACATCCTGCGGGGGTTGGTCTGGGCGGAGGAGGCCGTGGGCGCCAACCGGCCGGTTTCCTTTGACGGGTTCCTTGCGGAGCTGACCGGCGCCGTCGAGGCTGCCTCGTACGTCCTGCCGGCCCACCCTGAGCGGGGTGAGATCGTCGTGGCGGACGTGGTGCAGGCGCGCGGCGTGCCCTTCCGCGCCGTCGCCGTGCTGGGCCTGGCCGAAGGGGAGTTTCCGCGGACCCTCTCGGAGGACCCTTTCCTGCGCGACGCGGACCGGAAGAGCCTGAGCGAGGCGCTCGGCGTCCCGCTCGACCCCTCCACGGTGAGCGCCGAGGCCGAGTTCTTCTACGAGGCGGTCACCCGCCCGCGCGAGCGGCTGCTTCTGACGCGCCCGCGCCTGGCCGAGAACGGAGCGCCCTGGCAGGCCTCGCCCTTCTGGGACGAGGGCGTCCGCGAGGTGCTCTCGGTCGAGCCGGCGACGCTGGTGGGCGAGGGTGCCCCTGCGGCGGACCAGGCCGCGTCGTGGGAGGAGGTGCTCGGAAGCGTGGCAGCCCACCCGGGCCGGGCGGAGGTCGAGGCGTGGCTGCAGGCAGCCGCCCCGGAGCGCCACGATGCCCTGGAGCACGCGGCGGGGGTGCACCGGGCGCGGGCGACGCGGGCGCAGCCGGGCTGCCTCGACGGCGACCTCCCGGAGCTGGGCGAGGCGCTGGCGGAGCAGTTCGGCCCGCGCTATACCTGGAGCGCCACCGGCCTCGAGGCCTACCGGCTCTGCCCCTTTGCCTTCTTTGCGGCCAAGCTGCTCCGGCTGGAGGAGCGCGTCGAGCCGGAGGAGGGCCTCAACGCCAAGCAGCTGGGCACCATCTACCACACCATCCTGGAGAGGGTCCACCGCACCGCCGCCCAAGCCGGCCCACCCGGCCTGGAGCAACTCCTGGAAGCCCTCCCGGGCGTGGCGGCTGCCGTGCTCGACGCGGCTCCCGGGCAGCTGGGCTTTCGCGAGACGGCGTGGTGGCCGCAGACCCGTGTCGAGATCGAGGAGGACGTCCGCCGCTCGCTCGTCGCCCTGGCCGGCCTGGCGGAGGGCTATCTGCCCTACCTGCAGGAAGCGGCGTTTGGCATGCGGGGGGCGCCGCCTCTGCGCGCGGGCGGGGGCGACGATGCCTTCCTCCTGCGCGGCGTGATCGACCGGGTCGACCGGGCGCCCGGCGGCGGCATCCGCGTCGTCGACTACAAGAGCGGCGGCAAGGAGTCGCACAAGAAGGCCGACGTGGCCAAGGGTAAGAAGCTCCAGCTGCCGCTCTATGCCCTGGCTGCCCGCGAGGCGCTCGGCCTGGGCGAGCCGGAGGAGGGCTTTTACTGGCACATCAAGCAGGCCGAGCCCAGCGATTTCCGGTTGAGCCGCTTCGAGGGAGGACCCGAAGGCGCCATGGTGCTGGCGGTCGCCGTGGCCGGCGAAGCGATCGCCGGGGTGCGGGGCGGGCACTTTCGTCCCAGGCGGCCCGACGACGGCTGCCCTTCCTATTGCGTCGCAGCAGGCTTCTGCTGGCACTACCGGCCGGGCTACGGAGGCTAGGCCATGGCACCCATCGCGCCCGAGCACCCGATCGTCGCCCAGATGGCGCCCAGCGCGGAGCAGGCGCCCGCCATCCTCGATCGCGGCCGCGACGTCGTGGTCACGGCCGGGGCGGGCGCCGGCAAGACGCTCACCCTGGTCGCCCGCTACCTGTCCCTCCTGGCGGAGGGGCTGCCGCTCCGCTCGATCGTTGCCGTCACGTTCACGCAGAAGGCGGCGCGCGAGATGCGTAACCGCGTCCGGCAGGAGATCCACCGCTACTTGCAGGAGCCGGGGCCGGACCTGCCCGAGAGGGAGCGCTGGCAGACAGTGTACCGCGAACTGGATGGGGCGCGCATCGATACGATCCACGGGCTGTGCAGCGAAGTCCTGCGCTCGCACCCGGCCGAGGCGGGTGTGGACCCGAATTTCCAGGTGCTCGACGAGGGCCACGCGGCCGTCGCGGTGGCCGGGGTGGTGGAGGAGGCGCTGGCCTGGGCCGCCGGCGATGTGGCGATGGGGGAGCTCTTTGCGCTGCTGGGCGAGCGCACCCTGCGCGCCACGCTGACCACGATGCTCGCCCGGCGGCTGGACGTCGAGGCATGCCTGGGCTCGGCGCCGGCGCCCGTGTGGCCTGCGTGGGAGGCGGGCTTTTGCAGCCATATCCGCGGCTTCTTTGGGCCTGGGGTGGAGGCCCTCTTCAAGGATCTGAGGGCCGTCCGGGACGACGGGACGCTGGCGCGGGCGCAGGCCGCGGGCGACAAGCTGGCCCCGCACCTGCACACGCTGCTGGAGGTGCGCGAGGAGATTGACCGCTGCCTGGCCCAGGGAGACTGGGCGGGCGCCTCTGCGCGGCTCCCCATCCTGCGGCGCAGCATGCCCGGCAACGTCGGATCGGCGGGCACCTGGCGCCCGCACGAGCCGAAGCCCGCCCTGGGCGAGCTGCGCCGCTGGTACGAGGAGCAGGGGCCGGCGAGGTGGACCGGCGACGGCATCGACGAGGCTCACGAGCGCCGGCTGGCGGAGGCTGTGCCGGCACTCCGGGTGCTCTTCACCTACGCGTCCGATCTCTACACCACGCACAAGCAGGAGCGGCAGGCGCTCGACTTTGACGACCTGGAGGCACGGGCGCTGGCGCTGCTCCGGGAGGACGTCTCGGTCCGACAGCGCTGGCAGGACGAGGTGCAGGCGCTGCTGGTCGACGAGTTCCAGGACACCAACGGCCGGCAGCGCGACCTGGTGCTGCTCCTGAACGGCGACCAGGGCCGGCTCTTTATCGTGGGGGACGCCAAGCAGTCGATCTACCGCTTTCGCGGGGCCGACGTCGCCGTCTTTCGCGGCGAGCGGAAGCGCATCGAGCAGGGCGGCGCGCACCTGCCGCTGGAGACTTCCTACCGCGCCCACCGCGACCTGATCGCAGCCCTGAACGCCCTGCTGCGCCCCGTCCTGGGGGAGGGCGAGGACCCCGGCCGGCCGTGGGCTGAGCCCTTTGCGCCGCTGCGGCACCAGCGCGAGGAGGCAGGGCCCGGGCTACAGGCGCCGTTCGTGGAGCTGCACCTGACGGTGGGCCCCAAGAGCGACGATGCGCTGCGGCGGGCTGCGGTGATGCTGGCGGCGCGGGTCCGGGCGCTGGTCGAGTCTGGCGTCCAGGTCGAGGAGCGCGGCCGGCTGCGGCCCCTGGGCTACGGCGACGTCGCGGTGCTCTGCCGGGCGTCGGCCTCCTTTCGCGACTATGAGGATGCTTTCGAGGAGGCCGGCGTGCCCTTCCTGTCGGTCGCGGGCGGCGGCTTTTACGGGCGCGCCGAGGTCCGGGACCTGCTCAACGCGCTGAGAGCCGTCGCCGATCCCACCGATGACCTGGCGTTTGCCGGGCTGCTGCGCTCGCCGGCCTGCGGGCTCTCCGACGCGGCGCTGCTTGCCCTCTGCCGCGAGAGGGAGGCGAGGCAGGCGGGCCTGTGGGAGCTGCTCGCCGAGGGCGAGGGCTTGGAGGCGCTGCCGGAGGAGGAGCGGCTTCGCGCCGGGCGCGCGGCCGGCCTTGCAGGCCGCCTGCACGAGATGGTGGGCAGAGCCCCGGTGGCGGACGTGCTCAAGGCGCTGCTGGACGAAACGGGCTATGGCGCGGCGCTCATCCGTGCCGGGCAGGCGCGCGGGGCGCGCAACGTGTCCAAGCTGCTGGCCTATGCCCACGCGAGCGAGATCGCCGGCGTGGGCGAGTTCCTGGAGTACGTGGCTGGGCTGAGGGAGATCGGGGCGCGCGAGAGCGAGGCCCGGACGACGGCCGAAGGCGCCGTGCAGATCCTGACCATCCACGCCGCCAAGGGGCTGGAATTCCCGGTGGTGGCGATCGGCGACATCACGCACAGGCGGGGCGGGGTCCGCGGGCTGCTGCTCGACCCGGAGCTGGGGCTGCTCCTCCCCGTCCCCGATCCGGAGGGCCGGCCGCCGGCCGTCTACCGGCTGGGCAGCGTCCGCGAGGACGAGCAGGAACGTGCCGAGTCCGACCGGCTGCTCTACGTGGCGGCTACCCGCGCCCGCGAGCTGCTGATCCTGAGCGGCTGTGTCAGCCTCAAGAAGGGCTGCGTGGGGAGGCAGGATGGCTGGCTGGGCAGCCTGACCGGGGCAGAGGGCCTGCCGCTCGAGTCGCTGGCGGTGGCGCACGACCCCGCCGGAGCCGCCGTGCACCGCTTCGACCTGCAGGTGGGCACGGTACCGGTATCGTGCGCGCTCTACGAGCCGCAGTATGGGCCGACGGAGGGCGCGGTGCCCACTGCCGAGAGGAGCTACCCTCCCGCCGTCCTGCCGCCCCCGCTGCTCGAGCCGGTCCTGCCCGGGCTGGACGCCGTGGACGGCCGGGTCCAGCAGCAGGAGACGGTCCCGGAGCAGCGCGTCTGGCGCGTGGTGCCCCACGCCAAGGGGCGGGACGCGCCCGCTTGGGTGGTCGGGCTGCTGGTGCACGAGGCACTGGCGGCTTGGCGGTTCCCCGGCGCGATGCCGGACGCCGCCGGCGAGCGCTCGTTCGAGCGCTGGGTCGACGCGCGTGCCCGCGGCTGTGGCATTGCGGACGCGGGCCAACTGGTGGATGCGGCCGGCCGTGTGCGGCGGCTCCTGCTACGCTTCAGGGCCCACCCCCTCTTCTCGGAGATGGACGCCGCGGGTCAGAGGCTGCACGAGGTGCCCTACAGCCGGGCCGCCGGGGAGCAAACCGAGAGCGGCATCATCGACGCGCTCTACCGGAGCGACGGGACGTGGACGGTGGTCGAGTTCAAGACGGACCGGGTGAAGGACCGCACCGAGCTGGCCCGGCTCCTGGCCGAGGGCGATTACCCGGCGCAGGCGGGCCGGTACGCGGCCGCCGTCGAGGCGCTCCTGGGGCAGAAGCCGCGCTGCGCCATCTGCTGGCTGGATGTGGGCGGGTCGGTGTTGCTCACCGTGCCGGATGGGGGAGTTGAGCCATGAAGGGAAACCGCAGACCTCCTGGATCCTTCATTGCGAACAGACAGGCCGATCTGCGGCGTGGCTACTTCGGACTGCGGCTTGTCGAACTTCGGGCTCGCCTTACGGCTGCCAGTCCCAGGTCACCTCGTCAGCGCTCTGCTGTGTCAACTGCACGATGCCCGTGCCGTCGGCGTTGGCGATAAAGACATCCCAGTCTCCTCCTTCCCACCCACGGAAGGCCATCCTCGACCCACGCCACGCCACAGGCACGTTGCTGAACTCGCTGAAGGCACCGGAGCAGCCCACCACGCAGCGCTGGTCGCCTCCCCAGGCATTCATGCGCCAGATTTGCCACGATTCGCCGGTAGAGGGCTGCTTGGTGAGCCGCCCATAGAGGACCTCCTGCCCGTCCGGCGACCAGACGATGGAGCCAAAATGCTCCCCTCGGTTGGTCAGGTTGAAGAGTCCTGAGCCGTCGGCGTTGACCACAAAGATGTCCCCCTTGTCCACCCAGTACCCGCCCCGCCCCGACCAGTAGGAGACGAAGGCGATCTTGGTGCCGTCCGGGGACCAGGCCGGATCCGAGTTGGTGTTGTTCACGTCGACTAGGAGCGCACGCCCGTTGCCGTCGGCCTGCATCACGTAGAGCTCCGAGTCAAGGTCCACCGTCCTGCGTCCGGAGAAGAGGATGCGGGCAGAGTCTGGGGACCAGGCCGGGCACTGCTCGACCAGGTCGGGCGAGTTCGTGATGTTGGTCAGTCCCGAGCCGTCGCCGTTCACCACATAGATGTCGGAGCTGTAGGGTTTGTCGCGCTCCGTCCGGTGAAAGGTGATCCGGCTGCCGTCCGGGGAATAGTGCGCGCAAGAGACGAACCCGATGGACGTCAATTGCCGCCGACTCCCTCCTGCCTCGTCCATGGTGAAGAGGTCCCTGTCGCTGAGCTCGGTAGATGAGAAGAGCAGCCGGCCGCTGGGCGGCCGGGTCGGCGTCGAGGTAGGCTTCGGCTTGCTGGTGGGCGACGGCGAAGGAGTCCATGTGGCCGTCTGAGTGGGAGAGGGAGTGGGCGTGTTGGTGGGGGTGGCCGTCGGCGTCGGTGTGGCGGTGGGCGTCTGGCTAGCGGTCGCCGTCGGGGTCGCCGTCGGTATGGGCGTGTCTGTCGGCGGAGGAGTGGGTGTCGACGTCGGTGCCTTGGCGGTAATGGTTGCGGCCGCCGCCTCCATCACCGCTACCTGGGTCGCCACCAAGTCCGGCGTTGGAGCCGGGGGTTCACCGCACCCGGCGAGCAGCACGATGAGAATCAGCAACATGGCGACGGATTTGCCCATGGTTTCCGCCCTCCTCAGCTCGTCGGCCTACCTGTATCAGGCGATCATTCTTGCAGCACTCTCGGCTTGATCTCTCCGGCGCCTCGACCGGGGAGCCAACTATCACTCGGGCCAGGGCAAGGTCAAGCCCGAGTGACCCAGTGACCATGGCTGTGGTATCTGGTCACCCAAGGTCCGGTGAGTGCCCGGGGTGCCGGGCGCATGCCTGTACGCTCTCGCCTTCGCCCGCATGCTCCGCCGGCTGCCCGCCCGGCCCGCCTGGGTTCGCCTCCCCTGTGGCTGCCAGAATAGCACCCTGCTGCGCAGGAGTCAAGCCGCGCGATTCAGGGCCGTGTCCGTGCCCATGTCAGACGTTTGTCCTGCATGGATGCCCACAGAGGACTCCACTCCCCGTCTCAGCCGTAGCATAGCGCCTTGTGAGCATTCCTGCGGTGTGCCGGGCTGCTTCGACATGCCCCGGGACCAGGGAGGTGCGCTTGACGCCTGCGCGCCGTCGTGGTAGCATAGGAATGGCCCACTTCCATCTGCGCATCCCCTTCCTGTGCGCCGACCCCCGGGCCCGGCCCATTGCAGCGCCGCCCGCTCTAGGGCAGCGCTCGCACACCCTGCCAACGAGAGGAGGTGAGCGACCCAGAGCATTCTCACCGTACACCCGGTCGGCGACGAACATAGCCCAAGGAGGTACATCATGAAGACGCGCTGGTTGGTTCTATTCCTCTTCGTGTTGAGCTTGACGGGTGGGCTGGCCGGCCCGGCCGCCGGAGCACAGGGGCCAGAGACGTGGCAGGGGCGGGTGCCGGAGGGCCGGGACCTCCCGGACCAGGACACGCGATCGGGCCGGTCACCTGGGGGGGAGCGACCGCCCGGTAGTGCGGGCGCCGAGGCAGAGGAGCCGGCGCAGGCGATCGTGCCAGAGGACACCGGCGGCCCCGATGACTTTGGATACACGTGGCAGGACGGCGTCGATTTCGGCTGGGTGAACGGGTCCGTCGACACCGGCCTGTACGACAACTGCCAGAACCTGGCCGAGGTACCCCTCCCCTTCTCGTTCAAATACTACGAGAATACCTACACGACCGCCTATGTCAGCTACAACGGCTGGCTGACCTTCGCCTCCGGCAGCGGCTGCTATTATCCCAGTAGCCTGCCCAACCCCGGCTACCCGAACAACATCGTCGCTCCCTGGGCGCGGAGGTTCGACGACTACTCGGGGGCTGTGCGCTACAGCACTGGAGGCTCGGCCCCAAACCGCTACCTGGCTGTCGAATGGGAGAACATGGGCGACACCTGCGGGGATGCGGTCTTTACCTTCGAAGCGATCCTGTATGAGAGCGGCGACGTCAAGTTCCAATACCTCGACATGGACTACTCCGGGGGCTGGTGTTGCGCGACGACGGGGATCGAGGACTCTGTGGGTCTTGACGGCCTGCTCTATGCGCGGTGCAGCTCCATCCCTGGAGGAGAGGCCGTGCTGTTCGACCGCCCGCCGCCCGCCGCGCGTGTCCGTATCGTGCCTCGCTACCTGGGCGGGTTCGCGCAGCCAGGCGTCGACGAGGTTTTCGACTTGACGATTCGCAACACCGGTGAGCTCGGGTCCGATACCTACGACCTGACCGTGATTTCGGCCTGGGCCGTCGCCCTCTTCGAGGGCGACGGCGTGACGCCGCTCGCCGACTCCGATTCCGACGGCGTGCCTGACACCGGCTTGGTGCCGCAGGGCAGCAGCGTAGAAATCGTGGTGCGCGTGGCTGTTCCCGGCGGAAGCGCCTCCGGCGACCATGACACGGTCCTGCTCACCGCCCGCTCGTCGGTCAACCCCGATGTGGGCAAGACTGCGACGCTCCAGGCGGCGGTGCCGGCGCCCTTCGCACAGGTGTACACCGACCAGGCAGACGGGGCGATGAGCCTCCGGCTGGCACAGCCGGCCGGCGATATTCTGCGCAAGGCAGCGCCCGACTGGACCTACGGCTACGATCCGGCCGTGGCAGAGACGGCGGACGGCTTTGTCTACGTGTGGAGTGAGGGGCAGCAGTACGGCGGCCCGTGGGTCGACGAGCTCTGGTACGCGCTGTTCGACCGCTACGGGCAGCCGTTGCGCGCGCCGGAGCGCCTCACCGACCTCTCGGGGGCAGATGTGTACACCTACGACTCCTACCCGGCGGTGGCGGCGACGACGGACGGCAGAGCAGGCGTGCTCTGGTACCGCTATTCCTACGATTCTGACACGGACGAGTACAACTACAACATCTGGTTTGCCATCCTCGACCCCTCGGTCGGGGTAGTCTACGGCCCGCTGAACGTCACCAACAACTCGGACTGGGGTGACTGGGGCGACTACTGGTGGCCCAGCTTCTACAACCCCACCGTGGCGGGTACGAGCGACAATCGGTACGTCATGGCCTGGAGCAGAGAGTATACGGCGGCGCCGGGGGGCGGATGCTCCGACTCCTGCTACGTCGACGACATCTTTTACGCGGTGCGTAGCAGCAGCGGCATCTCGGTCAAGCCGGTCACTCAATTCACCTTCGACACGCCGGGCTACCAGGACGGTCACTCGGGAGCGAACCTGGCTGCTCTGAATGGGTCGCGCGTGTTGCTCAGCTGGGAGCGGACCAGTGATGACGATATCCACTACGCTGTGCTGGACAGCGGTGGCTATGTGGTCAAGGGAGAGACCAACCTTACGGATGACGGCTACTCCTCGTACGATTACAACCCCGATGCCGTGCAGCTCTCGGGCGGGCGGACGCTGGTGGCATGGACCGGAGGGCAGTATCCGAGCTACACAGTGCGCTACGCGCTGCTCGACAGCGCCTACAACCGGGTCTTTGGGCCGGTGGCGCTCGACAACCCGGCCGCGTTCTCGGGGAACGACTATGTCTCGGTGGCAGCCGATGCGTCCAACCACGGCATCCTCACGTGGAGCGACTACGACTACTACTCGCGAACCCACCTGTTCTACGCCCTGGTGGACGCGTACGGCGGGGTCGCCACCCCCCCGATGCTCTTCCACTCGTCTCCGACGTCGAGCCGGGTGTACACCAGCTACAGTGGCTATGGCAACACTTCCTGGAGCTGGGCGGCTGCGGAGGAGGTGGACGGCTATGCCGCGTTTGGCGCTACGGCGGGTGGGCCGCCGGGTGGGGCGGCGATGCTACAGCTCGAGTACGCCAACCACGGCGGGACGACGGCGCAGGACGTGCAGCTCGTCGCGACGCTCGAGTCGGAACTGACCTATCTGTGGGACACGTCTGGGGTGACGCCCTTGATTGTGGGCGACGAGGTGACGTGGGACCTGCCCGACCAGGGTTTCCTGGAGGAGGGCTCCTTCCTGCTGTATGTTGGATTGCCGTCGGGGGCAGGTTACGGGACGCTGTACACGGTGGGGTTGGAGTATTGGTCCGCCGGCCCGGAGGCGAACCCGGGGGACAACACCGACAGCGCGCAGGTAATGGTGGCCCGGCAGATCTTCCTGCCGCTTGGTCTGCGCGTGCGCTAGGGCTCACGCCTACCGGGGATCCAATACGCCGGCGGGTATGGAAACCCGCCCTGCGGTGCCTGTGCGGGCGAGGTGCAGCGCACCCCCTGCGGGGGCAGGCCTTGAAGGTGCAGCGCACCTGTGCGGGGGGGGCGGGTATGGAAACCCGCCCTACAGCGCCTGTGCGGGGCGAGGTGCAGCGCACCGTGAAGGTGCACCGCACCAATGGGGGACGAGGTGCAGCGCACCCCCTGCGGGGGCAGGCCGTGAAGGTGCACCGCACCAATGGGGGAAGAGGTGCAGCGCACCCCCTGCGGGGGCAGGCCGTGAAGGTGCACCGCACCTATGCGGGACGAGGTGCAGCGCACCGTGAAGGTGCACCGCACCTATGCGGGACGAGGTGCAGCGCACTGTCAAGGTGCGCCGCACCAATGGGGGACGAGGTGCGCCGCACCGTGAAGGCGCGCCGCACCAATGGGGGGCGAGGTGCAGCGCACCCCCTGCGGGGGCAGGCCGTGAAGGTGCGCCGCACCAATGCGGGGAGGGCGGGTGGGGAGACCCGCGCTGCTTTGAGGTTTGCACTTCTTTGCCGTATACTCACGCCGGCACCGAACGTGCAGAAAGGAGGGCTTTGCATGTCCCCTGTCCCGAGCCATCTGAAATCGCTCTATGCCCCTTCGGCCAAGGGGATCGAGGTCGTGGACGTGCCCGAGCTGCAGTTTGCCATGATCGACGGCCGCATCAAGCCGGGCGAGATGCCAGGCACGTCGCCCGAGTTCGAGGGGGCCATCGGCGCGCTGTATGGGATCTCGTACACGCTCAAGTTCATGGCCAAGCAGCGCAAGGAGAACCCGATCGACCACCCGGTTATGCCGCTCGAAGGGCTCTGGTGGACCGGCAACGCCTGGTTCGACGCCAGCCGCCCCGAGGAGTGGACCTGGCGGCTCCTGATCCTCCAGCCGGATCACATCACCGAGGAGATGTTCCGGGATGCGCTGCGGCAGCTGGAGAAGAAGCGCCCCAGTCCCTTCCTCGGCCGGCTGCGGCTGGAGCGCTTCCACGAAGGGCTGTGCATCCAGGTGATGCACATCGGCCCCTACGCCGACGAGCCGGCGACGCTGGAGCGGATGAAGGTCTTTGCCCAGGAGAAGGGCTATGCCTATGAGGGCGCGCACCACGAGATCTACCTGGGCGACCCGCGCCGCGCAGCGCCGGAGAAGCTCAGGACGGTCCTCCGACAGCCGGTCCGGAGCGAAGTCTGATGCATCTTGACGCGTTGTTCGCTCACTGGAGACAAGTGGACGCCGATCTGCGGGTGATGATGGGCCTGTTCGGCGAGGAGGACCTTGCCTATACCCCCTTTCCGGGCTCCTGGTCGGTGGGCCAGATCCTGCTGCACATCGCCGATGCGGAAGAGGGCTGGTTTCGCTTCGTCGCGACTCGCGAGTATGACCAGTGGCCTGGGGACTTGCGCCTCGAGGAGTATCCGAACCTCGAGGCGATCGGGGCACTCCTGGACGGGGTTCATGCCCGGACGGAAGCCTATTTGGCCACGCTGGAGCTGGCCGACCTCGACAGGGTGATCGACGCCGGCACGGCCGGCCGGTACCGCCTTGGCTGGATCATCTGGCATGTCCTCGAGCACACGATTCATCACCGTGGGGAGCTGTCGCTGATCTTGGGGTTGCTGGGTCGGGAGGGATTGGACGTCTAGCAGCCTGTCGAGTATAATGCCGCGACCAACAGGAGCGGGAGAAGCTACAGAGCAATGCCAGAACTGAACTATGGCGGCCAAGCGGTCATGGAAGGGGTAATGATGCGCGGGACGAAGGCGCTGGCGGTGGCGGTCCGGCTGCCCGACGGCAGCGTCACCGTCCACACGGAACCCCTGGACCCCAAGATCTATGCAAGCCGGATCGCCAAGATCCCCTTCCTGCGCGCGCTGACCAGCCTCTGGGACACGCTGGTGCTCGGCATCCGCACGCTGATGTGGTCGGCCGACGCGGCCCTCGGGCCCGAGGAGCAGGGGCAGTTCAAGGGACCGGTCGCGTGGGGGACCGTCGCCTTTTCCTTTGCGCTGGGGATTGGCCTTTTCTTCGTCGTTCCCCTGCTGCTGGCGCGCCTCGTCGACCGCGCCGTCCCGTCCGACTTTCTGAGCAACCTGCTCGAGGGCGTCATCCGCCTCGTGATCTTTGTCCTCTACCTGTGGGCCATTGGCCGCATGGCCGAGATCAGGCGCGTCTTTGCCTACCACGGTGCCGAGCACAAGACGATCAACGCCTACGAGTCGGGCGCCGAGCTGACCCCGGCCGAGGTCGCCCGCTTCACGACCGCGCACTACCGCTGCGGCACCGCCTTCCTCCTCTCGGTCCTGGTGATCTCGATCCTCGTCTTTTCGCTCCTGGGCCGCCCGCCCCTCGTCTGGGCGATCCTATCGCGCATCCTGCTCCTCCCGGTCGTGGCCGGCATCGCCTACGAGTACATCAAGTTCACGAACAGCCACCGGGACAGCGCGCTCGTGCGCGCGCTGGCTGCGCCGAACCTTGCCCTGCAGCGGCTGACCACGCGCGAGCCCGAGCCGGCCATGCTGGAGGTCTCGATCGCAGCCCTCAAGCAGGTGCTGCAGGCCGAAGGGAGGCTGCCGGAGGCGAGCTCCGTCCCTGCGGCGGAGCAGGCGTAGCCTACCAGCGCGCGGAGCAAAGTTGCCGCCCCTCTTTGCGGCGTGATACAATCGGCGTGTGCGAAGAAGAGGGTACCCGGCCGGCCCGTTGGGCCTGCCGCCGGCGCACTCGCAGCATTTTGGCGATGGGGCCAGGCTGAGACGGCATTTGGACGGGGGAATCGGGTTGTCCCGCAGAGGCCTGGTGCCCCCTCTTTTGTTCCTAGAGCACTAACAGCGAGGAGTCACTCCCATGGCAGAAACGGGAAGCACGGTCCGAGCGCAGGTGCTGCTGGCTTTTTGTGAGCGCGTGTTCGAAACGCTGGGCGTTCCGCCCGAGGATGCGCATATCACGGCCGAGGTCCTGGTCCTGGCCGACCTGCGCGGCATCGGCTCGCACGGCGTCGCCCGGCTCGCGCGCTACGTGAACGGCCTGCGCGACGGGGTGATGATCGCCCGCCCGGAGCACCGCGTTGTCGTCGAGACGCCGACCACGATCACGCTCGATGCCGGGGCCGGCCTGGGCCAGCCGGTCAGCCACCGCGCCATGCAGACGGCGATCGAGAAGGCCCGCCAGTATGGCTGCGGCTTTGCGACGGTGCGCAACAGCAACCACTATGGCATTGCCGGCTACTACTCGATGATGGCGCTCGAGCACGACATGATCGGCATCTCTACCACCAACGCCGACGTGCTGGTCGTGCCCACCTTCGGGCGCGACTCGCTCTACGGCACGAATCCCATCTCGGTCGCCGTCCCGGCGGGCCAGGAGCGGCCCTGGGTGCTGGACATGGCCACGAGCACCGTGCCGCGCGGCAAGCTAGAGGTGTACGACCGCGCCGCGAAGCCCCTGCCTCTCGGCTGGGCGACCGACGAGCGCGGCTTGCCCACCCAGGATGCGGCGCGCGTGCTGCACAACTTTGCCAAGCGGGCCGGCGGCGGCCTGCTGCCGCTCGGCGGCGCAGGCGAAGAGCTGAGCGGTCACAAGGGCTATGGCCTCGGCATGCTGGTCGAGATCTTGTCCGCCGTCCTGCCCGGCGCCGCCTGCCTGACCTCGGTCTACCCGAGGGATGAGAGCGGCAGGCCGCTGCCGGCCGACCTGGGCCACTTCTTTGGCGCCTGGCGCATCGACGCCTTCCGCCCCGTCGACGAGTTCAAGGCGGGCATGGACGACCTGGTGCGGCGCCTGAAGGGCCAGCGCCTGGCCGAGGGCGCGGCCCGTATCTGGGTCCACGGGGAGAAGGAGTTTGAGGAGCAGGAGCGGCGCAGTGAGGAGGGGATTCCGCTGGGGGAGAAGGTGGTGGCCAGCCTGAGAAAGATCGCATCGGAGCTGGGGGTCGAGCTGTGAATGCACAATGCACAATGCACAATGCACAATGACCAAGGCACAACGGCACAATGGCCAAGGCACAAGGCAGAATGCACAAGGCGGAATGCGCGACGGCCAATGCCCAATGCACAATGACGAAAACACTGGGCACGAGGGGCGAGTGAGTGCCTGTGAGTAACCAGCCAGAGAAGCGGCTTGAGCCGATCGAGGAGAGGACATACCGGTTCTCTCTCCGCGTGGTCAAGCTTGTCCGGGCACTGCCCACAGATGCTTCGGCTCTCGTACTTGGCAGGCAGCTGCTCAGGGCAGCTACTTCGGTCGGTGCCAATGTCGAGGAGGCGATTGGTGCCCCGAGCAAGCGCGATTTCACCAACAAGATGGCCATCGCGCTGAAGGAGGCCCGGGAAACACACTGTTGGCTCTGCCTGATCCGGGACAGTGGGGCCTTCGACGAAGGGCGAATGGCACCGATCGTGCAGGAGGCACTGGAGATCAAAAAGATCCTGTCGGCAACTGTGAGAACCTCGCGTGAGAACCTAGACCGTCATCCCTAGTTGTGCACTGCACATTGTGCCTTTGGCCTTGTGCATTGTGCATTGAGAATCGTCACTTGGAGGACGTATGGCACGACTTCATGAATACCAGGGCAAGGAGTTACTGAAAAGGTTCAGGATCGCCGTCCCGAAGGGCGGGGTGGCGCGGACGCCGGGTGAGGCGCGGGCCATCGCCGAGGAGGTCGGGGGTGAGACGATGGTCAAGGCGCAGGCCTGGGTGACCGGCCGGGCCGGGCTGGGGGGCATCAAGAAGGCGAGCAACCCGGCCCAGGCGGAGGAGGCTGCGCAGCACATGCTGGGCCTGCAGATCAAGGGCTTTACGGTCGAGCAGGTGCTGGTCGAGCAGCGGCTGGAGATTGCGCGGGAGTTTTATGCCGGCGTGATCATCGACGACGCCGCTCAGCAGCCGGTGATCCTTTTCTCCAGCATCGGCGGCACCGGCATCGAAGAGATCGCGGCCGCCCATCCCGACAAGGTCGCGCGCATGCACGTCGACGTCGGCACCGGGCTGCAAGTCTTTCAGGCGCGCGACCTGGTGCGGCGCACCGGCATCGGCGGGCAGCTGCAGGTCGACCTGGCCGATGTGCTGGTCAACCTCTTCCGCCTGGCGCAGGAGTACGACACCCGGGCGGCCGAGATCAACCCGCTGGTGCAGCTCTCGGACGGCAAGCTCGCGGCGGCCGACTGCCGGGTGACGGTCGACGACTATGGCATCTTCCGCCATCCTGACCTCGGCATCGAGATTGCCCGCGAGTACGACCGGCCGCCGACCAACCTGGAAAAGATCGCCTTCAAGGTCGAGGCCGGGGACTATCGCGGCACCTTCTACTTCATCCAGATGGCCTCCGGCTTTCACGAGGGGGAGGGCTACGTCGGCTTCCACGGCGCGGGCGGCGGCGGCTCGATGATGAGCATGGACGCCATCCTGCGCCAGGGGTACAAGCTCGCCACGTACGTCGACACCAGCGGCAACCCACCCGCCAGCAAGGTGTACCGCGCGGCGCGGATCATCATGGCCTCCGGCGAGATCGACGGCTACTTCGGCTCCGGCTCGGGGGTCGCCAGCCAGGAGCAGTTCCACTCGGCGCGCGGCTTTGTCAAGGCCTTTCTGGAAGCGCAGATCGACGTGCCGGTGGTCATCCGGCTGGGCGGAAACCAGGAGGACAAGGCCGTCGAGATCCTCGAGTGGCTCAACGGCTGGGTGCCGGCGCCGGTGGAGGGTTATAAGAAGGACAACCCGCCCGACTATTGCGCGGCGCGGCTGCACAGCCTGATCCAGGAGGGCAGGAAGACCACGCCCAAGGCCCGGCCCGAGCCGAAGCGCCTGGGCGAGCCCCGCCTCTACCAGTTTGCCACCGTCACCGGCGGCACGGTGACCTACGACCACTCCATCTGCGCGGCCTGCGAGAGCAAGGTCTGCGTCAAGGAGTGCAATCCCAAGATCCTCGCGCTCAACGAAGAAGGCCTGCCGGTGCTGAACATCACGGCCGAAGAGGCCAAAAAAGGGCGCTGCAACGAGTGCCTGGCGTGCGAGGTGGATTGCTTTTTCAAGGGGGCCGGTGGCGGGAGGATCAGCCTGCCGATTGCCGGGATGTAGACCATGGACCACGGACGAAGGTGGCGCGGTCGGGGGACCGGCCACGACGACGAGGAGAGTAGAATATGTCCATCCTGATCGACGGAACCAAACGTGTCCTGATCCAGGGCATCACCGGGCGCGAGGGCATGGCCCGCGCCAAGCTCATGCGCGAATATGGCACCAACGTCGTCGCCGGCGTCACGCCGGGCAAGGGCAACCAGTCGGTCGAGGGCGTGCCGGTGTTCGATACCATCCAGGAGGCGTGGGAAAAGGCGGGGCCGATCGACGTCTCGGTCCTCTTTATCCCCGCGCCGATCGTCAAGCCGGCCGCGCTGGAGGCGATTGCGGCCGGCGTCAAGCTGCTGGTCATCGTCCCCGACCGCGTCCCGATCTGGGACGTGCTCGCCATCTCCAAGGCGGCCAAGGAAGCGGGCGCGATGTTCGTGGGGCCCAACACCCTGGGGGTGCTGAGCCCTGACAAGGGGATCCTGGGGATGATCGGCGGGCGCGCTGCGACGGCGCGGTCGTGGTTCAAGCCGGGGCCGGTCGGCATCAGCTCGCGCAGCGGGGGCATGACGTCGAGCACCGGGTATTACCTGTCGCAGGCCGGCATCGGCGCGACGACCCTGGTGCACGTCGGCGGCGACGCGGTCATCGGCCTGCCGCACCCCGAGGTGGCGCGGCTCTTTGAGAGAGACCCCGACACCAAGGCGATCGTCCTCTTTGGCGAGATCGGCGGCACCCAGGAGGAGCGCGTGGCGGACCTGATCGAGTCGGGCGAGGTCACCAAGCCGGTGATTGCCTACATTGGCGGCAAGGCAGCCAAGAGCGGCACGCGTTTCAGCCACGCCGGCGCCATCATCGAGGGCAACCGCGGCACCTACGCCGGCAAGGTCGACCGCCTGCGCTCGGTCGGCGCGACCGTCGTCGATGCTTTCGGCGAGCTGCCGGCTGCCACCGGGCAGGTGCTGGCCCGCCTCGGGCTGTAGACTTGTGCCTTGAGCATTGTGCATTCTGCATTTGGAGGTCCCATGCCTGAACAACCCTGGAAGACTGCGATTACCAAGATCGAGCCGAACAAGGTGGCCGTGCGCGGCTACCGCATCGACGAGCTGATGGGCCGCATCTCCTTTGGCGAGATGGTCTACCTGATCCTGAAGGGTGAGCTGCCGAGCGAGCCGGTCGGCCGGCTGGTGGATGCGATGCTCGTCTCGTCGGTGGACCACGGCGCGACGCCGCCCAGCGCGCTGGCGGCGCGGACCGTCGCCTCGGGCGGGGCGCCGCTCACCACGGCGATTGCCGGCGGCATCATGACGATCAACCGCCACCACGGCGGGGCCATCGAGGAGTGCATGCGGGTGCTGAAGAGCCTGGTGGCTTTTAAGCACGAGAAAGAGATCGACACCGTGACTGCCGCGCGCGAAAAGGCGGCCGAGTTCAAGGCGCGGGGCATCCGCGTCTCGGGCTACGGCCACCGCATCCACACGGACGACCCGCGCACGCGCCGCCTCTTTGAGCTGGCGGCGGAGGCGGGTGTCGCCGGCGAGTACGTCGACATGGGCCAGGCGCTGCGCATGGCCATCAAGGAGGTCTCGGGCAGGGACCTTCCGATGAACGTCGACGGGGCCATCGCCGCCGTGCTGTGCGAGCTGGGGTTCCCGCCGGAGCTGGGCAACGGCTTTTTCGCCATCAGCCGCACCGTCGGCCTGACTGCCCAGGTCTACGAGGAGCAGACCCGCGAGCGGCCGATGCGCCAGATCAGCCCGACCGCCCAGGAGTACGACGGCCCGCCGGAGCGGGACCTGGAGCGGTGATACCCCCCCTCTGTCCTCCTGCTGCGGCAGGGGGGAGGGGACGAATGGAGGAAGCATGAGAGCAAGACTGTTGGAGCTCGTACCCGAGTTTGACCTGATCGAGGACCCGGCGCTGCGCGAGAAGACGATCCACGTCTGGGAAGTAGCGATGGAGCGCGGTGGCTGGACGCCCGACACGTTGACGCAGATGCCCTTCACGCTGCTGATCAACCCCTGCCCCGCCAGCTTCATCGAGCACGTCCGCGCGGTGACGCTGACCGCCTACCGCACGGCCAAGCTCTTTGGCGAGCTCTATGGGGCGCGGGTGCCGATCCACTTTGACTACCTGGTCTCGGGCGGGCTGCTGCACGACATCGGCAAGGTGCTCGAGTACGAGTACAGGGGGGAGGGGACGGCGGCGCAGACACCCTTCGGTGCGCTGGTGCGCCACCCTTTCAGCGGCGCGGCGCTCGCCTACGAGTTCGGGCTGCCGGGCGAGGTGCAGCACATGATCGCGGCCCACGCCGGCGAGGGCGACAAGATCCAGCGCAGCCCCGAGGCGACGCTGATCAACAAGGCCGATTTTGCCAGCTTTGAGACGCTGCGGGACCTGCAGATTAAGAAGTCGCCGTCGGCTCGGATGGCATGATTGGGGATACAGGGGCAGTGCCACTGCGGTGGCACTGCCCCTGTATTAGGGAGAGTAAGTATGGGTATGACAATCATCGAGAAGATCATCCAGGATCATTCCGACGAGGCGGTGGAGGCGGGCAAGATCGTCTGGATGCGGCTGGATGCGCGCACGGCGCGCGACTTTGGCGGCGCGAACGTGGTCAAGAACTACCGGGCCCACTATGGCGACACGCCGGTCGACGATCCGGCGAGGACGTTTTTCACCTTTGACCTGGTGACGCCGGCCAACAACATCCCCTATGCCATCAACCAGCAGATCTGCCGCGACTGGGCCCGCGCGCAGGGGGTGCGCGTGTACGACGTGGACCAGGGGATCGGCTCGCACGTCGCCATCGAGAACGGCCTGGCGTGGCCCGGCTCCACGTTCGTCGGCACCGACAGCCACCTGAACATCCTGGGCGCGATCGGCGCCTTTGGCCAGGGGATGGGCGACCAGGACATTGCCTTCGCGTTCCGGGCGGGCAAGACCTGGTTCGAGGTGCCGCACACGATCAAGATCAGGGTGCGGGGCGAGCTGAAGCCGCCCAACACGGCCAAGGACCTGACGCTGGCGTGCCTGCGGCGGCTGGGCGCCAGCGGGGTGCTGGGCATGGCCGCCGAGTTTTGCGGGCCGGCCATCGACGCGCTCGACCTGCCGGGGCGGATCACCCTCGCCAGCATGATGACCGAGATGGGGGGCATCATCGGCCTGATCCCGCCGTCGGAGGAGGTGCTGGCGTACTGCCGGGCGCGCACCGGCCGCGCCGACCTGGCTGCCCTCCGTGCCGATCGGGGCGCGCGGTACGTCCAAGAGATCGAGGTCGATATCACCGACCTGGAGCCGCTGGTCGCCTGCCCGCCCAAGCCGGACAACGTCAAGCCGGTGCGCGAGGTTGCCGGCCGGAAGGTGGACTCGGTCTTTATCGGCTCCTGCACCAACGGCCGGTACGAGGACCTGGCGGCGGTGGCGCGGATTGCCCGGGGCCGGCACGTTGCCCCGCACATGGTGGCGTCGATCGTGCCGGCGACGCGGGAGGTGTATGCCCAGATCCTGCGCGACGGCACGCTGCAGGCGCTCTTTGACGCGGGGTTCATCGTGAGCAACCCCGGCTGCGGCGGCTGCGCCTCCGGGCACATCGGCATGGTGGGCGAGAAAGAGACCCAGGTCTCTACCAGCAACCGGAACTTTGCCGGTAAGCAGGGCCCGGGGGACATCTACCTGGCGAGCCCGGCGGTCGCTGCGTGGGCTGCGCTGACGGGCGAGCTGACGGTGCCCGAGGGGTAGGAGGAAGCGATGAAACCGACACGCATCACCGGACGCATCTGGGTGCTGACCACCCCGGCGGGCGAGCTGTACGACGATATCGACACCGACATGATCTTTCACAACCGCTACCTGGCCATCACCGACGTGGCGCAGATGGGACAGTACGCCCTCGACAACCTGAAGGGGTGGCAGGATTTCTCCAAGAAGGCGCAGCCGGGCGACATTGTGCTGACCGGGGTGAACCTGGGCGCGGGATCGAGCCGGCAGCAGGCGGTGGACTGCTTTCGGGCGTTGGGCATCGGCGCGATCGTGGCCGAGAGCTTTGGCGCGATCTACAAGCGCAACGCAATCAACAGCGGCTTCCCGATCGTTTCCTTCCCGGGCCTGAGCGAGCTGTACACGCGGTTCAAGGACGGCGACCAGGTCGAGATCGATTTCGAGACGGGGCAGGTGGTCCTGAACGGCGAGGAGACCTTCCAGGCCGAGCCGCTGGCCAAGGTCCAGATGGATATCTACCAGGCGGGCGACCTGTTCGCCTATGGAAAGACGCTGGGGTAGCATGAAACCGAAAGTCGTCATCATCGGCGCCGGCAGCGCTTCGTTTGGCCTGGGAACGCTCGCTACGCTCATGCGCAGCCCGCGCATGAGGGGCGGCACGGTGGCCCTGGTCGACCTGAACCGGGAGGGCCTCGAGCTGGTCGATGCCCTGGCGCGCCGGCTGGACCGGGAGTGGGACTCGGGCGTGACGGTGGTCAGCACGACGAAGCGCGAGGAGGTGCTGTCCGGCGCCGACTTTGTGATCGTTGCCATCGAAGTCGGGCCGCGCGAAGGGCTTTGGCGGCGCGACTGGGAGATCCCGCTGCAGTTCGGCGTGCGGCAGCCGTACGGCGAGAATGGCGGGCCTGGCGGGCTGGCGCACACGCTGCGCCAGGTGCCGGCCATGCTGGCCATCGCGCACGACATGGAGCGCCTCTGCCCCGGGGCCTGGCTCATCAACTTTACCAACCCGGTGCCCCGCCTCTGCCTGGCGATCAGCCGCCATAGCCGCATCAAGGCGGTGGGCCTCTGCCACCAGATTGCGGAGGCGTACATGATGGTCGGCGTCGCGCTGCGCGACCGGTTGGGCATCGACGTGCCGGGCGAGGTCAACAGCGACGCCCACCCGGACGTGTGGCCCAGGTCGGGGGAGGTGGCGCGCCAGGTGTACCCGCTGGTGGACATAAAGGCGGCCGGGCTCAACCACTTTACCTGGATCCTGGACATCCGGCACCGACAGACCGGCGAGGACCTCTATCCGGCCTTCCGCGAGGCGTTCCTGGCCCTGCCGGACTCGTTCGAGCCGCTGACGCGCGCCGTCTACCGGGCCACCGGCCTCTGCCCTGTGCCCGGCGACAGCCATCTCGACGAGTACCTGCCCTGGTGCCACGATCCGCAAGCCAAGCCATGGGAGAAGTACCACCTCTATCTCTATGACTGGGACCGTGCCGAGCAGGAGCGGGCCAAGGGGTGGCAGGAGATCGAGGCGATGGCGCAGGGCAGGGCGCCGGTCGACCCGCTGCGGGACGAGTTCTCGGAGGGGGCGATCGAGATTATCGAAGGGCTGACGGGCGGCGAGGACATCTACCGGCCGGCGGTCAACATCCCCAACCGGGGGCACATCCCCAGTCTGCCCGAGGGGGCCATCGTCGAGATTCCGGCGCTGGTGGGCGGCTTTGGCATCCAGGGGCTCCACGTCGGCCCGCTGCCGGAGATGGTAGCGGAGCTGTGCCGGCGCGAGATTGCGGTCGCTACTTTTGCCGTCGACGCGGCGGCGACGGGCGACCGGCAGAAGGCCCTGCAGGCCCTGCTGCTGGACCCGTGCATCGACGATATCGACACCGCGCGGGCGATCCTGGACGCGTACCTGGGCGAGCAGGCGGCGTACTTGCCGCAGTTTCGGTAGGGCGGAAGGGCAGCCATTGGGGGCAGGGCGCCGCGCGCCCTGCCCCCAATGGCTGCCAGATGCTGGTGTTGACGCGGCGCCCCCGCGGTGCTATACTTTGCCCCGCCGAGTAGGGAAACCCGGTCCACAGGAGGCTTTCCATGGAACTACGACCCTTTGGCCACACAGGCACATCGCTGCCGATCTTGAGCCTGGGCTGCCAGCGCCTCGTCGACGATGAGGGCTGCAGCGAGGATCAGGCGGTCGCGATTCTGAACACCGCGCTCGATCGCGGCATCCGCTACTTTGACACCGCTTGGGCCTACTCGAAGGGCCAGTCGGAGCAGCGCGTGGGCCTGGTCGCCAGGCACCGGCGCCGCGAGATGTGGCTTGCCACGAAGACGGTGGAAACGAGCCGCGACGGCGCGCGCCGCCAGCTCGAAGAGAGCCTGGCGCGGCTCCAGACGGATTATGTCGATGAATGGCGGCTGCACAACGTCTACTCCTTCGAGCGCCTGGATCAGATGACCAGGCCGGGCGGCGCGCTGGAGGCCGCGGTCCGGGCACGGGAAGAGGGCCTGGTGCGATTCGTCTCGATCAGCGGCCACACCGACCCTCAGATCCAGATCGAGGCGCTGCGCCGCTTTCCCTTCGACACGGTGTTGGTGGCTGCGTCGGTGCTCGACCATTTCGTGTACAGCTTTGCCGAGGAGTTCCTGCCTGTTGCCGCGCGGCTGGGCGTCGGGGTGATCGGCATGAAGGTCTTTGCCTACAAGAAGCTGGCGCACCTGGCGGAGCGCGCGCTGCGCTACGCCCTGGCCCTGCCGCTCACCACGGTCATCGCCGGCTGCTCGACGATGGCCGAGCTGGAGTCGGACCTGGCAGTGGCCGAGAGCTTTGTGCCGATGACCGGCCCGGAGCGGTTGGCCTTTTTCCGCGAGGTGCTGCCGCTGGTTGCACCGGAGAACATGCCCTGGAAGGCCGACAACTGGGGGAGCCCGACTGCCTGGAAGGAACGCAAGGAGCCCTCGGGCCTGGGGACATGGTTCTGATGTGAGGCTGGCTGGGGGGGCGGTCGGGAGACCGCCCCCCAACGTGAGGGAGGGACCGCCCCTCAACGTGAGGGAGGGACCGCCCCCCCAACGTGAGGGAGGGACCGCCCCCCAACGTGAGGGAGATTCCTCGGTCGCTGCGCTCCCTCGGAATGACAGTTTCTGGATAGCCCTCAACGAGAGCGAGGGACCGCCCTCTGGCGAGAGTGTGAGGGCGGGAGACTGCGTCAAGGCACAAAGCAGATGGAGAGCGAGTTCCTGCCCATCAACGACGAGTTGGTTATCCCGATGGCCGAGCTGCAGTTCCGATTCTCGCGCAGCAGCGGGCCGGGCGGCCAGCACGTCCAGAAGTCGTCGACCCGCGTCGAGCTCTACTTTGACGTGCTCGGCTCCCCCAGCCTGACCGAGGATCAGCGCGCCCGGCTGCTGTCGCGGTTGGCCGGCTACATCGACACGGCCGGCCTGCTGCACCTGGTGGCGCAGTCGGAGCGCAGCCAGCTGCGCAACAGGCAGGAGACAACGGAGCGCTTCCAGGAGCTGCTGCGCACCGCCCTGCGGCGACGCCGGCACCGCGTGGCGACGCACACCCCCGCCGCTTCCCGCGAGCAGCGGCTGCGCGGCAAGCGCCGGCGCGGGCAGGTAAAGCGCGCCCGCGGGCGGGTGGAGGATGAGGAGTAATCAGGCGGTCAGACCTGTCGGGTTCCAAGTTGCGGGCCGGTCGCGAGACCGGCCCGCCGGCGAGGTCCGGAGACCACGCCGGAACGAGGCAGGCTGAGCGCTGCGACGCATCCAAGTTGCGGGCCGGTCGCGAGACCGGCCCGCCGGCGCGGCCCGAAGACCACGCCGGAGCAACTGAGCGCAACCGATGGTCGATAATCGTTTCTGGGAATTCGGGCATTTCGGGATAGTACCCTCAGATTCTTGGCACAGCGGCACAGTTCCAGGTTGCGGGCCGGTCTCCTAACCGGCCCGCCGGCGTGGTCCGGAGACCACGCCGGAGCAACCGAGCTTCGCACCCTCGGAATGGCTGTTTTGGGACAGCCCCGTCAAATGGAGACCTGTGAGGTCGAATGCAGACCTGCGAGGTCGATGTGGGGCCTGGTGCTGTTCCATTCTTGTAGGCACCTTGGCGCGATGGTAGAATGCAGCACGATGTGCTCCATATTCAGGCCATTGGCGGCCTGGAGCCTGTGCAGAATCGGACGCCCTGGCCAGTGAACAGGGCGTCATACGTTTGGTGAATGGATCGGAGATGTTCCACGTTCCCTTTGATCGAGGCAGGCTGACCTTTGACCTCCCGGCCGGCTGGCGGGGAGCCATAGCCGAGTCGAGAATCGCGGTGCCGGTCAAGGATGTGCCGGAGGCTGTGCGGGCCGCGCTGGCCCATCCGACCCACTCGGCGCCGCTGCGTGAGCTGGCGAAGCCGGGCGACCGTGCCTGCATTGTCTTTACCGATGTGACCCGCGCCAGCCCCGACTCGCTGCTGGTGCCGCCGCTGCTCGCCGAGCTGGAGGCGGCCGGGGTCCGGGATGAGGACATCACGCTGCTGTGCGGCATCGGCCTGCACCGCCCCAGCACCCAGGAGGAGCGGATCGCGAAGCTGGGCCGGGCGGTGGTCGAGCGCTACCGGGTGATCGACAATGAGCCGCTGAACCCGGCGGCCCTGGTGGACCTGGGCACGACGGAGAGCGGCATTCCCCTTTCGGTGCACCGGGCGGCCTACGAGGCCGACCTGTTGATGGCTACGGGCATCGTGGAGCCGCACCAGTACGCGGGGTACTCGGGCGGCCGCAAGACGCTGGCGGTGGGCGCCGCCGGCGAGGCGATGATCGCCTATACCCACGGGCCGGAGATGGTGGACCATCCCGGCACGCGGCTGGGCCGCATCGAGGGCAACCCCTTCCACGAGGCGATCAGCGAGGCGGCGCGCCGCGCGGGCCTGCGCTTTATCGTGAATGTGGTCCAGGACGACGACAAGCGGGTGGTGTACGTCGGCGCGGGCGAGCCGGAGGCAACCTTCCGGGAGCTGGTGGCCTTTGCCCGCACGATCTACGAGGTGCCGGTGCCGCAGCAGTACGACGTCGCCGTGGCGGGCGTCGGCTTCCCGAAGGATGCCAACCTCTACCAGGCCTCCCGCGCGGCCAGTTACCTCTTCTTCGCGCCCACGCCGGTGGTCAAGCCGGGCGGCTTTTTCATCGTGCCCGCGCCGTGCGGCGAAGGGGCAGGCGACGGAGTGGGGGAGCAGCGTTTTCTGAAGGCGATGCGCCAGGCGCCGAGCGTGCAGTATCTCCTGGACGACCCCCGCCAGAATGGCTACCCGCCGGGGCAGCAGCGCGCCTTTGTTCTGGCCAAGGTGCTGGAGCAGAACGAGGTGATCGTGGTCGGCGCGCAGGACCCGGACCTGGTCCGCTCGGCCAAGCTCCTGGCCGCGCCGACGATGGACGCTGCGTTCGCGATGGTGCGCGAGAAGCTGGGCGACGGGCTCGACGTGCTGGTCGTGCCCCATGCCCTGCTGACTCTGCCGATCGTGCAGCCGGCGCCAGACCAGGCGAGCCGGCCCTGATGAAAGAAGCGTCGATGGAGCCAACCGAAACGGCCGAAGCGTGCTGCTTTCACAGCGCCGAGATTGTCAACGACGGCCAGAACGCCTCCTGCATCCGCTGCGGGCTGTGCCTGGCGACCTGCCCCGTCTACCGCTCCACGCTGCGCGAGACTGACTCGCCGCGGGGCAAGATCGCCCTGCTGCGCGCCGTGGGCGACGGCAAGCTCGACGCGGGCCATGAGCTTGCCTCGCGCTATTACGACTGCCTGCTGTGCGGCGCCTGCGCCAACATCTGCCCCAGCGGGGTGCCGCTGGAGGGGATCCTGCAGGCCGCCCGCGACGACATGGTCCGGCACAAGCTGGAGCCCGAGAAGCTCGTGCGCCTGGGACAGGTCATCCGCGAGCACTATAACATTTCGGGGGAGGACAATGCCCAGCGCCTGATCTGGACGGACAACATGGAGGAAAAGCCGTCCGGCACGGCGCCGCGCGAGACGGCCGATGTGGTCTACTTTGTCGGCTGCGTGGGGTCGTTTTTTCCGCGGAGCTACCGGCTGCCGCAGACGATGGCCCATCTGCTCGACAGGTCTGGCCTGGATTATGTGATCCTGGGCGGGGAGGAGCGGTGCTGCGGCTATCCTCTGCTGATCAACGGCGAGCTGGAGCTTGCGCGGGAGCTGATCGGGCACAACCTGGAAGAGGTCACCCGCCTTCAGGCCAAGCGCGTGGTCTTTACCTGCCCTTCCTGCCTGCACATCTGGAACGAGGTCTACCGCGAGGCGGCGGGGAAGGAGCTGCCCTTTGAGCTGCTGCACGCCACGGAGCTGCTGGCGGAGATGGTAGACGAGGGCAAGCTCGCGTTCAAGCCGCTGCCGCCGCAGCGCGTCACCTACCACGACCCGTGTGACCTGGGGCGCAAGGAAAAGATCTTTGACGCGCCGCGGCGTGTGCTCCAGGCCATCCCGGGCATCGAGCTGGTGGAGATGCGGGACAACCGCGCCGATTCGCACTGCTGTGGGGGCGGCGGCAACCTGGAGACGTACGATTCGGAGCTGGCGCATTCGGTGTCGGACGCGCGGCTGGCGCAGGCACTGGAGGTCGGGGCGGCGGTCGTTGCCTCTGCCTGCCAGCAGTGTGAGCGAACGCTCACCGAGACGGCGCGCCGCAACCGGGCGCGCATCAAGGTCGTGGACGTGGCCGAGCTGGCCCTCCAGGCACTGGGCGAGTAGAGGGCATCCCGCATGAGTGCTGCGGAGAGGGCCGGAATGCTGGACGAGGCGATCCTGAGCGAGCTGCGCGCCGTCGCCGGCGAGGATCATGTCCTGACCTCGCCCGAGGCCCGTGTCTGCTACTCCTTCGACGGCACCTTTCACGAGTCGCTGCCCGACGCCGTCATCAGCCCGCTCACGACCGAGCAGGTGTCCGAAATCCTGCAGATCTGCAACCGCGCGCGGCTTCCCGTCATCACGCGCGGCATGGGCAGCGGGCTGGCGGCGGCGACGGTGCCCTTTGGCGGCGGCCTGGTGCTGAACATGGTGCGGATGAACCACATCCTGGAGATCGACCGGGCGAACATGACGGCCCGCGTCGAGGCAGGCGTCATCACCGCCGACTTTCAGGCCGAGGTCGAAAAGATCGGCCTCTTCTACCCACCCGACCCCTCCTCCATCCGCCACTCGACGATGGGCGGCAACGTGGCGTGCAACGCGGGTGGGCCGCGCTGCCTCAAGTATGGCGTGACCGGCGACTATGTCAAAGGGCTGCGGGTGGTGCTGGCCGACGGGCGGATCCTGTGGACGGGCGGCAAGCCGATCAAGAACGCGACCGGATACAACCTGAGCCAGATGTTCGTCGGCTCGGAGGGGACCCTGGGTGTGATCACCGAGGTGCTGGTCAAGCTCAAGACCAAGCCGCGCTACGTGCGCACCGCCACGGCCGTGTTCGACGACCTGGACGTCGCCAGCCAGGCGGTCAGCGCCGTGCTGGAGGCGGGGCTGCTGCCGGCGACGATGGAGATGATGGACAACACCACCATCAACACCATCGAGGATTACTTGCAGATGGGCCTGCCGCGCGAGGCGGAGGCCATCCTGATCATCGAGGCGGACGGCAGCGATGCGGCGGCGGTGCAGCGCGAGATCGAGGATACCGTCGGAGTGTGCCGGACGGCGGGAGCGGTCGAGGTGCGCATCGCGGGCAACGAGGCGGAGCGGAATGAGCTGTGGCGGGCGCGGCGCTCTGTCAGCGGCTCGCTGGCACGGAAGCGGCCGAACAAGCTGGGCGAGGACATCTCGGTGCCGCGCAGCGCGATCCCGGAGACGGTACGGCGGATCAAGGAGATCTCGCGCGCGCACAACCTGCCCATCGTCGTCTTTGGCCATGCAGGAGACGGAAACCTGCACCCCAACATCCTCTTTGACAAGAGGGACCCGGACGAGTGGGCGCGGGTGGAGCGGGCCGTCGCGGACATCTTCCGCCTGGCCATCGAGGTGGGCGGCACGCTGTCGGGGGAGCACGGGGTCGGCACGCTGAAGAAGCCGTACCTGGAGAGCGCCGTCGGGCCGCTGGCCATCGACGTCATGCGCTCTGTGCGCCGGGCACTCGATCCCAATGGGATCCTGAACCCGGGGAAAATCTTCGACTAGGGGCAACGGCACCCCTGGATCAATAGGACCAATGGAGGTACCCATGGAGCTTTCGGGCAAGATCACTCACACCGTAGAAAAGCACCCGAACGTCCTGGTCAACCCGGCTCGCCAGGCCATGATCTACCTGGCTGCCAAGGGAGGGGAGGCGGTCGTCAGCGCGAACGGCGCGCTCGCCACGTGGACCCCGCCCGAGTCCACGGGCCGCAGCCCGAAGGACACCTATTCGGTTCGCCGCAGGGAAAGCGAGGGCAACATCGACTGGGACTCGCCGAACAACATCGCCATGGAGCCCGAGACCTTTGACATGGTGATGGAGGATGCGCTCGGCTTTCTTTCCCAGGCGAAGCGGCTCTTGGTGGTCGACCGCGTGCTGGGGGCCGACTCGGCGTACGCGCTGCCGGTGCGGGTCATCGGCGACCAGGCGCTGACGGCGCTCTTTGCCGACAACATGTTCCGGCCGGTGCCGGACGATGCGGGGCGCAGCATCTTTGCCAGGCGCGGCTTCACCCTGGTGGTTGCGCCCTACCACAAGCTCGATCGCAAGCGGTACGCCGGCCGGCTGCGGAAGATGCCCGACGGCCGGGCCTCGGACATGGCTGTGGCGATGGACTTTGACCGGCGGCTGGGGGTCATCGTCGGCTCGGCCTATTGCGGCAGCGTCAAGAAGCTGATGTTCTCCGTCATGGACTATCTGCTGCCGCTCGAGGGGATCTTGCCGCTGCACTGCTCGGCCAACGAGGGTCCCCGAGGCGATGTGGCGCTGCTGTTGGGCCTCTCCGGCACCGGAAAGACCAGCCTGTCCGCCGACCCGACCCGGGCGCTGTATGGCGACGACGAGCATGGGTGGAGCGACGACGGCATTGCCAATTTCGAGTTCGGCTGCTACGCCAAGCTGATCAACCTGCGCCCCCACAAGGAGCCTGAGATCTGGAATGCGGTCTTTCACGAGGCGCCCTACCTGGAGCACGGGGCCATCGTCGAGAACACCATGATGTATCCCGACGGCCGCTTTGACGTCGACGACGAGCGGCTAACGCCCAACTCCCGGGCTTCCTACCCGCTGAGTTTCTTGCAGAACGTCAAGGTGCCGCCGATGGGCGGCCATCCCAGGACCGTCCTGTTCCTGGCGGCGGATGCGAATGGGGTGCTGCCGCCGGTGGCCCGGCTGACGCCCGAGCAGGCGATGCTGTGGTTCTTGATGGGCTACACCAGCAAGCTGGCGGGCACAGAGACGGGCATCGTCGATCCCGTGAGCACCTTTTCGCGCTTTTTCGGCGAGCCTTTCATGCCTCTGAACCCTGACCGCTATGCCTCGCTGCTGGGCGAGAAGCTGCGCAGGCATGGATCGGCGGTCTACCTGATCAACACCGGCTGGAGCGGCGGGCCTTTTGGCGTGGGCTCGCGGATGGACATTTCGATCACGCGGACGATCGTGCGGGCGGCGCTGAATGGGGAGCTGGCGGGGGTTGAGATGCGGGAGGACCCGCTGTTCCACATCCTCGTGCCGCAGTCCTGCCCGGACGTCGACTGCTCGATCCTGAACCCGCGCAACACGTGGGCAGACAAAGAGGCGTTTGACCTGCGGGCCCACAGGCTCGCGGGGGATTTTGCCAGGCATTTCGACAGGGCCTACGGCCCCAAGGGTATCGACCCGTCCGTATCGTGCCAGTGCCCTGGCAAGTAACTGATAGGAGGAATCATGCTTACCACAGAAGAGCTCCTGGCCAAGGCCAGGAAACCATCCGAGGACGCGATGCGCCTGCACCCCTTCTACGGGGGCAAGATACAGACCGGGGCCAAGGTCCCGGTACGCAGCCTGGACGACTTTTCGATCTGGTACTCGCCCGGCGTGGCGGCGCCCTGCAGGGACATCCAGGCCCACCCCGAGATGGTGTTCCAGCACACCAACAAGGGCAACACCGTGGCCGTCGTGAGCGACGGGACCCGCGTGCTGGGGCTGGGCGACATTGGTCCTGAGGCAGCCATGCCGGTGATGGAGGGCAAGTCGCTGCTCTTCAAGTACCTGGGCGGCGTCGATGCCAGCCCCATCTGCCTGAACACCAAGGACCCCTACCAGATCATCCAGACCGTCAAGCTGATCCAGCCCTCCTTCGGCGGCATCAACCTGGAAGACATCTCTCAGCCCAAGTGCTTCCGCGTGCTGGACCTGCTCCGGACCGATCCAGAGATGCGCATCCCGGTGTGGCACGACGACCAGCAGGGCACGGCCACCGTGCTGCTGGCAGGGCTGCTTGGCGCGCTCAAGGTCGTGGGCAAGAAACTGGACGAGATCCGGGTGGTGTTTGTCGGGTTTGGGGCGGCCAATGTGGCCACCCTGCGCCTCCTGACGGCCTCTGGTGTGCAGTGGTGCAACGTGGTTGTGTGCGACAGCAAGGGGATCCTGCATCCCGGGCGGAAGGACGTCGAGTCGCACAAGATCGAGTTCGTCGAGAAGTGGCGCATCTGCCAGCTGAGCAACTCTGAAGGGCGTGCCGGCGGCGTGGCCGAGGCGATGCGCGGAGCCGACGTCTGCATCGCGGCCTCCAAGCCGGGGCCGGGCACCATCCTGCCCGAGTGGGTGGCAGGTATGAACGAGGACGCCATCATCTTCCCGGCCGCCAACCCCATCCCCGAGATTTGGCCCTGGGAGGCCAAAGAGGCCGGTGCGCGCATCGTGGGTACCGGGCGGTCCGACTTCCCCAACCAGGTCAACAACTCGCTCGTCTTTCCGGCGATGTTCCGCGGCGTTCTCGATGTCCAGGCCACGACGATCACAGACGAGATGGCCATCGCCGCGGCCCAGGAGATCGCCCGTTTCGCCGAGGAGCGAGGCATCAGCGAGGACAACATCATCCCGACCATGAGCGAGAGCGAAGTGTTCCCCCGCGAAGCGGTTGCGGTCGCCATGAAGGCGCAGGAGCAGGGCGTCGCGCGCCGGCAGCTCTCGGCCGATGAGCTGTACCGGATGGCCACCGACCGGATCGGCGAGGCGCACGAGATGGTCCAGATGCTGATGGAGAAGGAGATTATCCCGCCGGTGCCGCCGGAGCTTGCCGGCTAGCAGGCACTACCGGCGCCGGGGCTTGGAGGGCTTTGCCGAGGCCCGCCTTCTTGCCAAAGGCGGGCCTCATGGCTGCCCAGGGCCCTGCGGCGCCGACCGGTAGGCCGGGAGCAGCCGCCGTCGCCCTGTGGAAGGCGGGACTCCAGGGTCCTGCCAAGGGCGCTCCGGCGGGGCAACAGCCCTGCGGCCGGCTTGTGGGCGCAACCCCCCCTTGACCTTGCCCCCACTCTGGGCTACAATAGGCGGTGCAGCGGCGCGGCCACCGCGCCCGCCCGAGGGCCGAGAGATGGTCAAGTTCATCTACCGAGACAAAACGTGGGACGTCAAGGCCGGCAGCACCGTGCGCGACGCCATGCTGAAGCTGGGCCTCAACCCCGAAGGGGTCCTCGCCATGCGCGAGGGCCGGCTGATCAGCGAGGAGACGCTCACTCGTGAGGGTGACACGATCAAGCTGGTGGCGGTCGTGTCGGGTGGGTAGGCGTGCCCATGAAGTGCAGCAAGTGCGGCAGCACGGCCGTCATCAACCTGCACCAGCACCATCTCCGGCTGTGTGAGGCGCACCTCCTCGACTTTTACGTCTCGATGGTGCAGCGCGCCATCGAGCACTACTCGATGTTCTGGCCCGAGGATCGCCTGCTCGTGGCCGTCTCGGGCGGGAAAGACAGCCTCGCTCTCTGGGATGTGCTTCTGCGGCTGGAGTATCACGCAGAGGGGCTGTACATCGACCTCGGCATCGACGAGGGGATCGGCTACTCGGCCACCTCGCGGATGATGTGCGAGCGGTTCGTGGCCGAGCACCACCCCCAAGCGCGGCTCCACGTCGTCGACCTGCGCGCCGAGCATGGATCAGGCATCCCCGAGCTGGCGCGCGCCGAGCTGCGCGGCCGCAACAAGCCGTGCGCCGTGTGCGGCCTGGTCAAGCGCCACATCATGAATCGGGCCGCGCGCGACGGAGGCTTTGCGGCGATCGCCACCGGGCACAACCTCGACGACGAGGTCGCCGTGCTCTTTCAGAACACGCTGCACTGGAAGGCGGGCTACCTGGCCCGCCAGGCGCCGGTCCTGGACGAGCAGGAGGGGTTGGCGCGCAAGGTCAAGCCCCTGGTGCGCTGCTACGAGCGCGAGTCGGCGGCGTACGTGCTGCTGCGCGGCATCGACTATGTCTACGACGAGTGTCCCTTCTCCAAGGGGGCGACGACCAACTTTTACAAGGAGCTGCTCAACGACCTGGAGATGCGCTCGCCGGCGGCCAAGCAGCAGTTCTACCTCCACTTTCTCCAGGCGCGCGAGTCGGGCGTGATCCGGTTTTCGGCGCAGGCCGGTGGCGGCGGGGAGGGGGAGTCGGGGCCGCCGCTGCAGATATGCACTCGCTGCGGCCAGCCCACCGTCGCCCTGGACCTGTGCGCTTTCTGCCGGCTGTGGGAGAGGCACTGAGATTGACGGCCCGTGAGGGCACGGAAGGGCTTTGAGCCTGTCCGGAAGAGGTGTGATTGTGCCCGCCGCACGGGTCCACTGGGGCTGCCGTGCGAATTCCCGGACAGGTCCCTGAGGAGTGGAGGTTGATCGTCCATGGAACTCTTGCCCCTGAACCTGCCGACCCGGCACAACGAGAAGCTGCGCCGGTTGGTGGCGCGGATCGACCAGGATGTCGAGCTGCACACGCTGTGGCAGTGCGCCAACATCAACGCCGTCGGGCGCACCGGCATCACCGATCATGGCGAGGTCCACATCAAGATCGTGACCAACATCGCCATCAAGCTACTGCGCCTGCTGCTGGAGGCGGGGGTGCCGATGGGTGTGGTGCGCGACCACGAGCTGACCGCGGACGAAGCCGAGGTCGTCGTCTGCCTGGCTGCCTGCCTGCACGACCTGGGCATCTCCGTCCATCGCAGCAACCATGAGCAGTACAGCCTCTTCCTGGCCGACCGCAAGGCCCGCGAGCTGCTGGAGGGGCTCTGCGAGGTGCGCGAGCGGACGATCCTGGTAGCCGAGACGCTGCACGCCGTCATCGCCCATCGCTCCGACGTCGAGTGCCTGACCACGGAAGCCGGCGTGGTGAAGGTGGCGGATGCGCTGGATATCACGGAGGGGCGGTCACGCATCCCGTTTGAGGCGGGCAAGACGGACATCCACGCCATCTCGGCCATGGCGATCGACCGGGTGGACATCCGAAAGGGGGAGGAGACACCCATCGTGGTCGAGGTTGCGATGAACAACTCGGCGGGGATCTTCCAGGTGGACGAGCTGCTCAAGCGGAAGCTGCGCGGCTCCAGCATCGCCCCCTACGTGCGGGTACTGGCGCGCATTGAGGGCGAGACGGACAAGCACATCCTGGAGTTTTACAGCATCTAGGCGCGCCGTGCTGGGGCGCTCTGGTAGTGCAACCCCACCTGGCCGAGCAGGTCAACCTGAGCGACCGCAGGGAGCGAGGAGTCCCGGTGGCGCCGCGAGGATCCGCTGCTGCCAGCCGAGATCCCTCGTCGCTTCGCTCCCCAGGATGACTGGTCAGGTCGTAGTACTAGGCCAGTGGAGGAGGATCCGCCGGGGCCATCGCCGCGGCGGGGCGCCCGATGTGCCAGAAGGCCAGCTCCAGCACCCAGTGCACGGCCAGGCAGAGCCACAGGTTCTGCGTGAGTAGGTAGATCAGCGTGGAGACGACGGCCAGGGCTGCCCTCAGCCAGCGGCCGGCGACGCGATGGTCGTCACGCCACCCCGCCCGCCAGAAGGGGCTGAGCGCTGCCTCCAGGGCAATGAGTCCCAGCCCGGCAAAGAGCCCAGCGTAGCGGTCGCCGAGGGCCACGGCGAGCCCGGCGCGGTAGAAGGCCCAGTGGGCCTCGAGGTAGAGGCCGTCGATGAGCAGTGCCCACCAGGGGCGCGGTGCAAAGCTGAGGCGGACGGCCCCGCGGCGGGCGTTCTTCCAGGCCAGGAGCAGGAGGAGGAAGGCGCCCAGGCCCAGCCAGGTGCCCGTGCCGGCGGTGCTCAGCCAGCGGGCTGCCGGCCAGCGGGGCTGGATGCCGGCGAGCCCGAGCTCCTCCAGGGAGAGCAGCGCACTGAGAGGGGGCAAGGGCCATCCGCCCAGGGCGAGGTAGGGGATGCCCAGGCAGAAGAGGAAGCGCGCGGCCTCGACGAGGGCGTCGCGGGCGGCGGGGGGCAGCGAGATGCGCGAGCGCAGGTGCCAGGCCAGGTTGGTGGCCAGGACGCAGGCGAGGAGCGATGCCCCGACCCAGTAGAGCAGGGTTGGGTCGAGGGCTGTGGTCCAGGCACGTAGGCTGTCTAGAAGGATAGCCACGCACTCACCTCGTGTGTGGAATGGCGGCCTGGGGGCCGTCGTTCCACACGGGGCACATGAATGAACAAGCCGTGGTCCTGAGGCCACGGCTAGACGATGGAACGTCCCTGGTGGGCGAGAAGGGACTTGAACCCCTGACCTCGTGTATGTGAGACACGCGCTCTAACCATCTGAGCTACTCGCCCGTGGAAGGGGAGTATAGCACGGGTGGGGCGGTGGTGCAAATCGGTTCGGGCAGAGGGGTCGGCGACGGGCGGCACCCTCACGGAGGGAAGCCTACGCGCTAGCGGGAGCAGGGCACTGGTCATGGAGGATGCTGCCGGACCTGGACCAAGCTCTGCCGGGCGCGCCTATCCCCACCGCACTCAGCGCCACAGCTCACGGCAAACGTCCGCCAGTCCTAAGCGCGTCAGAACGGCCGGCAGGGGAACGGCCCCCTCTTGCGTCCACTCCATGTCGCTCAGGTACTCCTGCACCATCTGCTCGACCTGTACCTCGACGCCTGCCGTAGGCCCGTCCACCAGGGGTGGGCGCCCGTACGCCCGCAGCGGGAGGCTCCGGCTCAGCGCATTGAGACCTTCTCTGGCATTGAACGCCTGCCTGAGGTTCGCAATCCGCTCCCCGGTCAGGAGCATATCCTGCACGCCAAAGGTCCAGCCGGTGGCGGCCTCGATGAACTCTGGCACGAAGGATACGCTCGTCGAGCCATAGCCGAAGAGGCAGACACCGGATGCATTGACCACGTGGCAAAGGCAGCTTGCTTCCTTGATCCAATGCCCACGTCCGGCCTGCCGTCCTCGGTCCTGCCCATACCCGGGCATGCCGGACTCGTAGCCGGGCGGCAGTGAATACTGGTTGGCCTGGGTGTGCCGGCCCGGCGTGGCGTCGACAAGGTAGATGGCGCCCAAGCCCGGCTCGTAGCGCGGGTCGTGCATGGCCAGCTCCTGGCCTCCCACGTGAATGGCAAACGGCTCGCACTCGGGTCCGAGGCGCGCTGCAGCAGCCCTGACGCCATCGGCCAGCAGGTCGCCCAACCCCTCTCGCCTTGCGATCATCTCGAGCAGCGCGTTCATCGCCTCGTGATTTCCCCAGGAGAGCTCGATGCCACCCGTGTCTGTCGCGCCGATCAGTCCATGCTGGTAGCACTCCACGGCGAATGCTACGCAGGCGCCGGCCGAGATCGTGTCGAGCCCGTAGCGGTTGCACAGATCGTTGGCCCTGATCAGCGACGGATAGTCGTTGTTCAGGACCATGCTGCCAAAGGCCGCTGCCGTCTCGTATTCCGGCTGGTGGGCTTCGATGTTCTGGCCACCGTACGACACGCGCGACGTTCCCCAACAGGCAAGGGGGCATCGCCAGCAGCCCTTTCTCGCCACCCGGTACTCGAGCAACCTCTCAAACTCCAAGGACTCTGTGTCGGGGAAGGCAGCCACGCTTGCCCCCCAGTTTTGCACGGGAGAGTCACCGTTTCTGGCGCCGGTCGGTGTGTAGCCGGGCGTGCCTGTGGTGCGGAAGAAAAGCGCCCCGCCTACCCCGCTGTTCATTTCGCGGAGGTATTTTCTACGGAGCTCTCTTTCGAGGTCGGGCATGGCCACCGGCACCGGCTTGGTACCGCGGGCAGCCACCATCTTGAGCCGCTTTGAGCCCATCACCGCCCCGAGGCCCGACCGGGCCGCGGCGCGCCCCATGGAATGCATCACGCCGGAGATGAGCGCCTGTTTCTCACCCGATGGACCGATGCAGGCTGCCTCGGCATCCGCACCCAGGTTGCCCTTTGCCCACTCCTCAACCTCGTAGCAGTCGAGGCCCCAGAGATGGACTGCATCACGCAGCTCGGCCTTGTCGTCGGCCAGGTAGAGGTAGACCGGCCGGGGAGAGACCCCTGTGAAAAGGACGCCATCGTAGCCGGCCCGTTTCAGGGCCGGGCCAAAGTAGCCCCCGCAGTTGGCATCGCCCCAGCCGCCTGTCAGCGGCGATTTCCCTACTACAGTGAAGCGGGTGCCGGTCGGAGCCACTCCCGTGAGGGGGCCGGTGAGAAAGCCCAGGATATTGGCGGGGCCGAGCGGATCGGCCCCTGTCAACACACGATCGTACAGCCACCGCGCACCCAGGCCATAGCCGCCGATGAGGCTGCGTAGGCACGACTCCGCCGGAGCCTCGTCGCTGATGCAGCCATCGTCCAGGTTGACCCAAAGGTAGCGGCCCATGTAGCCGCCCGGCATCTTGACCTCCAGTGGCTGCCCCGCCGGCGCGGCACGCCAAGCCGCAGCGCGCGAGCCCTGGTCGCAGGCAGCCGGCTTAGCAGTCGGAGTAGAGGCGCTGCCCCCTCACGCCGATGTCCAAGCGCACGACCTGCCGGTGCTCCACCTCGGTGACGTACAGGCTCTCTCCCCAGAACGCCACGTTGGTGGGTCGAGCTCCTCCTGCAGGTATCTCGTCGACGACCTTTCCCTGCGGGCTTATGACGGAGACCACTCCCTTGCCAAAGTGAGCCGCAAAGAGATGGCCGTCCTCAGAAAAGGCCATCCCATCTGGGCCGGCACCCCCATCGAGTTGGGCATAGACCCTCCGAGCTCGCTCATGCCCGCTCGCGTCGAGCTCAAAGGCCAGGACGCGGTTGAGCGATGTCTCCGCCAGGTAGAGCGTCTGCCCATCGTCGGAGAGCACAATCCCGTTGGGAAAACGGAAACCGCCTGCGAAGAGCTCGACTGCGCCGGATTGCCGCAGGATGAAGATGTTGCCCGTCGGACTCTCGCGGCCCGATCCCTTGGGGTCCGTGAAATAGAGGTCCCCGTTGGGCGCAAAGACGAGGTCGTTTGGCCCACGGAATGGCCCCTCCTTCCACCCGGCAGCCGCGACCCGAAAGGAGCCGTCCGGTGCGACATCCAGGATCCCAAGGGCACCGTCGGCGACGAACAAGTGGCCGTCTCGGCCGAACTTGGACCCCGTTGGTGTGCCGCCCGTCTTGACAAAGGGCCACACCGCGCCGTCATCGCCTCTTCGGTACACCATGGCGGCGTCCCAATCGACAAAGTGAAGATGTCCCTGCTGGTCGAAGCTGGGCCCTTCGGGTGACTGGAAGCCACAGGCTATGACGACGGGTTCTACTCTGCGCATGAGAGCTGCTCCCGCCGGGTGGTCTCCGGCATCTTCTGGCCCAACTTCTCGAGCTCGCAGGCGACATCGTGCAGGCCCAGCCGGCGCAAGGTGGGACCAGTCGGGCGGCCTGTCTGGATATCCCAGCCTCGCACCTGGTAGTATCGGTCGAGCAGGGCGAGGAACTTGGGCCTTTCCAGGCGCATCTTCTGTCCGAGCAGCGGGTTCTGCCACCATTCCTCTGTCTCGAGATAGGGGATGATCCCTTCGTCGTCTTCCCGCGACCGGCCGAAGTTCCTCACCTGAACGGCACGCTCCAGGTTGTACACCCTCTCACATGCTAGGTCGAGCTCGTCCGGCGTGACAAAGAGACCGGTGGCGGCGGCGAGGAGGTGGTGTTCGAAATCCAGGCCGACCATGTCACCCGCCCGAGCGAGCCCGTCGGGGCTTTCGTAGCTCATGATCATGGGGAAGAGGTGATCGTGGACGGGAACCGAGTCCTTGAGCACACTGCGGTGAGCGTGCCAGAAGGCCGGGAATTCCTTGTCCTCGTAGCCGCTTTCCGGGTCCACGGCCTTCTCGGTTCCATAGATGCGTCGGCCTACCGCCTTGATGGTGTCCCAGGAGTAGTCCGTTCCGGATCCGAACGGCGACCATCCCATCGTCAAGGCAGGGTAGCCATGGCTGCTGCTGATGGGATCTCGTGTGTCCAGCGCCCAGAGAAGTGCTGTGACCAGCCAGAAGGGATAGAAGATTGTGTTACCACGGTCGCCGTGCCCGTCACAATGGGCCGCATGCCCCCACGCAGGGTAGAAGAGATTGGCTTGCTCTTCGCCAAAGCCGAGGATGGATGGCGCTCGTTTCCCCCCTTCGGCCAGCGCGTCGCCCATCCCCTCGCGATAGGCGATCGCGCGTAGAAAGTGGGCCCAGAAGGAGGGGTCGTGGAAGTCGATGGGCCGGCCGTTGACCTGATCCACGAGCCCGGCATCGACGCAGAGCCGCAGCCAGGGCACGATGCCTGCCAGGAGGTCCCATTGGTTCAGCCCATAGTCGTCGGCGAGGTGCCGTGCCTCGAAGGCGCCCTCAAAACCCAACCCCCAGTTGTAAAAGCTGCTGGTGCCCTGGAACCGGTAGGAGACACACTTGATCTGCCCCGCAAGGTCCTGGCCTGTGGCCGGGCCCGGGACCGCTCCGTAGAACCGGCATCCGGCGCCACAGGGAAAGCCACAGTTCTGCGTACACGCCTGCCATCGCTGCCGGTACTTCTGCACTCGCTCAGGATCGAGCTCTGCGCCGCGATACAGGTGACCGGACCTCGCCGCATCGAGAATGGCCGAGCAGCGATGCATGAAGAGGTCGGGCTGTGCGATATGCACGGGGCCACTTCCGCGCACGGCGATGCCCTTGAGGTTCTTGGAACCCATGACGGCCCCGTAGCCTCCCTGTCCGGCGGCTGAGTTGGTCCCGGTGATGATGGAGGCGATCCGGCTCAGGCGCTCTCCGGATTGGCCAATGGCCAGGACACGGGCGCTGGGCCCCAGATCCGAAAGCAGCGCCGTTTGGGTCTCAATGGCGCCCTTTCCCCAGAGATGACAGGCATCCAGGAAGCTGATCTTGCCATCGTCGATGCACAGGACCACCGGCTGCTCGGCCTTGCCCTGGATGACCAGTCCGTCATAGCCGGCATACTTGAGCGACGGCCCCCAATGTCCACCGATATTGGAGCGGCTCAGCCACTCGCGGGGCCAGCCCTGTGGGCTCAAGCCCACGACAATGGTCCTGCCCGATTCCGGCGCGGATGTGCCGGTCAGCGGGCCTGTCATGACGACCAAGGGGCTCCCTGGATCGAGGGCCCCTACCCCGGGAGGGATCGACTCCCAGGCGATTCGAGCGGCGATGCCCCGTCCACCAATGTAGGCCGGGCCGTAGTCCAGCGTATTCAGGGTCCGGATCGTTCGATCGCTCAGATCGACCCAGAGGATCTTGCCGACCCACCCGCACGTCCTGCTCAACAGATCTCCCTCCCCGCCGTCACTTGTCGCTCTCTTGTCTTTCCTCACGCACGTCCAGCCGGAGGGCCCCTGTGCCACAGACGCGAACGCATTGCGGATCGCCGTTGCACAGCTCGCATTTGATCACGCGTTCCGAGATGGGGTTCCAGAAGATGCCGTCCAGGCGGCATGCCTCGATACAGGCCCGGCAGCCCGTGCAGCGCTCATAGTCGATCTCGAGGCACCCGTCCAGACGGCGAACGATGCACTTCTCGGGGCACGCCTCCGCGCATGCTGCACGGGGGCACTGCCGGCAAAGGAGTGGCTGGTGTGTGCCTCCGAAAGGGCTGAGCACGACCTGCACGCGCGAGGCCGAGAGGCTCGCATACCGCTCGTTGGCCATGGAGCAGGCCGTCATGCAGGAGAGGCAGCCGCTGCAGAGCTGACGCTTGACCAGGATCCTTGTGGACATGATGTCGGCCCTGCCGTCTACGCCCCACGTCGCAGGACGGCGCCGGGCCGGGCCGGGGTCTGCTCGCCGTCGACAATCACCCACTGTCCGCCCACCATCACGTGCGAGATGCCCAAAGGGTACTGGTGGGGGCGCTCGAATGTGGCCTGGTCCTGCACAGCGGCCGGGTCGAGGATCACCAGGTCGGCGACGTAGCCCTCGCGCACCTGACCACGCCGGTCGAGCTGGAGCCTTCTGGCCGGCAGCGAGGTCATTTTGCGTATGGCTTCCTCGAGCGATAGTGACCGGCGCTCGCGCACGTAGCGAGCCAGCACCCGCGGGAAGGTGCCGTAGAATCGGGGATGCACCAGCGCGTTGCTCCACCGCCCGTCGGCGGAAATCGCCTTGCCGTCCGAGCCGATCATCCCCATGGGATGGGAGATGAACTGCTCCACATCCTCCTCAGCGCGGTTAAACACGATCAGCTGGGCCTGGTCTGCGCTCTGGACAAGGATCTCCAGAGCCATCTCCTCTGGAGACACGCCGGCTGCATCAGCCAGGCTCTTGACAATCTGGCCGTTCCAAGCCGGGTCGCCGCGTGGTCCACTGCTGGCGACGACCACCCTAGTCCAATCGCGCGGCAGGCGCCGGCCCCCAACGCCCGCCGTCTCCGCGATTGCCTTTTGGCGGAGGGATGGGTCGGCGGCGCGGTCCAGCATGGCCTGTGTGCCTCCGTCCTGCAGCCAATCGGGCATCAACTCGCCCATCGGGCAGCCGGCGGCGAGGTAGGGGTACGCGTCGAATGTGACGTCATCGCCTGCCTCCCGCGCCGTCTCTATGATCTCCAAGAGCCTGGCGCCCTGGCCCGCATGGAGCGGGGCGGGCAGGAAAAGGTGGGCAATCTGGACGGGAACGCCGGTGCGGCGTCCGATATGGATCGCTTCCTCGGACGACTTGAAGTACCAGCCGGGGAGATGCCGCACGTGGGTGTCGTAGAGGCCGCCATAGCGAGCCACCTCCTCGCACAGGGCGACAACCTCGTCTGTCTCGGCGACGCTGCTTGGGTAGAGCGTCAGGCCTGTAGAGAGGCCAAAGGCACCTTCCTCCATGGCCCGTGCCACCTCACGGCGCATCTTCCGAAGCTCGGCGGGTGTCGCCGGGCGCTGATCGAATCCGATGACCGCGCTGCGCACAGTGCCGTTTCCGACCAAGGTCGCCACGTTGATGGCCGGTCGCGCCCTAGCGATCGCTTCCAGGTAGCCCGCGCAGCTTGTCCAGCCAGCTTCGATGCCCTCCCCGGTAAGGATGGCACCGTCCAGCAGAGTCCGTTCCTGGTTTGTTCCGTGCACCAGAGGAAACGCCGAGAAACCGCAATGGCCCACCAGCTCGGTGGTTACTCCCTGTCGAGCTTTGCTTGAGCACGCGGGCTCCAACAGGGCCGTCAGGTCCGAATGCGTGTGCATATCGATAAAGCCCGGGCAGACGACCCGATCCTCAGCGGAGACCCACGCTCCGGCCGATGCGCCGGCAAGGTCGCCCACAGCCCGGATCCGATCCCCCGAGACGCCCACATCGGCCCGGCGCACGGGGCTTCCGGTCCCGTCGACTACCGTACCACCATGGACAACGATATCAAACTCGGTCAAGGGTCTCCTCCCAGACCTGGACGGCGGCCTCTATTCCGTGAGTGATGCCGTCCACCCGCATAGCCAGGGGTTGCACGATCGGTGCCTCGGTATCGATCGCGATCCCCCATCGGCTCGCGTAGCTGCCCAGGTTGGGTCCCTGGCCGGCGCGCAGCGGGTTTGTCCAGAGAAGCCCGGGGAGCCGCGGCTCTGGCCCCACTCGTTGCTGGTCGGTAATCTTGTAGATGGCGACCCACTCCTCGTAGGTCGTGATCGGGTAGGCGCGGGCCTGGACGGCGCCGAGGAATGCGTGGGCCATCGCAAGGGTTCTCTCCTTATCGCCCTCCGGCCTGGGCACCGACAGCCAGAAGCCAGGCTCGGCGCCCTCATGCAGGTCGCAGCTCAGACCCGGCCTCACCTGCTGCATCAGCCGGTCCACCGCTGCCACTTCTGGAGGTGCCTCACTGCGCCCGAAAAGGCGATTCAGATGAAGCCACTCGCCCGTGGGGTCGAACAACTGGTGGTAGCAGCGCTGCAGCTCACCTACTCCCTCGACATCCGGCATCGTGAGGAGCAGCATCACGGGTTTGCCCCACAGAGGCCTGGTCACCGCCGGCTCCCGGCGTGCGAGCTCCTGGACATAGCCGGCCATGGGCCGCGAACCTTCGCTGCCAGGCGTGGGCACGTTCCAAAGAAAGCCCACATCGCCCAGGCGGAAGAGGGCCAGGTCCCCCTGTGAGGAGAGGGGCTGTGCGTGCGCTTGGAGATAGGCAAGCGCATCGCGGTGGTCGGTGACCTCAACAATCACACCGGCTGCCACGCTGAGGCAATGGTTGGCCCCGGCAAAGCCCATCGGATCTCGCAGGGGCAGGATGTGGACCTCGTGCTCGGTCTCGAGTCTTTGAAGGAGTGCGAGCGCAGCAAGCACGCCCGCCGGCTCATGGGAATGGGCTCCGGCGGTGACAAAAATGGGCGGCTGCCGGTTTCCGCCGGTCTGCACCGAGAGGATCGGCGTGCCGTCGACCGCCTGGCCCCAACGGTGGAGGAGCTTGCCGGAGGCGCGCATGATCTCCAGCACATCGGTGGTCGTCAGGTTCGGGTTGGGAGGTGGAAGCTTGATCATACCTCGCTCCGATCCGTTAGCCCTTGACTGCGCCCGCCGTCATAGCCTTGGTGACCTGGTTCTGCAGCAGGGCAAAGACGACGAGCACCGGTATGCTGGCGATCAGGATGGCGGCAAAGAGCTCTGCCCACTGGGCCGAATAGGAAGCCCTCTGGGAAAGGTAGAACAGGCCGAGCGGGAGTGTGGCGGTTTCCTGCCTCAGGAAGATCAGCGCCAGGAAGAACTCGTTCCAGAGGCTCAGGAAGTTGATCAGGAAGGTGGAGGCCAGTCCCGGCACGGCCAGGGGCAGCATGATCTGCCAGAAGACACGGAACGGGGCAGCTCCGTCCACGGTCGCCGCTTCCTCAAGGTCGGAGGGCAAGGACTCGAAGAAGCCCCGCAGAACGAACGTGTTGAACGGGACGCCCGAGGCGATGTACAGAAGGATCAAGGGAGTAATGCCGCTGCCCATACCGATCTTGACCAGGCTAAACCAAAGCGGGATGATCGTCAACATGGTCGGGACCATGTACCCCACCAGGAAGTAGGTAGAGAAGAGCTCATTCAGCCTGAATCGGACCCGGCCGATGACGTAGGCCGCCATCGCGGAGACCAGGACCGATGCGCCCGCGCCGATAGTCGAGACCACGAGACTGTTGCCGAAGTACCTCCCGATGTGTGCCTTCTGCCACGCACTCACATAGTTCTCAAAGTGAAGCGCCTGGGGCAGGGCCCACGGGCTGGTCGTGAGGAATTCCTCGGTGGTCTTGAGTGAGATCATGAACACCCAAGCAAATGCACCGACGGATCCGAGGCAGAAAAGCCCCAATGCCAGGTAGACAGGGAGGAGCTTCCAGCGAATGGGCTGGCTAAGGCGAGGCTGGGGCAGGTGAGACGGCAGGGCGGTACTACTCATTTGTGCGTGCCTCGCTAGTATTCGATGGACTCGCGCTTTGTCAGCTTGTTTGCTACCAAGCTGACCACGAGAATCACGATCATCAGGAAGGTCGCCATGGCGCAGGCCAGGCCCCACTGGTAGCTATGGAATGCGCGCTCGTAGATCAGAATGCCCACCACGGTGGTCGACCCGCCCACGGAACCGGCGGGCGTCATCACATAGACCTGGCCGAATACCTGGAGGGACGAGATCAGCCACACGATGATCAACAAGCGCAGCACTCCCCAGACCAGGGGCAGAGTCACCTTCCAGAACACTTTCCACTCGCTGGCACCGTCGATGCGTGCCGCCTCGAGCAGTTCCACGGGCACGCGCTCCAGCCCGGCCGACAGCAGGATCACCCAGGTTCCCAGCTGCTGCCAGGTTGCGGCGATGACCACGGCCAGCAGCGCGGTGCGCGGGTCCCCCAGCCAGGGAAGTGCAAGCTGCTCCAGGCCAATCGCCCTGAGCAGGTTGTTGATGGGGCCAAAGACCGGGTCATAGAGCAGCTTCCAAAGCAGGGCGACCGACACCGTAGACAACACCACCGGGGCGACGATGATGTAGCGGAAGATGCTCCGGCCCCGGATCCTCTGCGTCAACGCCCAACTGACAAAGACCGCGGGGATGAACAGGATGACACCCCCACTCAGGGCAAACAGGCCAGTGTTCTTGGCGGCATTCAGAAACTGCGGGTCCATGAACATCAGCCTGTAGTTGCGAAGGCCCCAGAAGACCCGCTCTCCCCCGTGGCCGTACCAGTTCGTGAGGGATCGCCACATGGTCTGCACGAGCGGTATGAACAGGAGCGCCGTGTAGAGCAACAGCGCCGGGGCGAGAAAGGGGATGACCAGTTTTCGCCGCGATCTTTGATACATGAGTGACCCTTTTGTGGAATGGATGTGCAGGGCAGGTCGCCACCCTGCACATCCAATCCTCAGCCTATTGCGATGCCCCCTTAGGGGGTGGCAGTCGGCTCGTAGATAGAACCACCTGCCAGCTTGCGCTGTTCGCGAATCGAGTTGAGATTGGCATCGATCTTGGTCAGTGCTTCCTCGGGCGTGAGCTGGCCCGCCCACATCTCGACGATGGGGCCGTACCACGCGGTGGACATCCCGAACTGGCCGCCCGAGACGCCAAAGAAGTAGAGGATGAACTCGTTGCCGGAAGCGGCAGCCATCGCCTCGGTGGCACCGTAGACGCCTGTCGGCTGGGCGACGTGACTGTTGGGCACAAAGGAGCCCAGTTGCTCCACACGCTTGGTCGCTGCCTCGTCGCTGGTGTACCGCCTCAAGAACTCGATCGCCAAGTCGGGAACATCAGACTGTGCCATCACGTTCCAGCCCGTCACGTTTCCGAACATTGCCTCCTGGTTCCCGTGACCCCCATCATAGGTGGGGAACGGAGCAACCCCCAACTGGAACCCTTCGGGGATCGAGTCCTTCATCTCCTTCATCAGCCAGCTTCCCATCAGGATCATGGCCGCCTTGCCCTGGAAGAAGTAGAGCTGTGAGGTCGTGAAATCCAGGGCTTGCCAACCATCGATCAGATAGCCGCTGGTCGCGAGCTTGTTAAGCTCCTGAGCAGCCAGCAGGTAGTCGGCGTCCGTGGCCATCCCCTTGTCGGTCTCTTTCCACATGACTTCCATGGTCTTGTCGGTGCCGGCGATCCTCTGGAAGAGAAGATCGGACCAGATGCCGACATAGTCGGGGACCTGACCGGTGACGGCGATAGGGGCAACGCCTTTGGCCTTGATGGTCTCGCAGAGCGTCAGCAGCTCGGCCCATGTCTTGGGCGGCTGCAGGCCCCACTGGTCGAAGAGGCCCTTGTTGTAGTGGAGCAGCATGACCCAGACCTCGTCGGGTGCCCCCCAGATCCGGTCCTTGTAGGTCAGGGCCGGCACGAACACCGGGTGGAAGTCGTCGATCCAGCGGGTGCCATCCGCGCGCGCCTCGTTCAGGGTGTCGGTGAGGTCGTAGATGTAGTCGTTGTCGACCAGGGAGTGAGACGATTCGCGGAGCGCCGTGAAGGCCCAGTCCACGTCGAGTGGATCGCCGGCCTCCATGCGCATCGTGATGGCCGGCCGCGCTTCCGTGTTGTTGAAGGTGTAGGTAACCTTGGTGCCCGGGTAGTCCTGCTCCATCGAGTCGCCGATTTCCTTGACCAGGTCGAATGCCGTGCCTTCGGTCCATCCGACGCCCACCTCCAGCTCACCCGGCTGGATTGCGGGTTCCGGTTCGGTCGTCGGCACCTCGACCTCAGTCGGCTCGGGTGCGGTCGTCGCCACCTCGGCCTTGGTCGTCTCTGGCTCGGTTGTCGGCACCTCGGCCTTGGTCGGCTCGGGGGCAGCTGTGGGCGTTCCACAGGCAGCCAGGCCGCTTACCACCAGGGCCATCAGTAGCAGAATCGAGATTGGTTTCCTCATTTTGGAGCTCACGATAGTCCTCCTCTTGTGGAACAGTCGGTATTCTCTGAGCGTGCTCCCCACCAGGCCCCGCCGGCCTGGTCAAGAATCTTCTATGGGACGCCTCCTTTCTCCGCCTATCCCAGGCCGGGAGCAGACACCCGGGTCACTGGGGGGCTGGTTCACCATGTGCTTGCATCCACGTTTCACTAGATTGCTGCGCGCAAGCCATCGAAAGCCTCGAGGACGACATCAATGTCCTGTGAACTGATCCCGCAGTGGGTAGTCAGGCGCATGCGCGGGTTGGCTCCACCGAAGATGATCACTCCCTTCGTAGCAAGGTAGGCTGCTAACTCGTCGCGCGTCAAGCCAAGGATTCGCACATCGACATGGCACATGTTCGTTTCTACCAGGTCGGGATCGCAGCAGCCAGGGAATCGCTCGGCCAGGCCCAGTGCCAGCTTTTTCGCGTTCGCGTGATCCTCGGCAAGCCTGTCGATGCCGGTCTGAAGGGCAACCAGCCCGGCCGCGGCCATCACCCCGGCCTGGCGCATGCCGCCGCCGAGCATCTGGCGAAATGAGGTGGCCCTCTCTATCTTCTCTTGGCTCCCGCACAGCAGCCCTCCGAATGGAGCGCCCAGCCCTTTCGACAGGCAGAAGGCCAGGGTATCCAAGCTCTGCGAGAAGCTCCTGGCAGGCTGCCCGCTGGCGATGACCGCATTGAAGAAGCGCGCGCCGTCCATGTGCATGGCCAACCCGTGGCGCCGCGCAACGTCGGCGATCCTGGCTACGTGCTGGGGCGGGATCATTGCGCCTCCCCCGAAGTTGCTGGTGTCTTCCACGCAGACCAACCCGGTGGTGGTTGCCTCGCGCGCAGGGGGACGGATCGCGGCCTCCACCTCTACTGGGTCAACGAAGCCACGGCGAAAAGGCACCGGGTGCGTCACGCAGTTGGCAATCCGTGCGATCCCACCCACTTCCCACAGGTACTGGTGCGATTCGTCGCCGAGGATGACCTCCTGGCCCGGATGGGTGTTCACCAGTACGCCGATGAGGTTCCCCATCGTGCCGGACGCGACGAACAGGGCAGCCTCCATGCCGGTCTTCTCGGCTGCCATTTCCTGCAGCCGCCGGACCGTGGGGTCGCCGTCGTAGGTGTCGTCCGCAACCTCGGCCTCGTACATGGCGCGCCGCATGACCTCCGAGGGCTTGGTGACCGTGTCGCTTCGCAGATCTATGGCATGTGGTTCCTTGTTGATGCGCATAACCCCTCCTGTCTTGTCGCCTGCCGCGGCTCGCCCCTGGCGCCGGACGCTGGGAGTGCCCGGCCCGCCTGCTCGGCAGTCTCTACCGTCCAAACAGCGGCAGCATAGTGCCCAGTCCCTTGCTTTCGGCCAGGCGCAGCGCGGCCAATCCCAGCGCAGTGTCCTCGGTGCCCATGCCGACCGAGCAGAAGTACATGCGCTCCCTTGGGCTCGTCCGGCCGGGCTTTCTGCCTGATATCACCTCGCCCAGCTCCGCCGTGATGGCGCCGTCGTCGATCATTCCTTTCTCGCGCATCCGGGCCAGGGTCTGGCTGCGGCGGTGCACCATTCCGGGCCAATCGTCTACGTAGAGGCCGTCGGAGTGCAAGACCACCTCGTACTCCTCCTCCTGGTTGGACCCGGCGTGGACGAAGAGGCTGCCGTCCTTGATCCAGGCATCCTTGACGATCGGCTCATCGGCCACCGTTGCGGTGACGACGACATCGGCGCCGGCGACGCAGGCTTCGGGGCTGTCCACTGCCTGAACGTGCAGCCCCAGAGAGGCTGTCATCTCTGCGGCGTACCGAGCGGCGGATTCGGCGTGAAGGTCATACACTCGCACTTTTGCCAGTCGCGGCAGCACCGCATGTAGGGCTTGAAGCTGGGTGCGCCCTTGCACGCCGGCGCCAACAATTGCTATGGTGGTCGCGTGTGGGCGAGCCAGGTACTTGGCGGCAACGCCCGTTGCAGCCCCCGTGCGCAGCGACGTGATCAGCGACGACTCCATCACGGCGACGGGCGTACCGCGGTCGGCGTCTCCCAGGATCATCAACCCGTTAAGGCTGGGCAGGCCGTAGCGCTCTGGGTTGTTGGGGAAGATCGAGATCCACTTCAGGCCGCAGACATCAAAGCGCCCTCCTACGTATCCGGGCATGATGTTCACGCGCCCTCTTTCGGGCTCACCCAGGTCAAGCGATATCTTGTGCGGCAAGATGTCGCCTCCCTCGGCGTGAAGGCGCAGCACCTCCTCCACGACTGACAGTGCTACCGACATGTCGAGCCCGGCAGCCAGGAGCTGCGCCCGGCTCAGATACCGTAACTCCACCTCGTCAAACGACATTCCGCCCCCCCCGTTTTTGCTCTGCACGCCGCCGTCGGTGCAGGACTATCCAGATCAGTTCTTGAGATGCGCGTCGAACCACGCAAGCATCTCCGTCCAGTAACGGATGCGATTCTTGGGCTTGCCGCCATACGACAGGCCGTGTGCCTCCCCTCGGAACAGGCACAATCGAGTCTCGACGCCAAAGTGTTTGAGCGCGGTGAACATCTCGAAAGCCTGTGGCGTGCCACAGACATAATCCTCTTCGGCCTCGAGGAAGAGGGTCGGCGTTGAGACCTCGCCCGCGTATCGCAACGGTGAATGAAACCAATACTTGGCCGTGTCCTGCCAGGGTGTCACCGTCAGGTATTGCTCCGTCCAGTAGTAGCCAATCTCGGTGGTCCCGAACATGGACACGAGATCCGAAATCCCGCTGGAGGAGACCGCTGCCCGAAACCGGTGCGTATGTCCGATGATCCAGTTGACCAGGAAGCCGCCATAGGAGGAGCCGGTCACGCCCAGCCGCTCGGGATCGATGAAATCATAGCGGTGCACGATCTCGTCCACCGTTGCCATGATGTCGTCATAGTCCACCACGCCGGGGTTGCCGATCACCTCAGCATGAAACGCGTCGCCGCGCCCATCACTGCCACGTGGGTTGCAGTGGAAAACCGCATAGCCCTGGTTCGCCAGCATCTGGTGCTCATGGCGAAAGATGGATGAGCTGATGGCCTTGGGGCCACCATGAATGTGCAGGATGGCGGGGTAGCGCTTGCCTGACTCGTAGCCGGCCGGCCTCATGACCCAGGCATCAATGGCTACCCCAGGTGCAGTGTGCACAGTGAGATGCTCTGGAACGGACACGCTCTTGTCGACCAGCGCAGCGTCGTTCAGCGCGGTGAGCCGCTTCTCCGCCCCATCGCGCAGGGCGTAGATCTCCTGGAGCTGGGTGCCCCGCAGGGCGATGTAGACCGCCGTGCCTCCCCTCACATCAAAGTCGTCCACTGTGCCAGGACAGTCGACCAGGCGCGTGACCTTTCCGTCGAAGTCTATCTCGTTCAGGTAGGCGGAGCAGCCCTCCGGTGTGACGCAGTAAAATCTGCCTTGGGACGCCCGTGAGATGGCAGCATTCCCCCACCGGACGTCGGTGACCACGATGTGCTGCCTGTCGCTCTTGTCCCATCGCGGCGTCAAGCTCTGCAGCCTGCCGTCGCGGAGGTTGAGGGCCAACACCTCCTTGTTCTGGCGCAGTCCATAGCGGGCCATGTCGGAGCCCAGGGCGGCGACGACAGTGTCGCTCAGGAAGCGTGGGCCAATGAACCAATGTGTCTGGTTCGTGAGCCGCCGGAGCCTGCGGCTCACCAAGTCGACCAAGTACAGGTCATTGCACAGCGGTGCAACCTGGTCGTAATCAAAGGCAGAGAAGAGAACTTGCTCGGCTCGGACGTCAAACGCCTCAACGTGCAGGAAGCCGCCGGTCAGTTGCTCGCTGCACCCCGTTGACCGATTGTACAGAAAGAGGTGTGCGCGCCTCTTGTTGGTCTGGCCGTCTCCGTCACGCCATACCGGCAGTTCATCCGCGACCTCGCAGTCGGCATCCGGCCAGGCGGGTTCGTTTGGGCTGGCGTCCACCACCAGCAGGTAGAGCACCCGGCAAGCATCCAGGACCTTGATGCGCGTCGCATCCTCCTGAAGAGTGAAAGCAATCTCGGCTGCGCCACCCTCTGCCCCGACCTCGACGACTTGAGTGTGTGGTCCCTCCCCCATATTCCGCGCGCGCTCCAGGAAGAGGATGCTATGGCCGTCGGCCGTCCAGTCAAATGCTACGACCCTCCTCCCGGTTGTGAGTGCGGCGACGCTTCCCGTAGCAAGGCTGCACCGGTAGATGTCTGAAACGTAGTCGTTCCTCTCCAGGTCTGGTTGCCTGACGATGAATGCGACTTCCCGGCCGTCCGGCGACAGCTCCAGGCTGGAGAGAGAGCGATACGCCAGGAAATCGGCGAGCTGGAGGGTCCCCACTAGACGCTCTTGCCTCGGGCGGCGATGTCCCAGCCCGCAACCACCTCATCGTTCTGGATGACCCACATACGCTCGAACAGGTTCACTGTGTCAGAGACATAGTTGGGCCAGATGTCCACCTTGCTGCCAAGGGCTGGGGGCCTCACGCCGGGCGGAAGCCGGATGGAGCCATGTTCCTCGCTCGCGGAGGTGATGTGCAGATCGGGGTACGCTGCCAGGGTACCATGTCCGGGCGTGGTCACGGAAGGGCAGTGGGTGAGGGCCTTGGAGCCTGCGTCCACCACTAAGTGATCCGGCTCCTCGACCGCCGGCACCGAAACCACGGTGGACAGGACGGTCAGGGAGATCTGCTCGCGTGTGTGGGCACCGAGGTCCGCATATTGCAGGTCGCCAAAGACGTAGCAGCCGGCGCGGAATTCGGTGACACCCGGGAGCTGGCCCAGGTAGCGCGCGCCGACCGTGCCCCCTCCGCCGACCACCTCGGACTCGATGCCATGCTCGCGCAGTAGAGTGGCCGAATCGGTGGCCAGCCTGGCACTGGCTTGCTCTGCGGCCAGCTGCTTCTCCGGCTCCAGGTGCCTGGCGGTGTTGGCCGCCATGTACATCAGGCCCTTGAAACGCAAACCAGGCATCGAGGTCAGCTCCTGGACTAAGCGAAGGAGTGGCTCGCCCGGTGCCACGCCCGTGCGGCAGTAGCCGGTGTCGACTTCTGCAACTACGTCCAGGTGCTGGCGGCGGGCAATTGCTGCTGCATTCAGGGCTCGTGCGGCAGGCAGGGTATCGACCGATGTGGACACCCGCGGCACCCAGAGCGCCAGGTTGAGCAACCGCTCTACCTTGTCCGCTCCCACGATCGGGTATGCCACGAAGATGTCCTCTATACCGGCTGATGCCATGACCTCAGCTTCACCGAGCTTGGCGCAAGTGATTCCAACTGCGCCGGCCTTCATCTGCAAGTGTGCGATGGCCGGTGTTTTGTGGGTCTTGACGTGAGGGCGCAGGGCCATGCCGGCCTGGCGTGCCCGGCGGGCCATCTCGTCGATGTTGCGCTGGAGCTTGTCAAGGTCAACGACCAAGCATGGTGTCGGCAGATCGTTCTTCTTCACGAATCCCCCGTATCCGCATCTCCGTAGTACTCGTCGATAATCTGCGTCTCCATATCGGCGTGGCGGCGCATCCAATCGCAGGCAGCCGGGCCGTCTCCCCCAAGTACGGCCTCGCACAGCTGACGGTGAACGTAGAATTCTGCTTCGATTCTCTCCCGCCGTCTCTCCGGGGCCAGATCCAGGAGTTGCTTCTTGCGCAACGTAACAGGGACGTGGCCCAGCAGGGTCTGGAGGATGACTACCAGAATCGGGTTGCCCGCCGCCTCAGCGATCGCGAGGTGTACCCGGTCGTGTACAGACCAGTCGTCGTTTTCCGGAGGATTGGCAATCGCGGTCCCCTCGTAGGCATCCATGGCCCGGGAGATAGCCACCTTGGCATCTTCGTTGATGTTGCCCGCCGCCAGCGAGACGATCCCTAGCTCCAGAGTCAGCCTGGCCTGGTTCAGGTGATGGCGCATGTCGCTCTGCAGTCGCCCCGAGAGTGCATCGATGTTCATCTCGAGCCCAAAGGAGGGAGGCGGTGTCTTGACCAACGCGCCGTCGCCGGCCCGGATCTCTATCAGATCCATGGCCGAGAGGGCTTGCAGGGCTTCTCGGACAGACGAGCGGCTGACCCCGAGCATGCTGATGAGCTGACGCTCGGAAGGCAATCGATCTCCGGCCTTTAGCGTACCGTCCTTCATCTGGCCCACGATCTGCTGAATCAGCGAATCGACGATCGTGACCTTTCGCGGCGGAGTTAGCTGGACGTTCATCCTTTTGGCTCCCTCATGCAGCAACATCGTCTGAAGCATTGTCTTGCGTTCTGGCCTGATTAGTATACTGGTCTTCTGGTCAGACCAGTATCCACATGGTACGAGATAGCCGCAGAATTGTCAAATCGAGAAGGGGAGTTTGCCGCCGCACAGCCGTCTGCCCGGTGTCATGCTGACCCGACACATGGCTCTCACGCAGTGCTGTGCGGCCAGGAGAGCATTCCCGTGAAACGAGCCGCGCCCGCCTACCCCCCGGCAAAGAGGAGCGCAACGCCCGCAAGCGCCACGAGCGCGCCGAGGACTGCGCGAGGGCTGACGTGCTCGCCGCTCCAGGCCGCCAGCGGCAGCACGAAGAGAGGGCTGGTGGCAAAGAGCGTCTGGGCGATCCCCGCCGGCACCCGCTGCAGCGACACCTGCTGGAGCCAGAGTGCCAGGTAGGTGCCCAGCAGGATGGCTCCCGCCACGGTGGCCCACAGGCGCCTCCTGCCCGAGTCGGGCCGCAGACCGCCCAACGGCCGGCGCGCGGCCGCCAGCCATACCAGGAGCACCGCGACCCCTGCCGCCAGGCGCAGCACGGCGCTCCACAGGGGGCTCACCTGCGTGCCGTCCAGCGCGGCGCGCGAAAGGACCGCACCGCCGGCCTGGGCCAGCGCCGCCACCAGCCCGGCAGCGATGCCACGCACCTGGTGAGCAGGCCGGGACGTACCGGGCATCTCTTCGCTCCGCTCAGTCACCACCCATGCGACGCCTGCCGCGGTGAGGGCGATGCCTGCCCAGGCGGCTGCGCCGAGGGCTTCGCCCAGCGCGGCCCAGGCGATCAGCGCTGCAGCCGGGGGTGCCAGGACCTCGATCAGCAGGGCGCGGCGCGCGCCAAGGTCGTTGAGTGCCTGGAAGTAGGCCGTATCGCCGAGGCCGATGCCCAAGGCACCGCTGAGGAGCAGGAGCCAGATGGCCCAAGGTTGGGCGGCCGGGAAGGGGGTGCGCAGCGCCCAGGCGGTGAGGGCCAGGAGGGCTGCCCCCAGGAGTCCCTTGAGCAGGTTGAGCTCGCGCGGCGCGATTTGTTCGCCGGCGCGCCGGTAGAGGATCGAAGCGACGGCCCAGAGCAGCGCGCCGGCGAGCGCCGCTAGCTCTCCACCGAGGGCTGCGCTCACATGCCCGGCCCTGCCAGGAAGGCGCGGAAGCGCCCTTCCATGCGCTCGACGAAGCGGTGGCGCTGTGCCTGGTAGCGCGGATCGGGGTCCTGAAGCACAAAGTTGGTCAGCTCGACGCCCCGGCCGGCGACATAGGCGTCGATCTCGCCGGCAAAGCGCTCCGGCCAAGCCAGGTGGCGTGTGTAGCCGTTCTGGAAGGCCTCTCGCAGGGATGCATAGTCCTCGCGGTCCTGGAAGTAATAGAAGGTGATGGCAATGTCCTGGGCGGGGTGGCCGAACATCAGGTCCTCGAAGTCAAAGACGGAGAGCCTGCCGCGGTAGACCTTGACGTTCCACTGATGGAGGTCGTAGTGCAGGACGCGCGGCGGCTGCCCGCCCGCGTAGAGGGAGTTGAGGGTGGCCTGGATGCGGGCGATGCCGTCCTCGTACACCCGGCGGCGCCCGGAAGGGAAGAGAGCGGCATGCTCCGGGTTGAAGAGGACGACCGGCTCGCGGAAGGGGAAGACCGAATCGGCCGTGGGGACCGCAAAGCCCTCCGGCGGCACAAACGTCGCGGCGTGCGTGTGCAGCCGGGCGGCGAGCTCGCCAAGCTTGGCCAGGTTGGCGGGCGACAGCTGCCTGGAGAGCGTCGGCCCGGGCAGCCAGCTGAAGATGGCGCAGTGGCGCGGCTCGGGCACGCCTGGTGCGCCGGCCGTGGTCACGAGGCTGCCATCGCGCGCTGGCAGGGGGTGGGGCACGCCCAGGTCGGTGTCGTGGGCCAGGGCAGCCAACCACGCCATCTCCGAGCGGATCTGGGGCAGGGTGTGGCCCAGCACGCCGGGGATGGAGACGCGCAGGGCGTAGGAGTGGCTGCCCCTTGTGTCCACCCGGAAGATGCCGTTGAGGTCGTTGGTGATGAGCCGGAGGCGCTCGACGTCCAGGTCGTACGACTCGAGGGCGGACCGGGCCAGGCGCCGGAGGCGCCGTGCCTGGCCCTGGTTGGTGAGCCGGTAGTAGGGTTTCATCCTCTCTCCTCGGGTGCGTGCGAGGCCGCCCGATTGTACCATGCTGCCCGGCTGGGGTCAATCGGCGGGTTGCGGCGTCGTGTCGGGGGGAGGGGGGCGGCCGGTCAAGAGACCGGCCGGGAACAGGGCGACACTGCGACGAGACGGGGCTGTCCCAAAAGCATGGACAGCCCCGATCAAGTCCTTGGCACAGTGGCACAGCTCGGCTGGCCCGAGTTCCAGGCCGCCCCCCCGACCGGACCGCTGGCGTAGTTCGGAGACCACGCCGGAGCAAACCACGGCCGGCCCGAGTTCCGGGCCGGCCCCCCGACCGGCCCTCCGGCGTGCTTCGGAGACCACGCCGGAACAAGCCACGGCCCCCGGCAACCGATAGTCGATAGTCGTTTCTGGAAATTCGGGCATTTCGGGATAGTACCCTCAATTTCTTGGCACAGTGGCACAGTTCGGCTGGACGAGACCTGGCAGGTCTCGCAGACCTGCCAGGTCGTTCTCTGCGGCGCGGGAAGGGATTCCTCGGTCGCTGCGCTCCCTCGGAATGACAGTCTTGGGTCAGCCCCGTCGATGCGGGGGCGGGGGGGTTTGAGCGGTTGGGTGGGACTTGATGGGGGTACCCGCCTGTGCTATAATCCGGCAGCCGCCCGGGTTCGGGAAAAAAGGAGACATGTATCGTGAAAAAAGGATTGACTTGGGTTTGGATTGCCGTGGTTCTGTGCGTCGCCCTTGCCGGCTGTGGCAAGAAGGAGGCCACGCCAGACGCCTCGGCCACGCAGGTGGCGCTGGACCGGCTGGCCACGCTCCAAGCCGGTGCGCTGCCCACGAATACCCCGCTGCCGATCACGCCCGAGGTGCCCACGGCCACCGTTGCCGGGCCGGCGACTGAGCCGGCAGCGACGGGCGTTGCGCCGACTGCGGTGCTGACCTCGACGCTTCCGACGGAGACGCTCGCGCCGGGTGCCCCTTCGGCAACCCCGGGCAGCCAGGCCACGCCGGGCGGACCGACTGCGGGCCCGGCTTCCACGGTGGCCCCAGGTGCATCGGCCACGCCGGCGTCTCCGCTGACGCCGACTGCGACGCCGGAGCAGGGCGTGACGCCCGGCCCGACTGCCACCCTGCCCGCACCAGCGAGCAACCAGATCGCCTTCGTGTCGAACCGAGACGGCAACTATGAGATCTACCGGATGAACGCCGACGGCAGTGGGGTCACTCGCCTGACCGACAATGCGGCAGAGGACCTCTACCCCGCCTGGTCGCCGGACGGAACGCGCATCGCCTTTGCCTCGAAGCGGGACGGCCAGTACGAGATCTATGTGATGGATGCGAATGGCGGTGGCCTGGTACGTTTGACGACAGACCCGGGCGTGGACAGCTACCCGGCATGGGTGGATGGGGAGCATATCGCCTTTACTTCCGACCGGGATGAGGCGGAGAATCTCAACCTGTACGTGATGAGGGCCGACGGAAGCGAGGTGACTACCCTGACAAGCGATGCGGGCTGGGAGACGAACGCCACGTGGTCGCCGGCTGCGGGCAAGTTTGCCTACCTGGCAGGAGAAGGAGATGAGCAGGACCTGCATGTGATGAGCAGGGATGGCAGTGGGGCTACTGCCCTGACCGAGGACATGTACCTGTTCCTGGAGTTCCCCTCCTGGTCACCGGACGGCGGCAAGATTGCGTTTTCGGACGGCTGGATGATCTATGTGATCAACGCCGACGGCAGCGGCATGGACGCGCTGACCACGGGTGACTACTCCGACGACGGCCCTTGCTGGTCGCCTGACGGTGGGCGGATCGTCTTTTCTTCCGACCGGGACAGCGGGGATGATGACGTGAACTATGAGATCTATGTCATGAATGCGGACGGCAGCGGCGCGCAGCGACTGACGAACAGCGCGGCCGATGACATGTGGCCGGTGTGGTCTCCGCAATAGGCGGGCAACGAAGAGGGTGCAGGAGGGCTACGGCCCGCCTGCACCCTGGTGAATCAGGTACTACTCTTCCCCCCGGTGCCCGCCGGTCAGCGGGACAAAGAGCACCCCGGTAATGTCCTTCCGGACGATCTCCTTGCCCGTCTTGGTCACTTCCCACAGCGTCTGGTAGTCGCCCGGCGGGCCGACGGGCAGCACGAGCTTGCCCCCCTCGGCCAACTGCTCCACGAGGGCCGGCGGGATGTGATCGGCCGCGCAGGTGACGATGATGGCATCGTATGGGGCATGGTCTTGCCAGCCATAGTAGCCGTCGGCGTTGCGGACGTGGACGTTGGTGTAGCCGAGGCGCTTGAGGCGCCCGGCGGCTTCATCGGCGAGGGGCTTGAGGATCTCGACGGTGTAGACTTCGGCTACGATCTCGGCCAGGACGGCCGCCTGGTAGCCTGAGCCGGTTCCGATCTCGAGCACCTTGTCGGCCGGCTCGAGGGCGAGGTGCTGGCTCATCAGGGCGACAATGTAGGGTTGGGAGATGGTCTGGCCGCAGCCGATGGCGAGAGGGGAGTCGCAGTATGCCTGGTCCTTCAAGCGGTCGGGCACGAACTCGTGGCGTGGCACGCGCTCCATCGCCTCCAGCACCTGCCGGTCGGTGACGCCCCGGCGGCGGATCTGGTTCTCCACCATCTTCATGCTTGTTTCGGGCGTCCTGGCCTTCCTCCTCGGGTATTATAGCACACGCTGAGCGGGGCTTCAAGGGACGGAGGAGGTCACTTGGGGGTAGGCAGAGCTGCCGGATCAGGGGCCGCTGTACGAACGCGTGGTCGATCTCCTGGCCCGCAGCAGCTTCGGCCCGCAGCCCATGGAGCTGTGGTTCGAGAAGGCAACTCGGGGCATCATGGCCGTTCTGAGGCGGGCCGGGCAGAGCGACGTCCGGCCGAGCCACGCAGTGGTGGTTCACATCGAGGAAATCTGGAAGCTGGCGCCCGGCCTCAGTCAGGAAGTCTGGCAGTAGTGGACTGGGAGCCTTGTCACATCAGGGGCGAGGAGGCAGTCCCGAGGCTGACATAACACAGCGCGAGTTCCCAAAGAGGGTCGGCACGACGGCGGCTGGGCTGGGGAGGAGCAGTGCGCTGGTCAAGGCTCAGGCTCCGGAACCGCGTACCTGGTGAGCGTCGATTGCTTCGGCTCCGAAGAGAGAGATAGGGTTCTGGACCCGACCGAGAGTGACCCGGCTTGCATACATAGGGGCTGAGAGCATGGTAGAATCGCGCATGGAGGGACGGCGGCAACAGGCTCACCGTGCCGCCTCGCACCGCGGCAGGGCCGGCTTGCCGGCGGGTCTTGCCAGGGGGCGGGCCAGGAATCTACCGACGGAAGGGGCACTCTATGGCGGGTTTGTACAAGGCAGCCGCGACGATCGCGGGGCTTGCGCTGGTGGTGCTGTTCGGGGTATGGCTGGCTGTGGGAAGGACCGGGGTGACCCCTGGCTCCACCCGCGAGGGGGTCTCGCGGGCTACGGCCACGCCCGCTGGGGCATCGGGGCCGGCGGCCACCGGCGGGGCCGCGGCAGCATCGGCCATGACCGAAACGGCGACATTTGCCCTGGGCTGATTCTGGGGGCCTGACTCCCAGTTCGGGAGTCTCCGGGGTGTGGTCCGCACCCGCGTGGGGTACGCGGGCGGAAGCAAGGCGAGTCCTACCTATCATGACCTTGGCGATCACAGCGAGACGATCCAGGTCGACTATGACCCGGTCCAGGTTTCGTACCAGGAGCTTCTGGATGTCTTCTGGAGAAGCCACAGCCCGACGGCCCGGCCTTTGTCGAGGCAGTACGCGTCCGTGATCTTTTACCATACCGCGGAACAGCAGAGGCTGGCGGAAGCAAGCCTGGCGCGCGAGGAGGGCAGCCGGGGAAGGCGGATCTACACCGAGATCGTGCCGTTCAGTGAATTCTACCGGGCCGAGACGTATCACCAGAAGTACCGGCTCCAGAAGGTTCCGGCGCTGGTGGGCGAGTTGCGCGCCCTCTACCCGCAGGGCAATGACTGGATTGATTCCACGGTCGCCGCGCGCGCCAACGGTTACCTGGGGGGATACGGCACGCTCGACGGGGTCGAGGCCGCCGTGGAGGAGCTCGGTCTTTCGGCGGAGGCCAAGGGGAGGCTGCTGGACCTGTTGGCCGGCCGGTAACGATTGCCTGAGGGCACGCTCACCCGGGACCGGTTGACTCCGGATCGGGCGCCGGTGCACGCCGTGGGCCAGAGGGGCGGACCGATCAAGGGCCTACCCAAGGGGAGGACGCCCACGTGCCACAGGACCTGGCGAAGATGCAGTGACGGCCGCACCGTGCCGGGGGAGCGGGTGCCGGCTATGAGCCTGCCAACGAGCCTGGGTTCCAGGGGCAGTTGTGAGGAGCGAGAGGCCGGCTCGATGTCTCCCCTCATAGCGAAGGGGGGCCCTGCCGGCCGGCAGGACCCCCCTTGGTATGGGCGGACTAGCCGATCCTGTTGTGGACGGACTGGCGGCGGAGGACTAGGCCACCGACGGCCAGGGTCAAGCCAGCGACCAGCAGGGCGATGAGCCAGGGGTTTATGGCAGACCCACCCGTCGTAGGCAGAGTGCTCGGTGCCGCTGCATCCACGCTTGGCACAGCGGTCAGGGTGCCGTCCCCGACCAGGCCCATGGCGAAGATGGTGTACACTACCTGGTTATCCAGCTTGACGCCCGGCACGTCGAGGGCTACCGTCGTGGTGCCGGCCAGCCGGACCTCCAAGTCGTAAGTGCCAGCGTCCACGGGCAGGTAGGCGCCTGTGCCCTTGAAGGGGACATTGGAGAAGAGGATCGGGCCACCCTTCACGGCGATGTCAACGGCAGGCGCATCGGGGGATGCGTGGACAAACCGGACATGGGCCTTACCGGCTGCCGGGGTGGCATTGATGTCGACCAGGACGAGCGGCTCGATGCCGGCCAACTGCCCCACCGCCACGACCGTGTAGTCCGTGTCGGCGGCGAGTTCAAGGGAGGCGTCGATCACGATCGGGGTGGAGGCGCCGGTGGGTGTTACCTGGACCTGGTAGGTGGCGGGATCGAGGCTGGCGTAGTTGGTGATGCCTTTGAAGGGGGCGTTGCTGAATACGACGGTGCCGTTGACCCAGGCATCGACAGCCGGGGCGTCGGGAGAGGCATGGACCACACGGACGCGAGCCTTGCCATCGACTGCGAAGGCACTGGGGGTCAAGGCCAGCGCCAAGACGAGAACTGCACTGATTGCAAATAGCCGTCTCATTTTTTTCCCTTTCGTTCGTTGTGTAACTTGCCCCCGAAGCATACCACAGTGTACAGGGTTTGTCAATACTTTGAACGGCTTCTGCGCAGGTTCTAACGGGCTTTTAACGTGCGTGGCGGCAGGTTTCGGGGCGCGGCGCTGCGGTCTGCACTAGGGGAGACAAGAAGCGGCCGGGTATAGGTGACGCTATGCCCGGCCACTCGACATCACATTTCAGAGCCCGAGGAGATCACTCTCAGGGCACGCTCTTGGCACACCGAAAGCCGGCATTGCCGGTCTCAAAGCTGGGATACTCGCTGAAGCGCTTTGCCGTGCGGGCCTCTTTCCAATTGGCCTGGAAACTGCCCCCGCGTTGGACCCTGGAGTCACCCCCGCTCGGAGGTCCTTGCGGATCATAGTAGGGCGAGTGCTCGTAGTAGTGGTAGTCCATCCGGTCGTGGACCCATTCCCGGACGTTGCCGGCCATATCCCGCACGCCGTTGGCGCTGGTGCCGGCAGGGTAGCTGCCGACGCGGTCGGTGTCGCCCACGCAGTACTGCTGGTTCGTGTGGAGGTAGTTCAGCCGCATGCATTCGGTATCCTGGTCGCCCCAGGGGTACATGCGCGTGTCTTGGCTGCCACGGGCGGCCTTTTCCCACTCGGCCTCGGTGGGCAGCCGCTTGCCGGCCCAGGCGCAAAAGCCGACGGCGTTGTCCCAGGTGACATGGATGACCGGGTAGTCGGCGTAGAGGGGATTTTCGTAGTAGGACGGCCGGGTCCCACTCGAGTAGTCGGCCGGCGGGTCGCAGTCGCCCGCGGCTACGCACTGGGCGTACTGGGCGTTGGTCACCTCGAAGGTGTCGATGTAGTAGGGGCTGATGTAGACGGCGTGCAGAGGCAGCTCTTCGTCAAAGTAGCAGTACTCGTGCGGGTTGTCCTCGTCGCAGCCCATCAGAAACTCGCCGGCGGAGACTAGGACCATGGGACCGGGCGGCGGGTAGACTTTGACCCAGCCGGTCATCTCAGGGTCTTCTCCCACGCGGTAGGTGTAGAAGCCTGCCTCGGCAAACCCGTGCTCATAGGCGCCGCCCGGAGGGATTTCGGCGTTTACCCAGTCAATCCGCGAATCGATCCCGCTCGCCGCCGGCTGAGCGGCGCTGCTGGGTGCGAGGTACGCACGCGCCACCAGGGGGAGGTAGACACTATGGGGCCAGCCCGCGACCAAGTGCACGGTGGCGGCAGTCTCATTTGTCCAGGTCACCGTCCAGCCCACATCCACGAACACGGCCTCTGGATCGAGGCCCCCTTCGGTGATAGCAACCTGGACGGCACCAGCGAGGCTTGGCGTTTGCCGGCAACTTGGCGGCGCTGGTGGGATACCGTCGCCGGCTGCGGACAGGGCGGCTCCGTAGGGGCAGACAGCGAGCAGGGCCGCCGCGGCCGCCAACAGCAGGCCAGCCAGCTTGGCGAACAACAGTGGGTGCGATCTGTACCTCATCCTTCGTTCCTCCTCCTGTTTGTGTGTACCCACCGGCGCAGGATCAGGTGACCCCGGGACGCACGGCGCTCTCCTCCCGACAGAGGGCTGGAATCCCGCCTGCCTGGAGCAGTATATCAAGCGTGGATAACGGGAGGATAACGGGAGGGGGGCCTCATGCTTGTTTCCGGCGGTGTGGCCTTCCTCCTCGGGCATTGTAGCACGAGGTGCGCGGGGCTTCAAGGGATGGAGGAGGTCACCTGGGGGACCGGGGGCCTCGGGCTCGCTCCTGCGGCTTCACCATTGGACCGCAAAGACTTCCAGATGCCTCTTGGCCCATTCGATTCCGTTCCTTACTTCCTTCGGCCAGGGGATCAGCCGCTGTCCCTCCAGGGGACTGTCCTGGATGTAGCTGGCGAAAAGGGAGATGATGGCCTCGGAGGTCTGCTCGGCCCACTTCTGCCAGGTATCCATTCCCATCCTGTAGTAGATCTGGGCGCGGATGTGCCGCAGGTTCCGGCCGGTACGGAAAAGGTCACACACCTTGACAGCTTCGGCCGTTGTGGCTCCGTCCAGGCCGGCCTGAAGAGAGACCTTCTCTCGCCGGGAAGGCGTCTGCCCTGCGGAGATGACCGCCAGCTGATCGTCGAGACCAATGCGAGAGAGCGCGTGCAGGCATGCGGGGTTGTGCTCGAACCACTCGATCTCGGCGAGCGCAACTGGTTTCGGGAGCCACAACTCGATGTCGTGTTCGAGGATCCGAAGCAGCTCTTTGGAAATGCCCGCGCGCTCGGACAGGTTCCTGGAGCGTGCGGGGGTCCGCGCTGCCTCCCAGACGTCCTGGAACCGGTGCAGACCGTGTGCTACCAGCCTCGGTATCGCCTTTTCCACCTCTCCCAGGTGCTCGTCACGTCCCCAGTAGACGATGCCGAGGGAGGTGGTCATCCCATCGGGGTAGGCTATGACCCTGTTGAGCCTCCGGTAGAACTCGACCAACCCATCGGTGTGCAGATTGTAGGCATCGAAGACTGCGCTCACTCTCTCCTCTCTGTGCCCAACCGGGTGGTTAGGCGGCCCGCCGAGCGAGCTGGTGTCGGGCGGCCGTGCTGACCCAGTGCCTAAGGAGAGGACTTTCTCGGCGGCTTTTTCTTGATCAGGATGAGTTGCTGGAGGTCGTCGACGTCCTGCTGGCACGTCTGCGGGTCTGATACGCGGATGTACATCCAGCAGCCATCGTGAAACCTGGGCGTTTCCACCAGGGCCTGCCGGATGAGGGCACCGAAGGTATCCAGCCTCTCTAGCGCTTGGTCCAGCTCCGACTTGCCCAGCACCACCAGGGTGGTGAAGGAGCCGTGCTCGGGGTACATCTCGCACAGGGGCCGCCCGCCCGCGCGGTACTGTAGGTTCCAACCGTACTTTTTTCCGCCGGAGTTGAAGGTGGGAGTGACGTCGTAGGTCTCCACGAGGAAGTGTCGCAATGCGGTCCACGCATCGGCGATTGGCTGCGCGATGGTGTTGACCATGTCTGCATCAGACGGCTGCGTCGTCTTGTCCATCATGCGTTCGTGCATGGCGTTCTCCTTTGCTCACAACCCCTGCCAGTCGGGGGCGCGCCTGCCAAGCGAGGGCGCCGTCCCTCCGTTGGGGTCCACTGTACCAAGGGATTCAAGAGCCGTCAAGATCGGCCTCTGTTATGCGGGCGAGAGGGGTCAGGGGCAGTGCCGTGCCAACCGAGGGCGGGGTGAGGTCCCCGCCAAGGCACTCTTTCACAGCGCCTCTGCCGGAGCGGCGCCCGGTGGGCTGCCTTTCGATTTCCCCCACAGGATCAACTTGGTGATGCCCTGGACGAGGTCGGGCACGGTGCCGATGACCATGAGGATGAAGACGTCGGGCAGGCTGAGGCGGAAGTAGGCCAGGGTGGTCACCAGGTTGAAGCGGTAACCATAGAAGGACTTGAGCTGGCTGAGAACCACTACCAAGATGATGGCAGGGATGAGAAAGCTGAGGGCTACATCCAAGGCTCGCCGGGTGGTAGAGAGCTTGCGGGCGCGCTTGCTCCAGGTGCGCAGGGCAAGGAAGTTGCGCGTATGGAGGACTATCAGGGCGAGGACCAGAACGCCCAGGCCCCAGCCGATCCAGCAAACCGACAAACCCTGGGAGGCGGGTGGCGCTGCCCTGCCCAGCACCGCCGCTTCGACGCTGCCGGCGAGCTGAGAGGCGGAGACGAAGTGGTCTATCTGGTGGCCCTCGTTGGTGAGCACGACAAAGGCGCGGTCGCGCCTGGGATAGAGGTTGACGTCGGTGCGGAAGGTCTCGTTCGCGCCGCCGTGGAAGATCTTGGCGCCTCCATCCACGATCATCCAACCCATGCCGTACGCTCCCTCACCCGGCGTGAGCATGCGCTTCATCGTGGCCGGCGACACCGGGCCCGCGCCGCCGTCATTCACGGCGATGGCGAAGCGGGCCAGATCCTCGGCTGTGGAGACGATGTAGCCCGCCCCGATCTCGTAGTCTCGCACGATCTGCCGCATGGGAATGGCAAAGCCAAACAGCCGGCTGTACCCCTGTGCCAGATCACGGGCGGTGGACGGATCGGCTGTGGTATCGTCCATGCCGAGTGGGGCAAAGATGTTATCTTGGAGGTAGTCAGCGTAGGGCCTGCCGCTGACGACTTGGATGAGATAGGCCAGCACATCGTAGCCTAGGTTGAAGTACTGATGCTGCGTCCCCACAGGCGCGGTGAGCTGAGCGCGTGCCAGAGAGCGGGTGGCCTGTTCTGGCGTGGCGCTGGGCGGCAGAAGCACGCCGTACCCCGCTTCGGACAATCCACTGGTGTGATGAAGCAGGTGGCTGATGGTGATTGTCCGGGAGGCATCCTCATCCGCCACCCGGAACCAGGGGATATACGCCTGCACTGGGGCATCCAGGTCGAGCCTGCCCTGTTCGGCGAGCTGGGCGATCGCCAGCGCTGTGAACGACTTGCTCTGCGATCCGATGAACATCTGGGTCTGCGGACTCATCAGGCGGCCATGCCCGGCTGTGCCGTAGCCCTGGAGATAGACGATACTGCCGCCTTCCACGACGGCAAGCGCTACGCCGGGCAGTCCGTGCTTTTGCATCTGGGCGGCAACGATGCCGTCAAGCTGGGTCGAGTCGAGGTCGTCGATCGGAGCCGCAGCACCCGAAGCGGGCGCGAACGCGGCGGACAGCAGCACGACGAGCAGGATGATGGGTGTGAGCGTCCTCATGATTGGGCTCTTAGGACCGCCTTTCGATAGGGTATGCAGGCTAAGCAGGAATACTCAGGGATCCCAGGGTGGGCGTCCAGCCGGCCAGGGCGGGGCGGACTGGCGGCCGCACGCATTCAGCGGGGGCGCGCAGTACCGTCCGCCGGAAAGCGTTGTTGGCCGGAGCCCCACTCGCCTAGCTGCCAGCTTCGCCGAGCTGCTCGCGGAGGACGGCGGTGTCGACGATCTCCCACAACTCTGCGATCTTGCCGTCTCTCACATGCGCGAAGACAGCTTGATCCACCCTGAACGAGCGCCCCTCCGAGGAGAAACCCCCATACGATCCACGCATCGTGCCCGTGACGACACAGTGCGCTGCCTCCGCAGTGGGGCTGGCGAAGACATCGACGAATTCGTGATAAAGATCCTGCATTGCCGACCTTGCCCTGCGCCACGACTCGCGCTCGCTTTCGAGTCCGACCGTGGAGAGCGTGCCCGGCGCATGCACCACCACATCGGCGTGCAGGTAGCGATCGAACAGATCGAGATTGCCGGCGTCGCCAGCGGCGAACAGGCTGACTAGAAGGGACGGATTGGACACTCTGCCTCCTGAACCCGCGCGCCTGCTCGCCGACGAGAAGGTGCCCGGCTGCTGTGCTGCCGGCAAGCAGCTGGTGTGGGCTGCGCACACCGGCTACCGCGAGCACGATACTTTGGATCAATGCGCAAGGCTGGGCACTGGCCAAGATGCCCGGCGCCCCGTTTTCTCTGTCAATGGGACAGGCCATGGGCCGTGGTCAGGCCGATCGGGCACATCATAGCACCGGGGCCTGGGTTGAGCAAGGGAAGCCGATTGAGGATCGAGTTACGCGCCGCCTGGATTCCCAGCGAGCGCGAGGGGAACGGTACCCGCGCCGGCATATGGGCCGTGCCGCTGGGGAGGGCCCAGCGGTCTCTGTGCGGCTCCGATTGGGCGGCCTGCGCCGAGGCGACGGCCGGCAGCCGGCAAGGGGACAGTCGCTTGTCGAAGCTGCCGGACGAGTGCACACTTTCGACCAGGGCGGGGTTATTCACGAGAGGGGGTGTCACACGATGAAGATAACCGCCTTTCGGCCGGAACACCTTGAGGCTGCCGCCGGGTTGGTGGCTGCCCGCTGCGGGGCCCTGCGCAGCCAGCTGCCATCGCTGCCTACGAGATACGAGGACGCGGGCGTGGTTGCGGACATGCTGCGCGAGCTGGACTGGACGGCCGGAGTCGTCGCGCTTCAGGCCGGCCGGCTGCTTGGGTTCATGACCGGGTTTGTGCTGCCCGAATTCCTGGGCAAGCGCGGCTTCTACAGCCCCGAGTGGGCCAACGGCGCACAACCCGGGAAGAGCCGGGAGGTGTACGAGGAGATGTACCGGTGCGCCTCGCCGCGCTGGATCGCCGACAGATGCCCTGTTCATGCGGTGACGCTGGCCGACGACCACCAAGGGATCGAGGGCTGGCAGTGGCTCGGGTTCGGCCTGGCTGCCGTGGACGGTGTGAGAGACCTATCGCCGGTGCAAGGCGGTCGGGCCAATCTCAGTTTGCGGCAGGCGGGTCCGGAGGATGCCGGGGAGCTGACTGCGCTTGACCAGGCGCTTGCGCAGCACATGGCCGCACCCCCTGTGTATTGGACACACGACGCTGAGGACCGCTGCGAGTGGCTGAGGGACCCGGACCACATCGCATGGCTGGCCTATGAGGATGAAGAGGCGGTGGGCTGCCTGGGGCTGGAGCTTGGGCGTGCGGGCGGGTGCCAGATTGTCCAGGACGAGAAGACGGCCGGCATCACCATAGCCTACGTCCGCGAGGGCGCGCGGGGCAAAGGGATCACCACGGCACTTCTGAACCAGGCACTGGCGTGGCTCAGGGGCCATGGCTACGAGCGATGCGCCACGGATTGGGAGCCGATGAATCCGCCGGCGAACCGCTACTGGCCCAAGCGGTTCGAGGTGGTGTGCTACTCGCTGATGCGGTGGATAGACGAGCGGATCGTCGCCCGCATGGCGGGTGAGGATATCAGCCGGACCTGCCCGTTGGGTGAGGAAGGGCGGGAGCTGTAGGAAGGAGGGGGCGCAGCGGCATGCGAAGGATCAAGCAGGGCAGCCGGAGAGGGGTGATCCTTGGCGGGATCGTCCTGGGCCTGCTGGTGCTCGTTGCCCTGGCGCTGGCGCTGGGCAGCCCACGGGCGGCGAAGCTGGGGATCAGGTCTTGCTGCCTCGAGGGGGATTGGCCTCACGTCCGCGTGGGCTCGTGCGCCGCGCCGACGACCGCCGCGCCGGCGGTAGGGGCGCTGCCCACGCCCGTGCCGGCAACAGGTACCGAGTCCCCTGGGGCTGCCGCGTCGACGCAGGCGTCGACGCTCACGCCGCCTGCGCCGACGGCCCAGCCAGAGCCCAGCCCATCGCCGGAGTCCAGTCCGTCGAAGCCGGCTGCTGGCGCCGACACGGCGGCGGACCAGATCGCGACCGGTCTCCAGGAACTGGCCGCAGAGGGCGGGTTCTCGGGGGTGGTCCTGATCGCCAAGGAGGGGGCGCCCGTGCTGACACAAGCCCACGGGCTGGCGGACCGGGACCTGGGTACGCCCAACCAGATGGACACAAAGTTCAACCTGGGCTCCATGGACAAGATGTTTACGGCGGTCGCCATCCTGCAGCTTGCCGAGCAAGGAAAAGTGAGCCTGCAGGGTACCATCGCCGAATCTGTGCCCGACTATCCAAACCAGCAAGTCGCCCGATCGGTGACGATTCACCAACTGCTCACCCACACCTCCGGTATGGGGGACTATTTCGAGAGCCAGCGCTTCGAAGAGCTTCGCACTCAGCTCCGGAGCGTGGAGGATTACCTGGCGCTGTTTGCCGACGCTCCCCTGGAGTTCAAGCCGGGCGAACAGGTTCGCTACAGCAATTCCGGCTACGTCGTGCTGGGCCTGATCATCGAGAAGGTCACCGGGCAGAGCTACTATGACTACGTCCGGCAGAACGTCTTCGAGCCCAGCGGCATGGCAGACACAGCGGCGTACGAGCTGGACGGCCACGTGCCGAACGTCGCCCGGGGCTATACCCGCTTCGATGCGCAGTACAATGAGACGGGCGAGGTCCGCGACAATTCGTCCCTGCTGCCGATGAGAGGGGGTCCCGCCGGCGGTGGCTATTCGACCGTGGGGGATCTGCTGCGCTTCAGCAATGCCCTGCTGGCCCACGAGCTATTGAGCCCGGAGTCGACGGAACTGGCGTTGGCACCCAAGGTTCGGCTGGGTGAGAAGGCCCAGTACGCCTACGGCTTTATGAATAGGGGGAGCGAGACTCAACGCATAGTTGGCCATGGTGGCGGCGCTCCGGGCGTCTGCAGCATGCTCAACGTCTTTCTCGACCAGCGGTACACGACGGTTATCCTGACCAACGGCGACGAGGACTGCCTGGCGGCATACGAGATGGTCAAGGAAGCACTGCTACCCGAGACAGAAGCATTTTGACGAGGTAGATTATGGAGCCCGGGCGAGCGCGGGACAGCCGGCGTGGAGACGCGGAGTGGGTCTCCCCATCTCCGCGTCTCCCGTTCGCGGTAGCTGCCCACCTGGCTTGTAGCGCCCGCGCAGCAGCCTGACGTCCAGGCCGGACGAGGGGTCGCCTGGATCGAAGGCAACCACTCCGGGATCGAGCCCGGCCAACTGCTTCCTGAAGGTAGGGCTGTGGGGATCGATACGAACGACCTCGAGGCCCGCGTCCGGGCTCAAGCTGGCCGCGATGCCTGCCATACTGAGGGAGCTCCCGTCGACGACGACCTGCACTCGCTTCTCCATGCCGTGCCCTGCCCGGCTCTCGTCACCTCCATCGTACGATGAGCCGGCGCGGATGGGAAGGTCCGAAGGTACAGCACGGAGGGCAAAAGTGGTACAGCCTCACGACAAGGGGGCTGTACTTTGGCGCAGGACAGAGAGCGGTGAGGTCTATCGCAGCATGCGCGTGGCGTAGGCGATCACCTGGGCCCGGTTTTCCAGGCGGAGGCGGTCCAGGATCTCAGCCATGCGGTATTTGACCGTGCGCTCGGCGATGCCCACCGTCTCGCCGACCTCCCACTAGGTCTGTCCCTGGGCGACCAAGGTGAGGATCTGCATCTGCCGAGGGCTCGGGACGCGGGGATGCGGGGACGCAGGGATTCTGCGCCTCATCCTGTTTGGATCTCATAGCCGGCTCCTTCCTCGTCGAGGGTGCGGATTGCCGAGGCTTCGAGGCGCAGGGGCACCTCGACGGTCACGCACGTCCCCCGGCCGGGCGCAGGGTCCACTCGCACGGTGCCGCCCACCGCTTCGGCACGCTCGCGCATCACCCGCAGGCCCACATGCTTCCCCTCCACATCATCGCGCGCGCCGGGGACAAATCCCTGACCATTGTCCTGGACCGTGACCCATGCCCAGCCGGCCTCGAGGGCGAACGCCACGCGCACGCTTCGTGCCCGGGCGTGCTTGCGGATGTTGGTGAGCGCTTCCCGCACGATCCGCGGGAGCTGGACCTCGACCTGCGGCTCAAATGGTGTGCCGGTGAGGATGTCGGGGATTTCCAGCTCGGGCGTATAGGCGTAGCTCCCGGTCATGGCCCCTATCTCACCGGTAATGCGCTTCCCGGGCTCCCGACGATGGTGGGCTGCCGCACACGGATTATCCACCAAGAGCGGCGGGGCGGCAAGCGGATCTTGGCGCGTTTGCCAGTCTGGTGCCAGGCGCGGGCCGGCCTGCTTGTGCTGTCCTGGCTTTGGGGGTATAATCTAAGTGGCCTAGGCGCATTCGCCGCTTGGGTCGTCATCGCTTCTTTGAGCGGACAGGGCTGTACAGGGGTGAGGAGGGCTGTGATGAGATGCCCCGAGTGTGGCGCCGCGAACGCCGCGGAGGCGCGGTTCTGCAGTGGCTGCGGGACTCGCATTCGTGCGGCCGAGCCTGCTTCGACTGAGATCCTGCCCGCGCGGCTGCACCGGCTCATACCCCCGGAGTATGCCGCACGCCTGCATGCCACGCGCGGCCGGGTGGGGAATGAGCGCAGGCTGGTCACGATCCTCTTCTGCGACATCAAAGGCTCGACGGCTATGGCCGAGACCCTGGACCCGGAAGACGTACTGGAGATTATGGAGGGGGCCTTTGAGTTTCTCATCGCTCCCGTCTATGAACATGAAGGGACGTTGGCCCGGTTGATGGGCGATGCCATCCTGGCGTTCTTCGGCGCACCGCTGGCCCACGAGGACGATCCTGAGCGGGCCATCCGCGCCGGACTGGAGATTGTCAGCGGGGCGAAAGCATACGCGGCAAAGTTGGAGAAGGAGCGGGGGATTCGCGGCTTCAACGTGCGGGTCGGCATCCACACCGGCCAAGTGGTGGTAGGGGAGGTGGGTTCGGACCTGCGGGCGGAGTATACGGCCATGGGCGATGCGGTCAACCTCGCAGCGCGGATGGAGCAGAACGCTCCGGCGGGCGGTGTCTTGATCACGCACGCCGTCTACCGTCACGTCCGCGGGGTGTTCGATGTGCAGGCCCAGCCGCCGCTAGAGGTGAAGGGCAGGGCGGAGCCGGTGCAGGCCTACCTCGTGGAGCGGGCGAAGCCATGGGCGTGGCGGGTGGGCAGCCGTGGCGTGGAGGGCATCGAGACGCGCATGGTGGGCCGGGAACTCGAGCTGACCGCCCTGCAGCTGGGCTACCGGGAGGTGGTGGAGGGCAGCGAGGCGCGGGTTGTGACGGTCGTCGGCGAGGCGGGCGTCGGCAAGAGCCGGCTGCTGGACGAGTTCGCGGCGTGGTTGGAGCTGGAGCCGCTGACGGTGTGGTATCTGCGCGGGCGTGCGGTTGCGGAGGGCCAGGCGCTGGCCTACAGCGTGTGGCGCGACCTGTTCGCCTATCGCTTTGGCATCCTGGAGACAGACTCTGCCGTAGAAGCCCTGCGCAAGTTTCGGGAGGGCATGGCCGGACTGCTGGAACCGGACCAGGCGAGCTTGGTGGGCCACCTGATCGGCTTCGACTTTTCCTCAAGCCCGGCCGTCGCCGCGATGTTGGGCAGCGAGTCGTTCAGGCAAATCGCGACTGCCTACCTGGTGGACTACCTGGGCACGCTGGCGGCGAGCCAGCTTGTGGTCATGCTGCTGGAGGATCTGCACTGGGCCGACGACAGCACGCTGGACTTGGTGGCGGAGGTCGTCGACCGGCTGGCGGATGCGCCGCTGCTGGTGGTGGCTGCGGCACGGCCGGTGCTGATCGAGCGCCGTCCCAACTGGGGGGAGGGGTATGAGGCCTACAGCCGCCTGGAGCTCAAGCCGCTAACGAAGCGGGCCAGCCAGGCGCTGGTGCGCGAGATCCTGCAGAAGGTGCCGGAGGTGCCGGAAGCGGTGGCACAGCTGGTGGTCGAAGGGGCGGAGGGGAACCCCTTCTACGCCGAAGAGCTGGTCAAGATGCTTGTGGAGGATGGCGTCATCGTGCCGGGCGAGGAGGAGTGGCAGGTGGAGATGGAGCGCCTGGCGCAGGTGCGCGTGCCGCCCACCCTGACGGCCGTGCTGCAGGCGCGCCTGGACGGGCTGCCGCGGGAGGAGAAGGAGGTGTTGCAGCGGGCGTCGGTGGTCGGGCGCGAGTTCTGGAGCGGGCTTGTGGGCGAGCTGGCGTCGGACTCGGTACAGCCGGATGACGTGCGCCCGCTGCTGAGCGCGCTCCGGGCGCGGGAGATGGTGTACCGGCGGGAGCGGTCGGCATTTGCCGGAACGGAAGAGTACCTGTTCAAGCACGCTGTGCTGCGCGATGTGACCTACGAGACGGTGCTGCTGAAGGCGCGGCGGCAGTATCATGCCCAGGTGGCGGCGTGGCTGGAGGGGCACGCGGGGGAGCGATTGGGTGAGTACCTCGGCCTGATTGCCGGGCACTATGAGCTGGCCAGGGAAGGGGAAAAGGCGGCGGGCTACTTCCGGCGGTCGGGGGAGGAGCTGCTCAAGGTAAGCAGCCACCGGGCGGCGAAGCAGGCGTTTGAGCGGGCCCTCGCGCTGCTGCCTTCCCTGCCCGCGGAGCAGGGGGGAGGCATGCTTCCCGCGTCGGGGGCCATCGACGAGCGTGCGGCCGAAAGCCTGCGGGTACGGGCGGACCTACGGCTCCGCCTGGGCCGGACGTGGAGGTATCTCGACGAGTATGAAAAGGCATGGACCGAGTTCGAAGCTGCCCTGGAGCTGGCCCGGGCTGTCGGGGAACGCCGCCTTGAGGCCCGCGCCCTGGCGCAGCTGGGCGGAGTGCGCTCTCGGCAGGGCATCGATGACGAGGCCGTGCCGCTTCTGCGCAAGAGCCTGGCGCTGGCCAAGGAGACCGGCGACGACGCCACGCAGGCCCTGGGCGCGCGACTCCTGGCCGATGTGCTCCGTGACCATGGGGAGTTCGACGACGCCGCCCGGCTGGCGGCGGCCAGCAAGGCGCTCTACGAACAGGCCGGGGACCGCCAGGGAATGGTCGCCGCCCTCAGTGTGATGGGGATGGTGGCGTGGGCAAGGGGCGCATGGGACGAAGCCAAGCGCTGGTACGGCGAAGGGCTGGCGCTGGCTGAGCAGATTGGCGATCTGTACCGTACCGGCCTGGCTCTGCTGGATCTTGCCAGGTTGGCGCTGAACCTCGACGACCCGGCCGGGGCACGCCGCTACCTGGAACGCGGCCGGGCCGTTGCCGACAGGATCGGCGCCCGGGCGCTGATGGCGTACACTCTCGAGAACCTCGGCAGTCTCGCCCTGTCGGAAGGCGCGCTCCAGGACGCCCGCGCCTGCCTGGAGGAGGCTATCGCCATCGAGCGCGAGATCGGCGACTCGAACCAACTGACCGCGGATCAGGTGGTTCTCGGCCAGGTCCTTGTGCTCCAGGGGAGGTACGATGCCGCGTGGTCCCTGCTCATCCAGGCACTGCGGTGGTTCGCAAGCAGTGGGCAGATCTGGGTGCACGCCGTGGTAGAGGCCGTGGGACAGATGGGCGTGCATCTGGGGCACCTTCAGCGTGGGGCCGAGCTTCTCGGGTTGGCCTCGCATGCCGCGGCGGGCGCGATCGCCCTGGACGTGGAGTGTAAGCGCGAGATGGAAATCCTGCGCGAAGCGCTCACCGCAGACGAGCTGGACGCCGCCTTCGCGCGCGGTGCGCAATTGGATCTGTCTCAGGTCGCGGCCGAGATTCTGGCCTGTGCGACAGCCGATGCCTATTGGGGCACGCTGGCGGAGGGGGCGCCGGATGTGAGCGACAGACCGCAGGAGTGAGGCATGACCGAGGGAAGAGGGCGATACCCTGCTTGCGTGGGCTGTGGCTGCTGTCGCAGCGCCCGAAAAGAGCCCACTCCCGATGTGCGCGAGGTGCACAACTATGTGTGCGCACTCGAACACGGCCTGGAGCGATACCGGGGGCAAATGGAGGGACCCAGAATCCCGGCGTGCCTATAGCAGGATGGCTTCCGCCAGGCGCCCTGTCACCAATTGCTAGCCACGACCGCGCAACCGCCAACCGGCCAATCCCAGTACACAGGATTGGCCGGCTGACATTGCGGGCATGCCCGCGATCCCATACCAGGGGGGATGATGCCGTCAAGCGGAGCTTAGGCCTCCCCCATGGCCCGGGAGCGGCGCGTGAAGGGGAGCGACGGCAGCCGCCAGCCGCCCTCGCCGCCGACCCGGATGTCGCGCCGCTCAAAGCGCCGCCAGGCCAGGAGGGCCAGCACCGCACTCGCGCCCAGCAGGCCCAGGAACGGGGCCCACTGCAGGCCGTTGAGTGCGTCACCGCCCTGAAAGTAGTCGTAGGGCAGGAACCTCGCGACCGCCGACAGGCTCTCATTCATGCCAGCCATGGAGGAGAGGAAGTAGCTGGCAACCAGCACGATGCCGGTACCCATGGCTGCCAGGCGGCGGGCGGGCAGAAGCATGCTCAGCAGCAGCGCAAGCGCGCCGTAGATCAGGGTCTGGGCCAGGAGTGGGAGAAAGGGCAGTGCCATCTGACCCCAGGTGACGCCCAGACTGGATCTGCCGAGCAGGATGGTGAAACCCAACCAACCCAGGATCATGATGCCGAGGCTTGTGATCACGAAGGCCAGGGTCCGTCCCCAGAAGAGCGCTGCCCGGCTGACCGGGTGGGCGACGATGAGGTCCAGCCTGCCGCTCTCCTCGTCACTGGCCAGCAGCCCGCTGCCCACGATGACGGCAAAGATGCCGACGATGACGGGCAGCATGGAAAAGCCGTACATGCCCAGATAGCCTGCGGCGGTGGAGAGGGCTGCCGCGTCTCCGCCAAAGAAGGCCAGAAACTCGGGCGGGTAGTTCTCGATCATCTGCATGAAATCGGCTTGCTTCCCCATGAACACGTCGTAGAAGGGGACGAGGATCAGGCCCAGGGCGGCAACGCCCAGACCCCAACCCAGGATCTGCCCACGGAGTGATGTGAGCGTGTACCGTACTGTGGTTCGCATCTCGTTCCTCCTCGTCAGCTCAGCTCTGCCTGTAGTAGGCCAGGAACACTTCCTCCAGCGAAGGCCGGACCGTCTCCAGATCGCGGACGGGGAAGGCCCCCAGGGCCTTGATCAGGCCGTCCATGTCGCCCTCCACCTGCAACGTGACGCTTGTCTCGTCGTCGCGCCCGAGCAGGGTTACGCCGGGCACAGCAGCCAGGGCGCTGCCGTCCACCGGTTGCTTGAACCAGACGGTCGTCTGGCGCAGGGCGCGGCTGATGAGCGTGCTTGTCTCCGCCACCTCGACGATTTCGCCCAGGCGGATCATCGCCACGCGATCGGCCGCGGACTGCACCTCGCTCATGATGTGCGAGCAGAAGAAGACGGTGGCGCCGTCAGCGCGGGCCTGTTGGATCAGCCCCAAGACCTGCTGCTGAATCAATGGGTCGAGGCCACTCGTAGGCTCGTCCAGGATGAGCAGCTCAGGGCGGTGCATCAGTGCCTGAATCACCCCGATTTTCTGCTTATTGCCCTTGGAGAGGTTCTTGATCGGTCGTCCCAGGTCCAGCTCCAGGCGGTGGGCGAGTTGGCGCACGTGCGCCCAGTCTACTGCCCTGCCCCGCATGTCGCCCAGAAAGCGGAGCTGGCGCTCGGCAGTCATGTTGTCGTTCAGGCGCAGCTCTCCCGGCAGGTAGCCGCAGCGGGCCTGGACCGCCACCGGGTCAGCTTGGGGATCGATGCCCAGGACACGGACCTTTCCGCCGTCGGGGCGGATCAGGTCGAGGAGGCAACGGATGGTGGTGGTCTTGCCCGCGCCGTTGGGGCCGAGGAAGCCAAAGATCTCGCCGCGGCGGACCTCAATGTCTACGCTGCGCAAGGCCTCTACCCTTCCGTACGATTTGCGCAGCCCCTGCGCGATCACGGCCACTTGCTGTGTCCCTTGCATCGTGGGTTCCTCCAATCTTCTTGCTTCATGTCCGCCGAACAAGCAGCAACGGCAGCCCCAGCGTGTACAGCCACTGCAGCAGGCCGAGCAGGGCTGCCTGGTCGGCAACGCTCCCCCTCAAAGTGGTGACGGAACCTTCCGCCTCGTCCCGAGCATCGAGGCTCATATCGTCGAACCAGTGAGCCCAACGCTCGCCGATCCGCCCCTGCACTTGTATCTCGTAGGTCCACGCAGTTGCCATGGTTGGATCTCCTGTGCTCCCGTCTCTGAAGCCAGGATAGCACGGGTGTGGTATGAGGCGCATCATCCCGGCGGTATGATTTGGGGTATGATTCTCGAGACCGAGGCGGGGATGGAGAAGCCCGGCCCAGGGTGAGCCGTTCTCGCCAGAGAACGCGTGAGGGGAGGGTGTGCTTAGGCGGTGAGCAGTATGCCCAGTGCCTGGGCTCGGGCCACGGCCTCCTCACGGCCATGGACGCCGAGCTTGCCATAGATGCTGCGGGTATGGGACTTGACCGTGGGCAGCGAGATGAACAGACGCCGGCCAATCTCGCGGTTGGGCAGATCCTCGGCCAGGAGGTGAAGCACCTCCATCTCACGACCGGTCAGCGGCTCGACGAGGGGCTGCGGTGCTTTGCGGGCGGCCTCGCCGGAGGGGCCAAAGGCGGCGAGCAAGCGGCTGACGTACCTGGGCGCAATGCCTCTCGCCGCTGCCTGTTTGAGCAGGGCGCGCATCGGCTCTCCCTGGTCAAGAAACAGCCGCACATAGCCCGCCGGCTCGGCCAGGGTGAGCGCCTGCTGCAGGGCATCCAGGGACTCCTCGGGGGTAGACAGGGCCAGGGCGCGCAGGATCTGGATCTCGATGACAGCGCTCATGCGGCCGGCGTCTCGGGCCGGGGAAAGCCGGGCGTCCAGGAGGGCCAGCGCCTCGGCAGGCCGGCCTTCTGCCAGAAGCACGCGAACGAGGGTCAGGTCCTCGAACTCGCGCAGGTATTCGGTCTCTCCGTGCCTGCAATACTGACCGGCCCAGTCCGAAGCTAGGTCGAGCTGCTCCTGGGACAGGCGGATGCGAGCCAGGCAGGCGGACGCCAGGCCGACCACGCGAGGGATGCTCTCGCGCTCTGCGATCTGGACTGCCTTTAGGGCTGCTGCGAGGGCACCCTCGCGATCGCCGAGTGCTTGCCTGATCTGGGCCAGCAGGGCCTGGCCGCTGCCAAAGCTCTCGCTGATCCCGCTCTGAACCAGAAGCTCCAGTCCCTCCGAGAGACGGCGCTGCGCGGCGTCGAGATCGTTCCACTCGAGCAGGATCTTGGCCATCTCAAGTCCCACAAACCCGGCAGAGGATGACGGCACCCCCGCGACAACCGCCAACCGGCCGGCTCGTTCGCAGGTCTGCATGGCCTGCCGAAGCAGAGCCCGTGCGATCTCGGTTTCGGCCAGGTTGCAGAGAAAGGGCACGGCCGCATAGCCCAATCCGGCTGCCATGGCAATCTCAGCGGCCTGGGAAAAGGAACGCTGCGCTTCCAACACCTCGCCCGCTCGCAGGTGAGCCATCCCCAGGATCGCGGGTGCCCGAAATCGGGCAATCGGATCATCCTCTGGCGCATGGGCGATCGCGCGGTGCGTAAACTCCTTGGCCTGGTGCACATGGCCCATCACCGCCGCATACGACGCCCGGTCCACCATCGTCAGGCTCAGCATTCGTGCGGCATCGGGGGCGGAAGGGTGATCGTGAAGCCATTCCTCCAGCGCCTGCAGGGTCTTGCCGGCAAGCTCCGGCTGCCCGGATATGTAGAGAATGCGAGACATGAACAGCCGGAGCCTGGGCCTGGGCTGCACGGCCTCGTCGGGCAGGGCGCTCAGCCATCTCTGGATCATGGCGACGTTGATCCGCGACCAGGTGGCGGTCTGGGTGATGGCGTGTTCGATCACCTCGGCGGCCAGGGCATAGTCGCCGGTGGCCAGGGCATGATGGACCGCTTCAGCGCTGTACTCGGTCTGCTCGTACCAGGCCGCGGCCCGGCGATGGAGCTCGGGGATCAGGTCCGGAGCCGTCTCTTGCAGCCGCGCCCGCAGCAGCTCGGCGAACAGGTGGTGAAAGCGGTACCATTCGCGCTCGTCGTCCAGCGGTACCACAAAGAGGTTCGCGGCTTCGAGCTGTTCGAGCAGCTGCCTGCCCGGCGCGGGCTCGAGATGGCCCAGAACGGCATCGCACAGTGCGCCGCACATGCGGTCCAGGACCGAGGTCTGCAGCAGGAAGGTTTGCACCGGCTGGGGTTGGTGCCGCAGCACCTCGTCGGTCAGATACTCCAGGATGAAATGGTGACGTCCGGAAAAGCCAGCGACAAACTGGGCAATGCTTGCCGGGTCTCGACCCTGCATCGAGAGGGCAGCCAGCTGCAGCCCCGTGATCCAGCCTTCGGTGTGCTTTTCGAGGGCCGCGATCTCGGACGGCGTCACCGGCAAACGCATGGATCGATTTAGAAACTCGGCGGCTTCCTCGGGTGTGAAGCGCAGGTCGCTCTGCCGTAGCTCTGCGATCTGGCCCCGGCCTCGCAGCCGGGATAGGGGCAAGGGGGGGTCGTGGCGGGTGGTGATGACCAAGTGCATGTTGGGCGGCTGGTGCTCCAGCAGAAACCCAACGGCCTCGTGGATGACCAGGTCTGTGATGACGTGACAGTCGTCGAGGACGAGGATCACCGGCGATGCCGTGCCTGCGATGTCGTTGATCAGCGACGTGACCAGGGACTCGACCGGCAAGGGTGGCGAACGCTCGATCCACCGCAGGACGTCCTGCCCAATCTGCGGGTCTACCGCCTGCAGCGTGGTCACGACGTACGCAAAGAAGCGCAGCGGATCGTTGTCCCCCTCGTCCAGCGACAGCCATCCCACCCGGCTGCGGATGGCGGTGGCCGTACCTGCCGCGCGGAGGCCGGAAAGCCAGGCGGTGACCAGTGCGGTCTTGCCGGAGCCGGCCGGAGCAGAGAAGAGAGTCAGCTTCCGAGAAAAGTCCGTGGGGTTCTGCCACAGCCCACCGTCCAGCCACTCGACCAGGCGCGGGCGCGGCACCCACTCAGGCCGTACCGGAGGAATGTGAAGCTTCGTGGTCAGCAGTCTTGTGGTCACCCACTCTCTCGGCTGCCGGATTGGACTACCAGCCCTCGGCTCTGCCCATTATACTACGGTGCGGGGCGAGACACAAGGGGGACAGAGGTCGCAAGGAGGGCGGCTGCGAGAAGCCGCCGTTCAGGCTCGCAACGTGGTGTGCCGAGCCATCGCGTGCGGCCCGCATGCTGCGCGATGGGACGGACTTGCCGTCAGCCGGCTGATCAACGCGCTCCGCAGGCAGGAGATGCTCGTGCGTGCCGTCCGCCAGCCGGGGCAGCGGCGCCGTCCCGTGGGATGCCCTCAGACAGTGCCCTCAGGACACGATGGCACTGAGTATCTCCTCGTAGTGGTCTACGATCAGCGATACGTGGCCGTCGTGTGGGAAAAATGTGGCGCGGCAGTCTGGAATGGCATTGGCCATGTAGCGGCCCATGGTGACCGGGGCCATCGTGTCCATTTCACCGTGCCACAGGTACACCGGCATCCGGATATCCTCCAGCCGGAATCCCCAGGGCCGGACGAAGAGGAGATACTCCCAGGCAACCCCACGCCCTCCCTGCTGAAAGCCGGCGGTGGCCATTCTGATGAACACGTCCTTTACGCCGGGCTGAGCCAGCGCTGCCTTGTCCGGCTCGGACACGTCCGCCACGAATTCGTCAATGGTCTTGCCGGGGTTCTTGCGCATCTGGCCGGCCATGTACCAGAAGAGAGGCCGCAGCAGCCAGGGTGTCCTGCGGGCCAGATCGTATGTCTGGCGGTCCGATTTCCCCATGCCCTCAAAGGCCCCCGGCGCGTCCATGGGTGCCAGGCCGCTGACCATCCCTGCCGCGCTGAGACGCTGAGGGATCTTGAGGGCGCAGGCGGCCACGTGCGGACCGCCCCCCGACAGGCCCATGACCGCGAAGCGGTCCAGGTGGAGGGCAGAGGCGAGCTCCAGCACGTCGTCCGGCCAGTCCAGCAAGCTCCGTTTCGGCTGGAAGTCTGAGAGGCCGGCACCGGGGCGATCGGGGAAGATGAGACGTGCGCCGAGGCGTGTCGCGATCTCGTCCACAGCGGGGCGTGTACCCTCCAGCCGCGAGCTGGGGGTCCCGTGAAAGTGCAGCACCGGCTTTCCCTGGGGGTCTCCGTACTCGGCGTAGCCCAGGCTGCGCCCATCCCTTAGCTTGATCTGGTTGTCGGTCTTGGCCGGCATGATCACCTCCTGACGGCGAATAGGCGTAGCATCGAGGTTTTCGATAGCCAACGAATGCCAGAGTTCGGCCGAACTGTGGAGGTGGGAGTCTGGCTCGAGGTACAGGCGCCGCCAACCTCCACATTATGCCACAGAATCCACTTCCTGTCAAACGGGGGGGGGGCGACCCCTGGCTTCTCGTCCAGTGCGGCGGCGTGGGGTTCTTCGTATGAGCCCGCCGCCGAACGGCGCGGCACCCGGCAAGAGGGCACGGAAAGGCCGACGAAGGGCGACCAGACAGGCGGGCCAGGTTCGGCACATGCCCGGCCGGCCTGCTACTTGGCAGAATCGCCAGGCACTACCCCATAGGAAGAAGCAGGCGCCTGGCGGGTTGTGCACAAGAGACCGGGCTATGGAGTATAGATTGAGTGTGGAACGGGCCGGCCGCCCCCGGGGCGGTGATCCGGCGCTGCCCCGCATGCTCGGCGCTGGTGAGGTATGGGCTGCCCCTATTCCCACCGGAAAAAGCGAGCGGAAAGGGCGGCCCCCAGCACAAGGATGGCAGCGAGAACAGCCGTCTCCAGCAGATGCTCGCCCCACCAGTCGCCGAACCACAGCCCCCGCAGGAGCTTGACGACATAGGTCAGTGGAAGAAAGCTTGAGATTTTCTTGATCGTGGCTGGCATGATCTCGAGGGGGATGGCTGCCCCCGACAGGAACAGCATCGGGTAGAAGATGACCATACTCACCACCTGGGCGGTGCGCGCATTTGGCGCCACGCTGGCGATCAGATAGCCAACCGCAAACATGGCCAGCCCGCAGAAGACGACGGCAGCGATCACAACCAGTATGTTCCCCTGAAAGTGCACGCGGTAGAGCAACCAGCCCACAAGCACCAGCCCCACCATACCGACGAGCGTCATGAGCAGGTTGGACACCACGTCGGACAGGATGTAGGTGAAGGGCCGCAGGGCGGTGGCCTTGTACCGGCGCAGCACGCCCGCTTCGCGATAGGCACCGAGAGTGATGGGCACGCCGATGAACGCGACGGTGGCCAGGATCATGGCGGTATAGGCCGGCATGGAGATGTCCATTGGACCAAGCCCTCCAAACAGAGCCGACGGTTCGTTGCCGTACATGCCGCCAAATAGAAGGACCATCAGGGGTGGGAAGGCCAGGGTAAAGAAGGTGGCGACAGGCTCGCGCACGTAGAGCTTTAGGTTGACCCATGTCAGATTGAGAAAGCTCGGCATGGTGCTACTCCCGCATCTCCCGCCCGGTCAACGCCAAGAAGACATCCTCTAGATTGGGCTGTTCGGTGCGCAGGTCCAGGAACGGCACCCCGGCGTCCTCGAGGGCGTAGACCACAGAGCTGACAAACCGCTCGCCGTGGCCGTAGACTACCAGGCGCTGCGGCGACTGCTCCACGCGCTGGATCAAGGGCAGTCCGGTGAGGTCTGGGGCAGCCTGACCCTCTGGGAGGCTAAGAACCAGCCGCCTCTCGGCGTCGAGGGATCGAATGAGTGCCTCAGGGCTGTCAAGAGCCACCACCTGTCCGTGGTCCAGGATGAGAAGGCGATCGCACAGGTGCTCAGCCTCTTCCATGTAGTGTGTCGTCAGGAATACGGTGCAGCCGCGGTTGCGGACGTCTCGGACCAGGTCCCACATGGAGTGGCGGGCCTGGGGATCGAGCCCGGTCGTGAGCTCGTCGAAGAAAACGACCTGTGGCTGGTTGATCAAGGCCAGGGCGATAAAGAGGCGCTGCTTCTGGCCGCCGGAGAGCTTGGCGAAGGCCGAGGATCGCTTGTCGGCCAGCCCCAGAGCATCGAGAAGTGGCTCGGGATCCGCCCTGTGCTGGTAGAAGGAGCCGAACAGCCTGAGCGCCTCGGCCACTCGTAACCGCGGCGGTAGGGCCGACTCCTGCAACTGGACGCCGATCCGCTCAGCCAAGGCCAGCCTGCTCGACCAGGGGTCGAGGCCCAGCACCCGCACGCTGCCCGCATCGGGCCGGCGAAGCCCCTCCAGGCACTCGATGGCCGTGGTCTTGCCCGCCCCATTGGGGCCAACCATGCCGAAGATCTCCCCCTGGCGGACCACAAAGGAGACATCGTCGACGGCCACGACGCTTCCATAGACTTTACGGAGGTTCTGTACCTGTAGTACCTCCTCCACCTCCCTGCCTCCTTGCCCGGAAACGGACCGGTGCACTTCTTGCCACCATCATGCACGTATCCGCCGCGAGAAGCATTGGCCATTCGCAGGATCTAGGGCCAAGCCACGCCTGACCATTGTCTCTGCGACAACCGCTTGGCGCTCCCAACCGACGGGATAGACGGATTCCATCCAGCTCATCGGCTCAAGGCGCACGGACGTCTCAACCCACATGCCCTTTCGACGACTGCCTTCGCTGTCTCGGTTCACGGTCATTGTAGCGCGGCCCGGGCAAGGCGTCAAGGCGCTGCTCCATTTCCTGGCGACTGGCACCGGTAGGAGGAAGCTAGGGAGCTACGACTATTGCGGGGTAGACCGACTCGGGTTTTCCAGCGACGCGGTCTCTGTCCTCACCTCCTCAGCGTGCCGTTCGCACCGGCTGCCAGTCCCATCCGACTTGCTTCTTGACAACGTGCCCCAGGCTGGGAAAAGGCGGAAGGTGTTGGCCCATCACCCAACTCCCGGTTGATGCTGCCAGATCGAGGATGCGGTGCTTGCTGGCAACTGCTGCTTCTGGCAGGATGTCGGGCTTTGGCAGCCAATCTGGGTGCTCGAGATGAAGTGGATGAACGACAGCGTCCCCTACGTACAGAAGCCGTTCGCCTTCACTCTCAAAGGAAACGACGATGTGCCCCGGTGTGTGACCAGGCGCAGACAGCACACTCGCACCTGGCAGGACTTGGCCCTCCTGTTCCAGGAACACCATCCTGTCCTGAAGCCGAGACAACTTCTGTCTGGCGAACTCGGTAGACCATCTGCCCGCGCGGCTCGTGGCTTCTGCGGAGAACCAGAAGTCCCACTCTGCCCTGGATATGAAGTAGGCCGCATTGGGGAAGTTGGGTTCACCCGTGGCATCCAGCGCCCCACCCACGTGATCGGGGTGTGCATGGGTAATGAAAACGGCATCAATGTCCTCCGGCGAGATCCCTGCATAGCGCATGCTTTCCAGCAGCCTGCCCGTGGTGGGTTCCAGGTTGCCCAGACCCATGTCTACCAGGATCCTGTGCTTGCCGGTGTGAACGTACAGGTGAGTGTACGGGGTCGTAATGACTTCCGCGGGCAGGCCACGCGCCTGCAAGGCTGCCACCACGTCGCAGCGGGGCGCATTGGCGACTATCGTCTCCAGCGGATAGTCCATGCTGCCATCACAGAGTGACACGCACTCGCTGGCCCCCAACTGAAAACGGAAGTAGCTGGTTCCCACATGCCGTTTCATGGCTACTCCTTCCTCCGAAGGCCCACTGTCAGCAGGCGGGACATCCAGGATGATAGCCGGTGAGGGGCGGGCCGACCAATTGCGGCTCGCTCTACCCCGTCTCGGTCCTGTCGGCAAACCAGACGTTGCGCAGAGGGCTCCTCGTCTCTTCACCGGGCAGAGGGCGGGCGGAATTGAAGTACAGCCGGTTCCCGTCGGGCGAATAGCAGGCGTCGGTTTCTAGCGCATCATACCTGAGGCGAGCCAGGTCGGGCAGAGCCCCCCAGGAGGGCCAGAGATCCGCCGCGTCGTTCTGCGTCAAGCGCCGAGGAGTCGACCTTCCACTTCCTTCAAGGGCATCCTTGACATAATAGATGGTATAGATCTCGAAGGTGCCCTCGCTGCTCGACTGGAAAACGATGTAGGCACCGTCCGGAGACCAGGACGGATTCTCGGCGCTGCCCTGGTGCGTCAGCTGCAGCTCGTCACTGCCATCTGCATTCATGACGTAGATCTGCTTGCTCTCTTGCCTGGCGAAAGCGATTCTGCGACCATCGGGCGACCAGGCGGGGAAGTAGTCGAGCTGGCTGTTGTCGGTCAATCGTCGCTGGTGGGTGCCGTCGGCGTCCGCCACATAGATCTCGACATTCCCATCCCGCTTGGAGGCAAAGACGAGCTGGGTGCCATCCGGCGACCAATCCGCCCAGAAGCCATCGCCGATCAGCCGTTGCAGGCCGCTGCCATCGGCATTGACGACATAGACGTCTCCCTCGAGGTTGAATTCCGTGTCAAAGCTCAACTTGGTGCCATCGGGGTGCCAGTCGGGATGAAGGGCGCGAGATTCGGTTTTCACCAGTTGATGCTCGCCGCTGCCATCGGCCTGGATCGCGTAGATCTGGTACATACAGTCTGGGAAGCAGTTCCCGGCCTGCGGATCATCTCGGTCAGAGATGAAGGCGATCTGGCTGCCGTCGGGTGACCAGTCGGGTGAGCTGTCCTCAAATTGGCTGGACGTCAGGCGGTGCTGGCTGCTGCCATCAGGGTTCATGACGTAAATCTCGGGATTGCCGTCGCGATCGGAATAGAAAGCGATGAGGCCGGCGCCGCTGCCGCCGAGAGGGATGTGCGTCGCCTCGCTTGCAGGAGTCGGCGGCGGCTCAGCGATCCCGCTGCCGTCCACCATGACCAACGGCCATTGCTCCGGCGAAAACCGGGCCTGGGCCGGCGCGTCGCCCCGCAGGAGGTCCATGTTGCCGGGATCGTCGTCCGGTCCGGCCGGCCAATAAGCAGCCTTGTCGAAGCCGGGCGGCAACAGGAAGGCCAGTGCCAAGCGCAGCATGCCCTTGGGCATCGCTAGTTGAAACTCGACCTCTTCTGGCTTGCCCATTGTGCCCAGGCTGGCGAGCCAACCCTCCTCTTCCAAGAACTGCTTCCGCCCCTGGTGTGCCGTCTCGCTGTTCGACGTGTCTCGCAGTGTCCAGGCGAACGTGCGAGCTCGCTGCCAGCCGCTCTCGGTGCGCTTGTAGACTGCCGTGCCGAGAGCGGCGGAGGAGTGCAGGACTGCGATCTCGTCGCCGCGGTCAAGGCAGACGCTCCACACAGAGACGTTCCGAATGTGGGCCCGGATGCCGAGGTAGAGATAGCCCCCGTTCTGCATCAGCAGCAGCTCGCTACCATCGGAGAAGACTTCTCGGCGGGCGCCGTCCCACTCGCCCGGTGAGAGGGTGCCGTCGAGTGTGGGGGGATTGCCCAAGGGAACGGCTACCGTCAAGGGGCCCGGTGGAGCAACCGGCAGTGCAGTGGGTGGCACAGGCGTGGCGGTAGGTGGCATGGGTGTGGCGGTAGGCGGAACCGGGGTTGCCGGCATTGGGCTGGTCGTGGGCGCGGCCGGCCCGCAGCCGGCGACCAGGGTGATCAGGACGACCAGAGGAATGGTTTTGGCTAATGGCTTGCGCATGGGTTCCCGCCTCCGCTCGGCAGCGATCTACCGAGCCAATCATCTCCCCTATACTCGTTCTCGCATGGCCTCCCATGGGCAATATGAATTTCACCTGTACCCAGCTCGGCGACCCAGGAGTAGATGGTGCCAAAGGGCTCAGAACGACCCTCGCCATGATCGCAGAGCCCCATCTCATGGCTGCTACAAAGCCTCTTTGCAGCATCCAGGTCGATCTGGCCTTTGTGGGCCTCGTACCAGGCCGGGATGCGCTTCTTATGCCGATGGACGAGGTTCTCCTCGCCGGGAGCGCATTCCAGGTGCGCCATCTCCTGCGATTGATACAGGTTGATGGCCGCCAGCATGCCATCTTGCGTGAAGGCGACTTTTACGCGTTCGGGTGCGGCCTCTACACGAGCGATGCACCCCGTCTTGTCTGCAACCAGGTACGAGATGGCCTCGTGGTGTGGAATGCGCTTGAGATAGTCGATGGCGCACGGCGTATCTGAGCACGTGTCCAGGACCCAGCGTGTGACGATGTTCATGCGCAGGCCCGGCTGGGGCTTGTGCCGATAGTAGATCCAGGCGCTGGCGATCGCAAGCCCCGCTTCGTTGACGCCGTCATATCGTCCCGGATCTGCGAATCCGAACCCGATGCTCTGCAGGCCGTTCTTTGGGCTTGTTCTGAAACAGGTCACCCACTCTTGATCCTCGTCGACCCAGTCGTGATTGCGTGCAAAGATCGTCCGGCCGTTTCGACATTGGGCTCCAGAGACGGCAACCACATTGCAGGCCGGCTGCTCCCAGTACGTCACCGTCATGTTCGACAGGGCCAGATCATAGTCCCTCTGGCACGCGTCGGCGATTCCCCGGACCTCTTCGAGGAACCCCGGCGCATGGACCGCGATCTCGCGCTCACATGCCTTGACGAGCGCACGCTTGGCCTCAGTTGGCGGTGTCCACCACGAGTTGAGCTTGTTCTGAGACACGATTCGTCCGTATTGCAGACCTAGCTCATAGTATGAGCCTGCTATTTCAACGCATCGCATGATCTCTCCCTCCTGCCTCTCCCGTCTATCCCTCCACGCGAAAAGTCGCAGCCGGAGGCGCGGCAACGCAGAGCCTTTCCGCCGGCGATCCTGTCGAGTGCGCAAGCCTCCGACGACGTCTCACCCCCGCGGCGAGACCGGTCGCCGCCAAGATGAGTAAGTGGCTGCTCGCCGTATGGCTGGCAAGGGATTCGCGGTCGTGGCACCAGCCAGGTCAAGATCGTCCAGCAAGATGACGATGCTCCCACCACTGCTACCAGACGTAGGGTATCAGGCGGTGACGCACCCTGCGGGTATACGCTTCGTAGCCCCCAAGCTCGTCCCGGAGCGTCCTGTCTTCCAGGGCTGTACGGACAACCAGGAGCAGGGCGAACAGGCCGGCCGGGATGAGCGCCCACACGGAGCCCAACGCCAGCGTGGAGGCGAGACTGAAGATGATCTGCCCCAGGTATCCGGGGTGGCGTATGGCACGGTATGGTCCATCAGAGATGACAGAATGTCCTCGCTCCTTCTGAATGCGGACAAAGCGCCCGTAGAACCTGTTGACCGCCGCGGCCCATACGCTGAGCAGGTTGCCCAGAGCCGCAGTCAGCAGAGCGACCAGCTGAAGCGCGAGCGGAACGTTGGGCGACCAGGCAAAACGCAGATCCAGGCCGGCCACGATCAGAATAGACAGGGGGTATAGCACGCTGCCGATGACGGTAATCCGCTTGTCCCACTCTTTGACACCCTCTTTGATCTGGGTGCGTTCTGCGATCAGGTCGGGATCGAGCGGCACGACCAGCGTGGCGATCACGGTCACACAGGCGTACACGGCCATGTAGATCCAGCCCATCACCCAGTCCCAGCGGTCGGCCGCAACGAACAAGATTGCCGCCAGGGCGAGCACATAGGCCATGAGCCTCAGCAGGATGCGGGGCAAACTCGATTCACGCGCTCCGCCAGATCCATCTGGATGGTTGCTCATGGCTCGTTCCTCCACTGTGCTGTCCTACCTCGTCGATTCTGTGCGGGCGACGAATTCGGCAAGGGAGAACCTATGGTAGGTCGAAAGTCACTGCGTAACCGGCGCTTCGGCACCGGTCGGGACAATTCCTCCCGTGTGCAGGACCGCATCGAGACGGCTCCTATTCCGGGTACAGCTCGTCCAGCCACTTGGAGAGCTCCTCCCGGTAGCGGCGCGTCGACATGCTGATCGAATGACCCACGCCGGGGAGGACCACCTTCTCTAGGCGCTTGTTCCCGGCTTGCGTGAGGTAGTACTCGTACAGCCTGGCGCTCCTCGCGGTGGGCTGCAGCAGGTCGTCCTCGCCCCAGATCGCCAGGACCGGGCACTGGACCTTGGTCCAGTACTCCCCTGGATCCTCCAGCATGGTCGGCCCCACGACCGCCCCAAGGGCCTCTACCTGGTCTGGCGGGATGCTCTCCAACTGGGGAATGTATAGCTCCTTGAGATAGAGGAACTTGGCCCACGGTTCGTCCTGGACCGACTTGAGGATCTCGAGCCCCATCCGGAGACTCTCGGCCGGGGTGATCTCCCCTGGCTCGTAGACCAGGGCCATGAACTGGGTCCAGGGCCCTTCTTTGCCCAGGTATTGCGCCGCTTCCTCGTTTTCTTCCCGGTAGGTCGGAGTGGCAAGCTGCCAGTCGATGAGCACACGGCCGAACAGCGCCGCCTGGACGACCTCCTCCTCCGTCATGCCGGCCGCACGGCTCTGGGCTTCGATGCTGTACCACTGCTGTGCTGCGACCGATACGCCAGAGCCGGAGACCGAGATGACAAAGGCCACATCCTGCGCGTACCGGGCGGCCGCCTTGGCGATGACCCATGCGCCCTGGCTCTCTCCCCACAAGCCTACCCGGTCCGGCCGGATGTCCGGTCGCGAGCGAAGGAACTGCAGGGCGGCAGCTGCTTCCTCCGCACGAAGGTCCAGCGGCTCAAACCCGCTCTCGCCCGAGGACTGGCCGACTCCCGGGGGATCGTAGCGGAGCACGGCGAATCCTCTGAGCACCATGTTGTGAGCATGGTCAATCAAATAGGGAGAGAGAGCGCCGCTCCGGACCCCTGTCGATGTGTTGATCGACCCGGATACGAGCACGATCGCCGGGAAAGGTCCGCCGCCTGTGGGCAGCGTCAGGATCCCGTACAACTGGTTCGCACCAAAGCTGAAGGTGACCTCCTCTTCGACCCAGGGCGAGGGTGGAAGAGGGGTCGGCGATGGTGTGCTGCCCGCACAAGCAGTGGTCACGCCCAACAACGTGAGGATCGATAGGCGAGCGCCTTTCTTCATGGTGGATCACCTCCCCTGACGCATAGGCCGTACCCGGAACAGTGTCTCCAGTATACCCGTCAACTGGGTGAGTTGTCATCCCCCAAATGGGGCATTTGGCTGGGAAAGGTCACTTCCCGCCAGGAATCACGCGAAGGAGGGGGGGTGTGATACTTGCCAGATGGTTCGGCCGGGTGGGCGGTCAGATCAAGTCGGCTGTCTCCTCAGCTCAAACAACCCGTCGGGCGCAGTAGGCGTTCAGGGGAAGCAGCCTGGTAGATGGATTCACGGAGTCGTGAGTTAGGCCGGTTCTACACACAAGAACCACACAATGGAGTACGGCTCAACGCCAGAACAGGCCCATTCGAGGTATAGTCACAGTACCGATGGATGGGCCGCAAGGGCGAGCTGACCGATGTTCGCTGCTTCTCTCCAGATCAATGTCGGCTGTGGAGCAGCTTGACCGCGCGCATGGCGTCCAACGTCAGCCACTTGTTCGGCTTGCCCGGCTCGCCAAAGTCGATTGGGGGACGCGACCAGCTCTCGTCCAGGGGCCAAGTCCCACTGGGCAGCTGCCTGCTGAGCAGGTACTCCAGCGCGGCGGCGATCCTGGGCTCTTCGGGTGTATGACCGAGTCGCGCCAGGGCATCAAGCGCGCTGATGACGCTGAAGCCGAAGTAGGGGTACTTGAGGCACTCCCACGTGCCCCACGCCTCGCCGATGCGATAGCGGCTCATGCGCGGCTCCATCAGCAAATTGCGGACCGCACCGGCCGCTTGGGCAATGCCGTCTCGGTCAGCCGTATGTGGGTCCAAGGCTGCGATGCGCAGGATGTCGAGCGTAGCCCGCAGGCAGCCATGGCCCCCGGCACCGCGGCAGAACCACATCCCGTCGTCTCGCTGTGTCGGCAGAAGCCAGTCCACAGCCTTCCGCACGCGTGGGTCTTTTGCGTAGCCAAACTGGATCAGAAAGCGCACGATGCGCGCGTGGGTGCAGGGCTCCGTGTCGTCCTGCCACACCATCCCCAGGCCCGGCACTCGGCGGCGGCGACAGAATGCGCCGCTCTCGCGTTGGTGTGTGAAGACCCAGTCGCACGCCCGCCGTATGTGATCCTCCTCGACCGTGAGCCCCAGGTCGCCCAGGACGCTCAACACCCAGAAGGTGCCGCGACCGGCCCTGGGCAGGTAGTAATCCGGCTTGCCCCAATACCCAGCAAGCCCTTGGGCCGCCAGTAGTTCGGCCACAGGTGGATAGGCAGGAATCGCCGCCTGCGCCGCACGCACCTCTGGGTCGTCAGGGGGCCGATCGAGAATGCCGACCAGGGTCCCGTAGCGGACGGGAGGACACTCCGGCTCCAGCAGCCACGCAGTTGGATCGGCCTTGAGCCTGTGTTTCCAGTCTCTCATGGGCGACGTCCTGGGCGCGGCGCCCGCCGGCTTCGCGGGTGACATCATTGGCCGGGCGGCGGCTGCCACAGCTCGACCTTGTTACCCTCAGGGTCCATGACCCAGCCGAACTTGCCGTACTCTGAGTCTTCTGTCTTCTCCAGGACATCGCAGCCTTCTTCTCGAAGTGCCTGCAGCAGCGATGCCAGGTCCTTGACGCGATAGTTGATCATGAAGGTCGAGGTGCCCGGCGCAAAGTAGTCGCTACCGGCGGTGGCGATGGACCAGATGGTCGTTCCCTCCGCCGGATGGCCCGCTTCGTCCGCCCAGGAGAACGCCGCCCCTCCCCATTCCTGGACGTCAATGCCGAGGTGCTGCTTGTACCAGGTCCTCAGGGCGACCGGGTCCCTGGCCTGGAAAAAGATGCCCCCAATGCCGGTGACTCTTTTCATCTGATCCTCAATGATGGAAGTGCGACGGCATGCGCCCTAGAGCGATCTGACCAAAGCACTCAGCGACGCTGCGACTTCAACGAGCTTGGAGCAGTCAATGAGGCCAGGTGTGTCCGAGGGTGTATGAGTCACGGTCCTCATTAGCTCGGGCATGCACTCGGACGTGAAGGCCACGGCCGGCACCTGGCTCTGCACAAAGATCATGTGGTCCCCATTGAACCACGGCTCGCCCTGCACCAGACCGTCAAAGCGCCGGAAGACGCCTTTGACCTTCTTCTCCAGCTGAGGAGAGCATCCGTAGAATGAGTATGATGATCCCCCCTTTCTGTAGCCAACGTCATCGACGTTCACGGCCAGCAAGACAGCGGGGAACTCGCTCCCATATCGCTTCAGATAGTCCATCTGACCGCCTGCGCTGTAGTGGTCTTCGCCATTGAGAGCGGCGAATTCGACGCAGTGTTCCCCTCGGTAGTCGGACAGCATCTCGGCGCAAAGAAGCAGGACGACTGTGCCAGATGCGTTGTCTGAAGCGCCGGGAGAGCCTTCGTAGGCGTCGATGTGTGCGGTGATGACAATCTTGCCAGCCGCCCCTGCGTTCAGCCGGGCAATGATGTTTGCTGCGCTCGACGGAAGCCGGCCGGCATCTATCTTCAATCGAAGTGAGGCACCTTGCCTGGCTGCCAGGAGGTCTCCGACAGTGTCCCGACAGTAGGCACTGGGGATATCGAAATCCCCGTCTGCAATCAACGGAAATGGGTAGAGCGCCCCGACCTGTTCCGGTTTGCTCTCTGTCGCCGTGACGATGCCCGCCGGCCTACGGCTCTCAAGAAGGGCAATGATCTTCTGATGATGCTCTGGATTGTAGAAGACGAAACCTTTCGGCATAAGCTGCTCTGAGCATAGTGCACCCCTCAGCAGCAGGATTCTGCCTTCGCAAGGGGTGCTCTCCAGCTCCTCAACGGTCGAGACGGCGACCAGCTCCGCCAAGACCTCGCATCCCAGGGCATAGGGACTGGCATAGACTTCGAACGCTTCCTCTTCATGAGTCAGCCGTGCCCCGCCGCAGACATGGTCCAGACACTCGAAAGGGGTGGCATCGATCTCATATCCGTGAGCACGGATCGTGTGTGCGAAGAAGTCTGTCGCATCCCGGTTTCCCGGAGATCCGGTACGCCGGTTTGGCCTGACGTCGCACAAGGTTTGGAGATAGAACTGCGCTTTTGCTACGCCATCATCTAGCTTCATTGCCTGCTCGCTGCTCGTTCGCCCACCCCACTACCGCGCAGCCGGCGCATGCACGCAATCCACTTTCGTGTACATGCGGATGGCATCGGCAGATTCCATTTTGGGCTCATCTGCTCACGGCTCCAGGAAAATCCCGGAGTGCCTACTTGACAGGCGCTTCCGGTCCCTCGGTACACGCGCATTGTATCAGGCCTTGCAAGAACCGCCAACGGTGTCCTCCGTTTCCTGGCGATCGGCCCTGGTGGGGTGAGGGCAGGGCACTGGTGGCCACCTCTCCCTGTTTCCCGTCTGGCCTACGATCGTTCCGCCGATTCCCACGCAGCCACGATCCTGGACACTTTCGCCTCGACCTCGGCACGCGCTTCCCAGCGGTCAAGGCCGCGCGCGAGCAGCTCGTCGTACCGCGTCTCGGTGTGCCGGATGTGAGCTATGACCGCCAGCCGGATCGCCTGCTCGTCGTAGCTCTTGGCCGCGGCCGAGCGACCTACGCGCCCGCTGTACTTGAGACAGGCGTGTTCGGCGATGGCCACTTCCCTGCCGCGTGGGCAGCGCGGGTAGAGCTCGCGCACGCGCCTGGCGAACTCTTGCACGTACTGCTGGTCCAGCTCCTCCCGGCGCTCAGCTTCCCGTTCTCGCCGCCGTGCCCTCACCTCCTCGTCGGCCAGGCACTCCCCTTCGGCCCTCTCCAGGGCCTCCGCCTCGACCAACAGACCCTGCCGCTCGTACCGCTGTCGTGCCCGGCTCCAGCGGAGGACGACCGCAGAGAGGGTGGAGTGCTTGCGCGCGCGGCGGGTCAGGGCCGCATCGCCGGCAGGGAGAAAGAGGAGATGGTCCAGGTCGGCACATGCCAGGCACAAAGCGCCCTTGCCCTCCACCAGTGTGATCCAGGCCTTGTGACCGAGGTTCTCGCTACACTCGCTGCAGGACGACTCGCCGGTGGTGATGAATACCTTCAGATCAGACTCGCCCATGGTTGCCAACCTCCGCAATCCTCCCATCATGCGGCCTTCAGAGAGGCCGCCGTCTTGAGGGCGTCGCCGTGGTGCAACTGACAGTGAAGACCAGGAGAACGCGCAAGAGCGTGGCCGCGATCCTGGGAACTCTTCTTTTGCCTCGAACGGCTGGCATCGTCGCAGAGCTCGCTTTCCACTCCTACCGGTGCCACACGGGCATCCCTTGCCGGCAGAGGCCGGGCATCTACCCCGCCATTATACCTGAGGTGACGCAGAGGGCAAAGCGGACTCTGGACGGCTGGCCAAGGGCGCCAAGGCACGCCAGCGCGAAGCGCGAAGTCGCGAAGACAGGGCGACGCGGAGAGGGTCTCCCCCTCTCCGCGTCACACATTCACCGCGTCTCCGCGTCCCCCCTATGGCGACACCGCACAACGAAAACCGACGGCGTTGTAGCGATTCGCCGGGTTGAGGTTGTTGCGGTACGCAGCGCGGACGTAGCCCCAGTAGTAGTACCAGCTGCCGCCGCGCAGCACGCTAGACGTCCCACTGTCTGGCCCCTGCGGGTTGTCGGCGGGCGAGGTGCTGTAGTAGTTGTCCTGATACCAGTCACTCACCCACTCCCACACGTTGCCGCTCATGTCCAGCGCCCCGTACGGGCTGGCGCCGGTGGGGTAGCTGCCCACCGGGCTGGTATCGCCCACGCAGAAGTACCCATTGTAGAAGTTGGCTAACTCGCAGTCAGCCGGCTGGTTCCCCCAGGGGTACATGCGCGTATCAGCGCTGCCCCGCGCCGCCTTCTCCCACTCCGCCTCGGTGGGCAGCCGCTTGCCCGTCCACGTGCAGTAGTCCGTCGCGTTGTACCAGGAGACCCAGACCACCGGGTAGTTGGCAAAATCGGGGTTGTCGTAGTACGAGGAGCGGGTGTAGGAGCCGTAGTTCGACGGCGCGGTGCAGGAGCCAGCGGCCACGCACTGTACGTACTGGGCAACGGTCACCTCGGTAGCGTCGATGTAGTAAGTGTCCAGCGTTACGGTGTGCAGCGGCAGCTCGTTGGACCACGAGCAGGTCTCGACGTTCGCATCGCAGCCCATCTGGAACGGCCCTCTGGGCACGAGGACCATGCCGGGAATGCCGGGATAGCATTCCGCCGACCTGTAGAACCCTGGCACGGCAGCCTCGAGAGCCTCTTGATTGGCGCAGCTCAGCCCCGCGCCTGCGGGCCCGGCAGGGCCGGTCTGGCCCTGCGGACCGGCAGGCCCCACCTCGCCCGGCGCACCCTGGGGTCCCTCCGGCCCGGCCGGGCCCGCGACACCCTGCGGCCCGGCCTCACCCTGGGGCCCTGGGTCCCCCTGGATGCCCTGCGCGCCCTGGCAGTCCAGGGCATCATACACCCCATCGCCGTTGACATCCTCGGACACATCCTGGATCCCGTCTCCGTTCACGTCCCAGCATGCCAGGCCGGGGATGCCCTGCGGCCCCTCGCTGTTCCACGTGACCAGCTCTTCGTTGTTGCCGCACGTTTCGCCTGCGCCGATCATGTGGATCGTCCCGCTGGCGTTGTTGACGCAGGCATAGTAGATCACCCCGCCGCCCTGCGCCCAGGCCCACGCGACGGCGACCAGCACGGCCACCGCCGCCCCCACGACTGCGAACAACTGCTTCCGCTCGATCTTGCCTTTCATTTCCCTTCTCCTTTCATCCCTCTGATTCTGCCACCCACGCGGGCGGCGCAATCCGGCACCCGGGTACCCGGCCGGCTCATACGCCCCTGGGGCTATCAGTTGTCCAAATACCCGTTGACAAAGTCCAGGACGCTCTGCCTGTCCATGCGGAACACGCCACCGGTCCCGGCGCAGTTGCCGTTGAGGTCGAGGGAAGTGACCGCGGCGACGACGTTGCTGTCACCCAGGAAGCTGGGACCCCCCGAGTCGCCAAAGCAGGTGCCGCCGGTGGCGTGGTTGTTCGACAGCAACAGGGAATAGTCACCGGTCAGGCCGGGAACGCTGATAGGGGCGGGTATTGTCCCCATTCTGGACATCGGATTCGGTGAAGATCCTCATCCCGGTGACCTGTTCTCCTTCGTCTCCCGGAACAAGTTCGGTACAGTGCCCGGCAGTCAAGACCAGAGTTGGAGTCAGCATGGTTGCGCTTCAATCCCAGGCGAACTCACCATCCACATCCACGGCCAACAGGACCACATGGGGGTGGGCATCTCCGTCCAGCTCGCCGTAGACGACGGCCGAGGCCGGCGTGATGGGCACGGTGAGCACCAGGAGCGAAATGAGCAGCATCTTCCCTAGCAGCCTTGGTGGACTTACTTGCCATCGGGGTTTCCTCCTCTTTGTCTGGCTGATACATGTTGACGGGTGTGTCCCTGCCAACAAGCCGTTGCGTCAATCGTGTTGCCCCTATCGCTTCATAGCAGACCTGCTTTGGCATCAGACTTCGAGTTCTCCACGTCCTCGCGTCACTGCGTCTCCCCCTGTCGGCGCCCCTGCTCCCTGGATCACGCTCAGTAGGTCCGCCACCGCCGCGGCGCGTTCCTGGCGGCCCGACAGGATCAGGATCTCGTCGCCGGCTGGGTCAATCCCGATGAGCAGCAGCCGGGGATGGCCCTTGAGGAGGCGCAGCGCCGCGTCGGGCTGAGCCGCCTCCAGGTCAAAGAGGATTGCGGCCGGCGCCAGGGCCTCCAGCTCCCGCGCCTCCGGAAGCGGCGGCGCCAGGGGCACGACCTCCAGGTCAGGGCGGCCCCGCAGGCTGGCCCCCACCGACCCCAAGATGAGCGACTTGCCGTACAGGATGACCCGCCGCTGCTCTGCCATCTATCACCTCACGACCAGCGTAGCACATTCGGCGGCGCTTCGCCATGCCCCTGGGGACAAAAAAAGGACAGTCTCTCTTCACACGAGAGACCGTCCCCAGGGACAGGGTGGGTTCGCGCCCCTGCGCCGCAGCCCGGGGCCCTATTGTCCGGGCTCTATGCCCATCCTGCCCGCGTACGCCAGCACCTGGGCGCGGTGCTCCAGGTGCAGCCGCGCCATGATCTCGGCCATGTGATACTTGACGGTGCGAGGGCTCAGGTGCAGCTGCGCGCCCACCTCCTTGTACGAGAGGCCCCGCGCCACCAGCGCCAGCACCTCTCGCTCGCGGCCGGTCAGCCTCACCTCCGCCTCTTCAGAGCCCCCGCTTTCCCTCCCCGGCTCTCCCCCTCCCTGCGCCTTGCCCTCTCCGCTCGCCGCCAGGCGTGCAAACTCGGCCAGGAGCCTGGCAGCCAGGCCGGGGGCAAAGGGCGGGATGCCGTCCTGTGCCTGGCCCAGCGCCTCCACCAGCTCGTCGGCGTCCATGCTCTTGAGTAGATAGCCGCAGGCGCCGCTCTTGACCGCCTCGAACAGGTCCCGGTCCGCCGTCGAGGTCGTCAGGATCACGATGCGGGCCTCCGGCCATTCGGCGCGGATCAGGCGCGTCGCTGCCAGCCCGTCCAGGTTCGGCATGGTGAGGTCCATCAGGATCACGTCGGGGCGCAGCGTCCGAGCCGCCGCGATCGCCTGGCGTCCGTCGCGCGCAGTGCCCGCGACCTCGATGCCGTGGGCCTCCAGCAGGCTGATGAGGCCCTCGACCAGCAGCCGGTGATCGTCAACCAGCAGGACTCGCATCGCCAACCTCCGGCAGGCCTTCGCCGGGGCGCTCAACCGGCCGCCGGCCACCGGCGTCCGGGCGCCTGGGCGTGAAGCCGTGGGGCAACTCCAGCACCACCCGCGTCCCTGCCCCCGGCGCCGTGTCCACGCGCAGGGACCCGCCGACCCGCGCCATGCGTTCCTGCATAAAGGCCAGGCCGAAATGGTCCTGGCCTCCGGCGGGGAGAGCATTGAGGTTAAATCCGCAGCCGTCGTCGGCCACCACGACGCTCGCGGGCATGCCTTTCCCGGCAAAGATCACCTGCACGTTTCTGGCCCCCGAGTGCTTGCGCGCGTTGGTCAGCGCCTCCTGGATCACCCGCACCAACTGCGCGCCGACCTCTGGCGCGAGTTCCTGCAGTGCCAGGTCAGGGGGCAGGTGAAGCTCCGCGCGGATGCCATAGTGCTCCTGGTAGGCCGCCAGGTACTGCTCCAGTGCGGCCCGCAGCGACCAACTCTCCGGTTCCTCGGTCCGCAGGCTCAGGATCGAGCCACGCAGTTCGGCATGCGCCTCCTGGGCCAGGGCGGCCATCCGGGTAAGCTGGTCCTCCGCCCTGGCCGTGTCGCCCTCGCGCACCCATTTGGCGATCGCCTGCGCCTGTAGGCTCACATAGCCGATCACCTGGCCGGTGCTGTCGTGCAGCTCGCGCGCCAGGCGCTCGCGCTCCTGGAGCATGGCCAGCGCCCGCTGCTGGCTCAGGATCTGTGCCCGCGCCCGGTGCTGCTCCGTCACATCGTGCAGCAGCAGCACGCTGCCGACGTCCAGCCCGCGCACGTCCTTCAGCGCAGAGGCCTCTAGCAGGTAATGGCGGGCTTGTGGGTCGACCCCTAGGTGGACCTCGACCGGTTCCGTCGCCGCGGCCAGGTGGCCCCCACCCACATCTGGGACCATAGGCAGCAGCGCCTGGACCGGCTGGCCCAGGGCGGTTCTTTCCGAGGTACCCAGCATGGCCTGGGCCGCCGGGTTCAGGCTGGCCACCCGACCCTCCGCATCCAGCACCAGCAGGCCGTCGCGCATCTGGGCGATCACCGCCTGGCGGGCCAGCGGCACCGGGTCGAGGATGCGGAAGCCGAACAGGACGATGGCCCACGCCACGAATACAACCAGTACCCCCAGTATGTCGAGAGGCAAATCGGTTCCTACGACATAGAGTTTCTCCAGCAGGTAGACCACGCGCCCGCCGACCTGGCTCAAAAGCACCAGTGCCATCGGCCAGCGGTACTGCGGCCAGTGGAGAAACAGCCAGCCGACGAGAAGGATGTTGACAATGCCCAACACATAACCATAGCCCACCACATACCACGCAGCCGGGCCGATCAGGGGGAGAACGGATCCATCGTAGGCGAACCCCTTCCATATCAGGTGATGGAGACCGTTGGTCAGGACGAGCAGCAGGAGCAGCAGCGGGACAACGGATAGTAGAACCAGGTTGCGACGGGCCAGCCAGCGGCCAGGCCAGGCATATTCCAGGATGAAACAGGTGATGGCGGTGGTGGCAGGCAGTTGCCAGACGGCCTGGAACTTGACCCAGAGGATCTTGGCTGCAACATCCACCACGGCGTATTCCATGAAGGAGCCGGCCGCGCACAGCGCGGCAAACAGGCAGCCGAAGGCAAATGGAACCGCGCCGGGCACGCTGCGTCGCCGCCAGCCAAAGATCGCCAGCGCGACCAACAGCACGACTGTCAGGAGTGACAGCCATAATTGGGGAGTGTACGCATAGTCCCCGGTCATGATCCCGCTCTCCCGGCCGCCGGCGGCCGGATGACTGGCGAACACAGATCGTTATGCGACCGTATTGTACACCGAGTCCGGCACGGCGTCAACCTGGGAAAGAGTGAGTCTTCGGCTGGGACATGGAGCGACACACGACGGCCCAAGTTCCTGGCCCCTCTCCGCCGGAGGGCGAGGGGTTGGGGCGAAGGCGGGGTGACCTGTGAGCACTACCAGCTATCAGCCTGTGAGAACTACCAGGTCCCCCCGTGGGGGTTCTGCATAAGCAACCGCACAAGGGACTTCGGCCCGACATCGCTGCTGTGAGATGTGGGTCCGCCAGCCGCATGGCCCCTTCTCGGGCCGACGCGCCCCGATCTACTCCCCCCCATCATCGGACGTCTCGGGGCTGCCGTGGCCAGCAGGCACGGCTTTCCGCAGCAGAGGGAACTCATCATCGTCCCTCTTGACCCCGAAGCCACATCTCAGGTACAACTCGATAGGCCCGGATGGATTTTCGCTGGAGCCTCTGCGGGCGAAGGTTTCGATTGCCGAGTAGTCTGCCTGCCGAGCCTCCGCCTCCGCCAGAGCCAATAGACGATGGGCCAACCCCTGGCGGCGGAATTCGGGCTTGACGAATAGGCAGGTTATGAGAATCGCGTCTGGACAGATCGGACCTGACCGGTAGCTCGCCTGTTGGGGATACAGCTCTGGTGGGCCGAACTGGATGAATCCCACGGCCCTGCCTTGCTCTCGGGCGATCTGGCCCACGACCCGACTTGTGGTGTGGGCGGCCAGCCACTCCTCCTTGAGCCTGCGCATCTGCTGCGGAGACGGCCCTTGATCAAACTCCTCAGGCAATTCCCAGTAGACGCAACCCTGGCAGAGCGAGCCGATGTCTGCCACATCGCCCGCAGAGAGAGCACTGAACTCCAGATTTCCTCGGCACACCGTCACGACCTCGTTTCTCTTGGCCTGGTCGAGCCCTGCAGCCGCAAAGCTGCGACCGTGTCTCCAGGGAAGTTCTCGTTGGCAAGGACGCGCATGGGCTGCGCAGCTACGATGGGGTAGACCTTCTCAGCTAGCAACGTTGCGCTGGCATAGCCCAAGCAGGCCTGGATATCCTCGTGGGTTAGCCCCGGATCGTTGTGCCGAAGCTCCGCCTCTGTCCAGCCTTGAGCAAGCGGGTCGATGATGAGTTCCACCGCCAAGCGGGTACCCTTGACGGTGGGCTTACCGACGAGGAGCTGTGGATGAATGGCAATCCGAGTCTGCCAGTCTCTGACCACTTCCTCCTGTCGCAGTGTTCCTTCGGCTGCAGTATAGCGCACTTGGGCAAGAGCCGCAAGCTGATCCGCTCTGTCCTTATCCTCCGCGACGGCAGATGCTTCAGGGTGCCTTTTGGGCCGCTACGTCGCTTTCTGTCCCAAGGAGCACGGCGTGCTGCACTTGGCCGGTGTGTGGGGCTACATGGTCAAGGTCGACGGGATGCCGCCGGCGGGAGGGTGAGGCGCTCGCTCAGTGGGGGCGCTGAGGCAGGGTGGGGGAAGTGCCCGGCCGGGCGGTGGGTTGGCGAACTGTGCCACTGTGCCAAGAAATTGAGGGTACTATCCCGAAATGCCCGAATTCCCAGAAACAATTATCGACCATCGGTTGCGGGGAGCGTGGCTTGTTCCGGTGTGGGCTCCGGACCGCGCCGGCGGCTCGGTCGAGACTGGCCCGCAACCTGGCTGGCCGGCCGAGCTGTGCCACTGTGCCAGGAGTGTTGTTCCGGCGTGGTCTCCGGACCGCGCCGGCGGGGCTGTCCAAAAGCACGAGACCTGCCATGCTGAGCGCGGCGATGCATCTGACTTCACTGCGTGTCAAGCGGAATCAGAGATTCCCTTCGTACCTCAGGGCGTGCCTCGGTCGCTGCGCTCCCTCGGAATGACAGTTTCGGGACAACCCCTCTGACCTATGAGAGGCCTTATGCAGTACCCCTGGGGGGTGTTGCACAAAGAACCGCACAGTGGAGTGCGGAGCGAGCGTGGAATAGGAGACGTGGTGACGCGGAGAGGGTCTCCCCTGCTCCGCGTCTCCCTTTCTCCGCGTCTCAGTGTCTACTTGGTGTGGACCACTATGCTCCCGCCGCCGAGCGCCTGGTCTACGCCGTTGTCATAGACGTCGATCTCGCTGCCGTTCGCCTCGTACCAGATGCGGATGCGGAATGTATCGGGTGAGCCGTCGGTGGCCCAGATCATGAACTTGAACTCGTTGCCGTTCGGGTCGAGGCCGCCGTTCACCGTGCCGCTGCCCTTGAACTGGGCGTTTTTGCTCCCCTGGTTCACCACCAACCACTCGTACGCCTCGGAGTGGAAGTTGAAGCCGCCGGCCTGGAACTGGAACTCGGTCGTGCCGGTGGGCACCTGGGCACCCTTCTGGTACTTGGAGACAAAGCCGAAGGTGGCTTTGCCGGTCAGGGCGGGATCCGGCAGGTAGGCGCCGGGCGGCGAGTCGATCCAGCCGCCGCCGGTGACAAAGCCGCCGTCGGGGTCGTAGACCACCGCCAGAGTGCAGGCCGGCAGGGAGTCCTCGGTGCCGTCGTTGACCACCAGGCAGACGTCGTAGACTCCGCTCTCGGCGTAGCTGGGGGTCGGCGCGACCCCGGACCCGGTGTTGCCGTCGCCCAAGTCCCAAGCGTAGGCCAAGGGGTCGCCGTCGGGGTCGGAGGAGCCGCTGCCGTCGAAGACGATGGCTGCGTTGATGGCGCCCAGGTACGGCCCGCCCGGGTTGGCGACCGGGGGGGTGTTGGTCGGGACGCCGGCAGCGAAGTAGGTGCCCTGGAGCTGGCTGAGCGAGGGCGAGCTGCTGGCATCCACCACGAGGGTGACGCAGCCGGTGTCCTGGTCGTAGCTCTGCGGGCCGGCCTTCTCCCACCTGTCATTCCCGGCATCCCACCAGTACAGCTTGTCATTGGGATAGAGGCCACAGGCCACGATGCTCACCTGGCTGAACGTGTTGCCGGGCGCGGCGTACACGTCAAAGTAGGTGCCATTGGCGACGAAGCTGGGCGTGCCGCCCGGGTTGGCGTCGTACTCGGCGACCGCCAGCAGGCCCTCGCCGGTGGCGGTTGCCGACGCCGGCCCGGTTCCGGCGGTTGGGTCTGTGCCGCTCGAGACAGTCTGATCGACAACCCCGGCTGCAGCCTCGGTGACGAAGAAGGCCAGCACGGAGGAGGTCCCGCCGCCCGGCCCTGGCGTGTAGAGGGTTACCTGGGCCGTCTGCACGGCGGCCAGGTTGCCGGCGGGGACCGGGGCGGAGAGCTGTGTGTCACCGGAGTAGGAGGTCACCAGGTCGACTCCGTTCCAGCGCACCACCGAGCCCTGGACAAAACCGCTGCCGGTGACCTGGAGCGTGAGGTCGCCCGACCCGACCAGGGCCGATGCCGGGCTGATGCCGTCCAGGACAGGCTGCGGATAGGTGTTGGTCAGGGCAAAGGAGACCCCTGTCGGCGCTCCGTGGGTGCTGGCCGTGACGGTGTAGCTGCCGGGGGTGCCGTTGGCCGTGGCCGTCACGCTCGCCGTGCCGTCCCCGCCGATCGTCGCCGTGCCGGCGCTGAGGGTCGCGCTCGCGCCGCTGCCCGGCGGGGTGAGGGTCACCAGGCCCCCGTCCACCGGCTCGCCGGTGTTGTTGGCCGCCACCGTGAGGCCCAGCGGCTCGGCAAAGGCGTGGTTGATGTAGGCGGTCTGCGGGGTGCCGGTCGGGCTGCCCAGGGTGAACTTCTGCGACTCGAAGGCGCCGATGTCGCAGGTGCCGGCCCGCGCCATGCCACGCTGGTCGGCTGGTGGGCAGTAGGAGGGGTAGCCGCGGTCGATGGCGTAGCTGCCGGGCAGGAGCGGTACGGTCTGGGTGCTGCCGCCGTAGCTGCCGAGCGGGCCGAGCAGGATGGTGGGCGAGTTGGTGAAGCCCTTCAAGGTTCCCCCGCAGCTGTCGTCGTCGGCCACGTTGCTCCTGCTGTTGGGGGAGCTGACGAAGGCGCCCCAGCAGTTGCCCCCGCTGCTGTTGGCGACAATGCTATTGCGGATAGTCGACGGGGACAAGTTGAAGATCCCGCCTCCATCATAGGTCGCGCTGTTGCCGGAGAAGGTGCAGTTGGTCACGGTCAGGCCGCCATAGTTGTAGATGCCACCGCCATAGGCGGCAGCGCTATTGCCGGAGAAGGTGCTGCCGGTTACGGTGGCCGTGCCGCCCTCCGCATTGTAGATGGCGGCTCCAAAGGTGGCGGTGTTGGCCGAGAAGGTGCAGCCGGTCACGTTCAGGATTCCCGTGGCAACCCCATCTCTCCAATAGTTAAAGATGGCGCCCCCTGAGCCGGCGCTGTTGCCGGAGAAGGTGCAGTTCGTCGCCGTCACCGCCCCATAGTTCCTGACGGCGCCCCCCCCATCGATGTCGTTCCCCTTGACGCCCTTCTCAATGGTCAGGTTGTTGAGGGTGAGCCCTACCACATTGTGCACGTCAAAGACCCGCACCTCACCGGCGCCGTCTTGGTCCGAGTCGCCGCTGATGGTGACGGCGTGCCCGGTGCCGTCGATGGTCACATCCCGGCCGAGGGTCAGAGTGCTCGCCAGGTGGATCGTCATGTCGTCGCCAAAGGTAATCGTCCCGCCGGTGGCGACGTCCGCCAGTGCCTGGCGCAGCGTGCCTGGACCGCTGTCCTCTGCGCTCGTCACCACGATGGTGGCATTGGTCAGGTTCGTGAGGGCAAAGGAGACCCCTGTCGGCGCTCCGTGGGTGCTGGCCGAGACGGTGTAGCTGCCGGGTGTGCCGTTGGCCGTGGCCGTGACGCTGGCGGTGCCGGCGCTGATCGTCGCCGTGTCGCCGCCGAGGGTCGCACTCGCCCCCTCGGGGGAGGTGGTCGCGCTCAAGGTTACCAACCCGCCGTCCACCGGCTCGCCGGTGTTGTTGGCCGCGACCGTCAAACCCAGCGGTTGTGCAAAGGCGTGGTTGATGTAGGCGGTCTGCGGGGTGCCGGTCGGGCTGCCCAGGGTGAACTTCTGCGACTCGAAGGCGCCGATGTCACAGGTGCCCACACGCGCCATGCCGCGCTGGTCGGCCGCCGGGCAGTAGGAGGGGTAGCCGCGGTCGATGGCGTAGCTGCCGGGCAGGAGCGGTACGGTCTGGGTGCTGCCGCCGTAGCTGCCCAGGGGGCCGAGCAGGATGGTGGGCGAGTTGGTGAAGCCCTTCAAGGTTCCCCCGCAGCTGTCGTCGTCGGCCACGTTGCTCCTGCTGTTGGGGGAGCTGACGAAGGCGCCCCAGCAGTTGCCCCCGCTGCTGTTGGCGACAATGCTATTGCGGATAGTCGACGGGGACAAGTTGAAGATCCCGCCTCCATCATAGGTCGCGCTGTTGCCGGAGAAGGTGCAGTTGGTCACGGTCAGGCCGCCATAGTTGTAGATGCCACCGCCATAGGCGGCAGCGCTATTGCCGGAGAAGGTGCTGCCGGTTACGGTGGCCGTGCCGCCCTCCGCATTGTAGATGGCGGCTCCAAAGGTGGCGGTGTTGGCCGAGAAGGTGCAGCCGGTCACGTTCAGGATTCCCGTGGCAACCCCATCTCTCCAATAGTTAAAGATGGCGCCCCCTGAGCCGGCGCTGTTGCCGGAGAAGGTGCAGTTCGTCGCCGTCACCGCCCCATAGTTCCTGACGGCGCCCCCCCCATCGATGTCGTTCCCCTTGACGCCCTTCTCAATGGTCAGGTTGTTGAGGGTGAGCCCTACCACATTGTGCACGTCAAAGACCCGCACCTCACCGGCGCCGTCTTGGTCCGAGTCGCCGCTGATGGTGACGGCGTGCCCGGTGCCGTCGATGGTCACATCCCGGCCGAGGGTCAGAGTGCTCGCCAGGTGGATCGTCATGTCGTCGCCAAAGGTAATCGTCCCGCCGGTGGCGACGTCCGCCAGTGCCTGGCGCAGCGTGCCTGGACCGCTGTCCTCCGCGCTCGTCACCACGATGCTTGCCGGGGCCTCCTGGGCCTGCACGACGCCGGGCCAGGCCTGGAAGAGCCCCATGAGGGCCACGACCACGGCCAATGCCTTGAGAATGCTCGCAAACGGATGGGTGAGTTTCATCTTTGGCTCCTTTCTGTCTCCTCGATAAGGTGAATCAAATCGGCCGCGAACACGGCCGATTCTTCCCTGCCAGACCACACCAGCGCCTGGTGCGTCTCTGGATCGATGCCGATCAGCCGCAGGCCGGGCTCCTGCAGCAGCGAGAGCTGGAAATCGGGCCGCACGGCGTCCATGTCGAAGATGAAGGTCGCCGGGCAGCAGGCCCGGACGGCGTCAAGGGGATTGTCGAGGCATGGGTCCAGAGAGAGAACCTGCAGGTCGGGGCAGTGCGCCAGCCCGGCCCTCACGCCCGCCAGGACGAGGGAGTCTCCGTACAATACGACTCGCCGCCGGTTCTCGTTCATGGAACCAGCGTATCAGATCGGGAGGGGCCTTACAATATCAAAAGCGATAACAAAACGATAGTCTGCGCTTTGGGCATAGACTATCGTTTGTGATAGTCGCAGGGAGACACGGAGACGCGGCGATAGGGAGACGCGGTGAGGGTCACCGCGTCACCGCGTCCCCGTGTCTCCGCTCAGGCCGTGCTGGGCTGCGTAGGCGATCACCTGGCTGCGGTTTTCGAGGTGCAGCAGGTGCATGATCTCGCTCATGTGGTAGCGGATGGTGACCTCACTCAGGCAGAGCTTGGCTCCGACCTCTTTGTAGGTCAGCCCTTCCGAAACCAGCCTCAACACCTCCACCTGCCGCTCGGTGAGTCTCGCCCTCTCCGTGTCCCCGCGTCCCCGTGCCTCCGCGTCCTCCCCCTGGTGGGCAAACTCGCGCAGCAGGCGGTCGGCCAGTCCGGGAGAGAAGGGCGGGATGCCCTGCTCCAGCCCGTGCAGCGCCTCGATAAAGGCCGGGCCGCGCGTCGTCTTGAGCAGGTAGCCGCACGCTCCACTCTTGACGGCCTCGAACAGGTCTTGGTCCTCGGCGGACGTTGTGATCATGACGATCCGCACGTCGGGCCGTTGGGCCTTGATCAGGCGGGTGGCGCACAGCCCGTCGCAGGCCGGCATGCGGATGTCCATGAGGACCAGGTCGGGCTCCAGGCGCAGGGCCTCGGCCACAGCGGCCTGCCCATCGCCGGCGGTCCCGACCACCTCCATGCCGTGCGCCTCGAGGAGGCTGCACAGCCCGTCGACTAGGAGAGGGTGGTCATCGGCGACCAAGACGCGGAGAGAAGGACGCGGAGACGCGGAGACGCCGAGACGCGGAGGCGGATTCTCCGCGTCACCCTGTCCTCGTGTCTCCGCATCACGTAGGCCCTGTGTTTCCGAGTTTCCCTGACGAGGCGTCATAGCCGGCTCCTTCCTCGCGAACCGTGCGAATGGTCCACTGGTCGGGATGAGAGATCATGGTGACCAGTTTGCCCAGGATGTGTTCGTATTCGTGCTCGAGCGCGGCGGCTTTCGTCGCGTCCAGGTAGCCGCACCGCACGGCCAACTCCAACCAGACCTCGGTTTCGGCGGCCTCGGCCTCGGCGTCCGAAAGCTTGGCGACAAAAGCATTGGCATATCGGCGCTTGCGCCATGCTTCGGCGATGTTGGCGCACACCGACCGCGAGCTCCTCCTTACCTGGTCGGTCAACGAATACCGCTCCTCCGCCGGGAACCACTTCGTGAGCTCGAAAATGCCCATAGCGGCTTCGATCGCCATCTTGTATACATCCAGCTCCCGGTAATGTCGAATGTTACTCGCCATCACCTGCTTTCCTCTTCCCCGCGTCTCCCAGTCCCTCCTGTCACCCTGTCTCCCCCTCTCCGTGTCTCCGCGTCCCCACCGGCGCCTCGACCGTCACGCACGTTCCTACCCCCGGCGCCGACTCTACACGCAGCGTGCCGCCCATCTGTTCGGCGCGCTCGCGCATGAAGCGCAGCCCAAAGTGACTCTCCTCTTCGCCGGCGGGCCGCTGCGGATCAAAACCCAGCCCTTCGTCCCGGATGGACACCCGCACCAGGCGGTCTTCCCTCTCAAAGGAGATCTGCACGCGGTTGGTTTGTGCATGCTTGCGAACATTGGAGAAAGCTTCCTGGACGATGCGCAGGAGCTGCATCTGAGCCTCGGGCGCCAGGAGATTGTCGTCCACCCCCGGGGCGACGGACAGATCGACCTGGATGCCATAGTTGTGGCGAAAGCCTTCCAGGTAGTGCCGGAGGGCGGCAAAGAAGGGCCGCTCGCCGGTCGGCGCGGTGCGCAGGTTGAGGATATACTCGCGCACATCGGCGTGGGCATCGGCCATGATGCTCTCCAGGTGCGCCAACTGCTCGTCGGCCCTGGCCAGCTTGCCGTCGGCGATCAGCTTGCGGGTGGCTCCTGTCTTCAGGCTGGCAAAGCCCAGCACCTGGCCGATGCTGTCGTGCAGCTCGCGCGCCAGGTGCTCGCGCTCGTGCAGCATGGCCAGCGCCCGCTCTTGCTCGACCACCTGCGCCTGGGCCCGGCGCTGCTCGGTCACGTCGCGCAGCACCAGCAGGCGGCCGACCTCCAGCCCGCGCCAGTCGGTGAGCGGCGAGATTTCCAGCAGGTACTGGCGGTCCTCCCGCCCGGTCTCACGCTCGCCTGGACCCTCGCCTTCGCGAGGGCAGGCTTTGCGGGGGTGACGATCGGCGGCCTCAGGTACGATGAGCTCGACCTCGACCCCGGCCGGCTCGGCCATGGGCCCCGGCGGGCAGCCGGGCAGCAGCTCCACGACCGGCCGGCCCGCGGCCTGCTTCTCAGGCAGGCGCAGGATCCGTTCGGCGGCCGGGTTCAGGCCGGCTACCCGTCCCTCGGGATCGAGCACCAGCACGCCCTCGCGAAGTTGGGCGATCAGCGCCCGGCGGGCGGCGGCGACCGGGTCAAAGATGCGGAAGCCAAAGAGGGCAATGGCATAGACCCCGAAGGGAATGAGAATGGTGAGTACGAAGGGATCCGACCCCAGGATGGCCTGGCGGCCGGCGACCTCCAGCGCGTTCAGGGATCGAGCCGTGAGGTTCCCGACCAGCATCAGAGCCACCGGCCAGCGGTGCCGCGGTGAGCGGACGAACAGCCAGGCAAAGGCGATGAAATTGACCAGCATCAGGCACAGGCTGTAGGCGAACAGGATCCAGAAGGCAGGACCGCGCAGTGGAACGACGGAATCGCCCACCGAGAAGCCGAGCCAGTGCCAGTGATGGAGGCCGTTGGTGAGGAGCAGGGCCAGCTCCAGGAGCGGAGGGACGGCCAGCAGGGTCAGGGTGCGGCGGGTCAGCCAGCGGCCGGGGTTGGCGTACTCCAGGACAAAGCAGGTGATGGCGGTGAGCGCGGGGAGCTGCCATATCGCCTGGAACTTGAACCAGGCAACCTTGACCGCTGGATCGAGGGCCATGGACTCGGCGGCTGCACCGGTCACCCAGATGAAAGCGAGTAGGCAGGCTGCGGCAAAGGGACGCGCACCGGGGACGGCGCGCCGGCGCCAACTAAAGCCGGTCAGCACGGCCAATAGCGCGGCCGTGAAGAGGCACGGCCATATTGCGGGCGTATAGCCATAGCTCCCGGTCATGATCCTCTTGTCCACTCAGCCGCCCGCCGGATCCACGCCGATGGCGGATGGCCAGACGATCAGATTATACACCAGGACCGGGTTGGCGGCAACTGGGAAGGAGGAACACTTGGCCTGTGGCAGGGCGGACCGGCCGACCTGGTACAACTACCAGGCGCTACCCTGTGAGAACTGCCAGGGACCCTCGGGGGAGTGTTGCACAAAGAACCGCACAATGGAGTGCGGAGCGAGGGCGGAATGGCTGACACGGAGACGCTGTGACGCGGAGAAGGTCTCCCCTTCTCCGCGTCTCCCTTTCTTCGCGTCTTCGTGTCTACTTGGCGTGGACCACGATGCTGCCGCCGCCGATGGCCTGCTCGACGCCGTTGTCATACACGACGTTCTCAACATCCTCGGCGCCTACCCACCAGATCTTGATGCGCAGCGTGTCGGGTGAGCCGTCGGTGGCCCAGATCATGAACTTGAAGGGCTGTCCGTTGGGATCCAGCCCCCCGTTGACGGTGCCGCTGCCCTTGAATTGGGCATTCTTGCCCCCCTGGTTGACCACCAGCCACTCGTACGTCTCGGAGTAGAAGTTGAAGCCGGCCACGCCGAACTGGAACTGGGTGGTGCCGCTGGGCACCTGTGCTCCCTTCTTGTACTTGGAGACAAAGCCGAAGGTCGCCTGGCCGCTCAGGTTCGGGTCAGGCTGGTAGGCGCCGGCCGGAGAGTCGATCCAGCCGCCGCCGGTGACAAAGCCCCCGCTGGGGTCATAGACCACGGCCATTGTGCAGGCCGGCAGGGAGTCCTCGGTGCCGTCGTTGACCACCAGGTAGACGTCGTAGACTCCGCTCTCGGCGTAGCTGTGGCCTGGCGCCGCGCCTTCGCCGGTGCTGCCGTCGCCGAAGGTCCAGGCGTAGGCCAGCGGATCGCCGTCGGGGTCGGAGGAGGCGCTGCCGTCGAATGCGATGGCCGTGTCGACCGTGCCCAGGTAGGGCCCGCCGGGGTTGGCGATCGGCGCGGTATTGGACTCCTCGATGGTCAGATTGGCCCCCTGGTAGGTGAGCTTGTAGTTGCAGTTTAGCGCCAGGGTGCCCTGCTGGATGGCGTAGGTCCCGACGTCTTCGCCCGGATCGCGGGTCAGAGCGCCGGAGAAGGCATCGCCGGACGCCAGCGAGCCACTGCTGATCTGGTAGGTCAGCTCGGGATCGGGATCGTCCACGTATTTGGTCTTGTGATCCGCCGTGACCTCTATGGGTCGCTGGCCGATCGCAAAGGCCGCAGTGTTGTAGGTGATGTCGTAGTTGTCCAGTACGTCGCCAGGGCTCAGCTCGGCGCTGATCGTGTAGCTGCCCGCATCCTCACCCGCCGTGCGGCTGTAGGCGGCCGTCACGCTATCGGACTCTACGAAGCCAGACAGCGCGCCGGTCAACGGCGGGTCGGCGTCGCCGTAGACCTTGCCGGCTGCAGCCGGCGTCACCGAGGCGGGTATCTTGGTGATGGTCAGCGAGCTCAGGGCGCCGCCCGAGTAATTGTCGTCGCACACTGCCGCAACCACGGCGTAGCTGCCGGCGGCGACAGGCGCGCTGCTGGAACCGCTGTAGAAGAAGAGGACTTCCAGGCCCGTTGGGTTGGTGGTCGCCGCCGCGGCATGCGCCGCGCCGTCATAGGCATAGCTGGCATTCGGATTCGCGAGCGTCACTGTGGCGCTGGCCTTGCCAATCACCAGCGTGCTGGTCGCGGCTCCTTCGTAGGTATCGCTGTCGACGGTGGCGACGACGGCATATTCGCCGGCGGCGACCGGCTCCGTCGAAGCACCGTCATAGGTCACGTCTACGGTCAACCCCGCCGGGTCGGTCGTGGCCGTCGCCGACTTGGCCTGGCCGTCATAGGTGGGCGACAGGTCCGACAGCGTGACGGCAGCTGCCTTCTTCCAGACGGCGAGCGTCGCCGCGTCCGAAGTGGCCGCACCCTCTGTGTTGTCGAACACGGCCCGGTACTGGGCGCCGTTCTGCGCGTACGTGGGGGTGAGCGAGAGCGTGCTGCCGGTCGCCCCGTCGATATCGGTCCAGGCGGCCCCGCTATCGGCGCTCATCTCCCAGTGTACGCTCGGGGTCGGGACGCCGCTGGCCGCGGCGCTGAAGCCGACTTCATCCCCCGCATAGACCGACTGGCCGAGCGGTTGGAGCGTGACGGCCGGCGCCTGGGCCTCCACCTCGAAGGCGCCGGCGTCGCAGGAGTTGCCCTGCGGGCGGGTCACGCCGCGCGCGTCGGCGGCCGGGCAGTGGCTGTTATCGCCTGCGTCGATGGCCGAGCTGCCCACCAGCAGCGGGATCGTCTCCACCGGGCCGCCGTGGCTGCCCGGCGTGCTGAGGTTGATGCCGGTCGACGGGGTAAAGCCGGCGGCCGGGCAGGAGGGGTTCGCCGCATCGTCATCCGTCAGGTTGTTCGCTGCGTTGACGGTCGCGCCGCGGAAGAGGCAGTTCATGTCATAGTCGGGGGAGGTGGCCCGATCCACCAGGATGTTGTTGTAGGCGTTGATGGTCGGCGTGTTGCCGGGAGAATCCATCGTTTCGATGGCGCCGCCTCCACTGGCCGTGTTACCACTGAAGGTGTTGTTCTCGAGCGTGATGATGGGGCTTGCCATACCGGTGCGGGTGCCGATCCCGATAGCGGCGCCGTTGGCGGCGGCCCCGTTCGAGACAAAGGTGCTGTTGGTCACGCTCGTATCGGCCAGTGTAGAGATCCCGCCGCCGCCAAACACGCCCACGTTCCATGCGAAGGTGCTGCCGCTCACCGTCAGCGGGCCAATGCTGACGATCGCGCCGCCCACGAAGCTTATGTTGGCGGTGAAGGTGCAGCCGGTCACCGTCAGCGTACCCTCGTTGAGGACCGCGCTGCCGGTATTTCCCGCCTGCCCGCTGTTGGAGACGGTGGCCTTCTCCAGGGTCAGCCCGCCCAGGTTGTGGATGGCGCCGCTGCTGGCGCTGAAGCCTTTGTCGAGGGTCAGGTTCTTCAAGACGGCGGCTGTCGCCTCCGCGCTGACCTCGACCAGTGCAACCTCGCCGATTCCGTCATCGTCCGTATCGCCGTGGATGGTGATGCGGTGCGCCTCCCCGTCGACCGTCACAGTCCGGTTGATGGACAGCAAGCTGGCCAGGCCAATGGTCATATCCTTGTAGAAGGTGATTGTGGAGCAACTGCTGTCGGCCAGCCAGGCGCGCAGCGTGCCGTCGCCGCTGTCCGCGCTGCTGGTCACCGTGCAGGCCGGGGCGACGTAGTTGGTGAAGGTGGTCGCGTCCGAGGTGGTGCTGCCGGCCGGATTCTCCAGCACGGCGCGGTACTGCGTGCCGTCCTCCGCCGCGCTGGCGGTGAAGCTGTAGCTGAGCGCCGTCGCCCCGTCGATATCCGTCCAGTTGGCGCCATCATCCGTGCTCATCTCCCAGTGTACGCTCGGGGTCGGGATGCCGCTGCCGGCGACGACGAAGGTGACCGGGTCGCCCTCGAGGGCGATCTGGCTCAGCGGCTGGAGCAGGATCTGCGGCGCGCTGGTGGAACCCGACTGGACCTCGAAGGCGCCGACATCGCAGCCGCTGCCCTGCGGGCGGCTCACGCCGCGCTGGTCGACGGCCGGGCAGGCGCTGCTGCTGCCGCCGTCGATGCCGTCGCTCCCTTCCAGCAGGGGGAAGCTCAGGGTGCTGCCGCCGTAATAACCGAGCCAACCGAGCTGGATGGAGCTGGACTGGGTGAAGCCAGCGTCGTCACAGGTGGCGTCGTCCGCCAGGTTGTTCGAGCCGCTGTTGTTATGCTGGGTCCCGGTGCAGGCGCCGGACGGCAGGTTGCCGTACAAGAGGTTGTTGCTGAGATTCACATTGGTAGTGTCATACGCGATGGCCGGGCCAAACGATCCCTCCGCGGAGCCCGCCTGGTTGCCGGCGAACGTGGTGTTGGTGACTGCCAGGCTGTAGACGGACGACCAGATGCCGCCGCCTGACGCGTTGGCCGCATTGCCCGAAAAGGTGCTGTTGGCGACCGTCAGGCTGCTGTCGGAGGCGTTGATGGCTCCACCCCACTCCGCGCTGTTGTCGCGGAAGGCGCTGCCCGAGACCGTCACCGCCGCGCTGTTTACGGAGTAGATGGCGCCCCCACCGCCGCCCGCCTCGGTCGTGCCGGCGTGGTTGTCGCGGAAGGTGCTGTCGGTCACCGTCAGCGTGCCGCCGTTGGAGCGGATGCTGCCGCCGTAGGCGCACCGGTTGCCGCTGAAGGTGACGTTCGAGACGGCCATTGTGCCGCCCTCGTTGTTCAGGGGGCAAGTTGCACCGGCGACCGTGAGGTTCTTGAGGGTCACAGATTTCCAGTGATCTTTCAGGTTGAGCACGCCGTAATCGCCCGTGAGGGTGACCGTGTGGCCGGCGCCGTCGATGATGGCGGACTTGGCGACGGTGAACGGCGCCAGCAGGCGATGAATCGTGTAATCGCCGGCGAAGTTGATCGTGGAGCCCACGCAGCGCTCCGGGGCTTTGATGGCGTCTTCGAGCGTCACCTTTCCTGGATCGCTGAACCACTCCGCGCTCGTCACGGTCGTGGTGGTCTCGCAGTTGGGCGTGTAGGTGATCGCCGGGCTGGTGCTGGCCGAATAGACCTCATTCCCGAGGAACTGGGCGACGATCTGGTGATCTCCGGCGGTGAGGCCGGCGTAGCAGATGGCGTAGCCGCCCGACACTCCCACCGCCTCGCACCCGTGAATGGCCGCGCCGTTATCGGTGAACTTCACGTAAGCATGGTCGTACAGGATCGTGTCGCTCTCCATCTGGCAAGGGTCCCCGCCGGGGTCGTCGAGAGCCCAGCGATAATAGGAGGAAGGCAGGAGCTCGTTATCCGAGGTGCGCCGGATGACGGCGCTGAACAGGATGTCGGAGCTGTGCGGTGGAGTGGCGGGGCCGGATACCGTGATCGTCGTGTCGTCCTTCACCACCAGCTGAGTCGCTCTGTACCCTGACTCAGAGCGGGTATCGGTCGCCTTCAAGTAAAAGTCGTACCTGCCGGCTGCCGTTGGGGTGCCGGCGAGCCTGTTATTGTGATCGGCATCCGTCGTGATCTGCAGGCCCGGAGGGAGTGGACCCGACCCAGCCAGACTGAGCCACGGATTTTCTCTCGTGAAGGTGTAGGGGCCTACCCCGCCGGCGGCAACAAGATCCAGGCTGTAGGGTACGCCAACCGTCGCCGGTGAAGGGCGCATGTCATTCTGAATGTGGACGTGGGAATTCCTGGGGTAGTAGGCGTACACCCGCGCGTAGGGGATCTGCCAGACCGTGGTTCCTGCATACTCATCACCGCCCATGAACCAACGGATCCTTACCCATCGGGCATCGCCGTAGTGGTCTATCGCAAGGCCAACGTACAGTGTGCGGCCTGAGTTATTTGCCTCAGACCACGTAGTGGCCTGCTTCCACTCTCCATCCCCGCCAACCTCCCGCTGCAGCACCTTAAACGTGGGCGCCTCGCCCCCAACCGTGCTAACGGCATAGCGGAAGACCAGCAGAGCCCCTCCCTCTGGTATGTAGATGTCCTGGCTCTCAAGCCACACGCAGTCCCCGCCGGTCGCAGACAAGTAGACTGTGCTTATGTTCGGATCTGGATCGGTCCACACGGCATACGACCCTGTTCCTCCAGTTGCCCAGCCGGCCGGGAGGCCGCCGTAGAAATGGGCATCTAGCTGCGTCGCAGACGCCGTGTGGACGGTCAGCAGGCTGATCAGGAACGCCAGGACGGCGCTGAAAGACAGCAGCCGGCCGGTTCCTCTGCCCTTACGTCGAACGATCGTGCTATTCGTGGGTTCCTCCTTCATGTCAAGCTCCTTTCATTCGCTTGTGAGTAGCCTCGGATGCATCGTCCAACCGAATTTCGAGATGGGCCTGATTCTATTCATCCATTCTCCTTCCTCTCCTCGCGTGCCCGGCGAGTGTCCGGCGTGCCGGGCACCTGCTCCTCACACCGTTCGCCCAGGAAGGCGAACAACTGCTCCGGGCCGGCGAGCCGTCGCCGGCCCGGAGCATGGACTCCCCGGCGCTGCCGTTGGGGTCCGGCAGAGTCCACGGCAGCGGTCCGAGGGGGGCGTCCGCCCCCTTCGCGAAGCATATACCTCCGCTGGGCGGACTCTTCCCTCAGGAGATCAGAATCGAGCAGCCCAGCAGATCACTCTCCTGGCGAGACGGCACAACGAAAGCCGAGGCCGTAGTGGGGATTCGCAGGGAAGGTGAAGTGACGGTACGCGGCGCGGATGAAGCCTGCACCGTTGTGCCACCACCCCCCGCGCACAACCTTATACGACCCGGACTCCGGCCCGTGCGGGTTCTCGAGAGGCGACCCGCTGTAATAGTCCGCCTGGTACCAATCGCCGACCCACTCCGTCACGTTGCCGCTCATGTCCAGCGCACTGTACGGGCTGGCGCCCGTGGGGTGGCTGCCTACCTGGTTCGTGTCGCCGACGCAGTCGTCATAGTTCAGGCGCGTGCAGTCGGGGGCGTCGCTCCCCCAGGGGTAGATCCGCGTGTCGGCGCTGCCCCGCGCCGCCTTCTCCCACTCCGCCTCGGTCGGCAGCCGCTTGCCGGCCCAAGCGCAGTAGTCCGCCGCGTCGTACCAGGTGACCCAGATGACCGGGTAGTCGGCGTAGTCCGGGTTGCCAAAGTAGGAGACGCGGGTGGCGGAGGAGCTGTCACTCGGCGCGGTGCAAGCGGCGGCGGCGACGCACTGCGCGTACCGGGCGTTGGTCACCTCGGTGGCGTCGATGTAGTAGGCGTCCAGGGTGACGGTGTGCAGCGGCAGCTCGTCAGACTCGCACAGCTCGTAGGGATTACTCGGGTCGCAGCCCATCTGGAACGGGCCGGCCGGGACCGGGACCATGCCGAGGGGCGGGCATTCTGGCGAGAGCTGGAAGTCCGGCGCCACGGCCTGGATCGCGTACTGATTCGCGCAGCTCAACCCGGCACCCGGCTCCCCCTGGGGCCCCTGCGGCCCCGCCTCGCCCTGCGGTCCGGCGGGTCCGGCCTGACCCTGCGGCCCCTGGGCACCCGTCTCGCCCTGGGGTCCGGCGGGTCCGGCCTGACCCTGCGGCCCCTGGGCACCCGTCTCGCCCTGGGGTCCGGCGGGTCCGGCCTCACCCTGCGGCCCCTGGGCACCTGCCTCGCCCTGTGGACCCTCGGGCCCAGCCGGCCCTATCTCGCCCGCCGCGCCCTGGCAGTCGGCGGTATCCCAGAATCCATCCTGGTTGATGTCTTCGGCCGCGTCCTGGATGCCATCCCCGTTCAGGTCCCAGCAGGCCAGGCCGGGGTCGCCCTTCTCACCGGCCATGTTCCAGGTCAGGAGGGTCTCGTTTTTCTTGCACACCGGATCGGCGACGATACGCAGCGTGCCGTCAGCCTTGTTCACGCAGGCGTTGATCACGCCCCCGCTCTGGGCCCATACCCACGTGGCGCCCGCGACCAGCACCACCAGCGTCACTCCCACGACAACCAACAACCGCTTCCGATCGATCTTGCCTTTCATTTCCCTTTCTCCTCTCGTCTTTTGCAGATTCCGGGTCGCTCCGTTGGCTCACCTACTCCCCGCGTCTCCTCCTCTCCGCGTCCCCACGTCTCCCCGTCCTGTCCGTCGCACTGTTCGCGCAGAAAGGCGAAGCACTGCTCCAGGCCGGCGAACGACCGGCGCTCGGCTGCCTGCGGGCACTTGATGGATGCGCGCCACTGCCATTTGCCCTCGCACCGGATCCGCCACAGGCGCAGCAGGTAGGTCTGGCTGGCATCGGGCTCATCGTCCATCGCGGCCTCCCCTAGTTCTGCATTCCACTCTACAGAACGCTCGTGCCTGGCTCGTGCCCCGATCGTGCCTGAACCGTGCCTGGCCGTAGAAAAGTCGCACGTTATGGCGATTGGTGGTATACTGTGAGAACCGCGGAGGCAAGATCGTGGCTCACCTGGCACTGGCGCTGTTGGGTCCCTTCCAGGCCACGTTGGACGGCCGGCCGGTCGAAGGCCTGAGTTCGGATCGCCTGCGCGCGCTCTTGGCCTACCTGGCCGTCGAGCGGGGGCGGGAGCACGCTCGCGAGCAGGTGGCGTCTCTGCTGTGGCCGGAGCGGCCCGACAGGGAGGCGCGCAGCGCACTGCGCTATGCCCTGTCCAAGCTGCACGCTGCCCTGGGCGACCGCGGGGCGCCCTCCCCCTTCTTGCTTGTCAGCCGCACCAGCCTGCAGTTCAACCCCGCCAGCGATCACTGGCTGGACGTGGCCGAGCTCGAAAGCCTGGCGGGACTGGACCTGGGAGGTTTTCAAGACCTGTCAGGTCTCAGCCGGGCTGCTCGGCTCTACCGCGGCCCGTTCCTGCACGGGCTGTCGGTGGCCGGCAGCCCCGACTTGGACGACTGGCTGCTGATGAAGGACGAAGAGCTCCTGCGGGCGGTGCTGTCTGTGCTGGGGCGGTTGACGTCGCTGCATGCGGCCGGCGGAGACTATGTCGAGGCGGCACGCTGGGCGCGGCGGCAGCTCGAGCTGGAGCCGTACCGGGAGCAAGCGCACCGGCAGTTGATGGCCGCGCTGGCCCTGGGCGGGGAGCGCTCTGCCGCCCTGGTGCACTATGAGGCCTGCCGTCGGGTCCTGGCCCAGGAGCTGGGCTGCGAGCCGGACGACGAAACAAAGGCGCTGTATGCTCAGATCCGAGACGGTACGGAGACACGGAGATACGGAGACACGGAGACGCGGGGACGTGGCGAGATCGCTTCTCCCCCTCTCCCCGTCACCGCGTCTCCCCCTCTCCCCGTCACGGCGTCTCCCCCTCACCCCGTCCCCGCGTCTCGTTTCGTGGCGCGCGAGCAGGAGCTGGCCCACCTGGACAGCCTCCTCGATCGGGCCCTGGCCGGCCGGGGAGGAGTGGCCCTGATCGCCGGCGAGGCAGGCGGCGGGAAGACGGCGCTGCTGGACGAGCTCTCCCGGCGGGCCACGCAGGCCCACGGTGATCTGATCGCGCTGCGCGGCAGCTGCAATGCCCACGGCGGGGGCGGAGATCCGTACCTGCCCTTCCGCGAGATGCTGCAGACGCTGGCGGGGGACGTCGAGGGCAAGCCGGCGGGGGGGACGTTCTCCCCCGAACAGGCGCGGCGTTGTGGCGAAGCGCTGCCGGCGCTGGGCGCGGCCCTAGCCGAGTACGGGCCCGACCTGATCGGGGCTTTTGTGCCGGGCGAAGCGCTGCTGCGGCGGGCCGAGGGCTTTTCCGGCCTGCTTGCCGCAGCAGGATGGCAGGCGCGGTTGCGCGACACCATGCGGCGCAGCGGAGACGCGGCGGGGCCGGCGCCGCAGCCCGACCTGTTTGCCCAGGTGACCCGGGTGCTGCACGCCGTGTCGGCAGAGTGGCCCCTGTTGCTGGCGATCGACGACCTGCAATGGGCCTGTCAATTTGCGCCCGATCATGGGCCAGTGATGTGCGGCCATAGTGGTCCACTTGGACAGACGGCACAGGCGAAACTCCTCGTGAAAAATGGATGACGACAGGCATCGGTCAGGACGGATCGGAAAG
>Ga0209096_1000050_pt1 | contig 190692 bp, 162 predicted proteins | sample AD_UKC034_MetaG_FD_184407 | JGI IMG/M metagenome (GOLD analysis project Ga0209096, IMG submission 184407) | Active sludge microbial communities of municipal wastewater-treating anaerobic digesters from USA - AD_UKC034_MetaG (SPAdes) (version 2) | ecosystem: Engineered > Bioreactor > Anaerobic... | reverse complement strand
CAGGACATCATACCGCTGCTGGAGAAGCTGGTGCAGGGGGGTCGGAAGAACCTGGTGATCATCGCGGAGGACATCGACGGGGAGGCACTGGCGACGCTGGTGCTGAACAAGCTGCGAGGGGTGTTCAACGTGGTGGGGGTGAAGGCGCCGGGATTTGGGGATCGACGGAAGGCGATGTTGCAGGACATCGCGGTATTGACGGGCGGCGAAGTGATCACGGAGGAGATGGGACGGAAGCTGGAGACGGCGACGATCCGAGACCTGGGCCGCGCGGACAAGGTGGTGTGCACGAAGGAAGAGACGACGATAATTGGAGGCGCGGGGGAAGAGAGCCAGATCAAGGGGCGGATCAACACGATCAAGGCCGAGATCGAGGCGAGCACGTCAGACTACGACAAGGAGAAGCTGCAGGAGCGGCTGGCGAAGCTGACGGGAGGGGTGGCGATCATCCGCGTGGGAGCGGGGACCGAGGTAGAGCTGAAGGAGAAGAAGCACCGTGTGGAGGACGCGCTGAGCGCGACGCGAGCCGCGGTGGAAGAGGGGATCGTGCCGGGCGGCGGGGTAGCGTTGATCAACGCGATACCGGCGCTGGCGAAGATCAAATTGGAGTTTGAGGACGAGAACACGGGCGTGGCGATCGTGCGGCGGGCGCTGGAAGAGCCGATGAGGCAGCTGGCGGTGAACGCGGGTCGGGACGGCGCGGTGATCGTGGAGAACGCGCGGCGAGAGCAGAAGGCGAAGAAGAATCAGAACGTTGGGTACGACGTTCTGCGGGACGTGTACGTGGACATGATCAAGAACGGGATCATCGATCCGGTAAAGGTGACGCGGAGTGCAGTAGAGAACGCGGCGAGCATCGGGGCGATGATACTGACGACGGAAGCGCTGATTAGCGACCTGCCGGAGAAGGAAAAGGCGGCACCGACCCCGCCGATGCCGGACTACTAGACATAATGTGACTGGGCCACGCCTTGTACAGGGCGTGGCCCAGCCCCACTCTGCAGCAGCAGGGTACTACCATGCCTATCTACGAATACGAGTGCTCCGAATGCGGAGAGCGCTTCGAACGGATGCAGCGGATCGGGGATGTCGCGCCGGTGATTTGTCCCCATGGGCACGCCCGGACCCGGCGGCTCCTCTCACATCCGGCGATCATCTTCCGGGGCTCGGGCTTTTACGTGACAGATCACGGCCGCAACGGAAGCAGCACCTCGCACCCCAAACGTCCCGCAGAAAAGCCGGCTGAGCCCTCGACAGCTTCCACCACCTCCAAGGAGACGGCGCCATAAGCCGGGCCGCCCGGTGCTCAGGCAGATGCTCCCCGAGTTCTCCTCAGCTTCTCCACAGATTCTCCATAGCTGCGTGTTACACTTTGCTTCGGCTTGGTGCGCAGTGCTCTGCCTCTGCGCACCAAGGAACCTACTATGAGGTGATGTGCCATGATTGACGTCACCGGCCTGGGCAAGTCCTACGGGACCATCCAGGCCCTGCACGATGTGTCCTTTCACGTAGACGCCGGCGAGATCATCGGCTTGCTCGGTCCCAACGGTGCCGGCAAGACGACGATGATGAAGATCCTTACCGGCTACCTTCAGCCGTCGGACGGCAAAGCGGTCGTCGACGGACTGGATGTCGTGTCCGACGCACTCGAGGTCCAGCGCCGCATCGGCTACCTCCCGGAGAATGCTCCCCTCTACCCCGAGCTGTCTGTGCAGCGCTATCTCAAACTGATCGCCGAGCTCCGCCAGATCCCTCCCTCTCAACAGGCTGCCCGCCTCACCGAGGCCCTGCGGGCCACCGGCCTTGCGGACCACCGCACGCGGCTGATCGGTCAGCTCAGCAAAGGCTATCGCCAGAGGGTCGGCCTTGCCCAGGCGATCCTCCACAGGCCCAGGCTCCTGATTCTCGACGAGCCGACCATTGGCCTCGACCCAACCCAGATCGTGGAGGTGCGCCACCTCATCCACTCCCTTGCCCGGCAGAGCACGGTCCTGCTCTCCACGCACATCCTTTCGGAGGTCGAGGCCGTCTGTGACCGCGTCATCATCCTGCTTAACGGCGAGGTGCGGGCCGATGCCCACCTGGCAGACCTCGAGGCAAGCAGCGACGCCATCCTGGTCCTCGCCGAGGGCACCCCGGACGTCCGGACGGCGCTCCAGTCCCTCCACGGCGTGCACGCCGTCGAGGTCGTCGCCACAGCCGAAGGCACCTCCTACCGCGTTCGCGGCATGGGCAAGGTGGACCTCCGCCCGGCGCTCTTTGACCTGGCGCGCGAGAAGGGCTGGCCTCTGACGGAGCTCCGTCGCGACCATCGTACGCTGGAGACGGTCTTCAACGAGCTTGTGACGACCGCAGCCGTCCAGGGCAAGGCCCGGTTCGGCGAGTCCGCCGGGGCGGCGGAGGGGAGGGCGGCATGAAGCAGATCTGGGCAGTGGCGCGCAAGGAGCTGAGCGCCTACTTTGGCTCTCCCCTTGCCCTGATCTTCGTTGGCGCCTTCCTGGTGGTGACGCTCCTCGTCTTCTTCTGGGTGGACGCCTTCTTCTCGCGTGGCATAGCCGACATCAGGCCCCTCTTTCGATGGATGCCCCTGCTGCTCCTCTTCCTGGTGGCGGCCCTCACGATGCGCCAGTGGAGCGAGGAACAGCGCAGCGGTACCCTGGAGGTGCTTCTCACCCTGCCGGTGAGCCGCTTACACCTCGTCCTGGGCAAGTTCCTGGCGGTCATGATCCTTGTCGCCCTGGCACTTGCCCTGACGCTCTTTCTTCCCCTGACCGTCGAGGTTCTGGGCCCGCTCGACTGGGGGCCTGTCGTCGGCGGCTACCTGGCCGCGCTTCTCCTGGCGGCAGCCTATGCGGCGATCGGCCTCTTTGTCTCCTCGCGCACAGACAACCAGATCGTCTCCCTGATCCTGACCTTGGCGCTCTGCGGCCTCTTCTACCTCCTGGGCACCGATGCCGTTGCCAATGCGCTTGGCAGGACTGTCGGCGACATCCTGCGTGCTGTCGGCACCGGCAGCCGCTTCCAGTCGATCCAGCGGGGGGTCATCGACCTTCGGGACCTCGTCTACTACCTCTCCCTAACCGCCCTATTCCTCACGCTGAACATCCTCTCTCTCGATGCCAGGCGCTGGAGCAAGGGCGTTCAGACGGCAACCTATCGCCGGCACCGCCTCCTCACCGTTGCCCTCGTGGCCGCCAACCTGATCGCGCTGAACGCCTGGCTCTATCCTCTGGGCACCCTCCGCGCCGATCTGACGGCTGACCGCCTCTACAGCCTCTCGCCGGCCACCCAAGACCTCGTCTCGACCCTCCAGGAGCCGCTGCTCATCCGGGGCTACTTCAGCGCCAAGACCCACCCGCTTCTGGAACCTCTGGTCCCTACCATCCGCGACGTACTCGATGAGTACCGCATCGCTTCGAGGGGCAAGGTCGAAATCGAGATGGTCGATCCGCAGCAGGATGCGGAAGCCGAGGCGGAGGCCAACGACGTCTACGGGATCCGGCCTACCCCCTTCAGTGTCCAGGGGCGCTACGAGCAGTCTGTGGTCAACTCCTACTTCGACATCCTCGTGAGCTACGGGGACCAGAACACGACGCTCGGCTACCAGGACCTCATCCAGATCGAGCAGTCGCCCACCGGACAGGCAGAGGTCAGCCTCCGCAATCTCGAGTACGATCTGACGCGCAGCATCAAGAAGACGGTGTATGGATTTCAGGATCTCGACTCGGCATTCGCTTCCATCGAGGGGCCGGTCAGGCTGACGGCCATCATCACGCCCAACTCCCTTCCTTCAGGCCTCGAGGAGGTGCCCGGGACGGTGCGCAAAGTGGCGGCCGATCTTGCGGATCAGTCGGCTGGCAAGTTCGTCTTCGAGGAGGTGGACCCCGATGCCCCGGGCGCCACGATGACGCGCCAGGACCTGGTCAACACCTACGGCCTGAGGCCTATTTCTGCCGGTATCTTCTCCCCGGACACCTACTACATGGACCTCCTGCTCCAGATCGGCGATCAGGTCCAGGTCCTCTATCCCTCCGGCGCTCTTACCGAGGCCGACATCCGCTCCGAGATGGAGTCGGCCGTGAAGCGCGCCGCGCCTGGCTTCCTCAAGACCGTCGGCCTCTGGCTGCCCGACCTGGAACAGGTGATGAACCCCTACTACGGCACGGCGCAGGACCCACTCTCGAGCTGGAACCTCCTCCGCGAGCAGTTGAGCCAGAACTACACCGTCACCGACGTCGACCTCTCCTCGGGCCGTGTGCCGGGCAACGTCGACGTCCTCGTGGTCGTCTCGCCTCAGGACATGACGGACCGTGAGCAATATGCCGTCGATCAGTTCTTGATGCGCGGCGGCGCGGTAGTGACCACTGCGGGCGCCTACGCGTTGGACCAGGGCCAGTTCTACGGCGGCATCACCATGCAGCTCTTGTCCGGTACCCTGGCCGACCTGCTCAAGAGCTATGGAGTCGAGGTCGGGGCTTCGATGGTGCTCGACACCCAGAACGAGCCCTTCCCCATGCAGCAGACCCGCACCGTCGGCGGAGTACAGGTAACCGAGTACCAGAACGTGTCCTACCCCTACTTCGTGGACGTCCGCACCGGTGCGCTGTCCCGCGAGAGCCCAATCACGGCAGGTCTGCCGGCCGTCTCGCTGCAGTGGTCCTCGCCCATCACTGTTACCGAGCAGCCCGATGCCGGGCGCGAGGTCATCGTCCTCGCGGCGTCCACCGACGAGTCGTGGCTCGGGACGGACGCGAACGTCACGCCCGACACCGAAACCTACCCCGACTTCGGCTTCGCTCTCGGCAGCCCCCAGCAGTCGCACACCCTGGCTTTGGCCCTGCGTGGGTCATTCCAGAGCTACTTCCGGGACAAGAGCTCGCCCTTTGAGCCTGCCGCCGGCATCGCTCCGACACAGACCCTCACCTCGACCGTCGGCACCGTCGAGTCCTCGCCGGCGACGGCGCGGCTGGTGGTGATCGGAAGCAACGAGTTCGTGGACGACGTAGTCCTCCAGCTCTCACAGAGCACCTCGGGCGACCGCTATCTCTACAGCCTGCAGCTGATGCAGAACGCGGTAGACTGGGCGGTCGAGGACGAGGACCTGCTGACCATCCGCTCGCGTGGCACCTACTCCCGCTTGCTCAACACGGCGACCTCGGGAAGCGAGTCGTTCTGGGAGGGCCTCAACTACTCGCTGGCCCTGCTCTCCTTGATCGCCATATCAATCGTCTGGACTATGAGGCGGCGAGGTGAGCAGCCCATGCCCTTGACAGATGAGGGCACGGCGGAACCTGGTCCGGAGCCCGGAGAGGAGGAGGCGTAGACGATGAACAGGCGAAATCAGATCCTGGCCGGCGTCCTGGTACTGCAGCTGGTCCTGGTGGCCGTTCTCTTCTGGCCAAGGCACAAGGGCGGGGCGGCAGGCCAATCGCTCTTTCCTGGCGTTGAGCCCGGTCAGGTCACCAGCCTCAAGGTAACCCAGTCCGGCCGCGAGCCGGTTGAGGTCGACAGGTCCGGCTCCGGCTGGGAGCTGGCCGGCACCGACGGCTACCCCGCCATCAGCGGCACGGTGACGGCTGCCATAGACCAGATAGTCACGCTCACCGCCGACCGTGCGGTGGCAACCAACCCGTCCAGCCACAAGCGGCTGAAGGTCGCCGAGGACGACTACGAGCGCCTCGCCGAGTTCGAGCTGGACGGCGGCACCCGCCATCGGCTCTTCCTGGGGACTTCGCCCAGCTACGGCACCACCTACGTGCGCGTGGAGGGCCAGAATGAGGTCTACCTCGCCGGCCTTACCTCCTCGGACCTCGGGGGCAATCCGTCAGCCTGGATTGACACGACCTATCTGACGGTGACGCAGGATCTGGTGACGGGGTTGACACTGCGGAATCGCCAGGGCACCTTCGAGTTCGCCAAGAGCGGTACCTCCTGGACCATGACAGGCATCGAAGTGGGCGAAACCCTGGACGCCTCCAAGGTGACTACGATCCTCAGCACCATCTCCTCTCTCAGGATGGTCGAGCCACTGGGCAAGGCGGAGAAACCGGAATACGGCCTGGCAGAGCCCCTCGCCGTGCTCGAGGTGACGACGGCAGACAAAACCTACACGCTCAGGGTAGGAGCACTCGCACCCGACGGCAGCAGTTACGTCGCCGGCTCATCCGAGTCTCCCTACTTTGTCCGGATCAGCCAGTACACCCTGTCCAGGCTGGTGGACAACGGCCGGGATTTCTTCCTGGTCCAGCCAACCGAGGTTCCCTCTGTGGAGCCCACCTCGGCGCCGTAGCAGCACGCGTGCCCCGGCCGGCCACGCCGCCGGCCGGGGCACCATGCTCGCCGCTGTACAGGGCCCCGTGCCCGTCCCCCGTCGTGGTGCACGGGCTCGTGCCCGTACCACTCGGCCCTATGCCAGTCCCCCGTCGTAGTGTAGGGCCTTGTGCCCGTACTACCCGGCCCCGTGCGCTCGCCCGCCGTCGTGCTGCAAGATGGGCGACGGTCCCTGACCGAGCCCACCTGGGTATAGACCCCACCTGCCCGGTTGCCAGGGCAGGCACGGTATGGTACAATCGGTCCCTCATGAGCGAGGCCGAGATCAGCCGCCGCGACATGCTCAAGAAGATGGCCCTGGCCCTGGGTGCCGCCTTCCTTCCCGCTGCGGACGCCCATGCGTCGGCCGGCCGCATCTACCTCGCCGTCCCCTTTCACTGGCAGCATCACACCCTGAGCTGCGAGGCCGCTGCGCTGCGCATGGCGGCTCACTACTTCGGCGCCACCTGGTCGGAGGATGAGCTCCTGCGCCGCATGCCGGTCGACACGGCCCAGCCCCGGCTCGAGGGGGACCAGGTGGTCTGGTCAGACCCGAACCTGGTCTTTCCGGGCAACGTCAACGGTTGGCAGCTCTACCAGGGCGGGCTACGTGAGCGCCCCGAAAGGGCACGGGGCCGCTTGTGGGGCTACGGACTCCATGCGCCGGCCATTGCCGACATGGCCACTCGCATCGGGCTGAGCGCCGAGGTCCTCGGTGGGCTCGGCGATGTGTACGAGTCGATCGACCGCGGACGCGTGCCGATTGTGATCGTGCCGGACGGCGGCAGGGTCGAGGCACGCAGGTGGGCCTGGTATACACCCGCAGGACACGCGGTGCGCGTCATCAACCGGGAGCACTCTGTCGTCGTCAAGGGGTACAGCGACGGCTACGTCTGGGTCAACGACCCCAAGGGCCAGGTCGCCCGCTACGACCGAGGCCCCTTTGAGCGTGCCTTCTCGCTCCTCAATAGCGCCGTCGCGATCGGCCGCGGGGCTCGCATGGCACCCGTGCGTCACTTTGCGCTCTAGGGCGGCGAGCCGTGGCGTGCGACGGCGCCGGGACACCACCTCCGTGAGCGGACGGCACCCGGACCCGGCCGCAAGCCCACCGCCTCACGGGCTTGGGTACGTCCCGGCCTGGCTTCCCCCGCCGGACAGGCCCGACCTCGTAGCGGGCGAGACCCACGTGTGGCGGGCCTGCCTTCAGCTGCCCCCCGATGTCGCCCGGTGCATGGCGGACGCGCTGCCGGCCGGCGAGCGGGCCAGGGCGGAGGCGATCGTCGTCGACCGGGCAAGGGATCGCTTTGTCGCGAGCCGCTTCCTGCTGCGCACTCTCTTGGGGCGCTACCTCGACCTTCCCCCCCACCAGGTCGCGTTGGCCTACGGTGCCCATGGCAAGCCCGAGCTTGCGCCTGGTCTCTCCACGACTCGCCTTGTCTTCAGTCTTGCCCACTCCCGCGACTGTCTCGTGATCGCCCTCGACCTGGGGCGGGCCGTGGGCGTGGACGTCGAGTTCATCCGGCCCCTATCCGATGTAGCCGGCCTCGTGGGCAGGGCCTTTTCGCCCGCGGAGCGCGCCGAGTGGTCGGCGCTTCCCCCTGAGTGCAGGCTCGAAGCCTTCTACCGCGGCTGGACCGCCAAGGAGGCGTGGCTGAAAGCCCGGTCGACCGGATTGACCTGGCCTCTCGACTGGTTCACCACATCGCTGGCGCCCGACTCCCCCTTGCGCCTTCTTGCAGTCGACGGTGAGCCGGGGTCTGCGTCCGGCTGGAGCCTCCTGTCGTTCGAGGCGGCTCCCGGCTGCATTGGTGCGCTCGCCGTGGAAGGAGCCGCCGGGCCGGTCCGCTTCTTCGGTCCCCTCCAACCGGCCGATCTCGGCGCACGTGACGCCGGCGCTTGACCCTGACAGGCGCGGGATGGACGAATGCCCCAATCCGTGCTAGGATAGGCCCATCCTTCGTGGAGGGAATCATGCGCTGCTACCGCGAGACCTTCGAACAGATCTGGAGTGCCTTCTCTGGGCAGGCTGCCTTGCAGACGGTGAGCGACCTGAGCCGCTTCCACCGTATCCAGGCCAGCCCCGGCCATCGCCAGGCAGCGGAGCTCCTCTGCCGGCGCGCGCTCGAGGCGGGCCTCCAGGCCGAGATCCTGTCCTATCCCGCGGCCGAGGACGGCTCTTTCTGGGCATTCCGCAGCTTCCAGGAGTGGGAATGTCGGCGCGCGACACTGCACCTGGACCGCCCCGCATCGGCTGCCGGCATCCTGGCCGACTTTCGCGCGGTACCCATCTCCGTAATCCAGCGCAGCGCTTCATTCGACGGCCAGCTGGAGGTGGTAGCCCTCGACGACGGCTCAGAGGAGGCCGCCTATGAAGGCGTCGACGTCGCCGGCAAGGCCGTGCTCACGTCGGGCGATGTTCGCCGCGTCTATGAGCATGCCGTCGAGCAGCGCGGCGCGGCCGGTATCCTCTTCGACGGCATGCGCGTCGTCCCGCCGGTCCGGCCAGAGGGCGACTTGCTCGATGTGCGCCAATATACGTCCTTCTGGTGGCGGCCCGGCGATCACAAGTGCTTTGGCTTCGTGCTGGCGCCCCGTCAAGGTGCCCTCCTCCGCAGGCTACTCAGGGAGGAGCAGCCGATCCTCGTATCGGCCCACGTCGAGTCCCGGCAGTACGACGGGTCGATCGAGGTTGTGTCCGCTACCATCCCCGGAGCGGGCGATCAGCAGGTGCTCGTCGTCGCCCATCTCTGCCATCCGTCGCCGTCGGCCAACGACAACGCATCGGGTGCAGCAGCCGCCCTCGAAGCCGCCTGCACACTGCAGGGCCTCATCTCCTCAGGCCGGCTGCCCTCTCCCGCCCGGACACTCCGCTTCCTGTGGCTGCCGGAGATGACCGGTACCGCCGCCTATCTCTCCGCGCATGAGCACGAGCTGAGCCGGACCGTCGCCGCGGTCAACCTCGATATGGTCGGGGAAGACCAGGGACAGACCGGCAGCTCGTGGCTCATCGAGCGGCCGCCGGAGGCAGCAGCCTCCTTCGCGCCGGAGCTTCTGTCGTTCCTGCGCGAGGCGATGCCTGGTCTCAAAGGGATGTCCGATGTCTCGCCCAGCCACACCGGCGCGGGCGAGTTCGCTCTCTACCGCCATGCGGAGACCGCCTTCTCAGGCGGCAGCGATCACTACATCTTGTCCGACCCCTCGGTGGGCATTCCGTCGCCCATGCTGATCCAGTGGCCCGATCGTTTCTATCACACGTCGGCAGACACCCCGGACCGCACCGATCCCAGGAGCCTCGCGCGCTCGGGAGCCCTCGCCGCCGCCTACGCCTACTGGGTGGCCTCTGCCGGCGTGGAGGAGGCTGCCGAGCTTGGCCTTGAGATGGTCGCCCGCTTCAAGGGTGCCCTGGCCCAGACGGCACAGGCTGCCGTGTCCGAGGCCATGCTCGCAGAGGACAGCGATGCGCTGTCCTCAGTGCTCGTTCTGCTCGACCGCCGGCTCGCATACCGGCTCGATCGCCAGAAGGCGGCGCTGCGTACGCTGGAACGGCTGGCTCCGCTCGGCTCTCTCCTGCTCGAGATGGAGGCCGAGCTGGAGAGGACGGCCGAGCGCGAGATGGCGTGGGCGCAGGCGGCGATGGAGCACGCCTGGACCGGCTTCAGCCAGCTGGGCCGCAAGAGAAAGAAGCGAGAGCCGGGCGAGGCCGTTGAGCCGCCGCAGCCCCGCAGTGCGACACGGCATGCCACGCCCGCCGAACAAGAAGCCGGGGGCCTCGTCCCCGAGCGCAAGCTGCGTGGACCCATCCCCCTCCAGGACCACATCTGGAAGCTGGATGCGGAGGAACGCCGGGTCTATGAGGCCTTCCTGGCCGCTCGAAAGGAGATCAGCGCTTCCTCGCTGACGACTCTGGCACTCTACTGGGCGGATGGGAAGCGCACACTCCTCGAGATCGCCGACCTGGTCGAGATGGAGTCGGGCACGCGAGACCCGGAGCTTCTGGTGGCCTACTTCCGGCTCCTGGAGAAGCTCGGCCTCGTGGCCCTCCACTAGCGTCGCCCCATCTCGAGGAGGGCCGCGCGCATTGAGACGCAACTCGCCCGGCGGGCAAAGGAGAATCACCTGGCTATGCACATTCTGGTGACGGGCGGCGCGGGGTACATCGGCAGCGTCACGTCCGCGGAGCTGATCGGGCGCGGGGCAAAGGTGACTGTCCTCGACAACCTGTCCCAGGGGCATCGGGCAGCCGTGCCCCCGGCGGCAGAGCTTGTCGTGGGCGACCTCGCTGATGCGAACATGCTCGAGGACCTCTTCGCGAAGCACCGTTTCGACGCAGTGTTCCACTTTGCCGCCCACTCCTTGGTGGGCGATTCGATGGAGCGCCCATTCCGCTACCTGCGGGGCAACCTGGACAACGGCCTCAACCTGCTGGAGGCGATGGTTCGCCACGGTGTCCGCCGCTTCATCCTGTCGTCGACCGCCAACCTCTTCGACAAGCCGCAGAGGATCCCGATCAAGGAGTCGGAGCCCATCATCCCCGGCAGCCCCTATGGCGAGTCCAAGTTCTTCCTGGAGCGGTCCCTGCACTGGATGGATCGCATTCACGGCCTGCGCTACGCGGCCTTGCGCTACTTCAACGCCGCAGGCGCCAGCCCTGCGCACGGTGAGGATCACCATCCGGAGACGCACCTGATCCCCCTCGTGCTCCAGGTAGCCCTCGGGAAGCGGCGCGAGATCGTCGTGTTCGGGAATGACTACCCCACACGCGATGGGACCTGTATTCGCGACTATGTGCACGTGCTCGACTTGGCCGAGGCCCACATCCTGGCCCTGGACGGCCTCGAGCACGGGTCGGGAGCCTACAACCTTGGCAATGGCCTCGGCTACTCGGTGACCGAGGTGATCGAGACAGCCCGGCTCATCACTGGGCATCCCATACCCGCCGTTGCCGGACCCCGCCGCCCGGGCGACCCAGCCGTTCTGGTTGCCAGCTCCGGCAAGCTGCGGCGCGACCTCGGCTGGACGCCGGGCTTCGCAGAGCTCCGGGACATCGTGCAAAGCGCGTGGGACTGGCACCGGACGCACCCGCGCGGCTACGAGGACGCATGCGAATAGCGATCAATGGCTGGTTCCTCAGCCGGCCTGGAACGGGCAGCGGCCAGTACCTCCGGGAGCTCCTCAGAGCCCTGAGCAGCCGGGCAGCCGACCACGAGCTTGCCCTGGTGGTGCCCCGCTCCCGCTTTGAGCTTGGCTCCATGGACCTTGACCTCCAGTTGCTGGCGCTGCCCTCGCGCCTGACGCAAGGCAACCTGGGCAAGGTGTGGTTCGAGCAGATCGCGTTCCCCTCCGCATGCCGGCGCCTGGGCGCCGATGTGGCGCATGTTCCCTACTGGGGGTCTCCCCTGCGCTCCCCGGCCCCTGTCGTGGTGACGGTGCACGACCTGATACCTCTGCTCCTGCCGGAGTACCGCGGCGGCCCGTTGGTGCGCCTCTACACCCGGTTGGTGGCGACCGCGGCGCGCCGGGCTGCGTTGGTGCTGACCGACTCGCTTGCCTCCAAGGCCGATATCGAGACGCATCTGCGCGTGCCTCCTGAGCGTGTGCGAAGCATCTACCTGGCGGCCGCCGGGAGTTTCACGCCAGAACCCGCGCCGGACGACGGCGCCGTCCGCGCTCGCTACGGCTTGCCGCCTCGCTATCTGCTCTACCTGGCGGGGCACGATGTCCGCAAGAATGTGCAGGGCCTCGTTCGTGCTTTCGCGGAGGTTGCACGGGCGGACGATGATGTGACCCTCGTGATCGGCGGAGAGCTCCCGGACCCACCGCGGCGCGGGCTATGGGCCACGTCCTCGCTCTACGACCCGCGCCCCCTCGTCGAGAGCTTGGATCTGCAGGAGCGCGTGCGATTCCTGGGCGTCGTGGCCGACCGGGACCGGCCCGCACTCTATCGCGGCGCGGCGTGCGCTGCGTTCCTGTCGCGCTGCGAGGGGTTCGGCTTGCCCGTGCTGGAAGCGCTGAGCAGCGCCACACCCCTCGTCGCCTCCAATTCCAGCTCGATCCCGGAGCTGATGGGCGATGCTGGCTTTGCCGTCGATCCCGACGACACACGCGAGATCGCCGCCGCTATCCTCTCCTGCCTGGTGGATGAGGCCCTCGCGAGCGAACTGCGCAGCCGCGGCCCCAGGCAGGCAGCCCGCTTCCGTTGGTCCGATGCGGTGCGCGAGACTCTGGAAGCCTACTCGGCGGCAGCCTCGCTGGCTCGATGAGTCCCCCCTGCCCGATCACAGCACCCGGCTCCGCAGGCTGCGCCCCCGCAGGAGGATGACGTGCGCGTCCTGATGGTCTCCAAGGCCTGCGTGGTGGGTGCCTACCAGAAGAAACTGGAGGAGCTCGCCCGCCTGCCGGGGGTCGACCTGACAGTGGTCGTCCCCCCGAAATGGCGCGATCCGTCCGGCACCCTCTTGCTCGAGCACCAGCACACCCGCGGCTACGACCTGGTGGTCTTGCCCTGTGCCTTCAACGGCAGCTACCATCTGCACTTTTACCCGGGGCTCGGCCGGCTCCTGCGCCGCCTGCGGCCGGACCTCGTCCACCTGGACGAGGAGCCCTACAACCTCGCCACCGCGCACGGCCTGCGCCTTGCCCGCCGCTGCGGCGCCAAGACCGTCTTCTTCTCCTGGCAGAACATTCTGCGGCACTATCCCATGCCCTTCTCCCTGCTGGAGTGGGGCGTCCTGCGCAGCGCCGATGCCGGCATTGTGGGCAATCAAGAGTCCCTGGAGGTTTGGCGGGCCAAAGGGTACCGTGGCCTGCTGGCGGTCATTCCCCAGTTCGGCGTCGACCCTGACCTCTACTCGCCGCCGGCCGGCGGCCGTCCCCGAGAGCCGGGACAGGAGCTGGTGATCGGCTTCGTCGGGCGCTTGGTCCCAGAGAAGGGAGTCGATGTCCTGCTCGATGCGCTCTCGGCGCTGGCTCACCCCTGGCGGGCTCTGCTCGCCGGCGGTGGGCCTGCGCGCCTGGACATGGAGCGCCAGGCGCAGCGGCTCGGGCTGTCCGGCCGCGTCGAGTTCAGAGGGCCTCTTCCCTCTTCCCAGATGCCGGCGTTCTACAGCGGCCTGGACGTCCTGGTCCTCCCCTCCAGGACCCGGCCAAACTGGAAAGAGCAGTTCGGCCGGGCGCTGATCGAGGCCATGGCCTGCGGTGCTGTCGTCGTGGGCTCCGATTCTGGAGAGATACCCAACGTGATCGGCGATGCGGGTCTGGTCTTTCCTGAGGGCCAACCGGCTCAGCTGCGCGCGCTCCTGGAGCGGCTGGCTGGCGATGCCGGGCTTTGCTCCGAGCTCTCCGAGCGCGGCCGCCGGCGTGTGCTGGCCCACTATACCCAGGCCGCCGTCGCCGCCGGGACCCACGAGGTATACTCCGCCGTCCTCAAAGCCCGCTAGACGGCACCAGGGGCGCCGCGCCTATCCCGGATGTCGCGCTCGCCGCCCCATTTGCACCTGAGAACCTGCCGTGATATAATGGTCCTTCGGGTGAGCCGGCACGGGGGGCCTCCCTGTGCCTGGCGATTATTTGCGAGCGAGAGGCAGCTAGAAAGGAAGCAGAAAAGTGTCGTTGACGAAGGCAGAAAAGACCGAGATCATCCACCAGTACAGTGTGCACACAGGAGACACGGGCTCTCCCGAGGTGCAGATAGCGATTCTGACCACGCGAATCAGCCAACTGACGGAACACCTGAAGGTCAACCGCAACGACGAGCACTCGAGGCGCGGCCTCTATCGTCTGGTGGGGCAGCGCCGCCGCCACCTGGCCTATCTGAAGAACAAGGACCAAGAACGCTATCGGCGGATCGTCGAGCGGCTTGGTCTGCGTAGGTAAAAGGGAGCTTCGAGACACTCCGCGCGAGCCCACCCCATACGGGAGGGCCGAGTGCTGGGCTAGTCCCGCAGTATCCATATCGGCTTGAAATCCGGGGAGCCAGCAAGAGTCAGGAATTGGGGAGTGTGCCCTGGCCGCATAGGCGGGCGAGGGCACACTCCCCAGTCCCTGGACCCTTCGGCTCCCCAAGACAATTTGGAGGACAAAAGTGAATAGCATCAAGACGTACGTTGCGCAGATCGGCGACAAGACCTTGACCATCGAGACCGGTCTGCTGGCGCAGCAAGCCGGGGCCGCGGTCACCGTTCGCCTCGGCGAGTCGGTCGTGCTCTGCACGGCCACCGCTTCGGGGCCCAGGGACACGGGGGGGGAGGACTTTTTTCCCCTCACGGTGGACTTCGAGGAACGCCTCTATGCGGCCGGGCGCATCCCCGGCAGCTTCTTCCGGCGGGAGGGCAGGCCGACTGAACAGGCAATCCTCACCTCGCGCCTGATCGACAGGCCGCTGCGGCCTCTCTTTCCAAAGGACTATCGGAACGAGGTGCAGGTCATCGCGACCGCGCTTTCCTCTGACTCACAGAACTACCTCGACATACCCTCCATCATCGGGGCCTCGGCGGCGCTTACCCTCTCCGACATCCCCTTCCTGGGTCCGATCGGGGCCTGCCGGGTGGGGCTGATCGAGGACGAGTTCGTGATCAACCCGACGGCCGACCAGATGGAGGCAAGCCTCCTTGACCTGCGCATGGCCAGTACGGCCGATGCCCTGCTCATGGTCGAGGCGGGTGCGAGCGAAGTGCATGAAGAAGTCATGCTTCAGGCCCTCGAAGTCGGGCATAAGGCGATGCAGGAAGTGATTGCGCTCCAGGAGAGGATGCGCGCCGAAATCGGCAAGCCCAAAGCCCTCGACTACCCGGTCAAGACGATCGAAGACGCCGAGCGGGCCACCATTCTCGGCCGCATAGGCGATCGCGTCGGGCAGCTAATCGCCCGGCCCTTGAACAAGCGCGAATGGGCCGAGTCGACCAAGGCGCTCCAAGCTGAGATCGTGCAGTCGTTTGACGGGGACGAGAGCGTCGAGCCCGCTCACGTCCGGGCCGTGTTCGACGACGTCCTCAAGGCCGAGATGCGGCGCAAGATCCTGGAGCAGGGCGTGCGGGCCGATGGGCGCAAGACGGACGAAATCCGGCCCATCTCCACCATGGTCGGCTTGCTTCCGCGCGTGCACGGCTCCGGGCTCTTTACCCGCGGCGAGACCCAGGTGCTCAGTATCGCAACCCTCGGCACCCCGCGCGAGGAGCAGAAGCTCGACACGCTCCGGCCTGAGGAAGTCAAGCGCTACATGCACCACTACAACTTCCCTTCCTTCAGCACCGGCGAGACATGGGCCAACCGAGGCCCGCGACGGCGCGAGATCGGCCACGGCGCCCTCGCCGAGACCGCCCTGCGCGCCATGATTCCCGCCGAGGAGACCTTCCCCTACACCGTCCGGGTCGTCTCGGAAGTGCTTTCCTCCAACGGCTCCACCTCCATGGCCTCCGTGTGCGGCAGCTCCCTGGCACTGATGGATGCCGGCGTGCCGATCAAGAGCCCCGTGGCTGGGATCGCGATGGGGCTGATCAGCGAGAACGATCGCTACGCCATCCTCAGTGATATTCAGGGCCTGGAAGATCACCTCGGTGATATGGACTTCAAGGTGGCCGGTACCCGCGAGGGCATCACGGCACTGCAGATGGACATCAAGATCAAGGGCCTCAGCTCCGAGATCCTCTCCCGCGCTCTGGCGCAGGCTCGCAACGGCCGGATGTTCATCCTGGACCGCATGGCCGAGTCTCTGCCTGAGGCCCGCGGCGAGATGTCACCCTATGCACCGCGCATCACGACCATCCACGTCGACCCCGACAAGATCGGCAAGATCATCGGCCCCGGCGGCAAGATGATCCGCAAGATCCAGGAAGAGTGCGGCGTCGAGATCGACATCCAGGACGACGGCTCAGTCTTCATCTCCGCGTCCGAGGGGCCGGCGGTGGAAAAGGCCATCGCCATGGTCGAGGGCCTGACGGAGGAAGCCTCCATCGGCCGCGTCTACGTCGGCAAGGTGGTGCGCACCGAGGCCTACGGAGCCTTTGTCGAGATCCTTCCCGGCGTGGACGGCCTGGTGCACATCTCCCAGCTCGCCGACTACCGCGTTCCCTCTGTCGAGGATGTGGTGCATGTCGGCGACGAGGTCATGGTGATGGTCATCGACATCGACCAGGATACCGGCAAGATCCGCCTCTCGCGCCAGGCAGTCCTGGAGGGATGGACGGCCGAGGAGGCGCGAGAAAAAGATCGCAAGAGCGCCCCGGCCAACCGGAGTGGCGGTGGGCGTGAGGGGTCGCGCGGTGGCAGGCCGTCGCGCGGGCCGCACGTCGGCGATTCCAACCCGCGGGATCAGCGCCCTCCGCGCCGGGATCGCTAGCCCTTTGCATCCGCATGGAGGGCTGCCGGAGTTGCCGGCGGCCCTCCATGGACGGGTGCTTTCAATGGAGCGGCGCACAGGCGAATGAGCGACGCCAACGCGCAGGATGAACAGAATAGCTCGGTCCGCAATCCAGTCCCTCCTCGCTCTGGCCTGGGGCGGGCACTGCGAGAGCTGCTCGAGACGATCGTTCCCGCACTCCTCATTGCGGTGCTGATCAATGTCTTCCTCGGCCAGGCCACTCGGGTCGACGGCCAGAGCATGGAGCCGAGCCTCTACACCGACGAGCGGCTGGTCGTCGAAAAGCTCTCCTATCGCCTTCATGGACCCCACCGTTTCGATATCGTGGTGATCCGCGTGCCGAGCCAGGGCGACGACCTTCTCATCAAGCGTGTCATCGGGCTGCCCGGCGAGACGGTTGAGATCCGGGATGGGATTGTCTACATAAACGACGTCGCGCTCGAGGAAAAGTTCCTCGAGCAGCGGACATCCCCCGGACGCATCGCCAGAATAACCGTGCCGCCCCTGTACGTCTTTGTCATGGGCGACAACCGCGGGCAGTCCAACGACTCGCGCAGCTTCGGTCCGGTCCCCATCGAGAACATCATCGGGCGCGCGTGGCTGGCGTACTGGCCGCTGGACTCGGCCGGCCTGGTGCACTGAGGGTAGCAACCTGTGACCACACCAAGATGGAGCCACACGACCAAGACCTGGATTGTCGTCGGCCTGGCGGTCCTCCTGGGCCTCGCCGCCTATGCCTTTCGTGATCTGATTCCCCCGCTGGTCCTGGCGCTGGTGCTTGCCTACCTGCTCAAGCCGCTGGTCGATTGGCTGGAGCGCCTCACGCGTCTGCCCCGCGTCTGGGCAACGCTCAGCGTCTTCCTCGTGGTGATTCTGATCTTCAGCACCATCCCGGTGACCGTGGTCCCGGTCCTCCTCGATCAGGGGACACTCATGTTCAAGGAGCTCCAGAGGCTGCTGCAGGACTTGCAGGCCTGGATGGACGAGACGGCGTTCCTCTCGAGCTCCTGGCAGATCCTGGGATTCAGGGTCAAGCTGGAGGACCTGTTTGCCAACCTGGAGGGGACCATCCAGGACCTGATCACGCCGGTCTTCAGCGAGACCCTCGGCCTGGTCAAGACCCTCGCCTCCAGCGTCCTTTGGGTGGTCACCATCCTGCTGACCTCCTTCTGGATCGTCAAGGATGCGGCGCACTTCCGCTCCTCCCTGGATCGCCTTGCGCCCCCGGGCTACGCCGGAGAGCTCAAGAGCCTGCGCCAGGCCGTCTCGTCAGTCTGGCGGCAGTTCTTCCGCGGGCAGTTGCTGCTTGGCCTGGTCGTCGGCCTCGCCGTCGGGATCTGTACCTCGATCGTGGGCCTGCCCAACGCCGGCCTGATGGGGCTCATCGCGGGCATCCTGGAAGCCATTCCCAACTTTGGTGCCACCATCGCCGCCGTTCCCGCCATTCTCACAGCCCTCCTGCGCGGATCGCAGTGGCTGCCCATTTCGAATTTCGGCTTTGCCCTCCTGATTGCCGGCATCTACCTTGTGATCCAGCAGTTGGAGAACAATCTCCTCGTACCCCGCATCATGGGAGGCCGGCTGCAGCTTCATCCGGTCATCATCATGGTCGGCTTGCTGGCGGGAGGAATCCTCTTCGGCGTCGTGGGCATCTTTGTCGCTGCGCCCGTCGTCGGGACCCTCGCGGTGCTGCTTCGCTACGTGCACGCCAAGCTTCTCGACCGCGATCCCTTCCCGGTCGAGGTGAAGGTGAGCCCTCAGGACCTCTTTCCCGACAAGCTCGACGCCTTCCTGTTCGATCTGGACGGGACACTCGCCGACACGGACGACAAAGCCGTGGGCCGGCTTGCCCGGCGGCTTAGCCGCCTCCGTTGGCTGCTGCCCGAGCGCAACCCCGAAGTCGCGGCGCGCAAGCTCGTGATGGCCGCCGACCGGCCGGTGACCCTTATTCTGAGCCTGCTGAACCACGTGCGGCTGGACGACAACGTCGTGGGGCTGGCCGGCCGGCTCTACACACTTCGCGCCATCCGGCCCCTCTCGGCCTTGCGCCCGGTCCCGGGCACGGCCGACCTATTGGCGACCCTTGCCCAGACACACAAGCTGGCGCTCGTTACCAACCGTAGCCGCCGGGAGGCTACTGCCTTTCTAGAGCAGCAGGGCCTCACCGGGCTCTTCTCGGTCGTGACGGGCCGCGAGGATACCTGGCATCTCAAGCCTCACCCTGCACCGATCCGGCACACCGCCAAGCGCCTCGGTGTGCCGCCCGAGCGCTGCGTGATGATCGGCGACACAGCCGCCGATGTCGTCTCGGCCCGTCGGGCGGGCGCCAAAAGCGTGGGGGTGCTGTGCGGATTCGGCACCCGGCGTGTCCTCGAGGGGGCCAAGGCCGGGCAGGTCCTGGAAACGACGGCGGACCTGGTCAGCTGGATCGAGCCGGACCGCTGAAGGCCCGCCCTGGAGCTCGCTGTCTGACCTGGGGCTACTCCCTTTTCTCCCGGCTCGCCAGGCTCAGCTTGGTGAACAACCAGGGGCAGAAGAAGGCAACCGCCCACCCGAGCAGGGCATACCGGACGAAGCGGGCTGCCGCGCCCACGCCAAAGCTGAGGTCCTCAGGCAGCAGGAGCTTGGGTCCTGCCCACAGCGCGCCGACCAGCACCACCCCGAGCACGTAGCGCACAAGCCGCAGCCACCACGCGCCTCCGACCTGGAACCCGACCCACCGCCTCTCCATGATCACGCCGACGCCGAGACCCACCAGCGCTGCGGTTGGCGTCACAGCCCCTTCGGCCGGGTAGAGGCCCGCGGTGTCTGCCGGGTGCACCAGCATCAGCAGGATCGGAAACCCCACGGCCAACACGACTTGGCCCGCCGTGCGCTGCTCCCCGAACCAGCGCCGCAGCTGCGGCTCCAGCGCAGCATAGACCGCCACCAGCACGAGACCTATGAGCCAGCCGCCGAGGAGGTCCTGCGGGAAGTGGACGCCCAACACGATCCTGGAGAGGCCAATCGCCGCGATCAGCAGCGCAGCGGCGAGCCGGAGCGCCCAAGATCGGAAGCGCAGCGCCAGGTAGCCCCAGTTCGCCACCGCATTCTGGGCATGCCCGCTCGGGAAGGAGGGGCTCACCTCCAGCCGCGGCGCCTTCATCTCGATCCCTTCGCCACTTGGCCTGGGGATCGCAAAGACGTGCTTGACTGCGCCGTTTAGCCAGGCGGACAGCAGGGACACGTACCCCAGGCCGATCCCGATCTCCCGGCTGATGCACCAGTACACCAGCGGAAGCAGGAGCAGGTAGACCTCCTCATAGCCAAAGAAGGTAAAAACCTTGGAGGCCCCATCCAGGGCGGGGGAGCTGTGGGCCTGGACCCAGGCGATTGCCTGGGCACCCCAGGGTACGAGCGATTCGAGCCATTGATCCACCGGTCACACTCCTTGATTCTTCTCTGCCCCATACCCCTTGACGGCCGGTACCGCCGGCAGCCGTCCTCTCTTCCACGCCACCGCTTCGACCTGGCCCGGAATAGCCACGAGGCGCTCGACCTTGGCCTGAAAGGCGGCTGCTTCCCCGGTCGTAAAGTACCTGACCTGCCCAACTCCTCCGGTGCACAGGCAGCCCGCACCCTCCAGGACGCGCTCCGTTTGGCGGGCCACTGCCGGTGCCGGATCGATCACGTCGACCTCGGGCCCAACCACTCGCCTGATCGCCGGCAGGAGAAAGGGATAGTGCGTGCAGCCGAGCACAAGCGAGTCCATACCGGCATCCAGTAGCGGCTGCAGGTAGGAGCGGAGCAGGGCCTCAGTCTCCGGGTCGTCGAGCCGGCCCGCTTCCACTCGCTCGACCAGCCCCGGGCACACCTGGGTGTGGACGGCCGTGTCTGCCGCAAAGCGCTCCAGGAGCCGCGCAAACAACTCTCCCTGGAAGGTTGCCTGCGTGGCGATGACCCCGACGTGCCGGCTGCGGGTGCGTTCGGCCGCCGGTTTGACGGCCGGCTCCATGCCGACGACGGGGACGTCGAACCAGGCGCGCAGCTGGGGGAGGGCGGCGGCAGATGCCGTGTTGCACGCCACCACTACCGCGCACGCGCCCTGCCCGATCAAGAACGAGGCGATTGCCCTCGAAAAGGTCCGGATCTCCGCCAACCGGCGCGAGCCGTACGGTACGTGGGCCTCGTCTGCCAAATAGACAATGTCCTGGCAGGGCAGCCGGGCCACCACCTCGCGCAGTACGGAAAGGCCGCCGACGCCCGAGTCAAAGATGCCGACCGAGGGGCGATTGGCATCCGGCCCGGGCTCCATGCCTCCCTCGGCGGCTCTGGCTCCCATCTTCGGCAGCGGCTCCCGTCCGTACCTGGGGTCAGCTGCGGCAGGCGGCCACAAAGGCGTCAAACAGCCGCTGAGCCGCCTCGTCGATGGGAGCGAGCTCCTCGGGGTGCCACTGAACGGCGATGGCAAAAGGGTGATCCGGCACCTCCACGGCCTCCAGGACCCCGTCCGTGGCTGCGGCGCTGCGCGACAGCAGGGGCGCTCGCCTCTTGATGGCCTGGTGGTGGAAGCTATTGGTCTTCAGGACCCGCTGACCCACGATCTCGTGCAGCCGCGATGTTGGCTCCACGAGCACCTCGTGAGCCACGAATGACCGCTCTACCCCCTGCGTATCGTGGTGGACCGTGGGTTTCTTGCGCTGCGAGAGGTCCTGGTAGAGCGTTCCCCCCACCGCCACATTGAGGACCTGGATGCCCCGGCAGATCCCCAGCAGGGGCTTCGGAGCGTCGCGGTCCAACGCCCAGCGCGCGAGCAGGATCTCCATCGTGTCGCGCAGCGGCGAGACGCTCCGCAGCTCTGTCCGCACCCGCTCGTGGTACAGCGCCGGCTCCATGTCCCCGCCCCCCGGCAGCAGAACGCCGTCACACCGGCGGTAGAGGGAGGCCAGGTGGGCCTCGTCGTCGAGGTGCGGGATGAGAATCGGGCAGCCCCCTGCGCGCACGACGGCAAGGGCATAGCTCTGGTTCTGAGCAAAGCGGGCCGGCGCTCCCTCCTGCCGGAGGTCCATGCAGGTGATGCCGATGATGGGTGCACGCGGGTCGGGCATGGGGCTCTCCTGGGTTGGCGGACGGCCTTTGTCCTCGGCGTCGGTCACTAGGGTGTGGGCGAGGGCGTGTGCGTCAGTGTGGGCGAAGGCGAGGGCGAAGGCGTGTCCGAGGGCGTAGGTGAAGTGCGCAGAGTCCGGGTCGCCGTGAGCGCCGGGGTCGGTGTGCCAGAGCTCACCCTGTCGCCTACCTTTTCGAACACCCGCTCCACAACCTCACCCGCCGCGCCGAGCATGCCCAGCTTCTGGCCGTTCAGCGTGAGCGACACGGCGCCGGCGTTCCCGATCCGCACCTCTATGCTCTCCTCGCCGAACCACGACTTGTAGGTGCCGGCCTCCAGCTCCCCCTGGAACTGCCGGACGCCATCCACCGTGATCTGCAGCCATGACCTGTCTTCAAAGAGCAGCTCGAGGAAAATCCCGGTATAGATAGGCGTGGTCGGCGTGGCCGACGGCCGGCGGGTCGGCGTCATCGAGGCCGTCGGCCGCGGCTTGGTCGGCTCTGGCGTGACACTCTCGGGTGACGGCGGAGCCGTCCCTGTCGGAGCGGCAGTCGGTGCTTCGTTCGTTGCTGCCTGCACCAGTACCGTCGCAGTCGGCGACCGGGGAGCGAGCCACGCCAGATAGGGGGAGAGCGCGGGCCACTGCCACCAGGCGAGGGCGACCAGCCCGGCCACGCACAGGATCACCGGCACGAGCCACAGCCAGCGGCGTGCGCGGCCCTGGATTTCGTGGAGTGCCATGGGCTGGAAGGAACCAGAAGCGAAGGGGTTGGACTCTGCGGGAGCGACGACCACCTGCTGGGCGGGCGCCACCGCTGCGGAGTAGAGACGGGCGGCCTCGTCCACATCCAGCCCCAGGTACGAGGCATAGTTCTTGACAAAACCCCGGCCGACGGTCGGGTCGGGAAGAGCCTGATACTGCTCGGACTCGAGCGCCTCGATGTACTGCGACCTGATGCGCGTCTCCGCCTGCGCCTGCTGCAGGTCAACGCCCAGCGCCTCGCGGCGCTCGCGCAGCCATGCACCCAGCCTGACCGTGGTGTCGCTACTCACGGCGCCCACTATACCGGACGAGAAGGTGGATGTCAAATCGCCGGTCTTCCGGCAATGGAGGCCGATCACGCCTGGTTTGCGGATCGCGGCAGCCCGCACTAGAATGACACCCTGCGAGAGCGACCACATGCCATCCATGTCCATGCCCACTCAAAAACGCTACCGAACCGAGGCGCGGCGTCTCGTGCCTCTGCGCCAGGGGCCGTTTCCTCCTCGACGAGCAGCGTCGGGCGGGGAAGGCACCCTGGCTCAGACCCGGCTTGCCTGCTCCGTCGCCTCTGGGGCACCCCCCTGCGCGGGCTGGTTCCCGGGTCCCAGAGCCGGGCGCCGCGTTCCCGGCCCCACCCGCAGCCGCTGTGCGAGCCGGCAGCGCCTGGAGCGGCTGGCGTGAAGGCCGCGCGCATCCTGCTTCTGGCCGATACGCACCTCGGCTTCGACCTGCCCACCCACCCCAGGGTGCAGCGCCGCCGCCGCGGCGACGACTTCTTTCGCAACACAAGGCTCGCGCTCGAGCCGGCGCTGCGCGGCGAGGTGGACCTGGTCGTCCACGGCGGCGACCTCCTCTTTCGCAGCCGGGTGCCGGCATGGCTTGTCGAGGCGGCGCTCGCTCCGCTCATCCAGGTGGCCCAGGCCGGCGTCCCCGTCTTTCTGGTCCCGGGCAACCACGAGCGCTCGCGTATCCCCCTCCATCTCTGGGGGCAGCATCCCAACCTCCATGTGTTTGACGCGCCCCGGACGTTTGCGTGCCCTACTCGCGAAGGCACGCTGGCACTATCGGGTTGGCCGTTCGCACGGGAGGTGCGCGCCAGGCTCGGCTCGCTGCTCCGCGAGTGCGGTCTCGGCAGTATACCGGCGTGTGCCCACCTGCTCTGCATGCACCAGACGGTGGAAGGGGCGCAGGTGGGGCCGGCAGACTTTACCTTCCGCGCCGGGCCGGACATCGTGCCGGGGCGCGAGATACCTTCCGCCGCAACCGCCGTGCTCGCAGGCCACATCCACCGCGCACAGGTACTGCGCTCCACGCTCGCCGGCCGGCCGCTCGCCGCACCGGTGATCTACCCCGGCTCCGTGGAGCGGACCGCCTTTGCCGAGCGGGAGGAAACCAAAGGCTACATGCTGGTCACCGTGCCCCTCGCGGAGGGGCCTGCTCGCCGGCCGGTGGAGGCCCACTTCGTGCCCCTCCCCGCCCGGCCCCTGGTCATCCTCCGCCACGAGTGCGATGGCACCGATCCGCACGGCCTCTCCGCTGCGGTGGCGAAGCAGCTGGCGTCGCTCGATCCCGACTCGGTTGTGCGGCTCGAGCTTGAGGGCGTGGGCGCGGCGGCTGCCCGCGCGGTGCTCACCGCGCCCCTGCTGCGGAGCCTGGCTCCCGCCTCCATGAATATCGAGCTGGCACCTGAGACGCCGCGCCGCGGCGAGACGGCGATGACGTAGCCGAGGTGCCTGCCACCCGGGAACGGCCGGAACCAGCCGCGGCCGAGAAGAGCTCCGCCGACCGTAGTATAGGGCCTCGTGCCCGTTCCTGCGGCCCGCCCGCGGGACGGCTTGCGGGGCGTCCGGGGCTGTGGTACACTCGCAGCGTGCTGCGCTGGTGCGGCGCACAACCCATTGGGGAAATGTGGAAAGGAAGGCAAGCATGAAACGCAGGTCGATGACGATCGTAATGGTGCTGGCGGCCCTGCTGTTGGCCTCTGGCCTGGTGCCGGCTGCGGCCCTCGAGCCGCAATCGCGCTCACTCGTTCGGATTGATTGGCGCACCGAGGCCGACCTGGACCTCATCGAAGCGTCCGGCGTGGACGTCTACGCGCGCCTCGATTCGGACACAGGTCCCTACTTCCTGGCAGGGGCGACGGCCAAGCAGACCGAGGCGCTCCGGGACGACACGCTGGCCGTGACGGCCCTGGACGATGCCCTTGACGGGAGCTATTACGTTGCGACGCTGGCTCCCGGCCGTGCTCTGCCCGATTGGCAGGCCTATGGCCGCGTGCTTGCCGCCGATGGGGCCCAGGCCGTGCTGCGCACGACGCCTGACCAGGCGGAGCGGCTGGCGGAGGCGGGCGCGCAGATCGTCGCCGTGCGACTCGACCCCAAGCCCGTCAAGGCGGCAGGCGCCGACGCCCTCCCCGAGACGGTCGAATGGGATCCGCTGATCCAATCCATGATCGACCAGGTGACCTCGGACCAGGTGAGCCAGTATGACCGCGAGCTGGCCGGCGAGATCCCGGTGTGGGTGGACGGCGACTGGTATACCATCACCAGCCGCTACACCTACAGCGGCACGCCGATCCAAAAGACCACGAGCTACATCGGCGAGCTGTGGGAGAACCTGGGCCTGGACGTCGAATACCATGTGTGGGAAGGGCCGACCTATCCCAACGTGATCGGTGAGCTTCCCGGCCTGGTGGACCCAGACAACGTCTTTATCATCGGCGGGCATGTGGATGCCGTGTCGGGCTCACCCGGAGCCGACGACAACGCCAGCGGGTCCGTCGCGGCCATGATCGCCGCCGACATCATGACTCAGTACCAATGGGGCTGCACTCTGCGCTTTGCCGTCTGGACGGGCGAGGAGCAGGGCCTGAACGGCAGCTATGCCTACGCCCAGCGCGCCTACAACGACGGCGAAAGCATCCTCGGCTACCTCAACCTGGACATGATCGCTTGGAACACCCTCAACAGCGCGCGCGACGTCGACTTTTACTACTCGTCGAGCGTGCCCGGCTCGCAGGCCATGGCGCAGCAGTTCGCTGAAGTGGTCGACACCTACAACCTGAACCTGATCCCGTACCTGGGCACCGGCATGAGCGGCAGCGACCACACCTCGTTCCTGCAGTTCGGATACCCGTCCATCCTGGGCATCGAGGACAACGACGACTTTAATCCCTACTACCACGGGCCCGGGGACACCCCGGCCCACACCGACCTGGCCTACTTCACCGACTATGTCAAAGCCTCGATCGCCGACTATGCGCACCTGACCGGCTGCCTCATCCCAAGCGGGCTGGGCTCCTTGGAAGGGCACGTCACGGCGGCCGGCACCGGCGCACCGATCGCCGGCGCGGTCGTGACGATCACCGATCCGGACAATCACACCTCAACCGTGACGACCGACGGCGCCGGATACTACTCCAAGACGCTTCTCGCCAACACCTATACGGTGACCGTCTCTGCCTACGGCTACAACCCCCAGACGGTGACCGGTGTTGTGGTCGCAGATGACACCGTGACGACGCTCGACCTGGCCCTCACCAAGGCGCCGATCTACGTGGTCAAGGGAATCGTGAGCGACTCGGTGAGCGGCTCGCCGCTGGCGGCCGACATTGTCTTCGAGGGTTCGCCGGTGACCGCCTCGACCGATCCGTCAACCGGCAAGTACCGTGCCATCCTGGCGACCGGAACCTACGTTATGCACGTCACGGCCGACCTTCACCAGCCGCAGGAGCGGACGGTGGTGGTGAACGTCAGCCAGATCCAGGACTTTGCCCTCGAGCCGCTGCCCTGCATCCTGCTGGTGGACGACGACAACAACGCGCCCGACAACCGCCCCTACTTCACGGCGGCGCTCGATACGCTGGGCTATGACTATGACGTGTACGACACGGGCGGCGCCGGCGGCCCCGGCCTGGCCGGCCTGCAGGGCTACAGGATGGTCTTCTGGTTCTCGGGGGACACCTACGGTGGGACATCCGGACCGAACTCGATCGACGAGACGGACTTGGCCGCCTACCTCGATGCGGGCGGAAACCTATTCCTGTCGGCACAGGACTATCTCTACGACAGGCAGGGGGTGACCCCCTTCGGCCAGACCTACCTGGGCATCGGGTCGTACTCGGAGGATGCCGGCAATGCCGGCTCGATCACCGGCGTCACCGGCGACCCGGTGGGCAACGGCCTGGGGCCCTTCCCGATGACCTATCCCAGCGGCTTTACCGACTACGGCGACAGCGTGACGGCCGGCAACGGCGGCTCGCAGGCCTTCCGCAGCCAGAGCAGCGTCAACCTCGACGTCGACAAGACAAACGGCACCTGGCACACCCTCTTCTTTGGCACCGACTGGGTGCCGGTCGCCAACAACAACGCGGCGAACGGCCGGGCCGTCCTGCAGAGCGCCATCAACTGGTTCGGCGGCTGCCAGGCGCCCTCTGCGGTGCACGTGGGCAACATCCTGGTCCGCTGGAAGAGCGTCATCGGCCTATTCACCGTGATGGGCAGCGTGCCGGTGGCAGACCAGAACGGCGCGGCGGTGAGTGGCGCCACGGTCAGTGCGCAGTGGACGCTCCCGGACGGGACGACACAGAGCAAGACCGCGGTAACCGAGCTGACAGGCGTAGCCAAGTTTCGGCTGAACAGCACGCAGCACGGGGAGTACGAGCTGTGCGTCACCAACGTGGTCGCCAGTGGCTACACCTACGACCCCGACCAGAACATAGAGACGTGTGAGACGGTCGTAGTACCCTAACGAAGCGTATCGGCACGCGAGGCAGGGCCCCTGCTCTGCCTCGCCTGCCCTGCATGCCGCAGCCCTTCGCTTGCGCGGAGCGCGGGGCTCTGCTACAATGGCGCGGTTAGGCCCCCATCGTCTAGTGGCCTAGGACACCGCCCTTTCAAGGCGGCGACAGGGATTCGAATTCCCTTGGGGGCACTCTCTAAAGCCCCACCAAAATCGGTGAGGTTCTCCTGGTGAGCCGGCCTGCGGGCCGGCTTTGGCCTTCCTGGACAGGGCATCTTCCCCTGCCGGTCGATAGGCAGTACTCCGTTTCCACCTGCCGGACTGCGTGCATGCTCACCGCAGGTCGCTCTCATTTCCCCTGACTGAGCAGGGCACAGACGGGTGTCGAGAGCTCTCCGGGGGCCGCTCGTGACAGGATCCAATCCTCCTCAGTTGGCATCGTTCCTACAGGAGGCTTGATCAGCGGTACCTGAGGGCGTCACCAGCTGTCATCTGGCGGTGTGCCTGCCCGCTAACAGCGGAGCAATGTCGTACGAGCTCCACATCACTTCTACCCGATTTGGCCCAGTGGTCCGGCCCAACTACGGGGCACTTCCGGGTGGAGTAGGGCCAAAGTCATGGAAATAGAGAGAAGGAACGTGACGGGAAGCTCATGACAGAGACTCTCTTCAGCAGTAAGCTTGACGTTGCACGAGGAGACTGGCAACGCCGGATGGTGACTTGCGGGAGTGCCAACTCGATGGTGCGGCCAGCGAGTGCGCTGAGTCCCCAGTTCAGGAGGTTCCCATGTGCTCTCTCGAGAGAATCGCGTTCAGGTTGGCGACGGACGAGGACTTTCGCACGGACTTTGCGAATGAGCCAGAGTGCGTCGTTGCGGCCGTGGGTCTCACTCTGGACGAGCAGAGCCGGACTGCACTGAAGCAGTCCCGTTCCCTCCTTGCGCTGTCGGCTGAAATGCTGGCCGATCGCCTGCTGGCCGAAGAGCCTGCAGATCCCTGGTGGTGGTGGGGCCAACGATCTGCGCCCGATTGTGCTGCTGCCTGAACCAGGTGCGGGCGCTGCATGCCTGAGCGCCGACAAAGCCGCTGCTGCTCTGGACGCTGCTGTCGCCGCGCACATCGCGCGACTTCTGCGCCAGGCAGGCGGCGCTCGGTCGGGTGATCTGCGCCAGGTGGAGGACTGGATCCTCGACTGTGCCCGTACCGAACCGGTCCACCTACGGCTGTCGCTTCTAGTCTGCCAAGCTGCAGGCGGCGTCGCTTCAGACGCCGTTGCCGTCGCTGCGGCGTGGCATCTGCTCTATTGTGCCGCCCACCTCTTGGATGACGTCGCAGATGCTGAATGCTTCTGGCTGCCACCAAGCCAGGCCATAAACGCTTCTGTCACTCTGATCTTCCTGGCTCAACTGAGCCTGACCACATTGAAGGACAGCCAGGTGGATCCAGACAGGATCGTGGCGTTGGTGTCAGCGTTCAACACCAAGACCACTCGGATGGCTCTAGGCCAGGCAAGCGACCTGGCATGGGACGCACAATCCGCTACGCTGAACGACTACTGGTCGATTGCCCAGGCCAAGACGGGCGAGTTCTATGCGTTGGCTTGTCAGGCAGGTGCGCTTGTGGGAACGGACGAGCAGGCTGAGATTGACAGATACACCACGTTCGGCTATCATCTGGGTGTGCTGGTCCAAGTGGCCGATGACCTGCAAGCTTTGTGGAGACCGCGCGGACGGGGTGATCTGCTCACAGCAGGCCGGACGTTGCCCGTAGTCTACGGGCTCAGCGTAGCTTCACCAGAAGGAAAAGAGCATCTGCACCACCTGCTGGCGAGCGCCCCTGACAGCGCCGAAGCGCAACACGAGCTGCTAGTCGAGCTGGCCAGACTTGGGGCTCTGCACTACATAGCGTTGCAGGGCGGGCTGCAGCATCAGCTTGCTCGGGAGGCGATACTCTCGGCACCGCGGCCCACCGCTGCGCACGAGAGGCTGTTGGAAATGCTAGACTCAGCCTTCCCGGCCATAGGGGTTGCAGACCAGCAGTGCGCACCTTCAAGGGTTTTGAACGGCTAGGTGAACTGCGGCGTGAGGGGCGGAACCACGCCGGGCTTTGGTATCTACCCCCCTACATTCTCTCGCTTCTGACCTTTGCGCTCCTGGCTGTGTCGAGCTGGGTGATCACCTGGCCTGGCGATGGAGTGAGTTGGGCGCTGCCAGAAGGGCGCATCCTCGCAGTAGACTCTTACGGACCCGGGGGTCTGGCTGGTCTGAAGCCAGGCGACGTCGTCGTGTCCATCGACGGTCGCGTGCTGTCCGGAACGCCGCTGTATGCAGGGGCTCGCCCAGGTCAGCAAGTTGTTCTCGGTGTTCAGCGCGGCGGGCGGATATCGGACATCCGTCTCACCCTGGATTCCCCTACTGCGGCCGACCTGCTATGGAGGCTGGTCCCGGTAGTCGTTGGTCTTAGCTTCTGGCTAGGTGGTGTGGTGCTATTCGTGCTTCGGCCCAAGTCCTCCCCCTGCCAGGCGTTTTTCCTCTTCTGCCAGGGAGCAGCGGTCACGCTCGCCACCGGGCAGATCTCAGCGGTGAACGTTGGATGGGCCGCGCAGTTGTTCCACCTGTCGCTGCTGGCACTGGCTCCGCTGCAGGCTCACTTCTACGAAGTCTTCGTAGCCGCGGATCGGCCGGCCATGCGCGCCTGGGTACATTGGCTGGCTGCTTTGTGTGGTCTGCTGGCGCTCCCCCAGGCAGCAGCTGTGGTCCTTTCACTTTTCGAACACCGTGTGACTTTGTTTCCTCTCACTTGGCCCCCCTGGCGGTTGGGAGTGCGGCTCTACCTGGGGGCGACGCTATCGGCCATCATGGTCGGCCTGCTGGTCACCTATTTCTCTACGCGGTCAGCCAGTGTACGTCGCAAGTTGCGCGGGCTCGCTGTTGGGACAAGCATCGGAGTGCTGCCGCTGTTGCTCTTTTCCCTGGCACCCGACATGCTGGGAGGTACCGGAGCCGGATTGCCGTATCAGGTCAGCTTCCTCTTCCTCATCATGATCCCCCTCAGCCATGCCTATTTGATATTCCGGCATGACCTTGTCCCGCTTGATCGATTCCTCAACCGCAGCCTGGTGGTCTTCAGTCTGGGACTGACGTGGGCCGGAGTCTACCTTGCTGCTGTCGGGACGAGTCTCCTCTTTTTTCGCGACACACCGCTGCTGTACCCTCTGGTGGGCGCTCTGGTGACAGTGGGACTTGCGGCTCTCTTGAACCCTGTGCGGTCGCGGATCCAGCGTGTGGTGGATCGTCTGTTTTACCGCGGCTGGTACGATTACCGGACCGTAATCGCGGAGGTGAGCCTCGCGCTGAGCACTGTGACCTCGCGTCGCGAGCTGGCCGAGAGGCTGGTGGCGCCAGTGGCCGAGGGCCTGAGGTTGCGGGGAGCAGCGCTCTACCTGCGTACGCCGGAGGGCGATTTGGAGTTGACCGGTAGCCGCGAGATGGAAGTGCCCGAACGGCTGCCGATTGCAGCGGTCAGTCCAGAGGCCTTCGGCCAGCCACTTTCACAAGAAGGTGAGCGAGGCATGGTCAGCAGAGTGGCCTGGCGCTTTCCGCTGGTGCAGGACGGGAGGCCCACGGGGTTGCTCTTGCTGGGGGAGAAGCGGGAGGACAACTTCCTTGAGCCCGCTGACGCCGAGATTCTGCGCACACTGGCGCAACAAGCGTCACTGGCCGCGGCGAAGGTGCTCTTGATGGACGAGCTACGCCAGGCCATGAAGGCTCTTGAAGCGGGTCAACGTCGAATGTTGACGGCAAGGGAGGAAGAGAGGCGTGTCCTCGCCTGGAAGCTGCACGATGGTCCTGTACAGGACCTGCTGGCGTTGGGGTATCGGCTCCATGAGTGCCGCGAACTAGCATGGCCCCATGACCGCTCGCTTGCTGAGGCGCTCGAACTTGCGCGACGGGAGACAACGGAGATCATGGCGGTCCTACGAGAGGCCTGCAGCGACCTGCGCTCCGATGTACTGGACGTGATGGGTTTGGGGCCGGCGGTGATACAACACGCGCGAGATGTGATGCGCAAGACGGGGATCGTAGTCTATCTGGATGTGCCTCGCCGGGGGCCAAAGCTGGCAGATCCGTTGGGGATCACGCTGTTGCGCGTCTTCCAGGAAGCTCTGGGGAACGCCGTACAGCACGCGAACGTCCGAGAAGTGTGGACATCACTGCAGATGCAGGATGGAATGTACGAACTGAAGGTGTGGGACGAGGGCAAGGGCTTCATGGTACCAGACAAGATGAGTCTACAGGCTTTGAAAGGTCACTTTGGCTTGGTCACCATGATGGAGCGGATGGCCGCGGTAGGCGGCGCCCTCGAGATACATTCTGGCCCAGGGAAGGGAACCCAGGTAAGAGCCTGGGGCGCAGTGTAGAGGGTGGCGGCAGCGGATGGCGCCCATCCAGAGGAGGCAGCAGGAAAATGGCGACTCGAGTGTTGCTGGCCGATGATCATCCCTCAGTGCGCGCAGGCGTCTGCGCAGCGCTGGGAAAGGCCCCTGGCATCGTGGTTGTGGCGGAAGCCGCCGATGGCGAAGACGCGCTACGGCTGATAGAGCAACAGCAGCCCGACGTGGCGCTGCTTGACTGCCGACTGCCAAAGCTCAACGGCGTGGAAGTGGCGGCGCTGGTGCGGAAACGCGGCCTCCCGACACGGGTGCTGGCGCTGAGCGCCTACACGGACGACGAGTACGTGCACGGGATGCTGGAATCCGGCGCAGCGGGGTATCTGCTGAAGGAAGAGGCGCTCGATACGGTTGTGGAGGCGGTCCAGGCTGCAGCGCGAGGAGAGGAGTGGTACAGCCGGAGGGTATTGGCTCAGGTGACTGCTTGGGCACGGGGGGAGACATCGGTCTCTCCTGATGTGGCCAGGCTGACCGACCGGGAGTTGGATGTCCTGCGCCTGCTGGCGCGGGGCTGGGACAATTCTCGCATCGCGCAGGAGTTGGTGATAACTGAAGGCACCGTGAAGAATCACATTACCAGCATCTATGGCAAGCTGGGTGTCTCATCTCGTGCAGAAGCCACGGCCTGGGCATGGGAGCGCAGGCTGATCGCTGAGAGATAGATTTCAGGAGTGGCTGCAGACGTGGGAAGGAGCCTGCTGTTTTCGTACCCAGGGGAGGGTCAACATGCTTCGTAGGGCGCGAATCAGAGCAGCGAAGGCGGTGAACAGCAGTGCAGCGGACTCGCGCTCGATTTGGTTTGCGGAAGTAGAGCAACTCCGGTCTAGACTGACGGAGCGTGAGCTACAAGTGCTGGCCAAGATGGTTGAGGGCAAGACCGACGCGACGATCGCTGAGGAACTGGGGATCGGCGTCAAGACTGCATGCAACCACCGCAGCTGCTATGGCCCGGAATTCGTGCTGAAACTGGGTCGAAGTCATAGAAGAACTGGCAAAGAACATGACTGGGACCTCATGACAATCTGTCGCCTTTGCTGTATCCTTGACTCGTTGCCATAGGGCTCTCTGGTCTCGAACAGATGAGCCTCATCCAGCCTTGGCTCATATCGGGGACCGGCCCAGGTGTCGGACAGCCAGAACTAGCTCAAAGCCGGAGGGAGGTAGACGATGAGACTAACCTACGGAAGGTGCACTGCGAGGATGCTCGCCGCGGCGCTCTTTGTGACTCTAGGGTTGGTGGCAGCTATACTCGCTACGGGGGTTGAACCCGTACATGCGGACGCTTGTGGCACCAACTACCTGTACCAGTGGACTTGTAGGCTCGATTGTGACCAGCAATACTCCTGCGGACCGGGCAAGTGGTTGTTTGTGTGCGTAGAGGAGAAGGCCTACAAGTACACCAATCCGTGGAGTGACAAGGACATGGGACCAACTGGGTACATGCCCACCAATTGCACCGAGTGGTGGGATCAGACCTGTCCCTGGTTCTGCAACTGGTAGTCCCGATCATCCGTCACCCCGAGGTTCTCGGAGCAGAAACCTCGGGGAATGGATCTTCTCCGATAAACGAGGTACTCACTCGGCATGACTCACGCCGCCCCTTCTGCAGGAAGGGTTGGACTTGACCAGCATCGCGGAATGCACATGTACAGAACAGGCGTGCACTCTGTGCTCCGTGCTGCAGTGATGATCGCTGTAGTCCTGTCTGGCCATGCTTGTTCGGTTCCCTCCACAACAGGACGTGATGAGGCCCAGGTGGGCGCCAGTGAGCGAGACGGAAGTGACAGCTTGCCACGACCTTACGACGAAGTGTCTGTCACAATCCGCTTCGCGTGCCCTGCAAGCGACCAATTCGAGTTCGAGTCTTTGGCCGCCGACTTCCATGCCCAGAACCCCGCTACCGAGATCGCGGTCCTGGCTATAGAGGATATCCTGGGCGGCAACCATACGGACGTGCTTCGCCGCCTGCTGATGGCAGCGGACGTTGTATACCACCGCGTGGACCTGGAGGCTGCTCCCAGAGGGTGGGTCCGGGATCTGTCGCCTTTTTTCGAGCATGATGCGACCTTTGAACCTGAGGACTTTTACCCCGGGATGCTGGAGGCATTCGAGGCACAGGGCAAAACGTGGGCCCTGCCTGGACCTGCTAAGCTGAGTCTGCTTTTCTTTGACCAGCGAAAGTTCGATGAGGCAGGTGTGCCGTATCCCACATTGGCCTGGACGAAAGAGGACTACTTGTTAGCGGCCAAGCAGCTGACGGAGCGCCGCGGTGATGAGTTCACGCAATTCGGCCTTGTCGACCCTCTTGCAGGGGCTAGGCACGCTCTGGTCCTTCCGCTCATGAGTGGCTGGCTGGATGGGGAACCCCCTTTGGATGCGCCACTCATCGCCGGTGCTGTGCAATGGTATACGGACTTGGCCCTGGTTCATGAGGTTATGCCTGTTTCCTCGCTGACGGAGCCGAACACGGTATACGACGCCCAAGATCTCGTTTTTTCGAGAAGAGCAGCCATGTGGAGCTATCCGCTTGACAGCTATGAGCCGCTGCGTGAGAGAGGCTGGGAGCTCGGAGTCGCCTTGCTCCCTACCTATGACCTTCCGGCTGCTACAGTGTTCATGTATGGCTTCATGATGAGTGGGGGAACGGAGAATCCTCAAGAAAGCTGGCTTTGGCTGAACTATCTCAGCCATCAGCGACTGCTGGGTCGAATGAATGCGAAAGCGGTACGGCTGCCAGCACGCCGGTCGCTTGCGGAACAGGGTGGCTACTGGACCCAGTTCGATGAGCAGACTACTGAGGTACTGCGCCATGCTGTTGAGCACTTGGTCGTCGAGTCGGCTGGGAATGAAAAGGTGGCGCAATTGGACACAGCCATTGATGCTGTATTCGCTGGCATGTCGGTGGAGCTGGCGTTGTCTGAGGCCCAGACAGCTCTGGAAGCACAGCGATATCAGACAGCACAAATCACACCCGAGGCCTTTGTCGTGTCTCCGCCACAGGTCCAGGGTGCCTTGGGACCAGCTGTCATTGCCTTTGCGCTATCACCTCGAGCCGACCCGACAGTATACCACAAGCTTGCAGACACGTTCAACCGAGACCACTCAGCCGTTCATGCGCAGATCGTGACGGCCGCACAGGTGGAAACGAGCGACTGCTTCACCAGTGATCTCTGGCCAGGCGATGCGGATGCCCGTGCGAACTTGCTCAACCTACAACCCCTGCTGGAGACCGACTCCACTTTCTCATTGGACGATTTCTATCCCCGCTTCCTGGACGCCTTTCGCTACCGCGGTGACCTCTGGGGATTGCCTACCCAGGCCCAGTTACGGATTGTTTTCTACAACCGCAACCTCTTCGACGCAGTTGGCGCACCTTACCCGGCAGGGGGCTGGACCACGGATGACTTTTTTGCCCGCGCCGTGGCCTTGACGAGGGGTGATGGTGCCAAGAAGCAATATGGCTTTCTCCCCCTCAACGGCGATGCCAGCGACCTGCCGGTTTTGATGGCGTTGCGAGGGGCGGCGCTGTGGGACCAAGAGGGCCGGCCACGCTTTAATGAACCAGAGGTGGTAGCGGCCGTACGGTGGTACACCGATCTGGCGCTGAAGCATGGCGTGATGCCCGTTTTCTCCAACGACCTGCCGGATCGGGACCCGACAGCGCAAGAGGCGCGCTATGCCCTAGTGCGGTCCGGCCGCGTGGCGATGTGGACCGACTTCTCCGGTATCGATCGGCATGACATCTGGCCCACGGACACGGAGGTAGGGATGGCTCCGCTTCCGGCAGGGGGCGAGGGCGTGAGCGAGTTCCTGTACGAAGGGTTGTTCATTGCCGCTGATACGTCTCACCCTGAGGCATGCTGGGAGTGGCTCAGGTTTGTCAGTGGGCAGCTGGAGCCCGTGCGAGGGCTGCCCGCTCGACTGTCTTTTCTCGAGTCAACCGCCTTTGCCGGTCAGGTGGGGCGAGAGGCAGTAGAGACCTATCGCGATTCGCTGGCCTATGCCGATCTCAGTCGGCCTGCCACCCTGGAAGCCAGCAGTCAAATCCGCTGGTTCTACCAGGCAGTAGCGGACATTTGGGCTGGCGCCCGGCCAGAGATCGCCCTAGCAGAAGCGCAACGGGAGGCGGGAAAGTGATCGAGCAACCAATTCCAGGTCAACAGGCAAAGAGGTTGCAGTCCAAGACGCCCGATCTCACACTGCTTGTCGTGGGTATTCTCCTATTGCAGGTAGTTCTGCAGGCAGCATTGCTCGTTCGTACCAACCGAGTCTACCGTTGGATAGCTGAAGACAAGGCAGTCGCCAACTCCTCCACGACAGATATATCCCTCGTAAGCGGCGTTTCGCCCGACGACGATCCGTTCCTCGGTCCTGCAAGCGCTCCAGTCACCATAGTGGAGTTCTCGGACTTTGGCTGCAGCCATTGTCGCGAGGTTCAGCAGACGCTGGCCCAAGTCCGACAGAGATACGGCGACCAGGTGCGGATCGTTTTCCGTGACTTCTCATTGGAGGGGCCCGGCTCCGCATCATTCACTGCTGCATTGGGGGCAGAGTGCGCCAGTGACCAGGGTGCCTTCTGGGCAATGCATGATCTGCTCTTCGAGAAGCAGCCGGCGTTTGATATGGCAAGCGTACAAGGCTACGCCGCGAGCCTCGGGCTGGACATGGATCAGTTTCGGCCATGCATGGTGCTTAGGCAACACGAGGAGGACATCATGCATGACCACGCCGATGGGGTTTCGTACGGCGTCAGTTCAACGCCCACCTTTTTCGTGAATGGGCATCGCCTGGTCGGTGCAGTATCACTCTCGGTCTTTCGACGGGCTGTGGATGAGTCACTCCGCGGCCGCTGATCTTGCCCTCCAGCCCCGCTTGCGCTACATCAGTCCCCTGCGCCAAGCGAGTCCGCCAACCCCAATGAGCACGGCTTTCTCCACGTGCCCGTTTGTGGTATCATCCTGGAGTGGAGTCTGAAGCACGGCCCGGGTCTTTGTAGCGTGCCTCGGGTGAGGCCCTGCTCTCCACGGAGGTATGTGATGATGCACCACGGGGACACCAGGCGGCTGCTACTGGCTGTGGTCGTGCTGATGTCGGCCTCACTAGCTGCCTGTGTTCCCGGCTCGGCACCGGCCCCACCACCCACGCCCAGCCCCTTGCCCACCGCCGTCGTGCCCGAAAAGCCGACCTATACGGTCCAGCGGGGCGTCGTGGAAGACAGCCTCACCTTCAACGGCCGTGTGTCGCCGGTCAAGGAAGCCGAGCTCTACTTCCGCACCGATGGGCGCATTCTCAAAGTCAGCGTGGCCAAGGGTGATTCCGTGCGCGCGGGTGACTTGCTGGCAGAGCTGGACGTGTCGGCGTTGCGGCGCCTGCTGGCGCAGGCGGAACTCGCGTACGAGATCGCCCAGACCGATCTGACCAGCGCCGAGTCCGAGCGGACGTATCAGCTGGCCCGCGCCCGGATGGGCCTGTCACTGGAGCAGATAGCGCTCAAGAAGCTCGAGGGCTATGACCCGCGCTTGGACATGGCGGTAGCCAGGGCACAACTGGATGGCGCCACAGTCACACTCCAGCGGGCGCAAGCTGCTTACGATGCGGTGGCTCATTTGCCGGGCATTGGGGCGCGGCCCGAGTCCATGGCTTTGCAGCAAGCCACGCTCGCCTATTCGATAGCCAGCGCTACCTACGACCAGGCCGTCCAGCAGAGCACTCAGCACGCGTACGACATCCAGGCCCAGAAGAAACGGGTCGAGCTGGCGCAGCTCGAAGTCGACCACCTAGCCTCCGGCACCGATCCCCGCCTGGAGCAGGCCGTGGCGCAGGCAGCACTGGACCTGGATGACGTTCGAGCGCAGATCACGGACACGCTCGTCGTTGCACCGTTCGACGGCCAGTTGACCGCCGTGACTCTCTCGCCGGGCCAGGCGGTTGAAGGCTTCAAGCCGGTAATTGTGGTGGCCGACCCCACGCAATTGGAAGTGACGGCCGAGCTCACGGCCGATGAGATGAGCGATCTGAGTGAAGGCCAGGCCGCGACCGTGGTCCCGCTCCAGTATCCTGCGCAGAAGCTGTCCGCCACGATCCGCTCGCTGCCCTATCCGTATGGCTCTGGCGGCAGCGCAAGCGGGCTGGAGGCGGCGGATCGGGCTACCCACCTGGAGGTCGACTTCGGCGGGTCTGCCGTCGCCCCTGGGGAGTTGGTCCGCGTCTCCGTCGTCTTGGAGCGCAAGGAGAGCGTCCTGTGGCTGCCGCCGGCCGCCATACGCACCTTTGAGGGCCGCAAGTTCGTCGTCGTGCAGGAGGGCGCCGCCCAACGCCGCGTCGACGTGACCTTGGGCATCGAAAGCGCGGACCGGGTCGAGGTCCTAGATGGGCTGAGAGAAGGCGCCGTCGTAGCCGGGCCATGAGTTTGAAACCACGGACACGGGAATGAGACCCCAGGCGCCTCACACGGTCACCTGATCCCGGAGTGGCAGTGAACCTGATCGCTTCGCTTCTGTCGATAGTGGCCCTTTCCAGCAAGCGCCTCTGGAACCAACGGCTGCTGATGCTCTGCCTGCTGGTGGGATTGACGGCGGCTGTAGGGCTGCTGTCGAGCATCCCGCTCTACGCAGACGCGGTCCAGCATGGGCTGCTGCGAGGAGAGCTGACGGAAGCAGGCACCTACCGGCCACCTTATGCCTTCCTGTGGCGCTACGTGGGCGCCTGGCACGGCGACGTGAACTGGGATGCGTATACCCCCATTGACCAATACCTCTCGCAGCAGGCAGCGGCCGTCGTCGGCCTTCCCCTGGAAGCGCTGGTGCGTCATGTCAAAACCGGCAACCTGCGCCTCTACGCTGCCGATGGTGCCGGCGCCTTCGCCGAGAGGGAGCCGCTGCTGTGGACGAGCCTGGGCTTTATCAGCGGCCTGGAAGGGCACGTCGAGATGGTGGAGGGGGCCTTCCCTCCCCTCGACGTTGGACCGACGTCAGGCGAGGATGTGCCGGTCCTCGTCAGCGAGGCCCTTGCCGGACGGCTTGGGCTGCAGGTAGGAGAACGGTACATTCTGTTCGGCTCCGCCGGCCAGGCGCAGGTACCGGTTCAGATCGCCGGGGTATGGCGGCCGCCCAATGCGGCCGAGCCCTTCTGGTTCTATCAGCCCCAGTCCTTTGACGAAATCCTCTTGACCTCGGAAGCGGCCTTTGTCGAGCAGGTGGTGCCTGTCCTCGATGCGCCCGTGTCGCTGGCCGTCTGGTACCAGGTCTTCGACGGGGACCGGGTCCGGGCTGCCGATGTGCCAGGCGTGCTGTCCCAAGTGGCTGCCGCCCGCTCGCGGGCGTCGGCTCTCCTGGCGCACACCGAGCTTGACGTCTCGCCCGTGGAGGCGCTGCAGGGCTACCAGCAGTCGGCCCGGCTGCTGACCGTCGTGCTGACTATCTTTGGCATCCCTGTGGTGGGCCTGCTCCTCTACTTTATTGCCCTCATCGCCGGCCTGGTCGTGCGCCGCGACCAGGGCGAGATTGCCATCCTGCGCAGCCGGGGGACCACGAGGGGGCAGGTACTTCTAATCTACCTGTTGGAGGGTCTGCTGGTGGGCGGCCTCGGGCTGGCAGGCGGGCTGGCTGTGGGGCAGTGGGTCGCCGGGCTGATGGGCCGCACCCACACCTTTCTAGACCCGGCGCTTCTGCAGGGCACGCATCCCCAGGGACCCCAACCCCTGACCGTCGTCTTCTCGCCAATGGCGCTCGGATATGGCCTGATGGGCGTAGGGCTGGCCGCATTGGCCCTGCTCGCGCCGGCCCTGGCCGCCTCGCGCCACACTATCGTAACGTTCAAGTGGGAGCGAGCGCGAGCGCTGCTCCGCCCTCTGTACCAGCGCTACTTCCTCGACCTTCTCCTCCTCGTCCCACCCCTGTACGGCTGGTACCTCCTGCGCAAACAGGGCGGCATCCTCCTGCCGACCGTGGGCAGCGACCCGTTCTCGAATCCGTTACTCTTTCTGGTTCCGATCTGGTTCTGTTTCTCCCTCGCCCTGCTCTTCGTGAGGGCCTTTCCGTGGCTGATGGGCGGCCTGGCGTGGCTTGCGAACTGGCTTCCGGGCACGACGCCTGTCCTGACCCTGCGGCAGCTTGCCCGCTCGGCAGGGCAGCACAGCGGGCCGCTGCTGCTCTTGAGCGTGTCCCTCAGCCTGGCTGCCTTCACGGCCTCCATGGCCGCAACCCTCGACGAGCATCTGGCCGACCGCATCTACTACCAGGTCGGCGCCGACATGGCGCTGGCGGAGCTGGGAGAGAGCACTGCCGAGCCGGCGCAGCCGGGGTTTGGCAATGAGCCGGGAGCGTCGCTGCCGCAGGCGGAAGGGCCGCGCTGGCTGTTCCTGCCGGTGAGCGAGCACCTGAAGGTGCCGGGCGTCCGCGCGGCAGCGCGGGTGGGTGACTACAGCGCCGCCTCTGGCCTCGGCGGGCAGCAGGAATCGGGGCGGCTGTTGGGCGTCGACCGCCTTGACTTTCCCGCCGTGGCGTTCTTCCGGCCCGACTTTGCCGGGGGCGAATCCCTGGGCGGACTGATGAACCGCCTGGCCGTGGACCCGGCCGGCCTCCTGGTCAGCCGCGGCTTTCTGACGCGCCACGGCCTGTCGGTCGGCGATCCGCTGCGGCTGACGGTAGGTGCGGCGGGCGAATTCCATGAGATCGAGTTCACCGTCGCGGCTCCGCTGGACCTCTTTCCCAGCCTCTACCCCCAGGACGGTCCTTTCTTCGTCGCCAACCTGGACTACGTCTTCCAGGGTCTGGGAGGCGCCTTTCCCTACGACGTCTGGCTGACGACCGACCCGGCCGTGCCCGGCGCGGAGGTGGTTGCCGGAGTGCGCAGGCTGGGCCTGGCCGTCGTCTCCGCCTCGGACGCTCGCGCCACGATTGCCGCAGAGCAGACCCGCCCTGAGCGCCAGGGCCTCTTTGGCCTGCTGACTGCGGGCTTCCTGGCCGCGGCAGCCCTGACCGTGCTGGGTTTTCTGGTCTACGCCGCGGCCTCCTTCCAACGGCGGTTTGTCGAGCTGGGTGCCCTGCGCGCCGTGGGCCTGTCGGTGGGCCAGATGTCGGCTTACCTGGCCGGGGAGCAGGCCATCCTCATCCTGGCGGGGGCCTGCCTCGGCACCATGCTTGGCGTGGCCGCCGGCAGCCTGTTCATCCCGTACCTGCAAGTCGGGGCCGGCGCGGCAGCCCAGGTGCCGCCGTTTGTGGTGCAGATTGCCTGGGAAAAGCTGTGGCTGATCTATGTCGTCTTTGGCGCCATGTTTCTGGCGGCAGTGGCAGTGCTGGTTGTGCTGCTGCTGCGGATGAGGATCTTTGAGGCCGTGAAGCTGGGAGAGGCAGGGTGACCGCTTCGCCTGACGGGCCGTTCATCGTCTGCGACAACCTGGTCAAGATCTACAGGGTGGCCGACCTGGAGGTCGTCGCGCTGCAGGGGCTGGACCTGTCCGTCGCTCCCGGCGAGATGCTGGGCATCGTGGGCGCGTCGGGCAGCGGCAAGAGCACGCTGCTGAACATCCTCGGCGGTCTCGACCGGCCCTCGGCGGGACGCGTCACCGTGGACGGGCGCGACTTGCTCAAGCTTTCGAACCGGGCGCTGGATCGTTACCGGCGAGCAGTGGTCGGCTTTGTCTGGCAGCAGACGGGTCGCAATTTGATCTCCTACCTCACGGCGCGGGAGAATGTTGAGTTGCCCATGACCGTAGCGGGCGCCGGCCTGGCGGAAAAGCGCGGGCGCTCGCGTGACCTGCTGGAGAGAGTCGGCCTGTGGGAGTGCCGTCGGCACCGGCTGGCTCAGCTCTCCGGCGGCGAGCAGCAGCGAGTAGCCATCGCGGTCGCTCTGGCCAACCGGCCCCGGCTCCTCCTGGCCGACGAACCGACTGGCGAGGTTGACTCGGCAACGGCCCAGGGGTTGCTAGAACTCCTTCGCGAGCTGAACCGCGCTTACGGCCTAACGACGATCATTGTCACTCACGACCCCCAGATCGCCCGGCAGGTGGACCGCGTCGTCGCCATCCGCGACGGGCGGACCAGCACCGAGACGATCCGGCGCATGCGTGAGACGGAGCCGGCCATGGTCGGTGGTTCTCAGGCAGGAGGGCAATCGGAGAGCGAGGCGGCCGTGGGCTATCACGAGTACGTCGTCGTCGATCCCGGGGGGCGGTTGCAAGTGCCTGCCGAGCACCTGGAAAGGTTCGGAATCGGAGACAGAGCAATTGTGGAGACAACGGATCTGGGCATCCTGATCCGCCCGGTACAGGGCCGTGAAGGGGTTGCCCGTCCGGCTCAAGCTGAATCTGAAGAAGTGCACGCGGCTCGCAGGCCGCGAGGGCTGCAGGGCTGGTGGGCCAGGCTGCGCCGAAAGTGAGCGGGCATCGCCTGGGTCTGGCAATGAACGACGAACAGGCCATCGTCCGCACCGAGGCGCTCACGCGGACCTACCGCGTCGGGACGCAGCGCGTCGAGGCGCTTCGGGCCGTGGATCTCGTGGTGGCGCCGGGTACGCTCGTCACCTTGCGCGGCCGCTCAGGGTCGGGTAAGACGACGCTGCTCAACTGTATCGGAGGGCTGGATCGACCCAGCTCAGGGCGGATCTGGTTCGAGGGCCAGGAGCTGGGTCGGATGCCGGAGTGGAGGCGCGTGCGGCTGCGCCGCCGGCGCATTGGCTTCGTGTTCCAGTCCTTTGCGTTGCTGCCCACGTATTCTGCCTGGGAGAACGTGGACCTGATGCTTCGGCTGGCCGGTGTGAGGCGGGGGAGGCGGCACCAGCGAGTGGAGGAAGTGCTGGGACTCGTTGGCCTGCAGAAGTGGACCGGCCATCGCCCCTTTGAACTCTCGGGAGGCCAACAGCAGCGGCTGGCCATCGCGCGCGCCATCTCGACCCGGCCGGCCCTGATCCTGGCCGACGAGCCGACGGGAGAGCTTGACTCGGCGTCGGGACAGAAGATCCTGCAGCTCCTACGCCAGATTGTGGATGTCGAGCGAACGAGCGTGCTGATCGCCAGCCACGATCCCATGGTCGAGTCGATTGCCGACCGGGTGTGCTGGCTTCGGGACGGCCGGGTTGTCGAAGCTGAGAGCCTGGGCTGATATGCAGGTTTGAAGGAGGACTGGTTTGACGGACATGTCATCACGGCGTACCTCAACGACGCTGGTGTCGGGCGGAAGTGTTCGCCGAAGGGCCGCTGCCAAGGCGCTTGTGCGCCCGGGCTTTGCCACACGGTAGGCGTATGGCTTGTGGATCTTCCTTGTGCGACCTTGCTCTGCTTACCGCACTGCTGCGACGGCAAGGCCTGGTAACGCCGGGGAGATGCTTTTGGGGTTTCCTGGTAAACGAACAGCAGCAAGCCGATAGGTAGTCACGTGTTCGCCTTGACTATCCGCTCAATCCTCCGGGCGCGGGAGCGCACCACGCTCTTGGTGGTCGGCCTGCCGGCCTGTCCGAGTGGTTCAGCCCGTTCACCGTGGCGGGCTCGACATGGATGGCGACCAGTGGGCAGACGCGTAGCCACTCCCCGAGCTGTGATGGGCTCGGTGCACTTGGGGAGGTGAGCCGGCCTGCGGGCCGGCTCGGTCTTCATAGCGTGTGTTTGCCCTCTGTACGACAATCCGGTCGAAAACAGCCCTTGTGCAGTGTTACCTTCCGAACAGAATAGCGATATACAAGTGAGGCGCAAGGAGCCATCATCCAACACAGGGATCAGAGAAGGCTATGCCCAACCCGATCGTGGAAGCCGTGAGAGCAGAGTTGGTTGACGAGCCAGATTCGGTTCTGGCGCAAGCTGCTCGCCGGGATCCGGCCGCCTTCGCAGCGCTCTACCGCCGCTACGTGACGCCTATCTATCGTTACCTCTGCAGCCGTGTGGGCAGCGCCGCCGATGCCGAGGACCTGACAGCCCAGACCTTTGTGGCCGCCCTGGAGGGCCTGCCCCTCTATCGCGAACGAGGCAATTTCGCCGCCTGGCTGTTCACCATTGCCCACAACAAGGCTGCGGACCACCGCCGTCAAGAGCGTCCGCACCTGCCCCTGGACGAGGCGCTGGACTGCCTGCGTCACAGTGTCAACCCGTTGGCCGGTATAATGCGCCAAGAAGCGCTGCAGCGACTGTCAGCCCTGGTCGCAGGGCTGGAAGAAGACAAGCAGGAGCTGCTGCGGCTCCGCTTCGCCGGCGGCTTGACCTATGACGAGATGGCACAGGTGGTCGGCAGCAGCGAGGGTGCCGTCAAGATGGCCGTGCACCGCTTGTTGAACCGGCTGGAAGCCGAATGGGAGGATACCGATGAGTGAGCGCTTGCAGTTCGATCAGGCTTCTACCCGCATCGAGCGGGGGCTGGATGTTCTGTTTGGTGCCCCGAACCCCGAGCCAGCGTTTGTCGTCAGGCTGGAACAGCAACTCCTGGCCCGTGTCCAGGCCAGGCCTGCACGTGGGGGAGCGTTGCGCTTCAGGGGTCTCCGGCAGTGGAGAGGCCCTTTCAGCCAGCACCGCTGGGCGGCAGCGATGAGCGGGCTGCTGCTGATCGCGGCCGTGACTGTAGCCATCATGGGCCCTCAGGAGGTCTTGGCCAGTATCCAACGACTGCTGGGCTACGTGCCCGGCATCGGCTTTGTGCACCTGGAGGCTACGCGGCTGCTGGTGGCCCCGGTGGAGGCGACCCGCGACGGCGTGACCCTGCGCGTGGAGCAGGTCATCGCCCGGCCTGAGCGCACCGAGGTCGTCATTCGCAGTGAGGGGTTGCCGCCTGAGGATCAGATCTGGGCCGGCGGCGCGCGAGGTGAGGACGACTACGAACCGGTACTGCGCCTGCCCGACGGCCGCACGCTGACTACGGGAACCTGGACTCTGCGCCTGGGTGGGGGAACACTCGAGTTTCCGCCTCTGCCGGAGGGCGTATACCGTGTCACCTTGGAATTGGTGCGACTGCCGCTGGTGCCCGCCGGCACGGCTCCGGAGAACTGGAGCATTCCTCTGGATCTGCGTCCCGCCACAGGGGAGCTGGTGGCCGAGCTTTTCCCAGAGCCCTACTTGGCGGCCGCCCACGGCACCCAGCAAGGGGTCACCCTGCGCGTCCTGGAGGTGGCCCATAGCCCAGAGGAGACGGCGCTCCGCCTGCAGATCCAGTGGACCGAGCAGGAGTGGCGGTTCCTCTCCGTGGGGCACTTCCGCCTGCCGGAGCTACGCGATGATCTGGGCCACGTATATCACGAATCTACAGCTTCCGGCACCGGCTCCCCTGTCCAGACCGAGGTGATCCGCATCCCTGAAGGACAAGATAGCACATCTGCGCCGACCCCTGCAGTTCCAACACAGGAGCGGACACTCGCCTTTGCCCCTGCCTCGCCGTCGGCCGGACAGATGACGCTGTCGGTGGACGCCGTCGACTTGGAGCTTCCCGCCGCAGCGGGCTTTGTGGTGGATCTGGGCGACGACCCCCAGGTGGGCGACCGTTGGCCGCTGGACGTTCACCTCACGGTGTCCGGCTTCCCGGTGCACCTCAGCGGCGCGCGGCTGGCACAGGAAGAGCTAACGCTGCGCGATGGGCCGGTGCTGCGTACCTTGTTGCAGTTCGACGTAGACTCTGTGCCGGCCCAGGACGGCAGAACCCTCTACGGCATAGGCCTGGTGGCAGACATGGACATCTTCACGGGTGGATCCGGCGGCTACGATCCCCAGACAGGTAGCATCCGTACCGGCCTCGAAGTGCGGGAGGGAGCCCAGGTGCCGGCCGGCCCCATCGAAGTGCAGGTGGAGTACGGCAGTGTCGCCTTCCGCGGGCCCTGGCTCCTGACCTGGGCGGTACCCGGCGCAAGGGAGGCGGATCAGGCACGGGTTGTCCCGGTCACCCAGTATCCGGCGACAGCCACCCAGACCCGGCACGATCTGACGCTGCGCGTGAGCCAGGTGGTGCGTACCGACCGGCTTACGGCCGTGACCGTGGACCTGGATGGTGCTCCCGCCGGTGTCGCCTTGAGCCGCGTCCTGGCCTGGAATCCGGCCACGGGAACCGACGACCTATACCTGGAGGACGATCGAGGGAACCGCTGCTCGCTCAGCTACGGCACAACCTGGCGACCAGGTGACGAGGAGGCACTTGAGAACGCCCGGTTTCCGCTGATTTCCCAGACCCTCAGCTTCGAACCACTGCACCCGTTAGCCCGGCGGGTGACCCTCCATGTGCCGGCAGTAGAGCTGCTCCTGGAGGGCTCCATCAGTTTCGACGTGTGGGTGCCGGAGGGGGTGGAGATGCAGCCTCGCTCCGAACCGCCGTGGCCAGCCAGTGAGCCTTGGGCTGTAGACGTTCCGCTGGATCTGGCCGGTTATCGGCTGCACCTGGCATCGGCCCGCCTCGAAGGCATCAACAACACGACGTCACTGGTGCTCATCCCGGCTGAGCCGGCGGACCCAACGGCTGGCGCCTGGCTCACCGGTCTGCGTCTCTCCTCCATCGTGGGCCCCGACGGACAGCCGCTGGACCGCAGCTACGCTGCTCGCTTTGATTACAGTGGTCTGTCTTTTGACTTGGCAGATCCCAGCACGGGTGTTGCGCTGCGCGGCTGCTACCACTTTGAGGTGGAGGGGGTCACCGTGGCGGTGTCGGGACCGTGGACGCTGTCTTGGAGTCAGCGTGGGCCTTGAGTGAGACAAACGTTGTGGCCGCGTCACGCAAATCGTGACGTTCCGTTGTATAATGGTGTGGGGCCGATCACGTTCCGCAACCGGCCGGCGATCTTTGCCGCACCAGGCCACGAGATGTGCTGTGCCAGCCGACCCGGTCCGCTGGTCAGTGTATCGAAGCGCATTGGATCCTTCAGGAAAATCGGACTTGACTGGGAACGCAATAACGATAGACAACGTCTTTGTTTTGGCAGCACATCGCTTCCCAGGGAAGGATCGCCGCCGGCGAGGTGAATGACCATGACCAAGATCTCGCGTCTGTTGGTTCTGGGGTCCCTGAAGGGCCGATCTCAAGAGAGTCGGCGAGTCAGTCTGTTGTTAGCGGGCCGGTGCCCAGCAGACCCTGATATTGCACTACGGCCATCGGGATCCGACGGTTTGCGATGAGATGGTGCTGAAACTCGCGCTGCGAAACTTGTGGGCGCATCGGGAACGCGCGGCGCTGGTGGTGACCAGCGCCGCGCTCATCGCTGTGGCCTTTGCCCTGTTTGCTTCCGCCTCGTCAGCGACCACAGTCACCGCCGATCAGGCATTGAGCCGCTACTGGCGCACCACCTACGATATCCTAGTGCGCCATCCCGGCGCCGTGACCGAGATTGAGCGTCAGTATGGGCTGGTGGAAGCCAACCACCTCAGCGGGACACCCGGCGGCATCACTTTCGAGCAGTACGAGCAGATTCGCGGGATTCCGGAAGTGGAGGTGGCCGCTCCTATTGCCGTGCTGGGTTACCTGCACAGAGGTTCGCCGGTCGTCGGCATCCGCGACCCCCTGCCCGATGGGATCTACCGCATCTCTGCTACCGCCACGATATGGGACGGCTACCGGTCGCTCCCAGCAACTTCAGGCCCATACTACGGAGTATACTTTCAAGACAGTCTCGGAGCACAAGCACAAGAGATATGGTCTGAATCGTCCCGTCTGAAGCTGGTTCCTCTTGGATCTGCCGACACGTGGGGCCTTGCAGTCCAAACGCCATACTTTGAAGATAAAGCGCTGCTGGTCGCGGTGGACCCGGAGCAGGAGGCCCGTCTGATCAATCTGGATCAGATGGTGGTAGAAGGTGACTACCCGCGATCCGATGCACCGGTGATCCTGAATCACGGCGGCGCCCCCATTGTGCCCCTGCTGTTGAACGTGCACGACTATGTCAGCGAGACGCTAACGATCCGTATCGAACGGGTGGACGCATTCGACGAAGGACCCAAGCTGCTGGATGGCCTCAAGGCGATCGCAGGGCCAGAGAAGATCGAGGCTGCGCCGCGGCGAGTGGTTTGGGAGGAAACGTTGCCTGTGCGCCAGGTGTGGCGCACCCTCTGGCCCTTGTTGGATATCAGCGGCGGAGAGGTAGAGTCTGGCTTCCCCTACGTGCGGGAGTTCACCGGTCACATCTACGCACCCGCCCCGGTGCGGTATCGCGTGATGCGGCATCCGCCGCCAGCGATCCCCGAAGAACTCCTGGTGCTGGAGGCCGTCCCGGTGGGCGCAACATCGACCGAGCAGCGACACGAGCACGAGGAAGCTTCTCCGCCAGATGTTGCGGAACTTCTGGATTTAGTGAGGTGGCGGCGATCTCCCGAACTGGTCTTTCGACGCCTGGAGCCCCAACAGGAAGTCTGGTTTGAACCTTATGTCCGGGGTTTGTTCGAGGTGGATGTGCTAAAAGCACTGGGCGATGCCTCGCCCAACCAGGTGCCGATGGAAACCTATTTTCCCCCGCTGGTCACCCTCAGATATGACGAAGCAGGCCAGCCAGTCGAGCCGCCGGCCACGCTGCGTCCCACCCTCAATGCCGAGGGCTACCTGGTCTCCCCGCCGGATATGCTCATTACGCTGGACGCCGCTCGCTACCTACTGACGGAGGGGTGTATGGAATGGGTGTCCGTCAGGGGGACACCATATCCTAGAGAGGAGCATTCCGAGTGCTCACCGGTACGGGAGGATATTTTCTCGGCCATCCGCGTGCGGGTGGGGGGTATCGCCGACCTCACCCCCCAGGCGCAGGTACGCATCGAGCAGGTCGCCCAGCGCATCGTCGAACTGACCGGCCTGCACGTGGACATTATGGTGGGCTCGTCGCCGCAGCACGTCCTGGTGCACATCCCCGGCTACGGAGAGGTGCCGGGCCTGGGCTACATGGAAGAGGGCTGGGTGCTAAAAGGAGTGACCACGCTCGTGACCAGGGGGGTTAACCGCGCCAACGCGCTCCTCTTTAGTGTCATGTTGGTGGCCTGCTTGCTGTTTCTCTTTAGCGCCAACTACGTCTCGGTACTGAGCCGTCTGCCCGAATTCGGCATCATGCGGGCGCTTGGCTGGCGCAGCCGCACGCTTCTTAGCCTGGTAGTGAGCGAGGCATTGGTCCTTGGCCTGCTCAGTGGTGCCCTGAGCGCATTGCTGGCGCTGGGGATCGTGTGCGCCTTCGCCCTGCCGGTGCCTCCGGAGCGTGTCGCGCTTCTGGTGCCATTGGGAGGGGGTGCCTTCGTGCTGGGAGCCTTGCTGCCAGCCTGGTGGGCCGCCCGCATTGCCCCTGTCTCTGCGATCCAGGCCGGAGAGACGGCGGCTGTTCGACGCGTGCCTGGCGGAACCAGTTTCCTGGGCCATGTTGTAGGAAGCACCCTACGGCGACCAGCACGAACGATGGCTACGCTGGCCAGCCTGGCGTTGGCGACCGGGCTATTGGTCTTCTTGAAGCTCGTGATAGATGGATTGGACGGCGTCCTGTACGGCACGCTGCTAGGTACGTGGATACGCACCCAAATCCGGCCTTATCATCTCATGATGGGGGGCGTCGCGCTCCTGGCCTCGGCGTTTGCAGTGGCCGAGGCAATGATGCTCAACGTTATCCAGCGGCGGCGAGAGATCGGACTGCTGGGTGCCTTGGGTTGGCGCCAAGTAGATCTGTTCCGCGCCTTTCTGGCGGAGGGCGGTCTGATGGGGCTGGCCGGTGGGCTGCTGGGGATGGCGCTCGCGGTCCTGCTGTACCTCTTCTCATACGGCCTGCTTCCCAAGAATGCAGCCACCTGGCTGCACATCTTTGGGCTGGGGATCGTCCTGCCCCTGGTGGTGACGGTGCTGGCCATGCTCCATCCCGCCCGCCAGGCAGCGTGCCTGCTCCCGCTTGATGCCTTGCGAGGCGAGGAACGCCTGGCGCCTACGGGAACGCTGGGCCGAACGATGGCCTGGCTGTGGTTAGGCGGAGCGGCGGTCATAGCCCTCGTGATTGCTGTTTCCTGGGCTGGGGGAGGGCAGCCAGCCCCTCCGCCTCCGCCGGTGGCCGGTATGCCCACACCGGCGCCGACGGCGACATCTCTGCTACCGCCGCCCCCACCTGTCCCGACGCCCACGCCGGTCGCAGCGGCTAACTTACCTCGCTACCGGCTGGATTTGCTGGCGGACGTGGAGGGACGGCGAATCGAAGGGCAAGAGACGATCGAGTTCACCAACCGGACCGGAACCCCGCTGGACATGTTGGCCGTGCGCCTCTATCCAAATTCCCCCCCCCAATGGACTCCTGAAGGCACAATGCAGGAGACGCGCCTGCAGATGGAGGACGTCCGCGTGGATGGACAGCCCGTGGAAGTCACTCTTACCGTTTCGGATACCGCTGCCCTGCTCCCCCTGGACAGCCCTCTCGCTCCGGGTGAGCAGGTGACAGTAGAGCTGGACTTCAGACTGCAAGTGCCGCCCTCCGGTGCCCTGTCGTCGGATGTGTGGGCACTTGGCTCGTTTTTCCCCATGTTGGCCGTTCATGAGGCGAGTGGCTGGCGGTTGGACGTGTGCGACTTTTGCTATGATATCGTGTACAGCGAAAGCGGCATGTACGAGTTCGCGGTGACCACGCCGGCCGATTGGGTGATCTCGGCTACCGGGGAGGAGGTGGGCACTACCCGGAATGCCGACGGCACCGTCGCGCATTTCTACCAGGCCGGCCCCGTCAGGGACCTGGCATTGGCATTGAGTCCGGATTTTCGTGTCCAGAGCCAAAAGGCCGAGGATGTGATGATCTCCGTCTATTCCTTGCCCGACGATCCCCAGGCTGAGGCGATCTTACAGACTGCCTCGCAGGCACTGCATGTCTTTGATGCGCGTTTCGGTCCCTATCCCTACTCTTCACTTCGCCTGGTTGCTCTCCTCAGCCCAAGCGACACAGGCATCGAGTATCCGGGTATGATCTACTTCTATCACCGTCAGGATAGCGAAGCGATCTCCCAGCTCGTCGCCCACGAGGTAGCCCACCAGTGGTGGTACGCAGTCGTGGGTAACGATGTGTTTACGGAGCCCTGGCTGGACGAGGCACTGGCCGAATACTCCACCGTGGTTTATCTGGAGGACGCGGAAGGTCCAGAGGTAGCAAGGCAACACCTGAGTGAGCGTAAAGCCCAGTACATGCGGGTGCAGGTGATCGAGGGGGACGATAGGCCGGTGGGTAGTGCGATGTGGGCGTTCGCTCCCACGGGCGAGCACAACTTCGACATCGTGTACGCCAAGGGGGTCGTGTTCATGGACGCGCTGCGACAGGAGATAGGGGACGAGGCGTTCTTCGACGGATGGCGCACCTACTATGCCCAACACCGATTTGGTGTGGCTACTGGTAGTAGCTTCCTGGAGGCTATGCAGCAGACGGCGGGGTGGGACCTGAGGCCATTCTTTGAAGAGTGGGGGCTGACATCAGATGATGCTAACGGCAGGAAATAGGTGGTGCCAGAGATGCAGGACTTGATCGTCGCAACTGAGAACTTGACCAAGGTCTACGGCGATGGGGCGGAGGCGCGCGCCTTGGACGGTGTATCCCTGGAGGTGGGCGACGGCGAGTTCCTGGCCATTACCGGCCCCTCTGGTTCGGGCAAGACGACGCTCCTCAATCTGATCGGGACACTGGACCGCCCGACCTCTGGGCGGGTAGCGGTGGACGGGGTGGATATAAACACGCTTCGAGGTAATGCGCTGGCCGACTTCCGACGCCAGAAAATCGGCTTCATCTGCCAACTATTCAACCTGGTCCCGATGCTCACCGCGCTGGAGAACGTGATGCTGCCGTTATTGCCCTATCGTCGGGGGCTACCCTTCAATCTGAAGGAGCGAGCCCAGGAGTTGCTGGAGGTGGTGGGGCTGGGGGAGCGGCTGCATCATTTACCCGGCCAACTATCGGGTGGGGAGCAGCAGCGGGTGGCGATTGCGCGGGCGTTGGTCAACCACCCCAAGGTCATCCTGGCCGATGAGCCGACCGGCAATGTGGACTCAAAGACCGGCCAGGAGATCGTGGGTCTGTTGCGCCAGCTGAATCGGGAGTTGGGCCTGACCGTGGTGCTGGTGAGCCACGACGCGGCCCTGGCCGCCCAGGCCGACCGGATGGTGGCGTTGCGGGATGGGAGGCTCTGGCATCCTCCAACGCCAGGCCTTTGACCCTTCGTTCTGATGGTGGCCATTGCCAGCCTGTCCTTGTTTATGACCCAGTTGCAGGGCCGGGTCCTGACTGCGTTGAAGCCGTTTAACGGTTCTGGCCGGTGTGGCTCAGGTATCAATCATGTTCTCTCCCGAACTCGGCATTGATCAGCGACATGGTATGGTCGCCGATTCGCCATAGTCGCCGCAGAGCACGGCAGCCCAACGGGGCCTGGTAGAGCGAGGCGCCTTGTCCGACGGCACGCTGGGTAGCCGCTGTCGTTCGCCACATCTACGGTCCAGAGGAAGTGATCGTCTTGTCGACGCCCGAGCGGATGTCCACACTCTAGCGGGCTTGGTCTACTTGCGGAGCCACTAACCACCTTGTTGGGCCAACTCAGGCTATGAGCATAGGCCAACAACGCCAGGTGCTTCGTAGCCGGGCTGTGCCGCTTCGGGCACTTGACCCAGGTTCAGACCAGAGGAATCGCCCGCCGACGGAATGCCAAGCTCAGGATCAACAGTTGGTGACCCGAACCAACCTTGCTACCATCGGCAATCAAGCGTACTTCCCCGGTGCTGGCTTCCATGGCCTGCAGGAGCTGCCCCGCGATGCGAACGTACCACTCGCGGACGCGCACGGTTGGGTTGTCCAGCCAGCGGCTCAAGCGCCGTGCCGTACTCACCAGCACTTCTCGCCCTTGGATCCTGCCGGCTGCTTGGCTCAACTGCACAGAACGACTACGATAGACGCCGACCATCAATCATACGAAGGTGCGGTTGCGCGTCACCCGCTCGTCCGGCCGCAATTGCCCGATCCGCTAAAACCAGGTAAGATAGAGTCGCTTGATCGACATCGTCTCCCTCCCAGGGAAGTGTTACGCACCGCGATTCTACAGGAGAAAGGCGATGCGATCAACCCTATTGTTGAACTGTCAGGTGGCTAGTGCTGCGGGCTTGTGCGGTGGACGAGTTCGTGCGCATCAGTCGCAACGGGGGCGAGCCGGATACTGCTGCCTTGAGGTCGGAGATGGGTAGATCAACGGCTCGTGTCGGGTGACTAAGCAGGCGAGAAGCGAGCGGACTCCGGGCGCCGCGTCGTCAGACTAGATCCCATGGAACTCGCGGTCTCGATCCAAGCCCGGCCATGAGGGCTGCCAGTCTCTCTCGAGTGGCTGGCCATGGGTTTGCTCGGGATCCCGTCCAGCCTCGTGCTGAAACGGCCGATCGCGCAGCCGCTCGGGCCCGAAAAGCCGTTCCGTCTCCCGCTGGGCCACCTCGCGCGTGAGCTGCGTATCCTGGGGATACACGTTGAAGGGCCGCTCCCGATCGCGGTCCATGGCCGGCACGATGACGTGGGCGTGGGGGCTCTCGACGCCCCTCTTGTCCTCGCTGGCATGGATCACGTAGGAGTAGGGCAGGTCAAGCGGCTGCCGCGTGCCGTCTCCTCGCACGATGCCGGCCCGCTGCATCTCGGAGTCCATCACCCTGTCCACCAACTTCTTCACGAGATCGAGGCGATTGGCCCAGCGCTCAGGATCGGCCTGTTGGAGTTGCGCCAGCCACTCCTGCGGCGGGCGGATGACCAGGGAGCGCAGAAGCACCTTGGCCGTCTGCAGCTCGGTCGTGTTGTCCAGGATTTCGCGCCACCCCCTGCCGAGGCCGCAGTCCACCCATCGCTCGGGACCGCCGGAGCGCGGGGCATGGTTGACCCGATCCTCGCGAAACTCGAGATACTTCAGGAGCCCACGGGCCTTGCCATATCTGCCGGCGCCGACGAACTTCCAGTCCGTGTAGCAGGTCATGGCCATGGGCGGCTGCTCCTGGCAGGCTACCGGCGCCAGCCGCGCTTGGCCTGTTCGGCCTCGCGGAGTGCCTGGACCACTTGGGCGGGCAGGAGGGCCAGGGTTTTCTCGACCTCACGGCGCAGCAGGGTCGGCAGCCGGCTGGAATCCTGCGCCATGCCCTGCCGCAGGCTCTGACCGGCCTGCTCCACGCTTTGCACCAACCCCTCTTTCAGGCTCGCCTCCATCTCGGCGATGCGCCTCTCGAAGCGCCGGTCAAACGTGCGCCGGGTGCCGAGCGTCAGGTCGGTGCCGTCCAGGTAGTTGCGGATGGCCTGGCGCACGATGGCCGAGACCGGCTCCCTGCTCTTGGTGGCCACGTTGGTCAGGTCGGCCAGCATGTGCTTCGTGATCTTGACCGTCAGCCTCTCGGTGTGAGTGTTCTCTGTTCGCGGCATGTCTCTCCTCTTTCGTCTGGGATATCGCCTGCCTGCGCCTGCACTCGTGCTCGCAGCGAGGGGTAGGCGCGGAAGGTGGCCACTCGGCGGCCGGCGACGCGGTAGCTCTTCCTGTCCAGGCCGCGCACGCTGCGCGGCCGGTGTGCCCTGGCCTCGAAGCGGCCAAAGCCCACCAGGGTGACGGCGCCTCCGGCGGCCATCGTCTCGGCGACGACCTCGAGGATACCTTCGAGCGCCTCGCCCACCTGGGCGCGGGTCAGCGAGGTGCGGCGGGCGACCTGGGCCACCAGGCTCCGCTTGTGCAGCGGCGCGCGCGGCAGGCCCCCAGCCTGCCGCCGCGCTTGCTCAGTCACGTCCGTCATGCTTTGACCCTCCTGTCGTTGTCTCTCTTCCTCCGGCGTGCTGCGGCTGCCTGTCCTGGCCGGACAGGCCAGGGAGGCGAAGCCGCACAGTCGCAGCGCGCCAGGGTGTGTCCATAGATGCCGGTGTCTCGCCGCTTCGCGGCGCGAAGGCGCACGGGAGTCTCTCGGGTGAGGCACCATAGGTGCCGAGCCCTCGCCGTTCGGACGCGCAGCGTCCGCAAGCCTTTTGGCTTGCTTACCCCGCCGCGCCGAAGCGCGGACTGGCGCACCTGCACAGCAGCAGCCAGAAGCGCAAGGGTGCGGCGGGGTCAACGGTTCCTCCCCTCGGCGACCGCAGGAGAGGATGCAGGCTGCTTCCCGGTCGTCTCGATCTCTTCCATCGTAGACCTCCGCTCAGTGTGCCCATCTGCACCCGCTTCCACTGCTCAAGCAGCCAGGCCCGCAGATCCCCACCGCCCGCGTGGAAACCAGTGAGGTCATGTCCATGAGTCACCTGGATCGGCTGCACCCGTTCACTCAGGCCGGCAAGATAGGCCGCGCCCTCGTGCCCGGCTGTGTCTGCATCGTAGGCTGCCAGGATGAGCCGGTAGGGCAGCAGCCACAGCACCCAGTGTCCCAGGCGCCGCCGGCCCGCTCCGCCCAGCGTAGCCACGTCGACCAGGTGGGACAGCTCCTGCATCGCCAGCAGCGCATCCCGTTCCCCTTCGCACAAGAGCAGCGGCCGGCCGTGTCCGACCAGGTGATCGGCACCGAACAGGGCGCCCCGTCCGCCTCGGGGAGCACTGTACTTCTGCCCGGCCTCGGTTGCGGCGTGTCCCCCGGCGTCGAAGCGCCTGATCTTGACGTACCACAGGTCTCCACCCACCTCGCAGGGGATGGCCACTCCTCTCGCCAGGAAGATGCGCTTGCCCTCCAGACCCCAGCGGGCGGCATCGTCGCACAGGTCTCTTGGGTTCCAGCCCAGGCCAAGGTGGCGGATCGTGTCGTCGGATAGGCCCCCGGCGTGTAGGTAGCTCAGTCCCCCTTCCCCGGCGCCCGACCAGAGCTGCTCTTGGGCATAGGCCAGGAAGGCGCGCGCCCGCTCCTGCCAGGCAGAGCTGGGAGGCAGACCCTCTACCGGCCCGGTCACTTGCATGACCTGCGGAGAGTGGTTCGCCCCGGGCAGGCCGCCGATCCGTCGCAGTTCCTCGATGGCTTCTGAGGCAGTCAATCCGCGCCGCTTCTGGAGAAAGTCGAGGTGGTCTCCGGTCTCGCCGCAGCCGAAGCACTTGAAGCGGCCGGTATCAGGCGTGACGCCAAAGCTGGCCTTGGTCTCCGGATGGAAGGGGCAGAGCCACCACGCCCAGCGGCCATGTTGCCTGCGAGGCGGCCCCAGGTCCATCGCCACCAGCGCGGCCAGATCCACCCTCTCCTTCAGCTCTGCGATGTCGTCAGTCATTGTCCCGTCCTCCGTCTTGTTACGAGTCGAACATTGCCACTCTGCCACTCTGCCAAGGGTTTTCGCAGCTTGCAGCCGGGGGTATCTTGACAGTGTGGCAGAGTGGCAAAGTGGCAGAGTTCACCGTGCATCTCGGCCTCCCGCGTCACGCCAGCGCCCAGCGGTTCTCGGGGTGCTTGTGGCCATCGGTGTCCACGATCTGCCCGCCCAGCTTCTCCCGCGAGCGGTAGACCGTCCTCTGGCTGAACCCCTCCGCCTCGGCCCGCTCGACGATCTCCTGTGGCTTCAGCGGACCGGCTTCTTCCAGGATGCGCAGCTGCCATTCGGAGCACTCGTCGGTCTTGGTCGGCTGCTTGTACGCCTGCGGCGGCTGCGCAGTGTACTGGATCAGGACGCCCTTGGGATGCATCGGCACGAAGTGCACGCCGATGGGCTCTGGGTAGCGGGCCAGGTTGGTCTTGACGATCTCCAGCCGGCGCGGGCCGTTCCGGTCAGGCTCCGGTCCTGTCTGGACGATGGACAGCCCCATCACGCTGCGCGACATGGCGATGATGTGCGACGAGCCGCGAAAGTCGTCCACGGTCAGGGTATCCATCATCGGCAGCGGTGCCCGCTTGCGCAGGTGGTGGACGAGCAGCAGCCCGCATTGGGCGTCGAGCGCCAACTGGTTGAGGAAGCCGAGCAGCTCGCGCACGTCCTCGACGTTGTTCTCCCCTTTGCTGCTGATGCTCGACAGCGAGTCCACGACGATGAGCGCTGGCTGGAGCTGCAGCGCCATCTCGACCAGGCGGTCGCGGTCTGCCCCGTCGCCAAAGTCGATGAACAGCCTGCCGGCCGGGCGCATCAAGTACAGCCGTGACGTGTCCATCTGCCACAGCCGCGCCCGCTCGCTTAAGATCTGCGGCACCGACTCGGCGTCCACGTAGATGACGCTCGCTCCGGACAGCGGTTGGGGTGAGCCGTCCGGGAAGGGCTCGCCGGCGATCACCCGCCGGGCCAGGTCGAGCGCCAGGTAGCTCTTGCCGGCGCCCGGCACCGCTCCCAGCAGGGTGATCATGCCCAGGGGGATCCAGGCCGGCCACAGCCAGCGGATGGGCGGCAGCGATCCGGCGATGTCGCGCAGGGAGGGGAAAGCCAGTCGCTCCCCGGGCACGGCTGCCAGGATCGCGCCCAGCACCGCATCCCGGTCGGGCCGGTCGGCCAGGACGGCCAGCACCGCCTGCTTCTCCTGCCCGGCTGGCGATTCCACGACCGCCCGGTACACGCTGCGCCAGGGTTCTTCCAGCTCGTCGAAGGGTGGGTGCCGGCTGCCGTCCCCCAGACCGGCGAGCCGGTCGGCGATGGCCTGGATCTGCATTCGTCGTGTCAGCATGAGTGGTTAGTCGTCCTCCCAATCTCCGGCCCACATGCCGTCCAGCGAGGCGGCGAGGTCGGCGGTCTCTTTGGCAAGTGCTCCTTCCAGGACCTCGACCGGCGCTCCGGCCAGCACCCGGCGGATGCAGGCGCTGCGCCGTCCCCTCGGCAGCCCGGCGAGGCGCTGCAGGATGGCGTCGACCTCCGGGTCACCCTCGCGCAGCCGCAGCGTGACGCGGACGCTCCGCCCCGCCTTCCTGGGGCGGCCCCTTTTTGTCGGACCACAATCGTGCTCACCGCTCACGGCCGATTCCTGTCCGACAGGAATCATCCCTGGTCCGCCCGGAAGATGCGCCGCTGGGCAAAGCGGGCAAAGCCCAAGGCGTTGGCCAGCGCAGGTTGCTCCAGGATCTCGGCGTTGCGCGGAAAGGCAGCCGCCACCGCCTTGCCGACGAGGGCTGCCCCGCCGCCGGTGATCAGCACGCTGTGGAAGCGGTCGGCCTGGCCCCATTGGCGGGTCGCCTCGCCCACGATCTCCTGGGCCAGCGACGAGAGAGCCGACTTCGCCAGCTCGCCCAGGTCCACCCGGTCGCGGTAGACGGTCAGCGGCCGGCCACGGCGCAGGGCGGCCGCCAGCTCCGCCAGCGGCCGGCGCACAACGTAGCGGGCTTCCAGGCCGGCGCTGAGCACTTCGAGTGCATCGCGCACGCCGACGCGCACCCCGCCGCTCCAGCGCGGGATCGGCTGCAGGTTGTGGATCCCCGACAGGTCGGTCGTGTTGAAGCCGATGTCCACGATGCCAAATCCGGCGCGCAGCACTTCCTCGGGCGCATGGGCCGTCCCGTCGCCGGCCAGGAAGCGGGCGTAGAAAGAGCCCAAGGGCTGCCAGACGGGGCGCACCTCGCGCACCGTGATCGTCTGCTGCCCACCGTCCACGGCCAGGCGATGCTCTCCCTGCCAGGAGCGCACCAGGTCCCTGCGCCGCTCCCACCACAGCACCGGCAGGCCGGTAACCACGAGCACGTCGTCGATGCCGGCGCGGGCCAGGGCCGCCAGCAGGAGTACCCGCTCTTCCTCCGAGCCGATCCGCTCCGCGTTCTGCACGGCGCCGCCCATCCGGCTCTCGATCAGGGCACCCTCCCCGACAAAGTAGGCCTGCCCGCCGTACTCGACGGTCTGGATGTGCTGGCGGCGGCCGCCCAGGCCGAGCGTGAGCCGGGCGCGCTCCTCGGCGCGGCCCAGGACGGCCGGGAAGTTGAGGGTATGCGGCTCCGGGTCGTGATACACCAGCTTGACGTCGCCAAAGCCGACGTCGATGCCTACGCGCGTTGGGGTTTGGTTCATGGTCTCTTTCCTTCTCCTCGGTGTGATCTTTCCAGTCCTACGCAGGCGTCGCAACTGGCGCGAAGTCGAACGTCTGTTCTTTGCACGATTCGGCGAACTGTGGTACACTGTACTCGTGGTCGCCAAGATGCCCGTTTCCAGTCACCCGTGCCAGGTACCAGGCCGCCGCCGGCTCGGCGATGCAGGGTTCGAGATTGGCGGCAACGTCGGCAGCGCTTGGAAGGTGCCCATGCGACTCCTGGAAGGAAGCAGCGAACTCGGCCACCTGGGTCTGGCGGTAGTTCTGCCAACCGGCGTACAGCCGCAGCAGGGCAGGGCGGGCGGCCTGCAGGGCGGCGTCGAGAGATGGGTAACGGGGCTCAGCGTCGGGCTGAGTGGTGATGGCGTAGGAGGTGATCCTGTGCCCGTTGTTACCCATATCGCGAGTATATCAGTCCTGGTGGTGCCTGCATAGGTCCTAAAATCGGGACAATTGGCCGACTACATCCCATGGATGCCAGTATATCGGGCTGCAATGGGTTTGCATAGGTTATAGAAAGTGAGCAATCCGGTGGTGCACAGACAGGAGTCAGTATATCAGGCGCAGCAGGCCGTGTGAACCCTGGAGAACTCCGGGTGTTTTGCCGGTTCTGTGCTGCGTATCCCACAATGGGCACTATATCAGCCTTACTGGGGCTTGCATAGACTCTAAGAAGGGGTATCTTTTTTGCCGGCGACATGGGAAGCCTGGTTCACAGGGCCAGTATATCAGGCCGGGTGGCCCTTGTCAGCCCTGTAGAATTACAGGTCTTTTGGCCAAGGATGAGGGAGACACTACACACATGGCGGTGAACGATTCGCTGCTCCCGCCCGGCACCCACGTAGCGGCCTACTTCCGCGACTCGGGCGGCGACGAGCAGGAGCGCTCCGTTGATCAGCAGCGGCGCGAGGCCGAGGCGTATTGTGCCCGGCATCACCTGGTGCTCGTGCGGGTGTTTTCCGACGAGGCGCGGCCTGGGGGGACGGTGGTGGGCCGCGAGGCGTTTGAGGAGCTGATCCACTACTGCCGGCAGATGGCGCCCGACCTGCGGCGGCGCTCCCCTGAGGCGCCGGCTGGCATCCTGCTCTGGGACCTCAAGCGCTTTGCGCGCAACACGTTGGACAACGCCTTCTTCAAGGCGGACCTGCGCCGGCGCGGCTACGAGCTGGTCTTCCTCTCTGACAACATCCCCTCGGGCGACATCGGTCACGTGTACGAGGCGATGCTGGAGTGGAAGGCGCAGCAGGACCTCGATGACATCTCCAAGGACGTCAAGCGGGGGCTGAGCGACCTGGTGAGCACGCGGGGACCGGACGGCCAGTACCTGGGGCTGTGTCCCGGCCGGCCGCCGATCGGCTTCCGGGGCGAGCCCTACACCCTGGGGACCAAGCGCGATGGCCGACCGCGCCTGGTCCAGCGCTGGGTGCCGGACCCGGAGACGTGGGAGCTGGCCCGCAGGGCGTGGGAGATGCGCGTCCAAGGGGCATCCTATACCGAGATCCACCAGGCGACGCGCCTGTTCCAGTCGATCGGCTGCTACGCCACCTTCTTCCGCAATCGCATCTATGCCGGCACGCTGGTGCACGGGGATCACGAGTACGAAGGCTTTGTGCCGGCGTTGGTGCCTGAGGCATGGTGGGAGGCGGTGCAGGCGATGCGCAAGCCGCGCTACGAGCACCGGCCTCGGCTCGACAGCAGCGACTATGCCCTGTCGGGGCTGCTGTACTGCGGGCTGTGCGGCCGGGCCATGAAGGCGGACAGCGTCCCGCCTCGCGAGGATGCGGGGGACGGCTATCGGCGGCGGCGCTACCGGCGCTACACCTGCACCGGGTGGAAGCAGAACCGCGACTGCGACATGCACTACCTTCGGGCGGACGTAATCGAGGAGGCGGTGTACCGCGTGCTGCTGGAGGAGGTCCTCCTGCCCGAGAACCTTCTGAGGATCCTGAAGGATGCCCGGCCTGACGATGAGACACGGCAGGCGCTAGAGCACGACGCGGAGCGCTTTGAAGCCAACCTGGCGGATGTGGAGCAGGTGCTCCGCCGATTAGTGGATGCGGTGGAGCGGAGCGGCTACAGCGCCAGCCTGGGGGAGCGACTGGCCGAGCGGGAGAAGGAACGGTCGGCGCTGCGGGTCAAGTTGGCGGAGGTGCGAGGCCGGCTGGATCAGGCAGAAGCCGAAGTCCCCCTTGCCGTAGTCGAGGATTACTGCAGCAATGCTCGTGAAGTCCTGGCACAAGGGACGCTGGACGATGTGCGGGCGCTGCTGCGCTCGATCGTGGTCCGCATTGAGGTAGAACCAGAGCACGGGACGCTGATCTACGGTTTCCCTTGATTGGTGGGGCTTTAGAGAGTAACCCCTTGGGGGCATGATGCCGCAGGACCGTAGAGGGAGCCTCACACTGAGGCTCCCTTCTGCTGTCCGGAGCGGCGATTGGCAGTCTGACTGGCTTGTCACCCGATTCCAGGCAGCGATCAAGGTACTTGCCATCCGCTTGGTCCTGGGCTTGCAGATGGCCGCTTCCTGTGCTAGAATGTTGATGATGCGCGGCACGGCGCGGCAGGAGGAGTTGGCACATGGTGCTCTATGATCTGAGAATTGAGTTGGAAGAACTGGACGACGGGGGCGACTACCGGTTCATGGCCACCAGCCCCGACCTGCCTGGTCTGATCGTGGTGGGCGACACGACAGAAGAGGTTCTTGCTCTGGCGCCCCAAGTTGCGTCCGCCTTGATCGCTTCGCTCAAGGCTTCGGGCGATCCCCTCCCCGAAACTGTGCACGCCGTCACATCTCTACCCTTCACCTCTCGCGTTGCGGTGGCGGCATGAAGTATGCGGAGCTCACGCGCAGACTGCGGAGGCTGGGCTGCCACTTTACGCGGCATGGGGCAGGGAGCCATGAGATCTGGCGGAACCCGGCCACGGGTAGGCAGGCCTCTATCCCATACCACGTAAGCAAGGATATCGGCCCAACCCTCCTCTCTCGGATCCTGCGCCAACTAGGCATCGATCGGAGCGATTTCGACGGAGCCTAGCTCGCGAGGCTGCGTGCACGGAACTCCAGGACCACCTGACAGTCCTCTTGTACGAGCTCCCTTGGGGGCACAGTATACGGTTTTCCGGCACACCTGAAGCTCGATCAGGTGCGCGTCTGCGTCTGCCCACGCAGGCCAACGCCATCGCTCTGACTCAGCCCCATTGCTTTCCCAGGTCAAGCTTCTACACTCGTTTGGCATGCAGCCAGGCGGATTGCATGCTCTCGGCTTGCTCCTTCTTCCGAAAGTGCGGCGGGTTGTCCTGCCCAAAGCAGCTTGCCCAAGACGGCCATGCATGGCACGGTCATACCACTTGTCCCCTCAAGGCGACCCAAACACGCGCTCAGGTCGCAAGGTACCTAGGCTGCGGGGTCTGTCCGGAAGGCAAGTCTGCAAGACCATGGCCGAGCACGGGTTCGAGCAGGTGCGCCAGACGGGAAGCCCTCTCATGATGCCGAAGAGGATGGCCAACATCACCGCCAGCGTACCCGTACCCGGCAGCGATGAGCGGAGGATGGGCCCGCTCCTGGACATCAATAGGCAATCCAGGCCTCAGCGTTCGCTGGGGGAAGTCGTGTGAGGCTGGCGCCGTACCCTGCGAGGTGCAGCGCACCACGGTCCTGCGAGAATAGAGGCGAAGCGCCGGGCAACTGTTTGCCAGCGGCGCTTCGCGCGGGTCGATCGCCTCTACTTCAGATCGTTCGAGATGCACACGGGCCAGTAGTACTCGGCGTCGTGAATGTCGGCGTTGTCGTTGATTCTGGTCTCGTCGCAGGCGTAGAGGTGAATCAGGTAGGCACACCGCTCGCCCCGGTAGAGCTTGGGATAGGGCGGCGCGACATAGGGGTGCGGTAGTGCTCCAGCGTCCAGAGCCGTGACAACGTCCCAGGTGGCGAGCACTCCGACGTCATCCGGGGGCGCCGGCAGCGTCGGCAGCACGTCGGGCACCCGGACCGTCGGGTCGGCGATGGTCAGCTCGTTCGTGACCCAGATGCCGCTGCCGTCCTTCTCGTAGTTGACCAGGTAATGGTCAAAGTTGTCGTTGGGCACCTCAGTCTCCGCGACCGAGTCCAGGATCAGCGGATCCCAGGCGCGTCCCTTGATGTCCAACGTCGTCCCCACCAAGTCGGATAGGCGCAGCTCGGCGCATTCCTTCAGCGTGGCGCCTCCCGTTTTGGCCAGCTCAGTAATCCTCACCTGGATGGTGCGGTTGTCCAGCCACACGGTGGCCGAGTCATACACCTCCTGCACCGGCGTGACGGCAAGGAGGTCCTGGTGCTTCACGCGCAGGCGGACCGTGTAGCGGCCATTGAGCGCCGTCGTGTCCCAGGCAGACTCTGCCGTGCGGCGCACGTTGTGGAACACCGGGGGCCACGGCATCAGCAGGCATTGGCTGGAGATCCACAAGCGGCTGAGCTTGCCGTTCAGCACATAGTTGGGCAGGTTGGTCGGCCAGCAGTAGTACCACCGCGGGTGGGTGGCGTCGCCAAAGGGCAGGGGCGGCTTGATGTCCGTCCAGGGACCCAGATCGTCCTGCTGGGGCGGGTTCGAGCCAAAGGGTGCCCATTGGTGCTGCAGGACATACTCGATCATCTGCCGGCCGCAGCCGTAGAAATCGGCACTGCCGACGATGCTGATGGACCCGCCGACCGAGGTCTCGGGATCGGCCACACCGCCCAACTTGACCAGCTTGAGCAGTTCAGACACGTCGTCGGGGTGCACTCCCATGACAAGCGTCGGTATCGCCCCGATCTGGTCGATGACGACCGGCGATCGACTCAGCGAAAAGTGGGTGTAGGCATAGATCGGCCCGCCTGCGCCGTCGACCTGCAGGCAGACCTCGTACTCGTCGGGCTCCAGGTTTTCCAGGAAGGCCAACGGCTCGCCGAACTTGGGCGTGCTGTGATCTGGCGTGGCGCTCGCCGGCGAGCAGTCGGGATAGACGACCCCTGCCTGCAGCCAGCCGAGGCTGCTTACAGGGCGGTAGCTGATCCGGTAGCTGGCGAAACCGGTGCCGCACGCCCAGCCGGTGATGGTCACACCCGCCAGCCCACAGACTGCCGTGGGGCCGACCGAGACACACTGCGGCGGGCTCGACTCCGCCGGGCCGGTGATGACGGCCACCAGCGTCTCTTCCTCTTCCGGACCGTAGGGACGGATCTGCACGTAGCACTCCACGACATTGCCCCACACCGGCACGAAATCCGGCCCCACCGGCACCTGCTGCCAGGAGAGGATGGCCCGCACCTTCACGATGTAGGGTCTTTCGCACTTTTCGTGCAGTGCCTGGAAGTGCCTGCCCAGCGCATAGCTCAGCGGCAGGTCCCCGGCCACGGGGATGTCGTGGACGTTCACCGTCGCCACCCCCGCGTCCTCGCTGGCGTCGTAAAAGTCCCCGTCCTGGTCAAGGTCGATGAAGAAACGCACGTACTCGTAGCTGCCCGGCCCGCACAAGTCGGTCAGGAAGCCAAAGGGCAGCTTGACTTTCAGCACGGCCTCCAGATAGTCCCGCTCGGGGTAGAGGCCAACACAGCGCAGCTCCTCGTATGTGGTGTCGTACTGCTTGGGCAGCGCCACCTGCAGGTCGGACTTGGGCAGCGTCCCAAAAGAGTTCGGGTTCTCCTTGAGGATCTCCAGGAAGTGCAGCCGTTCTTTCTCAGGCTCCTTGGGCTTGTCCTGTCCGCAGCACTTCTCTTCGGATACGACATTCGTCATCTGCCCGGTGGTGGGGTCGATCTGCACCCAGGCTTCGAGACGGTTGCCCCACGGGGGCACGAAGTCGGGGTCGCCCGGCGGCGGCACAACCTCCCAGGAGAGGATGGCCCTCAGCTTCACGACATAGGGGTTCTTGCAGTCGGACGGGCGCGGCAGGATGAATCGAGGCACGGCGTAGCAGAGCGGCTGCTTCTCCACCTCGGGGATGTCGTGGACGTTGATCCTCGCCACGCCGACGTCTTCATCGGCGTCGTAGAAGTCGCCGTCCCGGTCTCAGTCGAGAAAGAAGCGGACGTACTCGTAGCTGCCACGGCTGCACAGGTCGCCCATGAAACCGAATGGCAGCTTGACCTTCAGCGTGGCCTCCAGCAGGTTGTGCTCCGGCCACAGACCGATGCAGGTCAGCTCCTCGTACTGGGTGTTGAACTGGATTTGCACCTGCGCCTTGAAGTCCGTCTTGGGCGCTGTGCCGAAGAAGTTGGGGTTCTCCTTGAGGAGGTCATGGATGGCCAGGCGCTCTTTCAGGAAGAGCTCCTTGACTCTTTCTCTCTTTGCCTTCACGTTGCACCTTCCTTTCTCTCCCTGATTCCGTGTCATCCCGCCGTCTGCAACCGGCAGTCGGAGGATGGCATACGCAGGCAGGTACTACAGGCGATTCACCTCCTTTCTGGGGGCACTGCCATAGTGTCTGACGAGGCAACGGCGGGGGCTTGCACCACCACCTCTGCTATTATACAACGGTTTTAAGACTCTGTCAACAGCCCGGGCACCAGCCTGCAGGGCCGGGTGCACTTCGGGTTTCTGGGTGAGCGCGATCAGGCCGCCTTCGCGAGCCGTTGGCAGTGTCGCCGCCACCGCCCGCTGTGCGCCTCACCGGGTGGTCCGGCCTAACTCAGCGCGTGCCTGCAGGCAGCCGCAGGCGTTGGAGGAGAAGGCTGACTACACATCGTCGGGGGACGAGAACCAGCTCAAGCTTTTGGAGACCCTGCAGCAGCTGTTCGATCACCCGTAGGGGATGTACGGGGGGCGCGCGACCCTGATCGCGCAGCGGACCGGCGACATCGTCGCCTGGAGACTCGACAGTGCAAGGGGCCCGTCAGGCCCGGTGCGTTCGTCCTACCCGACCACATCGACCAACCGGCCCGGGCTTTGGTCCACTGCAGGGCTCCAGACCCCAGGCGGTGCGGAGACCTCAGACGAAAGTCGCGAACCCGCAGCTCCACAACGAGACGGGCGGTCAGGGCTGTACGCCCACGACCGCCCGCCGTCTAGGGGGAAGCCAGGTTTCCGCGCAGACTCCCTCCGTCTGCGCGTGATGAAGCGCCAGAGGGCATGGACCTCCGCTATGCGGAGATGCCTAGTGCCGCCGAAATCTCCTCAGGCGCCGCAACCTCTGCCTCGCCGACCTTCTTTCCGCCGATACCCAGGAACCCACCTTCCTTGGCCGCCTCCGCAGTGCTCTGGGCAGCCCGGTAGACCCACTGCACGAAGCCATCGGCCTCTGTGGGTGCCTTCTCGGAGAGCAACGCCGCAAGGTCGCGGCAGGCCTGGAGGCACTGAGCTTTGAGCTCGTCTGCATTCCTGCTCAGCTGAGGCATGTCTAGCTTTTGCCTGTTCTCTGCTCGCTCCCGGTACTCGGCCGCCACAGCGTCGATCAGCGCATTGCCGCTGGTTTCCTTGATGGCTTGGACCACCAACTTGCTCGCGGCCATCGTTTCGGCCACGATGCCCACAGGACCGCTGGGGCTGGCAAGTGTGACGTACATCGACGCCATTTGGGGCGCGGTCATGATCTGAAGCCATTCTTCTGATGTGAAATCGGATTGGGTTACCATCGTCTATTGCCTCCTGTAGCTGTTCGAGGTCTCGCTTGCTGCCCGAGGGTGCGAGCTACGCTTGAGCGTACCCCAGGCGAGTTGCGTCCGCCATTACACGTCAGGCTACCCTGGACACCGCTCTCTCAAGGCTGCGAAAGGGATTCGAGCTCCCTTGGGGGCACTGTCCAAGGCCCCACCAAAATCGGCGGGGGTTCCGTGGTGAGCCGGGCAGGGAGCCAGCGGCTGATACCGCGCCTGGGGGGCGCTGCGGCGCCGGCCGTCCGCCGGCGCGGACGTGGGGAGGGGGCCAGCGAGCAGGATTGTGTCGGCTCGGGCTAGCGGCAGGGATTCGAATGCCCTCGGGGGCATTGTATGCATGCCTAGCGGTTCGAGTACGAGGAAACCGGCGGGTGAGTGTCACCCAGGAACAGAGCACCCCTGTCGTCCCGAGCGAGCGCGTGCCGCAAGAGGAGCCCGTTGCAGGGCTCCTCTTAGCTGCGCTGCTGGCATCGCGATTCGAGGGAGCTGACGCGCAAGCGCGCTTGTGTCAATTTGACCAATGTGCCGCATGGGTGTACAAGGTGAATTGGGCCAGGGGGGATAGGGGAGAGATCGCTCACCGATCTGTTCGCTTCTCAACTTCCCCGGCGGTCAGGAGTTCTTGAATTTGCGGGCGCTGTCCACGACTATCATGCCGCTTGGGCCCGGCGTTCGGGCGTTCGGCTGCGAGAGGAGGTAGCGCCTATCGTCAAGCATGCCCTGCATCTGACGGCCGGCCGGGAGGGTCGCCCGTCCACCGCCAGCCGGGCACTCGGCCGGCCTCCCGTCACCCGGCCGCCGGCGATCCTGGCTGACCGCCTCCGCCGAGGCGCAGCGGCCCGTCAGGGAGGAGAAGGAGGTCTCCTGATGAAATCCAAGTGGTTTCTGTGGGCCAAGGCGGTCATCTCGATCGTGATCGCCTTCTTCATGCTGTTCTTTGCCCGCACGTACCTGAACTGGCTCCTCAAGACGGGCATTCCCACCAACGAGCAACTTGGCCAAATGTCAGGCCTAGGTGACCTGATCAGGCTCGGCTTCGGCTACTTCGGCGCCATACTGGTCGGCAATGCGGTCATCTGCTACTTCGCCGCCAACTCCACAGCCTCCGTGATGCGCAAGAGGGTGATCCTCGGCCTGGCTGTTGCCGACACCATCGGCCTGATCCTGGCGCTCATCGCCCAGTTCAGCGGCAAGTTCAGCGGTCTGGGGTGGATCAACGTGGTCATCTGGCTCATGCTGGCCTTCTTCCTCTGGTTCTTCTTCTTCACTGAAAAGACAGACTAGGCTCGTCCGGCAGGTAGTGCGGCGTCCTCCCCGTCACGGCGGGGAGGACGCTCTTTCATGTGCGCGGGGATACGGGTACTCGCACAGCCCTCCCGGCGCGCTGCCCCGCCTGGCGGGCTGTCCAGGCAGCATCGTCTTCGACACCCCCACCCGGTCTCCCGCCGTGCGGGCCGGATAGCCCCTGAGCTCCGTCTAGACGGGAGGGTCCACGGGATCGGTGGCGGCAGCGGTGGTCCAACGGGCGAGGCCGAGGGACCAGTCGTCGGCGCGAGAGGCGCTGCGCTCCGCGGTGGCAGGGCTCGACCCGCAGGCCGCCATCAGCCCAACGGGCGTCGGCGGGCTTCCGATTGGTGTAGCCAAGAGCTGATGGCTGCTTCTGCGGTGCTCGCGACGAGGTCTTTTCGCATTCGCAGGTTGACGTGAGGCGACAGCGCCCGACGCTATGATCCCGGTTAGTGGCCCCCGGTTGGCTATGACACCATCGCAATGACCAAAGCGTCAACTGACAGTCCTGTCGTACGAGCTCCTTGGGGGCACTCTCTAAAGCCCCACCAAAATCGGTGAGCTTCTCCTGGTGAGCCGGCTCTTCACGGCAGCCTTTTCCCTCGACCGAGACACTGCTTGGTCACATCCAATCCCCATTCTCGGCCGGCAACAGGCGCCTTCCATCACGTGCGTGGGCCTGGCGCCAGCGGTCGACCAGCCCGCTTTGCCCGATCTTGGCGTCTGACGCGTTCTGTGCTACCATTGCACTATGAAACTCGAGGAACGCACAGCACTGTTTGACCGGTGCGACCCTGCCACGCCTCCACCGAAGAGGGGGTTGCCAGAACCGGCGGGGTGCCCACGATGACCACATTGTACACCGATGCCGGCCTGGAGCTCGAGCAGCTCCAGATTGAGGGGCTTCGCCAGATGCCTTCCTGGCGGAAGCTGCAACTTATGGCCGCAATGACCCAGACCGTTCGAACGCTGGCTGTGGCCGGCCTGCGCCAACGCTTCCCCCACGAAACCCCGGCGCAGCGTAGCAGGCGGCTGGCGGACTTGCTGTTGGGTCCGGCCCTGGCAAGCCAGGTCTACGGCCCGGCTTCCGAGGGTGCAGAGTGCTAGCGGAGCAGATTGCCGTCGTAATGCAGGTCACCGACGCTTTGGATCGCCTCGGCGTACAGTACGCCATTGGCGGCTCCTTCGCCAGTGCCGTCCATGGCGTGATGCGGGCTACGATGGACGCCGATTTGGTGGTCGACCTTACCCTGTCAGACACCGAACCGCTGGCACGGGCATTGATCGGCGAGTTCTACGCGGATGTTGAGTCGATGCGAGAGGCTGTTCAGCACCAGAGCTCCTTCAACCTCATTCACCTCGGGACGATGTTCAAGGTCGATCTCTTCGTCGCCAAGGCACGCGCCTTTGATCGTTCTCAGCTGGCGCGGCGCCGGTCGGTTCTCTTGAGCGAGGAGCCGGATCGGCATGCCTATGTGGCCAGCGCCGAGGACACGATCTTGGCCAAGCTCGAATGGTATCGAATGGGCGGCGAGGTTTCCGACCGCCATTGGCGCGATGTACTGGGTGTTCTCTTGGTGCAGGGCGAGCGCCTCGACCTCGGCTATCTGAAAAAGATGGCCGCCGGGATCGACGTCCTGGATCTTCTGGAGCTGGCGCTGCAAGCGGCTCCGGTGCGGCGCTGAACAACAGGAAGCCGCCACCTACCGCGAAAGAGGCAGTTGACAGTCCTGTCGTACGAGCTCCCTTGGGATTCGGATTCCTGTAGTCGGCACCTATGTCCCTACCAGACAGGTTTGCCGCGACCAGGCAGACATGAAGCGACCTGACATCCTAGAAGCGACCTGACGGCGTGGAAACGACCTGATAGCTCCAGAACGACCTGTCGTGGTGGACGGTGAACGGCGGCGGCTCTATGCTTGTCGAGGGCGGGATGCGCAGCGCCAGCGGCGCCTTGTCGCTGAGCGGCACCGCCGGCCAGCCTGATGCCGGGCTGATGGGCGCAGGGGACTGCGAGCTCGAAAGCAGCTTCCTACCCGGCGGGAAGGCGTTTCGTCAGCCGAGTTCCCTCTGCCAGCCGCTGGCCCTGCGCAAGTACTAGCCCGAACCCACGAAGGGCGGGTGATGGAGGCCGGCCCGCACGGTCCTCGGCCGGCTGGCTCAGGCCTGCCGCCAGGCCTATCCTTTGACCTGCTTGGCCAGCTGCTCCAGTCGGCGTTGATCGTGGATGACAAACTCGGTGCGCGTGATATCGATCAACCCCTCGTCCGCAAAGCGGTGGAGGAAGCGGCACACCAGCTCGCGCGTCGTCCCGATGCGCGAGCCAATCTCGTCCAGGGTCAGGCTCCGGGGAATCGGCTCGGCCTCGCGGCCAGACGAGAACTCCACCAGCAGCCGCGCCAGGCGGCCTGCCACGGGCTGAAAGGCCAAACCCTCCACGACGCTGGAGGCCCGCTGCATCCGCTCGGCCATGAGGCCGCAGAAGGCCCACAGGGTATCGCCGTGGGCGCGCAGGAATGGCTCAAGGTCGGGCCGTGACCAGAGGTGGAGGCGCGTGCGGGCGTGCGCCTCCAATGTGGCCGGCAGCACCGCGCCCTCGCGGAATAAGGCCGGGCCCCAGAACAGCTCGCCCGCGCCGAAGGCTGCGATCAGCAGGCTGCGCCCCTCGCTCGACGCCTTGGCCGCGCCGATCTGGCCCTCTTCGACCAGGAATAGGTAGGGCCAGACATCGCCCTGCAGCGCCAGAACTTGGCCCTTCTCCAGGTCGCGCGCCAGCGACTGCCCGACCAGCAGCTCCTGTTCGCGCTTCCCCAGCGAGGAGAACACCGGGTGGACGCGCAACCACTCTTCTAGGGTCTTCATGAGCCTGACCGTCCTCTAGTCGGCCGCGCCGTGGAGAGCAGTCTATCACATCCCTGTACCCTGGGCAAAGACAGTGCCGTACCGCAGCCATCTGCCCTCGGTCCAGGCGTGCGGCCGCGAACCGGGAACATGGCCGGCGGCTTCCGGCAGGCGGGCCGCGCAATCACCGAAAGGGAGGGTCGGCTCTGCACCGGCAGGCGCAGTGCCGTGCGCATCGATGCACCCAGCCCCCGCAGGCGGCTGGCTGTGCGAGGACCTCCGTGGATGCGGCCCTAGAACACTGCCCCCAGCGTGAGGAGTACCATCGAGGCCAACATGTGCAGCGACGCCAGCTTGAAGAGCAGGAGGTTCAGCTGTGCCGACGGTCGCAGGACGGCCCGCACAGACAGGCACACTGTGACCACGCCCGACACAGCCAGCAGACTGAGGCTCCAAGGGCAGATGCCCAGCCACCAGCCGGCTGCGACCAACGACACCGCTCGCAGCGCGTTTGACACGGCAATGAACCGGCGTGTCGAATCAAAGCCGTGGACCGCCGGCCAGGTGGGCACACCCCCCAGCCGGTAGTCATCTGCGTGCTTCATGGCAAAGGTAAGGATGTGCGCCGGGATCCAGAGCAGCACCGACAGGGCAAGAAGCAGCCCCAGGCCGTCCACGCCACCCGTGCCCAGCGTGCGTCCGGCGAGGATGGGCATCCCACCTGAGACACCGCCAAAGACGATGGACCACGGCGTGCGCCGCTTGAGCCACAGCGTATAGACGCACAAGTCCAGCCCGACCCCGGCAGCGATCACCCAGCCAAAGGGCCGGCTCAGCCAGAAGGCCAGTGCCAGCCCTGCGGCGACCAGCACGCCACCAAAGCGTGCTGCCTCACGCGCCGACAGCGTCCCCGAGGGCAGCGGCCGGCGGGCGGTGCGCACCATCCGGGCGTCGATGTCGCGGTCAAAGACCATGTTCAGCGCCGTCGTCCCGCTGACGGCAGAAAACAGCGCCAGGGTCATGAGCCTGGCGCCCAGGCTCGTGCCTGACTCGGGACGGGCGCTCAGGTAGCCTGCCAGCCCAGTGGCCAATAGCAGCAGTGTCTGCTTGCTCTTGATCAGCGACCCGTGGGCCTCCAGCTTGCTCCAGAGACGGCCGAGTGCCCCCTCTGGTACCCTCTGTGAGACGGCTGCATCGCTCATGGCCCGTCCCCTTCTGCCCAGCGACCCTCTGCCCGAAAGAGATCGACCAGCCGGCATCCCAGGAACCCGGCCAGCAGCACCAGCGTCAGGCCCAGGCCGGCGCCCAGGAAGAGGGTTGTCCACCCCCGTCCGGCATCGGGCGAAAGGAACTCGTACACGGCAGCCGCGGCAAAGGCCAGGTTGGCGCCCACCAGGACCCCCCAGCCCAGCACCTGCCGCATCCGGCCGCGCACGTCGAGCCGGTCCGCGACCAAAAAGAGCATCATCACCGCGGTGGTCGTGGCCAGGATGTGCCAGTGCCCGACTAGGATGCGCCGCTCGGCTTCGAGTGGCCAGGTGCGGAACACCTCGTCCAGCTTGACGGCCGTGTACAGCCCGGGGAAGACCATGATCGGCTGGAGCAAGATCATCTGGGCAAAGAGCCCAAAGTGGAGCGGGTTGCGCACCAGGGCCCGAAGCTTTCGTCCTGGGGTGGCCATCCCCTCTGCTGTCTGAGCCAACCCGGTCTTGATCAGCCGGTCGATGCCGGCTATGACCATCAGCAGCGCCGCCAGCAGCACCAGGCTGCTCCCGGCGTAGATGATCCAGTGGGCAATGCTCTCCCACAGCATCACCCCCCAGCAGCCGGCGGCCATGACAAGGGTGCCGGTGATGGACAATGGCATGGCGACTCTGTGCAGTGGCCCCTTCAGGTCAAAGCGGCGCACGACGATGAGCAAGACGGCCACGTCGATGAGGGCAAGCATGATGTGCAGATGGGAGATGACGGCCAGCTCGCCCAGGGTGTGTGCCTGCCGTACAATGTCCTCGGCCAGCACGGCCTCAAAGCCGTTGCCGAAGAAGGAGCCCACCCCCGCGCCGATGAGCGCCGAGATCAGCGTGGTGGCCGTCACGACGAAAAAGGCGACTCGCTCCAGCGAGATAGAGCCCAGATGGGCGTAGGCAGGGTCGGTGTTGCGGTGCCGGCCCGGCCACAGCCCGGCGGCCAGCATCACACCGGAGTAAAACACCAGCGCCTGGCCGAGCAGGAACAAGCCATGGAAGAGCCAGCTGCGGCCCAGGTAGGCGAACACCAGCCCACCGATGCTGACGAGAATGTAGCCGGGGGTGATGGCGCGCCGGACCGACTGGGTCACCTCCTCAGTCGTCGGCACGAGGTCGAGGATCAGGTAGGTGACGGCCGCCACAAAAGGGATGGCGAGGGCGTGATAGACCATCACGATGCGGCCCACGCGCTCCGCCTCGAGCAGGCTCACCGAAAAGCCGAGCAGCTCCTGCATCGGCGCCGACATCAGGCCCAGGAGGGCGACGATGATCGCCTCCCAGGCGGTCGCGGCGAGCAGCAAGCCACGCGTAGACGTCGTCAGATAGTCGAGCCGGCGCAGTAGGGCCTTCATGTCACACCTCCGGTTGCTCTCCTTTGAGCCCAGAAACAGCGGGCGGGGCTTCGCGTTCGGTCATGCGCTCCAGGCAGCCTAGGCCGCCTGCGGCGCGCCAAAAGCTACGCTCAAGCCGGTCAGCAGCAGCACCACGATGCCCAGGGCCAGGTTGAGCAGAAGCAGGCCCATGCTCAATCTCTCCTGCGAAGGTGTCAGCGGCTCATGCCGGCGGCTCAGCACCAGGCTGCGAAGCAGCGTGATGCCGATCATGACCGCCACCGCGATGTGCTTCAGGCTCAGCGTCGTAGAGTAGGCGCTGCCGAAGCGGAACAGCCCCTCAAAGGCCGGGTTGCGGTTGGCCTGCAGGACGCCGGTGACGATCAGCCCGACGATGCTGGCATACACCAGAACGCTCAGGCGCTTTTGGATGGCACTGAGCAGCTTCTTCATCTGCGGCCCCTTGCCCAGCACCTGCCGGGCGGAGGGCAGGACGGTGACGCCAAGGGTGATCAGCCCGCCGATCCAGACGGAGGTGAACAGGTCGTGCAGGAAGACGACGACGGCGAACACGACTGGTTTGGGCATGGTACAAGCTACTCTCCTGGACGCAGTATTCGGACAGGTCTAGACCCCGGCGGGCGCCGGCAAGGCAAACGCGCGTGCCGGGACCGACCCGCTCTCACTATAGCAGCTAGGCGCACGGCTGTCATTGACTTTTGTCAGATCCGGCGAGACCTGACATGCCCTGACGACCTGACATGCCCTGACGACCTGACATGCCCTGACGACCTGACATGCCCTGACGACCCGACATGCCCTGACGACCCGACATGCCCTGACGACCTGACATGCCCTGACGACCTGACATGCCTGGACGACTCGAACATGCCGCGATGGCATTCCACACCGGTCACGAGCTCGGCAATGTGCGCCTGCGGCCTACCCCTTGACCCGGCTGACCAGCCCGTCGGCGCATGTTGCCAAAAGTTCACGACGACCGAGCTCCCTCGTGCTAGAATGATCAGTAGCGCCGGCCTGCAACCGGCTGACCGGCAGCGACGCATCCCTGGTCAAGATCCGTGATGAGAAGACATCCGCTCTTCTGGCTGGCACTTGTGGTTGTGCTCTGTGCTTCGTGCGGCGAGGCAGCACCGGCCAATGACCCGCCTTTCTGCCCTAGGCCGGAGGGCACGCCCCACTATCTGACCGTTCCGCCCGATCAGCTGCCCGCGCCGCAACCCTCCTCCTCACCTGCCCAGGTCGAGATCGGCGGCAGGAGCCTGCTGGTCGATCGCGTGGTCGAGGGTCCCCTCTGCAACGATGCCTGGAGCGGAACGGTGTATGTCACCTGCAACGTGCAGGTCTATCCCTGGGAGGAGCAGCCCACCTTCCTCCAAGACTGCGATTTGACGGTCGAGCCCGGCACCGTCGTCTACGTGGCCGATCATGGCAATGAGCCCTATTACAAAGGCTGCTCGTGCCATACCGGCAGCGGCGGGCAATGAGATCCAAAGAGGAGACGAGAATGAACAAACGACATCTACTTGGAGCACTACTGGGCATCGCCGGCGCACTGCTGGGGATCATCGGCCACTTCATCCTATTCCAGAAGTGGTACATCGTCGGCATGAACACGCCCTCCGCCGAACCGGGGTGCGAGATCCTGCTCAAGACCATCCACCCTCTCATGGCCGACCTGGGCCTCCTCGGCAGCGTGCTGTTCCTCGTCAGCGCCTATGGATTCCTGACGCGCAGGAATTGGGCGTTCCTCCTCTCGGTGGTGGGCATCGTTTTGGCCCTGCTTGGCAGCTGGTTTGTCAACGTGCCCTTCATGGCAGCTGGCCTGCCGCCCGTCTACTTTCCCCTCTTCTGGCCCTACCTGCTGCTCTACTTCCTGCTCGTCAGGCTCGTGGGAGGCGTGTCGTGGCCTCGTACCCTGCTGGCGCTCCTGGCTGGCATGGCCTACATCACCTGCTGGATGAACGGCGTTGCCAGCACGAGCCGGATCATTACCATAGGCGCACCCCTCTTCAGCCTCGTGCAGAAGCTGCACTGGGTAGCCACGGTCGGCTGGGCGGTGGCTACGGTGGGCATCGTCCTCGGACCCCGCGAGTGGGTCCGTGTCGTCGGCTTGGTCGCCGGCACGGCCGAGCTCGTCGTCGGCATCCCCCTCGCCATCGAGACGGGCGGGGCGCTGGGCAGATTCTCTCTCTTTGCGCTGGCCCCGATCATCTGCCTTGCCCTGGTGGTCATCTTCGCCTGGCCGAGGCTCTGGGACAGGGTCACCAGGTCAGGCGCCGAAGCCCCATGGGCTGCCAATACGTGAGTCCGGCTTTGCGCGGCTCCTGACTCGGACCGGCCGGCGGGCGCTCGGCCACCGGCCCGTCGCCCGCCGTGGCGCCGTCCGCACGACCCAGGCATGACATGGCCGGCCTAGGCGAGGACGAGGTGTTCCTCGGTCGGCAGTTCCTGGGCTAGTCTCTCGGTAGCGCCAGGGCCTCTGCCACTGCCTCTTGCCACGGCCTGGACTCGCCACGCGCCCATGCTTCGGCAAAGGCGCCCTCGCCCAGACGCGTGCGACAGGCCTCGACGACAGACTCGTAGCCGCCGCGATCCACCGGCGGCAGCGGGGCGCCCATAGCCTGGCGCAGGGCGTGTGCCGCGCTCAGACTCATCGCCGCCAGCGCCCAGTCCGCCTGGAGCGCGCTCACGGCGCCCAGCTCCTCGAGAGCGTTGGCGACGCCCAGCTTATCGCCCATCGCCCCGAACAGCTCCCGCCCCTCCAGGAGCAGCTCGGATGCCGGCATGACGAGGCAGAGGCGTCCACAATCTGGGCACGCTCTATGTGACGAACGTCACCTTCTCTGGCAACCGTACGCGGTTTGGCGGAGGGGGCACAATGAACCACGGCGTGCTAGGTGTCGCGAACAGCACCTTCTCTGGGAACCACGTCGACAGCCTTGGCGGCGGCGCCATCTGTAACTGGGACGGCACCCTAGACGTCGCGAACAGCACCTTCTCCAACAACCAGGGTGGGACGAACGCCCAATTCAAAGGTAGCGGCCTGGTGAACGGCGGCCTGGACCCCAACGGCTACCAGTTCAGGTTCATGGTCTGGGCCGGCGACGGCTCGCCCGACACCTTCCGGATCAAGATCTGGTGGGACGACGGCGGCACGGAGGTCGTCGTCTACGACAACGGCGTCCAGCAGGCGATCGGCGCCGGGAATATCGTGATCCACACCCAGTAGACGGGGAGATGGGGTGAGGCGGAGAGGGGAGACCCTCTCCGCGTCATTGGTTCCGCTGATGAGTCACCACTCGATCGTGCTCGTCAACGCTGGGTGATCCGAGTCGGGTCCCGGCAAGTAGGTCGAGTCGGCCACCCGCGTCCCCGGCGACACAAAGATGTGGTCGATGGCGCGGGCCAGCTCCACCCCCTGACGGTCGTTTCCCCCGGGCCACTTTACCACCCACGAGTTGTCCAGCATCGCCGCCGTCAGCCGGTACTGCTCCGTGTCGGGCCGGAAGTTGAAATCCCCCAGTAGGATGACGTTTTCTTTCCCCTCCACCTCGGCCAGAATCGCCTGCTGCTGCACGATCGGCCCGCCGTTCCCCAGGTGGGTCACGAACACCGTGAATCTCTTCCCCCCGACCCTGATCTGGGCCTCGATCGTCGCCGTTTGCTCACCCTCGCTGTACATGTAAAAGACTCTCGGGTTCTCGATCGGGTACTTGGCCAACAGAGCAATACCAAACGTGCCGGCTACCGTCTTTGGACCGTACGCCGAGTAGAGGTCGAGCTCGTCCGCAATGTACCGCACCACATCCGAGTTCCCATTGGCGATTCTTGTGGTGTCGCACTCCTGCAATCCGACGATATCGGCGTCCACCCGCCGGATCAGGTCCAGCTGTCCCTCGTAGTTCTTTCGCCCGTACCGGTCGTAGCCCTGCTGGATGTTGTAGGTCAGAATCTTGAGCGAGGTGGCGGACTGCGGGGCCGTGACCGGCCGGGCGGCCGTGACCGCCACGCCTGCGACGCTGCCCACCGTAGCAAGCGCCACGCCAACGAACAGCGCTCTCCCCGCCTGCCACCCTCGCGCCGCACGGATGGTCTCGCTCGCCCTCTGGCCCACCAGCAGGACCGGCAGCGCCATGACGGCCCATGCGGCCAAGAAGACGAGCCAGAACCTGTCTCGGAACAGGGGGCCCGCGACGGGGATATAGTCGTACACCGTCGTAAAGACCTGCGCAAACACGATCAGCAGCAGGTACAAGCCGGCAAGGCTGAAGCCGGCGCCCACCGCTCGAGGTCGCGGGTGGCCGGTCACCAGTTCCTGGCACAGGAGCATCAGATTGACCAGGACCACAGGATGGAGCAGCAGCATGAGATAGAGAGGAACCTGGTACAGCCAGTGAGCCGCCGGATTGGGGGCGAGCGGATAGGCGGTGGGGTCGGACGGGAACCGCACCTGGTGCCCGGCAATCGTCAACACCAGGCACAGCCCAAAGGCTACGTTCCACAGCACCACGGTGCGCCGCGACAGGCCCGCCAGGAGCCCCGGCTTCGCCCCGACCACCATCGCAAAGAGGCACACGGTCGTGGCTGCGACCGTGACGATCGCCGGGTAGCTGAAGCCGGTCCAGCGTGCAACCACAGCCGGGCTGGAGAAGGCAAAGTAGCAGAGCACCAGCGCACCTGCGATGCCCAGGCTGAGAGCCACGGTCTTTCCCAGCGGGAGACGGTCCCGCGTGGCGGGCGCATTGCACCCCTCCACGGCCAGACGCACCTCACTCTGCCGCCAGACCAGCAGCGCTCCGGCGCCGGCTGCCAACACCCAGCCGATGACCTGCGATCTCCCCGCCGTCGAGATGTCGCTGCCCGACCCGAAGGCGCGCAGCAGGATCGAAAGCGACAGCGCGGCCGCCAGCCCCGCACCCAACCGCACGCCCTTCGCCTCACCCTCGTCCTCCTCATGCTGAGCGAGAAGCGACGGCAAGAAGAGCAGGAAGCAGGCCACGCCCAGCCCCGAGACGAGCATCTTGCCGCGCGGGTCGAGCCCCGCCTCGACGACCCTGCACAGCAGCATCAGCTCGCCCACCGCGACCATCGGCCACCCCGAGAGCCCTCTCGGCAGAAGGAGCAGGATCAGCGGCGAGAGAAAGAGCAGTACGCTGGCAATCTCCACGGGGATGCTGGTGCCCAGTAGGCCAAAGACATAGATCGCCTCGACGAAATCGGTGAGCAGCTGCAGAAAGACCAGAAAGAGGAGCGTGTACAGGAGGACATCCAGGTCCTGCTTCTTGGCCCCGTCCCAAAGCTTCATTCCACTCCCTCCAGTGCGTGCGATACCGGCATTCTCAATCTAGAGTATACCAGCAATCACCCGCCGCACAAGCCCCCTCCCACCCCCGTAGTGAAGGGCCTAGTGCCCGTGCTGTGCCCGTCCGCACCGCCGTAGTATAGGGCCTCGTGCCCGTCGCGTAGTGCAGGCCCTCGTGCCCGCGGTACCATCCCCCGTGCCCGCCCTTGCCATCCGTCTCCCCGGTATGATACACTCCTGCGGTGACGCCATGACCCAGTGCCTGAACCAGCCGATGGAGGACTGTCCCATGACCCAGACTGCGCACACCCTCGAGACGATCGTGCCCAAAGCCGTGCACCTGCCCTACCTCCTCTTCCTGCCTGGCGACTACGGCCGCGACCCCGGCCGCCGCTGGCCGCTCATCCTCTTCCTGCACGGGGCTGGAGAGCGTGGCAGTGACTTCGCCCTGGTCCGAAGGCACGGCATAGCCAAGGTGGTGGAGCAGTGCCCTGATTTGCCATTCATCACCGTATCGCCCCAGTGCCCGGCCGACTCGACCTGGATGACCGAGCTGGACGGCGTGGTGGCGCTGCTCGACGACGTCATCGCCCGCTACGCCGTGGACACCGACCGCCTTTACCTGACCGGCCTCAGCATGGGTGGCTACGGCACCTGGTACATGGCAGCTCTCCACCCAGATCGCTTCGCAGCCATCGTGCCCATCTGCGGGGGCGGCGATTGGTTCTTCGGCTTCCCGGGGCGCGTGCGCGTGCTGAAGCACTTGCCCGTGTGGGCCTTTCATGGAGCGGAGGATCCCTTGGTCCCCCTTGAGGAGTCGCAGCGCCTGGTCAGGGTGCTTGAAGAGTGCGGCGGAGACGTCCGCCTGACCGTCTATCCCGGCGTGGGCCACGACTCGTGGACCAAGACGTACGACAATCCGGAGCTGTACAGCTGGCTCCTATCCCACCGGAGGGCCGGCTGAGCGGACAGAAGCCCACCACCCTCTAGCCTCCCGCCAGCTTGCACGCATAGCCCAGCGCGCGCAGCAGCTCCACCACCTTCTCCCGCTGATCGCCCTGGACCTCGATCGTGCCCTCCTTGACGGTCCCGCCCGTGCCGCAGCCCTGCCGCAGGTGCTTTCCCAACGCCTCCAGCTCTTCCGGCCGCAGCCGGAGGTTGGTGACCACCGTCACTGTCTTCCCACCGCGGCCTTTCTTCTCGCGCCGGATGACAGCCGTCTGCTCCTCAGGCGGCGGGCTGCGCCGCGGGGGACATCGGCACGGAGCTCCCCCACAGCGCGGGCAGCGCTGCGGACGGCTCGGCTCCTTCACATCGCCTCCGCGTCCCCGTCGGTGACCGCCAGCTCGAGCTGCCTCCGGTACAGATGGCTGTAGAGGCCACCCTTCTGCATCAGCTGTGCGTGGCTGCCCATCTCCACGATCCGGCCGTTCTCCAGGGCTATGATCTTGTCCGCGCTGCGCACCGTGCTCAGCCGGTGCGCGATCACCAACGCCGTCCGGTTCCTCAGGACCGACTCCAGCGCTTGCTGGATCAGGTACTCCGCCTCCGCATCCACCGAGGAGGTCGCCTCGTCCAGGATCAGGATGCGCGGGTCGGCCAGGATGGCGCGAGCCAGGGCGAGCCGCTGCTTCTGCCCGCCGCTCAACTTCACCCCGCGCTCCCCCACGTCCGTGTCATACCCCTCCGGCAGCTCCATCACGAACTCGTGCGCGTAGGCTGCCTCGGCCGCCGCCACCAGCTCCTCCTCCGTCGCCCCTGGCTTGCCCAGCAGCAGGTTCTCGCGCACCGAAGCGTTGAACAGGAACGTATCCTGTAGCACCACCGCCACCTGGTTCCGCAGCGTGGAGAGCTGTGCTTGGCGGAGGTCAAAGCCGTCGACTCGGACCCGGCCGTGCGTCGGATCGTAGAAGCGGCACAACAGGTTGGCGATGCTCGTCTTGCCGGCCCCGCTGCGTCCCACCAACGCCACCACTTCCCCGGGTGCCATCCGGAATGTCACGTCCTGCAGCACCTCGGGCGGCTCTCGCTCGGCAGCAGCGTCACTCGCGTTGTAGCGAAAGTGGACGTCGTCGAACTCGACCTCGCCGCGCAGGGCGGGCAGCGGTTGGGCATCTGGCTCATCCTGGATCTCGGAGCTGGCATCCATTACCTCAAAGACCCGCGACCCAGCCGCGATTGCCTGCTGGAAGATGTTGTCCACCTCGGTGAGCCGGTCGATCGGCTCGTAGAACGATACCATGTACGACAGGAATGCGACCAGTGTCCCCAGCGACATCTCGCCCCGTACCACCATCACCGCGCCGGCCGCCAAGACAATCACCGTACCCATCGAAGCGACAAAGCTCATGGCCGGGAAGAAGGTGGACCAGTACCGGATGCCCTGGACGCGGGCGCGGTAGTACCCTGCGCTCTCGGTGGCGAACTTTTCTAGGGCCTGCTCTTCTGCACCGAATGCCTGGATGACCCGCATCCCCGCCAGGTTGTCCTGGAGCTGAGCGTTGATGTCGCCTAGCCGGTCGCGCACCTTGCGGTAGATCGGGCGAACGTGCGTGTTGAAGTAGCGTAGCAGGATGACCAGCGCCGGCACCGGTATGATCACGAGCAGCGCCAACTTCCAGTTGAGGACCAGGAGCACCACGATCGCACCGGTCAGGCGGATGACGTCGACCGCACTCAGGGCCGAGCCGTGGGTCACGAACTGCTCGAGCGCGGCCACGTCGTTGGTCACCCGCGACATCAGCTCACCGGTCGACGTTCGCTCGAAGAAGGACAGCGACAGCCGCTGCAGGTAGGCATAGATCTTGACCCGCAGGTCGAGGATGAAGCGCTCGCCCAGCGCGTGCCGGAGAAAGTTGTCGCCCACGGCAATCAGCTGGATCAGGGCATAGACCCCGACCAGCGCGGCGATGAGACCTCCCAGCCGCGCCAGGTCCTTGCCCCCAATGACCCCGTCGACGATCTCACGCTGGAAGAGGGGCGGCACCAGCTGCGCCATCGCCCGCCCGAGCAGCAGGACGCCGCTCACGATCAGCGTCTTCCAGTATGGCCTCAACAGAGAGAACAACCGCACCAGGACCTTCACCGTCCTTCTCCTTTGCTTGCGTCAGTGGGTGCCCGGCAAGGAGTATACGCCGATTCTGGGACGCGGCAAGCCTCCCGCCCGGAGGGGTATGTCGATAATTGTTTCTGGGATTTCGGGCATTTTGGGATAGTACCCTCAGTTTTCTGGCACAGTGGCACAGCTCGCCAACCCCCCCGTATGGGCAAAGGTCTCTGACCGAGCCCTCGGACCGGATAGGTGCGGTGCACCTCGTCCCGGACGGCCCAAGTAGGGCGGGTTTCCATACCCGCCCTTCCCGGCGAAGGTCCCCGACCGCGCCCCACCCGGACCTTGCCGCTACCTCCCGCTTCCAAGGTGCGCCCCCACCGCCCCTGTGGTATCATGCCCAAAAGCTCGGAGGTGCCGACACGCCATGATCCGCAGGAGCGCTTCTCTTTCTGTCCAATACGACAGCCCCTTCTCCCCTTTTCCCGCCACCCAGTTCCTCGACGGACTTGCGTGGGCACAGGCCGCCGGCTTCCACGGCGTAGAGCTCATCGTCTGCCGCCCCACGCTCCTCGCCCCGATCGCCATAGGTGAGGACCTTGCCCGCTACGGGCTCGCCGCCTCGACGCTCTCCACCGGCCAGGCGGTCGGGATGGACGGCCTTTCGATGACTTCTCCGGACCCCGACATCCGGCTGGGGGCACGCCGGAGGCTCTTTGAGCAGATCGACTTCTCGGCGCAGCTGGACCGGCCTAACGTAACCATCGGCCTTCTCCGCGGCAAAGGCGGCCCTCTCGCGAGGGATCAGGAGCTTGCGCTGCTCAGGAGCGAGCTCTCGGCAGTTGCGGAGTATGCCGCCCGGCGCGGGGTTGTCATAAACCTGGAGCCCATCAACCGCTACGAGTGCGCCCTGCTCAACTCCTCGGAGTCGGCCTACGACCTCATCTGCGAGATTGGCAGTCCCGAGAGCGTGGGCGTGCTCTACGACACCTTCCACTCCAACATCGAGGACGCCGATATGCTGGCGACCATCGCCAAGATCGGTCACAAGATCTCCCACGTCCACTTTGCCGACAGCAACCGGCGCCTGCCGTGCGAGGGCCACACGGACTTCCCTGGCATCGTCCGGGCCCTACAGGCAGCCGGCTTTGCCGGGTACGCCTCGCTCGAGGTGAGCAACATCCCCAACGCCGAGCACATCCGCGATTTTGCCCGGCTCAGGCTGGACGCCATCTTGGACTCCTAGGACTGCCGCGCCGTCCTCCGCGGCGCCTCACCCATACGACCGCAGCCCTGGGTCGGCACACCTCTTCGCCCAGGGCTGCGGTTGTCGGCGGACTTCTGCCTCATCCGATGCCGGCGTCTCCCTGTTGGTCTGCCGGCGCAATGCGCCAGTAGTTACCCCCGTCGCGCTGCATCAGGCCGTGCCCGATCATGTCACGGCGCAGTGTGGCCACGTCGTCGTGATACTCCACCAGCACCTGGATGACCTCGCGCTCGCTGTAGGTGCGCCCAGGCTCAAACTCCTCGGCCAGCTTCTCCAGGACGATCACGCGCTTCTTGAGCTGCGCTGGGATGCTGAGGAGCCGGCCCTGCCGCAGAAAGGTGTTCAACACCTTCTGCCTGTAGGCATCTTCCTCCACCCGGCCTGCGAGTCCAGGCTGCGCCATGAACGCCAGCTCTCCCAGCCGCCGGCCCATGACCTCCCCATGCAGCGAGTAGGTCTGGAAGTACTGGTCCTTCTCTGAGCGGACAAGGCCGGCGCTGCTTAGCTTGGCGAGGTGATGCGACACGGTGGCCGGGCTAAGCTGCAGGATCGCGGCCAGCTCTTCGACGTGCCGTGGCCTGGCCTTGAGCACGTTCAGGATGAGCAGCCGTGCCGGGTGTCCCAGTGCCTTGAAGAGCTCAGCCCGTGCTTCCAGCTCCTGTTCGGCTGTTCGATCACCTGATTTCATCCCAAGGCCTCCTTCCCGCCACGTGCAGGTAGCAGGTCGCAAATACGGCGCGCGCGTGGGCGATCGAGTCCTTCTTGATCTGGACCTTGACCATCTGTTCGCGGTCGCCGGAGGCCCGCGCCAGGTCGGTCTCCGCCTTGGCATACTTGACGATAAACGCCGTGATGCAGCCAAAGCTCAGCGCCACCTTCTCGAGGTCGGGCACATCCGACGCGAAGATGCGCTCCAGCTCCTCAGAACACCCCATCTCTTCTTGTGTCATCGGTTCCCCCAAGGATGAAGTGCAGATCGAATCGGACAATCCAATTCGACACTCGTCGAAGTAGAGTATAGGGGATACTGCAGGGTGTGTCAAATGGGGGAGAGGGTATGGTGAGCGGGAGGTACAGAGCACCTGGGACAGGCTGCACGATGGGGCACTGCCCCATCGTGCAGCCCGCTCCCCCCTAGTACTGTCCGCTGCGGCCCACCCGGGTCACGATTCCTGTGATCGAGAAGCTGCCGATGTCGTCTGCGCCGTCCACTTCTCCATCATCATACAGCCCATCCCGCGACACCGCGCTCGAGCTTCCGCCCAGGTAGACGCGGTAGGTGGTTTCCTCCAGCTCCGGCGAGGAGAGCACCAGCGTCTCGTACTGCTTGGCCGGCGCAAAGGTCAGGACCTCTACTCCGTCCGTACTCTCGATGCGGACTAGGGTGCCTCCCTGGATCCTCGATCCAAAACTCAGGAGGACCGAGTACTGCGTCGACGCCTCACCGGGCGACTGGGCCATCCCGGCGCTGCCCGCCGCCACCAGGAGCCCGCCGGTGATCTTGAAGCTCTGGAAATCGAGCGCGCCGTTCATAGACTCGGTGGGGCCATGTACGATCAGCACGCCATCCGACATCTCGATGGTGCCGTTGGCGTCTATGCCGTCGCCGCCCGCGTCGATCATCGTGTAGCCGCCGGTCACCTCCAGGTACTGATCCCCGGTCGCGAAAGTGTCCTGGCTCGCCCATCCTCCACCCGGCCCGCCGCCGTGGCGCCCGCCGAACCCCGGCCCACCCATCATGCCCGACTCGTCGTTCCCGCCCGAGGCATTGATCCCGTCGTCGCTCGCCGCGAGGCGGATTTCGCCCCCGCGGATGCGGATGACGGCGCTCTCCAGCCCTTCGTAGCACTGACCGACGATGATCTCGCCATCCGTGACTTCCAGTGTCGCGCCGGCGTGCAGGGCATCGTCCCCGGAGGAGAGCGCGAGCGTGCCTCCGCTCACTTCGATGCTGCCGTCTGAGTGGATCGCATCGTCCGCCGAGTCGATGGACAGGGTGCCGCCCTCGATCCGCACCGCCGCCGTACCCTTGATCCCCTTGGCCGACGTGCCTTCCGCGACACGCCCGCTGCTGCCTCCGCCCGAGCTGATGTCAATGCCGCCGCCGGTGACAACCGCCTCACCCTGAGCGTCGATGCCGTCGCCGCCGGCTTGGACGCTGATTGCGCCCCCCGCGACCAGGATCGTGCCCGGCGCCGCTTCTTCCTCGTTGTCCGACTTGAGGCCGTCGCCGCCCGCTGTGATGGCGAGGATGCCACCCTCGATGGCCAGCGAGTCCTTGCCCCGGATCCCATCGTCGGCGGCGCTCACGGTCAGCGTGCCTCCCCGAATCGTGAGGCCGTCCTTGCAGGCAATACCGTCGTTATAGTGACCCAGTACCTCGAGGGTGCCCGTGCCCGAGACGGCAAGGTCATCCTTGCTGAAGAGCGCCGCGTTCGGCTCATCCTCGCCCGTCGCCAGCGTATACTCGCTGCCATCCTCAATCCGGTTGGTGCTTCCCTCCGCCAGGATGACATCCACCTCCTCGGCATTGAGGACGTAGATCGCGGCGCTCGATGCGCTGCGGACATCGGCGCCGTCCAGAACGAGCACAACCGGCCTCTCGTCGCGGCTATCGACCACCACCTGCCCGTCCCGCAGGGTGCCGCGCAGCACGTACGTGCCGCCGGACGTGATCGTCACCACGCTGCCGGTGGAAGAAGCGCCCGTCCCCTCCACCGAAGCCGAGTCACCCTCCAGTGTGATCTCGGTGGCCTCGGCTCTGTCCCAAACAGCGGCCTGCATCGAGTCCGTTGCCGTTTCCGCCGGCCCGGAAGCCGTCTCCACTGTCTCCGTGGCAGACCCGACGGCAGCTGTCGCGGTGCCTGCCTCAGTCTTCTGTCCTGTTCCGGCGGGACCGGCGGCTGCCTCTGCCTCTGCCTCTGTCTGCACGGAGCCCGGGCTGCCCGTGCACGAGAGCAGCACCGAGCCCACGATCAGGGTGGCTGTAAGGAGCAGCAGTGCGACCAGAAGCCCACTGTGCCTCCTGAATGTCAAGCTCATCGACTTCTCCTTGTCACCTTATTCTTTGTCTGTTCTTGCGGACCGCTGCGCCAGTCGCCGTCATCCGCTGCCTCTTCTCTCCGCGCCCGGGCATGGTCAGACGCAGCGCTAGAGATCGGCGCTGTTGTATCCCGCGATGAGAGTCACCTGGTTGTTGCCGTTCAGCTTGCGGACCTCGGCCAGGAACTCCTGTACCTTCCCCTCTCTCTTCAATCCCACGTTGTAGGTTAGCTCGGTCAGCATCCCGCTGCGCACCGAGTCGACGCTGATCAGCTCGGAAGACCTGGTATACTCCAGGAAGACGGCGTCAAACAGGGTGTCAAAGGGTGCATTGTTGGGCACCTGGATCTTGAGGATCTGGCTGACGGCTTTGCGGGCATACCAGTTGAAGCGTGTCATGATCAGGATGATCAAGCAGAGCACGATCGTGGTGATCAATGCCAACAGGTACAACTGGGTGCCGACGGCCATGCCGATCGCCATCGTAAAGAAGATGAAACCCACATCGCGAGTCTCTTTGATCGCATTCCGGAACCGGATGATGGAGAGCGAGCCGACCAGCGCAAATGCCCGGGCAATGTTGGAGCCAATGACGAGCATGACGACCGCGACTACCATCCCGTTTAGGACCAGCGTGTGGACATAACTCTGGCTGTACGATGCCCCTCGATGCGTGGCCTGGTACACCCAGCCGATCGTCGAGCCGAGCAAAAAGCTCATGATCAGCGATAGGACCACGTCGGTGACCGTGAAGGCGGCCGTCAGGTCCTGCACACGCAGCAAGTCTAGCAGTTGGTCCATCTCTCTCCTCCGGTGTGCCGGTTTATGTTGTGACCAGGCGCCAGGAGCCTGTCCCCAGGCCCTGAGCCAGCTCTATGCTGCGGCAGTACTTGCTGACGCGCACCAGGCTCAGGTTGTGCACGGCCACCAGCTCCGACAGCCAATACGGGATCCGCTCGTTCACCTTGATCTCGACTACAGTCCAACCCGGCGGAAAGAGCGGCAGCCCGATCCTGGGATCGTCAAGTTCCAGGTGGTCGGCGCGGTAGGTCAGGTCCGTGTCGAAGGTCACGCGCAGGCCGATGTCGTACTCCGTCCCGATGAGCGCATGCCGGGCATAGCGCACGATGCTAGCAGGCCGCAGGTCATACTGCCACAGCATGCCGGCAATCTCGTCGATGACGGCTCCTACCTGTGGGTCATGCTCCGGCACCTGCCTCTCGTCGCACATGCGCACCGCGTCGCAGTAGGGCAGCACCACGCGCCGCTTCTGGGTCACCTTGTTCACCCTCTGCTTGATCTCTACCAGCACGGGCGTGTCCCCTTCGAGCAACTGCTCACTCTCGTAGTGGCGGATGCGAAGCTTCCGCCTGAATCGGATGCCGTTCACCTTCTCCCAGTAGAACGCAAAGCTTGCCGAGTCGTAATAGAGGCTGGTGAGGTAGTAGCGGCCTGATGGGTCGCCGTGATCGTCCGGCACCAGGTAGGGGCTGAGGGCTGCCCGAAAGCTCTCGGCAACCTGCGAGGGCACCACGTACTTGAGCTCATACCGGTCGAACTTGCGGATGGCGTGGCTCAGGCCAGACGTCTGCGTTCCCTCACTCATCCTGCCGAGCATAGCGCATGGGTGTGGAGATCCTGTGAAGACAGCCGGGAGATGCCGTGGAGACTCACTTCTCTCGCCGTGCGATTGGACATTTGTCATCCTGCCTGCAATGCGGTATAGTGGAATCAAGGTACTGCCCGGAGGTCCAACGCGCAGCCGCATCTCCACCTGGCAGCGGCCCCACCTAGTGCGAACGCAATGAAGCAGAGGCACGCCCGAGCATCGTACCGTTGGTGCCACATGGGGGGCACCCCCACATGCGGCGCGCGGTGGAATTGCCTACCCCTGATCCGGCCGGGTGACTGTCTCCGGCCGGTCCCGATTTCTGGGCCCACGTTCCCGTTTGTGGGCACGGGTCTCGAATACCATGGACGAAAAGGAGGCACCCTATGCGACCGGTCTATGCTGTTTCTGGCGGGGTGAGCAAATTCGCCAAAGCCCGTCCGGACAAGACGTTTCCCGCGCTGGTCAAGGAAGCGTACGACTATGCAATCGCGGACCTTGGCCTCACCCACCGCCAGTTCGTCGAGCTGGTGGACGGCACAGTGTCGTCCTACTTCTCGGATCACTTCGCCCGCCAGTTGATGGCTGCGATCATGATCCAGGACTATCTCGGCCTCTGCCCCAAGCCGAGCCATCGCGTCGAGGGCGGCGGCGCCACAGGTGGCATCTGCTTCCAGGAGGCGTGGAAGGCGATCGCATCGGGCTACATGGACATCTGCCTCGCCTATGGCTTTGAGACGATGAGCCACGTGGCCACCTGGAAGGGCAACGAGTTCATCGCCCTTGCTTCGGACGTAAGCTTCGACTATCCGGTGGGCGGCTTCTACTCCGGCTACTACGCGATGATGGTCACCCGCCACATGAAAGAGTTCGGAACCACGCCCGAGCAGATGGCGCATGTCTCCGTCAAGAACCACATGAACGCCTACCACAACCCCTATGCCCAGAAGCGCGAAAAGCTGACCATTGCCGACGTGCGTGCCGCGCCGATGGTCGCCTGGCCGCTGACCCGGCTCGACATCTGCGTCATGTCAGACGGTGCTGCCGCTTCTATCCTGTGCAGCGAGGACGGCCTTGCCAAGCTGGAGAGTGCCTCTGGGCGGCGAATCCCGCGCGTGCGGGTGACCGGTATTGGCCGCGGCACGGACGCAATGCGCATGGCAGACCGTCCCCACCAGAGCTATGACGATTTCGTCAAGTACAACATGCTGCCTTGCGAGGACACTGCCGAGACGCGTGCCTACTACCAACGCCTGTGGGCACACGGCTTCCGCTACCCGGGTGTGCATTCCTTCCGGGCCGGTCGGATGGCCTCGAAAGAGGCGTACAAGAATGCCGGGGTACAGGACCCGTTGGGCGAGATCGACTTTGTGGAGCTGCACGATGCCTACACCAGCTCCGAGATCCAAACCTACGAGGACATGGGGCTCTGCCGCTATGGAGAAGGAGGGCCTTTCGCCGCCAGCGGCAAGGCTTTCTTGCCCAACGTCGACTACGGGCTGGATCTTCCCGAGAAGCCGGCCTGCGCCGTCAACCCGAGCGGCGGCCTCATTGCGTGCGGACATCCCGTCGGCGCCACCGGCTTGATGCAGGCGGTGTTCGCCATATGGCAGCTCCAGGACCGGATCGGCACGCACTTTGGCGACTCGACCCTGCAGGTGCCCAATGCCCGCCGCGGGGCCATCCACAGCCACGCCGGCACCGGCACCTACGTCACCGTCAGCATCCTGGAGAAGGAGGACTAGCATGGCCAGGCACGATATCGAGGAGACCTTCGGCGGCTATATCCTACACAACGTTCCCTTTCCTACTGAGCTCGACGACGCGGCGCTGAAGCAGCTCAAGAAGATGGCTCCCATCTTGATCGAACAGCCCTACAGCATGACCTATCTCCACTCCTACGGGCAGGACTCGCCTTGGTTCGCCGGCCTATCCAACGGGCACCTGCTGGCGAGTCGGGACCCCGAGACGGGCTATACCTATGCGACGCCGCGCGGACACGACATGTACTCCGGCAAGGAAACCGACTGGGTGGAGATTCCGGCGGAAGGCACTGTGCACGCCTTCACCGTGTGCCACTTTGGCAGCGAAGAGTTCCTGCCGGAGACGCCCTATGTCTTGGCACAGGTCGAGTTCCCCGGGGTCAACACACTCTTCCTTGCGCGGCTGGTCGGCGTCGATCCGGCACAGGCGAGTACGGATTGGATCGGGATGAAGATCAAGGGACGCTTCCGCAGGCTGAGCAAGTTCAAACCCACCGATCTCTACTTCTACCCTGCGGGCTGACCGTTCGGCCTCTCAGCGCCGGGCCGTACCTTTCGGCATTGGCCAGGTTGTCCCGCCCGGTGGCTGAACGGCGCAGCCTGACGCGCGTTATTCTGGAGGGGGAATGACCTCCAGAGGAGGAACCGTTGAGTGAGACCACACTGGCCGCCGAGCCCAAGGCGGCGCTGCCCAAGCAGAGAGCAGGCGGCAGCACTCTCGCAAGGGTAGCCCGGTACGCCACATTCCGGCTTCTGAGCTTGGCGGTCACCGTCGTCGTCGGAGTGTACCTGACCATCCTAATCGCCAACATGGGCGGCTGGGTGGACAAGATCCAGCGCGGTGAGATCCGCGAAAGCGTCGACATGTCGCTGGCGCTGAGCCCGCAGTTCAAGAACCTGTCGGAGGAACAGAGGGCCAAGCTGCGCGACGAGCAAATCGCCATCATGGAGAGGCGTTTTGGGCTTGACAAGCCCTTCATGGTGCGCAGCCTCATCTACCTCAAGAATGCCCTCACCCTGGACCTGGGCCGCGCGCTGCACATGACCAGCGACAGCGGCTCCACCTTGGTCAGGAATATCCTGCTGGAGCGCATGCCGGCCACCCTGATTCTCTTCGGGACGTCGAGCCTCGTCATCTTCTTCGTGTGCCTGGGCATAGCGCTTGCGCTCTCTCGCCGGTATGGCAGCCTTTGGGACAAGGTCTTCGTGCTGTTGGCGCCCACCTCGGCTGCTCCAGGATGGTTCTACGGCATCTTCCTTATCCTGGTCTTTGCCGCCCTCCTGCACTGGCTGCCCTTTGGCCACATGGTGGACGCACCACCGCCCGAGAACGACATCCTGTACGGCTTGAGCATGCTGAAGCACATGATCCTGCCGCTTGTGGCCATTACGATGACCTCCTTGCCTATCCAGACCTACAGCTGGCGGACCTTCTTTCTGATCTACTCTAGCGAAGACTATGTCGAGATGGCCAAGGCGAAGGGGCTAAAGGATAGGGACGTGGAGCGGCGCTACATACTGCGCCCGACACTGCCCACGATCATCACTGACTTTGCGCTCACGATCATCGCCATGTGGACGGGGGCACCTATCTTTGAGACGGTTTTCCAGTGGCCCGGCTTTGGGCGGGCCCTTATTCAGGCGATCAACGCGTTCGATACACCCGTCATCGTCGGCGAGACGGTCATCTATGCGTACCTGCTGGCGATCACGATCTTCTTGCTAGATTTTGCCTATGCGCTCGTTGACCCACGGGTGAAGGTGGGTGGAGGTCAGGGCAGGGCAGGATAGGTCGCACCGGCGCGGGCTCCGGCACCGAAGTACAGGCTCCGGCGGGCGCTGGTAATGGCCCAAGCTCCAGGGCTGCAAGGGGGCAGCTCATAGAAAGCGAGGCACGCATGCAGAGGCGCATCCTCCTTCTTGCCGCGTTGGTCCTCCTCTTCGCGGCTGTCGCCCCAGTCACCGCGGACGATGCGCTGCGCGTCTTCTACGCCGGTCCGGACGATGGCGTCCGAACGGCGCTCGACCTCGGCGCGGACCCTGAGTTGAACCCCGCGGGCACGCTTCTCCTCGTCCCGGAACCCGCACAGGCGGATGTCCTTGTGCTCAACGGGACCGTTCCTAACCAGGACCTCGTTCGTCAGCGCCTCCGTGAGGGAGCAGGCCTGCTGCTCATCCTGGGGCCGGAGCTCTCCGCCGGAGACGTGACCCTGCTCCTGGGTGCGCCGGTCTACCTGGAAGAAACAGAGGGGAACGCGCTCAGCCTCACTCCCGCCAACGTGGAGGGCGAGCCCCTGCTGCAGGAGATCGAGTGGACCAGCGCACCCCAGGTGCGCGAGCGGTTCCTCGTCCGAGGGGAGACGGCGTCGCCGATGCCCCTGGTAGAGGGTTTCGGCGATGGCTCGCTGATCCTGGGCGCCTTGCCGTCCCAGCACGGGTATCTGCTGACCCCGTTCCTGGGGGACGCCAATGCTCAGCTGCAGGGGTGGGCCTACTTCAACTACCTGACCTACCACCTAGTCGCACGGGCCGGCGGAAGATCGCCCGTGAGCTATGCTGACTACGGGGGCTCGCCGGTGCCCCACGCTCGCGAGAGGGCCGTCCTCCTAGGCGCCCTGACCGGAATGCTCCTCCTGGCCGTCCTTGCCTTCTGGTTGGTGCGCCGCTACAGCCGTGCCCACCCGGAGGCGCTCGACACACTTCTGGCCAGCCGCGCCGACTATGCCGAACGCGAAGCGCGGACCGATTGGGAAGAGATCGGCTTTCACCGCCCGTTGGGCGGCTTTCTCTTCGCGCTGATGTTCGGCCTGATCCTCTTCATACCCTACGTGATCTACAACAACCTCGTGCTGCCCTCCTTCATCCTGCCCTCTGCCCAGGCACTCGGCATCTGGGGCCGGGTCACCCAGTTCTTCAGCCTGATATGGCTGCTCCTGGACATGGGCACGAGCGCTGCGTTCATCAAGTTCATGGCGCAGTACCGTGTCGACGACCCAGGCAGGGCCGTGCAGTATGGCCAGATCTTTGTCTGGTGGCAGGCGCTCTCCGGCGCGTTCCAGGTGGCGGTGGTCACGCTCGTAGCTGGGACCTTGGTGCCGCGCACCGGCTACGCCCTGTACGCCTGGAGCGTGATCGTTCACTCGCTCATCCAGCTGCCTGGCTTCTACCAGGTGTGGCGACATGCCTTCATGGGGCTGCAGCGCTCCGACCGTGCTCAGATGCTCGACATGGGCCTGATGATGATCTTTCCCATGATCGCCCAGCCCGTCATCGTCACGGTGATGGTCGCCTGGGGACGCTCGCACCCGGTTCTTGGCCTGTCGATGGGCGGGCTGCTCGGGATGGGGCTGGCTGCCTATGCCAGTGAAGGGCTGGCCTTCCTGCTCGGCCTGTTGCTCTACCGGCGCCTAGGCTTTCGCGCACGCGTCTTCTTTCTGGCGCACTTTGACTGGGCAACGGTGAAGAGCGCTTTCCGGTTCGGAGTCTTTGAGATGCTCGGATCGGTGGCGTGGACGGTCGGTCAGGCGGCCGAAATCCTCATCACGCAGGCACGCCTTGTGAACTACGCGGAGGTGTGGGGCAACTGGGGAATCGCCCAGAACTTTATCTTTGCCTACCAAGTGATCGCCAACCTCTACAACGGCCTGATGCCGGCCATCTCGGAGGCCATCTCACACACCCGCCGGGCCCTGAGCCAGTACTATGCGGCGATGGCCTACAAGTGGGGAGGCATGATCAGCGCCTTCATTGGCTCCATGCTTCTGGCAACGGCCGACCGCTTCATCTTGGGCGCGAGTGGGCCCGAGTTTGTGCGCGCGGCTGCCTATGCCATGCCGCTCATCATCTGGGGTGCCATCCAGTACCCCTCGTGGGTTGGAGACAATGTCCAGCTCGGATCGAATCGGCCTTACCTCAAATCTCTCCTGGTGGCAATGGAGCAGGTGATCCGCATCTTGCTCGCGATGCTCCTGGTGGGACGCTTCCAGATCACCGGCCTCGTGATTGCCTATTTCATCGGGCTGGGGCTCAAGGACATCGTGGCCTACTTTGTGAACCACAGGACCTGCTTCCCGCAGCGCTTCTACTTCTGGCAGTCGCTGGTGGCGCCCCTGCTGGCCGGCGCGGCCAATTACCTGCTCATCCGCCGGGTGGGAGGATTGCTCTGGCGCGGTGACCAACTCACGAGCATTCTGGTCTTCTTCATCGGGATCCTGCCCTCCTATCCCTTCTTCGCCTTCTTCTACGGCCTGGCTGGCGGCTGGGACGACGCCACACTAGGGGAGCTGCGGCGGGCGGTCGACCTCAGTGGCTTCATGAGGCCGCTCGCGTGGGTCTTTTGGCGGGCGACGGCACTCGGCGCGCAGGTGAGCCCGCTCCACGGGCGCTTCCCGATCGACATCTTCGAGGCGGCACAGGACGAGGCAGCGGCGCTTACCAAGGAGCGCGTCACGCTCAAGTAGTGAACGGGCACGGCGCACCGCAGGGCTGCGCCGCGCCTCCTTGCGCCCCGCCTCCCGCGCACCGGCCAAAGGCCGCCTGATGTGCCCGCACGCAGCCGATCCCCCGCAGGGTATGCCTGACTTAGCAAGGTCCCTAGGGTATCCCACAATAGCGCTGAGATGAGACCCATGAACCCTGTCCATGCCTGGTGACAGACACGGTCCGTCGCACGGTCCTGGCTTACACGACCATGATCGAGGAGGTGCATCCGCTTCTCCCCACCGAGGTTTCGCAATACGTGCTCGATCTGTGCTTGCACATCAAGCTCGACGACCCCAAGCGTCCGCTCCAGAAGCCGATCAATGCCTCTGGCGCCGACGCGATTATCCTCGGCTACGGGATGTGAAGCATTGCCGCCATCTGGTCGCCGGCGGGTCCGTGGCCTCAGGGGCGATCGTCGGAGGGGTAAGCCGCGACGCGGGAATGCTCCTGGCCGGCCGCGTGATTGGGGACATTGGCACCAGCCTCATCGCGGCCCTTGCACCGGCGGCGATAGCAGGTGGTTTTCCGAGCGGCCGCGTGGCACTGCCATCGGCACCTAGTCGGCCTGGGTGCCCTCTTGGCTACTGCAGCGTCGGACCATGGCGCTGAACCCAGTGGGCCAACGCGCCGGACACGATCCCCTCGCTCTGCGCGTGGCCCATGGCTCGCGCCTCCGCTCTGAAGTGCAGGTAGAGACTCCCGCTCAGAAGGGCCGCGAAGAAACACCAGACCGACGGAAAGGTCTGGTTTGACGCAGCCAGTGCGGCGGCGCCGGCAGAGAGCGCCACGGCGGCACCGAAGAGCATCAGGCTCCTCCGGCTGGAGGCCAGGAAGGGCAGCGATACCGCGAGAAGATACGGTACGCCTAGCTGCCACGGTGCGCGCACCTGGTAGCTAAGGCCGCAGCAGTTGGCCGCGACGCTCACCGGTCCCCGCACGATGGCTACCAGGTAGCTCAGCCCAACCCCAAGCCCGATCACTTGACAGGCAAGGACGATCCGCCGCCTCCCCTTCTCTGCCTCCAGCAGGAACGCCGAGGCGGGGACCAGCATGGGCCACAGGCTGAAGGCAATGATCGCGTAGAGGTACAGGGCTGCGGAATCGTAGCCGTCAGGCACGACTCCGTCGTGGCCAAGCCACAGGATACCTTCGGTTAGTTGATGCACGGCAAAGATGGCAGGGAAGAGCGCGAGTGGCCTGCTTGCGCGCTCCTTGGGCAGCCTAGCGATTGCCATGCTCGTCGCGCCGAGTACGCCGCTGGCGGCAAAGCTGGCCTCTGCAGAGAAACACATGGCAAGTCCTCCTTTCCCCGGTCCTCGGGCCAAGCCTGCGGACGATCCCATTCTAGCCGGGCGGCCCAACGTGTCAACTCCCACCTGCCCGTGGTACAGCGCCTGCTCGGGACCTGGCTTCTGCCCCGCATCGGAACCACCGAAGAGCAACGCATTGCACCGTCCTCCGCGTTGTGGAGACCTGTGCCTGTTCCTGCGGTCTTGCGGGTGCTTGCCCGGCCGGCCGCCTTGTGCTATAGTAGTGAGCAGAGGAGGACAGCGATGGCACGAAACCGGGTGGCCTTCTTTGCGGCTGCCATGCTTCTGGCCCTGATTTTGCCGTGGGCGCTTGCGCAGTGCAGCCCGGCCCGGCAGGCGCGCATCACGCCGACCCCAACCAAGACGATGCGGCCTACCTTCACCCCAACAAGCGAGGCGACGCCAACGCCGGTTCCATCCTCTACTCCTTACCCTACTGAGCCTCCCACGCCGCTTGCGCCCACCATGCCTCCCGAGGCCGCGACGGCGATGGTGACAGAGGCTCCCCCCGTGCCGACTCTCCAGCCTTCACTCACCCCGACTATCTCGCCGATGCCGGTCACCGCCACTCGCAAGCCGGCTGCGACGCGCACCAAGACGCCCACCCCCAGGCCGACGAACACACCCACGCCGCCCTTCAGGGGGAGTTACGTGCACGGTTGGGCCCGCTGCGATATGGCCGCGGTGACGGGCTCTGTCTACCATGCCAACAAGAGCCCCTATCCGGGTGTGGCGGTCGGGGTCTGGTCGAACCTGTGGGATGGTGAGGTGAGCATCGCGAAAGAGGACGGCAAGTTCGACGTGCTCCTGACCGGCAAGCCCCCGGGTATCTACTACGTGGCGGTGGTCGAGGCAGGAACCTGCCAGACCGGAGCGCGCGGCTGCCAGTTGCGATCCAATGTGCTGAACGCGGCGGTCACGGAGCATTGCTCAGGAAGCGGCGCCAACCAGGTGTCGGAAGTCCGGTTCGACGGGCCCTGATGAGTACATTGATCAGCTCCCATCTCTATCGCGAGATGCGCGAGCAGCCTGAGGTGCTGGCGCGCCTTCTGGAGGCCGAGCAGCCGGCAGCCGAGGCGTTGGCGGCAGAAATCATCCGGCGCCGCGCCCGATATCTGGTCATTGCGGCGCGCGGGTCGAGTGGCAACGCGGCGCGCTATGCCAACTACCTGTTGGGCGCAGTCAACGGCCTCGTCGTGGCGCTGGCGACGCCGAGCCTCTACACCTTGTACGGGAGCCCTCCTTCGCTTGAGGGGGCAGTCGTGCTCGGCATCAGCCAGAGTGGGAAGAGCCCCGATATTGTGGCGGTTGTGGCCGAGGGCCGGCGACAGGGGGCGTTGACTGCTGCCATCACCAACGAGCCTGGATCCGACCTGGGCCGCACCGCCGAGCATGTCCTGGCACTACACGCCGGGGCAGAGCGCTCGGTGGCAGCGACCAAGACCTATACGGCGGAGCTGGCGGCGATTGCCCTGCTGAGCTGCGCCCTGGTGGGCGATTCCCAGCGGTCGGATGAACTCCGCAGGGTGCCGCGGCAGGTTGCCGAGGCGCTGGAGCTGCCCAGCCCCGTGGTGAGCGCTGCTGAGCGCTGCCGTACCGTGTCATCTTCCGTGGTGCTAGGGCGCGGCTACAACAACGCCACGGCCTTTGAGTTGGCACTCAAGCTGAAGGAGCTGACCTACACGCTGGCGGAACCCTACTCCAGCGCCGATTTCCTGCACGGCCCGCTCGCGCTCGTAGGGCAGGGCTTTCCGGCGATAGTGATTGCACCGTCTGGAATCGTGCTTCCAGAAGTGCTCGGGCTTGTCTCCACGCTTCGCCAGCGCGAAGCGGAGCTAATGGTCATCAGCGACAACGCAGACGCGCTGGCGACGGCGGACCTGCCACTCCCGTTGCCTGTGGGCGTGCCCGAGTGGCTCTCGCCGATAACGGCGATCCTCCCCGGTCAGTTGCTTGCGCTCCACCTCGCGGTTGTGCGCGGCATCGATCCCGATCGCCCGCGCGGCCTGCGCAAGGTGACCGAGACCCGGTAGCAGCGCGCCACTACAGCGCAGGAAGCGTGTCGGCTAGCTCGGGATGCCGTGCAAAATACTCCTCGCGCAGCAGGTCCAGCACCAGATTGTCGTGCAGCCCGCCATACTTGATGATCGACTGGCGCATGCGGCCGGACACCTGGAAGCCCGACTTCTCGGCAAGTCTGGCGGCGCGCGGAATGCCCGAGTGGCTGAAGAGCCGGACCACGCGCAGTCCCAGCTCGCAGAAGAGAAAGCGCAGCAGCACTTCCTGCGCATCCAGCGCCACCCCAGTGCCCCAGAACTTGCTTGCCGTGATGATGCCGAGGGCCGCCGACCAGCGGCGCTCCAGCCCGGTGTATTGAATCTGGCCGACCAGCTCGCCCGTCTCTTTGAGGACAATGACAAAGCGTGCTTCGTCCGGGTCATAGGAGAACTCGCGGGCTTCGTACCGCTTCTCGTACATCACGTCCGTAAAGTCGGGCGGCAACGCCAAGCTCCATGCCTGCGTCTGTGGCTCGTTCTGGAGCGACGTCAAGAAAGCCAGGTCGTCCCGCCTCTGTTCGCGGAGTATTACCAGCTGCCCTTCCAGCGGCATGAGAGCCTCCTATTCTTGTGCCTGTTCGGCTGCGCCGCGTTCGGCCATGCGGGCCTGGAACTCGGGCCGCAGGAGATCGGTGATGATCAGGTCAAATGGACGGCCCTCGTACATCCCCACGCGGCGCATCCGGCCCGCCGTCTGGAAGCCGTTGGCCGCTGCAAAGCTGAGCCCTGCCTCGTTCCACTCGGCAATCCAGCAGCTCACATTGTGAGCGGGCGTAAAGGCAAAGAGATGCTCCAGGAGCAAGACGAGCGCCTCGCTGCCATACCCCTTGCGCTGCTGGCTGGGGTCGATGACGACCGACACCGACGGTGCGTGCGGGTCCCAGCCCCAGCTGAACTCAGCGTGGCCAATCAACTGCGAGGCCTGCGACGCCTCGCCGGAGAGGCCCCACCCCTGCCGCTGGACCTGGGCGTCGATCGCAAGCACGACCGTCCGCTCCTCGGTCGCCCACCGCTCGAGCAGGCCGTGCACCTGTGGCTCCGTCAGCGGCAAGAACTCGGGATAGCCCCAAGGGATGTGCCGCCTTCCCATCAGCTCTGGATGGTTCAGGTAGTCGCGCAGGGCCTTGCTGTCGTCTATCTCAAAGGGACGCAGGGTAACGGCCTTGCCCACAAAGGGTGCCTTCGGCATTGGGTATCTCCTGTCCTTAGGTGGGGCTGTGGTGCCCACACTCATGAAGATGACCGGACATCTGCTGCCCAAGTCACCGCTCGCAGGCGGCAGCCGGGTGCAGCCGAACCCCATGAGGTTACTATGATCCGGCCCAATATGCAAATGTCCTCTCGCCGGCTGCGGGGGGAACACCCAAGGTCGCCAGGCCGGCGGCCCTGTGCCGCCGAAGAACGGGGACACTGGGCTCCTGCCGGACGGCCTAAGGAGTCTTCACATGCCCGAGTTGCCAGACCTTGAAGTCATCCGCCGCTACCTTGCGCCGCGCCTCGCCGGCGCGCAGGTCGAGTCCGTGGAGGTGCGGCGCCCCGTAATCCTCCGCAACCTGCTCGGAGGCGACGTGCGCACCCTTCTCGCCGGCCGGTCTTTCTCAGCCGTCGCGCGGCGCGGCAAGTTCCTGCTGCTGCCCTTCTTGGGCGACCCGCTCTGGCTTGTGGTCAATCCCATGCTGGCAGGGCGGCTCCGCTATGGACAGCCGCTGGCGCGAGGTCGGGCGCGCGATGCCCTGGTGCTCTCACTCTGCGGCGGCCTGGAACTGCGCTACCACGACGCACGCGACATGGGCAAGATCTACGTAGCGACCTACCTCGAGGAGGTGCCGGGCTTTGCCAACCTTGGACCGGATGCCGATGACCCCCTTCTCAGCCTGGAGGTCTTTCGCGAGCGGCTCAAACGCCGCACAGGCGAGATCAAGGGAGTTCTGACCGAACAGGGCTGTGTGGCGGGGATCGGGAATGCCTATGCTGACGAGATCTGCTGGCACGCTCAGATCTATCCCTTTCGCAGGCGCGCCAGCCTGACCCTGGACGAAGTGGCGCGCCTGTATGCCTCGATGCGCACCGTACTGTGCAGTGCGGTGGAGACGCTTGAGCAGCGTACCGGCGCCGCCATCGACGTCGAGATTCGCGACTTTCTCGCAGTCCATGGCAAGCCGGGCCAGCCCTGCCCTCGCTGCGGCAGTCCCATCAGCGAAGTCACCCTGCAGAAGCGCTCGACGCACTTCTGCAGGGCATGCCAGCCCGGGCTGATGGTCGGCCGCCGCGACCGGCGCCTCCCATAAAGCGCGGGCCGCGGAGCAGGCAAGATGCCTACCCCGCGGCCCGTTGGTTTCTAGCTCCGGCCGGGATCGCTAGCGCGGATAGATGCGGCTGCGCTCCAGGTAGTCGTTCAGCATATCCAGGCTGTAGCGCCGGTGGCCGCCCGGAGTTCGGTACGGGATGATCAGACCCTGGCGCTCGATCTTGCGCAGGGTGAAGGTGCTGATCCGAAGATAGTCCGCGGACTCCTTTGCTGTCAGAACATGCCTTTCTGCCATTTTCTATCTCCTTTACACGTAATTACACGTTCTCTTGTATAGAAAGGTGTGTTATCCTTTCGAAATCGATAGAAACAGTATACAGCATGCAAGACTCGCTGACTATGCATCGAACGGCGGAAAAAGGGGCTGAAGTTCAGTTACCCCCAAAGGGGGAGGAATAGGAGTAGGCGGCTGCTCCCTAGGGAGTAGCTGCCTACTCCCTAGGGCTGATCAAGGGCAGAACGTGCGGGCCGGGGCTGTCACAGGGCCGCATGATCGACAGCAAGCTGGTCTACCGGGCCTGGCAGCACATCAGAGCTCTGGCCGTGCCCCATCACGGATCCAGCTTCAGGAGCAGGTCGCGCAACGCGCGTGCTGTCGTGCCAAGCTGGGCCACGTCTACCAGCTCGGGGCGGTCCAGCTCAGTGTGCGCGACATTGCTCCACAGTTCGGTGAATGCCTCAGACGTGAAGGCCAGCGCAGGCACGCCCGCGGCCAGAAACAGACTGTGATCACTCTGGTACCAGGGCTGGCCTTCGATCATGGAAGGGTAACCACACAGCACGGAGCGGATGCGCCATGAGAGGCTCTCTGGGCAGCCGTACCGCGAATAGGCCGTCCTCCCGCCGCGGTGGCCCACACCGTCCAGGTTGATCCCCAAGCAGATCTCCTGGAGCAGTCCCCTGTTCTGGCTCAGCCACAGCTTCTCGCCTGGCGCTGCATAGTAGTCTTCTCCGTTCATTGCCACGATCTCAATCCCAAGGTCGCCGGCATACGACTGAGGCAGCTCGGCCAGCAGTAGGAGCACGGCAATGCTGCCGGCGTTGTCTATCGCGCCCGGTGATCCCTCTTTGGCGTCGATGTGGGCAAAGAGGACTGCACGGCTGCCGCTGCCCCCTCCTCGCCGCGCGATGACGTTGCAGCCGGTGGAGCTCCATCGCTCAGCTCGGATGTGGAGCGTGACGGGATGGCTGGATAGCTGCGCCAGATTGTCCCCCTCCACGTCGGTCATGAACACGGAGGGGATATGCACGTCGCCGTCCTCTATGAGAGGAAATGGATAGAGCGCGCCGGCTAGGTCGGGATTCCGGCCGGTCGCGGCGACGATGGCCTGCGGCCGGGCGCTTTCGAGCGCACGCACGATCCGCCGGTGCTCCTCCGGGTTGTAGAAAGTGAACTCCTTCGGCATCAGCTGCTCGCGGGCGATCTCACCTCGCAGGAGCACGATCGCGTCGGAGAGGTCCTGCCCCTCCAGCTCCTCGACGGCAGAGGCGACCGAGAGGGGTCCACTTGCCGTACCTCCCGCAGAGAACGGGCTCACCTGCGCCGGCCACGATCGCCCACCGGCGATCAGATCGGCGCCCCTTTCCTTCCAGTCCATGCAGTCAAACTGCGGGCACTCGGTGCGCCAGCCCATCCTGGACACCCGGTCGGCGAAGAACGCGGTGGCAGCGCGATTCCCGGCCGTGCCGGTTCGCCGCGTGGGGAGTTCCGTGCAGAGTTTAGCCAAGAAGGAGGCAGCCTCTTCCTCCAGGTTCGGGACGCCCATTTGAGTTCCTCCAGAAGTCCGTTGATCGCAACTACGTCCGAGCCCTTGCAGCACTCTCGAGATCGAGTTCTTCTTGTGCTGCGGCAAGCGCTCCCTCCCCCTGCCACAGCCGGAGCGAAGGGGTACGAGCAAGCCCAGCAGAACGCGAGGAGACATGAACGACTACGGGCAATGCGGTCGCTCAGCCCTCCTAGCCGACAGAGGGTAGGCCACATGCTGGGATGGTCTACCCGATCAGCAAGGTGGTGGATGTTCAGCCCAACCAGCCCGATCCTAGCACGCCGCGGGGACGGGGTCAACAGGCCGGAGGTCCCAGAGTGCGCACGAGGTGCCGGACTGGCCGACCAGCGGGCTCGCTCTAGGTCGACGCTCCTAGAGTCCTGAGGTCCAGTATGTTGTCAAGCGTCATGCGTAGCGATTCTTCCCTCGGATCGCGGCCTTGCCCTGCGTTCATCCGGTTCATCACATAGGCGAATCCCAGCTGTCTCTCCGGATCGGCGAAGGCGAACGACCCTCCCCAGCCAGGCGCTCCGAACGCTCCCGGACGGCCAAAGGGGATCGTCGCGTTCGGCTTCTGAAACCCGAGTGACAGCTCCCACTCCGTTAGGACGACCCGGTCTCGAAAGCCCCGAAAAGCCGGCACGGCTGGCGCCATCAGGGCCTGTAGCGTGTCCTGCCTGACCCCAAGCTCCCGCCCCCCCATGGCGAAGGTGCTGTAGGCCCGGGCGAGGGCACGCGCCGTCCCGACGCCGTTGCCCGCCGGCACCTCGATCCCGCGCACGTAGATCCTCTCTCGGTCAAAGAGAGTCGCGGGGCTGGAGTTGCCCAGCAGCGACCGTCGCAGAGGGGAACGCGGGTTGAGCGCTGCCAGGACCTGTCTCATCGACTGCAAGTCCAGCTTAGGCAGGTCCGTGAGGTGCTGCGTGATTGCTGCCAGGCGCGAGTTAGGGATCGACTCCGGCAGGCCGATGTAGAAGTCGATCCCCAGCGGCAAGGCGATCTCTTCGTGGAAGAACTGACCCAGGCTGCGGTGCTGCGGGTCTACCCGGCGAAGTAGCTCGCTCTCGTAGAAGCCGAGCGTGACGGCATGGTAGGCCTGGTAGGTACCCGGCTCCCAGGCCGGGCGCTGCCGGGCAAGCACCTCCGCCAGCGCTTCCGGGTTGGCGATCATGTCCCGTCCCACCGCCGTGTCAAGTGTGTAGAGACCCGCCTGGTGTGAGAGGAGCTGGCGGACCGTGATGCGCTGTTTGCCCTGCTGGGCGAACTCGGGCCAGTAGGCCGCGACCCGCTCCTCATACTCGAGCAGCCCGCGCGAATGCAGCAGCGCCATGGCGAGCCCACACATGCCCTTGGATGACGAAAAGACCAAGGCCATCGTGTCCTCTTCCCATGGCTCGCCTGTGGCCCGGTTTCGGATCCCGCCCCACAGATCCACCACGGGCTCGCCATCCAGGTAGATGCAGAGGGCAGCACCCACCTCACCGCGCTGAGTCCAGTTGGCGGCGAACGCCTCGTGCACTGCCTCGAAGCCGGGCTTGACAAAGCCCGCGATCTCGACCCTCTCTGTGGCGTCCATTCTCTCTCCTTCCGGGCAGCCCAACCGGATCGACTCCCCTGTGTGGTCAGTCCTACCCCCACCGACCGAAAGCCGCGCCAGGCGCCATTCTGCAATACTGCCGGTTCACAGTCAAGAAAAGGCTCGGGGCAGATGAGGGCTCAGAACGCCCTGTCCCACCAGATCGTCACTCAAGGCGCAGTGAAAGGCCTTTCGAGTGACAGAGAGGAGGAGATGCAGCAGACTCACATGCCTGCAGGCTGATGCTTGACATCCGTCGGCCTGCAGTGTAGAATAAGGTGGGTGCTGGGTACAGGAAATGGCCCTCACCGCGTCGCTCTTGACATCGCTCTCACTTCGTCGCTCTTTCAGGGGCAGGCTGGGCAATCCCCGGCACCCGATCTGCAGACGGCTACTGCATCGCAGTCTGCAGAGAGGAGGAACGATGTCAAATCGCAGACCTGGCTGGCGTCTCTTGCCGGTCCTCCTGGTGGTCTTGGGCATTGCACCGCCCTTGACTTCCCAGAGCCTGCTGGCTTCCTCCCTTGCCCCGATCGATGGAGACCTGTTGGCACGCCTGTCTGATGAAGGCACGGCAGATCTCTTCGTCCGGATGTCCGCCCAGTCCAGCTTTGCTTCCTTGAATGGCCTGGACTGGCAGACCCGCGGTGAGGTTGTCTGGGATGCTCTGAATCGGCTTGCAGGCTCATCGCAGGCGCCGGTCCTGGCCTACGCGCGCGATCATGGCCTCAAGGCCCACTCGCTCGCGCTTGGAAATGTCGTCTATGTCCGTGACGCCACGCTCCAGGCAGCCCGCGAGATGGCTGCACTGTCTGGTGTCGCAGAACTGCGGCTGGAGCACAGCATACTCCTCGACTCGGCTGCTCAGCCCATCGCCGTGCCTCTGGCCACGCCCGAGCCTGGGGCTGAGACGGCCTGGGGCGTTGGCGACGTTCATGCGCCGGAGCTGTGGAGCATGGGCATCCGCGGCGCCGGCGTGCGGGTCGCCGCTATCGACACGGGCGTACAGTGGGACCATCCCGCACTGGTGGGCCAATATGGTTGTCCGGAAGACCCTGGAAATGCGGCTTGCTGGTACGACCCAAGCAGTATCTGTGGCGGCCTGCCCTGTGACAACAACGGCCACGGCACTTTCACCCTGGGGCAAATCGCAGCTTCCGACGACCCATCTCAACCATACATCGCCGGGTTGGCCCCCGACACCACCTGGATCGCCTGCAAAGGCTGCGAGTCCAACTCCTGCTCCGAGTTCGCTCTGCAGGCTTGTGCGCAGTGGGCGCTGGCGCCGGGTGGCGACCCCAGCAACCGGCCGCATGTGCTCAACTTCCCGCTGGGCGGGGCAAGCTGCGACGACTACTTCATGCCCTGGGTGCTGGCCTGGCAGGCAGCCGGCATCACGCCCGTCTCCAAGATCGGAAGCGGCGGGCCCGGCTGCGCCACTGCGTCCAGCCCTGGCGACTACCTCGAGGTCATCGGCGCCGGAGCCTACGACATCGATCGGGCCATCGCTTCCTTCACCGCCCGCGGCCCATCCTGCTTCGGCGAGACGGCCAAGCCCAACCTGGTCGCGCCCGGCGTCGAGGTCTGCTCCACTTATCCCGGGAACGGCTGGACCTGCAGCTACAGCGGCACCGCCATGGCCTCATCCTATACGGCGGGCGGAGTGGTCCTCCTCCTGTCCGGCTGCCCCGACCTCGCTGGCGACTTTGCACTCATTCTTCAGACCCTGCAGGAGGGCGCCGACGAGCCGCCTGAGGGCAACTGCGGCATCGCGCCCGGAGGCGGCAACTACACCTTCGGCCACGGGTACCTGAATGCGCTAGCCTCCGTCCTTGCCTGTGCAGAGGTCCCCTCTGGTACACTGGAGGGCCAGGTGGTCGACCAGCAGGGCCTGCCCCTCGATGGCATTGCCGTCAACGCACTGCCCGAGACGGCCGGCGCTGAGGCTGGTGCCGAGGCGATCACCGATCCCGACGGCTTCTACTCCATGCAGCTCGCTCCGGGCACCTACAGCGTCGCCGCTGGAGGCGGAGCCTGCGACGAGCAGAGCGTGCCCGGCGTGGAGATCGTCTCGGGCGAGACCACGGTGCTCGATTTCACCTTGACCTGTGCTGCCTGGCAGGACATCGGCAGGCTCTGCTTTGACTGGACGCGCTTCGATGGCGAGTACATGGAGGTGACCGGCAAGGTCTACTTCCTGGGAGGCCGCTCTGGTACGAGTACGGTGGGCGATATCTACGCGTACGATCCCGCCACTGGCGCGTGCGCAGGCACGGGGGCCAGCATGCCGGTGCCGATTTCGAACTACACCGCTAGCTTCGTCAAGGTTGCCTCGACCGATCTGCTGTGCACCTTCGGCGGGCGCGCCTCTTCCGGAAGCGCGACGCCCGAGGTCCAGTGCTATGACCCGGTTGCCAACTCGGCCCACGTCAGGACGCTCCTTCCGGACGAGTTCGACGGATACACTCCAGGCGGTCAGGCAGTGATCGACAATATGGTCTACGTCTTTGGCGGCCTGCGCACCACATCGGCTCCCTACACGACGGCTGTAGCCTTCCGCTATGACCCGCAGACTGACGCATGGACGCAGCTCGACGACCTCAGCCTCGGGCGTGGCTACATAATGGTGGCCCCTTTGGAGGGTAAGGTTTATGCCTTTGGCGGAGACACCTACGACGGCACGAGCCTGGTGGCACGGGCGCTTGCCGAGGTTCTGGACCCCGCAACCGGCACGTGGGACGATGCGGCCGTGGCGGACTTGCCCGCTGCCTCCGGCGAAGGGCGAGCCTTTGGCTTTGACGCCATCGACGGCTACGCGCTAGCCGGCCAGATCGTCCTTGCGGGTGGCGGGCAGTGGCCCGACGAGACGGCCGAGGTGCTGACCTACGAGTTGGCAACTGACAGCTATGACAGCACTTCTCCCGACCTGAACGTCGCCCGGCGGGACCACGCCGGATTCTTCGTGCCCGGCACGCCGGGCCGGATGTGGGTGGTGGGCGGGCGTTGCCTGGACCCTGGCTGCGGCGGGGACAGCCCGCCCTATGCCCCGGCCGAGCGCTATGAGGTCAATCCGATCGTCCATCCGACCATGCACGTTGCCGCTATCGACGGCTACTTCGCTCTCGATCCGATGGGTCGCACACTCCTCCGCTGCCATGTTCAGGTCGTTGACGAGTCGGGCATCGCGCTGGGCGGGGCGTTGATCAAGGCTGCCGTTACGTCGCCGGATGGTGAGCCAGCGGTTCGCTCGCGCCTGACCAAATCGAGCGGCTACGCACGGTTCCACTGGGGCTGCAACGGCTGCCTCGGCTCGTGGGTGCTGTGCGTGGACCAGGTCGAGAAGGAGGGCTATCAGTACGAGCCCGGCGACAACGTGGTCACCTGTCAAAACTGGGAGAACCGATAGCTGCTCCGCCAGACGGCTCAGGAGCGCCCCTGGGTGTAGAAACTGCACGCCGGTGACAGCTTCATGCTCGCGACCACCGGGGAAGGAGGGTAATGCAATAGAACGATCCCAGCCGCCGATCGCCATCCAACGTAACCATGTATCCAGACAGGAAAGGAGAGTGACGATGAACAGGCCTTTGCGTTTAATGTCTTGCATTGCTGCCCTGCTGCTCATCCCTCTGCTGCTGGTTCCCAGCCTCCCAGTGCAGGCGTCTCTGGAAGACCCGGTCCTTCAGGAGCTTGAGGCTGAGGCCAGCTATGCGCGCCTCGTCGTCGATCCCCAGTCACCGTCCCCGCCGGCCGCCCTACCTGGCGATCTGGTCTACTTCTCTGACTTTGAGGCCGACAATGGAGGGCTGACACCCACGCTCGACTGGACTTGGGGCACCTACTCCTGGAACGGAGCTACGTGCGATTCCACCAACTATCCCCCTCCCAACGCTTACTCTGGGACAGGGATGTGGGGCACTCGACTGAATACCTGCTATCAGAACCTCGGGAACAACGCAGGCTACTCGGATTGCGCCAACACCAATCCGGCCGACGACTCTATCCTCACCCTGGCAGTTGACCTCACAGGCTACACCGCAGCTACCTTGAGTTTCTGGGAGTGGTACGACCTCTTTTCGTACTGGGACTGGGCCGAAGTGTACGCCAACGGAACGCCCATCCTCCAGCACTGCGAGGGAAGCTTCGTGCAGCCGACCGCCTGGGTGCAGCGCGTAGTGGACCTCACGCCGTTTGCCGGTGGCCCAGTTAGCCTCGAGTTTCACATGATGGCCTCCAGCGTGGTCAACCACGCTGGTTGGTTTGTCGATGACCTGGCTGTGTATGCCACGGGTGCGGGCAATACCCTCACCTGCGGCGCGATCCTCGCGCAGCCAACCATCGATCCCTACGGCCGCATTCTGCTACGCTGGAAGGTTGAAGTGCTCGACCAAGGCATGGTGCAGGTGCCGCTGGTGACGGTGGATGCCGACCTCTGGTGGCCGACGGGCGGGCCGGCCAGCAGGACCCGCTTGAGCCATGGCGACGGCTTTGCCCTCTTCCCATGGGGCTCTGCAGTCTCGGGCACCTGGATGATTGACGTAACGAACATGACCCTTGCCGGCTATACCTTTGCCGACGGGGCCAACTGCACGGCGTCCGGCACATGGTAGTTGTGGCGTGGTGGAAGACGCTGAGGCCTGCTGCGGCGCATCTGAGCCCCGGCGGGCGGTCTGCTGCGCAGGAAAGTGGCATCGCTAACCACAGAAAGGAGGCGACAGGGGCGAGGGATCTGACGGTTTCGGGCCAACTATTCTAGCATTCAAGATGTCGGAAGAGAAAGGACAATCAACATGCATTCTCACGCTCGTCAGTCCGTCTTGATCGGCCTGCTGCTCGTTGTGCTGGTTGCGGTCCCGGTAGTCGCCCAGGATCCCTTGCCAGAGACGATAAAAGGCAGTGTGGTTCCCACGACACCCGGCCCGCTGGCGGCGCTGCGTCCGCTGCTGAACGGCGGGCTGCTCTACAAGACCAGCCTGGACTCGTACGACCCAGGCTTTCAGGTGTACGATCCAGCGACCAACTCCTGGACAACGCTGACGCCCTTCGAGACCGGCTGCCAGATGGCCGTTGGGAGCGATGGCACGCTCTTTGCCCATGACTACTACAACGCCGACATCCGTGCCTACGACCCGGCGACAGATACCTGGGCTCCCGTGATCGCAGGGCCGCCAGGGGCTGCCGGTCAGTACTGCAATCTGGAAGTCACAGTCGCGGGCGAGTTTCTCTATACCGAGGTGAACAACCCGACTCTCTGGTACACCGTCGGTGGCGTCTGGAACACGGTTCCACTCCCCTTCACTGCCAACGCGATGGGCGACTACGAGCCCGCTAGCGACCAATACGTGATTGGCCAGTGGGCCACAACCAATGCCCACCTGGTCGATGTACATACCTGGGGCATTACCGACTACAACTCACCGGTGGGCAATGGTGAGTATGCGCGGTTTGGAGTCGTGATGAGCAACCGATACTACTTCGAGGCCGGGGGAAGCAACATTCACTGGTTCGAGCTGGCTAACCCGGCGGCTCCGCCGGTCGACTCTGGCGTGAGCCTTTCCTGGTACGGGAGCGCTGCGGCCGACCGCGCCAACCATCTCATCTACATCGCATCCCTGGACGGCACTCAGCTGTGGGCCTATGACGAGGCCACCAACTCCGCAACGCCGCTGGCCGGTGGGAGTTCCGGCTATCACTCCAGCCTGGCATTTGTCGGCGCGGGCGGGCCGCCACCCAACACCCTGACCTGCGGCGCGATCCTGGCGCAGCCAGCCATCGACCCGTACGGCCGCATCCTGCTTCGCTGGAAGGTCGAGGCGCTTGACCAGAACATGGTGAGCGTACCGCTGGTGGTGGTGGATGCCGATCTCTGGTGGCCGACGGGCGGGCCGGTGAGTCGCACCCGCACGAGTCACAGTGATGGCTTCGCCAGGTTCCCGTGGGGCTCCAATGTCTCCGGCACCTGGACGATCGACGTCACCAACATGGCCTTGGCCGGCTACACCTTCGCCGACGGAGCCAACTGCACGGCCTCGGGCACCTGGTAGTACGCCTGCTGCCCGCTTGCCAAGACCTGGCAGGTCCTTCGGGGCCTGTCAGGTCTTGTGCCGGCACGGCGGGGTATGGTACAATCCGTCGAGCGCGGCCCTAGCGAGGGCTCTGGCTCAGGAGCGATACTATGCCGGTTGATCCGTTCGTGGAGGCAGGGGCACGGCAGTGCATCACGACCTGCCTGGGCCTGGAGCCTGGGCAAGAGCTTGTCATCGTCGCCGACGAGACGACGCTGAGGACTGCCGAGATACTGGCGGGTGCAGCTGTTGCCCTGCGGGTGCCCCATACCATCATCGTCGTGCCTCTGTCGATCCAGCACCAAATCCCGGAGCCGGCCGAGATGAGCCTGCTCGCCCAGGGGGCCATCCGTCAGGCCAGGGCTATCCTCCTGTGCGTGAATGCCCAGCCCGATTGCCTTGCCTTCCGGCGCCATCTGCTTGAGACCCACTGGAGCGCCCGCACACGCATCGGCCATATGCCAGGCGCCGAGCCCGACCTGCTCAAGCTCGCCAACGCGGACATGGAGCGGCTCGTGTCTGATTGCCATTGCGTCGAAGTTGCCTTTGCCCGCGGACGGCGCCTGGAGCTAACCAGCTTCTCGCCCGACGGTGTGCCGCATCACCTGACTGCGGACATCGGGGGCTGGGAGAGGCTTCCCGTTGCGAGTGACGGCCTGATCGACGATGGCGCCTGGGGCAATGTCCCTTCCGGCGAAACCTACATAGCGCCCCTAGAGGGAACCGCTGAGGGAAGCGTCTGCGTGACCGGCTCCGTCCCGGGCCGTGCCCTCACGCCAAGCGAGGCCTTTGTCGTGCGTTTTCAGCAGGGGCGCCTGCGCGCCGTCGAGCCGGAGCGCGGTCCCGCTGTGCAGTGGCTCGAGCATACCCAGTTTCAGCGCGCCAGGGCACAACACGACCGCAACTGGGCCGTACTCGCCGAAGTCGGGGTCGGACTCAACCCGGTGGTAGAGAGCCTCACCGGCAACTCCCTGCACGATGCAAAGGCTGCCGGTACCGTCCACATCGGCCTCGGAAGCAATACCTTCATGGGCGGCCGAACCCGGGCGTCCATACACTGCGACCTTGTCATTCGCCGGCCCATCCTTTCCGTAGACCGGAAGACGCTCCTCGACCGCGGTCGGTTGCGCTATGTGCCTTCCGAGTGGCAGGAGACCGCCGTCCAGGTACCCCTGGAAGATAGCCCGCTCCATGCCGCCCGAGATGTCTCGAGGTCAGGCGTCCAGGGCCAGCGCACGCCAAACGGCCGCCTCCTGCGCGTGCTGCGCCCCGAGCCCGGGCGCGTCTCGTCCTGCCCCGTCGGAGACGACGAGACGGCGTCGCTCGCTGCAACGCTATACGAGGTCATACCTGACGAGGGCGACTGGCTAGCGATATCAGAGCTCGCCACCTACGCTCGGGCAGACGCCGGGCTGGTCCGGCGCGTGCTGCATGTCATGGGCAGCTACGGCCTCGTTCGGCACCGGTAGGAGGAGAGTAACACGATGACCAAAGCCTGGCCACCCATCCTTCGCCGGCTGGCTGAGGAGGTGGGCTACCGCGTCCAGGCAGTCGGGCCCTGCCTCGGACTGCAGCTCTTCGAGATCGATCTGTCGGGCTGGAAACTCAAGCTCTCGAACCGAACTCCCGTCGCCTGGGTGAGGGCCGCCGACCTGGAGGGCAGCTCCACCCAGCATCTCCTCCAGATCCTGGCTGACCTCCGCCGGCAGCGCGACTGGGGCCGCCAAACCGCTGTGGTGCTCATCGAAGGCGACAGCCGCTCTCTGCTCGCCTACACCACCAGCCCACTCTATAACCTCGCCGTTGTGGGTCAGGAAGAACAGGAACGACTCGTGGCGTCGCGCCGGCCCAGCGGCGAGCTCCTCGATCTGATCTCGGCGCAGGTGCCCATATCCACCCTGGCACCCTACGAGACCCGCGCACCAGTGACCGGCAGCCGTTTCTTTGGCCGCGAGTATGAAGTGCAGCGTATCCTCAGCAACCCCGACACCAACCACGCCATCCTTGGCATCCGGCGCATCGGCAAGACAAGTCTGCTGCGCGAAGTGGAGCGCATCTACCGCGAGGGCGGCGAGTCGGGCCACGTCGTCTACCTGGACTGCAGCGACTTGCTCAGCGCTGACGACTACATGCGCGAGGTGGTCCGCAAGCTAAATCCGCGCGAGCTCGTCCGCATGCACCTTCAGCAGACGGTCTTCTGGTTTCCCAACTTTCTTGAGCGGATGGCCCAGGCTCACAAGCCCAAGCTGGTTTTCTTTCTCGACGAGATCGACAACCTCGTGCTGATGCAGCGCGGCGACTGGGAGCTCTTCCGCATGTTGCGCGCTTCGTCAAACAAAGGCGCCTGCCAGTACATTATGGCTGGTTTTCGCGAAGCCATGAAGGAGCAGTACCTCCTCGACTCGCCCTTCTACAACTTCTGCCAGGAAGTACGTCTCAGTGAGTTCACGCGCCGCCAGGCCCACGACCTGATCATCACTCCTATGGAGAACCTTCGTGTTCACATCAAGGACCGTGACGAGGTCGTCGGCCGGGTCTACGAAGAGACCGCCGGCCATCCAAACCTCATGCAATACTACTGCATGATCCTGCTGCGCCGCTTGGACATGACCGGTGAGCGCGAAATCAGCTCCGAAAGCCTCATCGATGTCTATGCCGACGAGGGTTTCAAGGGTCACTTGCTGACCTCCTTCATGCAGAACACGGAGAAGCGCGAGAAGGCGATCGTCTATGCGGTCCTGCTTGCCAACGAGGACACGCCAGTCCGCGGATTCACCCAAGAGTTCATCGATGCCTCTCTGCGCAGGCAGGCGATTGCCTTCTCCGAGCAGACAATCGAGGACGCCTGCGATGTCCTCGTCCTGGCTGGCGTCTTCCACCGCAAGGGCAAGGAGTACTTTCTGACATCGCCTGTCTTCACCAAGGTTCTCAGGCGCACCTATGACCTGGGTTACCTCTTTCGCAAGCTGAAGGAGGAGGGGCTATGAGCGGCGAGCTCGCTTCTCTGCCGGGCGACGAGGCCTGGTCTCCCTCACGCGCCTTGCTCAGCCACCAGAAGGAGGCCGTTCAGCAAATCCTAGAGTCGATCGACGAGGGAAGCTACGTCACGCTGTTGGGCCCCCACTTCTCCGGCAAGACCCTCCTGGTGCAGGCAGTCGCCGAGGCGCTGGAGAAGCGCGCCTATCCACCCTGTGTCTACGTCGACCTGTCGCGGTTGGCCGCCTCCACCGCGCGCGGCTTCTTCGGCGACCTGGCGCGCGTGACAACCCACCGGTTGGCCGAGTCGACCCGCCTCCACCTGGAGGCACCCCACGCTGCCGCTGCCACCAGCGCCGACTATCGCAGTCTCCTCGTCGGCGCGGTCGCCCAGCTGGACGACGACCTGGTCTTGCTGCTCGATCACCTCGAGTCGCTCCCCACAGATCTGGCGCAGGCCCTCCTGACGTCCCTGCGGGCAGCCTACATGGAGCAGTCGACCATGGCATGCCGGCTGCTGGTGGTCGCCTCGGGCGCTCTCTCCTTCGCCGGACTCACAGTGGGCGAGTCGTCGCCCTTTCGCGGAATCGCCCGCCGGGTGTACGTCCGTGATCTGTCCGAGGCGGAAAGCGAAGCCCTTATTGCTGAGGAGATAGCCCGCGAACAGGTGACCTCGACCCCGGGTGCCCGCCGCGAGCTCCTACGCGCCACGCGCGGCGACCCTACACTTATCCGGCACATCACCCGCGATGCCACTCGTGCCGCGCAGGCGACTCATTCCGCCAAGCTCACGGTGCGCACCGTGAATCTGGTGGTGCGCCACTTCTTGGACGGCGAAGTCTCGGTCTATGCTCCACTGCAGGAGGCCGTCCGCCGGATCGAGGATGAACCCGAGCTGCTACGCTGTGTTCTGCTCCTCCTAAGGCACGGCACCCTGCCCCGCTCCGAGTTGCCACTCCCTCTCTCGCCCGACGTCGATCCTCTTTACCTTACCGGTGTCGCCGAGCGCCTCGATGGGGATCGCTACCGCCTGCGCAACGACATCTGCCGGCGCTACCTCGCTGAGCGGCTCGCCCCCGGGCGCGTTGGACACCTCCTGACCATGGCCGGTGAGTGGAACTCGGCTATCGATTACCTGGAATCAAGCCTCGCCCGAGGCACTCAGGACAATCGGGCTGACCTGCTGCTGGCGACAATCCACTCCATGTATGCCTCCGAGGACGTTGGCCAGGCAGCGCACTATGTACTGCGCGGCCTGTTGGCGGGCTTCGGCATTCAGGAAGCCCAGGTGTGGATCGCACTGACCCACGAGCCAAGCCTCCGGCTACTGGAGCGGATTACGCGCGGCCGCGACCCGCAGGCACCCGGTGCCCAGCACGCCGTGTCTCTGGAGACCATCGGAGTGCAGGAGGACCGCCTGGAGGCACGCGCCTACCGCGAGGCAAGCCCGATGCGGGAGTTGGAGGGGACCAGCGGCATGCGGAGGGCCATCCCCTTGCTGGTACCGGGTCAGCGACCCCTGGGCGTTGTCTGCATGGTTGACGTGGCTGGTGAGCGTTTTACGGAGCAGCGCGAGCGCGACCTCCAGTTGCTGGGCTACCTGAACCAGGCCGCACGCGCTTTTCAGCAGGTAGGACGCCGCACCCGCGAGTTGGCTCTCGCCGGCCGCGTGCAGGCCATGATGCTTCCTCAGGTGCCCTCAGTCCCGGGTTGGCAGCTGGCTGCCGTCTTGATGCCCGCCCGCCAGACTGCCGGCGACTTCTATGACCTCATCCCGCTCCGCGACGGGCGACTGGGCATTGCCGTCGCCGACGTCGCGGACAAGGGCATGGGCGCCGCGCTCTACATGGCCCTCAGCCGCACACTGATCCGAACGCACGCCACGCTCAACCCAGGCGACCCGGCTCGTGTCCTATCAGAGGCCAACCGCGGCATGCTCCGCGACGCGCCGGTCGGCCTCTTCGTGACTGTCTTTTACGGTGTGCTTGAGCCTGCTTCCGGGGACCTCGTCTACGCCAATGCGGGCCATCCGCCGCCCCTCCTGCTGCGCGCCACCGGTACTGCCCCCGAGGAGCTGGCCCGCACAGGTATGGCCTTGGGCGCAACCGCCGAGGAGATGTGGCGCACCCAGCACGTGCGCCTTGGCCCGTCGGACCTCCTCGTGTGCTACACCGACGGGTTGCCCGACGCGCACAGCGGGCAGCAGGCGCTCTTCGGAAAGGAGCGAATACTTGAAGTAGTGCGTGCCCATGCCAAGCGCACCGCACCTGAGGTGCAGGAGGCCCTCGTCGAGGCCGTGAACGGCTTCATTGGTGCCGAACCTCAGTTCGACGACCTGACGCTCCTCCTTCTCAAGCGCGAGGAGGCCGGCAGGCCGGTGGAGATACGCCCGCGCCCCCTTCCCGAATACCCGACCTTCCGCGCTCGCGTGATCTAGTCCGCACGCCAGTCGCCACCTCCCCTACACCCTCACCATCACATTCATCTGACTCGGTCCTCGGTTCGCCCACGCGAAGTAGGGGATTAGCGTCACCGGCTTGCCGGCTGCCGTTTGTCCGCGCAGCAGAGTAGGGGAGACACCCATGCCCGCCCAGTTCTCCTCAGCCTCTCCCGCTCCTGCCACTTCAGCCCGTAGGGACTCCGGATCCACTCGCTCGCCGAACAGATCCAGCTCGGGGTTGTCTACGCTCTCTAGGCAGTACACCAGCGGCCCGCGCGTGATACTTGCTCTTCCATGGCTGCCATGCACCAGGCATGACGTCCGCCGCACCACGATCGGCATCGGAAGCTCGAGGGTCACAGAATCTCCTGCTGCCCACCTCCGCCGCAGCGGCAGATAGAATGCTCCGTGTGGCGCATAGCCCGACGCAGTCGACACAGGGGTCCGGCGCACCACCGGCCGCGGTTCCCATGCCTCTCCATTCACCTGGACCGCCCAGCCGCGCGTCCAGCTCGGGATGCGCACCTGCAGCGTCCACACCGCCGCCGTGTGCACCTCGACATCGATGCGAACCCGACCTTCCCACGGCAACTCCGATGCAACCCGCAGCTCGACCCCCGGCGCCGCTTGCGCCCTGCACCCCACATACTGGTGCACCCAGAGGTCATACCCCTTGGCGGAGCCAGGCCCGGGCTCGTTCGCCTCCTCGACTGCCGAGACCAGGTACCTCCCTATCGCAGCCCACGTTCGCGATAGGTTTGATGGGCAGCACGGCACGGCGAACCACGTCCGGCGCTCGATGCCCATCCGGCACGCCAGCGGGTTGTTGTACAGGTACGACCTGCCGTCCAAGCCCATACCTACCGAGACAGCATTGTACATCTGCCACTCAAAGAGGTCCGCGTAGCGGGCCTCGCCTGTGAGCAGGACCATTTCCCAGTTCCAGAAGAGGCTGCCCAGCGCCGCGCACGTCTCCGAATACGAAGCCTCTGGGTCCAGCTCATAGTCGCGGCCGAAGCCCTCGATCGCGGGCAAGGCCCCCAGCCCGCCGGTTACGTACATGCGTCGCCTCACCATCCGCTCCCATGTCGCCTCCAGAGCGGCCTGCAGCCCTGGATCACCCCCTTCGCGGGCGAGCATCGCAGCCGCCGTCGCTAGGTAGCAGAAGCGTACTGCATGCCCCACCGGCACCCGCGTCTCGCGCATGGGGCGATGCTGCTGCAGCATCTTTCCCGACAGGGCACTCAGAAGCCGGCGCTGCCTTCCAAGCAGGACGCTCTTGGAGACGTTGTCGGGCGGCAGGCGAAAGCCGGCGTGCTCTGGGTGGAGTGCCACGTAACTCGCGCGCTGCGCCTCCACCTGGAGCTGGCGCGCGCGCCGGCTTGTCTCTTGCCGGCGGATGAGCCCTGCCCAGTGCGGGATCCGGCCGCGCCGCTCCACCAGTCGACGCGCCAGCTCCAGGTAGGATGCTTCCCCCGTCCGGCGGTAGAGCCTGACAAGCGCAATCTCGATCTCCTCGTGCCCATCCGTATGCTCTGGTCCGGCCTCCATAAGCTCCCGCACCAGCAGGTCAGCCGCTCTGCGCGCGATTCCCATTCCTCCTCCCCGCTCGTTCCGCGAGGGCGGACGGTCGAAACGCTCTGTGCCTTCTCTCATGTCGTCATACGACACGCATGCTTCGACAAGGTGCCCCAGGCAGTAAAGCTCGTGCTCGATCTGCAGGTTCACCCACCGCTGTCCCGGAAAGTGCAGCTGGTTGTAGGTGTAGAGGTAACCGCCTGGCTCCTGTGCACGGGCGAGCAGGCCCACCAGGGTCTCGATTCTCTCGCTGAGGAGGGGTGAAGGGCGTGTCGTGGCGATCCGGCACGCCGCATCCAGCCACTTGTACGCGTCCGAGTCCGCAAAGAACCAACCCTCGCGGAAGCCCTCCTTGTCGCCTGCCGCGACGCGGAAATTGTCGATGCACCCGGTCGCCTCAAGCTGCTCCCACTGGTGGTGGACAGCCCGCACCGCATTGGTTTCCAGCCGCGGTGACCAGAAGCGATCCTCGATCGCGACCTCGCGTAAGCCTAGCTCTTGCATGGGGGCATCCCTTCCAAGACGGATTGACTGCGCGCAGGATAGCACAGAGGGTGAAGGCAGCCAAGAAGCGGCGTCTGGCCGGGCCGAGCAGTTGTGCGCCCAGGATTGCCATGGCACCCAGTCTACGCTATCATGGGTGCGCCGGCACAGCGTCTCGAGTCTTGCGCACGAGGTAGATCAAGCTGCACGAGCCTGGAGCATCAGATGATCCCGCCGGCGATGAACCTCTCTGGGGCTGCAAAGGGGGCGGACAAAGCAAGTGGGCCTCCTCAGCACCCTGGCTTCAACCCGAAGAGGAGGATGCAGTGAGACCCTTCCGCAAGAACGTCGCCCTAGCCGTGGACGGCGGGGGCCTGCGCGGCACAATCGTCACGCGTGCCCTCTCCCTGGTCGAAGAGTCCCTCGACTACCCTCTCCACAAAGTCGTGCATCTTGCCGCCGGAACCTCCACCGGCAGTGCCATAGCTGCCGGGATCGCCATGCGCCTTCCTGCCGCCCGCATCCACGCGCTCTACATGGAAAACGCCCGGGCCATCTTTCGCAAGAGGCTGCGCTACTACTGGCCCTTCGCCCGCTTTCGCTACTCGGCGCGACCTCTTGCCGCCGCGCTCCATTCGGTCTGTGGCGAGCGCTGCATGGGGGACCTTTGGGTGGGTCCCCGCCCTCGCGATCTCGTCATCACCGTCCGTGATCTGCTGGACAGCCGCACGCGGTTCGTCAAGCCGTGGAAGCCCGACTATGCAGATTGGAAAATCTGGTACACGGTGCTCTGCAGCTGCTCGGTCCCAATTCTCTTCCCGCCCGTCGACGACCGTTTCGTGGACGGTGGCTTTGGCTCCTACGTGAACCCCTGCTACCTGGCGGCCTACGAGGCTGTCTATTGTCTCGACTGGGACCCCGGGCAGACGACCCTGCTGAGCCTGGGTACCGGCCGTGGCCCATCTGGCTTCCTGCCCCACGACGTGCGGCGCTTACGCCTTTGGAACTGGGTCACTCCGGCCCTCGACACATTCATGACCGACTCCAGCGATCAACAGGTCCGCCTCGTGCAGCAGTTTTTCCCCAAGCTCGACTTCCGCCGCTTCCAGGTCGAGATGGATACCCAGATCAGCACCAGCGACCCTTCCGCGCTTCCGGCACTGGAGCGTCTTGGTGAGCTGCTCGGGCAGATGATCCTGGACGACAAAGTCGACCCCAAGGTCGAGCGCACGCCCGGCAAGCCTCGCCGGCAACGCCGGTAGCCGGTAGAGTGGCTTCTGGCCTCTCTCTAACACAACTCTAATACTCCTCACACGCTCATCTAACGCCCCCTGGCTATGATCGTTGTGATAAACCAGGGAGAGGTTGGCTATGGACATGAACCGCCTAACCGAAAAGGCGCAGGAGGCCCTCGCCCAAGCGCAGAGCCTGGCTGCCGAGCGCAGCCACGGCCAGATCGAAGGAGAGCACCTGCTCCTGGCCTTGCTACGTCAGCCTGACGGCGTCGTACCCCAGGTCGTGCAAGGGCTCGGCCTGCAGCCGGTGGCTCTTGCTCAGCAGGTGGACGGCGAGTTGGGCAGGAAGCCCAAAGTGTACGGCGCTACCGCGCAGGTCGGCATCTCACGCGACCTTGGCCGCGCCCTCGACCGCGCCGAGGCCCTTGCCCGGCAGATGCATGATGACTATGTCTCCACGGAGCACCTCCTCGTGTCCCTCGCGGAAGAGGGAGGTGGTGCCGGGCGGTTGCTTAACAACGCTGGAATCACACGAGATGCGATCCTGCGCTCGCTCGCGGCCATCCGTGGAAGTCAGCGCGTCACCTCACAATCCCCGGAAGGCACATACCAGGCCCTCGATAGGTACGGGCGGGACTTGACCGAGCTCGCCCGCCGCGGCAAGCTCGATCCTGTCATCGGCCGCGACGAGGAGGTCCGGCGTGTCATCCAGGTACTGAGCCGCCGCACCAAGAACAACCCCGTCCTGATCGGCGAGCCGGGAACTGGCAAGACCGCCATCGTCGAGGGTCTCGCTCAGCGCATTGTGCGCGGAGATGTTCCCGAGGGCCTCAAGGAGAAGCGCGTTGTCCAGCTGGACCTCGGTGCAATGATCGCCGGCTCCAAGTTCCGTGGCGAGTTCGAGGAGCGGCTCAAGGCTGCACTCAAAGAGATCACCGATGCCGAAGGCAAGATCGTCGTCTTCATAGACGAGCTGCACACCGTCGTGGGGGCTGGGGCTGCGCAGGGCGCGATGGACGCAAGCAACATGCTCAAACCCATGCTGGCTCGCGGCGAGCTCCACTGCGTGGGCGCAACGACTCTGGACGAGTACCGAGAGCACATCGAGAAAGACCCCGCGCTGGAGCGCCGCTTCCAGCCTGTGCTGGTCGCCGAGCCAAGCGTTGAGGAGACCATATCCATTCTGCGTGGCCTGAAGGAGCGCTACGAGGTCCACCACGGCGTTCGAATCCAAGACCCGGCGGTCATCGCCGCTGCTGTCCTCTCGCACCGCTACATCAGCGACCGTTTCCTGCCGGACAAGGCGATAGACCTGGTTGACGAGGCGGCCAGCCGGCTCCGGATGGAAATCGACTCCAAGCCGCAGGAGCTTGACCGTGTTGACCGGCAGATTATGCAGTTGGAGATCGAGCGTGAGGCGCTCAGGAAGGAAAAGGACCGTGCCAGCCACGAGCGCCTTGAGAAGCTGGAGAAGGAGCTTGCCGATCTTCAGGAGCAGAGTCGCGCCCTGACCGTCCGCTGGGAGGGCGAGAAGGCGGCGATCCAGGGCTTGCGCGACACCAAGGAACAGGTCGAGGCCGTGCGCCATCAGGTGGAGCAGGCACAGCGCGCGTACGATTACCGCCGCGCCTCAGAGCTGCAGTACGGCGACCTTGTGCGACTGGAGAAGCAGCTCGCTTCGCAGGAGGCGCAGCTCCGTGCCATGCAGCAGGACGGCACGCAGCTTCTCAAAGAAGAGGTCGACAGCGAGGACGTGGCCGAGGTGGTCTCGTCTTGGACCGGAATCCCGGTCAGCAAGCTCCTGGAGGGCGAGATCGAGAAGCTACTGCGCATGGAAGAGCGCTTGCATGACAGAGTGGTCGGCCAAGACGAGGCGATTCGGGTCGTATCCAACGCCGTGCGCCGCAGCCGCGCTGGCCTTCAGGATCCCAAGAGGCCGATTGGCAGCTTCATATTCCTCGGGCCGACTGGCGTGGGCAAGACGGAGCTGGCCCGCGCCTTAGCAGAGTTCCTGTTCGATGACGAAGCCGCCATGGTGCGCATTGACATGAGCGAGTACCAGGAGCGGCACTCCGTCTCGCGGCTGATCGGAGCCCCGCCCGGCTACGTAGGCTACGAGGAAGGTGGTCAGTTGACCGAGGCAGTCCGGCGCAGGCCCTACACCGTCGTTCTCTTTGACGAGATCGAAAAGGCGCATCCCGAAGTCTTCAACACGCTCCTCCAGCTCCTCGACGAAGGGCGCCTGACCGATGGTCACGGCCGCACCGTCGACTTCCGGAACAGCTTGATCATCATGACCAGCAACATCGGAACCGAGCTGCTTGACGGACGCCCGGCAATCGGCGAGGATGCCCGGAAGCTGGTCCTCGGCGCGCTCCGTCAGCATTTCCGGCCCGAGTTTCTCAACCGGATCGACGAGATCATCCTCTTTCACGGCCTAACGCTTGAGCATCTGGAGCAAATCGTCGACATCCAGTTCAAGCACCTGCAGGTGCTGCTCGCCAGCCGGCGCCTCCAGGTCGAGCTCACCGGCCGGGCTCGGGAGCTGCTCGCGCGCGAGGGGTATGACCCTGCCTTTGGCGCACGCCCGCTCAAGCGCGTGATCCAGCGGTTGGTACAGGACCCGCTGGCGCTCAAGCTGCTTCGCGGTGAGTTCATGGAGGGTGACCGGGTGCGTGTGGATGCGGCAGCCGGCAACCTGACATTCGTACGGGTCACGCCGGACTGAGCTGGACTCCTGGGCTGGGACACTGGTCTCTGTCGCACGGGGATGGCTCACCACCACTTGCAGTGCCGGCACAAATCTGGTATAATCGTGTAACTACGGAGTGAAACGGAGAGTGAGCCATGATGCGATTCGATCGCTTCACGGAGCGAGCACAGGAGGCCGCCCGGGGGGCGTATGAGGTTCTCCAGCGCTATGGGCATACCCAGGCCGACACGGAGCACTTTCTTCTGGCTCTGATCGAGCAGCCGTCGGGCGTAGTCCCGGAGCTGCTCAAGGTCCTGAGCGCCGACATTGAGACGATTGGCAAGCGTCTCGACGAGGAGTTGAAGCGCACTTCACGCACCCAGATCTTTGGTGGCGGGGTTGGTCAGATATACATAACGCCGGGCCTCAAGCGTGTCATAGAGAAGGCGAACGAGGAAGCATCCAAGCTCAAGGATGACTATGTCTCGACGGAGCACATCTTCCTAGCGATTGCGGGGGAGCGCAACACACCTTCAGCACGCATCCTGGCGGAGCAGGGGGTCACCCGAGACCGGATCCTGGACGCGGTTCGCGAGGTACGTGGGGGGCAGAAGGTGAGCAGCCCTCAAGCTGAGACACGGTACCGCACGCTGGAGAAGTTCAGCCGAGACCTGACGCAGCTTGCCCGCGAAGGCAAGCTCGACCCGGTGATTGGCCGCGACAGCGAGATCCTTCGGGTGATCCAGGTGCTCAGCCGCCGCACCAAGAACAACCCCGTCCTGATTGGTGGAGCCGGCGTCGGCAAGACGGCAATAGTTGAAGGGCTGGCACGCAAGATCGCTGAAGACGATATCCCGGAGATTCTGGCGGGCAAGCGCGTAGTCCAGATAGACTTGGGAGCAATGGTTGCCGGTACTCGCTTTCGAGGCGAATTCGAGGAGCGTTTGAAGGGTGCCATCGAGGAGATCCAGCGTGCAGAGGGGGAGATCATCCTCTTCATCGACGAGATTCACAGCGTCGTCGGTGCGGGAGGTGCGCAGGGAGCCTTGGATGCATCGAGCATGATGAAACCGGCACTCGCTCGTGGCGAGCTGCGCTGCATCGGCGCAACGACGCCCGACGAATACCGGCGCTACATCGAGAAAGACAGCGCACTGGAGCGCCGCTTTGCGCCGATTTGGGTGGAGGAGCCCTCCATCGAGGACACCATATCGATGCTCCACGGTCTTCGCGATCGGTATGAGGCCCACCACAACGTGCGCTTCACGGATGAGGCATTGACTGCGGCCGCGCGCCTGTCGGCCCGCTATGTGACGGATCGTCGTCTCCCCGACAAAGCGGTTGACCTGATTGACGAGGCAGCCAGCAAGCTTCGAGTGGCCATCTACTCCATGCCGCCCGAGCTCAAGGAGATGAAGGCGCGCCTCACCAAGCTCATCACAGAGGAGGAGGCAGCCTGGGCGAGCCGCGACTACGAGCGGGCAGCCCAGTGCAAGACTGAGAGAATGGCGCTCGAGGCCGACTTCACGGCCCGGCGCGATGCATGGCGCCTCGAAGCCGGCATTGACGAGACCGTGGATGCTGAGGACATCGCTGACGTGGTGCACCGCTGGACAGGCATCCCGGTCAGCAGCTTAATGCAGACTGAAGCGGAGAGACTGCTCACCATGGAGGAGCATCTGCACAGGCGCATAATTGGGCAGGAGGAGGCCATCAACGCGGTCGCCGACGCGATTCGGCGCGCCCGGAGCGGTCTGAAGGATCCGCACCGGCCCATTGGGAGCTTTGTCTTCCTGGGCAGTTCCGGAGTTGGCAAGACTGAGCTCGCCAAGGCGCTGGCCGACTTTCTCTTCGACAGCGACGACGCCATGGTGCGCATAGACATGAGCGAATACAGGGAGCAGCACACTGTGAGCCGACTCTTTGGCGCCCCTCCGGGCTATGTCGGCTACGAGGAAGGGGGGCAACTGACGGAGGCCATCCGGCGCAGGCCCTACCAGATCGTCCTCTTTGACGAGATAGAGAAGGCGCACCCTGATGTCTGGAATGCCCTGCTACAGATCCTGGAGGACGGCCGCCTTACCGACGGTCAGGGTAGGGTAGTGGACTTTCGCAACACAGTGCTGATCATGACCTCCAATATCGGCACCCAGTATGCCAGGCAGGGCGGGACCTTGGGCTTCCGCCGCGCATCTGGGGAGTACGAAGAAGCAGCTGAGAGCCGGCGGGAGATTGAAGAGGGGCTGCGGCACACGTTCCGGCCCGAGTTCCTCAACCGCATTGATGAGATTATCATTTTCCACACACTCAGCCTTGCGCATATGGAGCAGATAGTCGACCTGCAAATGGCCGATATTCGGGACCAGCTCTCTGAGCGGGGCGTAACGATCGAGCTCACGGTGGCTGCCCGCAAGTGGTTGTCCTCGGAGGGGTACGACCCAGCCTTTGGCGCCCGCCCGCTGCGACGCACTCTGCAGCGCTACGTCGAGAGTCCGCTTTCCAGGCGGATCCTACGCGGCGAGTTCATGCCCGGCGACCACGTCGTCGCGGATGTAGGTGCGACAGAGGGTGACGAGAAGGGCCTGGTCTTTCTCAAGATGCAGCCGGTCGCGCTCGATCTGCCCACGGCTTGAGCCGGGCGGAGGGCGACGAGCTGTGCGTACGTTGGCAGCTGCCTATGGTTCCGACCACAGCCCCAGCTGTGGTCTCCATCGGGCTCGCTTGTAGAGTAGGCAATCGAGGTCCTGGGGCCGGTTGTGCAGCCACTCGAGCACGGCTGGCCCGTGCCGGACGATCTGCTCGCACATGCGTCCAAACAAAAAGCCGCCGACAAGAGGGGCTTTGACATGCCAGCGGCGGGCCGCCCTTGCCTTTGCCACGACGAAGACATGGAGATTGGGCGCCCCAGCCACCCGTTCTGCGCTTTCGGCGTCGGTGAGCACCAACTGCTGTACTGCTGCTGGAACATCAAGCGGCAGGGCCAGCGCATCAAGTGCAGGACCCCCCAGTAGGTAGAAAACCAAGTTGGCGTTGCGCACCAGGGCAGTGGTCTTCTCGCGCACCGCTTGCCGGGCTGCCCACAGCTCAAGGGCCGCCGGGTCGCTGTCGAACGCCGCCTCATAGGGTACGATCGTCTCAGTGGCGGCGATCAAGCCGTACCCCGGTGAGAGGATCGACAAGCCCAATGTCTCGGGACCCCACCGTTCCCATACGGCCCACAGTCCATCCATCATCTGTCGGTGCTGAGGACTTGCGTACATAGCCATGGCCGGGCACGCGAAGGCAGCGAGGCGCCGCTCTGCCTCTCGTCTTCCTTCAGGATCGATCAGCTCGTGGACCAGCGCCGGTTCTGAGACCTGGTCGCGCTTCTCCACCGTGCCTGCCGAGATCACAGTGCTGTGCATCGTACACCTCACGTTCCCTGGTCCTCGCCCGCTCAGCGAAGGCACTCAGCTTGGCGTGCGCTACGGGGCACTCCCCAACAGGGCGTTGACCTTGCTCGCCGTCACATCGAGGGCCTCCTGCGTACCGGAGTAGCCCTGCGTCACCGAGACGATCGCCGTGTAAAGGACCTCGCGTACCGCCAAGCTCTCAGGCAGCGACGGTTCTGGCCGGGCGTAAGGCATGATCTCCTCCATCTGGGCACGGACAAAGGGATAAGTGCCCAACGTCTCCGTCATGACGGACTGGGCAGAAACGCGCACCGGCATCGCTTCCATCGATGCAGCCCATCTCGCGGTCTGCTCGGGCAGCGTGAACCAGCGGACCAGCTTCCAGGCTGCCATCTCATGCTCGGGGTCGCTGGGAAGGATAAAGAAGTTGGTGCCCACAAGGCTCGTTGCTGGCAGGTTGGGATCCGCCTGCGGAATGAGCGTCTGCGTCCAGCGGAAGGGTGCCATGCCCCCGCTGACGGCTCCAGCGTAGGCCTCGGCGTAGAGCCGGCTGCTTCCGGTGGAGGAGAAGGCAAAGGCTGCCTCCCCGCTTGTGAATGCGACATAATCACCGTAGGTGTCGGTAGGCCTCCAGGCGAGCCCGACCTCCAGCAGCCGGCGGATCAGCTCTAGGCTCTCGACACCGGGCGGGGCCTGGAAGGTGGCCCGCCGCGCGGTCTCGTCGATCTGCTGGCCGCCCCGGCTGCGGAGCCACGCATCAAAGGTGGTGACGCTCTCCACGACGGGGTAACACGGCCGGCCTGCGTACGCCCAGATGTCGTAGCAGGCCTGCTCGAATTCGCTCCAGGTCTTCGGGGACGAGTCCCATCCGGCCAATTCCAGGAGGCTCTGGTTCACCCACAGACCGAGAGCATTCTGCGCGAAGGGAAAGCTCATCATCTGCCCCCCATACCCCGGAAGCTTCCCAGACTCGATAAGGCCTGGGAAAAAGTCGGCCAACTCCTCCGCGCCGAGTCCGTTCTCGGCATCGACCAGAAACGGATCCAGCGGAATGACCGCTCCCTGGGCGGCATAGGTCGAGATCATGCCTGGGAAGGCAACCGCGAGGTTCGGCAGCTCCCCGTCCGGGAGCGCCGAAAGCAGCGATTCGTGCAGGCCGACTGTGCCGCTCTTGGCCACAATGTCGACCTCGATTTCTGGATTGGCGGCGTGAAAGTCGCGGACCATCTCCCCCAGCAGCAGACCCATGGGCCGGTCGAGCGCATAGGGTTCCCAGAAGAGCAGGACGGTGCCGGTCACAGGCACTGGTGCCTCGCTAGGCGCCGCCTCAATCGGAAAGGCCGCCGTTGGCAGAACTGCCACTTCTGTGGCGGGGGCAACCTCGCAGGCGGTGAGGAAGAAGCTGACCGCCAGACATGCGCAAACCAGTGTCAACCCGATCATCGAGCCGGGTGCGGGCGGTCTCTCCGGCACACGCGCCTCCTTTCCCATGTTGAGCCTCGCCGGGTACGCGGCGTGACGGGCCCATGACTGGCGCAGTGATGGGCCGCAAGCCACCGCGTTGTCAGCTCGCATTGTAGCGCTATTCCAGGCACGGTGCAAACGTGCCTGGTGACTCCTGCACTCGAGGTCGGCTGCCCCCGAAAAGGCCGGCTGCACGGCGTTGACAATTCCCTCGTTCTGTCTATAATGGAGAGGCACAGGCAGACACCTGTCCCCAGTTCCAGCTCGGATGGGTGTGATCAACCCGTGCGGCGGAGAGAAAGATGATCCACAGGGAAGCAGCCAAGAATCCAGGGTGCGTGCGCGTTACCTTCGAGCTACCCTCGACCATGTGGGCCGAGCGGGTCAACCTTGTTGGCGAGTTCAACGGCTGGGACACCACAGCCACACCCATGACCCACAATCGGCAGGATGCCAATTGGCGTGTCACGGTGGAGCTTGCCGCGGGCCGGCGTTACCGCTTCCGCTACCTTGTCGACGGAAGGGAGTGGCTGAACGACTGGCACGCAGACGACCACGTCGACAACCCGTATGGGTCGTACGACTCCGTCGTGGACCTGACCGGCTTTGGGGGCACTTCCGAGCCCTAGGCCTCCTCGAAGGTAGTCGGCACATTGGGCCTTGACATATTGATAGTATCGTGGTATAATACGCTTAACTGAGATGTTTCCGGTAGATAGAATAGTGGAATGTGTGCAAGGGAGTGAAAAAACGATGAAAAGCCAAGGTGTCATCGTCGCAATCGTAGCCGCTCTGGTGCTATCCGGCCTGGTGCTCCCCGCTCCGGTAATTGCCGGCGGCTCCTCGTGCCATACTGTGATGCCGGGAGAGTCGGTGACGACCATCGCGGCCAAATACGGGGTCAGCGTGCAGGCGCTGATTGATGCCAACCACCTGGCAAATCCGAACGTAATCTACGTTGGGCAATGTTTGGCCATTCCTGCCAAGGCACCCGCACCTGCTCCCGCTCCAGTCAAGAGCTGCAAGACGACCTACACGGTCAAGGCCGGCGACTTTCTCAAGCAGGTCGCCGCGCGCTATGGTGTGAGCTGGCAGACGATTGCCCAACTGAATGGCCTTGTCAATCCTAACTACATCTACCCCGGCCAGAAGCTTGTGATCCCGGTCAAGTGCACCACCCCTGCGCCCAAACCGAAGCCGACTCCGGCCCCCGGCCCGTGGACTGCCCGGTACTGGCCAAACGCCTATCTCAGCGGGGACCCGAAGCTCACCAACCGCCCGGCCAGCGTCGCCTTCAACTGGGGCTCCAAGGGACCAGGTGGCGGTGTTCCCGGCACGTACTTCTCGGCTCGCTTCACCCGTGACCAGGCGTTCGAAACGGGCAAGTACATCTTCCGCATCAAGGCGGATGATGGGGTACGGTTCTGGCTTGACGGCATCCTTGTGATCGACGAGTGGAAGGTGACCTCGGCAACCGAGTACTCGGTCGAGCGCCAGCTGGGAGCCGGCGTGCATCACATCCAGATCGACTACTACCAGGCATGGGGCGTGGGAGTCCTGACTTTTGCCAGCGAGAAGGTGAACGGCGCGCCCTCCTGGACCTGCGAGTTCTTCAACAACACGACGCTATCGGGAGCGCCCGTAACCACGCAGTACTACGGCTCGCTCAACTTCGACTGGGGCAACAAGGCACCGGTTGCCGGCATCACGGCTGACTACTTCTCGGTACGCTGCACGGCACCCTACTCCTTTGCCGGTGGCACGTATCAGTTCCAGGCGACTGTGGATGACGGGGTCAAGCTCTATGTCGATGACGCGCTCTTGATCGACCAGTGGCACTTCACGTCTGTCACCACATACACCGCCGACCGCGACCTGGCGGCGGGCACCCACACCGTCAAGGTTGAGTATTTCGAGAACAACGGGCTTGCAGTCCTGAAAACGGTCTGGACGCAGCGCTAGCTCGCCTCACTGTCAACCAAAGAGGGCCCTCTCCCTCGGCTCTGCCTGAGCTGGGGGGAGGGCCCTCCTGCTTTCAGCGCTTGGCTGGCTGCTGTGCCTCGCGCCATCTTCGTCGTGACTACTGCCAGTAAAAGACCTGCTCTTCGCTGGATGTGCTCAGGGGGAGGTAGGAAACCTTGCCTGCTGCGTCCGTGACTTTCAGGACGGCCCTGACGCGCCAGTGGTAGGCGCGGTTGGTTTCCTGGTCGGCCTGTAGGTAGAGGGCTGGATCGACGAACCACTGCGCGACTTGGACATAGACGGGTAGCACAACCTCGCTGCCCTGGCGGGTATAGCGCAGGGTGATCTCAAAGTACTGGTCCGGCCCGAGGGTGTAGGCGGATGTCCAGCTCATCTTGAGAGCCCGCCCAGATTCGGAAGACCCATTCTCTGGCAGCTGCGGGATAGGGGCACCCAACAAGGGGAGCGTCGTTGGCGTGCTCATGGGCGGCGGGCGTGTGGCCGCCGCGCGAGTCCTGGTTGGTGTCGGACTGGGTGCCGTGGTGGCGGTAGGAGTCGCAGTGTGGGTTGGAGAAGGCGTGGAGGTGGGTACGGGGGTCAGGGTCGGTGTCGACGTGGGCGTCGGTGTCCGTGTTGGGGTTGGAGTACTCGTCGGAGTCAGCGAGGGAGTCAGGCTTGGGATCCGCAGCAATAGGCCTGGCACTTCCGTGGCGACCTCGCGCGCAGAGTGCACGACGGCCCGCGGTGGCAAGGTCTCGAAGGCTTGCCGCAGACGGGGGCCTGCCCATAGGCCGAACAGAGTGCCGAGCACGGCGAGGACGGCCAACAAGACTGGGCGAAGCCACTCACGCCGCAGAGGCTCCCCGCACCGCGGGCACAGCACCAGGCCCCGGCTCGCAGTGGCTCCGCAGCTCCGGCACCGGATCCTGCGCGCGCGGCGCTGCGGCTTGCCGCAGGCTGGGCAGACGACTTGGGCCTGCTCTATCTGCGCCCCACACCGCCTACACTTGCGCAGCTTTCCTCCTTGGGCTGCCTAGAACAGGTCGGACCAGTCCAGCGACGGCAGTGGATTGACCAGATCCTGCCAGGTGATGAGCAGCATCAGTCCGATGAGCAGTGCCATGCCGACGAGGTGTACCAGTCCCTCCTTCGCCGGATCGACCCGTCTGCCCCGTATGGCCTCGACGATCACGAACAGGATTCGGCCACCGTCAAGCGCGGGAAGAGGGAGAAGGTTGGTGACCGCCAGCGCTACGCTGAGCGAGCCCAGCATCCTCATCACAGGGTACCACCAGCCTGTCTCAAGCGTATACCGCACCGCATCGCCGATAAGGCTGCCGATTCCCACCGGGCCCACTGGGCGTGCAAGCTCCGCGGGGATCAGGCCCCGTATCAACTGGACGGGCAAGGCCAGGGTGAGGGCTGCCATGGAGACGGCTTCCCGCAAGCCGAGCCAAAGCGACCGGTACCAGGGGTGGTGCACAAGGACCGTGCGCTGCCCGAGCAGAATGCCGGTCGGGCCTTCGCCGTCTGGTGGGTTCTCGCGAGGGACGATGCTGAGGACGATGGTCTCCTCTCCCCGCAGCACCGTGAAGACAATAGGCGCTCCTGCCCGACCTCGGATGTACTCCTGCAAGCCTTCTATCGTCTCTACGGAGTCGTCGTCGACGCGCATCAGCAAGTCCCCGGCCTGCAGCCCTGCTTGCTGTGCAGGGGAGTTGGCCGCCACCTCGGAAACCAGGATATTCGGCGGCTCCGCAACGGCTGGTGCCCCCACAATGAACGCCGTCGCGAAAAAGAGCACAGCGGTCACCAGGTTCATGATCGAGCCGGCGGCCAAGACCCAGATTCGGGTCAGCTTCCGCTTGCTTGCGAAACTCCCGGGGTCGCCCGGATCCTCCTCCCCACGCATCTTCGCGAAGCCGCCAAAGGGAATGGCATTAAGGGAGTAGAGCATGCCCCGGTCGATGAGCTCAACAGACTGCGCCTGGCCGGCCAGAGGATCCTCAGGTGCTACCACGCTCACGTCGGTCAGAACTAGGCGGCCCTTCTGGTCCTCCGCGGCATGGTAGGACACGAGCGATCCTGTCACAATCTCCTGTGGCACGCTCAGTCGGCGCGGGACGACAATAGTCCTTCCACCGATCACGATTCTGCCCTTGCTGCGCCAGAGGGACAGCAGGCGCGGAGGGTACCCGGCGCCGAACTCCTCGACCACGATTCCGGCTGCTCGCGCTGTGAGCATGTGTCCGAGCTCGTGCACCAAGACCATGATGCTGAGCGCGACGAGTAGTGAGACGATGGTTATGAGCATAGAGTCCTGTCCTTCGCTCAGGCTGACTTGATCTCGTGCCAGGCCATCTGGAGCTTTTCCAGCTGGTCCTCATTCACAGCCTCGTGATCGTCGTCGAACCCGGGCAACTGCAGGATCATCCGGAAGATCTGTGTCAGGCTGAGCTCCATCGGCTCCGCGTCGGGGTAAGCACCGAAGAGCGCGCGCACCATGCGCCCAAAGTCGTGCCAGTGAAGGGGCTCTCTAGCCTCGGGCGCGTCTTTCGGCTGGGTGACCTTTTCGTCAAGCAGTTCTGCGGCACGCTCCAGGTCTCCCTGCCTCCGGAAGTAATCGGCAAGCGCAGCGCGCAGTGCGTCGGCTGCGAGCACCGAGCAGTGCATCTTGATCGGCGGCAGACCGTCCAATGCCTCTGCAATGGCTTTGTTCGTAATCTCGAGCGCTTCCTCAATGGTCTTGCCCTTGAGCATCTCGGTCGCCATCGAGCTGGTGGCTATGGCAGCCCCGCAGCCAAAAGTGCGGAACTTGATGTCCGCGATCACGTTTCCCTCGACGCGGATAGACATCTCCATCAAATCGCCGCATCGGGGGTTTCCCATACGCCCCACGCCGTCGGGGTTCTCGATCACCCCCACGTTGCGGGGGTTCATGAAGTGATCCATCACTCTCTGGCTATAGTCCAACGTGCAACCTCACTGATTCTGGGTTCTGAGTGCTGCGATGTTAGCACCCTTTCCATTACGCGGCAAGTTCGCTTGTTTGGCTCTCCCGTAAGTCATGGCACGGTGGCTCACAACCAGCGAATGACCGTGCCGCAGTCGCCTGCTTGCTCCTCCTGGAGGGCAGACGCCAGCGCGCCTGGCCGCTCGGCAGAGAGAATGCGCACTTCCATGCCGGGTACCTCCTCTGCCAGGCGCACCATTTCCCCAACCTTGGCTCGCATTCCACCCGTCACATCGGCCGCCCGCGATGCGCCCAGTCCCCGCTGGACGGACGGCCAGTTGGCCGGCGTGATCTCGGGCACGCGCTGTGCAGTCGGATCGGATCGCGGGTCGCTCGTGAACACCCCGTCTACGTCGCTGATCAGGACCACTCTCCTAGGCTGCAGGCGGCGAGCTAGGAAGGCAAGCACCTGCTCCGTTGATACGATCGTTCCTCCGATGGTCTGATCTATCGCCACGTCCCCATACAGCAGCGGGACCAGCCCGCGAGCCAGCGCCTCCGCCACGACCGCCGTGTCCATCGCCACCAGCTGCCCCGAGTCACAGCGAACCAATGCGGACGGGGCAAGGCACCAGGCTGGCACGCCGGCGGCAAGCAACGAATCGGCCACCCTGCGGTTCAGGCGGCCGGCCGCCGCCGCCACTTCGGCAAAACCGTACCATTGCGCGGGCCCGTGGACACCAGCGCGCGTCCCGGTTCGCCTCGCCACGCTGTGCCCGTACGACCCGCTGCCGTGTCCAAGAACCAGGCGCAGCTCCGGGTGAGCGCGCAGTGCTTCAGCGATCTCCCCGGCCAGGCGCGCCAGGACCTGGGGCCGGGCTGTGTGTGGTCTGGTCTTGACCGTGATCGCCGATCCGCCTAGCTTGCAGAAGACGAGCTCCTTCATCGTTCCACCAGGATCCAGTCGCTCGAAACACGAACCCGGTCGCCGGTCTGGATCTGGGAGATATCCACCTGGTCGACCATGGGGATGCCCCCGATGATCGCACCCACCGCGACAATCGGTTCGCTCTCCGAGTTGATGATGGCGGCCGGAGCCGTGCCTGCGCGCGCCATTCTGTAGAGGGTATAGGAGCCGACGGTACTGCCCTTTCCGGTCGGAAAGACTAGAACCCGCCCAGAGACGCACTGCCCCTCCAGGTCGTGACCCGGCTCAACGACGGTCCCTGTGTCGGGGTCTACCCCGCCCAAGAAGCCCACCGGAGCAGCCGAGACAAGCGCGACTCCGCACGCCTCACCGGGTTGAATGACCCGGCCCTGCAGCTCGATACTCATGGCCGCCACCGTCCCGTGATCGTCGCCTCGACGCACCTCTCCAGAGGGCCGAATCGCACTGAGAGACCCGAGTGGGAGGGTGCGTAGAACGCCATCTTGGCTGAGTTGGTTGCCAGTGACCGGAAGCCGAGGGCGGCTACAGGTGCAACGACCAGGCACGTGTCTGCGACCACCCGGCCGCCAGACTCCTCGATCCGTGACACGAGACCGGCACGAACTGCCCCGTCGCGAATGGGGCGCGCGGTCGTAACCCAGAGCTGGGCTCTCAGTGTCCTGCCCTGCAGAGCGTCGGCAATCAGAGCAATCTCGGCCAGTGAGGCGTGGGGGCAGCCGATGCTGACCAAGTCGATCTCTGCAGCGCTCCCGTCGAGCACGTGGTAGCCGGAGCGCAGGCTGTCGATGGAGCTTGGCTGGAGGCCGGTCGCTTCAACTGTGCCGCCCCTTGCCTCGGCTGTAAGGCCCTCGATGTGGTACAGCCCGATCGCCCCACTGGCTGCCATTGCGGCGCCCAGTGTCTTCAGGTCCGCCCCGGGAGGAAGGCCCGCCGCCAAACGAAGATAGGGTACCCCGTGCCGAACCTGGCTGCCGATCATGATGCCAAGCGCTCCTAGGTCGGCCTCGGACGCGAGGGGGCACCGGACGTCAAAGAGCGCCGTGGGCTGCCGTGCCTCGTCTAGGTGCAGTCCGGCACGCGCCGTCCTGCCGGCGATCGCAGCAGCCAGTGCACTTGGCCCCCCTTCGCGGTTGGTCCGAGCACCCAGCACCGAGTTGGCATAAGTGACGGCGGAAGACTCCGCCCACGCTAGGTGCTGGCCCAGGGCCGGAAGCGTGCCCGTCTGGTACGGAGTGCAGGTCAGGGTGGGCAGCACGCCAAGCGTGGCATAGGCATCCACCACCGCGCGCTGCTTCTTGATGAAGGTCTCCTCAAAGCCCAGCGCACGCCAGGCCTGCATGTCTGCCCCGGCTGGGTTGAGGGTCGCCGGAATGCGCGCGCGCGCGCCCATCGCCGCCCATTCCTGCAGGAACTCAAGGCCAGCCTGGCCCAGGTTCTTGTAGCTGACGCCGGAGATCTGGGCGCTCTCCACCGGCACCAGGTCGGCGGCGCCATAGATCTTGGCAAGGGCGACGACGATGGCCATTGCCTTCTGTTGGCCGGGCCCCTGGTCACCTGCCAGGATGTCCGACTCCTCGTCTGTGAGCCCCAGTGTCTCGGCCATAGACCGGCGCCGGGCGGGCTAGTAGCCCACCTTGAGGAACGCGTCCCGCTCTGCCTGGCTCAGGGCGCGGCCCGAATGATCGACCCAGGGGATAGTGGCGTCCAATCCCATCTTTGCCGAGCGCGCCTTCTGTCCAGGCACGAGCTCGGCCGAAGGATCCAGGCTGCTGCTGGGCTGGTCGGGGAGCACGATCAAGTCGCGATCGGCCTGAAAGCGCGTGGCGATAGCCCACTCCACCACTGCCGGGTCAAAGGGGTCCACGTCCTGGTCCACGACCACCACGTGCTTGAGCGAGCCGTGACCTTGGAACGCCGCCTCTATGGCCCTGCGGCCGTCATTTGGGCTGTGCTTGGAAATCTGCACCACCGCGTGAAGCCAGCACATGCCGCCGGGGGTAATGCTCACCGCCCGGCAATCGACGGCTTCTGCAACCGTCCTGAACAGGTTTGGCTCACGCGGCAGTCCCATGAGCAAGCGATGCTCTGGACCCCCCGGCAGCAGCGCATGGTAGATGGGCTCCCGCCGGTGGGTGAGGCAATCCACTTCAAAGATAGGCTGAGCCCGCACGATATCCCACGTCTCGGTGAGATCGATAAAGGGCCCCTCGTCGGCGAGGCGAGTGGTCAGCCGCCCTTCTAGGATAGCCTCACATAGGGCCGGTACTTCGAGGTCGACCGTGATGCAGCGTGCCACAGGAGTCGGCTGTAGCGCCTGCGCGATGGCGAGCTCGTCGACGCCAGGCGCAGCGTTCATCGAGGCAGCAAGCAGCACGTGGACGGGGGCACCCAGGCAGACGGCCATGGGCAGGTCGCGCCCGGCTGCTGCAGCTTTGCGCCACGCAGTGTCGGTGCCGCGCCCTTCCACGATGCGGCCCACCATGCTGCTGGGTCCGATCTGCATCAGCCGATGGAAGCTGGCGTTGCGCCCTGTATCGGGATCGCGGATGACAGCCACTCCGGCGGTAATGTAGGGCCCCCCGTCTCCGGCAAGGTGCTTCAGGATGGGAAGCCTCCCCAGGTCAGTGGCGGGCTCAACCACTTCCTGGCACGGAGCGTCCTGGACCAAGGGCGGCAAGCTCGGACTGCCCAGTGCCTCCACCATGCGCGGTACAATGCCACCCACTGTCGTACCCAGCGCCCAGGCAAAGTTCTCGCGGCGCGCGCAGACATTGGCTGCGGCTCGCCAGCCCGGCCGGAGGGGGTTGTCGAAGAGCAGCGGGCGGTCTCTCTGCGCATCGATGGCCCGAGCCGCTTCGAGGTGCGGATCGACGGGCACTTCCCACGTGAGTAAGTCTGTTCGTCCAGCCCACTCGAGAAAAGCGCGCAGATCGTTCATTTCCAGGGGTAAGGTCCCTCAGCGGCGTTTGGGACGCCGCCTCACTCGGCCCAACGCCGATATAGCTGGTGTGGAAGGCCCAGCATGTCCAGCACTTTGCCGGCGAAAAAGTCCGTCACATCTTCGATCGTGCGCGGGTTGGGATAGTAGGCCACAATGGGCGGCAGTAGGACGGCTCCCGCCAACCGGGTGAGACGCATGTTCTCGATGTCGGCGAGGGCGAGAGGCGTCTCACGCGGCATGAGGATCAACGGGCGGTTCAGCCTGAGCATCATCGCCGCGACCCGGACGATCAGGTTGTCCGCGTAGCCGTGGGCCACGGCAGACAGGGTCTTCATCGAGCACGGGGCAATGACCATTGCGTCTGGTGCGCGCGATGAGCTCGATATCGGAGCAGCCAGGTCCCCACATTCCCAGTGGGAGGTGGCAGGCAGTGCGACAGTGGCGCCCATCTCTTGTGCGATGACGGCACGCGCGCCGTCGGAGACGATGGCATGCACGTGGTGCTCGCCGCAGCACGCCAGGACCTCCAGCAGTCTCGCGCCGATGGTCACTCCAGAAGCACCGGTAATCGCTACCACAAGCTCCATGGCCACCCCCGTCAGCAGATAGAAAGAGGATCACGCCGCTCTGAGCAGGCGTGATCCTCGGCACCAAACATTACTGCTAGGCTATTCCTTCTCTTCGGCTGCCTCAGCCTCGGGAGCCTCCGCAGCTGCCTCTTCCTCTACCTCTTCCTTGATCGTCATGCGCACCGGTACAAGTGAGGCTACCACCTCGCTCGGGTCGTCGAGCACAGTAATCCCAGCCGGAACTTGCAGATCGCGCACAAAGATCGCATCGCCGACATTCACCAGCCCGGACACATCGACGTCGATCCCCTGGATCAGGTCGGTCGGGAGGCACTCGACTGCCACCTGCGTCATGCTGTGGAGCAAGACGGCCTGCCCTGCCTTGACGAGGGCGGGCTCTCCGTGGAAGTGAATGGGAGGTGTGGTCTTGACCTTTTCGGTCAACCGCACCTGGTAAAAGTCAACGTGAACCAGCCGGCCGTTGAGCGGGTTGCGCTGAACCTCACGAACCAGCACGGCTGTCGCCGCAGGCTCCTCATCAACGAACAGGTCGACCAGAGACGTGCTGCCCGCGCTGCGCAGGACCTGGCCCAAGACCCGCTCGGACGCCTCAATCGAGCGGGCTGCCTGGTCGGGACCGTAGACGACCGCAGGCACCCACTCTTTCGCGCGCATCTGCCTGACTTGCTTGCCGATCACCGTCCGGCTGCGCGTACGAAGCTCTTGTCGTTCCATGCTTGTGTCTCCAAGAATCTCAGGATGGTCACCGCAGGGATCCTAAGGGCCCTGCGAACCGAGCCATTCTACCGGAAAAGAAGCCCCGCGTCAAGAACCGTCCGTCGCATGACCTTGGCCCGCTAGTCGCCGCAGGCTCCGGTGTTGCGCCAATTCAGCACGGTGTCGTCGACGATCATGGTTCCGTCCGCTCCCCACACGACGGTGACCGAGCGGTTGCCGATCTCCTCGCAGGCCGCGCCCTTTTCGACATAATCCCAGGTTCCGCGCGTATACTTGTACTGAAGGGCATCGCCCTCGTAGAAAGTGGTCGTGTAGGTCGCGAAGTAGTCGCCGGTGCGGCTCATGAGTGTGCCGGCTGGGTCCCAGCCGTTGAAGCTGCCGCCCATGTAGATGTCGGCGGTGGGATCGCCGAAGGGAGGCGTGCTGGCGGGCAGCGTGGTACTGAAAGTGACCTGTACCGCCCGGGGTGCAGCCGCGGCCGTCAACTCGGCCGAGAAGCCCGACTTGTTGAAAGAAGTGTCAGTCGCCAGGATGACGTAGTAATACGTCGCTCCGCTCACCACGCCCCAATCCACGTACTCTGCCGCCGGTGCCGGGACGTTCGCCACCTTGCCGTATGGCCCACCGCTCGTGTCGGCGCGGAAGACCTCGTAGCGGTACAGGTCGGCATCGGATACCGCATCCCAGGCGAGGTGGATGAAGCTGGGCGACGCCTCGACGAGATGGAGGTTGGTTGGCGTGCCGGGGGGCGTCGTATCCCCGGATGGGATCACGGTAAGGCTGCCAGCCTGGGCCGGGTCGTAGCCGTTTACCGTTCCATCCAGGTCCGCGTAGAGCCAGTACAGGCCGGCCGTCGTACTGTAGCGGTAGGCATAGTCGTAGGTACCGGTGGCCTCGGGCAGGAGCTGGCCTTTGAACTCGTCATTGTTGCCGGTGTCCGCATTGAACTCGGCATCGACCCAGGTCCAGTCGCCGCTCCCGTCCGGGTTGGAGCCGTCAGGGCCATAGCCAACCTGTGCTAGAAGCCCCTGGGTGGCACCCGGCTGGCTGGTCTCGCCGTCGATCCAGACCTGTCCATAGATGCTCTCCGTCGGGTTGAGGGCGCTGATGGTGTGCGTGATGCTGGCGGGCCACTGAAGGTTCGCCCAGCCGATGAGGAGCGAGGGCAGCGCGGGCGCCTCGTTGGAGCGCGGGCTCTCGTTCGCTGCTTCATCCACTGCCGTCACGACGTAGTAGTACCACTGGCCATTGCCCACTGGGTCGTCGGTGTAGCTGGTCCCTGCAGTGGGAGTGCTGTTCAGACGGGCGTAGCCTCCCCCTGTCACCGGGCTTCGGTAGACGTAGTAGCCGGTTGCGCCGGCCACTGCATCCCAGCCCAGGTCGACCGACCCATTGCCGGCGCTGGCCCAGAGGTTGGCCGGCGCTGCCGGAGGTGTCAGATCGGTGCCCGTAGGCGTCACGAGGATGGCTCCCCACCGCCCGGCGATGCTGAGGGTCACCAGGCCGTCCGATACTGTGTACGAGCCGGCACTGAGGGCGTCTGTCAGGGCTGTGCCTTCTGGGATGTACCCTGAGACATCGACCACCAGCGTGTGCGCCGTGGTGTCCTTGTTGACGGCGACCAGCGCCGCACCCGTCTCATCCTTGCGCCCGTACGCGTAGGTGCCGTCGTCGTTGTGCGCCCAGAGCCGGTCGTAGCTCCCGGTGCGCAGGAAGCTGTGGGCGTTGCGCAAGCCGGCGAGGAGCTTGTAGTGGCCTAGCATGCCCAGGTCCCTGGTGGACCAGGGAGTGGGCCTCCGGTCGTCCGGGTCTGTGTCGCCGGTGGCGCCGATCTCGTCGCCGTAATAGATAGTAGGCGCACCAGGTAGCGTCAGCTGCAGGATCGCGAGCAGCTTCTGCTTGGCTTTGCCCTCGGCCAGATTCTGGGCGTTGAGCTCCTTCTCCTCGCGATTGCGCTCTCCGGGGGTCAGTGCCCACAGGATGCGCTGCGTGTCGTGGCTGTCGACCAGGTTCATGAGCGCCGCGAAGGCCGGTGCCGGGTAGTCCTCCTGGATGGAGTGCAGCGCAGCGTCGAGCTGGTCTGGGCTGAGCTCAGGGATCGTTCCCTGGTTCGGATCGCTGGTGGCGCCGTTGACAAAGCCGATCATGGCACGCCTGAAGCGATAGTTCATGCTTGTGTCCAACTCGTCCCCGAGCACCCACTCGCTGGCGTCATCCCAGAGCTCGCCTATGATGATCGCATCGGAATCGGCATCCTTGACGCGCGGCCGGAACTCCTCCCACCAATCGTGACTCTTTTCGTTGGCGACGTCGAGCCGCCAGCCCGCGGTGCCCATCTCGATCCACCGGCGCGCCACACTCCGGTTGGCGCCATAGACAAAGTTGCGCACCTGGTCAATCTCGGTCAGGACCGGGAGGGTGTCATAGCCCCACCAGGAGTTGTAGCTGTCTGGCCACTCGTAGAAGGTATACCAGTCGTAGGCACCCGAGCTCTGGCTTTCGTAGGCACCCACCCGTGGATAGCGGGAGTACTTGTCAAAGTAGACAGAGTCGGATGACGTGTGGTTGAACACGCCATCAAGGATGACTCTGATTCCCCGCGCCTCGGCCTGGCTCAGAAGCCTCACCAGGACCGGCAGAGACCCCAGGTAGGGGTCGACCTTCATAAAGTCCGTCGTGTCGTACCCGTGATTAGAAGGGGCCATGAACACCGGGTTCAGGTAGAGAGCAGTGACGCCGAGCGCCTGCAAATAGTCCAGCTTGGCGATGATGCCCTGGATATCGCCCCCGAAAAAGTCTCGGCCCAAGGGCTCCTCCCCGCACGTCACGCCTGTGTGCGCCCGGCAGTAGCCTTCAGGGAGGTCACCCCAGCCTTTCTTGAGGACCGCGTTGCCGTACACGTCCGGATCCGACGGCGCAGGGTCGTTTGCCTTGCTGCCGTTGAAGAAGCGGTCTGGAAAGATCTGGTATACGATGGCGTTCTTCATCCACTCGGGAGTCTGGAAGTCGGCCCGGTAGACATCTATCTGGAAGGAGTAGTCGGGCGAGTCGTCGTACACCGCGCCCCATCCGCCGTCCAACAGGCCGTCGTCCTCGTAATAGTCGGTGTCCGTGCCGTCGCGCACAATGAACCGGTACCAGAGTACAGTGGGGGCGAGGCGCGCCGGAACAGTCGCCTGCCAGTAGTCAAAGTCGAAGGGATCACCCTCGGCGGTGGCGACTAGGCTCATTGGGTAGAGGATCTGCCCGCCGGCGGCAGTGTCCCACACACGGACAGTCGCCTGCTCGACGTCGTCGTGATAGGTGCGCAGGCGCAGGATCACATCCGTGCCAGTCGTGACAGCGCCTCCTGGAACGCGGTACAGGTCGTCGCGGCTGTTGTGGGCGAGGCCGTCCCACCAGATGTCATTGTCATGTCCCGGCTCGGGCGGCGACGCGACTACCTCCACCTGGATGCGGCCGGCCAGTGCGTTCACCCGAAACACGACCGTCTGGCCGGCACTGGTGGTCGTGAACGCCGTCGTGTTCGCGTTTCCGCTTCGCCCGTCTGCACCAATCGCGTCCCACGAGCCGGTCTTGACGGCCTTGTACTGGTAGGTGCCGGGTGCTGCCAGCTCTGCGGTCAGCTCATAGATACCCCCACCGGTGGCAGTCATCGATGTGGCGGGGTTGGCGTTGTCCCAGCCCTGCCAGTCCCCCACCGCGGTCCAAGTGCCGGGGTCCTGGTCGACGCCGATGACGCTCGTCTCCGGCAGCCAGCCGTCGGCGTGGGTGGTGGTGTCAAAGGTGATGGTGACGATTTGCCCGTCAAATGCTGCGTTCAGCCAGCTGTTTCCGCTTGGGGGATAGCTGGCCGACCAGTCTGCCGTGGCGATTTTGAACTCAAAGCGCCCGGAACTGGCAAGCACAACCTCGGCTGTGAAGATACCGTCGCCCGGCGTCGCGTCACCGTGGGTTCCGTCGTCATACATCGGGTCGGTGGTTCCCCAGCCGTTCATGTCGCCGCGGGCATACCAGATGGGTTCTTCCGGGGCTGGGTAGAGGGCAAAGCTGGAGAGGGTGGTCGTGTCACCGCCCCAGTCCGGCGTCGTGTAGGCGACATTGGGATCGCTGGGCACGGTGTCCTGGGCGTGGCCGCTTCCTCCCGTTGTGAAGAGCTCGATCGCGATCTGCGCCGGGTTTCCGAGCGCGGCCTTGGGCACCCGGTACTCCACCCAGTCGTTCTCAGGCCCGTAGGCCTGCGCGCCGCCCTGGTCGATGAGGCTGCTGTAGCTCCAGGCACCGGTCCAGTGATTCAGCTGTACGTCCTGGAGGTAGTCGCTCTCGTGCCAGACGTAGAGCGTGTGCTCGGGCAGGTGAGCCGGCACCGCGTTGACGGCGCGTCCCCACGGGTCGCTCGTCGCACCGGAGCCGTCGACCAGGTCAGTGTCCAGATAGATCCCATAGGTCATACCCCAGTCGGAAGCTGTAGCGTCGAAGCCGACATACAGGTTATCGGCGTCCTCGACCACATACAGCCCCTGGACGTCCAGGTTGGGCTCGGACATATCCAGGGTCGGGTCGACGGCCAGCGGCGCGCCCCACTCGGCGTCCTTGATTCCGTCTATCACTATGGTCGTGGTCGGTGTCGGTCCGGCAGTGGCGAAAGGAGCCACGCCGAGAGTGATCGACACGATTACTAGGCAGGTCAATAGGCGAGGGACAGCACCGTTCTTCATGGGAACCTCCGTTGGTTGGATGCTGGAAGGCCGGCACATTGTCGTGCCACACCTTCCATCTTACCACAAAAGGCGTCGCTTCGCAAGACGGGCTTTGCCGGGCTTCGCCCCGAGATTCCCCGCTGCGCAAGTTCACTTGCGACCACTCCTCTTCTCAAGTATAATCCTCCGGAGGCGCGGGAATGCGCTGGCAAAGCGGGGGCCCGGCCCCCGATCTTTTTGGAGTCTTTGAGAGATGCGCTCGAATCGGAACTCGCGCACCCTGCTCGTGGCGCTGGCCATCACGGGATTGCTGCTCGCTGCCTTTGCGGCGGGCGTCGGTGCGTCGTGGCTCTTTTTCGAGCGGGGGGCGTTGGCCTCCGGCACCGGTCAGGAGGGTGAGACCGCCGGTTTCTCGCTTTTCTGGGAAGCGTGGGACAAGGTCAAGACCTACTTCTACGGAGAGCTGCCCGACGCCCAGCACCTGGCCTGGGGCGCGATCCGCGGGGCGCTGGATACGCTCAACGACGCCCACACCACCTTCCTTGAGCCTGAGGTTCGGAGCAAGGAGAAAGAAGACCTGAGCGGCCGCTTCGGCGGCATCGGCGCCAAGGTGTCCAAGGCGGAAGACGGAAGCATTGTCCTGGACCCGATGGTCGACCTGCCCGCCGCCAGGGCGGGCATCCTGACAGGCGACATCCTGGTGGCCGTGGACGGGCGGCCTCTGTCCCCTGACATGAGTGCGGAGGACGTTGTCACTTTGGTCAGGGGCGACTTGGGCACTGTGGTGGCGCTTACCTTGCGTCGCGCGGGTGTGGCCGAGCCGTGGGTTGTCGAGATCGTTCGCGAGGAGATCCCAAGCCCGAGTGTCGAATGGCGGATGCTGGAAGACTCCCAGGGCACCGGCTACGTGCGCATCACCCTCTTCTCCGACCGGACCGACGGCGAGCTGAAGATGGCGCTCGCCGATCTGGAGTCGCAGGGCATGCTTTGCCTGGTGCTCGACCTTCGGGGAAATGGGGGCGGCCTCTTGAATGCAGCCGTCGACGTAGCCAGCGAGTTCCTGGGCGACGGGGTGGTTGCCTACCAACTGAGCAAGAACGCCCAGCCGCAGGAGCTGAAGGCAAAGCGTGGGGGGGCCTACCTGGAAGGGCCGCTTGTCGTGCTGATTGATGGAGGGTCGGCCAGCGCCTCCGAAATCGTCGCCGGTGCGCTTCAGGATCGGGGACGCGCGCGCCTCGTCGGCGAGAAGAGCTACGGCAAAGGGTCGGTTCAGTCGGTGGTCGACCTGAGCGATGGTTCGTCGCTGCACATTACGTCGGCCCAATGGGAGACCCCGAATCGCCACCAGATCAGCGGCCAAGGACTCACGCCAGACATTGACGCTGCGATCACGGAAGACGACCGCGCACAGGGCCTCGACCCGCAGCTGGAGCGCGCGGTCATGTATCTGACAGACGGGCACTAGTCCATCACGGGGGATAGCGGATGTCCAACTCGATCAAGATTCTTCTCACGGCCCTCATAGTGGCCGTTGTCGTCGGGAGCCTAGGCTTTGCCGCCGGGTACGTGGGGCGCGGCCTGCTCACGCGCTCCTCCACGCCTGCTCAACCACCCCTGCCCATCGACGAGGTGGTGGCCGCAACGCCGGCAACGCCCCAGCCTGCGGCTTCTCCGGAGCCTCCGGTGCCGCCTACGGCAGAGCCCACCGAGTTGCTCCCTGTGGCGGAGCCCACCCCGGAGGTCGAGCTTCAGCAGGCTTTCTCGCTCTTTTGGGAAGCGTGGGACAAGGTAGCCGAGCAGTACTACGGGGAGGTGCCCTCCAACGAAGAAATCGTGAACGGTGCCATCCAAGGAGCGTTGGCAACTCTGGGTGACCCCTACACCGGGTTTGTGGACGCGAAGGCCGCCGCGATCGAGGCCGAGGATCAAACCGGCTCCTACGGCGGCATCGGGGCGTATGTCTCACTGGAAGGTGGGTATGTCCAAATCGTCGGCATCATCAAGGGCACGCCGGCGGAAGCAGCCGATCTGCGCAAGGGCGACTATATCCTGGAGGCCGGCGGGACCCTGCTCGAGGGCATGAGCATCTACGAGGCCATCACCTACATACGCGGCCCTGCGGGCTCTACGGTGCATCTCAAGATCCTGCGCGAAGGCGCCGAATCATTCGAGATCGATGTCGTGCGCGCGCAGGTGGAGATCGTGCCCATCAGCTACGAGATGCGGACTGACGGAATCGCCTACATCCAGCTCAGCGACTTTACTACGAACAACCCGAGCTCCCTGGTAGCCGCTGCTATCGAGGAGCTCTCCGCAGAGCAGCCGGCAGCCCTGATCCTTGACTTGCGCTCGAATCCGGGAGGGTACCTGAACGAGGCGATTCTGACCGCTGGGCTGTTCCTCCCTGTGGATTCGCTGGTGGTCACGGAGCGCTGGCGCGATGGCACCGAGGAGAGGCTGACCACCCCCTATGAACCGGTCGCCCCAGACATCCCGTTGGTGGTGTTGGTGGACGCAGCCTCGGCAAGCGCGTCAGAGATCGTCGCCGGTGCCCTGCAGGACTATGGCCGCGCTACGCTCATCGGAGAGACCACCTTTGGCAAAGGATCGGTGTCGCTGGTCAATGATCTGAGCGACGGCTCGCAAATCTGGGTGACGACCGCGCGCTGGTTCACGCCCAACGACCGCGCCATACACGGCACCGGCCTGGCGCCTGACATCGAGGTGCTCTACACACAGGAAGACGTGGAGGCCGGTGTGGACCCACAGCTGGCCCGCGCGGTGGAATTCCTCTCGACGGGAAAGTAGGGCGCCGTGACGATCAAGGTGGTGGCCAGCAATCGCAAGGCCTTTCACGATTTCGAGATACGCGACACGTTTGAGGCGGGCATAGTCCTCGCCGGTAGCGAGATCAAGTCCATTCGCGCGGGACAGGTGAGCCTGCAGGATGGCTTCGTGCAGTTCGAGCGGGGCGAGGCGTGGCTGGTGAACGTTCACATCGCACAGTACGACCCGGCCAGCCGCTCGAACCACGAGCCCCGCAGGCGGCGCAAGCTGCTGCTCCACCGCCGCGAGATAGAGCGCCTAATGGGCAAGGTTCAGGAAAAGGGCTTCACGCTGGTGCCCACGCGGCTCTACCTGAAGGGCAGCCGTGCCAAGGTCGAGATCGGCCTGGCCCGCGGGAAGAGGCTCTACGACAAGCGCCAGGCGATCGCGAAGCGAGACACGGACCGCCAGATCGCTCGGGCGCTGAAGGATGAGGACTGATGGTCGAAGAACCCTACACCATGGAAGCCGGCCGCTACGTGGTAGATGGGGCCAAGCTCTTCTCGATCCGGCAGATCAACGATCTTCCCGACCCCGTCAAAGAGTCGATCTACCGGTTCATGGTCCCAGATGAGCTGCTGAGAGAGCGAGGGATCAGCCCTGCGACTCTGTCAGACGCCTACGGCAACCGGCTGGTCACCTTCAACTGCCCCAAAGGGTGCGCGGTCGTCGAGATCGACATCCGGCCCTCCGCCGGGTTCGTCGACCCACTCCTCTACCTGGAGCTGACCGATACCCGGCTCAACCAGATAGAGGTACTGCTGTTGGTGATCAATGATCCCGACAGCGAGCGGTACGAGACAGACCGGGACTGGCGAGGCGAGCGGACCAAGTTCGGCACCTTCCGCCGAAATGTCGAGGAAGAGGTGCGGGCGATGCAGGCCGGGCTGGCGCCGGGCCAGGTGCGCGCCGGGCTGCGCCTGAGCCGCCACCTGGTTTGGCTCCTGGAAGAGTTCTGCCGGCGGCTGGGTCACGACTACTATTTGATGGAGCCCCTCGCCTACCACAACGCCATCCGCTTCGAGCGCATGGGCGCCAGCTATGTCGAAGGGCTGCGGCGGATGCAGTGGATCAATACGGCATTTCAGCCTGGAGGACCGCTGAACGCAGCCCTCGACGGCTCCACCCCGTTCCGAATGCCCGAGGCGTGGAAGACTATCCGAGGCCGCTCGTGGGCCATCCACGACGGCATCCTGGGCGAGCCATGGCACGGCATCCGCATGTACCAGCAGGTGGGCAGGCACGCAGGTGTCGACACCTTCCCCGGCGGAGAGTGGTAGACCGCCCGGATGAAGGGAACGGCCCTCGTCGCCCTCTGCTTGTTGGCGCTCTTGCTTGCTTCCGGTTGCTCCGGATGGGCGCCGGGTGAGCAACCGGCGCCGACAGGGGACCAGACCGCTGCAGCCACGGCGATATTGGCGAGCGCCGTGGCGTCGTCGCCCACGCCAGGTCGCTCAGCCGTGCCCATCGTGGATAAGCCCACAGTGGCCGTGCCCACAGAGGTGCCGGTGGAGACAGAGGTGCCCGCCCCTACGCCGATGCCGGCCCAAGACCAACTTGTGTTCGACACGCTGCGCGACGGCAACGCGGAGATGTACCTTCTGGACGCATCGTCGGGTGCGCTGACCAACCTGACTCGCCACCCCAAGGAGGACCGCGCACCTGCTTGGAGACCCGACGGCGGTGCGCTCGCCTTCGAGTCGAACCGCGACGGCAACTGGGACATCTACCTCCTTGATCTGGCCTCTGGCACCGTAGATCGGCTGACCGACCATCCAGCCTTCGACGGCGCGCCGTCCTGGAGCCCGGACGGAATGCGACTCGCCTTCGAGTCGTACCGCGATGGCAACCTCGAGCTGTATTCCATGGATGCCGATGGGACCGGCCTTTTGCGGCTGACGGAGGATGCCGCCGGCGACTACGGCCCGGCGTGGAGCCCTGACGGCGAGACGATCGCCTTTACCTCGTGGCGCGACGGAAACAAGGAAGTCTATCTGGTCCCTGCCCAAGGTGGGCAAGCGGTGAATCTGACCAAGTCGCCGGCCGACGACGAGGATCCGGCATGGGCCCCCGGGAGCGACGCGATCGCCTTTGTCTCCTGGCGCGATGTGACCCAGGACGGCAACCGGAACGCCGAGATCTACCAAGTCTCTCGGGATGGCAGCGATCTGCGGCGTGTGACGGACAACCCCTGGCCCGACGCCGATCCCGGATTCGACGTCACCGGCCGGCTCCTGTGGTCCGTCTACGATCCCGGGCCGGCCTTCGAGACCTACGATCCTGTCCGGCCGGGCGACTATCACCTCTACCGTCTGACGTCCGGCGCTCCCGAGCAGCTCACGGGGAGCGAATGGGACGACCGGAGACCGGCTCCCGCGCCCACCCAGCGCCTAGATCTCGGCCGGATACCCGGCGCGCTTCCTGCCGTGCCTGCCACCGCGACGCCGGAGCAGACCCTCTCAGGCGGCACGCTTGCCGCTGTGGTCGAGGTTCCCGGCATTCTCGCGGGCAAGGGAGGCCCGCCCATCCTGGCAAACGAGCTGGTTGTACCCTCCCTTTTGGCGTGGAGGCAGGATGTCCTGGAGGCGAGCGGCTGGGACTTTTTGCACGAGACTCTCGGCTCTTGGCGCAACGTCGACTCTGTGCGCAAGCGAGCCATGTACGCCTACGACTATGGGTTCCTGAGTTGGCACAAGACGGGGCGCGCCCTCGACCTTGCCCTGGAGCACAAGGTGGACGGTGCCGACCAATTGGTGCTGGCCCGCGAGGACGTCGCCGAGGGCATCTTCTGGCGTCTCTACCTGCGCGCCTCAAGGCAGGACGGCAGCCAGGGCGAGCCGTTGAAAGAGAACCCCTGGCTTCGCTGGTGGTGGATCGTTCCGGCCGAAGACCCGGAGGCTTATGAGGCGGGGGGCAGGCGCCTGCCAATCCCGTCGGGCTACTACGTTGATCTCACAGCCTTGGCCAAGCGGCATGGGTGGGAGCGGATCTCATCCTACGCTATTGAGGGTGACTATCACTGGCTGACCGATACGAACGGCACAGAGTACTGGCACTACGAGCGCACGGACGGGCTGACCTGGTGGCAGGCGATGGGTCAGATCTATGATGCGGACACCTTGGAGGATGAGGTAGGCTGGGCGATCGGCCTGGATCGGGCGCAGACGGAGGAGATGATGCGCAGCAAGGGGGTCCCGACCCCTGTGCCCTAGGGAGCCTCAGGGCCGGCCGCCTCGCCCATGTCGAGCCGGTAGCCCAGGCCCCGCTCGGTGATGATCACGCGCGGGTGGCGCGGGTCCACCTCGATGATGTGGCGCAAGTGCGAGATGTGCACATCCAGGGCCCGGGTGCTGTCTCCATCGTCCGTGTCCCAGACCCGCCTGAACAGATCGTCCCGTGCCAGGGTTTGGCCGGGTTGCTCCATGAGCTGGGCGAGGATCTGGCAGCCTATGGGCTTGAGTAGGTGGAACTTGTCTCCGACCTGGAGGCGCCGGGCCTGCGTATCGAGACAGAGGTCGCCGGCGTGAAGGATGCCAGGGGCGGTGCGGTGGATTGCCTCCTTGACCGTCTGTGCCACTGAGGGAAGGGAAGACGAGCGCGGGAGGCAGGCATAGGCACCCTCGGGTGCCTTCTGATCGGGGCGCTGCAGCACCACCAATGGAACATCGAAGCGGCGCCGCAGCCTAGCCATCGCACGTTCACCGCCCGAATCGGGCAGCTCGATGATGACGACCGTCGGGCTCAAATCGACTGCGAGGGCCGCTTCCGTGCTGGGCAGCCAGTATGCACGCCCCTCGCCGACCGCATCCTGCAGGCGGTGTGCCAGAGACTGGGAACGAGCGATAACGAGCAGGCTTGCCGGGTTCATGATTGTGCTCTGGTTTCGTGCAGGCGTCCGCGCATGCGCAGTGGTTCTTGTCGTTCGGCGACCGCAGGGCCATTCTAGCCCGGCTTCTGTGCCCTGTCAATCTGGCTCGATGCGACGCTCGGCCCGGCGCGGAGCCACAACCTCTTGGGGTAATTGCAGCGGGAGGCACAGCTGGTTGTGGTCAGTCGGCGAGGTCCGGTACCTTGCTGGCGGGTGGGCAGAGGTTCCTTCAGAGCGGCTCGCCGCGGCACCCAGCCCACTTGCAGGGTCCGCAGGCGCCAGCACAGGCAATGCGGGCCCGGGGCTGCGCCACAGCGGTACGTCCGGAGTCCATCATGTGGGCGCTCGCCTGCCGAGCCTAGGGCGCGACGCTGGCGAAAGATGCCAGGAGGCACGAAGGGGGTCCTGGCCCGACAACAGGAGTGATGCTTCGCCCTCTGCAGCCGTTGAGTATGACAGACTGAAGAGCGCAGCGGCCCTGCATGGGAGGAGGTGCGGGCTTGAGGAAAACTAGGTACAAGACACAGGTCCTTCCGGCCGGCGCCCCCGGCGCCCTCGACCTTGCCGTGGAGCTTCTGCTCAGCGGGGAGCCGGTGGTTTTCCCAACCGATACCGTCTATGGGCTTGGCGCCGATGCACTGATCCCTGCCGCGGTGGAGCGCCTCTATGCGGTCAAGCAGAGGCCCCTCCAGATAGCCGTGCCGCTCTTGCTTGCCGACGCCTGCTCCCTGTCTGAGGTTTGTGTCGACGTTCCTCCCCTGGCCTGGAAGCTCGCGGGCCGTTTCTGGCCGGGTGCGCTCAGCCTGGTCCTGCGCCGTGCCCCGGCTGTGCCCGACGTGGTCACCGCAGGCGGCTGGACCGTGGCCGTGCGCGTGCCCGATCATGGGCTGGTAAGGGAGTTGTGCCGGCGCCTGGATGCGCCACTGGCCGTCACCAGCGCCAACCGGCACCGGAGGCCCGACCCGGTGACTGCGGCTGCGGCTCTTCATGACCTGAATGGCCGCGTGCCGCTTCTCCTGGATGGTGGCACCTGCCCCGGCGGCGTGCCGTCGACGGTCCTCGACATGACGGCCAGCCCCCCAACCGTGCGGCGAACCGGCCCCATCACGGAAGAGCAGATCGCAGCGGCGCTCGGCCCCGGCTCGTGGATTTCGTCGCCCTAGTGGTGAGGTCTCCCAGACAGGGCGCAACCGATCGGAGAACGGCTCGCGTCCGTGCTCATCGAGCGAGCTTGGGCCACGCTCAGCGCGCAGGGGGGAAGAGGCCAATGCCGCTCCGTTGGGTTGGTGAGCTCTGACACTCTGACACGTTTTTGAGGGTACTATCCCGAAATGCCCGAATTTCCAGAAACGATTATCGACTATCGCTTGCCTGGATCGGGAGGGATGGGGCCGAGGCCGGCGTTTTGATCCAGGCGCAGCGAGGCCGCGCGGCGGTTGACGCTTGCCCCAAGGAGGGCTATAATACCCCCATCTTGTGGAGGAAGGAGAAAGGAAATGAAGTCCAGCAGAAGCGGCGCCCTCGTGGGCGGTGTTGTCCTCGTCATCCTCGGAATCCTTCTGCTCCTGGCCAGGCTCACCCGGTGGGGAGATTGGGGCGGCTGGCAGAGCCTGTGGCCGGTTTTCGTGGTGGGCTTTGGGCTGCTCTTCCTGGTGTCCTACTTTGCCGGGGGCATGAAAGATGGCGGCCTGGCCTTCCTGGCGACTGGCCTGATCTTGACTGGCATCTTCTTCTTTGGCTTCACCCTCCAGCCCGGTCTGTGGCGGTGGGGGGAGATGTCCAGGCTCTGGCCCGTCTTCGTGCTGATCTGGGGCTTGGCGTTCGTGGTCGATTTCTTGGCCGAGCGCCGGAAGCGGCGTGATCTTGGAGGGCTCGGCTTTGGCCTTGTCGCCATGACCTTCGGTGGGCTTGCCCTCGGAGTCACGCAGTTCGGTCTCAGCAGTAGCATTGCCGATTTCTGGCCTTTGCTCATCGTGGCACTGGGCCTGTTCGGGTTGCTGACGGGGGTGGTGCGGACGGTGCGGCGCAAATAGATGCGGATAGGGGTGGACGCCAGCCGGGCGACCGCGCAGCAGCGCACCGGCACTGAGAACTATTCGCTGCACCTGATCCGTGCGCTGCTGTCGCTCGGCTCGCAGCACCCGATCCGCCTCTATTTCAACCAGCCCCCATCATCTGGGCTGCTGGGCAGCGGGGTGGAGGTTCGGACCATACCCTTCCCCCGTGTGTGGACGCATGCGCGGCTGTCGTGGGAGATGCTCCTCCGGCCGCCCGATGTGCTCTTCGTGCCCTCGCACGTACTGCCCATCATCCATCCGCGCCGCAGCGTCGTGACCATCCATGACCTCGGCTTCCTCTACTACCCGGAGGCGCACACCGCATTCCAGAACGCCTACTTGCGCTGGTCGACTCGGTACAATGGCGGCTCGGCCGCGCTTGTCGTCGCCGATTCCCTGGCGACCCGCCAGGACCTCGTGCGCCATTACCGTACGGATCCTGCCAAGATCCGCGTCATTTATCCCGGGCGCGACGAGTCCCTGGGGCGTGTCGACGATCCGGCCGTCCTGGGCGAGCTACGGGCGCGGTTCGGCCTGCCCGATGACTACCTCCTCTACGTCGGCACCCTCCATCCCCGCAAGAACCTGGTTCGGCTCGTCGAGGCCTTTTGCGCCGCGCTGCCCGCCCTCCGGCCCGGCACCCGGCTCGTGCTCGCGGGCAAGGTAGGGTGGCACCACGACGCCCTGCTGGCGCGCGTCCAGCAGCTCGGCCTGCAGGACCTCGTGCTCCTGCCGGGCTATGTTGCCGAGGCCGACCTGCCCGCGCTTCTCAGCGGCGCATCTGCGTTCCTCTTCCCGTCGCTCCATGAGGGTTTTGGATTTCCCGTGATTGAGGCCATGGCGTGCAGTGTGCCCGTCGTCTGCTCCAATGCCTCCTCGCTTCCCGAGGTCGCCGGAGATGCAGCCCTCCTCGTCGATCCTATGGACACAGCGGCCTGGGCGGCGGCCATCGAGCGGGTATCGAACGACGATCGACTGCGGCGCGAGCTCATGGAGCGTGGCCGCCGGCAGGTCACCCGTTTCTCATGGCAAAGCTGCGCCAGGCAGGTGCTCGAGCTCCTCGAAGAGGTGGGGCGTGGGCTCGCTTGACATTCTCGGCGTCCGGGTCGATGCCACGACCTATGGAGGCCTGCTTGCGTTGGTGGACGCGTTCGTCGCCTCGCGGCAGCCACACCAGGTGGTGACCCTCAACCCCGAGATGCTGGTGGCTGCCCACGGCGACGCTGTGCTGCGCGCGCAGCTCAACGCCGCGGACCTCAACGTCGCCGACGGGATTGGCATTCTCCTTGCTGCGCGCCTGCTTGGGCGCAGGTTGCCGGGCCGGATCACAGGCTCGGACGGGATCCTGCTCCTTGCCGCGCACTGCGCGGAGCGGGGCTACAGGCCCTACCTCTTAGGGGCTGCGCCGGGGATAGCCGAAGCTGCCGCGCGGCGCTTGGTCGCCCTCAACCCCGGACTTGTCGTCGCCGGGACACACTCGGGCTCGCCCCGCCCGGAAGAGGAACCGGCCATCGTCCAGCGAATCCGCGCAGCAGCGCCCGACCTGCTCTTTGTGGCTTACGGCGTGCCGGCCGAGGAGGCCTGGATCGCCCGCAACCGCCGTCGGCTGGGCGTGCCAGTCATGATGGGCGTCGGCGGAAGCCTCGACTTCCTGGCCGGGGTCGTGCGGCGGGCGCCCATCTGGGTCAGGAGGGTGGGTTTGGAGTGGCTCCACCGCTTGGCACGCGAGCCGTGGCGCTGGCGCCGGCAGCTGGCACTGCCGCGCTTCGTGTGGCTCGTCCTTCGCCAGCGGCTGGCACGAGACTAGACTGGGAGGCTTCATGGAACCGTCGATTCGTATACCGAGGTCCGAGTTCGAGCTGCGCGCAGGCAAGCTCCTAAGCGCCATCCGAGAGCAGCGCCTCGCGGGGGCCGTGCTCTTCGACAGTCACTACATAACGTACTACACCGACTTTGCCTTCATTCCGACTGAGCGGCCCATGGCGCTCGCCGTCAGCGCGGAAGGAGAGCGTGTGCTCTTTGTACCAAGGCTGGAGCTCGAGCACGCGCAGGCGGAGGCGGTCGTCGACCGCGTCGAGACCTACCCGGAGTACCCCGACGATCCCCACCCGATGCTCCGGCTGAGCTCAGTGCTGGCAGACATGGGCATCGCCGGCCCTCTGGGCGTGGACGGCGACGGCTACCCCTGGGTCCTGGGATATCAGGGACCGTCCCTGTCGGAGGTCACCGGGCTGGCGGTCCAGCGCATCGGCGCCGCCGTCGAGGATCAGATGAGGATCAAGAGCACGTCCGAGATTGCGCTGATCCGGGAGAGCGCCAAGTGGAGCCATCTGGCCCACCGGCTGCTGCAGCGCTATACGCGGCCGGGAGCCAACGAGACGCAAGTCTCCCTGCGGGCCAGCCAGGAGGCCACTCTAGCTCTCGTAGACACACTCGGTCCGCTCTACCGGGCTCGCGGTTTCTTCTCCGAAGGTGCGTCGGCCGGATACCGGGGGCAGATCGGGCGTCAGGCAGCCATTCCGCACGCGCTCGCGACCAATGCCGCCTTCCAGAGGGGGGATGTCGTGGTCACCGGCGCCTCGGCGATGGTCTGGGGCTACCAGGCCGAGCTGGAGCGGACGCTCGTGCTCGGCGAGCCCAGCCCTGAGCAGCGCCGTCTCTTCGAGCACATGGTCGCCCTGCAACAGACTGCGTTCGATGGGCTGAGGCCCGGTGCGCGCTGCTGTGACGTCGATCGCGCGGTGCGCGACTACTTCAGCAGGCACGACCTGATGCCCTACTGGAGGCACCATTCGGGCCATGGGATCGGGTTGCGCTACCACGAAGGGCCCTTTCTGGACATGGGCGATGGGACTGTCCTTCGGCCTGGGATGGTGCTCACCGTGGAGCCCGGCCTGTACGTGGCCGGACTGGGCGGCTTCCGGCACTCGGATACGGTGGTGATCACCGAGGACGGGATGGACCTCATCACCTACTACCCGCGTGACTTGGACAGCCTCACGCTGCCTGCCTGACTCGGTCTATCGAGCGCAACGATGGTCTCCGACAAGCAGCCCTTGATGACGCGGCGCCTGGCAGCCTTTATGGGCGCCATGATCCTGGCTAACATCTCGGGGAACATGCACATGCCCCTTCTGCCGCTCTACCTCCAGAAACTCGGGGCAGGTGTAGGCCAGGTTGGGCTCTTCTTCACGGTCTCATCCGTCGCCCCGCTGCTCTTCCAGATCTTTGGGGGCTGGTTGTCGGACTCGATCGGTAGGCTCCGGGCGGTCGCCATTGGCAGCCTGGCCGGTGTGGGGGCCTACACCATCTTTGTCTTTTCGCCCGATTGGCGATGGTTGTTGCTGGCAACCGCACTCGGCTCGATGTCAGGCGCCTTTGTGGCCCCCAGCTACCAGGCATTCATTGCCGAGGAGTCGGCTGAGGGCGCCCGTGGGCGAGTGTATGGTCTGTCGAGCGCGCTTTTCTCTGTGGTCGGCGTTGTCGGCCCCCCGATCGGCGGCTACCTCTCTCAGTATCTCGGATTCCGGGCGATGTACATCGTCGCCTGGGCTCTCTACTTCGCGGCGACGGTGATCCGGATCTGGATGGCGCGCGCTGCCCGGCTCCAGGAGGCAGCGACCAGCACCCGGCCCAGCCTCATCGGCCTCAAGACCAGCCTCGCGTCGATGGGTGCCCTGCTCGTGGCGGGTGGGGTGATCACCTGGATCTTTCTCTCCGATGGGGTGCGTGATGTTTCCTTCAGCCTGGCCTTCCAGCTCTTGCCGCTCTACATGCAGAACCTGATGGGCATGACGAACGTGCAGATCGGATGGCTCTCCTCGATCGCATCTCTGGCTACCATGATCCTGCTCACACCGGCCGGTTGGCTCTCAGATCGCAAGGGAGAGCGGCTCGGCATCGTCTCGGGCTTTGCGCTGATCGCACTGGCGCTGGGCATATTCCTGCGCAGCCGTCTTTTTGCCGGCTTTGCCGTGGCGTGGGCGCTGATCGGGGTTGGGCAGGCGCTGATCGACCCGGCGTACTCGTCTCTCATCTCCAAGGTGGTGCCGCAGCGTCTGCGCGGCACGGCCTTCGGGGTCTTTAGCACAAGCATCGGCCTGATCTCGCTTCCCGCTCCGGCCATCGGGGCGATGCTGTGGGAGAGGTTCTCTCCACAGGTTCCCTTCTATGTGCCCCTGGTGACGACCGTGCTCCTCTTGCCGGTCATGTGGCGCAAGTTCAAGCTGCCCAGGGAAGAGCACGTGGAGGAGACCCCTTGACTGGCACGCGCGCTGCACCACCCGCCGTACGGTGCGGCACACCTTCCCTGGTGCGCTGCACCTCACTTGTCTCGGTGCGGCGCACCTTTGCGGGTGCGCTGCACCTTAGGAACAGAACCCGAGGAGACCATCCATGCACCAACTGGAATCGATCATCGAAGGCATCCGGGGCGACCTGGAGGCCAAGAACGCGGCGCGCGACGCCGCGCTGCACCGCTCCAGGGAGTTGATCCGCCACTGCGCCAACGCCATTCGCGCGGCGCACCGCGGAGAGGTTGCCGAGGCACACTCCATCCTGACCCTCGCCGGCGACGTCGCCCGCCTGACGGCATCCGATCTCGCGGCCTATCCGGACCTGTATCACGCGGGCTACACCCAGGATGCCCTGAAGGAGTACGTGGAAGCACGTCTCGTCTTCGCCTTTGAGACCGGAGGCGATGTGCCCAGCGTCGCCGACCTGGGCGTGGAAGGGCCGGCCTTTCTCAACGGGCTGGCCGAAGCGGCCAGCGAGCTGCGCCGGCACTGCCTCGACCTCATGCGCGAAAATCGCCTGGAGCGCGCACGGGTTATCCTGGAGATCATGGACGAGGCCTACACGCGGCTGATGAGCCTCGACTTTCCCGATGCAATCACAGGAGGGCTGCGCCGCCAGACAGACATGCTGCGCGGCGTGGTGGAGCGCACGCGCGGCGACCTGACCACCGCCATCCGCCAGGAGATGATGCGCGAGGCGCTGCGTGGCTTTGAGGAACGCCTCGCGGTAGGCCGTGACCCCATTTCTTAGCGCACTATTGCTGGGCTCCTGAGCCGCGGAGAAGCTGCACAGTGGGCGACGACGTCATCCGTGCCAGCGAAATCGGGCAATATGCCTACTGCGCGCGCGCCTGGTGGCTGGCACGCGTCAAAGGGCTGCCCTCGGCGAATGCGGCTGACATGCGTGCCGGCACAGAGCAGCACCAGGAGCACGGCCGCGCGGTGGAGCGCCTCTATTTCCTGCGCCGCCTTGCCGCTGCCTTCATCTTCCTCGGGGTCCTGCTGTTGCTTGCCTGGCTTGTTATGGGCCTGGTGCGCTGAGATGACCTCGCCCCTCGCCCCTTCGCACTCGTCACTGCCAACTCGCCACCGGCCACTCGCGACTTCTCAGTTGTTCGCTGGTACTTCTCGCCCGTCATGAGATCCTGGCTCCTGGGCATCGCGCTTCTGTTGGCTGCCATGGGCGTGCTGCTCTGGCTCATCTCGCGCCGCGCGCGCAGGGACACCGGCTTGCCCGTCGGCCGAGTCACCTTCGTCGACACAGGCGCCTGGGATCGCTGTGATCGCCCCCTTTTCTCGAATAGCTATCGGCTGACGGGCCGCCCCGACTACCTGGTCGAGGCGCGCAGGACGATTGTCCCGGTGGAGGTCAAGTCGGGTGCGGCTCCGCGCGAGCCATATTCGACCCACGTCCTTCAGCTGGCGGCCTACTGCCTGCTGGTCGAGGAGCAGGAGGGGCACGCGCCGTCGCACGGCATCGTGAAGTATCGGGACCGCGCGTTCGAGGTCGGCTACACCCCCGGCCTCCGTTCGCACCTCATCGAGGTACTGGCTTCCATGCGCTCCGACCTGACGGCGCCGGACGTCGGGCGCAGCCACGAGGAGAGGTCCCGCTGCCGGGCCTGTGGCTACCGGGAGCACTGTGGGCAGTCCCTCGGCTGACCGAGCCTCCGGATCGGCTCGAGTACCGACCTTCAGGGAGGTTGTCCTGGAGAGGACCCTGTTCTATGCCATCAACCAGAAAGACCGATCTGTGAAGCGCGGCATCATCGCCGGGTTCATGGCCTACACCCTGTGGGGTCTGCTGCCCGTCTACTGGAAGTCCATCGAGGCGGTGCCTGCACTGGAGATCCTGTGCCATCGCATGGTCTGGTCACTGGTTTTCCTCTTGCTGGTCCTGGTGGCAAGAGGTCAATGGGCCTGGATCCAGCAGGTCCGCACCACGCCCAGCATTCTTCTCCTGCATTTGGTGAGCGCATGCCTCTTGACCCTGAACTGGTTCATCTACATCTGGGCGACCCTCTCCGGGCACATCGTGGACGCCAGCCTGGGCTACTTCATAACACCCCTCTTCAGCGTGGTGCTGGGGGTGCTTTTCCTCCGAGAGCGGCTACGCCCGGGGCAAAGGGTCGCCATCGGCTTTGCCGCGGTGGGGGTGCTGGTGCTGACTCTGGGCTATGGCTCGTTCCCCTGGATCGCCCTGGCCCTCACCCTCACATTCGGCCTCTATGGCCTCGTGCGCAAGGTATCACCCCTCGGCTCCCTGGAAGGCCTCTCGTTGGAGACGGCGCTCCTTGTCCTTCCGGCGCTTGGCTACCTGCTCTATGTGGGGGCGGGGCACGGCGGAGCCTTCGGGCACGCCGGTGCTTCCACCACGCTGCTCCTGGCAGGCACCGGGCCGGTCACCGCCATCCCGCTGCTGCTCTTCGCCGCGGCCGCACGCCAGGTCAGGCTGGCTACGGTGGGCATCCTGCAGTACATTGCGCCCACCTTCCAGTTCCTCCTCGGCGTTCTCGCCTACGGCGAGCCCTTCACACCGGCGCGCCTGCTGGGCTTTGCCCCGATCTGGCTGGCGCTCGCGATCTACTCCTTTGAGGGTCTCAGGGAGGAGCGGGAGCGCCGGTCGTAGGAGCACTCGTCTCGAACGCCCACTCTGCGGCAGCGATCCCGCTCTCAGGCGCTGTCGAGGGCGTGAGGTCGGACCGGTGGGGGCCGACGAGACTGCCCCGCGGCATGCCTTTGATGACCGGACCTCGGACCAGCAAGTGCTCGAGTTCACGCCCGACCCGCCCGCGCAGAATGTGCGCCTTGTGCGGGTGGTGACGACGCTCAGCCCATCGTGGGTCAGCTGGAGGGAGATCGAGCTACTCGGCCCGTGACGGCAAAGGCCCATGCCCTGGTGGTCCGCGTCGCCGGCAGATCGCGCAGCCCGACTGCCTGCAGAAGCATGACAGAACAGGCAGCAGATGGGCCTACAGCCCGGCTACTCCGCCCTCAGTCGATAGCCCACCCCAACTTCGGTGACAACGTAGGTTGGCCGGGAGGGATCGGGCTCGATCTTGCGCCGGAGATTGCTGATGTTGACCTGCAGCAGATGCGTCTCGAGCTCATAGGCAGTTCCCCACACCTGGCGCAAGAGCTGCCTGTGAGTCAACACTTTGCCGGCATGCTGGACCAGGATTCGCAGCAGGTCATACTCGGTGGGCGTCAGCACGATCGCGCTGCCCGCCATCGAGACCTGCCTCCGGGCGCGGTCTACCCTGAGCTCGCCCACCTCGAAGAGGGGCTGCTCGGTCGGCTGCTCGACGTGCCGGAGGGCCACGCGGATGCGCGCCATCAGCTCGGCCATGCCGAAGGGCTTGGTCAGGTAGTCATCTGCCCCCACGTCCAGGGCCGCGACCTTGGTCGATTCCTCCTCGCGCACGGAAAGGACGAGGATGGGGACCCGGCTCCATTCGCGCAGCTGGCGGACCACCTCGATGCCGTTGATGTCGGGCAGCCCCAGGTCGAGAATGATCAGGTCGGGCCGGTCACTCAGCACGGCCGTCAGCGCTTCGCGGCCGGTGCTGGCCTCGAAAACTGAGTACCCGTGAGCGGTGAGCGAGGCGCGCAGAAAGCGCCGGATCGGCCGCTCGTCGTCGACCACCAGTACGCGCAGGCTACTCTCGCTCAAGTTCCCCCTCCTGCTCTTTTCCGCCGGCCAGCGGAAGGGCGACGGTCACAATGGTCCCACCGCCGGGACGGTTCTTGGCAACGATCTGCCCATGGTGGGCTTCCACCAGGCCCTTGCTGATCGACAGGCCCAGTCCGGTCCCGGTCACGCTTTCCGGCCGCTGTACCCGGTAGAACTTTTCAAAGACGCGCACCAGATCCTCGGACGGAATGCCGGTGCCGTGGTCGGCGACGTCAAGCACGATCTCGTCGCCGGATGTGTGTGCACGGATGAGGATGGGTGCGGCAGGAGCTGAGTACTTGAGCGCGTTGTCGATCAAGTTGACCAGGACGTGCACCATCAGCGCAAAGTCCAGCGGCACCAGGGGGAGGCCGGCCGGAATGTCGATCTCGACCGGGCGCTCGCCCAGCCGCTCACCGACCTGTCGCAGCGCTGCCCCGATCACGTCCTGTACGTCTCGCAGCTCGAGCTTGACCTTGACGGCGCCAGCCTCCAGCCGCGTCATGTCGAGCAGGTTCCCGACCAGCCGGTTGAGGCGTCCTGCCTCTTCTGCCGCGGTTTCCAGCAAAATGCGTCGCGCCTCGTCGTCCGGCTCCACGCCTTTCTCCAGCAGCGTGCTGAGGGCCCCGGTGATCGACACCAAGGGCGTGCGCAGGTCGTGCGAGATCGAGTTGAGAAGCGCGGACTGGAGCTTGTCCGCAGCCTCGAGGAGCTGCACCTGGCCCGCAGCCTCGACCAGGTAGACGCGCTCAATCGCCACGGCCGTCAGGCTGGCAAACGCCTCCAATAGCCGGCGCTGATCGGGTGTGAGATAGCGGGGTGTCTCGGCAGCCCAGACACCCAGCACACCCACTTTCCCTCTCGCCGTGATCAGCGGCAAATAGCGCAGGCCGGCAGCCGGGAGGGTATCGGTCCCTCTGCCGGCCGGCTGACCATGGTCGAAGGCCCAAGTCGCCACGGCCATCTCGTGCTCGTCGAGCGTCGAACCGGGCGCAGGCGTGTGAAGATCGAGGGCAGGCTCTCCCTTTCCCGCCGGCAGGAGGATCGCCACATCCCTGCCCAGCGTCTGGCTGACGTTCGCACTCACGGCCCGGACGATGGACTCCATGTCGGCGGCTACGGCCAGGTCGCGGCTGAATGCGTACAGCGCCGTCGTGTCCCGCTCTCGGCTGCGGGTGGCTTCGAACTGCTCCTGGACGCGCGCCGTCAGGTTGCTGATCAGCAGACCGACAATCAGGAGCCCCATGAAGGTGAAGACGTACTCCACCTGGGATACCGCCAGCGTCAGGTAGGGTGGGACGAAGAAAAAGTCAAAGACCAGCACGCTGAGGATCGCAGCCAACACGGCGGGGCCGCGCCCGAGATAGAGGGCGGCCAGCACGACCACCAGAAGATAAATCATGACGAGGTTGGTCGGTGCGAGAAAGCGATGCATGACACTGCTCAGCAGGCTGCCCAACAGCACAAAGAGCACAGCCTGAAGGTAGCGCTGCCAGGGCGGATGAGGGCGCCACTGCTCGACCCCGGCGGGCCTGTTCAGCGCGTCGTCGCCGCCGATCACATACACATCGAATGGTCCGGCTGCCTCGACGATCTGGTCCACCACCGAGCCGCGCAGCAGCCGGCGCCAGCGCGGTTCCGCGGATCTGCCGACGACGATCTTGGTCACATTGTGCTGCCTGGCATAGTCGACGGCTGTCTCGGCGACCGAGCGGCCGGCCAGGGTCACGGCGTGGCCGCCCAGCTCCTCGGCGACGTGCAGCGTGCGGGCGATCCGATCCTGATCCGCCTCGGCCAGGCGCAGCTGGTCCGGGCTCGTGACGTAGAGCGCGGTGAACCCTGCGTTGAGCTCACCTGCCAGGCGTCGGCCTGAGCGGACCAGCCGTTCACTCTGGGGGCTAGGACTGACGCACACAAGCACATGCTCGCCTGCGGGCCATGGGCCAGGAATGGAACGCACCTGCATGTACGCCCGCATCTGCTCGTCGACCCGCTGGGCCGCACGCCGCATGGCAAGCTCGCGCAGCGCGGTGAGGTTCCCGGTGCGGAAAAAGTGCCGAATGGCGTAGGCAGATTGCTCGGGGACGTAGACTTTGCCTTCCTGAAGCCTGTTCTGCAGCTCGTCAGGCGGCAGGTCCACCAGCTCCAGATCGGTCGCTTCGTCGATCGCCCGGTCGGGGATCGTCTCGCGCACCCGGACGTCGGTGATCTGCGACACGACGTCGTTGAGGCTTTCCACGTGCTGGATGTTGAGCGTGGTGTAGACGTCGATGCCGGCTGCCAGGATCTCTTCCACGTCCTGGTAGCGCTTTGGGTGGCGCAGACCGGGCGCATTGGTGTGGGCCAGCTCGTCGATCAGCGCCAACCCGGGGCGGCGCGCCAGGACGGCATCCAGATCCAGCTCGGGCAGGAGATGTCCGCGATACTCCACCTGCTTGCAGGGCAGCATCTCCAGCCCCACCAATAGGGACTCGGTCTCGGCCCGCCCATGCGTCTCGACGCAGGCTGCGACCACGTCGACCCCCGCGGCCAGGCGCTGGTGGGCGGCTTCCAGCATGGCGTAGGTCTTGCCCACGCCGGCGGCGTAGCCGAGAAAGATCTTGAGCCTCCCGCGGGCTTTCTGCCGCATGTCGGCCTGGACGCGCGACAGCAGTTGGTCTGGATCGGGGCGCTGAGGAGACAGCCGCTCGCTCATCGCCGATCATTGTATCGCATCCAGCGCCAGATTCAAGTGGAGGACGTTGACGCGAGGCTCGCCCAGTATGCCCATCAGCCGGCCGGCGGTGCAGAGGCGGACCAGCGCCTCGACACCCTTCTCGGACAAGCCCCTCTCCCGTGCCACGCGGGGCACCTGGCAGGGAGCAGCGGCGACGCTAATGTGCGGGTCCAGGCCGCTGGCCGAATCCGTGACCAGGTCGATGGGGATCGGCCCGGCGTTGCCCGGATCGGCTGCTCGCGGGGCTGCGTGCCGGGCTATACGCCCCAGGTTGCCGGCTTGACGACTCCTTGACCTGCTCGGTGCAGCTCTTGAGCCCATCTAGAACCTGTCCCGGGTATACTGTCTTCCGTGTCAGGGCCCGACTGAGCAACCAGGCGGACCCTGTCGTTGTTGGAGAGAGCCAGCGGAGAACTTGGTGCCTGATGCCGGGTGCCCGATCGGTGCGAACCGCACCAGGAGTGGTGGGATGTCGACCATTACGGTGGATGGGAAGCGAGGAACTGCGGTAATGACCATGGAGGCGGAGTATACCCCTCCACGCTCATGGCGCACGTGGCTGATCGGGCGCCCATTGGCGACTGCCGACGCGCCAAACCAGGCAATCAGCAAGATTGTCGGCTTGGCGGTATTTGCCTCCGATGCGCTCTCCTCCACAGCCTACGCCACCCAGGAGATCTTGGTCGTCCTCGCCTTTGTCGGAACCTCCGCCCTGGGGCTGTCTCTCCCTATCGCCGTGGCCATCGTGGCGCTCCTGACCATCATTACCCTCTCCTACGAGCAGACCATCCATGCCTATCCCGGAGGAGGCGGCGCCTACATTGTTGCCCGCGACAACCTGGGCGAGCTTCCCGCACAGATGGCCGGCGCTGCGTTGCTTACCGACTATATCCTGACCGTGGCCGTGTCCATCTCGTCGGGCGTGGCCCAGATCACGTCGGCGTTTCCCTCTCTGTATCCATTCCGGGTCTGGATGGCCGTGGGCCTGGTTCTCTTCGTCATGCTCATCAACCTGCGCGGCGTCAAAGAGTCGGGCACATTCTTCGCGCTGCCAACCTACTTCTTCTTGGCGATGATGTTCATGACGGTCGGCACCGGGCTGGTGCAGTACCTGACCGGGGCACTCAGCCTGGTCGTTGACCCACCGGCGATGGAGCGGCTGCATGAAGCCCGGGCCATCTCGCTGTTCCTGATCCTCCGTGCCTTTGCCAGCGGCACAACGGCTCTGACCGGGGTCGAGGCCATCTCCAACGGCATCCCTGCCTTCAAGGAGCCGCGCAGCCGCAACGCTGGCCTCACGCTCATCTGGATGTCGGCCATCTTGGGAGCGCTGTTCCTCGGCATCACGTTGCTGGCCGGGCGCATCGGCGCCATACCCTCGGAACAGGAGACGGTGATCTCGCAATTGGCGCGCACCGCCTTCTCCGGACGGGGTGCGCTCTATCTGGGTGTGATGTCTGCGACGACCCTGATCTTGGTCATGGCTGCCAACACGTCGTTTGCCGACTTTCCAAGGCTGAGTGCTCTGGCTGCAGCCGACGGCTACCTGCCCCGCCAGCTCACCTACCGCGGCAGCCGCCTGGTCTATTCGCGCGGCATCATGGCCCTGGCGGTGATCGCGTCGGGCCTGATCATTGTCTTCCGGGCCAGCGTCACTGCCCTGATCCCGCTGTATGCCATCGGGGTCTTCCTCTCCTTCACCCTGTCGCAGGCTGGAATGGCCCGCCGTTGGCGCAAGATCGGTCGCCTGGAGCCGGGGCAAGAGGTCAAGGAGCGCGGCTCGACTCTCCGCCCGGAGAGTGGGTGGCGCTTGAAGATGGCCATCAACGGCTTCGGTGCCCTGTGCACGGCGGTTGTGATGCTGGTCTTTGCCTCCACCAAGTTCATCGACGGTGCCTGGATCGTCGTTCTGCTCATGCCGACCTTGGTGTTCATCTTCTCGCGCATCCACCGTCACTATCAGAGTCTGGCGGCCGATCTGTCGCTCGAGAGTCACCTAACCCCGCCTCCGTCGGCACCGCGCCACAGGGTGATCCTGCCGATTAGCGGTGTGCACCAAGGCACTCTCAAGGCGCTGGGCTACGCGCGGGCCCTCTCGGACGACGTCACCGCCGTCCACGTATCGATGGATCCGGCCGACGCAGAGAGGATCAAGGACAAATGGGATACGTGGGGTGAGGGGGTCCGCTTGGTGATCCTGGACTCGCCCTACCGACTGGTTCTCGAACCTCTGCTTGGCTACATCGAGAAGCTGGTCGCCCAGGGGCAACCCAACGCGCTCATCACCATCGTGGTTCCGCAGTTCGTACCGCGCCACTGGTGGCACAACCTGCTGCACACCCAGGCCGCCCTCATGCTGCGCATGGCGCTCCTCTCCAAGCCGGGGGTCACGGTCACCGACGTTCCTTATCATGTGCGCTGAACTCCAAACGAACTGAACGCCGATCTCGACCCAGTCCAGGGAACCTTCGGCGCCGCTGGTCGCACTCATGAGTCGGGCCCGCGAGCACGGTATGGCAGCCCAATCGAAGCTTGTTGTGTGCCCTGAGCCTGAACGACCTGCGCCAATTCGTCCCGCCGTCACCCCATGGTTGACCATCATCGGAGTGCTTTGCGAGCAAGGGCTCTCGGGCCGAGTTTGACTTCCTTCTGATCCGCCGCTATAATGCTCTCAACAAGGAGGTGCGTCATGACACCCTTGCCCGACCCGGCCCCGCTCGGGTCCGAACGAATTGTCACGACGCAGGCGGAGGAGGCGGACCCGGTGCGGCGGGAGCGCGACTGGCTCTCGGCCGTGCTCGACGCGGCCGGCGCGTTCGTGGTGGTCCTCGACCGCGAGGGCCGGATCGTCCGCTTCAATCGCGCCTGCGAGGCGGCAACAGGTTTCTCCTTGGAGCACGTGCGCGGCCTCACCCCCTGGAACCTTCTGCTCAGCCCTGAGGAGAGCGGACCGTTGCCCCAGGTCTTCGAGCAGCTTGACGCTGTCCGATTCCCCGTCGAGCACGAAAGCCACTGGCGGACCAGGGAGCGCGAGTCCCTGCTGATCGCTTGGACCTATACAGCGGTCCTGGGAGCCGGTGGTACCGTCGACTTCGTCGTCGGCACCGGAGTAGAGATCACCGAGCGCGCACCTGCCGTGGCCCAAGGGGACGCAGGGCTGGAGTTGCTGCGCGGGGACAACAGGCTCCCGCACGAGGAGATGGCCAAGCGCAGAGTTGCCGAGGAGGCGCTACGGGACACCGAGGGCCACCTGCGTTCACTGATGGAGAGCGCTGAGAGGTATGCCATTTTCCGACTTGCCGTGGATCCCACTCACCCGTATGGGCTGCGGATCCTTCTTGCCAGCCCGTCGCTCAAGGAGCTGCTGGGCCTCACCGAGCTTACGGACGTATCCAGCTGGATTGCCAACATCCACCCCGACGACCTGGAACGCGTTGTGAGAGCCAACACCCGTTCCATCGAGACCGGCACTCTGTTTGACGAGCAGTATCGTGTCCGCCGGCCGCATCCAGGCGAGTGGGGCTGGGTCCACAACCGGTCCATGCCCGTGTTTGATGCGGAAGGCAGGCTCACTCACTACAACGGGCTCATGGTCGACGTTTCCGAGCAGAAGGCCACTGAACGCACCCTGCAGGCCGTCGCCGAGTTCGAAGACGCAATCGCCGAGGTGTCGGGCAGCTTCATCAACCTGACGGCCGAGCAGGTGGACGAGGGGATTCAGCGCGCATTGGAGCTGATAGGCACCGCCTATCATGTCGAACGGGCCTACGTTTTCCAGTTCTCCGGGGACCGGAGCCTCATGGACTGTACCCACGAGTGGTGCGCGCCGGGAATCGAGCCCCAGATCGATAGGCTGAAAGACCTGCCGGCCGATCACTTCGCCTGGACGGTTGGGCAGATCGCGCGGTCGCAGGTTGTGCAAGTGCGCTGCGACTCCGACCTGCCGCCAGAAGCCGACGCCGAGCGCGCAGAGCTCGAGTCGCTCGGCCTTAAGGCACGCATCGTCATTCCCATGGTGTACCACGACGCCCTGGTCGGCTTCGTCGGGTTCGATTCCATGCGGCGTAGGCTGTGGACGGAGCAGAGCCTGAAGCTCCGGGTGATCGGCGACATCCTTGTGAACGCCCTGGAGCGCAAGCGCTCGCAGGAGATCCAGGTCGGCCAGCAACACTTTCTCGAGCTGCTGGCCACCGGCGGCGACTTTTCCGAGACGCTCCAGACGTTGGTTCGCCTCATCGAGGATCAATGGCCGGGGATGCTGGGGCTCATCCTGCTGTTGGATGAGGACGGGAAGCACCTGCACATCGGTGCGTCCGTGAGGCTGCCGGCAGACTATGTCCGGTCGATCGAGGGCTTGGAGATTGGGCCGATGGTGGGCTCATGCGGAACAGCCTGCTATCGGCGCGAGCGCGTGGTCGTCGAGGATACCGCCACCGATCCACGATGGATGGGCCTGCGCGACCTGGCGCTGCAATACGGCCTGCGCGCCTGCTGGTCTGAGCCAGTCTTCTCGCCCGATCGCAAGGTCGTTGGCACCTTTGCCATGTACTACTGCCAGCCACGCGCGCCGACGGAAGCCGAGCTGCGGGCCATCGAGATGTGCGCTCACCTCCTAGGGGTGGCCATCGAGCACAGACGGGCGGAGCAGGCCCTGCAGGAGAGCGAGGTCAAGTTCCGCGGGATCGTTGAGCTGGCCAACGTTGGCATCGCAATCGTCCAGGATGCCCGCTTCCGATTTGTGAATCGGCACTGGGCCGCGATGCTGGGCTACACCGTCGAGGAGCTGCTCGGCACGGAGTTCATGCCCTACTGCACGCCAGAAGAGCGGGACCGCATCGTGGACTATCACACGCGCAGGACAAGGGGCGAGCCGGCTCCTACGCGCTATGAAACGGCCATGGTGCACAAGAGTGGTAGCCACGTCTACGCCGAGGTGAGCGTCGGCATGATCCCCTACGAGGGCCGGCAGGCCACCTTTGTCTTCCTGCGCGACATCACCGAGCAAAAGAACGCCAGCCAGGCGCTTGTCGACGCCTATCGGACGCTGGAGCAGCGAGTCGAGGACCGCACACGCGAGCTAAGCACCCTGTTGGAGGTCTCCCAGAAACTGGCCTCTACGTTGGAGTTGGGACCTCTGCTGGGATCGATCCTTGACGAACTCAAGAGCGTGGTCCGCTGTGAAGGCAGCACAGTCTATGCGCTGGAGGGGGACAAGCTGGTCGCGCGTGCATACCGGGGCCGGATACCCCAGGAGAGAGTGATGAGCCTGCGCTGGGAGGCCGACAACCCTCTCGATGGCCCTCTCCTCACCGGCCGGAAGCCGGTGCTTGTCGCCGATACCCGCGCCGACAGCCCTGAGGCGGAGGCGTACCGGGAGTCCCTGGGGGAGCTTCAGGATACCTTGTTCCCTCACATCCGATCCTGGTTGGGGGTTCCGCTGGTCGCCAAGGGCCAGGTGATCGGCAATCTGACGCTGCACGACAGCCGCCCCAATTTCCTCACCCGAGCTCACGCCGGGTTTTCGATGGCTTTCGCCAACCAGGCTGCCGTTGCCATTGAGAATGCGCGGCTATACGCGGCAGAGCAACAGCGGAAGACAGAATTGGCCGTGCTCAACTCCATCGCGGCGGTGGTGAGCGGCTCGCTGGACCTGAAAGAGATCCTGAGCGCCGCGTTGGGCAAGACCCTGGACGCCACGGCCATGGACTTTGGTACTGCGTACAGCGTGGAGGGCGACGCAGAGCGCACGTTCAGCGGGTCCGAATCCAGCGCGAACGGTCTCGACACAGCAGGTCAAGACCTTGTGAGGGAGGTGGCCGAGGTGTCCCGGGGGACAAAGAGCCACCCCAGTAGTGCGGACCATCTGCAACTGCTGGCGCACCGAGGGGTCTCCGCTGGCTATGCACACCTTGTCCGGCACCTGCCGCTGCCCGGGTCTGCTGCTCTGACCCATATCGGGAAACCGCTTGTGTGGCTGGTCGAAGAGGTAATCCCGGCTGACACCGACCTGAGGCGAGTGCTGGAGCAAGAAGGATGCCGTCAGGTGGTCACGGTCCCCTTGGTCGCGAAAAGCAGCCTCGTCGGTGCGATCAATCTGGGCACCCGCACTCCCCGATCGTTCGCTCCCGAGCAGCTCACTCTGCTGGCCGCCATCGGCCAGCAGGTCGGTCTGGCGGTCGACAATGCGCGCCTGTATGAGGCGCAACAGAGCCGGCGTGAAGAGGCCGAGCGCAGGCGCCGGGTGGCCGAGGGTCTTCGGGATATTCTGGCCATTCTGAATTCAAACCGCCCGCTGGGAGAGATCCTGGACTACATCGTCACTCACGCGAGCGGTCTTCTCGGCAGCGATGGCACCACCCTCTGCCGGCTGGACCGCAAGAGCCAGTTGCTGACCATCCAGGCTTCCCACGGGCTGAGCGCCGAGTTCCTCGAGCACATGGCCTTCCAGGTGGGCCGGGTGAGCATCATCAGCGAGGCCGTCGTGACCCGGAGGCCCACGGCCACGTCGAACTTGGCCGAACGGCTCGCCCACCCCGATATCCCGGTAGAAGCGAGGGAGATGGCAGCGCGTTTTTCCGCGACATACCGGACAGTCCTCGCCGTCCCTATCCTCCTCAGGAGTGAGGTCTATGGTGCCCTTGCCCTTTACTACCAGGCTGAGCGCCAGTTCTCCGATGAGGAAATCAACCTGTCCGTCACCTTCGCCGATCAGGCTGCCCTGGCGATCGAGAATGCCCGCCTGCGAGAGCAAGTCGAACAGGCCGCGGCCATGCAGGAGCGGGGCCGGCTGGCGCGCGAGCTGCACGATTCGGTGACCCAGTCGCTCTACAGCGTGACGATGTACACGGAGGCGGCTGCTAGGCTCCTGCCGCCTAGCCTGGAGGCGGCTGCCGAGCACCTGCGCGACGCGCGCGACACGGCGCAGGAGGCACTTCGCGAGATGCGGCTGATGATTTATCAGCTCCGCCCGCCGGTGCTGGAGAAAGGTGGGCTGGCCGTGGCTCTCCAGGTGCGGCTGGATGCCGTGGAAAGGCGCGGGGGGATGCGGGCCGATCTGATCGTCGAAGGAGAGGATCGGCTTTCTCCTTCTGTCCAGGCCGAGCTTCACCAGATCGCCCACGAGGCGCTGAACAACGCCCTCAAGCACGCCCATGCCCGGCAGGTCAAGGTGCACCTGGAGTTCGGCGATGCCGTGGCGCGGTTGGCGGTCCAGGATGATGGGCTGGGTTTCGATCCCGAGGATGCGAAGGCAGGAGGCGGCCTGGGCCTCCCCGGGATGCGCGAGCGTGCCCAGAAGATCGGCGGCCAGCTCGAGATCGAAAGTGCGCCGGGCCGGGGAGCGCGAATTGTGGTTGAAGTACCTATCGGAGGAAGAGAATGACAGGTACGATCCGTGTCCTGATCGCCGACGATCATGCCATCCTGCGCAAAGGGATCCGCGCACTGTTGAGCACGGAGCCCGACATGGAGGTGGTGGGGGAGGCCGCCGATGGCCTGGAGACGGTGGCCCGGGGCCGGGCGCTGCGCCCCGACGTCATCCTGATGGACCTGGTCATGCCCAAGATGGACGGCATCGAGGCGACTCGCCAGATCGATTCCGAACAACTCGGAGCACGCATCCTGGTGCTGACCAGTTTTGCCGCCGACGATAAGGTCTTTCCCGCCATCAAGGCCGGGGCGCTGGGCTATATCCTCAAGGACTCGGGCCCGGCCGAGCTCGTGCAGGCCATCCGCCAGGTCTATCGCGGGCAGCCTTCGCTCGAGCCTGCGGTTGCACTCAAGCTGCTGCATGAGCTCTCTCATCCGCCCCAGCAGCCCCCAAGCCCTGACCCGCTCAGTGAGCGGGAGCTGGAGGTGCTGCGCCTGCTGGCCCAGGGCAAGAGCAACAAGGAGATAGCGGAATGCCTGGTAATCGCCGAGCTGACGGTGCGCACCCATGTCAGCAATATCTTGGGCAAGCTGCACTTGGCGAGTCGTACCCAGGCAGCGCTGTGGGCACTGAAGGAGGGGTTGGCTTCGCTGGACGATTTTCCGGCTGGGCTCGGCGAGTAGCCGTCCGAGGAGGCATCATCCGATGGAACCGGCTTCTGACAGTGAGCATCCGGGTGGCTCGCTGAGCCACGAGCGATTCCCGCGCTCGAGCCGCTACGATCCCAAGTGGATCCTCGACAACCAGATGGGACTCAACCCACTCTGGCTGACCGAGTGGGTGTGTGAGCGGATTCCTCTTGCCCCAGGCATGCGTGTCCTGGACCTGGGCTGCGGGAAGGGCCTGTCCAGCATCTTCCTGGCCAAGGAGTATGCTGTGCAGGTGTGGGCGGTAGACCTTTGGATCGAGCCAACCGAGAACTATGCTCGGTTCTGCCAGTCTGGTGTTGAAGCTCAGGCTCTCCCGATTCATTCCGATGCCCGCCGCTTACCATTCGCTAGGGAGTACTTTGATGCGGTTATCTGCACGGACGCCTACATCTACTTCGGCACAGACGATCTGTACCTGGACTATGTGCGCCAGTTCGTCAAGCCCGGCGGGTGGATCGGGATTTCCGTGCCAGGCTTCATGCGCGAGCTGCCGGGTGAGCTTCCCGAATACCTCCGGCCCTTTTGGGCGCAAGAGTGCTGGACTTGGCACACGCTCGATTGGTGGCGGTGGCATTGGGAGCGGACAGGTTTGGTGGATCAGCTGTATGCGGACGTGCTTCCAGATGGTTGGAGGTTGTGGTTGCAGTGGAAAAGAGCCAGGGCAGAGCATGAGGGTGGAACCCCTTCCCTGACCTCGGACATTCAAGTTCTGGAGGCCGATCAGGGCCAGCTGATGGGTTTTGTGCGGATGGTGGCACGCTCAAAGTGAACCGATTGGCGTTCACGATGAAGGACCTCGCTCTGGCCCAAACGTTGTAGCCCGCACATACCAAGACCGCAGCAGAGGACCGCGACCGCGCGGTCCTTTTTTGTGAGCCCGGAATCCCCTTCTCACACGATGACGGCGGCGAAGATATCCGCTATGCTTCACTCGGCAACTGGGAAGGAGGCTGAGATGAGAGAGCATCTGAAGGCAGTTGGCTACATCAACCTGATTGCAGGGGCGTTCTACGCAGCCGTGGGCGTGCTGGTGGCGCTTGGGCTCATGCTCAGCCCATGGTTCTACGGCGCGAAGCCCTGGAGCCCTGCAGATGAGGCCATCGTGTATGTCGTCGTGCTGCTCGCGAGCGCGGTGTTCCTGGCCATCGGCATTCCGAACCTCCTGGCCGGCCTGGCGCTCCTCAGGCAAAAGGGTTGGGTCCGCACTCCGGCGATTGTCCTGGCAGTCCTTGCGCTGCCGAGCTTTCCGATTGGGACGGTCGCGGGAGTCTACGCCATCTGGGTGCTGACGCAGAGAGAGACAGAGCAACTGCTGGCTGCGGCGGCATAGGTGGGCTCTGCATGGGCGAACTACTCCGCATTCTCATCGTTGACGATCAACCGCGTGCTCGCCAGAGCGCGAGAGCCTTACTGTCTACCTGGCAGCGGGTAGGCACGATTCACGAGGCGGGAAACGGCCGCGAGGCGATGCGCCTGGTCGAGGAGTTCCGGCCACACTTGGTGCTGATGGATGTTCGAATGCCCGAGATGGATGGGCTGGAGGCCACCAGGCAGATCAGGGCGCGGTGGCCCGAGGTCAAGGTCGTCGTCCTGTCCGTGTATGTCGAGAACCAGGGCGAGGCGCTCGCCGCCGGCGCCGATGCGTTTGTGAGCAAGGGAGAAGCCTCCGATGCGTTGCTGGGCGTTCTGGCAGCCATTCTGGAGAAGCATTAACAAGGGTCAATGATCCTGGATTGGAAAGGAGTGAATCGACATGTCCGCGAAGATCAAAGTCGTGCGCCTGCTCACGGGAACTCTGCTGGTCGTCGCCATCGTCGTCGCGACCTTTGCTATGCTGCCGCGCTGGACCCCCACCTGGGGTGCCACGGATGCCGAGGTGGCGCGTGCGCTGCCCGGCGATGACCTGATTGCGCGCGCCCCGGGCGATACGACCCACGGAGTGACCATCGATGCCCCGCCTGAGGAAGTATGGCCCTGGATCGCCCAGATGGGCGACGTCCGCGGCGGATTCTACAGCTACACCTTCATTGAGAACCTGCTTCAGAAGACTGCGGCGGGCGGCGAGGCGGTCTACCACAACGCAAGCCGCGTCCTGCCCCACTTCCAGAACCCGCAGCCAGGGGATGGCCTGGTCCTGGACTCTTTGCGGGTGCACGCCGTCGAGCCCGGCGAGTGGCTGCTGGCAGCGCAGAAGTCGGAGGAAGGCGACTTCAACTGGGTATGGCTGTGGCACCTGGAGCCGGTCGGGGCGAGTCAAGCCCGCCTGCTCGTCCGCATGGCCATCCGGCTGCCCGGGGTGGGCGACAATCCTGTCGTGTCGAAGGTGACAGACCTGGGTGCCTTTGTCATGGGCCGCCGGATGGTCCATGGGCTCAGGCTGCGCGCCGAAGGGGGGACCGAGCCCGCCGGAATTGAGGCGATCGAGATCCTGCTCTGGGTGGCTGCCCTGGCCGTCGGAATCGGCGCCGCGGCCCTCTTCGTGACGCACCGCGCCTGGCTGGCACCCCTTCTTCTCGGGCTCGCCGCCCTGCTCACTCTCATCTGGTTCACTGCCGGGCAGCCCTCGGTCTGGCTGCGGATCCTGCTGGACATCGCTTTGCTGGCGCTCCTCGGGTGGGTGGCGAGGCGGGCGCCGAAGGCGGCGGGCATGACGTCCCAGGGAGTGCCGAGTGCCGCTTCTTGACGATGACAAGTGGGGTTGGTCATGCTACGGCGGGGCCATGGTCCGGAGGGTGAAAACATGAAGAAGGTCACCGCATTCGTTGGAAGCGCCCGCAGGAAGCACACGTACGAGGCGGTCGTGCAGTTCCTGGGCCACTTGCGGTCGCTGGGCGAGATCGAGGCCGAAACCGTACGCCTGCACGACTACCGGCTCGAGTACCGCCGAGGCTGCAAGGTATGCTTCGCAAAGGGCGAGGAGCACTGTCCCTTGAAGGACGACCGGGATCTGCTCGTCGAGAAGATGACAGACTCGGATGGAGTCGTTTTTGCCTCGCCGAACTATTCGATTCAGTTATCCGGCATGATGAAGACATTTCTCGACAGGTTGGGGTTCGCCATGCACCGCCCGCGCTTTTTCGGAAAGACCTTTACCAGCATCGTCACCCAGGGCGTTGGCTTTGGCGGCAAGATCGTTGACTATCTCGACTTTGCCGCGAAGTGCGTGGGCTATACCACCGTGAAGGGTATCTGCTTCACGGCGCTCGAGCCGATGACTCTGCGGGAGGGGCAGATACTGGATCGGATCCTTGCCGGGCACGCCAGGCGGTACCCTGCCAGCCTGGAAGGGCCTGGCTATCCGGCGCCATCGCTCCTCATGCTCATGGGCTTCCGCATGGCGCGCACGAGCATCAGGCTCGAGCTCGACGACAGCAGCCGCGACTACCAGTACTTTGCAGAGAAAGGCTGGCTCGAATCCGACTACTCCTATCCCACTCACCTCGGGTCGCTGAAGAAGGGATCTGGCAAGGTCTTTGACGCCATGCAGGTGAGGAGGACGAAAGCCAGGCACGCGCAGCCGATGGTGGGTGACGCTCGGGCGCTCGCCGGCCAGGCCCGCACCCGACGGGCAACTCGGAAAAGGGAGGGCTAGGATGTCCCCCGAGAATCGGCCGGCTGCTCAGGTGACCCAGCCCGCGATGGGCACGGTCATGACGCACCGGGCCTTTGGCCCGCGCGGCGAAGACAGCATCGCCGCCGTCTGCAGGGAAGTCGCTCGTATAGAAGGGCTGCTCAGCCGTTTCTTGCCCGGCAGCGAGGTCAACCTGGTGAACCGGTCGGCAGGGAGGGGCAGTGAGAGGGTCGGCCGCGAGACCTTTGACGTCCTGTCGGAGGCGGTGGCGTTCTCAAAGAGCTTTCCAGGCTGCTTTGACGCCACTGTCGGCCCGCTGGTCACCCTGTGGCGCATCGCGAGGGAATCCGCGGCCCTACCTGATGAGCCTGGCATCCAGAGGGCGCTCTCTCTGGTCAACTTCCGTGACTTGATCCTGCATCCGGCGCAGAGAAGTGCCGGGTTGAGGAAAGCCGGGCAGTCCATCGACCTGGGAGGGATCGGGAAGGGATTCGCCGGCGACAGGATCGTGGAGATCTACAGGAGACTCGGCATCTCTTCGGCCTGCTCGAACCTCGGCGGAAATGTGGTCACCGTCGGGGCCAAGCCGGACGGCAGCCCATGGCACATCGGGATCCAGCATCCGCGGCACGAAGACACGGTAATCGGGTCAGTCTCTGTGGTGGGCCAGACGGTGGTGACATCCGGGGACTATCAGCGGTACTTCACGGATGGCCAGGGCAAGAGGCACCACCATATACTGGACCCGCGGACGGGATATCCCGCGCAGTCTGGGCTGGTCAGCGTTACGGTTGTCTCGGATCGGCCGATCGCAGCAGATGCGCTCTCGACGATCCTGTTCGTGGCCGGAATGGACAGAGGGCTCGAGTTTCTGAAGGGCTTTCTTCGCACCGGCGCCGTTTTCGTAGACGCGGACCTGCGCGTCTACATAACGCAAGGGCTGAGAGGCCGCTTTCAGGCGGCCGAGGGCATCGATGCGACAGTTCTGCACTAGCGGAGAAAGGAGAAGAAAAGCATGGTCGGTCTGTGGATTGCGCTTGGCGTTGTGGCCGCCTTGGGTGCGGCCGGCGGGATTGGTTGGTCGCTCCTGATGAAGGAGCACCGAGAGGCCAGAGGCCTACCGCTGGATGCTGTGGATTTCAGCATTCTCAGGGATGGCAGCTATCGCGGGCTGTATGAGGGCGGCATGTACAAGTGGCGCCGTAACGAGTGCGACGTCACGGTGGCAGGCGGCAGGGTGACCGCCATCCAGCTCACGGCAAGTAAGGACCCGGGCCGTGAGAATACGACGGTGCAGCCGCTCTACGACCGGGTCATCCACGCGCAATCGCTGCAGGTGGACACCATCAGCGGCGCGACGCTGACCTCGAAGGCCTACCTTCAGGCAGTGGAAAACGCGCTGCTCCAGGCGCAGGGCGACTAGGAACTCGACCCTGGGAAGAAGGAGAGAAGCGCTATGGCCGAGAACGAGAGCGGAGCGCAGAAAAAGAGAGGACGAAGGCTGTTCAAGGGTTGTGCGATCGTAGTGCTGATCCTTGTGGCCGTGTTGGCCATTGGCGGGACGATCGGCTGGTCGCTTCTGGCCAAGGAGCATCGCGAAGCCAGAAGCCTGCCGCTGAATGCCGTCGATTTCGGCAAGCTGAAGGACGACGGCGTCTATCACGGCGTGTACGCGGGTGGGATGTATGAGTGGCGGTACAACAAGTGCGAGGTCACGCTGAAGGACGGCAGGGTGGCTGCGATCCAGCTTGTGGGGAGCAAGGACCCGGGCCGCGAGAATGCCAAGGTCCAGCCGCTCTACGACCGGGTCATCCAGGTGCAGTCACTCCAGGTGGATACCATCAGCGGCGCAACGCTGACCTCAAAGGCGTATCTCCAGTGCATAGAGAACGCGCTGTCGCAGGCCCAATAGGAAAAGATCAGAAGAGGAGGGAAACCAATGGCTGAGATCAATGACTATGCTGCTCGTCTTCAAATCGACTACCCGGAAAAGCTGGACAGGCTGACATCCTTCTTCCGCCTGCTGTGGATCATTCCCATCGCCGTCATCTTTGGCCTGATCTCGGGGGCCGGCGAGACGGTCACCTACACGGTCATCCTCAACGAAGCCGGCCAAGTCGTGGAAAAGACCCGCGACGCGGCCGGAGGGCTGGTGAGCGGTCTGGCGGCCGCCACGGCTCTGATGATCCTCTTTCGACGGCGTTATCCGCGCTGGTGGTTCGACTTTGCCCGCGAATTGACGCGCTTCGGGTACAGGGTGGGCGCCTACGCCTGCTTGCTCACAGACCAATACCCTTCGACCGTCGAAGAGCAAGCCGTCCACCTCGAGATCGACTACCCGGACGTGGAAAGGGACCTCAACCAGTGGATGCCCCTGGTGAAGTGGTTTCTCGCAATCCCGCATTATATCGTGCTGGCGTTCCTCGCAATCGGCGCATGGTTCGCCGTGGTTGCTTCCTGGTTCGCCATTCTCTTCACTGGGCAGTACCCGAGAGGGCTGTTCGATTATGTCGTCGGAGTGGTCCGCTGGGGCCTGCGCGTCAACGCCTACGTGTCCCTGCTGGTGACGGATCGCTATCCGCCATTCAGCCTGAGCTAGCGTGCATGGCTTGGGCGAGATGTGGATTTGCGCTCAAGGAACCCGGCTGAGAGCGAACCCGTTATCAGCCGGTCCTAGTAGGGAGAGCGGCTCGGCCGTTGCTCTCGACGGATGACCGCAGATGAGAAAGGCATGTTAGTCCGGCCCATTGAGTGCACAGAGGGGGAGGCGGTCTTTCGGTGTTTTGGTTGCGCTGGCGACTTGTATCGCCTTGCAGATGACCGGCTTTGCCATGGTTCTGCCGCTGTTTGGTCGCCGCTTCGAGGGCTTTGGGGCGGGTGTGCAGGCCCTCGCGGCGAGTGACATGGCCTATTCTCTCACCGGCATCCTTGCCGCGCCCCTCACCGGGATGCTGGCCGACCGCTTCGGGCGCCGGTCCATCATCCTGGTTTCGCTTGTGGGCAATGTCCTGGCATTCTGTGGATATCTGCTCGTCCCCTTCGCCTGGTTGCTCATTCTGCTCCGCGGCCTGGCGGGAGTCTCTACTGCCGGGCTGGTCCCAGCCACGATGAGTATCGTCGGCGACCTGGCCCCGGAAGACCGGCGCGCGCAGTGGATTGGCATTATCATAGGCAGCGCCTCAGCCGGGCACGTCGTCGGTCCGTTACTGGGTGGGCAGCTCTACGACCGTTTCGGCTTCGTCGTGCCGTTTGCCGCTTCACTTGCGACGGCCATTGGCGCGCTGCTCCTCGCAGGATTTCTGATCCCCGAGACGTACACCGCTGCCGTCCAGCGCAGTCGCTCGCGCTTGGCCTGGTCGCTTGGACGGCGGGCGCTGCCCGCCCGGTCTACGTTCTTGATGCTGATGCTTATCACCTTTGGTGCAATGTTCGCCTGGGCGTTCATCCTCCCACAGCTCATGTTCTACGGCTACGATGATCTGGCCTGGACCTCGGCCCTGATGGGGCTGGTCTGGAGCGCCTATGGCGTGGCCTTCATGCTCGGCGAGTTTGCCCTTGGCCGGCTCAGCGACCGCCATGGGCGCAAGCCTGTGCTGCTGCTGGGGCTGGTGCTGTTCTTGGCCCCATTCGTTGGCTTGGTCGCTTTCCACAATCTGGCCTGGAACGCGGTGAGCTTTGTACTGGGTGGGCTGGGCAATGCCCTCTACGACCCCGCTCTGAGCGCCAGTATCCTCGACATGGCGCCGCCTGAGTGTACCGCGGCCACGATGGGGCTCAAGGGCCCAGCCGGCTCGCTTGGGAACCTACTTGGTCCCGCGTTGGTGGTGCTGATTACGCCCTTGGCCGGGCCGAGGGTTGTGTTCCTGATTGCCACCGCCCTGGTGGCTGTAGTCACGCTGGCTGCCGGGCTGGCCTTGCGCCTCCCCTGCATGTCCGGCGTTGCTCATCAAATCTCACGGGCCGCCGTCGAGCGGTGAGGAGGAAAGAGTGAAAGCGAAGCGTATGCCGACCTCTGAGGAGACCTTCCGTTGCGAAACCTGCCCCATGCGCCGGAAGGCTGATGCCAATCCCAAGACCTTCATGGCGCGCCTGTGGCGCTGGCACACCGGCTGGTGCCCTGCCTGGAAAGCCTATCGGGCCCATCTGGCCGAACAGCCGGAGCAGCAGCAAAAAGCCGGAGGAGTGTCAGATGGCTGAGACAGTCACCCATGAGGATGCCCAGTATGCCCTGGATATCGTCAGGGCGATTTGTACGGAGGTGGGTCCCGGCCTGCCGGGTAGTTCCCAGGAACGCGAACGAGCGGGGATCATTCAGAAGGAATTTGGGTCACACCTGGGTGCGGGAAATGTCGCCGTTGAGGAGTTCAGCGTCGCGCCGGGCGGCTTCTTGAGCCCCTATCCGGGCATGCTCCCGCTGCTTCTTGCCGCTGCACTGAACATCTCCACCGGCCGCATCGCAGGAGTCTCGCCCTGGCTGACCTCCGTCCCTGCCCTGCTCTTCTCGATCGTTCCGCCTGTGCTGTTCGTCTTCGAGTTCTTACTCGGCTGCGAGATGATCGATCCACTCTTCGAGGGCAAACGGTCGGTGAATGTGATCGGTGCGCTGCGCAAGCCCGGGATCGAGAGGGTGAGGCGGCTGCTCATTCTGAGCGGCCATCATGACAGCGCCCCGGAAAACGCCTGGCTCCGCCTGCTCGGCTACGGTTTCTACTTCATTTCGGCGACCTACTTCATCGGGTTGCTGACGATGCTGCTGATGAGCATCATGCAGCTCACGGGCCTGGTTGCAGGCGATGCCGGCCTGGTTCGGGCCGGCACGCTGGGCTGGGGTCTGGTGGCCTACCCGATCGTGCCTGCCATTCTCTTTCTGCCACTCGCCACGTGGAGAAGGAAAGGCGGAGGGGTCGTGCCCGGCGCGATCGACAACCTCTCCGGCAGCGCCCTGGCGGTGGCCATGTGCCGGTTCCTGGTAAAAAACCCATCCCACATTCCGGCTGATATCGAAATCCGGCTCATCTCCTTCGGCAGCGAAGAAGCAGGGCTGCGTGGCTCACGCCGCTATGTAGAGCGCCACCTGGACGAGTTGAAGCGCCTGGATGCGCGGCTGCTCAACTTTGAGATGGTCGCCCACCCCCAAATGGCCATCCTCACTTCGGACGTCAACGGCACGATGAAGCACTCGCCTGACGCAGTGAAAAGCGCGGTGGCAGCGGCACAGCGCGCCGGGGTGCCCTACAAGGAAAGGTCTGCCTACATCGGAGTGGGAACCGACGCGGCCTCCTTTAGCCGGGCCGGCCTCAGGGCCACGAGCCTGCTGCCCTTCAGGGTGCCGCAGCAGCAAATCGCGTTCTATCACCAAAGGCGGGACACGCCGGAGGCTCTGACCATCGAGCCGCTGTTCAACGCCCTGAGGCTCGCCCTGGAGTGGGTTCGAAGCGGCGGGGAGTAGGCAATACGATATCTCGCACTCTGGAGGATGACTTATGGCAAGAATGCAGATCCGAGGCATCTCGCTGAACGTGAAGGTCATGGGGCAGGGAGCTCCACTGGTGCTCATGCATGGCGGCCCAGGGGCAGACCTCTACACCATGATGGAATTCCGGCGGCTTGCCGACGAGTTCACCCTGGTCTTCTACGACCATCGCTGCAACGGCCGCTCTGGGGGAGAGGTCACCTCCATGACCTGGGAGAACCTCACCGCCGATGCCGACGCACTGCGCCAGGCCCTGGGCTTTGACGAGTGGGCGGTGCTTGGACATTCCTTTGGCGGCCACGTGGCGATCGAGTACGCATTGCGCTATCCCGGCAGCCTGTCTCACCTTGTGCTGGTCAACACCGGCGGCGAGAGCCGTTGGGCGCAGGACAACGCACCGGAGGTCCTGGCGCAACGAGGCTTTAGCCCCGAGATGGTGAGCCTTGCCAGGCGCTGGTTCAACGGGCAGGTGGCCCCCAACCAGTACTTTCGCTCCCTGATGAAGCTTGGGCCCGCCTATGTCTATCACACAAGTTGGCTGCGGACGATACAGATACTTCCCTGGGCCCTGCGGTCGAAGCTCAGTCCCGAAGCGGGCATCTGGTGGTTCGGTCAATACCACAGGGGCTGGACGGCCAGGGACCGCCTGGGCCAGATCCAGGCGCCCACTGTGATCCTGGCCGGCAGTCACGACTTTGTCTTCCCGCCGGAGTGCCAGGAGGCGCTGGCAGCAGGGATACCCGGGGCGCGGCTGGTCCTTGTCGATCGCGCCGGCCATAGCCCCATGGACGAGCAACCCGCCCAGACCCTTGCGGTCGTGAGAAGCTTTCTCCGGGAGAAGAGGTGATGGCTGACCAAGAAACCGGTGAAGAATCAGTCCCCAACAGCGCTTTGTACGATGCGATCGACGCTTACGTCGAAGGGCAGATGCGTCGCCTGAATATGCCCGGCGTGGCCCTGGCGATCGTCGAGGGTGACAAGATCGTGCACCAGCGCGGCTATGGCCGGGCCCGCCCCTACGGAGAGACTCCCTCGCCCCGTACGCCCTTCCCCATCGGCTCTCTCACCAAATCGTTCACCGCCATGGCGGTAATGCAGCTTGTCGAAGCCGGCAGGATCGAGCTGGACGTGCCGGTGCAGCGCTACCTGCCCTGGTTCCGGATAGCCGATCCCCAGGCGTCGGCCCAGATGACCGTGCGCCACCTGCTGAACCAGACCAGCGGCCTGCCGGCCCATTCTGGCGAGCTCGTCGCGTTCGATTTCGACAGCAGCCCGGGCGCCGCCGAGCGCCACGGGCGCTCGCTGGCTGCGCTCAGGCTGACCCACCCACCCGGCTTGGCGTGGGAATACAGCAACTCGAATTACGTCTTGCTCGGGCTGATCATCGAAGCCGCCGGCGGCGAATCGTACGCGGAGTATGTCCAGAGGCACATCTGCACCCCACTGGACATGCGCCGCACCTATACTTCGCAGGCTCGGGCGAAGCAGAACGGCCTGGCGGTGGGCCACCAGTACCGGTTCATGATTCCCTGTGCTGCGCCCAGCATGCCCCTCCCGGAGCCCGAGCTTGCAGGCGGTGGGCTTATCTCCTGTGCTGAGGATTTGGCCCGCTACATGATTGCGCTTCTGAACCGGGGCCGCTACGGGGACGTACAAGTCCTCTCAGGCGCCGGTGTCGACGAGCTGCACCGCGAGGTGGGGCAAGTCGGTGCCTTCGGCCTTTCCTTGGGGCAGTACGGGATGGGATGGTTCGTAGGCAAGCATGGGAAGACAAAGCTGATCTGGCATGGCGGCACCCTCCCCGACTTTGCTGCCCACATGGCGCTGCTGCCGGAGCAAAAGAAGGGCGTGGTCCTACTCTTCAACGCGTGTCACCACTGGATGAACCCCGTCCTCGCGGACCTGGGGAACACCGTGGCCGTCAGGCTTGCCGGAGAACCGCACGCTCCGCTCCCGTTCTTTCACCTGGTCCCCTGGGTACTGCGCGCCCAACTGCTCATCCCGGCCCTCCAAGTGGCGGGGGTCGCCGCCACACTGCGGCGCTTGCGCCGCTGGCGCCTGGATCCTGAGCGCCGCCCAAGCGGCGGGCGCGCGTGGGGGCTGCATGTCCTGCTCCCGCTGATTGCGAATTTGTTGGCCGCCCTCCCCCTGAAGCCCATGTTGGGGAAGAGGCGCGGCTATCAGAGGCTCTACATGTCCGACTGGGCTTGGATCGCCATGGTCTGCGGCAGCTTTGCGCTGGTGTGGAGCTTCTTGCGTACGGGGTTGGCCCTCGCGGCACTGCGAAAGGCCTCGCCGTCCAAACCGCCCGCTGCGCGGCTCGTCCCCAAGCAACGAGGCTGAGCTTTTGCCTGTTGTCATCGGCACTATATGGAGGGTATCCCGCCATGAGGAAGAAGATCGGAGGCTATCAGGTCGTCGATCTCTCACCTGCACGCCGCATGATGATCAACATGCTCGACCTGCCAGGGCCGACGCATCTGATGTACGGGCTGCTGGAAGTGGACGTCACCGCTGCCCGGCAGTTCATCGAGGAACACAGGGCGCGCACCGGCGAGACGCTGTCCTTCACCGGATTCCTCACCCTGTGCCTGGCCCGCGCGGTGAATGAGGACAAGACTGTGCAGGCCTACCTGAAAGGCCGCAAGCAACTAGCTTTGCCTGACGACGTGGACGTTGGGCTGATGATCGAAGGGAAGATGGCCGACAAGCGTGCCTTGATGGGCCACGTCGTCCGCGGCGCCAACCGCAAGACATACCGGGAGATCCATGAGGAGATTCGCTCGGTCCAGGCCCAACCGGTGCCACAGGGCAGAGGAATGCCCGGCTGGTTCCGGTCGGCCATGCTCCTGCCGTGGCCACTGTCCAGGCTGGTCAAGGCCCTGGTTGGTATGGCAGTGCAGCGCGATCCGACGATCGTTACGTCCATGGGCGGCACCGTGGGCGTTACCGCTATTGGCATGTTTGGCGAAGGGCATAGCGGCTGGGGGATCTTTCCCGTAACCCAGGTGCTGGGCCTGGTGGTGGGGAGCATTGCCTGGAAGCCAGGTGTCGTGGAGGGCCGGATCGAGCCGCGCGAGATCCTCCACCTGACTGTGGTGTTTGACCACGACGTGATTGACGGGGCACCGGCGGCCCGGTTCACCCGGAGGTTGGTGGAGCTCATCGAGGCCGGATATGGGCTCGAGCAGGGCTAGAACTATTGGCGGCGCAGCGAGCCGGAGTGGCCCGATCCTGGGATTCCGCCCATCCTCTTGGGTGCCCGATCGCGGCCGGAGGCCCACTCCCTCGCCTTGGCTGGGGCTGCGGACCTCCGGTATGCGAGTGCCGCGAACCACAGGATCGTCTTCTTGGCCTGCATCTTGGCGTCCTGCCTGTCTACTTGCTCTGCAACAGCCCGATCACGGCATCGATGAGCGCCTGGCTCGCCCCGCTGCCGGTTCCGCCGGCGGCCTCCCGCTCCGCCTGGCGTGTGGCGCGCGCCTCCGGCGAGAGGCTCTGGCCCTCGCCCTGCTGCCCCGAGCCCATGCCGCTTCCCGAGCCGGTGCTCAGGCCCTGGCTCTGGGCCCAGGCCTGAAGGTCGGACTGGGTGAGGTGCAGCGCGCCGATAGCGGCCAACTGCTCGGCGGTTAGGGCGCCCTCGAGCTGTGCCAGCAGCGCATCCACCTCGGCCGGGGCCGAGGCGCCGCTGCCCATGGTGCCGCGCAGCGCCTGCCAGACAAGCAGCATCTCGCCTGCCTGCGCCGCCGTCACCGGCTGATCGGTCTCCTCCAGCCGGAGCGTGCCCAGTGCGAGCTGGTTGCGCAGCGGTAGTGCGCCCTCGTAAGAGGTATCCAGGGCGGACGAGGAGTCCGCGGCGGACGTCGGCGGCGCACCCTGGCCTCCACTGCAACCCGTGAGCGCGAGGCTCATCAAGACAATCCCTGCGAACCATGTCATGCGTTTCATCTTGTCTATCTCTCCTGTAGGTCTCTCTTATTCGTGGCGCAGCGCCGCGATGGGGTCGAGCTGTGCGGCCTTGGTGGCCGGATAGTAGCCGAAGAAGATTCCGACGGCGGCCGCCGCTCCAAAGGCCAGCGGCACTGAGGCAGGCACGATCTCTGTGCGCATTGTTCCGAGCCGGCCGAATAGCTCAGCCCCTCCGATGCCCAGCAGCACGCCCACCAGTCCGCCGACCAGGCTGAGGGTGACGGCCTCGATCAGGAACTGGAGCAGCACGTCGCGCGGGCGCGCGCCCAGCGCCTGCCGCAGGCCGATCTCGCGGGTGCGCTCGGTCACCGACACCAGCATGATGTTCATGATGCCTATTCCGCCCACCAGCAGCGACACGCCCGCCACCCATCCCAATAGGTTGCGAAACGCCTCGGTCGTCGCCTGCTGGGTTGAGATGATGTCCTGCTGCGTCTGCACGGTGAAGTCGGGCTGGGACGCGTCCACGCCATGGCGCTCCACCAACAGGGCCGTCACCTGGTTGATGACGCTCTCCATGGCCTCTTGGCTCTCGGCCTTGATGTAGACGGTGCGCACCCGGTCGACGGCCATCCGCGACGGGATGAACTTCTGGTGCATCACCGTGATGGGGATGTAGGCACGCCCGTCATAGTCGACGTCGGCCACCATGCCCTTCTCTTCCATCACCCCCAGCACCTGCATCTTGGTCGATCCAATGGTCACCGTCTGGCCGACCGGGCTCTCGTCGCCGAACAGGTCGCGGGCGATCCCGTGTCCCAACACCACGAGCTTGAGCTTGCGCTCGTTTTCCTCGGCTGAGAAGAAGCGCCCGTCGCCCAGGCCGTAGTCGCGAACGCTTGGGAAATCGGCGGTGACCCCAAGGACGGTGATCCCTTCGAGCCTGGCGGTGCCTCCGCTGATGTCCTGTACCGACTGAAACTCGGCTGCCACGCCGTCGGCGTTGCGCACGGTCTCCATGATCGCGAGGGCGTCGTCATAGAGCAGAGTCTGCGAGGCGCCGGGGACTCCTCGCACCGGGCTGACGATGATCAGGTTGGCGCCAAGGGCATTGATCTGCTCGGCAATGGCCGCCTCGGCACCGGCGCTGACCGCCAGCATCATGATGACCGATGCCACGCCGATGATCACCCCCAGGGTCGTCAGTAGCGAGCGCACCTTGTTGAGCGCCAGCCCTTCCCAGGCCGCGCTGAACGTTTCGGCCAGCTTCATCTCGGCTCCCTCCTGTCCAGGCAGCTCTCGGCACCACCCTGCCCATCGGACACGATCCGGCCGTCGCGCACGCAGACTACCCTCTGGGCATGGGTGGCGATGTCTGGCTCGTGGGTGACCATGACGATGGTTGCTCCCCCGCCGTGCAGCCGGTGAAGAAGATCCATGATCTCGACGCTGGATCGGGTGTCGAGGTTGCCCGTCGGCTCGTCGGCCAGGAGGATTGCAGGCCGGTTGATCACGGCCCGGGCAATGGCTACCCGCTGCTGCTGCCCGCCCGACAGCTCGTTGGGCCGGTGGTGCATCCGGTCGCCGAGGCCCACCGATTCCAGAGCCGTCACTGCGCGGTCGTATCGCTCGTCGGCGTCGGGGTGGTTCTCTACGTTGTAGAGGAGGGGCAGCATCACGTTCTTGACGGCGCTCAGCCGGGGCAGCAGGTTGTACGACTGGAAGACAAAGCCGATGGCCCGGTTGCGGACCTGGGCCAGTTCGGACCGGCTGAGCTGGCTGACGTCTTCGCCGTCCAGGTAGTACGTCCCCCCAGTCGGCCGGTCCAGACAGCCCAAGATGTTCATCAGGGTGGACTTGCCCGAGCCGGAGGGTCCCATCAGTGCCACGAACTCGCCCTTCTGCACCTTCAGGTCTACTTTGTCCAGAGCCCGCACCTCAGCATCCCCGATGCCGTAGATTCGGGTCAGGCCGGTTGTCTCAATCACCGTGTGCATGTCGATCGTCTCCACTGTCTCAAGTCCAGGCCTACTCGCCTTCGACCTCGACCGTACCTGTGCTGACCACTTCGCCCTTCTCCAGGCCTGACAGGACCTCGCCATTCGCAAAGTCTTTGAGCCCGATGGTCACCGGGCGCAGCTCCAGCTTGCCATCGGGCCGGACGACAAAGACCGCGTACTGCCCTGGAGCGGTTTCGCGCAGAGCCTGCACGGGCACCAGCAGGGCACCCTCGGACTCACCGGCCACGACGACGACCTCCGCGGTCAGGCCGGAGAGGAGGGTTACTGGATGGCTGGTGAGGTCGATTCTGGCCCATGCCTGGACGGCCGGCGTGCCGTCTACCGTGACAAGGGCAGGGTCGACGCGCACCACTTGACCGGCGAACACCAGGTCGGGCAGGGCCTCGAAGAGAATCTCCACCGGGTTGCCCGGTGCAACACTGATCAGATCCGTCTCTTCCACCCAGAATCGCACCAGGGGAGCAGTCAAGTCGGCCAGGGTGACGATCGGGGACGCGCTCACCGGCTCCGCTGCGCTGGCCTGCACGGTGAGGACGGTGCCGGCCATGGGCGCCCGCAGCTCGGTCTCGGACAGCCGCCGGAGGGCTGTCTCGAGGTTGTACCCGGCCTGTGCGACACCCAACTCGGCCACTTCCAGGTCCCCGGCGGAGGCACCGGCGAGGAGAGCCTCCACCTGGACCTGTGCCTGGGCCAGTTTGGCCTCGGCCGCGGCCTTGGCATCAGGATCGGGGCCGGCCAACAGGCTCTGCAGCTGCGCGTCAGCCAGCGCGACCTTGGCACGGGCGGCGGCGATGCTTTCGGAGGTGGGTCCGGTCATGGCCTCCTGATACTCCGCCTTGGCCTTCTCATAGTTGGTGGTTGCCTGCCACAGGTCCGCCGCTTCCTTCGTCGCACCCGCATCGCCTCGCCCGGCCACCTTGTCAAAGGCGGCCTGGGCAGCGCGGACGTTGATCTCGGCCAGGGTCAGGCTCGCCTGTGCGACTGCCACCTTCTCGGGGTCTGGACCTGACTGCAGCAGGGCGAGGGCATCCTGGGCACTCGCCAGGTTCTCGCGTGCGGCCAGCAACTCCGGCTCAGTGGCCGGGGCAAGCAGCCTGCTCAAGTCAGCCTGTGCGCCTGCCAGCGTGGACTGCGCAGCCGCCAGGGCCACCGGGTCGGCCGACCCTTTGAGCTCGGTCAGCTTCAGCTCTGCCAGGCGCAGATTGGCTTTGGCCTGGGCCACCTGGGCTTCAGCGTCTGCGTCGTCCAGCCGTGCCAGGAGGTCGCCCGCCATCACCTGGTCGCCGACCTCGACCCCAACCTCGGCAAGGACGCCGCTGGTGCGAAAGCCGAGGGCGAGCTCGCGTGCCGGTAGAAGGGTGCCGCTGCCGCTGGCGGTGATGGTGATGTCGCCCACTCGCACTCTGGCTGTCTGGAGCGCGGGCTCTGCCGGCTCGGCAGAAGCCCTGTATCGGGTGAGGTAGTACCAGGTACCTATCCCCGCCACAACGGTCAGCAACAGCCCAATCAGAATCCAGCGGGTGCGCCGCCTCGCCTGTTTCGGTCCTCGCATCGTCTTTCCTCCCAACACCACTGGATCAGGCGGGCTGGTTGCCGATCCGCAGAGTGGACAAGTGCGCAGCCCGCTAGTCCCCATACTAGGGGGGAGTATACCATAGACTTGTGAAGAGATCATGAAGGAGGTGTGCGCCGGGGGTGAAGGACGGCGCTTCGATTGCCTGATCGCGCCTTGCGGCTGAGGCCAGGACGCGAACCGTACGGTGGCGGTCGCCGTTACTTCGAGACAGGAGCGTTCGCCTCGGCGGCTCAGCTCGGCGATCCGGCGTCCAGCCTGTGCCCGCAATGGAGGACCACAGCAGCGCGCGGCCGCGGATGTACCGGAACGCCAGGCTTCGGACGAACTTGGGCAGCTTGGTCATGAAGCGGAAGCGCGACTGTTGGCGGACCCTCTCCCTTACCCCTGCCTGGGCGGCGCGTAACTCGCGGTGGATCTGCTCGACGCTCATGAGCTGTGCTGCGCGCGCGACATGGTTCACAGAGATCTGACGTCCCTCGATCTCTCCCTCGATCATCAGCCGGCTGCAAGTTGCGCGTGCCCCGGACCGCAGATGCTGCAGGAGGGCGTCGATCTGGCTGCCGCAGGCTGACCGGCCCGGGCCCTCCCAGATGGCCTCCCGCGCTGCGCAGCGCCGAGGGTCGCCGAACTGAGCCTCGTTCCTGTTCCGGGGGATTTGACATGGCCCTCCCGGCCCGAAGCGGCACATTGACGCGCCCCGGCCTCTGTGATACACTGTCCCAATGCCCGAAGTACTGGAGCGCCTGCAAAAACTCCTCGCCGAGGCCGGCGTCGCCTCGCGCCGCAAGGCCGAGCAGCTTATCCAGGAAGGGCGCGTGACGGTCAACGGCCGCATCGTGACCCAGCTCGGCACCAAGGTCAATCCCGCCCTGGACGAAGTGCGCGTGGACGGGCAAAAGGTCAAGTTCTCCGGCCACAACGTCTACCTCATGCTTAACAAGCCTCGCGGTGTCCTCTCCGTGATGGAAGACACCCGCGGCCAAAAGTCACTCGGCGACTTGGTGCAGGTGCCGCAGCGGGTCTTTCCCGTCGGCCGGCTGGACGCCATGAGCGAGGGCCTCATCCTCCTCACCGACGATGGTGAGCTAGCCAACCTCTTGACCCACCCGCGCTATGAGCATGAGAAAGAGTATCGCGCGCTGGTGAACGGCATCCCCTCGGACGAAGCGCTCGAGGCCTGGCGGCGCGGGATCGTGCTGGAAGGGCAGCAAACGGCACCTGCCCAGGTCGAAATCCTGCGCAAGGAGAGGGACTCGGCCTACCTTCGCATTGTCATGCACGAAGGTCGCAAGAGGCAGGTTCGCGAAGTGGCAGCCCTTCTCGGTCACCCGGTGCGCCAGCTTCAGCGGGTGCGGCTGGGTCCGCTGCACCTCGGAACACTCAAGCCGGGCGAGTGGCGCCACCTGACGGGGGCCGAGGTCGAACAGCTGACAAGCATCCAGAAGAAAGCCGGTGGTGCCAAGCCGGGCACAGCTCTTCGCAAAGCGAGGGTCGCGACCGACGGGAAACCATCGGCGGGCGGGACGGAGGGGACCGGGCGCCGGCCTGCTCACGATGGCAAATCCGCCGAACAGAAGACTCCCGGCCCACCGGCTCGGCGCCAGCGGGACGAAAAGCCGGCTGTGCAGGAAGGCAAGAAGCGACGGTCGGTGCCACCCAGCCCAACCCGGCCTGTCAAGCCCCCAGACGATGCGGCTGCGAAGCGGGACAGGAAAAAGCGCCGGGACAAGGCCAAGAAGCGCGGCTAGCGGCCACCGCAGTGGGCACCGTCGGGCCAGCCGCAGCGGCGCACTGCCCAAGGTCGCAGCGGCATGACACGCTATCGTTGTCGAGGAAGCGCAAAGTGAACGCACCATCCACCATCGCAATAGACGGGCCCGCCGCATCCGGCAAGAGCAGGCTGGGAGACTCGCTGGCAGCCGCGCTTGGCTACTGCTACCTCGACACCGGTGCCATGTATCGCGCCGTCGCGTGGGCAGCGCTCGCGGAGGGCCTCGACGTGGGAGATGCTGCGGCGCTAACTGCTTTGGCCGAGAAGCTGCTGATCGAGTCCCTGTCCCCGACCGTCCTAGATGGGCGCCAGTACACGGTGCTCGTGGATGGCAGAGACGTAACCTGGGATATCCGGCAGGAGGCCGTGGAGAAGGCCGTCTCTCCGATCAGCGAGTACCGCGGCGTCCGGCTTGCCCTCACGGAGCAGCAGCGGCGCATCGCCGTGCCGGGGAGGATGGTGATGGTCGGCCGTGACATCGGCACCGTCGTCCTTCCGAACGCCGGCCTGAAGATCTACCTGGACGCGAGCCTAGAGGTCCGGGCAAGCCGCAGGCTCCAGCAGATGCTGGAGCGCGACGCGTCGGCAACCTACCAAGCGGCGCTCGACTCGGTGCTCCAGCGCGACCTGAAGGACAGCCAGCGCGCCGAGGCCCCCCTCAGGCCGGCGGAGGATGCCATCGTACTCGACTCAACCCATCTCAACGCCAAGCAGGTACTCGGGATGGTGTGGGCCATCATCGAGCACGGGCCATGGAACCAGGTCGATGACGGCTAGCACAGGAGGCGCGCTGCGCCTGCTCCCCACGGGCACATTGCCGGTGCCCCGCCCCGCGTAGCACCGTGTGCGCGTCGCGCCTCCCCGAGCGCGCGCCCGGCGGCATCGTGGCTGCGGTGGAGCCCGGCGGCGTGGGCGAGGCCGCAGGACTCCGGGCTGGGGATTGGCTGCTCGCCATCAACGGCCGGCGCCTGCGCGACGTCATCGATGCTCGATTCTACGGGGCGGAACCTCGGCTTGACTTGACCGTCGAGCGTGCCGGGGCGCGTTTCACGGTCCGGGTAGAGCGCGCCTTTGGGCAGGCACTGGGCATCGAGTTCCGGCATCCCACCTTCGACGTCGATATCCGGCGGTGCGCCAATGACTGCGACTTTTGCTTCGTCAAGATGAACGCGCCCGGCATGCGCCCGTCGCTCTCCGTCAAGGATGACGATTACCGTTACTCCTTCCTCTTCGACCACTTTGTAACCCTCACCAACCTGAGCCGGGCCGATTGGGCGCGCCTGGAGGAGCAGCGGCTAGGTCCCCTGTACGTGTCGGTGCACGCGACCGAGCCCGACCTGCGCCGCCGTATGCTCGGCTGCCGGAAGGCGCCCGCGATCCTCGATCAGCTGCAGCGCCTGGGTGAGCTGGGCATCGAGGTCCACACGCAGGTGGTGCTGGTCCCGGGCGTGAACGACGGGGAGCACCTCGAGCGGACCCTCGCCGACCTACTGGCCTTGGCCGGCGAGCCCGTGCAGTCGGTGGGCATCGTGCCGGTGGGCCTGACCCGCTACCACACAGGCGCGTGCCGTCCCTACTCGGCCGCGGAATCGGCCGGCCTTCTCGACCAAGTTGCTCCGTGGCGGCGCAAGACTCGTGTCGAGACAGGGTGTACCTTCCTCTACCCCTCGGATGAGTGGTACCTGGTCGCCGGGCGCGATCTGCCCGAGGCGGAGGAATACGACGACTTTCCGCAGCTCGAGAACGGCGTGGGCATGGTGCGCCGGCTCCTGGACGAATGGGCCGAGCTCAAGGCTTCACTCCCGGCCCGGGTCCGCATGGCTGGCGTTGCGACGCTGGCCTGCGGGGCGCTCATTGCGCCGGTGCTGGCCCCGGTCGTCGAGGAGTGGTCGGCTCGGACCACTGTGCGGCTCCGTCTCGTGTCCGTAGTCAACGAGTTCTTTGGGCCGATGACGACGGTCTCGGGGCTCCTGACGGGGCGCGATGTCGCGGCAGCGCTGCGCGGGCAGGACCTGGGCGACCTGGTGCTGCTTCCGCGAGCCATGTTCACCGGCCGCTACGGCGCCGGCGAGACACCGCCGGGGGTCACCCTGGACGATCTCCGCCTCGAGGAGATCGGCAGGCAGCTCCGCACCCGCACCGAGATGGCGGGTACGCTCGCCGAAGCAGTTGCCTTCCTGGACGGCCTGTCGCCGCGGTACTGAGGGCCTTGTGCGCGGGCTCACCAAGAGTGGTCCGAAACCACCTCTCGTCCACTGTGTTCCCCGCCGCATCCAGAACCACGCTGGTTGTCGCAAGGTGGTCTGCTGGGGACCCACCCGTCTGCATCGCCGTCGCGGAAGTCGTCGATGACCTGGCAGCTCACGACCACGTCGTCGAAGTGGCTGTGAGCGTTGACGACCAGCAGCCCTACCTTGCCTCCCTGGACGCCGTCGCCGAAGGTGTAGCCGACCTTCTTCACCCCTCCGGCCTTCAGGCTGACTGCGTTCCCCGACACCACCAGCTCCAGGCTGTACCACTGCCCGGTGTTGATGGTCTCCGAGGCAGCCGCCCGCGTGTAGAGAGTGCCCGCCAGCCTTTCGCCGATCACCCACTGGTTGGAGTCGTCCTGCAGCCCGGCGAAGCGGTAGTTGCCCGCGTCGCGATAGTCAAACACTAGGTACCCATTGTGCGCGATAGCGCCCAGGCTCTGGGTCTGCACCTTGGCCCACACCTTGCCCGTCCGGAGGGTGGGCGTCCAGAGGCTCATCGCATTCCCCAGCCCGCTGTATGCGCGCTTCTCTACGGCCCAGGTGCCGCCGGTCGGGCTCCATCCGCCGGCGTTGCCGTCGTTGAAGTCGTCGCCCACCAGGTCACGGCCGGCCGGGATCTGGTAGACCTCATATCCCGGGCCGGCGTAAGTCGTGATCCCAATGCCATCGTCCTTCTTGACGAGGCTGCCGTCCCCGTCGTAGGTCAGCAGCGTCGTCTTCCCAGCGAAGGTCACTTCCCGCAGCCGGTTCTCCTCGTCCCACGACTGCCCGTAGGTGACGCCGCTCTCCTTGCGCGCCGTCATGTTGCCGTTGGCGTCGTAGCCGAAGGTCTCGCCGTTGACCACCTTGGCGGCGTGCACGTGGGCCGCATCGGAGTACTCCATCGTCACGGTCAGGCTGCTCTCGGCCTTGAGTGTCATGTTGCCGATGGGGTCAAAGTCGTAGCCGGCGGTGTACGCCCCGCTCGCCGCCTTCAGGCGGTCCAGCGCGTCGTAGGTGAACGACGCTGGCTGGGCATGGTGATCATCCCACCAGCCCTGCACGTTGCCGGCGGCGTCGTAGCCAAAGCGCATGTGCAGGGCTTCCTGGTCGGCGCCGTCGACCGTCTTGACCCCCACGAGGCGAAACGAGAGCGTGTTGCTGTAGCCGGGTGGGGGAGCCGCCCCCGATTCTCCGGCCGGAGTGGAGCAGGAAACGCATTTCGAGCCGTCGTAGTAGTAGCTCACGTCGGCGCCGGATGAAAGGTCCTTCAGCGTTAGCCGGCTGACGGCGCCGCAGCTGAAGGTCATCCACTCGCCGGGGCTCCAGGTCATGCCGGCCATACTGATCCTGCAGCGGACGTCCAGGTTGGCACCGTCCCAGCTTACCCTCAAGCACTTGTTTGCCGGCAGCTGCTCAAGATGTGGCTTGTGAGGTAGCGCGAGCCAGCACTCGGTTGTCGAGGTGCGATGAGATCGACTCGCTAGATCCGCCTCTCGAAGAGCAAGTGGTTCGCTTCTCCCTGGATGGCCAAGACCTCCCATGCCAAGGGGCACCTAGCCCGCAAGCAGATGGCGCAGATAGCCCTTGGACAGATACTCACTGATGACATCGACCGACAAGCCGCGCTGGAGAGCTATCTTGGCCAACGACATTGCCGGTAGGCACAAGAACCCCTCTGGCGTCTCACGAAGTGCGCCGAACTTGGCCATGCCTCGGTGTGCAAGGAGAAGGGTGTCGAGAGCCGTGTCGAACCCCGACTGGCTCCGCTGAATGGTAGCCTCGATCACCTTGCCCATCGCAAGCGGGAGCCTCGCTCCTGGCTTGGCGAGTAGCCTTTGCACATACGCCTGGGCGTCGCTATCGTTACCAGTTGCTAGGCCCAACACCGCATAGGCGCCGTAAGCAACCAGGGAATCCCCACGCGGGTCGAGCTTGTAGCCCTCGACCTGCCGCAGGATCCGCGAGCGGAGAGATGGCTGGCCTGCGAGTACGAAGGTGCAAACCAACTGGTCAGGCTGACTCATTGTCAGCCAGAGTCCATCTCCGAGTGCGCTATGGATTGCCAAGCCGTAGAAGCCCCTGGCTTCTGGGTAGCGCTCCAGTTTTGTCAGGCAGATCGCGACGCCTAGCTGTTCAAGCGAGCTGTCCATTCTCTCCATGTAATATCGCAGCACTTGTTCATATCTGTCCATCATGGTAGGTCACCTCACTGGGCAGCGGTGGCACCTCTATCGACTTCAGAGGTTGATCTTCTCGTAGGCGGGGCTATAGAACGGGCTGTAGGGGCAGGTAGGATCCAAGTAGAAGGCGGGAACTGCGATGAATGGCATTGTGGTGGTGCTGGTGTCGCCGAGGGTTACTGCGAGCTCTCTTCCTGCGGTCTTGACAGCCGCCCAAGATGATGCCAGTGCGGCCCCGATCTTCTGCCAGGCGTTCCCGCCTCGCACAGCCTTGTCAACGAGCACAGTTCCATCTTCAGCCAATCGGTACACTCCCTTGAACACTCCTTTTGCAGCTTCCGATACCCTTTGGGAAGTGGCGAATAGTGCGTTCTCGAGTGTTCCGAGTTTGGCTCCTTGGAGCACCGTCTCTGACATCAGCCCAAGCTGGTCGTCAGAGGAACTACGAAGTCGGGAAGCTGACCGAAGGATGCGAGCCATACTCCCGCTGTAGTCACCGTTCAGACCCTTTCCGAGCGTTCCAAGGTCTACACTGCCTACCGCGTTTTTCAGCTCTACCGCTAGCACCCGCAAGTTGTCACCTCTTCCAGTGGTGAAAACGAGGTCCGCCCCGTTCCAGTTTGCGTGGATTAGGGAAGGATCGCCGACGATTCTCCAGCCCTGCGCCGCGAATTAGTCGATTGCCGCCTGCACTTCTGGTGGCAGCCCTTCATGGCCGCTCCGATCCACCCGATTCAGCGGTCGATTGTCCACATACGAGTATCTGTTCATGCATTGTGGGTTTCCGAGGTTCTGTCAAGGCCAGGTTAGAATTCCTCAAAATGGCCAACTGGGAATTCCCCAGCTCAAATGTTCGATCGGCTGGCTCAGGCCTCCTTCTGCAGGTCGGTCAGTTCGCTGAAGACGCCTGCCTTCCGTTT